>Ga0190274_10000011_pt1 | contig 432655 bp, 366 predicted proteins | sample Popmic531T_FD_133002 | JGI IMG/M metagenome (GOLD analysis project Ga0190274, IMG submission 133002) | Populus adjacent soil microbial communities from riparian zone of Yellowstone River, Montana, USA - 531 T | ecosystem: Environmental > Terrestrial > Soil > Riparian zone | place: USA...
CGCGTACGTCACGAGCGGCTTGATCATCTTCTTGCGCCACACGAGTTCGTAGTCGGTGTTGTCCATCGGCTTCGCGAATGGGAACGCCGCGTCGGCCAAGGCGGCGATGAGGTCGTCGGTCAGCGTATGGCCCACGGCGAGTTCAGCCACGCGCGGAACGGCGAGCGGGCGCGAGGCCACGGCGCCCAGGACGACGCGAATGTCCTGCATGGACTTGTCGTCGCCGAACCGTGCGGCGACGGCGACCGAGGCAACGGGGAAATCGAACGACCCGCGCCGGCGCAGCTTCCAGTACGCGCTGCGCCAGCCGGCCTGATCCGGAATCGTCACGTCCGCGAGAATTTCGTCCGGCCGGCGCGTCAGGTACGCCATGCCGTCGTTGTTGAACAAGTCGGCGACTTCGATCGAGCGCTCGCCGTTGGCGGACACGAGCCGGACGCGCGCGCCGAGCGCCTGCAGCATCGGCGCCGTGTCGGTGGATGAGACGGCGAGGCACTTCGGACTCGACGTCGCGACCCAGCACGTGTCGCCGTCCTTCTTCATGCAGTAATTGATCGCCTGCCGCCACTCCTGGCTCTGGTCGTAGTACGTGCAGCGCGTGTCGAGGCAGAGATTGCCGCCAATCGTCGCCATGTTGCGCAGATGCGGCGTCGCCACCTGGAGCGCGGCCTGCCACAGGCCTGGGCACGACGCACGCAGATGGTCATCCGCCACGATCTCGGTGAGTGTCGTGGTCGCGCCAATCGTGAGTGCGCCATTGGCGTGAATTCCACGCAGTTCGCGCACGCCGCGAAGGCCGACGACGATGCGTGGTGCCTGCTGGCGGCGTTTCATGTTCGGCACGAGATCCGTGCCGCCGCCGAGCAGCATCGTGTCCGCCGGCGCCTCGGCGAGCTGAGTGGCCGCTTCGGCGAGCGTGCGGGCCGCGATGTATGTGAACCGTGGAAGGCGGATCATGATTTCATCGCCCGCAGGCCGGCTTTGGCTTCCACGCCGGCATCCACGTGTCGTCCGGTCGGCCCACCCGGATTCTTCGCGCGGCCGTCGCCGCCTTCCCAGGGCGGCGTCACCAACAAGGGCTCAGGCCAGGGAACGTCAGGAAACGAATCCGGTCCGACCCGCGCCGGTTTGCCGGACGCCTTCGCCGCCAATGCGCGGAGGATCTTGTCCGGTGTGATCGGTACTTCGTCGATACGCACGCCGACTGCGTCGAACACCGCGTTCGCGACGGCCGGCATGATCGGCAGCAATGGTCCCTGTCCCACTTCCTTGGCGCCGAACGGCCCGGCGGGATCGGGATGCTCGATGAGGTCCGTGAAAATCTCCGGCATGTCGAGGCTTGTCGGGCTCTTGTATTCGAGGATCGACGGAAATTTGTGCACGAGCGCATTCGACAGGCGCGCCGGCAGACGCCGGAACACTTGCTCCTCCATCAGGGCCTCGCCGATGCCCATGTACACGCTGCCCTCAACCTGCCCGCGCGCAAGCGTTGGATTGATCGCCTGCCCGATGTCGTGCGCGATCCAGACGCGTGGCACCGTAATCCAGCCCGTGTCCGGATCGACGAACGTTTCGACGACGGCGGCGGTGTACGAGTAGGTGGGGGACGGGCCGACGCCGCCGCCCTTGAAGCGCGCAGCGGATTTCGGCGGTGTGTAGGAGCCGGTGGTGCCGATCAGGCCAAACTTGGCTTCGGCGACACACACGGCCTCCTGGAACGACATGCCTTTCGCAGGATCTGCCGTGTCGAACACGCGGCGGTCGGCGAAGACGATCTGGTCCTTCGGAATCTGCAGGCGATCGGACACGGCGGTCGCGATCAGTTCGCGCGCGCGCTCGGCCGCCTGAATCGCGGCGTTGCCCATCATCAGTGTGACGCGGCTCGAGTACGAGCCGAGATCGACAGGCGTCAGATCCGTATCGCCCGTCACCGCACGAATGTCGAACGGGGCGATGCCGAGCACCTCGGCGATACATGCGACCAGCACGTCGTCCGATCCCTGGCCGATTTCCGTCGCGCCGCAGAACGCGGTGACGCCGCCGCTGCGATCGAGCTTGAGCTGGACGGACGAGTGCGGCAGGTCGTTCCAGTTGATCGGCAACCCGGCGCCAGACAGGTAGGACGAGCACGCGAGGCCGAACCCGTGGCCGTACGGCCGCTTGCCATGTGACGCGCGCCAGCCGGAGCGTTCGACGACGCGCGTGATGCACTCGCGCAGGCCGATGGTGCCCACGCGCAGGTAGTTCGCCGTCAGCGAATCCGGCGGCGCAACGATGTTCAGGCGGAGATCGGCGGGATCGATCGCGAGCGCGTGCGCGATCTTGTCGAGCTGCACTTCCTGGCCGAACCTCGCCTGCGGCGTTCCATGTCCGCGCTTTGGCCCGCACGGCGGCTTGTTCGTGAACACGCGGCAGCCGCGGAAGTGGTAGCGCGGAATGTTGTACGTCACCGTCTGGAGCGCGCCTGTATAAAAGGTGCTCGCGACGCCGTAGGAGCCGTACGCGCCGCCGTCGAGCAGCGTGCGCAGATCCATGCCAGTGATCCGGCCGTCGTTCGTGACGCCGGTGCGGAATCGCATCAGCACAGGATGCCGGCCGCGATGGCAGTAGAAGACCTCTTCGCGGGTCAGGCAGATCTTGACCGGCCGATCGAGCATCAGCGCGGCCTTGGCCGCCACGATTTCGTGGTTGAACGGATCGCTCTTGCCGCCGAATCCGCCGCCGTTGGGCGTCGCAATCACGCGGATGTGCGCGGCCGGCATGTCCAGCGCCTTGGCCAGCGCGCGATGCACGTAGTGCGGCGTCTGCGTCGCCGAATACAGGACGAGCTTGCCGTCCGGATCCTTCTGCGCCACGCACGCGTGCTGCTCGAGCGGCAGATGCGTGTTCCCCTCGAAGAAAAACACATCGTCGAACACGCGGTCCGCGCCGGCGAGGGCCTCTTCGACGTCGCCGAACTGGAGCGACACCGCCTTATGGATGTTGCCTTCATCACCGTAGTCGTGAATGCGCGGCTCGGGATGCGCGAGGCTGTCCTCGGGCGACGCGAATGTTCTGAGCGGCTCGTACTCGACCGTGATGCCATTGAGCGCATCGGCGGCGGTCGCTTCGTCCTGTGCAATGACCGCGGCGACAGGATCGCCGACGAATCGCACGATGTCGGGACAGAGCGCATGTTCGTCGTGACTCACGGGCAGGATGCCGTACGGAATCGGCAGCGCCTTGCCTGTCAGCACCAGATGCACGCCCGGCCAGGCCTCGGCCTTCGACGTATCGATGTGAACAATGCGCGCGTGCGGATGCGGCGATCGCAAGAGCTTGCCGTGCAGCATGCGCGGCAGGACGATGTCGTCGGCGAAGCGGGTCTGGCCGGTGACCTTTGCCCGGCCGTCGACGCGGCGGCGCGGGTGGCCGATGATGCGATGGGTCATGATTCGGCGCCCTTCTTGGGATCGGGGCGTCGTTCTATTAGTTGGCGCGGGGCCCCACCCCCGCGCCGCTCGGGGCTTCGCGGTGTCAGGGCCGCCGCTTCCACCGCCTCAATAATCTGGTGATACCCCGTGCAGCGGCACAGATTCCCCGCCAGCGCCTCGCGAATCCGTTCGGACGTCGGCCGAGGCTCGCGATCGAGCAGGGCTTTGGCGGTGACGAGGATGCCCGGCGTGCAATACCCGCACTGCGCGGCGCCGCGATCCGCGAATTCTTCCTGCAGCGGATGCAGCCGCCCGTTCTCGACCAGGCCTTCGACCGTCAGGACCTGACGTCCCTCGCTTTCCGCCGCGAGGGTCAGGCATGAGAGCACCGGCTCGCCGTCGAGCAAGACGGCGCACGCGCCGCATTCCCCCAGTTCGCACCCGTGCTTGGTGCCGGTGAGTTGCAGGTCTTCGCGCAGGACCTCGAGCAACGTCTTGTAACTGTCGACGAGCGCCTCCGCGCGTTCGCCGTTCACCGAGAATGACAACCGAAGTTTTTCACTCATGAACGCTCTTAATGGAGCCCCGGGTCTTCGTCGGCCGGGGAACCGGGGAACTGGGGAACCGGGGCATTTGCACCCCGCGCACCAGCAACGCCGCGATTTGATCGCCCACTTCGGCTGACGACATCGGCCCGGCGTGATTGAACCACGTCACCGTCCAGTTCAACGCGCCCAGCATGGCGCGCGCCGCGACAGCGGGATCGGCGGCCACGCATTCGCCGCGTGCGATGCTGGTGGCGATGAGCCCCCGCAGCGCCTGCTCGTACGCATCGCGCTTGCGGACGATACGCGCGCGGAGAAGTGGGGAGAGGGAATCGGTCTGCAGGTGCGCGGTCGCGCCCTCGATCTCGTCGAGGAGCACGCGCAGATGCGAGACGAGCACCTCGCGGAGGCGATCGGGTACCGGTCCGCGCCGGCGCCGGGCGCGCCCGATGCCCTCGAGCATCCGATCGAGTGCGCGGTCCTGACAGTAGAAGAGGATCTCGTCCTTGCCCTTGAAGTAGTGTTACAGGTTCGCCGGTGACAGGCCGGCCGCGTCGGCGATGTCGCGCATGCCCGTGTCGGCGAAGCCGCGGTCGCGGAACATGGCCGCGGCCGCGCGGAGAATGCCGTCGCGCCGCGCGTCCCGCCTGGCCGCCCGCCGTGGCACCCGCAGGGCCAGATTCGAACGGCTGTTCGATTCTCGAACCACGGTTCGAATGGTAGCAGATGACCCACCTTGCGCCCGCCGGGGTTCGTCCTCTGGGCTCGGGCAGGGCCGGGCTCCTCGCAGATCGCCCGTTGGACCGCTAGCCCACGAGAATTGCCGCCGGTACGCGTCTCGCATCACTTCAGGTGGCTCCATGCCGGAACCACAGGAGGTCCAATGCGTGCGACATGGCTGATGGCCCTGGCCCTGGCCGCGCTCTTCTTCGGAAGTGCGGGCGTCGGGACAGCGGCGGCGCAGGGCACCCAGACCGGGATCCTGCGAGGAACAGTCCAGACCCCGGACAAAGTCGCGGTCGCGGGCGCGACGGTCACCATCAAATCCGCAGCCTTGCAGGCCGAGCGGACCACGACCACCGAAGCCGACGGCACCTACATCTTCCGCGGCCTTCCGCCCGGCACCTACACCGTCAGCATCACCAAAGACACGATGGCGCCGCTCACCAAATCGACCGACGTGCCCCTGGGCGGCACCGCCGAACTGAATCTGTCGATGTCCCTCACGCGCTCGGAGACCGTCAGCGTGACCGCCGACATCTCGGACGTGCTGACCACGCCCACGGTCGGCGCGAACATCACGAAGAAGACGGTCGACTCCCTGGCGACGCCGCGCACGCTCTCCGGCATCGCGAGCCTGTCGCCGGGCGTGACGATGAATACGCCGAACGCGAACCAGTTGTCGATCAACGGCGCGTTCGCCTATGACAACGTGTTTCTGATCAACGGCATCGACGTCAACGACAACCTCTTCGGGTCGCCGCAGCGGCTGTTCATCGAGGACGCGATCCAGGAAACGCAGGTCCTGACGTCCGGCATCTCGGCCGAATACGGCCGGTTCGGCGGCGGCGTCGTCAACGCCATCACCAAGAGCGGCGGCGACACCTTTTCGGGCAGCTTCCGCAGCAACACGACGAATCCGACGTGGAGCACCCTGACACCCTTCGACGTCGACAGCGGTGTGGTGCACACGAGTAAGCGGAACAAGAACTATGAGGGCACGTTTGGCGGGCCCATCATCCGCGGACGCCTCTGGTTTTTCGCCGCCACGCGCCTGGCCAACATCGAGACGCAGCAGACGTTCGACAAGACGGGCATCAACTACCTCGACGTCAACGACAACAAGCGCGCCGAGATCAAGCTGACCGCCACGCCCATCGCGAACCAGACGTTCCAGTTCAACTACATCAACAACAACACGACGTTGACGCAGCCACCGTTCGGCTTCAGCATCGACCCGAACACGATCTACACAGGCCAGGAGCCGAATTCCATCGTCGGCGGCACGTGGCGCGGGTTGCTGCGCAACCGCTACTTCGCCGAGGCCGGCTACTCGCAGCGGACGTTCGCGTTCGAGAACGAGGGCGGTACGAGCCCGGATATCATCAACTCGCCCATCATCGGGTTGTCGCAGCTCGTGCACTACAACGCGCCGTACTTCGACGCGACCGATCCGGAGAACCGCGACAACCGTCAGGTGTTCGGCAGCATTTCCACGAGCGTGCAGGGCGCCGGCCGGCACGACCTGAAGGCCGGCTACGAGTGGTTCCGCAGCCACCGCACCGGCGGCAACTCGCAGTCGTCGACCAACTTCGTGTTCGACGCCGATTACGCCGCTGACGCCGCGGGGCTGCCGCTGATGGACCTCAATGGCTTCCTGATCCCGATGTTCACGCCCGGCGAGACGCTCATCGAGCACTGGATTCCTGTCCGGGGCGCGACGATGAACGTCGACACGCACTCGCTGTATCTGCAGGACCACTGGGCGATGGGCCGGCACGTCTCGACCGATCTCGGCATCCGCTTCGAGAAGGTCCGGAGCGAAGCGACCGGCGGCATCCTGGGCGTGGATACGAACACGGTCGTGCCGCGTCTGGCCGTGGCCTTCGATCCGAAGGGCGACGGCCACGTCGTCTTTCATGCGACCTATGGCCACTACGCCGGCAAGTACAACGAGACGCTGATCGGCGGCAACAACAACGTCGGCAATCCCGATCTGCTGCTCGGCGTGTACACCGGACCGGCCGGGCAGGGCCGCAGCTTCGCGCCGGGGTTCGATCCCGCCAACTACGAGACGGTCTTCGGCCGATTCCCGACGGCGAATGTGTCGCTCGCGCCGAAGATGTCGTCACCGATCACGCGTGAATTCACCGCGTCCGGCGGCGCCGATGTGGGCCGTCACGGCTACGTGCAGCTCACGTACGTGTGGCGCACGACGAACAACTTCATCGAGGACCGGATCGACATCGCCGACGGGACGACGAACGTCGTCAGGGAGGGCGTCGACATCGGGACGTTCACGAACGTCGTGTTCGCGAACTCGAACGTGCCCGAACGGCAATACCAGGGCATCGTCCTGCAGGGCCGCTACACGCTGCGCCCGAACTGGCAGGTGGCGGGCAATTGGACGCTGCAGCTGAAGAACGACGGGACGATCGAAGGCGAGGGCACCAATCAGCCCGGCCTGTCGTCGATTTTTCTGGACTATCCGGGCGTCGACGGGGTCGCGAGCATCTACGATCCCGCTCGCCACGCGCCGACGGGCCACCTGCTGCAGTATCAGCGCTCGAAAGTGCGGCTGTGGACGATCTACACGTGGGATCTGAACCGCTGGGGCACGGTCAATGCGTCGGGCGTCGTGCGCTTCGACTCGCCGCTGACCTACAGCCTGGTGGCGACCGGCGAGCCGCTGTCGGACATCCAGAACGTGTTGCTCACCGCGTCGGGCTATCCGGATGCACCGTCGAGCCAGTCGATCTATTTCTCGGCGCGCGGCAGCGAGAAGTTCAACAGCTACGCGCTGCTGGACGCGTCGTTCAGCTATGACATCGGCATCGTCCGGGCCGCGCGGCCGTTCATCAAGGTCGACATTTTCAACCTGCTGAACAACAAGAAGCTGATCACGTACGACACGACGATCGCAGCCGACTGGGACGGGCCCGTCGACGCGCTGGGCCTGCCGACGACGTTCATCAAGGCCCCGACCTTCGGCACGGCGACGAGCGCCGCCGACTTCCCGCAGCCCTTCCAGGGCCAGACGGGCGGCCGGACGTTCGTCGTCGCGCTGGGGATTCGGTTCTAGGGAAGAGGCCGGGGCTCGTTTTTCTGACGACGCGCGGGAAAAACGAGCCCCGGCCTCCTACAATGGCAGGGTGAAAACCCTGCTTATCGCGGCCATCGTCGCCGTCGGCCTCATCGCCTCCGCGCAAACTCCCGATCCCCGTCCCACGCTCACCGTCGGTACCGCGACCGCGTCGCGCGGCCAGACGGTGTACGGCGAGCTGCAGGTGCCGGCCGGCTCGGATGCGGCGACGAATCTTCCCGTCGCGGTGATCCACGGCGCCAAGCCGGGACCGGTCGTGGCTTTCGTGGCCGGCAGTCACGGTACGGAGTACGCGTCCGTCGTGGCGCTTACCAAGCTCATTGGCCGCATCGATCCGAAGCTGCTCACCGGCTCGGTCATCGTCGCGCCACTGCTCAACGTGGCGTCGTTCGAACAAATGACCGTGCACACGAACCCGATCGACAAGAAAGGCATGAACGCCGGCTATCCGGGCAACACGGACGGCACGCAGACCGAGCGCGCGCTGGCGCTGGTGGCCGCGCAGATCGTCGCGCCGGCGGATGTCGTCGTCGATCTGCATGGCGGCGATCTGGACGAAGATCTGCGGCCGTACAGCTATCTGATTCGAACGGGCAACGCCGCCCAGGACGATGCGGCGAAGAAGCTGGTGCTCGCGTTCGCGCTCAGTCACGCGATTGTCCGCGACATCGACGTCACGAACCCGGCCAGCATCCGTAGTCTGAGCGGTTATTCACTGTCGAAGGGCAAGACCACGATCGTCGCGGAAGCTGGACGGAGCGGGCTGGTGCTCACCGCCGACGTGAACGTGCTGATCAGCGGGTCGCTGAACGTGCTCGGGTCGCTGAAAATGATGCGGCGGGCCGTGCCGCCGATGGTGAAGGTGACCTACGTCGAGGGCGGCAGCCGCGTCGCCGCCGAGAAGCCGGGCATGTTCTACGCGACGGCCGCACGCGACACGATGGTCGCGAAGGGCGCGATCGTCGGATCCACGACGGACTATCTGGGACGAAAGACCGGCGACATCAAGGCGCCGGTCGCCGGACTCATCACGTTCATCCGCGGCGTCCCGTCAATGTGGACCGGCGCCACGCTGGTCAACGTGTCGCCGGTACTGACGACACTGCCTGCTTACAAGAAACCCTAATTAACCGTGAAGGAGTGGAGGAGTGGAGTGTTGGGGTGTTCGAACCCGCCCAAACACTCCACTCCTTCACTCCTTCACGGTTTCGTCGCACTACTTCTTCGCCCGCGCCGCCATCTCGGCTTTGAGCACCTCGACGGCTTTTTCAATCTGCGCGTCGCGGCCTTTGACGTGATCGGCCGGCGTGTTGTCGATCGTCACGTCGGGTGGCACGCCGAAGTTCTCCATGTTCTGGCTGTCCTTCGTGATCCACACGCCGCTGCCCGGCGTGCGAATGGCGGATCCGTCGAGCAGCGTGTATGACCCAGTCCCGATCACCGCGCCCATCGTCGGGACGCCGATGACCTTGCCGAGGCCAAGCGCGCGGAAGCCGGCCGGGAACATTTCCGCGTCCGATGCCGAGCGCTCGTTCTGCATCACGACCATCGGCCCGTAGAAATTCTGCGGCCGCGGCTGGCGGACGCCGGCGTCGCGCCCGACGGTGTATTGATACTCGCGGCCCGCGAGAATCTGGAGCAGTTCCTGGTCGATGCCGCCGCCGCCGTTGAAGCGCTGATCGATCACCAGCGCCTTCTTCGTCCGGTTGGCCGCGAGGTCGAGCTGGAACTGGCGCAGCGACGGCGCATCCATCGCGCGGATGTGGAGGTAGCCGATCTCGCCGTTGCTCAGCTTGTCGACCATTGCCCGGCGATCCGACACCCAGCGCTGGTACTGCAGATCACCGTTATTGCCGCCAGGTGTGATCACGACCTCCCACGCACCATCCTTCGACGGCTTGTCATTGAGGACGAAGCGCAGCTTGTTGGTCGTCGGGAAGGTGAGCCGCTGCCAGTAGTTGTCAGTCGTCTTCAGGTCGCGATCGTCGAGTGAGACGATGTAGTCGCCGACGCGGACCTTAAGGTAGTCGTGATCGGCCGGGCCAGCCTTGTAGATGTGGCCGACGCGGTAGTAGCCGGACGAATCGAAGACGAGATCGAATCCCGGATAGCGCGTCGTGCCCGCGGACGGTCCCGCGCCCGACGGCCCGCCGCTCACACCGGTGTGCGAGGCGTTGAGCTCGCCGATCATCATCATCATGAGCGTGTGCAGCTCTTCCTCGTCGACCAGGTTGTCGAGCAGGGCGGCATATTTCGCACGCTGCGCGGCCCACTCGACGCCATGCATTTCAGCGTCGTAGAACCGGTTTTTCATGATGCGCCAGCCTTCGTTGAAGACCTGCGTGCGCAAGGCTTTCTTGTCGACCTGGATTGTCGCGGTGTACGTCACCTGACGCGCCGATCCGCTGGCCTCCGTCGCGGTCGTCGCCGCCGCGCCGCCACCGCCGCCACGGCCGCCTCGTCCACCCGCCGCGGCGGCCGCTGCCGGCGCTGCATTGGCCGCGCCGCCGCCGCCACCAACCGCCGCCGAAAACAGGCCTGTGCCCGCGCGGAAGTAGAGCGTCCGTCCGTCGCGCGTGAACGTCATGCTCTGGCCAGGCGCGCCTGCGCCCGCCGTCGCCGCGCCACGCCCACGGCCGCCGGCGGCGCCCGTGTCCGCCGGCGTCGCTGTCGGCATCCGCGTCAGGGAGTTCGTTTCCACCGTCAGCACGTAGATGCCTGCGGTGGTGGCCGCCGCGCCAGCCGCGCCTCGTCCGCCCGCCGCGGCCCCCGTCGACAGATTGAACGCGACGGCGCCCCCCGTCGGTGAGGCCACGAGTCCGGAGATCTGATCGCCCGGCACGGTGATCTGCCGCGCGCGTCGCGCGATGTTGTTCCAGTCGATCTGGATCGTCACTGGCGCGCCGCCGCCGGCGCCACCCGCGCGGCCGGTGCCGGCCGCCAGCGCGGCTTGTGCCTGCGCTTCGCTGTCGACGTCGCGATTGAGCGGATCGCGTTCCTGATCGCGCAGCGGCACCGCCCACAGTTCGGTGGTCGTCGTGATGCCGCCTTGCGTCGCGATGCCGTTGCTGAAGCCTTCAGACGACGTGAAGAGGAGGTAGCGGCCGTCAGCCGTCCACACCGGATTGGCTTCGGCATAGTGGACCGAGTCCTCGGACACGTGCCGTTCCTCGCCGCCGCCGATCGGCGCGATGTAGACGTGCGAGCGGAGGGTCCGGTCCTGTTTCGAGAACGCGACCCACTTGCTGTCGGGCGAGATCGAGAACGATCCGATGCGCGCCACGGTGTCGGACGTGACGACCGTCGTCTTCGCGTCCGCGACCGCGTAGCTGTACAGGCGCTTGTCGGCCGCTGTGTACAGCAGCAGTTTCGAGTCCGGTGAAAAGGCGAGCGCGCCCTTTTCGTTGTCGAGACTGGTGATCGGCTTCAGGGTCCTGCCGTCCGCGTCGCCCACCCACACTTCGTCGCGTCCGGATTTGTCGGAGATATACGCGATCCACTTGCCGTCGGCGGACCAGCGCGGCGTCTGGTTGCGCGACGCCATGTTGTCCGGCGCGATGCGCGTGATGTCGCCGCGGCTGGTCGCAATCGTCAGCAGCTGGCCGCTCGCGGAGATGATCGCGCGCTGGCCCGATGGCGACAGATCGAACGCGTCCACATCGTTCTGCAGCGTGCGCGTCTCGAACTCGTTTTCCTTGTCGTCGGTCGCGATGTCGATCTTGATTTCCGTGCTCTTGCCCGACGCCACGTCCAGCTTCCACAAGCCGAAGCTCTCTTCGTAGACGATCGTTTTGCCGTCACTCGACATCGACGGCCAGAACAGGCTGCCGCTGGTGTGATGCGTGATCTGCGCCGGCTGGCCCGAGCCGTTCGCGGACACGCGATAGATGTTGTTGGCGCTCTTGAAGACGTCGGCCGCGCCGGGTTTCACGGTCTTCTCGTTCGACAGCGGATCGGCGACGTAATAGATGTTTCCGTCGGCGCTCCACATCGGCCAGTAGCGGTTGTACTGCTCGCCGCCGAGCAATTGCCGGTAGGTCTTCTGATCGACGTTGGCCACCCACAGGTCCGCGGCGTAGGCGCCGCGATAGTGCTTGCGCGTCCACGTCGAAGGATGGCGGTTGAACACGACTTCCTTGCCATCAGGCGAGTAGTCGCCGTAGTAGCCCCAGTCCACGGGCAGCGGCCGTTCCGGACCGCCGGCGACCGGCACCGTGTACAGCGTCGCAACACCCGGGAACGCGCCATCGTTGTGCGACGACCGGAACAACACGTGCAGTCCATCGCGTGACCAGCCGACCACGTCGTCTCCGCCTGAGAAGAACGTGAGCTGGCGCGGCGTGCCGCCGGTGGACGGGACGATGAAGACGTCGTTGTTGCCGAAGCGGTTCGACGAGAACGCGATCCACCGGCCGTCGGGTGAGAAGCGCGGGTACACGTCGAGCGCGGTGTTGATCGTCACGCGCATCGGATTGGAACCGTCTTCGCTCGCGGTCCAGACGTCGCCGAGATACGAGAACGCGATCTTGCCCGCGTGATAGTCGGGATAGCGGGCGAGCTTGATGGGGCCAGGCGCCTTGGGCGCCTGCGGCGCGGCCGATTGCGCCTGAAACGTCCGCGGGCCCGCGGCCCAGACGAACGTGATGAGGAGACCGATGCCGAGGGCGAGTCGTCGTCGTGTCATAGCAGTTCCTCCCGGAAGTTCGGATGTTACACGGATCTCGGCTATCGTCGTGGGATGAAACGAAGCGCCCTCGCGGCTGCGCTGATCCTGATGGGCACGCTGCTGGCCGCGCGTCAGGCCCCCGGCCCAAATCTTCAGGGTTTCCGCTATCCCATCGCCGGCGCCTGCCTGCCGAAGGGCGCCCAGTTGATGCCCAATGCACCGCGCGATTATCGCAAGGGCGTGCACGAGGGCATCGACTTCTACAATTCAGACAGCTGCACGCGCGTCACGCGGGGCACACCGGTGCTGGCGGCAAAAGCCGGGACGGTCATTCGCGCGGATGTGGGCTACGTGCGGCCGACGGTGGCGCAGAACAGCGCGGCGCTCAAGGATCCGAAAACGGACGCGTCGTTCGATCAGTTTCGCGGCCGGCAGGTCTGGGTCGATCACGGCGGCGGTATCGTGACGCGATACTGCCACCTTGACGACATCGTGAAAGGGATCACCACCGGCATGAACGTCACGGTGGGCCAGCCGATTGCCATGGTCGGCGAAACCGGCACGCCGTCGTCGTATACCAACCCCGGGAACGGGTATCACCTGCACTTCGAGGTGCGCGTGGGTGACAGTTATCTGGGAAAAGGACTGCCGATCGCGAAGGTGCGCGAACTGTACGGCGCGCTGTTCAAGGCTCAGTAGCCGCCAGTACGGCCCGCACCGACTAAGGGCAGGCGCGATCGGCGGCTCCGCAAACGTGCCGCGAGAAATCCTCGCTTCATCCGCGCGCAGTGCGACCTGACGCACACGCGCCAGTCCGCTTTGGCGGACGGTGGCGCTTGCACTGCTGCGCTACTTTCGCTCGGATTTCGACCTGACGCTGTCGCGGCAGTTTGAAGTCGCCGCCGATCGCACCTGCCCTCAGTCGGTGCGCCCGCCTACTGAAAGACCTGGCGCCCCGCACGCTTTCACTTCCGCTGCCATCGCGCCCAGTGAGTTCACGAATCCACCGCCCCGGCCGCCTCCACCGCCGTTCTGCGATCGGATGAAGGTGCTCGACGCATCGAGAGGCAGCGTCGCGACGTTCCGGCAGAATGCGTCCCAGATGCCGTCCTGCAGCAGATACTGCTCGACATTCGAGAGATAGAACGCCGCGACCGTCGCGCCGCGCGCTTTGAGGTACCGGCCGATCGCGCGGATCGCCTTCGGGCCGCCGAAGTTGCCGACGACGGGCACGACCATGTTGCGGGACTGGAGATCTTTCAGCGTCATGAACGCCGCTTCTGACGCGAGGTAGCTGCGTGGCACCCCGGCCATATCGGTCGCGCCCATTAGATCCGCGTACGACGGCGATGGCCGGATGTAGTAGCCACTCGAATAGAAGATTTGGTAAATCGCGGCGACGCTGGCCAGATCCGCCTGCGGCACGGGCAGCTTGCGCGTCTTGGTCAGGAAGTCTGTAATCGCCGCGAGATTCTTTTCATAGAGCGGCCGGCTGGTGTCGGACGCGCCGAAGGCCGAGAACATCTGCGGCGCCGTGGATGCGGCGGTCAGACCGGCCGGCCGCGGCTTCGCAAACAGCATCGACACGAAGTCCGCGCGATCCTTCGACAACTCGAAGATCGCCTTGTACATCAATTGCAGGGCGAGATTGCCGCGCCGGATGTCGAAGATGATTGCCATCTTCGGCTTGATGGCGGCCATATAGGTGTAGTTCTGTTCCGGCCCGACGCCCAGGTAGACGCCGCCCTGTGTGACGCGCGCGGTGAGGTCCGGAATCACGTCCAGAAACCGCAGCTCGTTGGACGTGATGTTCGTGATGTCGGCGGCGCGGAAATATCCGCCCGGCTCCGATGAGTCCTGACTGAGCGCCCAGAACTCCTGATCGGTGAGGCGATCGGGAAGGGCTACGCCTGCTTGTGCCCTGAGCGGCGGCGTCAGCGACAGCAGCGTGCACGTGATGGCGCCGGCTGCCGCGACGATCACCCGATATCGGCGCGTCATGTGCCGAAATGCTAGCACGGCGTTATGCTCGTGCGCGGAGGCGCGGATGCGTCATGTCACGGCACTCTCGACGGCGACATTGTTGGCAATCGCGACGGCGATCTCGGTTCCGGCGGCGCAGACGGCTCAGGAATCAAACGGATGGACGACGACGTTCGACCTGGAGCCCGGCGAACTGGTCTCGACCGGCCGCAATCCGTATTTCATCCTCGAGCCCGGCTACCAGTTGACGCTGGAGGACGGCAAGGACCGCCTCGTCATCACCGTGCTGAACGAAACCAAAGTCGTCGCCGGCGTCGAGACGCGCATCGTCGAGGAGCGCGAAACGTCAAGCGCGGAGATGGTCGAGGTGTCCCGCAACTTCTTTGCGATCAGCAAGCGGACGAACAGCGTTTTCTACTTCGGCGAAGAGGTGGACGAATACAAGAACGGGAAGATCGCCAGTCACGGCGGCGCCTGGCAGGCCGGCGTCAACGGCGCGAAGTTCGGCTTGATGATGCCGGGACAGCCCCTGATCAAGGCGCGCTATTACCAGGAGATCGCGCCGAAGGTGGCGATGGATCGGGCGGAGATTCTGAGCCTGAGCGTGAGCATGAAAACGCCGGCCGGCGACTTTTCGAACGTGCTCAAGACCGAAGAAACCTCACCGCTCGAGCCGATCGTGCACGAAGCCAAGTACTACGCGCGCGGCATCGGACTCATCCAGGACGGGTCGATGACGCTCGTGAAGTACGGGCAGGTCAAATAGCTCTCACGAGAAAAGAAAGAATGAACCTTGGGGTGCCATGGGGAGCCATGGAGCGTCGGGCCTGGCGGCCGCCGAAGGCGGCCGGTGACGTGAGGACGTACCGCCGAACGCAAGAGCTCGACGCAATTCTCACTCGCTCTTGCGTTCGACGGTACGCCCTCGCGTCACTGGGCCCGGCTTCGCCGGGCCACCAGGCCCGACGTCGATCACGACGGCCACGGCATGCCTCCGGCTCCATGGCTCCCTATGGCCCCCCAAGGTTTAATCTCTTATTTGGGTTTGCGTCGGTCGATCTTGCCCGAGTCGATGACCTTGCCGGATGATGCCACGGCGTTGAAGCTCAGTTCATCGCCGATGATTTCGGCGACGAGGAAGACATTTTCCTTGTCGAGGCCCTTCGCGGTGATCTGGCTCCCGGTGTCGAGATCGCCAGGCGAAAGCTTGCCGCCCGAACCGACGACGAAGTAGGTAATGTCCTTTTGCGGTTTCACGCGCTCGTAGACATGATCGTGGCCGGTGAACACGACGCTGACGTTGTAATTCACGAGCAGCGGCTCCAGTGCGTTCCGCAGCTGCAGATCGGAGCCGTGCCGGCCCGCCGACGAATAGAGCGGGTGGTGGAAGTAGGCGATCTTCCAGTCCTCCTTCGAGTCCTTCAGCTCCTTTTCGAACCAGATGATCTGTTCCTTCGTCGGATAGGTGCTTTCGAGCGCGAAAAACCGCACGTTCTGGGCCGGCGCCTTGAAGGAGTAGTACAGCTTGCCGTTCATATGGAACGGCGCGTAGTTGCTCTGTTCGCGGGCGTCATGGTTGCCCAGCGATCCCTGGACGATGACACCGCCGTCGAGCAGCGGTTTGTAAGGCTCCTCGAACTTCGATCGGAAATCCTGCGGACGCTCCGAGCCATACAGGTTGTCGCCGACCGTGATCATCAACGGGAACTTGAACGCCTGCCACGTGCGCACGATCTGCTTCGCCATCACGTACTGCAGCGGCTCACCGGACCCGAAGTCGCCGAGCACGGCGAACTTGAGCGATCCATCCTTGTTCGGCAGCGTGAGGGGATCGGGCTTCGGCTCGCGCTGGGCGAAGAGGCTGAACGCGGCAACGAACGCGACGAAGAGGATCGTGACAGATCGACGCACGCGGCACCGCCTCAGATTTCGAACGTGTCCGTGACGAAATCAACGATGAGATGAGCCCTGGTATCGAGCAGGATGAGGCGGTTGCCGACGAAGCGGTACTCCATCTCCGCGGGCAGATTCGGCAGCGCCGCCAGAACCTCCGGCGGCATCGTCGAGAGCGGAATCGTGTCGGGATAGCGATCGTTGACGGCGAACTTGACCCCCATCGGGTTCTCGTCCATCAGCGAGGCCTTGATCTTGGCGCCATCCGGCCCGGTGACGACACGGCGGACGAGGCCACGGATGAACGTCTGCATCGCGGGCACGAAGACGTCGCCCTGTTTGGCGTCGGCGCGGCCCTTCGCGACGAGGGCGAGCAGCGCGCGTTGATTGGCGTCGATCTCGAGAGGCGTCGCCTTCGTCGGCAGCTTTTTCAGCGAACCCGCCAGTTGCTTCTCGAGCGCCAGGTACTCCTGGACGCGCCGGTTGAACTCCGTCACCACACTGCCGTCCGGCGAGCCGATCGTGGCCTGCGGATCGACCGTCTGCGGGGACGTCTTCGCGGTGATCGGGGCGTCCTCCCGGGCCGTACTTCCACAGGCCGTCGCGGCGAGCAGGGCAGAGGCAGCGACGGCAACGCGGAAGCGGGACATGTGCATGGCACTTCTCCGTTTAGCAACGGACGTACCAACCCTGGGGATGGGTCGTCGACGTTTTGAGGTCTCCGAGGCGGATCGCCCTGACGCCGCCCGGCGCGAATGAGCAAGAAGTTGCCACAAAAGAGTCATGCTAGGTCTTCACAAGTGCCTGCATCGCGCCGATGAACGTGTCCACCTCGCCGATGGTCGTGTACACGTTCGGCGTGACACGGATCCCGGTCCAGTCGTAGCGCTGAGCCGGCAGCTGGCCGCCTGACAGGCCGGCGACAATGATCCGGTACTTGTCCCAGAGGAAGGACGTGATCTTGGCGGGCTCCATCCCTTCGACGCCGACGGCACCCACGCCCCACGTCTCGCCGGGCTTGAAGCTGGAGTGCAGACGAATGCGCGGCAGGGGCCGCAGCGCATTGGCCCAGCGCGTGGTGAGGTAATACAGCCGCGCGGCCTTGCGGTCGGCGCCGATGCCCTGATGAAACGCGAGCGCGTCGGAGATTGCGGCCTTGACCGCGGCCGGCGCCGTTCCGACCTCCTCGTACTTCCGGATGTCCTTGTCGCTCGTCGCCGGCGCGGCCTGTAACGGCCAGATCGTCGGGATCACATCGCGCTTGACGAACAGCATCCCCGTGCCGAGCGGCGCCAGCAGCCACTTGTGCAGGCTCACGCCGTACGTGTCGCACTCCAGCTCGCGCAGCTTGAACGGAAACTGCCCGCCCGCGTGCGCGCCGTCCACAACCGTCCGAATGCCGCGCGCCCGGGCCATGCGGCAGAGCCGCTGCACCGGAAACAGCTGGCCCGAGAGATTCGTGATGTGGCAGAAGTGCAGCACCTTCGTCCGCGGCGTAATCGCCTGCTCGATGCGCGTGTACAAATCGTCGGCGGTAGCCGGCACCGGAAACTGGATGCGGTTCACCACGATCTTGTCCCGCCGCATCCGCTGATCCCACGTCGTCAGCATGCGCGGATAGTCCTGCTCGGTCGTCACCACCTCGTCACCGGCCTTGAGATCGATGCCGTTCTGCAGAATCTGCAGCGACTCGCTGGCGTTGCGCGTGATCGCCAGTTCGTCGGCGTCGCAGCCGAATTCGTCGGCCAGGGCCTTTCGCATCGGTTCCAGGCCGCGGTTGATCTGGCCGCCGTAGTAGACCGGCGCCATGTTTTCCATGTCGAGATAGCGCTTGACGGCGCTGACCACCATGCGCGGCTGCGAGCAATGGTGGCCGGTGTTGAGATTGATCAGCGTGCGATCGAGATCGAACGCCTGCTGGATCTCGCGCCAGTAGAACTCGTCTTTGGCGACGTCGGCGGGCGCCTGACCGGCGACTGAGGCCGACGCGTGCGCGATGGCGTCCAGATCGTGCGGCCTGGCGACGAGTGCCGCCGCGCCTAATGACCCTGTCCTTCGCAAGAACGCTCGACGATTCAACATGCTGGCCTCCGGGGTGCCCAGCATACCCCCGCGATCGCCCCCGCAAACGCGGAACCCGCCGGAAGCCGGCGGTCGGGCGTCGGATGCGGCTAAAATGGCCGCAATCCCCGGAGGTCCTTATGGTGCGGCCGCGTGCGTTCCGCTCTCGCCTGCTCTCGGTGTGTGCCTTGGCCGCGGTCGCGGCGGCCGGCGGACGCCTCGCCGCGCAGCGTGGCGCGCCGCCGCCCGGGCAGCAGCAACCGCCGCCATTCCGCGCGACGACCGACGTCGTGCTGCTCGACGTGTCGGTGCTCGACAAGAAACGGCAGGTTGTGCGCGGTTTGACGAAGGCGGATTTCACGGTCCTCGAGGACGGCGTGCCGCAGGACATCCTGACGTTCAGCGCCGTCGATCTGCCGGATGCCGAAGTCCCGACGGCGAAATGGATGACCCGCGCGCCGCTCGACGTGCAGACCAACGCCATGCCCGACGGGCGCCTCATCCTTATCTATCTGGATGAGCGCCAGCCGACCACCGATCCCTTTGCGACGAAGGCCTCGAAGGAAGCGGCGCACGCGATTGTCGATCAGCTCTCGCCGAAGGATGTGGCCGCTGTCGGTTTCATGCTCGAACATCGCGGCGCCCAGGAATTCACGACCGACCGCGCCCGGCTGCACGCCGCGATCGACACCTACGCGCCCAGCCAGCCGGTCGGAGTGCCGCTGCTCGGCGTCCTGCGCGACTTGTCGAATCTGTTCGTGTCGATTCCCGAGCGGCGCAAGATCATCATCTACATCGGCATGGGCCAGCCCTACGACCTCGAAGTGCTGGCCGGCATGGACAAGATGACGACGCGGTCGGATGCGACCGTCAACTTCTATCGAGAAGGTCAGCAGGCGCAGTACAACAATCTGCTGACGCTGGTGCAGGCGGCCAATCGCGCCAATGTGTCGATCTACACGATCGATCCGATTGGCCTCGACAACACGAGTCCGAACTCGCCCCACAAGGAGTTCCTGCGGCTCGTGGCCAACACCACCGGCGCGCGGGCCGTCATCGGCAACAACTCGCCGGCCTCTCAGGTGCCGTTGATCCTCGGGGAAAATGCGTCGTACTACTTCCTGGCGTTCAAGCCGTCGAATCCGAGCGAGATCGGCAAGTTCAGGCGCATCGAGGTCAAGGTGAACCGGCCGGGTCTCGAGGTGCGCTCCCGGCGCGGCTACGTCGAAGGCCGGACCGCCGGGCCATCGGTGCAGTCCGGCATGAACCCGGCGCTCGGCCGGCTGATTCCCGCCACGCAGCTGTCACTCGATCTGTGGGCGCAGCCGGCGACGATGGAACCGACGGGGGAACACAACGTCGCGATGATGATCGACGTGATGCTGCCACGCGAAGGCGCGCGGCCGAACGAACATCTGGCGGTCGCCTGGTCGATCGTCGACATGGGCGGCAAGGATCGCGGAACGGGCCGTCAGGATCTGACCGTGTCGCCGCCGGGCGGCGCCGGTGAGGCGTACGTCGCCACCGTGCAGGCGCTCGCGAACCTGCCGCCGGGCCACTACGACATCCGCGTCTCCGCGCAGCTGGTGGAACGCAACCGGCGCGGCGGCCTGCTCGGCGATGTGGTCGTGCCCGACTATGCCAAGGATGCGCTGTCGACATCCGGGGTGTTCGTCGGCGCGATCGCGCCGGCGGCCGGACCCGGCAATCAACTCGCGCGATTTCTTTCCGTCAAGCCGACGACCGATCGCGCGTTCGCGCCGGCCGAACCGATCGTGGCGGCGATGCGCGTGTATCAGGCCAAGCAACCCCTCCAGCCGGTCACCGTCAAGGCGACGATTCTGGACGCCAAGGACAAGGTCGTCTTCGACAACAGCCAGCGCCTGGAGGCGGCCCCGTTCACGGCCGAGGGATCCGCCGACTACCGGATGTCGTTACCTCTGGCGCAGCTCGGCACGGGCCAATTTCTGTTGCGTCTGGAAGCCTCGCGCCCGGGCGCGACGACGGTGAAGCGGGAAGTGCCGTTTAGCGTGAAATAGGTGTCGATCATCCGCACGTCGATCGACATCTACGCTCCCCCCGAGATCTGTTTTGATCTCGCGCGCAGCGTGGACGCGCACGTCGAATCCACCCGCGGGAGCGGCGAGCGGGTGGTGGCGGGCCGGATGAGTGGGCTGCTCGAACTCGGCGAGTCCGTCACCTGGCGGGCACGGCACTTCGGCGTCACGCAGGAATTGACCAGCCGGATCACCGCTTTCGATCGTCCCCGTCATTTTCGGGACGAGATGGTGAAGGGCGCGTTCGCGCGCATCGTCCACGATCACCATTTCGAGCCGTTGCCGGACGGGACACGGATGATCGACACCTTCGACTTTTCCGCGCCGTTTGGCCCGCTCGGGGCCATCGCCGAGCGCCTCGTCCTGACCCGTTATCTGCGGCGGCTGCTGGACGGACGCAATCGGGTGCTCAAGAGGATGGCCGAGGGCTCTTCAGGCAGCGTTCAGGCAGGTTGATGGATGATGGGGGAGAGGTGAATCTGATGCGTATTGTCCACGTGATTTCAACCGCCGCCGCGCTGGTCGCGCTCGCGGTGTCGACCCCGGCGCTGGCCCAGGCTACGCCGCCACACCATCCCGCCGGCCATGAGATGGACAACACTGTCCATCATTTCTATTTGTACGAGGATGGCGGCGCGATGGACCTGAGCGTCAAGGAGAAGACCGACAAGGCCGGGCTCGAAACGGTCCGTATGCACCTGACCGAGATGGCGAAGATGCTCGGTCACGGTACGGCCGAGATGATGACGGCCCACGAGGCGCACGCGATGCCTGGCCTCGAGGACCTGATGAAGATGAAGGACAAGATCAAGTACACGTTCGTCGAGACGCCGGTCGGCGGGCGCGTGGACATCGTGACGACCGACAAGGCCGCGCTGGCGGCCGTGCACGGATTCTTGAAGCACCACATCGCCGAGCACAAGACCGGCGACAAGACGACGGTCATGAAGAGGAAGTAGCCCTCGCGCGAGGGGGCTTGAAGGTGTGAAGTAACAAGAATAAGGAACGGGGACGGGTCTCTCGCCCACAGGTTTCCCACATTCCATTGCGGGTGGAAAACCTGTGGACTCGAGACCCGTCCCCATCGTTATTTGATGGCCACGATCGCGAAGTCCACCGGCTTGCCGCTGGAGTTCTTCGATTCGTGCGCAACACCGCGGCCGATGAACTCGACGTCGCCCTTGGCCCACGTGGTCCGGGCGGGCTTGCCGTCCAGCGACAGCGACATCTGCGTCGCTCCCAGCGCGATGATCACCTGGTCGTAATCGTGCTTCGTGCCCGCCGGTTCGGCGAACGTCGCCGAGGCCGTCGCCTTGTACGCGGTGGCGCGCGCGCCTTCCGCGAGCATCGCGAGCGTCATGCCCGTGCGCGAGGCCGGTAGGGCCGCTTTGCCGGCCGCCGGCGTCTTGAATTCGACCAGAATCGCCAGATTGGCGGCCGTCCCGGTATTCGACGGCAGGTGCTTCCCGGCCGGCAGGTACAGCGCCGAATTGGTCGCCATGTCCTGTTCCTGACTCTTGCCATCCGGCGTCGTGAACGTCGTCTTGCCGCCGTTGAGCACGACGACGACGGAATCCGGATGGTCGTGCATCACGCTCTTCGAACCTGGCGCATACGAAATGCGCAGGATGCGGACGGCCGCGTTGTCGAGCACCACCTTGTAGTGCGTCGCGTCGACTTTCACGGGATCTTGCGCGAGGACGAGAGCCGTCGAGCCGAGGACGGCCAGAGCCACGAACGTCAGTGCTTTCAGTGAACGCATAGAACTCCCTTCAGAGTGTCAGTAAACCTGGGTTGTTGAGTGAGGGGAGTATATGACGGAACGAACGGGAACGAGCGGACGGAGAGCCGAAGGTTAGAAGAGGCGCGCTTGCCGCGGCGCGTCGGACCGGTGCGACGACGGCCGGCGTCGCATGTCGGCCCGATCGTCGAACACCGTTCGACCGCCGAGTGATGGGGAGATCGCGCGTTCGTGCGCCAGCGCGGCGTCGAAGTCGACTGTCGTCATGGCCTGCGCCTCGATGGCGCGGACGAAGCGATCCAGCCGCCGGATGCCGTCGATCTTGTCCGTCTGGCCGACACGCGCGCGCTCCAGGCTTCGGCGCAGCACGTCGATCGTCTCGTCGTACGTCTGGAGCGGCACCGGAAACGGATGGCCGTCCTTGCCGCCGTGCGCGAATGAGAATCGCGCGGGGTCCTGAAAACGCGCGGGCGCGCCGTGAATGACCTCGGCCACCAGCGCCAGCGACTGCAGCGTGCGCGGACCGAGCTGTTCGACCAGGAGCAGTGACGCGAAGTCGCGCAGATCGCGCTCGTGGGCGACTGCGAGCACCGCGCCCAGGCGTTTGAGATCCACATCCCCGGCGCGCACGTCGTGGTGCCGCGGCGCGGTCCACGACCGGATCTCGCGCAGTGTCCGATCGGGAACGTCGGCCGCGACGGCCAGCATGGCCCGTTGCGCCGGCGCCGCGCCAGCATCGACCAGATTCAGTATGACGCCTTGCGGATCGCCGACGATGGCCGTGTGCGGCTCGGCGGTGAAGTCACGCACGGCCGCCGAGTGCCAGTGATACCGGCGCGCCGTGCCCGCAGGCCCGTTTAGCCCCTGCTGCACCACGACCCATTCACCGTCGGCCGCCAAAACGAACGCGTGCAGATAGATCTGAAACCCGTCGGCGATCGCGTTGTTGTCGATCCGCGCCGTGAGGCGGCTCGTCCGGACGAGCCCGTCGCCATCGAGGCCAAGACGATCGCCCAGCGCGCGCAACTCGACCGGCGTCTGCCGCGAGTGCCGGCCGCGGCCGCCACAGACATAAAGGCCCAGCTCGCTGGCCCGCGGGTTCAAGCCGCGCTTGAGCGCCCCCATGACTGATGTCGTGATGCCCGACGAGTGCCAGTCCATGCCCATCACGGAGCCCAGCGCCTGAAACCAGAATGGATCGCTCAACCGCGACAGGAATGCCGATCGGCCGTAATGCTGAACCACCGCCTCGGTAATGGCCGTGCCGAGCGTCGTCATCCGCTCCGCCAGCCAGGCAGGCACGCGGCCGCCGTGCAGCGGCAGATCGGCGACACCGGAACGTTTCACAGATCTATTGTCGCACCGGGCGCACGCTCGCCCGGGCATCGGAGGTACACTGCGGGCATCCCGAAACCCGTGAGGAGGATACTGTGACGATGACTCGCGTGAAACTCGTGACCATGGCCATTGGATTCGCCGCGCTCGGCGCGGCCGCCAGTTGCGGCGGCGGCGTCGAGGGCACCTACAGCGATCCGAATGGCACCATCAAGCTTGAGTTGAAGGGCGGCGGCAAGGCCGCGATGACCTTCATGACCCAGACGCAGGAATGCACGTACACGACTGACAAGAAGAAGATTGCCCTCGACTGCAAGGACGGCACGCCCCTCGAATTGACGCAGTCGGACGACGGCAAGACGCTGCAGATGCCGCCGGGAAGCCTGATTCCCACGCTCACCAAGAAGTAGGCGCGACGTCGGTCAATGACCATGACCGGCAGAGGACCACGGGAAAGGCGCGCCTCACGGCGCGCTTTTCTCCGGCACTCCGTGGCGGCCGGCGCCGGGCTGCTGCTCGGCGGCCGGATCGCGGACGCCGCCGTCGGCGCGAATCCCGTCATCGACGGCTGGTATGCCGATCCGGAAGCGCGGATCTTCGACAATCGGTACTGGATCTTTCCGACGTACTCGGCGCCGTACGATCAGCAACTCTTCCTCGATGCATTCTCCTCGACGGATCTGACGACCTGGACGAAGCATCCCCGCGTGCTCGACGCGGCGTCCATCGCCTGGGCGCGTCGCGCCGTCTGGGCGCCGTCGATCATCCAGGCCAACGGCGCCTACTATCTGTTCTTTGGCGCCAACGACATCCAGAACGATCAGCAGCGCGGCGGCATCGGCCTGGCGCGCGCCGCGCATCCCGCCGGCCCGTTTGCCGACGCCCTCGGCAAACCGCTGGTCGACGCCTTTCACAACGGCGCGCAACCGATCGATCCCTTTGCGTTCGTCGACGACGATGGCGCGCGCTACCTGATCTACGGGGGCTGGCGTCACTGCAACATCGCGAAACTGAATGCCGAGTTGACGGGGTTCGCGCCGTTGCCCGATGGATCGACCTTCAAGGAAATCACGCCCGAGGGCTACGTCGAGGGGTCGTGGATGTTCCGGAAGGACGGGAAGTACTACTTCATGTGGTCGGAAGGCGGCTGGACCGGACCGAATTACGCGGTCGCGTACGCGATCGGGTCCTCGCCGTTCGGGCCGTTCGAGCGCATCGGCAAGATCCTGCAGCAGGATCCGGCGGTCGCGACGGGCGCCGGGCATCACGCCGTGCTGCGGTCGCCGCGGTCGGGCAAGTGGTACATCGTTTATCATCGGCGTCCGCTCGGTGAGACCGACCGCAACCATCGCGTGGTCTGCATCGACGAATTGAGATTCGGCGCCGATGGCGCGATCCTGCCGGTGACGATCACGATGGCCGGCGTCGAGCGGGATCCGCTGTAGCCGCGCCCCAGGAGCGTTCGTGCACGATTACATCGCCACCCCTACGTCCGGCTTGTCCGACGCCGACATCACGGCCAGGTTCGACGCGCTGCAGCGCAAGCTCACGCCGCTCTGGACGTCGATGCGGCAGTTCACGCAGGATGAGCAGACGATCGTCGTCGTGCCGTCGATCAGCCTTGATTCCGGCGCGCACGGCGTGCGGCAGCAGGCGCTCGAGGAGCGGTTTCTGTTCCTGCTGCTGTTGCTCAGGCAGCCCAAGGCCCGCCTGATCTACGTCACGTCGCAGGCGATCTACCCGGAAGTCATCGACTACTACCTGGATCTGCTGCCGGGCGTGTTCGCGGGCCATGCGAAGAAACGCCTGTTTCTCGTCAGCCCGCTCGATGGATCGCCGGCGACACTCACGGAAAAGCTGCTCGCCCGTCCCCGGCTGATCGAGCACATCCGATCGCTCATTCCCAATCCGGATCGCGCGCATCTGGTGCCGTACAACACCACCGAGCGCGAGCGGGAGCTTGCGGTGCGGCTCGGCATTCCGATGTACGGCGCGGACCCTCGGTGTTTCCACCTCGGCACGAAGAGCGGCGCGCGGAAGGTGTTCGCGGAAGAAGGCGTCTCGCATCCGCTCGGCATCGAGGATGTGCGTTCACTCGATGCGATGACGGATGCCGCCTGCGACATGCGGCGCCGGAAGCCGGCCATCCGCAAGCTTGTCGCGAAGCTGAACGAGGGGGTCTCGGGCGCGGGAAATGCCAATATCGATCTCTCGGGCCTGCCGGCGCCCGGCGATGCGGGAGAACGGCAGGCCGTGCTCGAACGTGTGCGGCACATGTCGTTCGAGTCCGCGAAGATGACGCTCGAACGATTCACCGAAACACTCACGGAACTGGGCGGCATCGTCGAGGAGCTCATCAGCGGCCATGAGTTCTGCAGCCCGAGCGCCCAGCTGCGCGTGACGCCGCTCGGCGACGTGGAGGCGCTGTCGACCCACGATCAGATGCTCGGCGGTCCGAGCGGTCAGGCGTACCTCGGCTGCAAGTTTCCGGCGAGCGAGGACTACGCGGCGCCGATCATGCGCGAGGCGATGAAGGTCGGCCATCGCCTGAAGCGCGAAGGCGTGCTGGGCCGCTTCGCCCTGGATTTTGTCGCAGTGCTCAACGACCAGCACGCGTGGGACGTCTACGCGATCGAGATCAACCTGCGAAAGGGCGGCACGACGCATCCGTTCCTGACGCTGCAATTCCTGACCGACGGCGCGTATGACGCGGAAGCGGGCCTGTTCCGGACGCCGCGCGGCGAGACCAAGAGCTTTGTCGCCAGCGATCACGTGCAGTCGCCCGCCTACTGCGTGTTCACCCACCACGATCTGTTCGACATCGTCGCGCGCCATGGCTTGCACTTCGATCCGTCGCGGCAGACCGGCATCGTGCTGCACATGGTCAATGGCGTCGGCGAAACGGGCTCGTTCGGGCTGACGGCTGTGGCCAGCAACCGCGCGGACGCCGAAACGCTCTACCAGAAGGCGGTGAGTGTGTTCGATGCGGAAGCGGCGGAAGCGCATGCGGGCGCCACGGCCACGTCTTGAGGCCATGAGGCGTTCCTCCTCGCACCAGCTGATCGGCGTCCTCGCCCTGGCGGCGTTGGCGCTGCCGGTCCTCGCCGGCCGGGCGCAACAAGCGACACCGGACACACGGGAACCAGCCTCGCGCGCAGCCGTCGTCCTCACGTGGAACCAGGCGCAGCGCGAAGCCGGATTCGCCGGCATGGAAACGCTCTTTCGCACGCGCACGGTGCGGGCGTCGTCGAGCCCCCGGCCGCTCGCGAACGGTCAGGCGCTGGCCGCGTTTGCCGCAGGCGGTGCTCGCGCGGATGGGTTCGAGCGGTTCGTGACGGAGCAGAAGATCGCCGGCGTGCTCGTGCTGCATGACGGCCAAGTGCGGCTCGAACGATACGCGCTCACGGGCGGTCCGCGCACGCGCTGGCACTCATTCTCGGTGGCCAAGTCGCTGACGTCGACGCTCGTCGGCGCGGCTATGAAAGACGGCTTCATCGAAAGTCTGGACGATCCGGTCACGCAGTACATCACGGCGCTCGCGGGCAGCGCCTACGAGGGCGTCACCGTTCGGCAGTTGCTGACGATGACTTCCGGGGTCAAGTGGAACGAGGACTACACGGATCTGAAGTCCGACGTGGCGCGCATGTACGCCGAACCGCCGGACCCGGGCGTGGACATGACCGTGAGCTATGTGCGGAAGCTGCCGCGCGAAGCGCCGCCGGGCACGAAGTGGGTCTACAAGACGTCGGAGACCAACCTCGTTGGCGTTCTGGTGATGGAGGCGACACACAAGCCGCTCGCCGAGTACCTCTCGGAAAAGATCTGGCGGCCGTACGGCATGGAGCGCGACGCTGAATGGATGGTGGACGACATCGGCCACGAGCAAGGCGGATGTTGTCTGGCCATGACGCTCCGCGACCTCGGCCGCTTTGGCCACTTCATTCTCGATGGCGCGCGGATTGGCGGCGCGGCGATCGTTCCCGACACGTGGCTGGCTGAGGCTACGCGCAACCAGATCGCGGCCCTCTCGCCTGGGGCCGGCTACGGCTACCAGTGGTGGCCGCGTGACGACGGTACGTTTGAAGGCCGTGGGATCTACGGCCAGACGCTGCATATCGATCCGCAGCGGCGCCTGGTCATCGTCATTAATAGTGCAGCCGAGCAGCCCACCGGACGAGGCCAGGGCCAGGCCCGTCAGGATTTCATCGCGGCCGTCAAAGCCGAAATCGACGCCCGGCGCTAGTCGGGACGCTCCGATCGCGGTCGAATCCGAAGCGAACTGAGCGCGATGCCGAGCTGAACATCGGGCGCGGCCGGCATCGGCGCGAGCCGGTGCACGCGAAACATCAGATGCGTGCGGGCCGACGATTGCGCCAGGACCTCTCGGGGAAGGATGCCGCGGTAGAGCCGGCCCTTCGGTTTCGCGGCCTCGTACGTGAGCGGGATCGTGGTGCCATTCACGGATACCGCCAGGCTGTCGATGACGTCCAGCGCGGACCATTCGGAGACGCGAAATTCCAGCGCGAGGTCGGCGTCCTTCGCCAGCGTGACGCCGATCGTCGGCGACGCCGTCACCGACCAGCGGACGGTGCCGCCGCCCACGTCGGGCTCTGAACTGCGCCAGCCGCGTCCAATCGGTCCGGTGTACGGCAGATCGAACGACGCCAGCGGTCCCTTGACCTCCCGGTAACAGGAGAGCGCGGGCGTGCACGAGAACATGGTGGCCGCCCGCGGCGCCGGCACCGCACTGGCGATGCGCGCCTGCGGATCGTAGCCGCTCACCTGATGCATGGCGGCGAGTTCATTCGAGGTCAGCAGCCGGAAATGATCGTCCACGTTATTCGTCAGGAACACGACGCGGTTGTACGGCACCCTGACGTCGGACGCGTACTCCGGCGCCGACCGGGTGATGTGAATCGACGAGGCTTCGAACGTGCAGGTGGTGCGGAAGGCACCGGGAGACGTCATCGGACAATAGCCCGCGTCGATCGACGGATCGGTGTAGGCGTATTTCAGGCCGGAGTCCAGGTACACGCCGTAGAAGAAGACGTATTCCTTGTCGATCGTGCCGGCGTGGTCGAGGAACACGACGACGGTGTGCGGGATGAACTGTGGCGCGGCGGCGACGGCGTCCTGCAGCAGTTGCTGCTGTTCGAGCGAGTAGTTGACGTAGTACTGATGGTTCTGCAGCGCGTAGGTGTAGCCGAGCCCGACGAACGGAATCGCCAGCGTCAGAAATGCGGCGTCGCGAAATCGGCGGGCGGCGCGACTGATCCAGAACAGCAGGAACGCGAGCGCAGCCGCCGAGCCCAGCATCGACAGAAAATAGATCCGGAACTCCTGGCGCCGGTGCGAAGGAGCCGCGAGGAACGCGGCCATGCCCAGGCCCACGATCGCCACGGCCACGAGCGCGACGATCAGATGGCGGCGCGCTGAGTCAGGCGGACCCGGCGTCCCGCGACGTTCGTCGCGCGCGATCCATGCGCCCGTTGCGGCAAACACGGCCACTCCGGCGACCACGGCAATCCGCAGCGGCGGGTACCGGCCCAGTTCCTGCCAGGCCGTGGCCCAGCCGGTCACCTGACGTTGATACGCCAGTCCGATGGCGCCCATCATGTCGGCCAGCGGCGACGACCCGTCGGCGGACTGCGTGCCCAGGAGGCCCACCTCGTACGGTGTCCCGCCGCCCTGGCGCAGTGCCCACACCGCGTACAGCATCGGAAGGGCGATGGCCACGTACCAGCCCGCACTCGCGATCCACAACCGCCGGTCCGACGGGCGCACGAAGGCGAGCGTGACCAACGGGGTCAGGATCGCCAGCGGCAGTGCGACTTGGTACACCATCAGGCTGAACATCAAGAGCACAGCCGCGCCGGTCAGATACATCCATCCAGCCCGCGCGGGGCGCCTCACAAAACGGATCAGCAGGTACGCCGCGAACAGATAGCTGCAGACGGCGGCGTGGATCTGGATCGCCCGAAACGTGAACAGCCCCGTATCGGCCGGATACAGCAGGAACAGCACGCCCGCGACGAACGCCAGCAACCGGCGGCCCGGCAGGAACTGCAGGACGAGCCAGTAGACGACGACCATCTTGCTGAACATGAGCAGCATCAGGAACCCGTTCAGGAACAGGAACGAGTCGGGGTCCAGCGCGTGGGCCACCGAGATGACAAAGGTCATGAGCGGCCGGAGGCGGGCCACGCCGAGTGCCGAATGCGGCGTGATGAAAAAGAGTTGCGATCCCGAGTCGATGATCCGGAGCTCGCTCCACTCCTCGAGCAGGCCCGTGGTCTTGAAGCTGAACGGCAGCCACAGCACGAGCGCCAGCAGGAACATGCCCGCGTAGGTCACCGGCGCGAGGCGCGGGCCGTTGGGACGAGGCATCACTTCCGGCGGGCCTGGAAATTAGCGGCCGAGGTTCACGCCGATCGCCGCGACGCCGCGAACGGTGTGGAAGGTCGCGCCATTGGGATGCGACCAGCGATAGTCGCCCTGCGCGCGGATGAAGACGCGCGGGGACATGTGGATGTCGACGCCGATACCCGGTTGGACGGCCACGCCCGATTCGGCGAGGCCCGGTTCGGAAAACCGTTCGAGACCCGCCAGGGCCTGCGCAAACAGGGTCAGGCGAGTCGATCGCGCCAGCGCGACACGCGCGCCGCCCAGCACGGTGGTCAACTGTTGCGTTTCGTCGAAGGCGTTCCGTCGCCAGCTCAGGCCGAACTCACCGGCGGCCGAGAACCGGCTGGATCCGAGACGCACGGCGGCGGTTGCCAGCCAGCCGGCGGCGTAGGGCGTGCCCTCGATTTCACCCGATCCTGGCTGGTACGCGTAGACGTAACCGCCGGCCACCGAGGCGCGCGGTTCCGTTTGGGCGAACGCGGCCGTGGGCACGGCCAGGGAGAAAATGGCGGCTATTCCCACGCAGCCCGCACGACCGGCACGCGACATGGGCGCATGATACCTGCGAAAACACGACCGCGACTTACTCGGCCAGAGGAGCCGGATGTTTGCTAGCATCGCCAGAGGATCTCGTGGACAAGTCGTCGCCGCTCATCGAGCACCTGCTGCGCCGGACGGGTTTCGGCGTATCGGAGGCTGACCGCGCGCGATTCCCGGCCGGGACGAGCTACCGGCAGATCGTGGATTGGCTGGTCGCCTATCCCGAGTCATCCGACGTGGACGCGAAGATCGGCACGCCCGGCTATTTGCTGACCAGCAGCGGGTTTGCGCCCAACACCAACATCACGCACGCGCGCCAGCGCTGGCTGTTCCGCATGGTGCATTCGCCTGCGCCGCTTCAAGAGCGGATGGCGCTGCTCTGGCACCACCACTTCGCTACCGGCTACAACAAGATCGCGGGCATGTACGGTGCCGTCGACGGCGCGCGGATGATGGCCGCCAGAGCCAGCACCGACCCGTCGGGCCAGACGGGGCAGATCGAAATGCTGCGGCGCGGGGCGTTCGGATCGTTCCGTGATCTGCTGGTCAACGTGGCGCAGGACCCGGCCATGCTCGTCTGGCTGGACGGCATCTCGAACGTCAAGGCGAAACCGCAGGAGAACTTCGCGCGCGAGCTGATGGAGCTGTTCACGTTCGGCGTCGGCCAGTTCGCCGAGTCGGACGTGTACGCGGCAGCGCGCGTGTTCACCGGCTGGAATCTCGCGCGATCGGGCGCGAGCGGCACGGGCCTGTACCGGTTCCAGTACAACCCGACGCTGCACGACACCGACGCGAAGGATTTCACGTTCAATATCTACACGCCCGTCCGCCACGGCAAGCCGAGCGCGCGCATCCCTGCCCGTAACGCCGCGAGCGGCATGCAGGATGGTCTCGACCTGATCCAGGCGCTGGCCTACCACCCGGAAACGGCGCGGCGGCTCGCGCGCCGGCTGTGGACCTGGTTCGTGAGCGAGACGGAACCGGCGTCCGACGGGTTCGTCGAATCGATCGCGCGCGTCTACCTCGATAATCAGACCAACATCCGCGCCGTCCTGCGGGCCGTGTTCATGTCGAGGGAGTTCGCCGACGAGTCGCGCGCCTACCAGCGCTACGCCTGGCCGGCCGAGTTCGTCGCACGCGCGCTGCGTGAGGTGGGGTACCAGGGTTTTTCGGCCAACGACGCGCTGACGCCGCTGACCAACATGGGCCAGCAGCTGTTCGAGCCGCCGGATGTCGCCGGCTGGGACTTGGGATTGGCGTGGTTCACGACCGGCGGCATGCTCGCGCGCCTGAATTTCGCGTCGCAGCTCGCGACCAATCAGCGCGTGGCGCTCCGGGACGCGGCGCGGCCATTCGCGGGGTCCGCGAACGCCCTGGTCGACTTTTGTTACGACCGCCTGTCCCTGCCGCCGGTGACGATCGACAACCAGATGTCGCTCGTCGACTACGCGTTGTCCGGTGGACCATGGACGGGCTCCGACGCCCAACTGCTGATCAAGGCACCCGGGATGGTTCACATGCTGGCCGGGTCGGCTGAGTATCAGCTTGTCTGACGTGAAGATCGAGCGGGAGCGCACGCCATGAGATTCACACGGCGCGATTTCATCGCCGGCGGCGTGAAAGCCTTCACGATTGGCTTTGCGGCGCCGGCGTTTCTTTCGGACCTGGCGGTCGCGACTGGCGCGACCAGTCGTTCCCTTGTGGTGCTGTACCTGTCGGGCGGCAACGACGCGTTGTCGACCGTCATTCCCTACACCGACAGTTTCTACTACAGCCGTCGGCCGACGATTGCCGTGCCGGCCGGGTCCGTGCTGCAGATTGGCGCCGACAGTTCGGGGAAGGCGCTCGGCCTGCACCCGCGGCTCACCGGGCTGCAGTCCATTTTCAACGACGGACGGCTCGCGATTATTCAGCGCACCGGCTATCAGAACTCGAGCCGCTCGCATTTTCAGGGCACCGACATCTGGTCCACCGGCAACCCCGCCAATTCGACGGGCGCGGGCTGGCTCGGCCGGTATCTCGACGCGCTGCAGCCGCCGGTCGATCCGCTCGTCGGCTGGTCCACGCTGCGCGACCTGCCGCACGCCATGCTGGCGGACCACACGGCCGTCGCCGCCATCCCGAGCGTGTCGGGCTACACGATTCAGAGCCCGAACAGCGGAACGGAAGGGACGTACTCGCGCGCGGGCGTCGCGGCGCTCGCGTCGCACGTACCACCCGACCGGCCGCACGTGTCATTCGTCAACGGCGCGCTCCAGAACGTGCTGGTGACGCTCGACCGCGTGGCGACCGTCGGCACCTACGTCCCGACCATTGCGTACGCGGGTGACGGACTGTCGCAAGGACTGAGAGCCGTGGCCGGCGCGATCGTCCGCGGCATCGGCACGAAGGTGTTCTGGGTCCAGATTGGCGGGTTCGATACGCACGCGGGCCAGGGGACAAATCCGGCCAACGGCGCCTACTCGTCGCTGATGGGCACGCTCAACTCGGCGCTGACGACGTTCTATAACGACCTGCGAAACCAGGGCCTGCTCGACAGCACGCTCGTCCTGCAGTTTTCGGAATTCGGCCGCCGGATCGGCGAAAACGGCAGCCAGGGCACGGACCACGGCGCGGCCGCCGTCATGATGGCGATGGGCGGCGGCGTCAACGGCGGGCTGTACGGCACGGCGGCGTCGCTCAACCCCGCCGGCAACGGCGGTGGCACGCTCGAAAACAGCGGCAACGACGTCGCGTATCAAACGGACTTCCGGTCGGTCTACGCGCAGGTGATCGACAACTGGCTGGGCGCCAATTCGGTCAGTATTCTCGGCGGCAGCTATAGAAGCCCGGTGCTGAACTTCGTTTGATTAGTTGCGCGGGGCGTCGTTTTATTAGTTCGCGCGGGGCCCCACCCCCGCGCGCTGGCCTCCGGACGCTCAGCGCCCTCGCTACGCTCGGGGCTTCGCGGTGGTCGCACCCGGCCTGCCGTTAGTAGAACCGTCTGGTCAGGTTGAACCCGACATACCAGTCGCCGGGATTCGCGCCACCGCGCGCGATCTGACGATAGGTCGTGCCGAGCGCGTTGCTGACCGTGAACTGGAACATGTGCGCGCCCGCACGGCGCTCGATGCCGACGCTCAGGTGATCGGCGCCGTCGCGCAGGCCCGCGACTTGCGGCGCCGCTTCGGCCACGACATACACGTGCGACCCGCCAAGCCGGAGACGCGCGCCGATCCCGACGCACGCGGTCCAGTCATGCGTGGCATCGGACAGCGGCGCGGCGTTGACGTTCCAGACGACGAAGGGCTGCGCGTAGATCGAGAGGCGCCCCGTGACGATGTGCGAGACAACGGCGCCGGCTGTGCCCGAATAGTTTTCCGTGAAATTGTCGGCGCCCTCGACGTCGACGATGGCGTCCACGCTGATCCAGCGGGATGGCGTCTGGCGGAACACCGTCTGCTGCGCGCCGAGTTGAATGGCGCGATCGTTCGTCCGATGCGCGATGACCTGCGTGCGCGACCCGAGACCGTACCGCACCTCGAGGCCGATGCGCGCGGCGCCGTCGAACCCGAAGAAGTCGCGGAAGAAATCTCCCGCCGATCCGGACGCGATCGGACGATTGAACCGGTGCGTCATGCGGAAGCCAAACGCTCCCGACGGGAGCCGCATCGTCGTGGGCAGCGCGCTCAGCGTGAAGTCCGGCTCGGCCAGGTCGATCTGTCGGGCGGGATCAGGCGTCTGGGCCGCGGCGGGCAGAGCGGCGGTCAGCAGCAGCAGCGCGGCGGCAAGCCAGGTCTTCATGACCAGTCATCTTGCGCCAAGTCGGGTCCCGGCGTCAGTTCGCCGGAGCGCGTTCGTCGCCCGGCGCCACGGCGCTGAGCTGTCGCGCCAAGTCGCGCTCGGCCGCGATCGCGCGCAGTTCCTCGTCGGACAGGCGCACGTTGAGGTGGCGCATGAGCTTGATCAGCAGGGCCGTGTTCCGTTCGAGATGCACCAGCGTGGCGGTGACTTCGCGTTCGGCTTTCTGATTGATCTCGTAATCCAGCTCGGCGCGCACTTCCGAGTGCCGGCTCTGCAGGTTCTGGCCGACCATGATCAGCGGCATGAGCAGAATCTGAATCACGTTGCTCATCAGGAGGTACGCGACGAACGCGGGAAACGGATCGAAAGCGCGCCAGTGCAGCGCCGGCACCAGCGACGCCAGCATGTTGTAGCTAGTCCATCCGACGGTCCACGCCGCGATGATCAGGAAGAAGCCGACAGACCCGACCCTCGTCGTGATGGCCAGGGCAATCCGATCGAGCCGGCTCAGCCCTTGTTCGTGGATGAGGTTGGCGTTGCGCGTGACGCGCTGCGAGACCAGCAGATTCGTTTGCCGCAGGCGGTCCGCGATGCTGCGAATCACTTCGAGGGCGGCCTGCGGATGGTGCAGCAGAAACGCCTCGAAGCGATCGCGCGTGAGGCACAGGAGCGTCGCGTCTGACGTCGCCGTGGCGTTCGCGGATCGATGGCCACCGGTGAGCACCGCCATCTCGCCGAAGAACGCGCCGCGTGTCAGCTCCGACAACGTGACCGGCCGCTTGTCATCGTCATGCACCCAGATGCGGACGGTGCCGGACTCGATCACGTAGAGCGCGTCACCGGGTTCCCGCTCGAGAAAGATCGTGTGTCCGGCCTGGACGACCGACGTCGTCATGGCGGCGGCGATCTCGCGGGCGGTTTCCGGCGAGAGCTGCCGGAACAGGGGATGGGCGCCGAGGTCGAAGCCCTGCGCGCCGTCGGGTGTCGGTGTCGTCATCAGCTTATTCGGACGTTGGAACCGCACTATACCGTCACCGCCGGACCCGTGCCACGGCGGCGACGCGGGACGGCCGCCATATACTCGCGCCATGATGTTGCGTTATGCCGGTGTGATCACCTTGCTGTTGTCCTTGGTCTCGTCGGCGCCTCTGGTCGGACGGCAGGCTGCGCCGCCGGCGCTGGCGATGACGCTGGACGTCGACGCGACCGACGCCCCCATGAAGATCCTGCACGCCACGATGACGATGCCGGCGAAGGCTGGGGCGATGGCGTTGTTCTATCCGAAGTGGATTCCCGGTGAGCACATGCCTTCGGGCCCGATTGCGAATCTCACGGGCCTGCACGTGTTCGCCGACGGCACCGAACTGGCGTGGCGGCGTGATCTGGTTGAGATGAACGCGTTCCGCATCACCGTACCGGCCGGCGCACGGACGCTCACGGCCAAGTACGACTATGTCGTGCCCTACACGGGCGGCGCGTTCGGGTCGCTCCCGTCCACGAACGCGAAGATCGCCGTCATTAATTGGTACACCGTCGGGCTCTATCCGATGGGTACGAGCCCGGCGGCCATGACCGTGACGGCGTCGCTCAAGGCCCCTGCCGGCTGGAAGCACGGCGGCTCGCTCGACGTGGCGTCCGTCGACGGCAACACGATTAGGTACGCGCCGACGACTCTTGAGATGCTCAACGATCATCCCGTGCTGCTCGGCCAGCACTTCCGATCGATCACGCTCTGGCCGGCCGGTTCGCCCGTCGGCGAGCATGTGATCGACGTCGTCGCGGACAGCGACTGGGCGCTGCAGTTCCCGCAGTCGCGGATCGACATCTATAGGCACCTCGTCCTCGAAGAGCGGGCCGTGTTCGGCAACGTCGGGCACTACCGCAAGTATCACTGGCTGCTGACGCTGAGCGACAACCTCGGCGCGTTTGGTGTGGAGCACCACGAATGCGCCGACGATCGGGTGGCGGAGAACACGTTTGTCGATGACGATGCCGCGAAGCGGAGCAGTCTGTTGCTGCCGCATGAGTTCTTTCACTCGTGGAACGGCAAGGCGCGGCGGCCAGCCGGACTGGTGACGGGCGGGTACGAGCAGCCGATGCAGGACGAACTGCTGTGGGTGTACGAAGGCCTGACGATGTATTACGGCGAGCTGCTGGCCGCGCGGGCCGGATTGATTACCACGCAGGAATGGCTCGACGAAATCGCGGCCGACGCGATGGGGGTGAGTGCGCCGGGCCGTACCTGGCGCCCGCTGCAGGACGCGGCGGATTCGGCGCCCTTTCTGTACACAGCCGGCGGTGGCTGGTCCGGTCTCCGCCGCCAGGTGTCCGGCCTACCGTCGTTCTATGCCGAAGGGACGCTGATCTGGCTCGAGGCTGACGTCACGATTCGCCGGCTCACGAACGGCCGCAAGTCACTGGACGATTTCTGCGCATTGTTCTTCGGCCAGAACGACAACGGCACGGTGTGGGTGAAGCCGTACGATGCCGACGATATCGGACCCTGAACGCCGTCGCGGCGTCGGATTGGCGCAAGTTCTTCACGGACCGGCTGGAATCCAAGAGCGCGAGCATTCCTCTCGGTGGCATCGAGGGCGCCGGCTATACGTTCGTGTACACCGGCGCGTCGAACATGTTCACGGATCCGTGGTCGCTCGACGGGAGTGTCAACGCCTACGGGTCGATCGGTATCCACGTCGGCGCCGACGGGACGATTGACGACGCCTGGCCCGGGCGGCCGGCGTTCACGGCGGGCATCGGCAACGGCATGAAGATCGTGGCCGTCAACGGGCGCCGGTACTCGAGCGACGTGTTCACGCGAGCCTTGCAGGTCTCGGCCACGTCCACCGCGCCGATGGAGTTCATCATCGACAACGCGGGCGACTTCAAGACGGTGCGCCTCGACTATCACGGCGGCCTGCGATATCCGCACCTCGAGCGGACGCCAGGCAACGCGGACCTGCTGGCGGCGATCGCGACGAAGCGAGTGAGATAGATGGGACAGAAGAGCGAGTCTATCGATCCATCGATCCATTGACGCATCGATCCATTTGAGGTGGGGGCGTTAGAAAAGCGCTCAGCCCCAACTAATTAATTAGACGGCGGCGAAGCCGCCCACCTCAAATGGATCGATGGATCGATAGATCGATGGATCGATAGTCCCTTCTCCCGTCTCATCTGTGACAACTCCGTGAAAGCGCCCGCCGCCGAGGAACCTCGCGCCCTCCGACAGGTCCAATCAACTAGAGAGGGTACCGACATGACACAAAGACTGTTGGGAATTGGGGCAACGCTCGCGGCTGTCGCGTGTGCGGCCGCGTTCGTCACGGCGCAGGGCGCGGCGGGTCAGGGGCAGGCTGGCGGCCCACCGCAGGCGCAAGGCCAGAATCCGCCGGCGCAGGGGCAAGTCGGGCCTGGTCGCGGACCGGGTCAGTTTCAAGGACGTGGTCCGGGGCAACCGGGCGAGCAGGGCGCGCGCGGGCGGGGCATGGCAATGGGGCGCGGCCGCGGCAACGGACCGCAGGGTCCGGGCGCGGGGCGGCGCGCGGGGCCAGGCGAATTGGCTGGTCTCGACCTCACCGCCGATCAGCGCGGAACGATCGAGCAGCTGCATCGGGCCGCGCGGGATCAGGGCGCGCCGTTCGAAGACGAGCTCCAGTTCACGCAGAAGACGCTGCACCGCGAGCTGTTCGCCGACAAGCGCGACGCCTCGAAGATCGCCGCGCTGCAGACCAGGATCAGCGCGCTGGAAAAACAGCTCGCCGATCTCCGCATCAAGACCGCGACCGGCGTGGCCGACGTGCTGACGGTGGAGCAGCGCGAGACGATGCGGTTGGTGGATGGGCGCGCTGGCGGTCCCGGGCGCGGGAGGCCGGGGTTACGTTGATCCTGTCTTAGCCGGCCGAATCTCGATCTTGCTCGGCAGGCTGCGCGCCGGGTGACGAAGCAGGTCCATCACGACTTCTGCCACGTCGTCCGGCGCCAGCTTCCAGGTCTCGTCCGGCCGCGGCGGCCGGCCGTTGAACTCGGTGGCGACCGAGCCGGGCATGATGCAGCTCACGCGGATGTTGTGGTCGCGCACCTCGAGCATCACCGCTTCGGTAAATGCCACGAGGCCGGCCTTCGACGCGCAGTACGCCGACGCGCTCGCGAAATAGTTGCGGCCGGCGAGGCTCGCGATGTTGATGATCCAGCCGCCGCCGGCGCGTTTCATCAGCGGGATCGCCGCGCGCGTGGCGTAGAAGACGCCCGTCAGATTCGTGTCGATCACCTGCTGCCAGTCGTCATCGGTCAGCTCGTCGACGGGACGGAAGATGCCGACGCCGGCATTGTTGATGAGCGTGTCGACCGTTCCGAACGCCTCGGCCGCGCGCTGCAGCGCTCGTTCGATTGCGCGTGGATCCCGGATATCGGCGACGGCGCCGACCACCCGATCGCGCGCTGACGCCGCGTCGCCCAGTTCGGCAGCGGCCCGTCTTACGCGGGCCTCGTCGCGGCCGGTAATCAGGACGTGGCCATTGGCGGCGAGCAATGCGCGCGCCACCGCGAAGCCGATGCCTCTTGTCCCGCCGGTCACGACCGCGTGAATGGATTGTGGGTTCATGACAAATTCCAGGCTCAAGCCCCGGCCTCCTACCGGTCCTGGCGTCCGGCGTTCCGGACGAACGCGCTCAGGACCACGCACACCGCACAGAGAACGAACGACACCGCCGCCGCGGGCACCACGACCGCGTAATGTCCACCCAGAAACGATTCCAACGTGGCCGAGAGCAGCCACATCTGCACGATGAGGAGCACGGCGATGAGCGACAACGCGCCGTCAATTGCGACCAGCGCCTGGTGAGGTGGTGTGGATCGCATTACACCTCCATCCGGACCGCGACCAACTCGGAGCCGCGCCGCTCCAGGACCACGCGCGACAATCGCCTCGGCGGCGGTCCGGCGATCACCGACCCGTCCGCAACCGAGAACGACCCGCGATGGCACGGGCACTCGAGCCGTTCGCTTTCCCCGTTGAAAAACACCGCGCACGACAGATGCGTGCACACCTGGCTGTAGGCGACGTGCGTCTGCTCATCGGTCCGCACCAGCAGGCACGGGTCGTTGGGCGTGGGGTAATTGAAGAGCTTCACGCCGCCGATGGGCACCTCGCCGATCGACGCCACGGTCACGCGGGGATACTCCGGCGCCTTGCGCAACCAGGCCCTCACGACGATCCACAGGTTGCCCGCCGCCATCGCGACGCTGGTCAGCGTCAGGAACTTCGCGAACTGGCGTCGCGTGACCAGGCGCTCGTCCTCGGCCCGAACCGAGAACTCGTCGCGCCAGAGCGGTTCCGACCCGTCGGGCTTCTTTCGCGTCATGACTGGGGTTCCCACATATAGTCGACGACGTCGACCGACATGGCCTCAACATCGGCCGGTACCATCATCATCACCTTCGTGACGACCTTCTGATCGCCGAAATAGAACACGTTGGTCGGCACCTCGCGCCTGGTGCGCGCGATTTCTTCCGGCGTGGCGAATGTCAACGCCTGGCTCGGGCACACGGTCGCGCACATGGGCTTCAGATCCGCCGAGGTGCGGTCGTAGCACATGTCGCATTTCATCATCTGTTCCTGCGCGACCTTCATCTTGGGAATGCCGAAGGGACAGGCGATGACACAGTTCGAGCAGCCGATGCAGCGGGGATCGAGCGCCGACTGGACGATGCCATCGATGCCTTTCTTGATCGCGTCGGCCGGACAGACCTCGGCGCACGTGGGATCCTCGCAGTGGAAGCACACGTAGGCGGCCGATCCAATCGACTCCGGCCGGTCGATGAAATCGAAGTTGATCATCGACTGGCCGCGGTGCGTGTCGCACTCCGAACAGGCCTGGACGCACGACTGGCAGCCGATGCACCGCGAGGGATCGATGTAGAAATTTCGGGCGGACATCACCGGGCTCCTGTGGCCGGCGGCGCCGACGCCTTGGCAACGCGGCACGCCGAGACTTTGAATTCAGGAATCTTGCTTCGCGGATCGATCGTCCGATGGGTCAGCTGGTTCGCGCTCCGGCCGCCGGGCCAATGATACGGAACGAAGACCGTATCGGGCCTGATGGTCTTGAGGAGCGACACCTGGAGCGTAATCGCCGTCCGCCGTGTCGTGACGGTGACCCAGTCGCCCGCGACAATGCCGTGCTCGGCGGCGAGCCGCGGATGCATCTCGATGAGCGGCTCGGGATACTGATCAACGAGCGCACCGATGCGTCGGGTCTGCGTGCCCGAGAGGTAGTGGCTGACGACACGGCCGGTTGTTAAATACAACGGAAAATCCTCGGCGACCGGATCGCCACTCTCGCGCCACGGCGTGGGCAGAAACCGGCTCTTGCCGTCGGGGTGCATCGAGCGCCCGCCCTCGAACAGTCGCGGCGTGCCGGGATGATCGAGCGACGGGCACGGCCAGAAGACGCCCATTTCCTTGTCGATGCGCTCGTAGGTGATGCCGTAGTAGTCGGCGACGCCGCCGCGTGAGGCCTCACGCAGTTCGTCGAAGATTTCGCGAGGATGACTGTACGGAAAGTATTGCTGCTTGCCGAGATGCTTCGCGAGGTCGCAGATGATCTGGCTGTCGAGCTTCGCGCGGCCTGGCGGCGTGACCGCCTGCTGAATGTGGATGACGCGCCCTTCAGCGCTGCACACCACGCCCTCTTCCTCTTCCTGCAGGCTTCCCGCCAGCACTACATCGGCGTGGCACGCCGTCTCAGAAAGAAAGAAGTCGATCACGCCGAAGAACTCCAGCTTTTCGAGCGCCTCGCGTGTGTAGCCGGCGTCAGGCAGTGAAACCAGCGGGTTGAAGCAGATCGACAACAGCCCCTTGATCTCGCCGCGGTGAATGGCCTCCATGATCTCGACGGCCGAATAGCCGGCCTGCGGAATCTCGTCAGGCGTGATGCCCCAGACCTTCGCGACATGCGCGCGGCCTTCGGGATCGCTGATCGATCGCTGCCCCGGCAACTGATCGCACTTCTGGCCGTGCTCACGGCCGCCCTGACCATTACCCTGCCCCGTGATCATCGTCGGGCCGCAGCCGTCGCGGCCGAGGTGTCCGGTCGCGAGGCAGAGGTTGATCAGGGCCGAGCAGTTCTCGACGCCCTTCGAATGGTGTTCGAGTCCCCGCGCGTGCATCGCAATCGCGCGATCGGCTGTCGCGAACATGCGTGCGGCGCGTTCAATCGCCTCGGCCGGCACGCCGGTCCGTTCCGCCACATCCCGAAGGTCGTACGTCAGCGCGTCGGCGGCCACGGCGTCGAAGCCGACCGTGTGCTCCTCGATGAACGCGCGATCCTCGAGGCCCTCGCGGAGAATCACATTCAGCATCCCCATCAACAGCACGAGATCCGTGCCGGGCCGCACGGGCAGATAGAGATCCGCGTTTCGCGTGATCGGCGTCATGCGCGGATCGACGACGATGAGCTTGCCGCCGTTGTCGCGGCACTGCCAGATGTAGCTCGTCGTGATCGGCGCACACTCGCCGATGTTGGCGCCGACAACGAGCAGGACGTGCGCTTTCGGAATCTCGCTCCAGGGAATCGGGCTGCGGTCGACGCCAAAGGCCGGCTTGTACGCGGTACCGGCCGAGACCATGCACAGCCTGCCGTTGTAATCGATGTGGCGCGTGCCCAGCCCCACGCGCGCGAACTTGCCGAGCAGGTACGACTTCTCGGTCGTCAGCGACGCGCCTCCGTACACCGCCACGGCGTCTTTGCCATGTCGATCCTGCAGTTCGCGCAACCGGCGCGCGGTGAACGCCAGGGCGTCGTCCCAGGTCGCGGTCTGAAATCCGGCGTCGGTGCGCATCAGCGGATCGAGCAGTCGATCCGGATGGCCGCTCTGCAGGTATCGCTTGACGCCCTTCGGGCACAACATGCCCTTGTTGAACGGAAACTCCTCCCACGGTTCGAAACCGATGACCGTGTTGTCTTTGACCTTCAACTGAATGCCGCACTGCTGGCCGCAGAAACAGCAGTGCGTCTTCACGAGCCTGTCCGGACCGTGTTGCGCCTCGTACTGCCAGCCACCGGACGGCGTGGCGTTCAGGTGCGGCCCGAACCGCTCCAGTAATTCCGCCGGGGTGCCGGGGGCTTTTGCCATCAGTGAGTGCTCCGGATACGAAGGTGCGCCGCCGACAGCGTCTTGCGCTTACAGGCCGGACACAGGTCCTGCCACGTCCGCCCGTCCGGCATGCGATAGGTGAATCCCAATTCCGGCAGCACCTGCTTCACGTCGTCCAGGTGCATCTTCGACGTGATGCGCGTGCCGCAGCGCACGCACAGCGCGCTTTCGCCGGCGAGGCCCGCGCGCTGGTAGAACTTGACGCCCAGTTGCGCCGGCCGCTGGAAGATATGAAAGAACTTGCCGAATGGCAGGTACAGCAGCGCCGCGATCACCGTGATCGCGTGCAGGATCGCCAGAAAGCTGTAGAACTGGCCCTCGAGCCACCACTGCGAGGCCGTCAAAGCCAGGCCCGTCACCGAAATCGCGAAGAGCAGCACGAGCGGAAAGAAGTCCATCACGAACGTCTGCGTCGCCTGAACGCCACGCTCGCGCAGCCGCCTCCAGATGGCCAGCGCGACGCCGGCGAGGACGAGTACGGCGGCGATGTCGAGGCCGTGAAAGAGCAGTTCCGCAATGATGCTGTCGACGTGAAAACTGATCCCCGGAAAACCGAAGAGATACGCGACATACGTCATCTGATCGACGGGTGTCCGGAAATAGATCCAGCCGAAGACCAGCGGGAACGTAATCGCCATGGCGAGCATGCAGCCCCAGAAGAGCAACTGATGCGTGACCCAGCGGATCGTCGAGCGCTGGCGGATAAAGCGTTGTTCAACGAGCTGGCGCCCGGTGAGTCCGAGGAGCCGGGGAATTGCGGCCAGTCCGCCGGCGCGGAAGAGTTGCCAGCCTCGACGCCAGTACATCCGAGTGGGCGGCTTATCGAGCCAGACGTTGTAGTGGTACAGCACGCCCCACGTGGCGAACACGACCGCGAACGTGTAGATGACCAGCGCCGCGTCGAACGTCTGAAGGTTGCGCGAGCCGACGACGATGAGGGCAACGAGCAGGCCGGTGCCGAGCGTAGCCCACGCGCCTGACCTGAGCCGATCGGCCGTCCGGCGCAACTCGGGCGGCAGCGCGAGATCGGGTCCCGTCTGTTGCGCAAGAAACGTGACGGCGTTGATCCGGTACAGCGTGAACGCGACCGCAGACAGAAGCACGTAGGCCGGCCAGACGGTGCCAAGCGCATCCCTGAAGAAGCCCAGCAGCAGCGGGGGAAAGAAGCCGCCAAGGCCGCCCATCGCGCCGACCAGGCCGGTGACTGTGCCGGTTTGCGTCGGAAAGTACTCCGGGACGAGTTTGAAGACCGCGCCGTTGCCAAATCCGAGAAGCGCCGCGCAGCCGAGCGCGCCGACGGTGAACGGCACCATTGACGGCCAGGCCAGCAACAGCGCGAAAGGAATGACGCCGAGGAAGACACCGTTCAACACGCGCGCGCCGCCGATCTTGTCGGCCAGCCATCCGCCGGCGGGGCGGCACAGTGTCGCGAGTCCGACGAAGCCGGCCGTGCGGAACCCCGCGTCTGCGGCGGTGAGCGCGAACTGATCCTTCAACAGCGTCGGCAGGTAAATCGAAAACGCGACGAATCCGCCGAACGTCAGGAAGTAGAACGCCGATAGCACCCACGCCAGTCGCTCGGTCGTGAGGACGGACGCCATTTCGCGGAATGTCTTTGGCGCGGGACGCGTCGGAGCGTTTCGGGCGAACGCGGCGAAGACAAGGCCCCAGACCACGAGCAGCACGGCCGTCCATCGAAACACGCCCTGCCAGCCGATCGACGCGGCCAGCAACGGTCCGCCAAACACCGCGATGGATTGCCCGGCGTTGCCCAGGCCGTACACGCCGAGCGCGGAGCCCTGACGATCGCGCGGAAACCAGGGCGAGACGAATGCGACACCGACTGCAAACGACGACCCCGCGAGGCCGAGGAGAAATCCAACGCCGAGCAAGGCGCGATAGCTGGGCGCGTAGGGCACCAACGCCACCGGCGCCGCGACGACGATGGCGAGAACGGCGAACAGTACGCGGCCGCCGATGCGATCCGCGAGAATGCCCATCGGCAGGCGCGCGACGGCGCCGAGCAGCACGGGCACGGCGACGAGCAGCGCCGTTTCCGACGCGGTCAGATGAAAGAGCTCGCGGAAGCGAGGCGCGAACGCGCTGATCAGTCCCCACGCCGCGAAGCACACCGCAAACGACACAGTGCCGAGTGCCAGCTGCATCGAACGCCCGGTGCGGGGTTCAGTCATGAATACCTGATGCGATGCTACGAGGCGCGGGTCGTCCGGCGTATGACGCCCATCATATGGACGTTCACGCTGGCCTGTCAGAATCGACAGGTCAGGGTGGGTATTGTCGATCATTCAGCCGGCACATCCAGAACGCATTTGTTGGGGATGCGATCGCTATTGCCCGGCTGACGCACTCGGCTGCGCCAACGGTAGCGTGCGCGCCATGCATCCGTCGGAATTGTTTGGTGAGGACTGGCTCGAGTGGTCCACGCGCCGGCAATCACGGCCGGCCGTGACCGCTATGCCTGCGCGATCTGCTCCAGTGCCGCACGATTCAGCAGCAGAAATCCCTCGCGCTCCGTCTGAAGCACCAGATCCTTGTTCCAGCGGCTCATGATGCGAATCGCCGTCTCGATCGTTGTGCCGGTGAGATCGGCGAGCTCCTGTCGGGAAAGCGGCAGCGGAATGAACACGCCGCTGCGTTCGGGGCGGCCCATCTGGTCGGCGAGTTTGAGAAACAACCGCGCCAGTCGCGCATCGATGTGTCCGCCCGTCAGTTCGGCGAGTCGCGTCGTCAGTTCGACCAGGCGCAGCGACAGACTGCCGAGCAAGCCGCGCACGAGCGATGGGTGCCGTTCGAGCAGCTCGAAGAACGCGTCGCGTGGAATGGTCACGCAGGTCGTGGCGTCGAGCGCAACGGCTGACGCGGGATACGGCCGCGCCTCGTAGACAGCCACGGCGCCGAGCGGGCAGCCGGGGCCGAACAGTTCGAGAATGACGTTGCGCCCATCGGGCGCCTGCTTGTAGACCTTCACGCGTCCGGTCACCACAACGAAGAAGGAGGTGGAGTCGTCGCCTTCCTTGAACACATGATCGCCGCGATCGAATTCGCGTAATGACGCGGCGGCCGCGATGCGCGTGCGATCGGCCGGAGAGACGCGCCGGAACAGGGCCAGTGCCGCGAGTGTCTCGGCGGTCGGCCGCATCACTGCTCTCCGGCGAGCGGCAACCGGATGATGGCGAGCGTGCCGCCGTCTGGCGGGCAGTCCAGATCCAGCGTGCCGCCGTGGTTTTCGGCGATTCGGCGCGCGGTCGCCAGGCCCAGGCCGGTGCCGCGACTTTTCGTCGTGAAGAACGGTTCGAACAGGCGCGCCAGCACCTCGGTAGGGATGCCCGGGCCCTCGTCCCGTACCCGGATTTCACAGTGGCCGCCGTTCTGCCGCGCCCGAATGGAGATGCGTCCTCGTCCGCCCATCGCGTGCGCGCTATTGATCAACAGGTTCAGCAACACCTGGTGAATCTGCCCGCGATCGGCGGGGACCGTCGTGTCTTCCACATCGACATCGAACGTCAGGCCCGCAAGCCTCGGATCCGCAGACAGCAGTGTGACTTCCTCACGCACGAGCAGGCCGATCGACACGCGGCTGACCTGTGGCGGACGCGGCCGGGCGAACTCGAGCATTCCCTGGACCATGTCGTTCAGCGCATCGATGCGCGCGACGACCTCCTTGACGATCGTCCGTTCGCGGCCGTCAGACGGCAGGCGACCTTCGAGAATTTGCAGGGCGCCGCGCATGCCGGCGAGCGGATTGCGGACCTCGTGCGCCACCACGGCCGCCATTTGTCCCAGCCGGCTGAGCGAGGCATGTTCGCGAATCTGCGCCTCGGCCCGCTTGCGTTCCGTAATCTCGTACCGGATCGCCATGTACTGATACGGCTTTCCCGCCGCGTTGAGGAACGGGACGATGGTCGTGTCGACCCAATAGAGCGCGCCGTCCTTGGCCCGGTTGCGGATGTCGCCACGCCAGACCTGCCCGCGCCCGATCGCGGCATACATGGTCTTGAAAAAGTCTGCGGAATGCAGTCCCGAATTGAGAATGCGGTGATTGCCGCCGAGCAGCTCACCCCGCGAGTACTTGGAGACCTCGCAGAACTTGTCATTGACGAACGTGAGCGTGCCCTCCACATCGGTCGTCGCCACGATCGCGGATTGATCGAGGGCATATTGCAGGTCGGCAAGCGTGATCGTGGATTCCGGCATAGCCCGCGCGTTGGCGCGCTCCTTGTATTAGCCCGACCGGGATGCGCTCTATCCTGCCCATTTCGGGAATTTCTTCCCACCACGGCCGTGAGTCCGCGCCGCCATCGGGCTCTGACGGCCCCCTATACTAGCCAGCCATGGCCGCGCGCCGCGTGCTCGTTGTCGATGACGAAGACCTGATTCGCTGGTCCTTGACCGAGCGGCTCCGCGCCGAGGGCCACGAAACCGTCGAAGCCGCCACGGCCGCCGAGGCTCTGGATCGGGCGGTCGACGATGTCGATCTCATCCTGCTGGACTACACGCTGCCCGACGGCAACGGGCTCGCGGTTCTGCACAAACTCCGCGATGCCGACAAGGACGTGCTGGTCATCATGCTGACCGCGCACCGGGACGTGGCGCTCGTCGTGGACGCGATGAAGAGCGGCGCGTTCGACTACATCACCAAGCCGTTCGACCTCGACGACATCGTCGTTCGCGTGAACCGCGCGCTCGACACCACGCGGACCCGTCGGGAATTGCGGGCGCTGCGCGATGGTCTGGCGCGCCCCTACGGATTGAACTCGATCATCGGCGACTCCGAGTTGATGCAGCAGGCGAAAGCCCTGCTGCGCAAAGTCGCCGCCAGCCCGGCGTCCACCGTGTTGATTACCGGCGAAAGCGGCACCGGCAAGGATCTCGTCGCCAAGGTCATTCACTACAACAGCTCGCGCGCGAGCCGGCCCTACGTGAACATCACCAGTTCCGCGCTGCCGGAAGCGCTGATGGAGTCGGAACTCTTCGGGCACGAGCGCGGTGCGTTCACGGACGCGCGGCAGCACAAACGCGGGTTGTTCGAACAGGCGGATGACGGCACGGTGTTTCTCGACGAAATCGGGGAAATGGCGCCGATCCTTCAGGCCAAGCTGCTGCGCTTCCTCGAGGAGAAGACGTTCCGGCGCGTGGGCGGCACCACGGATATCCACGTCGACGTCCGGGTGATTGCCGCGACCAATCGCGACCTCGAGGAGGCCGTCAAGGCGGGGAAGTTCCGCGAGGACCTGTTCTATCGGTTGAACGTGTTGCGCATCGAGATGCCTCCGCTCAGGCGTCGTCCGGAAGACGTCGTCATGCTGGCGCAGTACTTCATCGACGTGTTCGGCAAGGAGTTTCGCCGCCACGTTCGCGGCCTGACGCCCGAGGCCGAAGCGGCGCTCACGGCCTACACGTGGCCGGGCAACGTGCGCGAGATGCGGAATCTGATCGAACGTGCCGTGTTGCTGGCCGAAACCGAGCTGCTGGAACTGTCTGATTTCGACAGCCTGCGCGCTCCTGGAGCCATCGAACCCTCAGGGGACATGTTCGACTTGCCGGCGAATGGCGTGGTTCTCGAAGACGTGGAAAAGCATCTCGTGGTGCAGGCGCTCAAACGCGCCGATGGCAACCAGACCCGCGCCGCCGCGTTGCTCGGGCTGCACCGCGACCAGATCCGCTACCGCATCGAAAAGTTCGGCCTTCCCCGGAAGTAGGGCGCTGCGGAAGAACACGCGGCAGTGGTGAATATTTCCCACTCACAGCCGGCTGTCACCTCGGCCATGGGCGCATCGCCTCAGCGCCTGGTCTGGAACCCTGTTGGAATGGCGATTGGAGCCTCGACGCGCAGGCCATCCCGAAAGTACACTTGCAAGCGCTGGCGAACCCTCGCAAAGGAGAAGCACCGATGAGAACGATGACAGTGATTGGCAGTGCCATGGTGATTGCGCTCGTTGTCGGCGTCGGCGTGCACGGCGCGACACCTGCGCAGGGTGATGCGGCGAAGATCGCGGCCGGCAAGGCCGCCTACGCGACGCAGAAGTGTTCGACGTGCCACATCATCGAGAAGGCCGGCGGCAAGACGGCCAGCGCGCTCGATGGCATCGGCGCCAAGATGAAGGAAGAAGATATCCGCAAGTGGATGACGGCGACCGCCGAGATGGAAGCCAAGCTTGCGAAGAAGCCCGCGATGTCGATGGCGACGTGGATGAAGACGCACAAGCTGTCTGATGCCGACGTGGCCGGCATTACCGCGTATCTGTTCAGCTTGAAGAAGTAGTCCCGCTCATCTCGCGATCCAGGCGTGGCGAACTCACGCGTCCGTAACCCCGTTTCGATCGTCGGCGCCTGGATCACGACGATCGGGGCGCTCGCGTTCCTCACGTACCTCGCCCTCGACTGGCTGGGTCTGTTTGCCAGCCCGTACGCGGGTCTCATCGGGTACGTGCTCGCGCCGGCCGTCTTCGTCTTCGGGCTGGTGCTGATCCCCATCGGCATGTGGCGCGAGGCGCGGCGTCGGCGCCTGGGCCGCGAGCCGTGGTCCTGGCCGGTCATCGATCTCCGAACCCGCCGAACACGGCAGGTGATGGGCGCGGTCGCCGCGCTCACGCTGGTCAATCTGGCGATCGTGTCGGTCGCCGGCCTCGGCGTCGTGCACTACACCGAATCCAACTCGTTTTGCGGCCAGGTGTGCCACGAGCCCATGCGGCCGCAGTTCACCGCGCATGCCGCGTCGCCGCACGCGAACGTGAACTGCGTGCAGTGTCATGTGGGGCCCGGCGCCAAGGGATTCGTCAAGGCGAAGATGAACGGGACGCGGCAGCTCTATGAAGTGATTGCCGGGACGTACGCCCGTCCGATTCCGTCACCCGCGCGCGGCTTGCCGATGGCGGCCGAGACGTGCGCCCGGTGCCACACGTCCGGCCACCCGGCCCGGGATCTCGTGCGCGTCCTGCACAGTTATGGCGATGACGAGGCCAGCACGGACACGCCCACCACGCTCACGATGCACCTGGCCGACATTCACTGGCACGCGAAGGCCGACACGCGGGTCGAGTTCGTGTCCGTTGATGGGAAGCGCGAGACGATTCCGTACGTCCGCATGACGGACGCGCGCGGCGCCGTGACGGAGTATTTCGCCGATGGAGTCACCGCACCACCGGCGGGCGACGTGCGGCGGATGGATTGCCTGGATTGCCACAATCGGCCGGCGCACACGTTCTCGGCGTCCGCGGACCGCGCGGTGACCGCCGCGATGGCGGCCGGCCAGGTCGACCTGACGCTGCCGTTCGCCCATCGCGAGCTGGTCGCGGCCGTGTCGCAGGACTATCCCACCGATGCGGCGGCCGCCGCCGGCATTGCCGAACGTCTGCAGAAGGCCTTCGTGCGGCGTGATGCCGCAGTGGACGGCGCCATCAAGACCGCGCAGCGCCTCTACAGCCAGAACGTGTTTCGCGACATGAAAGTCAGCTGGGGCACGTACCAGTCGATGATCGGACACACCGATGCTCCCGGCTGTTTCCGCTGCCACGACGACAGCCACAAGACCCGCGACGGCCGCGCGATCCGCCAGGATTGCGCGCTCTGTCACAAGATGGACTGACTGACGCCGGGCGACGAGAACTCCTCCCACGGTCCCTTGAAGACCTGAACGCCGCCGGACTCGAACGACCACACCTGCGTCCCGACTTCTTCCATCAGATCCTGATCGTGCGTGACGAGCAGGACCGTGCCCGGAAACTTCTGCAGCGCGACGTTGAGCGCGTTGATTGATTCCAGATCGAGGTGGTTCGTCGGCTCGTCGAAGACGAGCACGTTGGGCTTCTGGAGCATGATGCGGCAAAACAGCAGACGCGCGGTCTCGCCGCCCGACAAGGCGTGCGTCGGCTTCAGGCCTTCCTCGCCGCTGAACAACATCTGGCCCAGCAGGCCGTGGATCTCCTGCCGCGACGCGCCCGGATCGAATTGATGCAGCCACTCGGCCGCCGTCATGCCCTTTTCGATGGCGCCGGTGTGGTCCTGTGAGAAGTACCCGACCGACACCTCGTGGCCCCAGCGCAGCGTGCCCGCGTCGATGTCGCCTGGACCCGGGGTCTGAAGACCCCGGGCTCCAATAACTGGCGCGTCCGACAACAGCGCCTTGATCAGCGTCGTCTTGCCGACGCCGTTGCGGCCGACGAGCACGATCTTGTCGCCGCGGTTCACGATGGCGTTGAAGTCAGCAATGACGTCGAGGCTGCCGAACGACTTCGAGACGCCCGCGCATTCGAGGACGGTCTTGCCGGACGGACGATTGATCGCGAACTTGATGTACGGCCGCTGAATATTCGACTTGGCCAGCGCCGTCGTCTCCAGTCGTTCCACTTCCTTGCGGCGCGACTGCACCTGGCTCGACCGCGTGCCGGCCGAGAACCGCGCGATGAAATCGTTGAGCTGCGCGATCTTCTTGTCGCGCTGCGCGTAGTCCGCCTCGATCCGCGACCGGATCTGCGTCTTCGCCAGCACCATGTCGTCGTAGCCGCCCGTGTAGGTGATGATCGTCTGGTAGTCGATGTCGGCGATGTGCGTGCAGACGTCGTTCAGAAAGTGCCGATCGTGCGAGATCACGATGAGCGTGCCGTCGTAGCGCACGAGGAACTCGCGCAGCCAGTGGATGGAGTCGAGGTCCAGATGGTTCGTCGGCTCGTCGAGCAGTAACGCCTCGGGATGGCCGAACAACGCCTGCGCCAGCAGGACGCGGACTTTTTGGCCGCCCTGCAGCTCGGCCATCGTCCGCTCGTGGATCTCGTGCGGAATATCGAGGCCCTGGAGGAGGACCGCGGCGTCGCTTTCGGCCGAGTAGCCGTCTTCTTCGCCGACGATGCCCTCGAGTTCGCCCAGGCGGATGCCGTCGGCATCCGTGAGATCCGGTTTCGCGTAGAGCACCTCGCGCGCCTGCAGCGCGGTCCAGAGACGCTGGTTGCCCATGATGACGGTGTCGACGACGCGAAATTCGTCGAATGCGAACTGATCCTGCCGCAGCACGCCGAGCTTGCGGGGCTTGGCGACCGTGCCCTTCTGCGGCAGCATCTCGCCTGTCAGTAATCGCATGAACGTGGATTTGCCCGATCCGTTCGGGCCGCTCAGGCCGTAGCGGCGACCCTTCGAAAACGTCGTGGTGACGTCGTCGAACAGCACTTTGCCGCCGAACCGCATGGATACGTCTTGCACGGAGATCATGGACACCTCAACGAGGAGAGTGAGAACTCATCATTATAGCAAGAGAGATACGTGGTTCCGGGGTGCCGGGGTGCCGAGGTGCCGGGTTCGGGTTCCGCGGTTCCGGGGGTGCAGGTTCCGGGGGTTCCGGGTTCTTGGGTTCGGTTCCAGGGTTCTCGAGTCAGAGAACGCGGAGCCCGGCCGGCCGTGGCCGGCCGCTGTTCGAGGTCGAACCCGGCGACGGCGTTGTGGCGATCGGCGCGGTCGCGCCCGCTGCGTGCGGAGTGAGCGAGAGAGTCTTCCTTACTTGTCTCGTCCGCTCAGCGCCCGCCCCTTCGCCACAGCCCGGAACGACGGATCGTTGAACGACTGCAGAATGGCGACGGTGAAACCCTGCTGCATGCGTGTTTCGATGTCGTTCTCGGAGACGGGGTAGCCGCACGGCACTTTGAATTCCTTGCACGCGGCCAGCACCTGCTGAATGGCCGCTTCCCACGCGACATCGTCCCGCACGCGGCGGCCTTCGGCGTTGGTCGTCGAGAACACGCCGCCCAACGTGCCGGCGCCTGGCACGAGCACGCCGAGCCCCTTCACCTGCGCGATCTCGCGCACGTTGGCCAGGCCTTCTTTCGTCTCGACAATCGCCCAGGCCACCAGTTCGCCAGCGGCGTTCAGCGGCCACACGTCGGCCTTCTTCCGGTAGTCAGCTTCGCTCAGGCCCCAGTACTTCGGTGCATTGCCGATGTCGTTCGGGCGCGTGCCGCCCTTCGACGCGAACCGCATCGCCGCGATGCCCTGCCGCAGTTCTTCAGCCGTATCGACTTCGACGAACGAGAGCGTCGTGACGCCCGCGTTGAGCTGCTTGCTGATGTTCGAGACGTACACCGCCGGGTCGGCGGGCTGATCGGGTCGCGAGATGTTCGGCGTCTTCATGTTGACCGGCACGAGCAGGTGCCGATACGGCTTTGCCGCAATGCCGCCCGCTTCGACGATGGCGTCCATCATCGCCGTGAATCCGGGCAGCGCGTTGTCCACGCTGCGTTCCATGCCGCCGCTGAAGAAGTAGTCGGCCTCCGGATGCGCGATGGCGTCCTTGGCCAGATCGAGCGGTGTCTTGGGTGGCGCCGCGGGCGTCGTCGGCGTGGGTGTCGGCGTGGGTGTCGTGGCCAGGGCGGTACTGTTTCCGCCGGCGCGATTGCCCGCGCCGCCGCCGCGCGGCGCCGACGGCATGCCGAGGCCGAAGACGGCCTTTTTGGCCGCCAGCAGATCGACCATCGGATTCAGATGGCGGCCGGACTGGGCGCTGGCGGACAGGCCGAGCACCGCGGCTGAGACAAGGCCAATCGCAACGTGCGCACGCATGGAAACCTCCGGAACAGAACGCGGGTGGCTGACGGCGCGATCATAATCCAGCTTCGGCGCTGGCTGGCGCGCCGAATCATCGGATAAGCCGGCAAAACGCAGGTTCGAAGCCAGTCGCGCTGAAAATCAGTGCCGGGTTTTCCGTACCCGCCCGGATGTTCGCCGAAATCCGTTTCAGGTAAGCTCCGCGCCCACCGCCACCCCACGACGGTGTCGTGCAGAGGAGGAACGGAGGGAACCGCGATGCTCAAGCGATGGCCTGCGCCAGATCTGTTGGGAGCGGCGATGAGCGTCAAGCAAGGCCACATCATTGCGCGGGCCGGCTCAGAGGTTCGCGCCGTGCATCTGATCGAGGATGGGGGTGTCGGGCGGATCGTCATCACCGGCGATCGGACTGTGCTGGACGCTGTTCGCGGACCGGGCTGGTTGTTGGGCGCCGTGCCGGCGATGACGACCGGTCGATATGAAGCGACGATCACGGCGCTCACGCCCTGCGTGCTGCGGCCGATTCCCATCGGCGCATTTCAGCGCATCGCTGAAACCCTTGAGGTCAGCCGGTGGCTCAACGACATGCTGGCGGCCGACATCTTCGCGCACACGGCCAGAAACGCGGCGGTCGCCGAACGATCGACGCGATCGCTGATTGAAGAACTGTTTGTTGAACTCATGGTGGCCGTCGGGAGGCGGATGGAAGACGGCGGCGTGCGGCTCATGCTGCAACTATCGGGGGTGGACGTGGCCGGACTGGTGGGAGCAAGCCGGGAGCATGTTGCCCGAGTGCTGGCGGAGTTAGAGGACGATGCGTGCCTGGTCAAGGTCAAGGGGTGGTTTATCACGCCGCCCGGCAGCAAGATTCACGCGAGGATTTGCCGATTTCAATCCCATGTGTGATGTCACATCACATGTGATGTGACATCACAGACAACGCAATCTCCTCTCGGGATAATCCTCGGGCGTTGCGGGTCCGCCGCGTCCCATGGCCGCCAACTCGCACGTCGGGAACTCGTGACGACTTCAGTGGCTCGCAATCGTTCGTCTTGGAGGCTGACATGCGTTTATCAAAGCTGGTTCTGATGCTTTCCACGCTCGTGTTTGTGATCGCCATCACGGTGGTTCCGGTCAGAGCCGACGAATACTACATCAGCATGGAAAGCTGCGGCTGCGGTGGTCCCATGGTGCTGACGCACAATCACACCGGCTGCGCAGGAGGAGACGAGGACTGGGAAGACATGAAGGAGGCCTGCATGTCGAAGTGCGGGATCAGGATCGACGACAACAGGGCGGTTGAGTGCGTGGACGACGAGTCGGGCGAATGGTCATCCGTCTCCCTCAAATGTCCGGGCAATTGCTCGGTCTAACGATCAACCGCCAGAAGCCTGATCGCGGGTTGCCGTGAACGCGGGGCGTACGGTGAATGGACTTCCGCGCCTGCGAACGGCGTTGGAAATAGTCGCAAGCTTGGCGCTCATTTGCGCGGCGGGTGTCGTCCTGTGGCCAGCCATCAAACCCAGGCCGGCACCCGCGCCTCACCCCGCTGTGGGGCAGACCGTGACCATTGCCGGTCGGCCGGCCAAGGGAGACCCAGGTTCTCCGGTCGGGATCGTGGAGTTCTCTGATTTCCAGTGCCCCTATTGCGCGCGATTCGTCGAGTCGGTGCTGCCCCAGTTGAACGAATCGTACCTCTCAAAGGCACGGGCGTTTCTGGTGTTCAGGCAGTATCCTCTCGTCAAGATTCATCCGTTCGCCATGACCGCAGCGCGTGCAACGTCGTGCGCACACGAAGCGGGCCAGTTCTGGCCGTTGCATGATGGACTTTTCAAGAGCGCGGCAGCGTTGAACGCGGAAACGATCGCGGGTCTCGGCACGACACTGGGACTGGGGCCTTCGTGGCGGCAGTGCCTGGATGGCGACCGCAAGGACGTCACCGAAGATATTGCTGACGCCGCGACATTGCGCATTCGGTCGACGCCCTCGTTCCTCGTTGGGCGCCGAGAGTCAGAGTCGGCCCTCCGCATCGTTTCGGTGATTGAGGGCGCCCAGCCTCTTGACGTCCTGTCCAAGGCCATCGACGCCGCCTCAGTCAGGTAGTCGGGCGCTCGTATCGCCGGCTGTCCGGCGGCGGCTAGTCTGGACGTCCGGACGGGCCGCGTCCAGCCTGACGACGACAGTCCTGGCAAAATGCAGAAACGGCGGCCTGCGCGCAAGCGTAAGCAGAGTTGTGATCAGGAGTCGTTCCTCCTGGGTCGTCGCGGCGACTGCAGTGGGGTTGTCGGCAACCGTCTGGACTGGCGCGCGGACAGGGCCGTCGCAGGGGCCGCTCGCTGGTCTCGTGGTCGGCCGCGTCATCGACGAGAGTGGCCAGCCAGTCGGTGGCGCGGTCGTGACCCTCTCCGGCGCGCCGGTCGGCGCCGGAGGCAGCGCGCCGACATCCGCGGCCTCGACCCGCCGCGCGCTCACCGACGGCAGCGGCCGCTTCCTCCTGCGCGACCTGGCGCCTGGAGCTTATTCATTACAGGCGACGCTCGGTGGCTACCTGCCTGGCGCCTACGATCGACGCCGGCCCGATGGCCCGTCGCGTACTTTGACCATCGAGTCCGCCAGCCGCCTCACGGACGTCACGCTCCGTATTTGGCGGATGGCAAGCCTCTCCGGCACCGTCATCGACGATGCCGGCGAACCGGCCGTCGGCGCCTCCGTCACCGTCCTGCGGCGCACCTTGCTCCGGGGGCGCGTGCAATTGACCTTCGGCCCAGGCGAAGTGACCGACGACCGCGGCATGTTTCGCATCTCCGACATCGAACCCGGTCAATACGCTGTCACCGTCGGCTTCATCACCCAAACCGTTTCCGTTCCGTGGGCTGATGGTTATCAGGATGCGCTCGACTCGTCTAACGCGGCCGCGATCTCGCGCGAGATCGCCGAATCTGGAGCGATCGTGACGAGCGGCCCAGGCATCGTGATGGGCGGGTGGCAGGTGCACGCGCTGGGCACGCCGCTGCCGCTCCTTGGTCCCGACGGCCGGCTCTTGATCTCGCCGACGACATATTTTCCTGGCGTTGCGTCGCCGGCCGAGGCCACGCTCATCACGGTACAGCCGGGCGAAGACCGCATGGGCGTGAACTTCGCACTGCCGCTCATCGCCTCGGCTCGAGTGTCTGGCATCGTCACGGGACCCATGGGACCCGTCCCGAACCAGGGAGTCCGGCTCAGCCGTGCTGACGACGGGCCGATTGGGCTTGGCGCCGTCGCGACGATCGCGTACGGCACCACCGACGCGCAGGGACGCTTCGTCCTGATCGGCGTCCCGCCGGGCCGATTCGAACTCGAGGCGTACCGCGTGCGAGGCCGCGTGCCGGTTGTCGTCCCGCCGCCGCGGGGTGGTTCGTCGGCTGTGGGCGAAGTCCAGGCGCCCGATCGCGCCGCGCTCGACACTCCACTGTTCGGTCACGTGGCCGTGTCCGTCAGCAGCGCCGACGTGGCGAATGTGGCGTTGGTCATGCGTGAGGGCGCGCGCCTGACAGGGCGAGTCGAATTCGACGGCGCAGCGCCACGACCGACCGCCGAGCGGCTGAAGCAGATGACCTTTTCGCTCAGTTCGATGAACACCGGCCAAGTCGTGCCGGGCGCCGACACGCGCCTCGATGGCGAGGGGCGTTTCGAAACGGCTGGGCACGCTCCCGGCCGGTATCTGGTCAATGTTGCGCCCCCGGGGCCGCAGTGGACGCTCGCCTCGATCATTTCGGGAGGCGTCAACCTGGTTGCGCAACCGCTCACGATCGGTGATGACGACATCCGCGATGTCGTGGTGACGTTCACCGATCGCGCAACCGAGCTCACGGGCACGGTGCGGCCGGCCGTCCCGGGTGGCGAGCTGGACGCCTCCATCCTCGTGTTCCCGGTGGATTTCCAGAAGTGGCTGGCCACCGGGATCGTACCCGGACGTACGGCGACGACACGAACGGATCGCGTCGGCGCCTTCTCCGTACGGCTCGGCGTGCCCGGCGAGTATTTCGTCATTGCGCTGCCGCCGGATGTCGCGCCCGATCTTGACGCGACCGCGCTCGCGGCGTGGTCGCGTCAGGCCTCGCGCGTGACCGTCGCCCCGGGCGCATCCGCGAAGGTGGATCTGACGGTGACGCGCCGGTGATTGAACACGCACGCACGAGAATCGTCGTCGCGGGCATGGCCATGGCGATTGCGATCGCCAGCGCGGCCGGACGCGGAGAATCGTTTCAGCAGCCGAATCAGTCCGCGATCCGCGACGTCGGGCCACGGCCGACGGGTACGGCCGTTCTCGCCGGCCGCGTGCGAATGGCCGAAAACGGCGCGCCGGTCCATCGGGCGCTCGTGACCCTCGACACGGGCGACGGTCGCGCTGCGCGCGCCGTCGTCTCGGACGACAACGGCGCGTTCGCGTTCGATCGGCTGCCGGCGAGCCGCGTGCTTGTCAGCGCGTCGAAGGCCGGCTGGGTCACTACGTTTTATGGCGCGACGCGGCCTGGCCGGACCGGCACGCGCATCGCCCTCGCCAACGGCCAGCGCGTCGAGATCGATCTGAACCTCGTACGCGGCGGCGTGATCGCCGGCCGGGTCGTCAACGATCAGGGACATCCGATGGCGCGACAGTGGCCGCGTTTGTTTCAATTCCGGCAGATCGGTGACCTGCGCCTGCTCGTGCCTGTCGGCTCCGCTCTTGGCAAAGGTGCGTCCGAACGATCGACCAATGATCGCGGTGAATATCGGTTGTTCGGCCTGCCACCCGGCGACTACGTAGTCGGGGTGCAACCGAGTATCGGAACCGCTTCTGTGGCGACGGCGAACGAGCTGCAATGGGCAATGCAGGCACCAGGCGTGAGTTCGGTGCCGCCGGCGGGGCGTCCCGTCAGCTTCGCGCCTTCGTACCACCCAGGCACCGTGGAAGCCGCGCTAGCGGTGGCAGTGACGGTACGTCCCGGCGACGAGCGGCTGGGCATCGACATTGCGGTGCCGCTCGTGCCGATGTCGCGGGTCGACGGCGTCGTGACCCGCGCGGACGGACAGCCGGCGCAAGGTGCCCGAATTGCGATCGTGGCGCGCCGACAGGCGGCGATCGACGCGACATCGGTCCGGACGACTGCGGGTGCCGACGGGCACTTCGTCATTCCAGCCGTGCCACCGGGCGACTATCGCCTGACGGCTTCGCTCATCGCGCCCTTGCCCGCTCGCGGCGCCGGCCAGCCCGCGACGACGGCCACGGCCATCGAGCAATGGGGTGGAGCGGATCTCTCCGTTCGAGGGCAGGACGTTGACGGGGTGTCGGTCGCGCTGTCGCAAGCATCGACGGTGACCGGTCGCGTCGTGTTCGACGCCACGTCGAAGCTGCCACCCGATCCCGCGTTGGTCCGGCTCTCGTTTATGCCGGTGCCGACGCTGCTGGGCGCGATGTACGGGATCAGGCCAGAGGTCCAGGCGCGAGTTGGCAACGTCAGGGCCGACGGTACATTCTCGTTCGCTGGCTTCGCGCCTGATCGCTACGTCGTCTCTGCTGCTTTCCCGGGGATGTCCTCGGCCACTGGCACGCCGTGGCTGCTGAAGTCCGTCCGCGTCCGTGGCACCGACGTCGCCGATCTTTTCGAGATCCAGGCCGGGCACGATGTGTCAGAGGTCGTGCTGACCTTCACCGATCGCGCCGCTTCGATTGCCGGTCAGTTGCTCGACGGCGAGGGGCGGCCGGCACCGGAATACTCAGTCTTCGCCTTCCCGGCTGATCGATCCGCGTGGACGCCGTGGTCACGTTCCGGGGGCATCGATCCCGTTCGCCCCGGCACCGACGGTCGTTTTCGTGTCGGTCCGTTGCTGGCCGGTGAGTACTACCTTGCCGTCGTCACGTCGATCGAATCCGACGATGCGACGAACCCATCGTTTCTCGAGACGCTCGTCCCGTCGGCGATCCGCCTGATAGTCGGCGAGGGCGAGCAGAAGACGCAGGACCTGAAGATCGCGCGGCGGCAGGTACCGTTCAGATGATCGCAAGGCGCCTGCGGCGCTAATCGAGGCCCAGATCACGCGCCCCGAACGTCCACGCCAGGATCCTGGTCTTCTTTTGACCGTGCGCCATGTCGAGAATTCTGACGTCGTCGGGCTCGACGGCCGCCAGCGATTGCCGAAGACGCGGCAGGTGCGCGCTCTGTGAGACCAATGTCGTGAACCAGCGGCACTGACGACGCACGCCGACGCTTTGCGCGATCATCCGTTGCACAAATCCCAGCTCGCCGCCGTCGCACCACAACTCGCGGGCCGTGCCGCCGAAATTCAGGACGCCGGATCGGGACGTCCTGCCGTCGAGATGGCGCCGCTTTCGCCGCGTGCTTTCGGCGGCGGCCGACGCCGACGCGTGAAAGGGCGGATTGCACATCGTCGCGTCGAACATCTCGCCGGGACGCACGACGCCCTTGAAGCACTCCCGCGGCGATGATTGCCGTCTGCACTCAATCAGTCCCGCCACGGTGGGATTGGCTGCCACCAATCGGCCGGCCCACTTCAACGCCACCGGATCGACATCCGAGCCGACGAAGTGCCAGCCGTACTCACGCGCGCCAATGAGCGGGTAGATGCAGTTCGCGCCCACGCCGATGTCCAGGATGTTCACTGAGTGGCGACGTGAGGCTTCGGAGCCGGTGTCACGCGCCAGAAGGTCAGCGAGATAGTGCAGGTAGTCGCTGCGTCCAGGAATTGGCGGACACAGATAACCGGCCGGCAGATCCCAGGTGTCCAATCCATACGCATCCTTCAGCAGCGCCTGATTGAGCGCTTTGACCGCGTCAGGGTTCGCGAAGTCGATGGAGTGATCACCGTAGGCGTTCGGCCCGACGAACGCGGCCAGCGCGGGCGAGTGCCTGATCAGCCGGCGAAAGTCGTATCCGGCACGGAATCTGTTGCGCGGGTGCAGCTTCTCTTTGACCGCGTGCCGGATCACTTCCGTCGCGCCCCTGGCGGAGTCCGATGGGCGCCAAAGTACTTCTCGCTGCGGAACCGCAACCACACACGCAGGACTTGCGGCACCCTCTCACGTTCCGCCGCGCTCAGTGACTCGTACAGGGCCATGGCCTTCTCGCGCTCGGCCCGGCAGGCCCGATTGTTATGCGCGTCCCAATAGCTACGCGCCACGCGGATCCGGCGGCACGTCTCTTTGATCAGCGCCGCGCCGGTGAGTGGTGGGATGACCGCCGGCATTGCGGGACGATTATCGTGCATTGGGCGTATTTGGGCTGATCTCCAGTGACCAGTTTCGCCTTGACTTATGACACGGCGGCGCCGACCATGGCGCACCTGCCATCGATCAGCCATAGGCCCTGACTATGAAGCATCCCAAGTTCAGAGAACTGCGAGGCTACGCATTCGATCCCAGCCTGTCGCTCAAGATCGACACCGTCACGATCAACGAGATCGTGTACCGAATACCGTGGGAGGATCTGTCACGGGGTCCCGTTGGCGAATGTGTCGAGGTGATCGACGTCGACCCAACGGTCAGCAGGTTCTACGCGTCCGTCGATCTGGACGATCGCTACGCCCTCGCGATGGCTGGTCTCGACCCGAGCGAAAGCAACCCGCAGTTCCACCAGCAGATGGTCTATGCGGTGGCGATGACGACGATCCGGAATTTCGAGCTCGCCCTCGGACGCAAGGTGCTGTGGGCGCCGCGCAGGATGGGGGGCAATACGGACGAATACGTCCCACGACTCCGCATTTATCCGCACGCGCTCCGCGAGGCGAATGCCTACTACAGTCCAGAGAAGAAAGCGCTGCTATTCGGATACTTCCAGGCGATGCCGGCTGACAAGACCCGGCATATGCCGGACGCGCTGGTCTTTACGTGCCTGAGCCACGACATCATCGCGCACGAGACGACACACGCAATTCTCGATGGCATGTATCCGTACTACAACGAACCGACCAATCCCGATGTGCTCGCGTTCCACGAGGCGTTTGCGGACATCGTGGCACTGTTCCAGCACTTCACATTTCCCGAGGTACTGAAGCATCAGATCGCCAAGACGCGGGGAGATCTGGCCAGCCAGAACCTGCTCGGCCAGCTGGCGCAGGAGTTCGGCTCGGCGATTGGCAGTTACGGCAGCCTGCGTGACGCCATCGGCGAAGTCGACGAACAGACCCGGCAGTGGAAGCCGACCGAGCCCGACCCGGGCGATTACGAGTCGGAGCTCGAGCCGCATGCGCGAGGCAGCATCCTGGTGGCCGCGGTCTTCGAAGCGTTCATCAGTCTCTACAAGAGCACGGTGGCCGATTTGCTTCGCATCGCCTCCGGCGGAACAGGAGTGCTGCACGAGGGTGAGTTGCATCCGGACCTCGTGAATCGTCTCGCCGACGAGGCCGCCCGCTGCTCCCAGCGGGTCCTCAGCATGTGCATCCGGGCACTCGATTATTGCCCGCCCGTCGACCTCACCTTCGGCGAATTTCTGCGCGGCATCATCACCGCCGATCTTGATCTCATGGGCGACGACCAGCCCCAGTATCGGCTCGCGTTCATCGAGGCCTTCCGCCGCCGCGGCATCTATCCAAGCGGCATCAAGGCCCTGGGCATCGACAGCGTTGCGTATCCGAAGGTCGCGCTGCTTGGAGTGGATTCGGCTCAGATGTTTCAGAAAATAGGCGACTTCCTTCGCGAATACCGCCGCGAGGTGCAGTACCTGTCCGATCGCCAGAAGCTGTTCGAGCAATCAGCCGCATTCTCTGGTGGACCGCGCGGCCTGCACAGCCGGCTCGCGGACAAGTTCGAGAGTCTCCTGGACTTTCAGCAGGTGACCGGGATGGCGTGGACGCCTGGCTGGGAGTCGGTAGGCGTCTCGACCTCGCCGCAAACGCCCGACGTGCCCAGTTTCTGGATTCAGAATCTGCGCCTCGTTTCCCGGGTGGGCGCGCGAGGCACGCAGACCAACAACATCGTGTTCTCGATCGTTCAGCGCGCCGGCGTGAAGATGGTCGGCGACCGCCTTCAGCCGGTTCTGCTCGATGAGCAGCAGTCGGCGGACGACGACACGATGATTTTCAGAGGCGGTTGCACCTTCGTCTTCGACCTCGACACGGTGACGCTGAAATACGCCATCGCCAAGCCAATCATCGACGTCGCGGCGGTTGGAGCGCCGCGGCTCGACGAAGTTCGCGCGCGCAAGCAGCACACCTACCAGTTTGAGACCGGTCCGACGAACATGTCGGAATTCCGGCAGTATTTCGGCCTCGGGTTCACGCGCGGCATCAACGAGCCTTTTGCTGTGCTGCATCAACAGTAGGGGTCCTCGCCATGGCCAAGACCAAGAAAAAGACGGCTGCTCCGAAACCGGCGCCCCCATCGGCGGGCAGGGCCATCACCCATGCGGACGTGCGCATGTACCGCATCGGCACCGGCGACTGCTTTGCCATCAAGTTCTTCTCGGGCGACACCGAGACGTTCACGATGCTGATCGATTGCGGCGCGTGGTCAGGCGACAAGGCGGTCTTCGAGAAGCACGTCAGGGACTTGAAGGCCTACCTCAACAACAAGGTCGATGTGCTCGTCGTCACCCACGAACACAAGGATCACGTGCTGGGGTTTGAGCGATGCGCGGATCTGTTCACGAAGAACTTTACGGTCGGCAAGATCTGGATGTCGTGGGCCGAGAAGGACGGCGACGACGTGGTCGAGGAGTGGAAGAAGGATATTGGCCAGAAGAAGAAGGCCCTGGCGGCCGCGGCCCAGCAGCTGTCGAAGGCGGTTCACGCCAAGGGCTTCGAGGCCGAGATGCGGTCGCTGCACCGCGGCCACGAGCGTCTCGCGGCCCATCGGCGATTCTCGGCTGTCCTGGGGGACTTCGCCGACCTGCAAATGTCCCTCGACAAGAACGGCCTGTATGCCGGTCCCCTGGCGGGCATGAAGATCGTCAAGGAGAAGATCGCGAAAGGCGGGAGCGGCGCGTCCACGATCGCGTACTGGTCACCGGGCCAGATCATCGAGAACATCGCAGGACTCGAGGGCGTCCGCATGTACGTGCTGGGACCGCCGCAAAACAAGGCCAGCATCGCGAAGGAAGCGTCAAGCGATGAGGGCGAGACCTACAGCCACAACAAGGACCTGGCCAAAGACAACGCGTTTGCTGCCGCGGTCAATGCGCTTGATGCCCCCACGACGGCGAGTCTGCTTCCGTTCGATGCCTCTCATGAAGCGCTCGCCGGCGATTCGATTCGCGCCACGTACACGAGCAGCGCGTGGCGCACGATCGATCACGACTGGCTGATGACCGCCGGATCACTCGCGCTGCGCATCAACACCGGCCTCAACAACCTCAGCCTGGCGCTGGCCATCGAGTTCGAGACGAGCGGACGCGTGATGCTCTTTCCAGGGGACGCCGAGTACGGGAGCTGGGCGTCCTGGCACGACATCAAGTGGAAGGAGAAGGGGCGCGGTAAGCATGATGACGGCACGCCGAAGCATCTGACGGAGGACCTGCTGAACCGGACCGTGTTCTACAAGGTGGCGCATCACCTGAGCCACAACGGCACGGCGAAGCGCAAGGGTCTCGAGATGATGACCCACGACGATCTGGCGGCCATGGCCACGCTTGACTACGAGGTGATCAGCGACACCTGGAAGAGCACCATGCCGAACCGGGCCATTCTCGCGGATCTGCTCACGCAGACCCGGGGCCGGTTGATGGTCTTGCGTGACGATGGGCTGTTCTTCGATGCGAAGCGGAAGGTGCCGTTGGCAGACAAGATCGCCAGCACCCGCGCGCAGATGTCGACCGCCGTGGGCAAGGCCTTCAAGAAAGCCCACGAGTCGCCGAAGAAGACCGATCTCTTTATCGCCTTCCGCGTGTTGGCCTAAACGCGCTCGCCGAGGGCCCTGACTCTCGCCGGTCGCTCGATCAGTTAGACTTGTCTTTCCGCGGTGAGGTGGCCGAGTGGCTGAAGGCGGCGGTTTGCTAAACCGTTATACGGGCCAAAACCTGTATCCAGGGTTCGAATCCCTGCCTCACCGCCATCCGCCGTCGCTCGCGTGAAATCGCGCGAGCTATGGCGGGATTGGCGCACACTGGATGAGATCCCGCCGTAGCCTTGGCAAAGGCGGACGAATCCCTGCCTCACCGCCAATTAAGTTGTTCTAGCGACTGACCTTACCGATTCGCACTACCTGCCGTCTCCAGAATGTCTCCACGCTGCGGGCCGTCGAGCAGCCGAATTGCTGCGTCGAGGGCGGCCGGACTCAAGTGCATGTACCGCTGCGTCATCGACAAATCCTGATGGCCGAGTAGTTCCTGTATCGCCTTCGCGGGTGCTCCTCGCATTGCCAGGTGCGAGCAGAACGTGTGCCGGAGGATGTGGACGCCTTCGTGTGTGAGATTCGCACGCCGCGCCGCACGCTTCATCCGGTATTGCACTTTCTGCCTCGTTAGTGCGCCGCCGTCGTCACGTTGGGGCGGCGCGGAGTATCACCATTCGAGCTCGACGATCTCGCAAATGGCATACAGGGCTCCAACAGCTGCGCGCAGGAGTTGAAAGCCTTGAAGTATGGGAGAGGCTCCGTCATCGACGTGCGCCAAACGCATTGCTTGTTCGATGTCCCCGGTGGGCAGGTGAGCGTCCGCAAGTCGCAACTCGTAGACTCCAACAAGAGGACCGACGACCTGCCGCGCCTTTTCGGCGCCAACTCGTGACGCAAGGACGCCTTCTAGGGATTTCAACGAGCCCCATTTCTCGTCCTTCGGTGGTGCAACGACGCTCTGTAGGGCTTTGACATCAAGGTCATCGGCAGTCACGCGCGCAAGATCTTTAGCCAAGGCGAACAGTCCGGCCCTATCATTGGCTCGGAAGCGGTGGATCCGAGGAAGTAGGTCTTTGACGGACGTATGCTCACGGAGGGCGCCGATCCCAAGCTTTGCCTTGCTGAGTTCCTGCAAACGCGACAATCCCAATTCGAGGAAGGACTCTGGCGCCTGTGTGTGCGCTGGCTCGGCGTCGACTTGGGCGGCCTGAAGTTCTTCGGATACCTTGCCGTCCGGATTCGTGTTGTGCGCGGCCCAGATGCGCCGCTGCCACTCGGGCAGCAACGCGACGTCTTTTGCGTACACCGTGACCAGACCGATTGAGTTGAGGCCGAAGTGGACCGAATGGCCGTCGGCTGAGACGGCGCCGCCTGTATCGCGCGTGTACCATTTCAACGACGCACCCCGTCGCTCAAGAAGCGCGGGCATAACGCTTGGACTGAACCACAGCCAGCGCCCCGAATCCACCAAGTCGTCACTGGAGACCCTTGTTCCGGCTGCATCGATGGCGAAGAACGTTACGGACGGGAATTTGTCACCGCGGATGATCGGACTGGATTGAGATGGACCGATCCACTCAGTTCGCCACAACTCGCCGTCCACCCGATAGAGTTTCGTGCCTTCACGTTGTCCGGTCCAACTTCTCGATTTGAATTTGCCTTCCGTGGGATGAGGCAAGATCGGCACGTCATCCTCGGGGTTGACGTCTGTGCGAGCTACATGGAGCACGGCCCACGTTGCTCCGAAGATTTCACCGCCCTCGTGAATCTCGGTCACCCGACCCGTCCATCTCTCATGCTCCGTTTTTTCTTCAACATTGCCTTCCGGCCACGAAATGTTACCCGCGTGCTCGACCACCTCAGTCCGTTGGCGATACGATGCAACCACTAAGCCCATCCCTCTCGCGTTCAGGTAGTCACCAAGATGAGAGGCTCTGATCTCCAACCGAGCATTGCCACCCGACGGCGATGCAACGAGCCTCGCGACCTCGAGGTAGTCTTCCTCAGGCCGGACCCACACAGCTCCCTCACGTCGAAGGCTAAGTGTTGTGAGTAGGTCTTGATGGAGGTGCCAGATGCCCGGAGCTCCGTCTGCGGAACGCTGATCCAACACAAGGTGGATCCCCTTGATCTTCCCGCGGTAGTCCTCATAGACGTCGGCCGGGACATATTTTCCGTCCTCAATAACACCCGAGTGATTGTGGCGGATCCCAATTGAGTCCCAACTAAGATTCATTGCATCAGCTTGGCTGGCCAGCGGAACCGCCAGTGAGCCGGCACCTAAGAAGTTCTCTTTGAATCCAGGGTAACCGTACTTTCCAATTCGTTCGATCGTGTGAGAGGCACGTAACGGGATCCAAACCGAGGTTGCGAGCGAGCTCCTGCGGATGTCCGACATTTCAAACCAGGTTTGGTCCATGGATAACCTAACTTGTTACAGGCTCGGTCGTGCGAATCGGCAGTCCCTCAAGCCGTCGCCCGGCCGCAAGCCGACATCAGTTCCCGCCAATGATCACTCGAACAAAGTGAGGCCAGGGTCGTCGAAGTCGAGATCATTGTGAAAGATCGTGCGTCTGAACAGGTCCGTAACCGTCTCCAATCGCGTCGCGGACCATGACGCAACAAACGAAGGGGCAAGCACAAAATTCTGTCCGTGATTGAGGAGTCTGCGCGAGAGTTCATATTGCTGATAGTTCCCATGACTGTCCAGTACGCGTGTCAGAGACGCTCGCGCAAGTGCCGCATCCTGTGGCAGGTAAGACAAGAGTGCGTAGGTCAGTGTTGGTTCTACGGGTAGAACCGTGAGGCATACCCTCACCACGTCGTCTCCTCGTTCCACATCGTCCAGTGAGAAGAGCACAGACGCTGCGATCGTCGGGCGATTCACTCGTAGTTCGAGGAGGTCGTGCTCCAAGGCGTCGAATCTCCCTTCCAGATAGGCCTCGTCCAGGATCGATTTGTACTTCCAAGTCTCATACGATACGACCATCCGCTCGACTGCGGCCATGCCCGCCCGAGACGGAGCGTCGTGCGGATTGATTCCCAGGTCTGTCGTCTTCCGATAGCCGCTCTGAAGAAGAACGGCCGCGGCCGCGGTGGCGTGGGTTTCGTAGTAAGTAGCACGGTAGGCCAGAAGAAACTGATGGCGCTGATCGTGAATGTCTAGGGCATGTTTCTCAATGGGCGCGAACAACTGCTGATCGTGGATCGAACACAATCCTAAGAATGTCGTTGCTCGATTTCGTCCTACCCGTTCGAGCGAGATGTCCGGCCCGTTTCCGGCGCGGAGCCTAAGAACTGGCGCGATCACATGGCCTTCTTCGCACAAGAGATCGAAGGCCCTAGCGTTCTGCACCGAGTGTGCACGAATCGCTTGGTTCGAACACGAATCAACTGGCCACCAGCACTTGGCGAACTCTGAGCCACGCAAGCGAAATAGCTCCGCCAGTAACTCGCCATGTCTAGCCTTCTCACGCATTTGGACTGTCGGACCTAGTGTCTAACTACTGAATCCAATTTCTACGACGTGTCATCACTTTGTCTCAGTAAACGCCCCCATTGAAGGACCCGGCTAGGTAGCGTCGCCGAATCGCGTGACAACATCCCGAAAAGCCTCCGCGCCTGTTTCGAGGGCCCATTCCTCAGTTCGACGAACATCGGCAGCCTTGGCTTCCAACGCCTCTCGAGCCCAATGTTGACGGATAGGCCCAATCGGTACACCGTGCGATTCAGAATCAATCAGGTTGAATACCTGAAAATCAGCATCGGCCGTCGCCACACCAAGAGATGGGCGAAGCCTCAGGAGTTCCTGAGCACCCATCACGGGGCTGAACTGACCGAGAAGGACCCGTTTGGCGATATCGACGGCCTGAGCCCGTGCGGAGGCCAGATGCGCCAAGCGCCAGGCGGGATCTTCGGGAGGAACTGGCGGTAGGCCCAAGCTCGCGATTTGAGCCAACAGTACTCGAGTCCGGTACTCACCCTGCAGTTCCGGCGGGTCCTCAGGGTGCTCGTACTCACCGGCGTCGAAAGCTAGATAGATACTCCATGACAGCTCTGGCAACCCCACGCCCGACACTGCGTGCGCGAATCCGAAGAGGTTGTTCATCACGAAGTCAGCGACGGTGAACGAGCAGGTCCCTTGAACAAAGCGCTCCGCGACCATTCTCGACAATTCGTCCAAGAGATCGCTAACCGACAGTCCGAGAACGTCAGCTGAAGAGTTAACCTCGGCCACTTGAGGCATTCGGACGCTCGCGATCTCGATCAGTGCGTCAAGAGACATTCTGAATCTGCCTGCCGAAATCCAACTCCAAGAAGTCACCCACTCGAAACGATGCTCGATCCAATGCGCCCGCCCCACGTGCTCGGTCGACCATCGTCGGCGAAAGATCCACGCCGACAACAGACCGGCCACTTGTGGCGATTGCCCACGTCAAGCGGCCGAGGCCACACCCGACATCAAGTACACGCGCGGCGGTTGCGGGAATCAGCGACAACAGAAACGCGTCGTATCGATCCCGGCCGCTGGCACCCGACTCGGCCAGCTGCGCGATTTCGTCGAAGTCTGACCGAACTTGTTCAGTACTCGTCATTGTCACGACTCAGATCGGCCTAACTACTATGAGACCGCCAGCTCTTGTCACGCAATGATGCGCGAGATCCAGCGCCTGTTGATGCCTGGACCCTCTCTAAACCGTCTCCAGAATATCTCCAGGACCGAGCTCGATTCAGGCGGACGCCAGCGGAAGAAGCACTCGATTCTTGAGCGACCGGTGTCTAATACGATCGTGGTCGATCTCGCCGCCTGCCGGTTCCGTGGCCTCGCTGTCGCGGTACCGCTCCTGGCCCTGATGCTGGCCTGCGGCCGGACATCCTCACCACAGGGCCAGAAGGATAAAGGTTCCAGCGTAACGCCGGCGCAGCCATGCCCCGTTACTGTTGCTGTGGGCGCTGTGCAGGCGGCACCCAGGCGGCCAACACCACCGACGGCGATTATCTCTGGCCATGTGCGGGACGAAAACGGCGCACCCGTGTCGGGTGCTCACGTTACGTTGCGTGATCGGTCGGAGGATGAATTCGACCCGGTCACCAGGTCGATCCGGCTTGCCCGAAGTGTGACCGACGCGAACGGATCGTTCTCAGCGGAGGTGACGCGCGCACATCGCCCGTACATCATCATGTACGCCTCGCACGACGATTTCGGAGATCAATGGACGGGATTTGCCTCGCCGGGCTTGCGAGGGTTTTGGCGGGCGGGACCGATGCCGCAAGCGCCAGTAGAGTTGGTGCTGCGACGTGGCATTGTGTTGCGTGGCCGCGCGGTCGATACCGCCGGTCGAGCATTTGCCTGCGACTCCTTGATGCTCGTGCCCGCCTACAACGGCAGCGGCCCCCCGCGTATTGAAGCGCAGACCGATGGCGACGGACATTTCGCATTCAGACGAGCCGTCCTCGAAAACTTTGAGCTCGTGCCGCACAGCTTCGACCATTGGCGCCCGACGACGCCTGGAAACTACCTTCGGATTACGCAAGTCCCTCAGTCCTGGGTTACGACGGCGCAGGCCGGCGGCTCTATCGACATCCGTGTGGAACCCTACACGCTCGTGCCTGTTTCCATCGATGTCAGCGCGCTCCACGTTCCGAGTGTTCGAACCTGGACCCGCTCGTCCTCGGGCGAGGCTGCCGTGCAACAGGTCGTCGATCCGACGGGACACGTTCACATCGTGATGGAGCAGAGCATCAGTCACGAACTCTGGGTATTTCCCACTGCGGGTCAAAATTGGCCCGCTGCCCCGTGGAGGCGTGGCGTGTCCCCGAATTGGATCGGCACGCCGACGGGAACAGCGGCGGTGACGATTAGCCAGAACTCCAAGTTCCGAAGCGATAGGTGACACGGCCGGCCGGAACGGTCTGTCGAAGCGGGAGCTGAACGCGATGAATGTGATCCGTCGACTCTTCGGTCCAAGCCGCAAGGAAATCTGGACGAAGCTGAGCCAGGAAATGCACGGGCGCTACGTCGCCGGTCGCTGGGGTACGGGCGATAGGGTGCAGGTCGATCACCACGATTGGACCCTGACGCTCGACACCTACGCGGTCTCGACGGGCAAGGTCGTCATCATCTTCACCAGGATGCGGGCGCCATTCGTGAATCCGGGCGGCTTTCGATTCCGGGTCTACCGCGCGAGCATCTTCAGTGGCATCGGCAAGCTCTTCGGCATGCAGGACATCATCGTCAACGACCCGCCGTTCGACCACGACTTCATCGTGCAGGGCAGCGACGAGCTTCGTGTCAGGCAGTTGCTGTCATCGCCGACGCTTCGCGAGCTCATCACGGCGCAGAAGAACATCAGCTTCGAAGTCAAGGACGACGAAGGCTGGTTCGGAACAAAGTTCCCGAAGGGTGTCGATGAGCTGTACTTCGCCGTGCCGGGCGTGATCAAGGACGTCGATCGACTGAAATTGCTGTACGACTTGTTTGCCGAAACGCTGGATGATCTGTGCCGGATGGGAACGGCGAGCGACGATCCACCCGGAGTCGAGGTCAAGTAACGCCCACGCCCTTGCAGGCTTATCATTCGCCCATGCACAGCGGACGCCGGCTCGCCATGACAACCGCGCTTGTTTTGATCGTCGGCCATGGGGCTGCCACGCAAACCCCGCCGCCGCAGACCCCTCCACCGGCGTCGCCGCAGTTTCCGGCCTCAACACCGGGTCCTGTCTCCGATCGCTACACCCAGCCCATCGCCATCTTCAAGAACGGCCTGGGCACGTTCACCAAGCCCATGTCTTCGAAGAATGCGGAAGCCCAGGCGTACTTCGATCAGGGCTTCCAGATGATGTATGCGTTCGCCAAGGCCGAAGCGGTCCGGTCGTTCCGTGAGTCGTGGAAGCGGGACGAGCGATGCGCGATCTGCTACTGGGGCGAAGCGTGGGCGTGGGGCTCGTATCTGAACGGTGCGATGTCGGCGTCCGAGTCGCCCTACGCGTACGCCGCGATTCAAAAGGCGCTGTCGATGAAAGACCAGGCGCCGGCCAAAGAGCGCGGGATGATCGAGGCGATGGCCCTGCGCTACGTGGAACACTTCGAGGCCGGCAAGCGCGTCGACCAGGATCGCGCCTATGCGGCGGCGATGGAGCGGTTGGCCGCTCAGTATCCGGACGACCTCGAGATCGTCACGCTGTACGCCGATGCGCTCTTCTTGCTCGAGCCGCGCCGCGGCACGCGCGACATCAACCAGGCGAGTGTTCAGAAGCTCCATCAGGTGTTGGAGCGGGTGCTGTCGAAAGACGTGCACCATCCAGGCGCCTGCCACCTGTATGTGCACGCGACGGAATCCACCGTGGTGCCGGGCCGGGCCGAGGCCTGCGCTGAATTCCTCGGGCGATCGATTCCCGGCGCCAGTCACATCAATCACATGCCATCGCACACGTGGAACGAAGTCGGCCGCTGGGGCGATTCCGTCCGTGCGAACCTCGACGCGTGGCATTCCGATCAGAAGGCCGCGATTGGCGAAGGCTTTGCGATCTATCCGGAACACAACCTCCACATGTTGTTGTACGCGGCGTCGTATGACGGCCAGGGTGCGATTGCGATGCGCGCCGGCAAGGACCACGCGAAGCTGATGACTGACACCATGTACCAGGTGCTGACGATGATCCGGTTCGGGCGATTTGATGAAGTGCTGGAAGTCACGCAGCGTCCGCGCAGCGACGTGTCAGGCGGCATGTGGGATTTCGCGCAGGGCTATGCCAGTCTCAAAACAGGGAAGACGGACGCGGCACGCGAGTACCTCGACAAGGTGAAGCAGCTTGCGGATTCGTCGAAGGCGACCTTTCGCGGGAACAGCGCGCAGAGCCTGCTCGGCATCGTGGGCGGCATTCTTGAAGGCGAGCTCGAGCGGATGAGGGGCGACCTGAAGGCCGCGATCAAGGTGCTCGAGAAGGCCGCGGCGTTGCAGGACGGGTTGCAGTACGACGAACCCGAGCCGCTGCCGTTCGCGGCGCATCACTGGCTTGGTGCGGTGCTGATCGAGGCGAAGGAATTCGATCGCGCCGAAGCCGTGTATCGCACGGACCTCAAGGAGCACCCGCACAATGGCTGGTCGCTCCTCGGCTTGCAACAGGCGCTCGCCGGCCGAGGCGTCAAATCGACGACCGTCGATGCGGACCTTGCCGCGAGCTGGTCTCGCTCCGACACGTGGATCCGCGCGTCGCGATTCTGAACGCCATGCGGTGAGGCGTCGCCCGGTGCTCGGATAGCGTCGTGTGACTCCTGCGACCAATCTCGGGACTTTTACCGCATGATTTCAACTCTGCCGATCGTGCTTCCCAGCGGCGCCTGGGGCACAAGCGCCTTCGTCAAACTGCTCATCGAATCACTGACGAACAGTCCGATGACCAGCACGACGGCCGCGAGCACAATGCCGACGGCGGGATTGCCGGCCTTGAGCTCCTTGCCTTCCTGAATGCTGCGGGTCAGTCGTCCGAACAGCCGCAATGACACCGAAAGCGAGAAGACCGCGGCCGCGAACACCAGCAGGATCTGCAGCACCGCGACGCCCGCCACTTGCCACGGCTGCAAGTAGGCGCCGTCGGAGGTAAAGGCAAGCCGAACCATGCTCACGACGGGGAAAATGCCGTTCCTGACGATCATGCCCGCGGCGAACAGACTCGCGGCCAGCAGAATGGCGATGCCCACATTCTTATTTTTCAATTCCTGCTCGGCATCGTAATCAGAGTTCGTGCGGATCGCGAGCCGGTAGTTCACGTAGACCACGCCGACCGCCAGCCCGATGGTCAGCAGGAATTCGAACAGGCTGAGCAGGATGCGAACAGTCATGATCGGGCCTCGCGCAACAGTTACCGGAACGGATCGATGCGCACGTCCTGCATGGTGCCAAGCACGGCTCGCGAATGATCCGAGATGCTTCCAGGCGGCAGCCACGCCGGACCGGCGGCTTCGAGCAGCACGTACGGCTCGCCGCCATACTGGATGAAGGCTTCACCACGTTGCGGCACGCGCGCCACGCCCATCAAATAGTGCTGAGGGACGTTGATGCCGATCATGCGCGCGCCGCTGAAGTTTTTCAGCAGGCTGGCGACCAGGCCGGTCTTCGAATCACAGTCACCTTGACCGTTCCCGAGCACTTGCGGCGGCACGTAGAGGCCGAGGATTTCCTTGCCGTCTTCCTGCACGGGCGGAATGAAGTAGGGAATGCCGGTCTGGGCCAGTGACAGCACGGCGCCGATGGTGGCGCCGGAGTCGTAGTGGCGCTCACGCGCGATCCGTTCAACTTCCATCGCCGCCGCGCGCACACGGGGAGCGTTCCGCTTCACCAACTCGGGCATGTCGACCGACAGATGCATGACGCGGTCCTTCTGCACCACCGTGACGCCACGCCGATGGTAATAGTCCGCGATGCGGCGGTCGAACTCGGCCTGGTCGCACTTGCCGCGGCACGCCGCGAGAATCGCGTCGGTATCCGCCTTGCTGTAGCCGAATTCAGCCCGGGCTTGATCGATGTCGAGGCGTAAGACGGGGAAGGCCGCGGTCAGCCGGTCGCCGTTGTAGTTGGTGAACTGGATGGCCACGCGCCACCCGTCCTTCTCGGGCTCGCGGTTCCAGGTGCCTGCCTGCGCCCCGCCTCTTGCCGCCTGCGCGGGTGCTCCGCCCGCTGGCTGAGGCACCGCGGCAAGGGCGGAGATCAGCGCGACAAGCGCCCCGAACGAGCAAAGCAAGACGGAGGCTTGCCGCATCGAGCGGGATTGTATCAGTCAGTTATGCGGAGGGGCTTCGCCCCTGCCGCACCACCCCTACGCGTTCACTCGCGCTCAAAAGCTCCAGCAGATCAGCTTGTCGACGTCCTTGACGATGATCGAGTTGCCTGCGATGGCGGGATGCGCCCACACCGCGGACGGCGCGATCTGATACCGGCGCACCTCTTCGTACTTCTGGGGATTCGCTCGCGCAACGACCAGGTTGCCGTCCGTTGTCGAGGCGAGCAGCCACGCACGGCTGCCCAGTATCGAGGCATTCTCGCCCTCGCGACCCTGGGTGTTCCAGAGCGTCTTGCCGCTGGCCGCGTCGATCGCGACGAATTGGCCTTTGCTCCGCTGGGTCAGGCCATAGATCGTTCCGCCGATGAGCACCGGCGAGCTCATGAACATCGGTGTTTGCGGATTGGTCCAGACCGTCTCGGCGATCCACGTGCCACCGTCGAGCTTCGGCCGGATGGCGGTGAGGGGCTGGTCGATGCCGGCGTTGATCAGCAGATCCTGAAAGACGATGGGTGTAAAAGCGTTCTGGTCGAAGTCATCCGTGAACGGCAGGTGCCACAGCAACGCGCCCGTCGCGGCATTCAGGCCGACCAGGAACTTCTGCGTCTGCGCAATCACCTGACGAACGCCGCCGAACGTCGCGATGATCGGCGACCCTGATCCGGGTCCGTCGCCCTTCCACTGCCAGCGCGGCTTCCCGGTGGCCGCGTCAAATGACGTGAGCGCGCCATTCCCGTATCCGCCGACATGGGCAATGACGCTCGGGCCGTCAACGAGCGGCGACGTGGCCGTTCCGTACTGAGGCAGCACCGCGGGCGCCGGCACCCGCCAGATGAGCGTGCCGCTCGCGAGATCGAACGCCGACAGGACGCCGCCGATCCCGAACGTGAACACGCGGCCGCCGGCAATGGCCGGCGTAGATTTCGGGCCGGCACCGTGCGCCCACGCGGCCGGATTGATGGCGTATGGCGCCGGATACGACGCGCGCCAGATCTCCTTGCCCGACGAGACATCGAGGGCGCGCACAATCTCTTGATCGCCCTCGCGCGCGATCACCACGACCCGATTGCCCGACACCACCGGTGAGGCATGCCCGGCGCCGACCGGGACCTCCCAGCGCTTCGTCAGCGCTTCAGGCCACTGGGCGGGCAGTGCGGCGCTGATGACACCATCACGCGTCGGGCCGCGCCACTGCGGCCAGTCTGTGCCGGTAACGGCCGGTTTCTGCTGTGCCTCTGAGACGGTATTCAGGGCAAGGCAGAGAACGATGAGAACTCGGGCCGTTGCGGCTGGCATATCAGCGTTTCGGCTTGAGGCGGGCCAGCATCTGTTGACCGCCCGATCCGAGGACCAGCGTCACGCCCGCCTCGTCGACCACGAACTCCATCATCAACGATGTACCGGCCACTCTGAACCGGGTTTCGGAGATTGGCGTGAGGGTTTCCTCTTCCGCCATCTGCCGGATCAGTTTGTCTCCCTTGAGGCGGACCACGATGGTCAGATCGGTTCGCTTCATCTGGCCGGGAATGTATTCGTAGACGCCCACGTACCGCTCGAGCACCGACCTGGGCACGCGCACTTCGGCCGCCGGTGGGGGAGCGGCCAGCTTCGCTGCTGGGGATCCCTTGCGGCGGAGCCGAAACTCCACGCCGGTGCCATCGGTGAGGATCTGCGTGATCCCGCCGGACTGATCCATCACGAATTCCGCCGTGAAGACAGGGCCCAACCTGAACAGGGTCTCGGAGATCGGCACGAAAGGAACCCGCTGTCCCGGTATCTCCCGGAACAGTGTGTCTCCACTGAGACGGACCATCACGGTGTTCCCGTCCGGGTACACCCACTCCCCAACGTACCGCTCGAGCACCGACGTGGGCACGCGCACGGGTGCCGCCTGTTGCGCCTGCACGGGCCGGACGGCGATGGTGAGAGCGAGGACACCTGCCGCGATCGCCGCTGACGTTGCAATTCTCACGATGTGCCTCCTCTTCATCTCGGCGGATCCGCGTTCAGCGAATCCGAGACGCCGAGATCTTCTGGCTGCCCTGGTCCAGGACGAGACCGGTGACCGTGCCGGCGCTGTCGAGCTGGAACTCGATGAAGTTCGAGCCTGCCGAGAAGCGGGTCTCTGAGTGCGCGTAGATGACCGTCTCCGGATTGCCCCCGGGTTTCGCGGTGAGCATCGTTCCGTAGCGGCGGAAGACCAGGATGGTCCCGGCCGCTGTCTTGTACTGACCGACATAGCGGTCCAGCACGGCCTCGGACAGCACGATCGCACCCGCGGGCCCCTGGAGCACCTGCGACGAGGGCGCGCCGTCGAGCGTCACCGGCGGCAACGAGTCGATGAACTCCGCCATGCGCTTCCGCGTCGCCTCGTTCGGCAACCGGCCGATGCCGCCGCCGATGTCGTCGAGCATGTGCGCCGGCTTTGTCGTCCCCACGCGGGCCACGGTGATGGCCGGGTGACTGACGACGTACTTGAGGAAGAACTGGGCCCAGGTGGTGGCGTCAAACTCGGCCGCCCACTCTGGAAGTGGCTTGGTCCCGACGCGTCGGAAGAGGTTCGTCCCACTTCCGCAACTGAGGCCTCCATTGTTGCCGAGCGGGAAGAACGCCATCACGGCGATCTTCCGCTCCTGGGCGAGCGGCAGAATCGTGTCCTCGACGCGTTCGCGATTGCCGATGTCGTAGTCGACGCCGATGAAGTCGACGGCCCCGTTTCGCATGACCGACTCGAGCTGGGGGTACACGTTGTCGCCGATCACCTGCACGCCGGTGTACCGGACGCGTCCCGCCTTCTTCTCTTCTTTCAAGGCGGCGAGCCACGTCGGATCGCCTTGCGGGGGCAGCATGACCAGGTCCATCCTGGGCGCCTTGGTCCTCGCCAACCACGTGTCGATGTGTGCTTTCACGGTGGCGGCGCCGGGCTGAGGTGGGCCTCCGGAGCCGCCGGGCGGCGTACCTCGCGTCGACCAGAACACCTTGTTCTGAACCCCGACCTCGTTGGCAACCGTGGCGTGGAACTGCTCCGCGTCCGCGTTCCCGTGCATCGCGTCGAAGACCCTGCCGCCGTTGTCGACCATCGTCTTGAGCACCGCCCTGAGCGCGGCGTGATCCGCGCATGCCGGATGGTTCGAGAACGAAAGGCCGATGACCGGGAGCATCTCACCGGTCGACGGAATGGCTCGCTGAATGAGCGTCCCGCCTGATTGCTGAAAGGCGCGAAGCCACGCCGGTGAGAGCGCCAGCGCTGCGCCGGCGCCGAGGGTGATCCCGAAAAATTCACGACGGTTGATCATCGATGCTCCTCACTTGGCAGCAGGTGGGTGGCCATAAACCGGCGCACGTCTTCCCGGTAGTAGCGGCCCGCCGCACCTTGAGGTCCGTGTGGTTGTCCCGGCATGATCAGCAGATCGAAAATCTTATTGGCGTCGATCAACGCCTGGGCCATGCGCATGGTCGTGGAGAGAGGCGCCATCGTGTCGCTGGTGCCATGCATGATCTTGAGCCGCCCGCGCAACGCAGACGCGCGACCGATGTTGACGCCCACGTCGTAGCCCGCCTGGTTGCTCGCCACGAGACCCATGTTGGGCTCGTTGATACTGGCCGCCTCGCTCAGGTCGCCCGGCGCGCCGGCGTATCCCACCTTGAAGAAATCTGGAGCCGTGAGCATGCCGCGAAGCGCGAAGTAGCCTCCCCACGAGTGCCCTACGATTCCGGCGCGAGTGATATCGATGTAGGGCCTGGATCGGGCCAGCTCACGCAGAGCCGCCACGTGGTCGGGAATTTCTATGTCGCCGATGCGGCCGTAGTTCACGTCCTGAAAGGCCTTGCCCCGGCCCGGTGTGCCGCGGGCGTCGAGCATGGCGACGACGAATCCCATCTGGGCGAGGGACGCGGAGATTCGATGCATCGCCGTCGAGGGCATGTACGTCATCTGATGCACGGCGACGAACGGTCCGGCATAGATGTAATCGACGATCGGATATCGCTTCGAAGAGTCGAAGTCCGCTGGCCGGTACAGGACGCCGTACAGGTCCGTGGTTCCATCAGCCGCCTTCACGCGGAACGGCTCCGGCGGCTTGTATCCCACTGCCGCAAGCGGCGCTGTCGACGCTTGCCCCAGGCGCTCGATCAGTGTGCCGTCCGCGTAACGCAGATCGACGGTGTGCGGCTGCGTCAGGCTCGAGTACTGATCAACAAAGAAGTTGCCTGACGAGGAGAACGCGGGCTCATGTTGTCCTGGCGTCGAGGTCAACGCAGTGAATCCCGTGCCATCCAACTTGACGCGGTAGACGTGCCGGTCGTACGGGCGGGCGGAATCCCCGGATGCGATCACGTAGATCTGTCGCCGCGCCGAATCGACGTGCACGACGCGGTGGACGGGGAAGGTGCCCGAGGTCACCTGCTTCTTCAAGGCGCCGTCGTAGCCATAGTGGTAGATGTGACGCCACCCGTCGCGCTCGGACAACCAGAGAAAGCCGCTCTCATCAGACAGTGGCGTGACCTGCCACGGCCAATCCGTCGTGCTGAAATCCAGCGCCGCCACAAACGTCGCCGGACGCTCATCGGACGCCAGGAGACGCGTCGCGCCGGTCGCCTCGATCGCAAAAAAATCCAGGCGCTTGCCGGTGCGCGACATCCGCAACACGAGTGCTTCGGAAACCGTCGGCCGCCAGCCGAGGAACCAGATATAGGCATCGCGCGTGTCCAGTTGAACCGGCCGCGCGACGGCCGCTGCCGGATCGACCAGGTGGAGTTCCTCCACGGGCAACGGCGTCCCCGATTTGGGGTAGGGCGCGTACGTGACGCGCTCGATGGCGCTGCTGTAGTCAACGATCGGCACTCGGTGAATCTCGCGCGTGTCGCGTCGAAGGGCCACGAAGAGCTTCCCGTCGCGACTCCAGGCGTTCGGCGCCAAGCCCCACCCATAGTTCTGCGCGCCCGTCAGTTGGAGTCGCGTGGCGCCGGCGGTGTCCGACACGATCAGGTCGTTGTTGGCGATGCGGGTCGTCCACGATGGGCGCGGCGGGTTGGCGGCTCCAAAGTACGCGAGTGCCGAGGGAAGTCCGGAGGCCGGCCCCGGGCCGCCCACCTCCGTGTCGCTGACGTCGGACTCGAGCACCCGCCCTGTCGAGGCTTCGATGACGGCCCACGGTGTCTTTCCTACAGGAGAGTACGCCAGCCGATCTGCGCCAAGCCACTTTGCGGTGGGTTGCGGTTTCGCACCCATCGCATTGTCAAACCGATCGGCGCGCTCCAGTGCGCGCGCCAGGCCGGGGGAGTCCTGTCCCTGCGCACCGGCGAGGGAAACCCAGCACACGAAGAGCGCACCGACGCGGAGATGACCGTTGATCATTGGGATCTCCGTAGAGGTTTAGATGAACGGCTGGTCAGGGCCTACCGCTTCGCTGTCCGCGCGAGACGCCCGCCATTAAAACGACCGCGAAGGCCGCCGAAAGAATTGCGCGCTTCATCTTCGGTGCTCCTTGAATGAACGAACCGCTTGAATCAGGTCAGTGACTGTGAGGTGTGCCGTCACTTCCAGGGCGCGGCCGCCGCGACCAGGCGGCGTGGCCACGATGCGGTGATCGGCCCACCGGGGAGCTGGATTCGCGCGTCATACTCCTCGATCACCGGCGCCAGCCGGGTGGCCCCGTTTTCCCAATTCGCCTGAACGGCGCGTTCCAGCCGACGTGCGTTCCCGGCTTTTAATGCGTCGATGATCGCGCGATGCTCGGCGTGCGTCGCGGTGAAGTCTGGGCCGGTGAGTGGCGCGTAGAACCACTCATAGCGGTCGAGATGCGGCCGGATCGTGTGCAACAGCGCCGCGGTCTCGGGACCGATCGCGTGGCGGGTCAGTTCTCGATGGAAGGCGTCGTGCGTCTCGAAGAGCCTGTCGTAGTCGAGGGGGTTCTTCGCGGCTTCGACTGCGAATGATTTCTCGACGCTCTCCAGCTCGCGCGCCAGGCGCAGCCGTTCCCGCTCGGTCCATGCGGCCAGGCCGCGGGCGGCATGGGCCTCGAGTGCGCCGGCCAGGCCGTAGAGTTCCTGCATCTGGTCGCGTTTCAATGGCGCGACGGCCAGGCGCACGCGCACGCCGGCGCCACCGCCGACTTCGACGAGCAGCCGCTGTTGCCGCAGACGCTGCAGCGCCTCACGCACCGGCGTCCGGCTCAGTCCCAGCCATTCGGCCAGCGGTTCTTCCGCGATCCGCGCGCCTGGTGGCAGGCGGCCTGACACGATGAGGGCGCGCAACTCCTCGTACGGCGTGCCGATGCGTTCAGTCCGGCTCCCGATTTTCCCTGTCGCTGCGGCTGTGGACATGGCGGGCCTCACAAATGGTCTACTAAATTAGTATACCAATTTAGAGCACGTGGCAAGAGGGTCGTGCGGGGACGATTCAATGGCCTCGATCCAGACCCGTCAGGCGCCGGCGGTCTTCGGATAGCGTCGCGTGATTCCCGCGACCGACCCCGCAATCAGTGATTCGAGAACCTTGGGATCAACGTCCGACAGGCGTTTGAGGTACAGACAGGATTTGGTCATCCTGTGCTTCCCGAGCCGGCCCAGGAGTTTGATCTGCGTGGGGCTGTCCGCGAGCAGGTAGACCGTCAGTTCCTTTCCGCGGATGGCGAAGCCCGCGAGAAAGGCCTCGCCTGAGTGGCCGCTGTCGTACTTGTAGCTGTACGAGCCATAGCCGACCATGCTCGGCCCCCACATCCTGGGCGGCTGCCTCGTCACCCGTTTGCACATGGCCATGATGGCCTTGCAGTCCGCCAGCTGATCAGGGCTGGCTCTCGAAGCGAGATACGCCTCGATGCTCGCGTTCGTGGGTCTGGTCTTGGTCTCCGCCATGGCCGCAATTGTGCAATAGATTTGGGACGAGGATGGAAACGCGCCTCAGCTGGAACGTCAAGCGCGCGATCCTGATCGCCATCGCCGCGGTGCTCTGCCTGCCGCTGGTCCGCCTCGCGCTCGACGAGTGGACGCCGAAGCCGGAAGTCGACTGGAATGGCAAGGCCTGGAACGCGCGGAAGGGCCTGGTCGCCCGCGCGCATGTCTTCGTCAGTCCGCTGCCTGCGATCCCGTCGCTTGATCTCTCGCGGCCGCCGGCGGATCCCAATCCGCTCGATCCCGCCGCACCGCTCGAATGCCGGTTCGTGCCGAAACCCCTCACGGGCACCACGCCGAAGTTCGACTGCCGCCTGGCCACCGGTGAAGTCATCAAGGTGAAGTACGGCCGGACACCCGAGCGGCTGGGCGAAGTCGCGGCCACGCGCCTGCTCGCCGCGCTCGGCTTCGGCGCCGATCACATGTCGCTCGTTCCGAAGGTGACGTGCGTGGGATGCCCGCCCTTTCCGTTTCAGATGCGCCGGGTGGCTGACGCGTTTTTCGCCGCGCCCCTGCTCGAGCTGGTGACATTCCGCAACCAAACATGGGAATTCACCTGGCCATCGATCGAACGCAAGATGCCAGGCCGCGCCATCGAAGTCCCGCCGCACGCCGGCTGGGACTGGAACGAGCTGCCGTCCATCGAACCGGCCAACGGCGGCGCCACCCGAGCCGAGCTCGACGCGCTTCGACTGATCGCGATGTTCCTGAGCCACTGGGACAACAAGGCCATCAACCATCGCGTCGTCTGCGAGGACGGCGCGGGCGGGACTGATCCATCGGCCCCGTGCCAGGCGCCGCTCCTGATGCTGCAGGACGTGGGCGCGACCTTCGGTCCCACAAAAGTGCAACACGCCGAGTGGGCCGCGATGCCCATCTGGGCCGACGCCGGGACGTGCGTGGTCAGCTTCGAGAAACTGCCGTATCACGGCGGCAATTTCACGCCGATTCAGATTTCGGAGGGCGGCCGTGCCCTGATCGCGGACCGGCTGCGACAGTTGTCGGAGGCGCAGATCCGCACGTTGTTTCAATCCGCGCGCTTTCCCGATCCGGCGACTGGTGTCGAGAACGGCGACGTGACGATGTGGGTGCGGGCGTTCCAGGACAAGGTGCGGCAGATCGCCGATCGGCCCGCGTGCCCGCCGCTTCCGAAGTAACGCGGTCCGCTACCGGCGAATCGCGGGCGCGATCGACGGCGGCGGATCAGGCCGCTTGATCCGCGTGATGTGGCCTGAATCAATCGTCTGGCCAGTGCGGCTGATGGCTTGAAAGTACAAGTCGTCGCCGGAGATCTCCATCAGGATGAAGTGGGTGTCGGTGTCGAAACCGGCCGCGCTGATGGTGCTGGGCCGGATGTCGCCGACGCGCAGCGCGCCGCCGGCGCCCGAGGTGAAGTGCAGGATGCCCCGCTGCGGGATCAGGCGTTCGTAGAAATGCTCGTGCCCGGCGAGGCCGACATGCGCGCCGAACTGGACGAGAATGGGTTCGAGCTGCGATCGGATGTACGCCGCCACGGCGCGGTACCGGCCGGATGTGTACAGCGGGTGGTGATAGAAGCAGATCTCCCAGTCGTCATTGGCCGCGCCCAGTTCCCGCCGAAGCCACGAGAGTTGCGTCGAGTCGAGCCGCACCGTGTCAATCGCGAAGAATCGCACCGTCCGCTGGCCGATCGGCAGCGCGCCCTCGTGCTTCGTGAACGTGTAATAGCGGCGGCCGTTCATGTTGTACGGCCCGTACGTCAGGATGCTCGGGGGATCGTGGTTGCCGTTGGCCGCGTAGAACACCACGCCGGCGTCGAGCAGCGTTTTGTAGGGGCGTTCGAAGCGGTCCTCGTAATCCCTGGGCGATCCCAGCCCGTACATGTTGTCGCCGAGCATGAGCACGAACCTGAAATCGAACTTGTCCCGCCACCGCGCCATCTCGGCGGCGGTGTCGTATTGCGCCCGGTCGCCGCGGCCGACGTCGCCCATCACGGCAAAGCGCAGCGATCCCAGCTTCTTCGGCAACGCGAGGCCATCGGCGGCCGGTACGAGCCCATCGACGACCGGCGCCGGTGCGCCCGTGTCGCTCGCGGGCGTGACATTGGTGGGCGCCCAACTCGGCGCCAGGACGGTGAGCACCCAGATGAGCACACCCACGCCGGCGACCAGGAAACCGGTGATCGACGCAAATGTCAGGTGAGCCCGCCGACGCGACATCTCTTACTACTATCACTGTGGCGGCGATGGCGCGGCGTCCGAAACGCCTCGGCCGGCTAGTAGCCGATGACCCGCAACCCCGGAATCCGCGAGAAGGCCTTCACGTTCCTCGTGATCAGCGGCGCATGGTCGAGCACCGCCACTGTCCCAATCAGCAAATCCATCGTCGCGATCCGCTGGCGCTGCCGATGAATGCTGGCGAGGATTCGCCCATACTCGGCTGCGAACCGCGCGTCCGGATAGACGACGAGCAGACCGGACAGCAGGCGGTCGAGTTCCTCATGTTCGACGAGCGGCCGCCGCGCCAGTTCAGCGCCGACACGCAGCTCGCACTCCACGTAGACAGAAACCGCGAGGATCTCGTGTTCGTCGATCGCATCGAGCGCGTCCATCGCCGGACCCGGCCGATCGCGCGCGGTTTCGCGGCTGAGATCAATGAGCAGGGACGTGTCGAGGTGAATCACCGCTTCACAACCCGGGCCGGGCTGGCGCGACGGGTGAGCACCTGCTGTTCAGCTGACACAAGCAGGGGTTCACTGAGGCGGGTGCGGGTGACCAACGCCCGAAAACGCCCCGCGGTCGGCTGCGGTCCGAAATGCGCCTTGATCACATCCGAGAAGGACTGGCCCTCGTCCTTGCGCCGGGCGAGCAGCGTGTACGCGGCCATGTCGATGGTGATGGTCTTGACGGCCATGCACTTATCGTGCACTTACCGAGACGTCGCCGTCAATACAGCGGGCCTCCGCGCGGCGGGTTTCCCTGAATCCCGTTCCCTTCATTCCGACCGCAGCGCGTGCGTCGGCGGCAGTCTCGCCGCGCGGATGGCCGGAATCACACACGCCGCCAGCGCCGCCGCCGCGGCCAGTGCCGCGATCGCCACTAGCGTCATCGGATCCGCCGCGCTGATCTGATAGAGCAGGCTCGTGATCGCGCGGCTCAGCGCCAGCGCCGTGCCGAGGCCCGCCGCGATCCCGATGCCGGCCAGCATCATGCCCTCGGCCAGGAAGAGCCTGAGAATTCCACCGCGCGACGCGCCGAGGGCGATGCGCACGCCAATCTCGCGCGTGCGCTCGGCGACGGAATAGCCGAGGACTCCGTACACACCGATGACCGCCAGCGCGGCCGCGACGACGCCGAAGATCGCGAGCAGTAACGTGTTCAACCGGCGCTGCGCGGTCAGCCCGCCGACGAGTTCATCGACGGTACGGGGCGCCTGCAGAGGCACGGCCGCATCCGTCGCACGCGCAGCTTCGCGCACGGCGCCAATCGCGCGGCCCGTGTCGCCCGACGCCCGCACGACCAGGAGCATCGATCCGGCCGGCGACTGCGCGTGCGGCAGATAGGTTTCGGGCCGCACGGCTGCCTCGAAACCCGTCCGTCGCGTGTCGCCGACGACGCCGACGATCGTCATCCAGGGGCCGGTGTCGGACAGCGCGCCGTATTTGATGCGACGGCCGATCGGATCCGCGTCCGGCCAGAACATGTTGGCCATCGTGGTGTTGATGATGACCGCCGCCGGCGCTTCAGCGTTGTCACGCGTGTCGAAGAAGCGGCCTTTCACGAGCGGAATCCGCATGACGCTGAAGTAGTTGGGCGAGATGGCGTCGACCGGCACTTCCACGCGATCTTCAGGGGCAAAATCGGGCCGGCCTTCGATGCTGAAAATCGTGGAGTTGGGCGTCGCGCTGAGGAACAGATCGCCGATCGCCGCGGCGCCGGCCACGCCCGGTGCGGTGCCCGCCCGTTCGAGCACCTGACTCAGAAACAGCGCGCGCGCCGGCCCCTGCGCGTACCGCTCGCCGTAGGTCGTCACGCGTCCCGTCACCAGGCCGTCGGGTTCGAACCCCAGGTTCACATGTTGAATCGCGTTGAAACTGCGAACCATGAGGCCCGCGCCGACGAGCAGCACGACCGCGGCGCCAATTTCGACGACGACGAGTCCGCGACGCACGGCGTGACCAAGGCCGGTCGCCGACCGTCCGCCTTCGCGGAGCGCACGGTTGGGATCGCCGATGGCCACCTGAATCGCCGGGACCAGGCCGAAGATCAGGCCGGTGACGACGGAAAGACCGGCCGTGAAGGCGAGCACCGTGCGATCGAGACGGATGTCGGCGAGGCGGGGCAAATCCGCGGGCGCCGCCGCGATCAGCGCCTGAAGGCCCAGCCAGGCGAGACCGATTCCGGCCAGGCCGCCGAGCCCGGCCAGTAACACGCTTTCGGTGAGCATCTGCCGCACGAGCCGGCCCCGCCCCGCGCCGATCGCGGCGCGCAGGGCCATTTCGCGATCGCGGACGGTGGCCCGGGCCAGCAGCAGGTTGGCGACGTTGGTGCAGGCGATGAGCAGCACGCACGCCACGGCGCCCAGCAGGATGAGAATCGCCGTGCGCACGCTGCCGACCAGTTGCGTCAGATAGTCGATGACGTACACGCCGTAGCCGCGCTGATTCGGATAACGCTCGGCATTCCCGGCGTTGATGCGCGCGAGATCTGCCTGCGCGGTTGCGACCGAGACGCCCGGCTTCAGCCGGCCGATGGATTGCAGCCATAGCGAATTGCGGTTGGTCCGCTGCGCTTCGGCCGGTCCCGTCGGCATCCAGAACGCGGTGTTGGCGTTCGGGAACGCAAACCCTTCCGGCATGATGCCGATCACCCGCACCGCGCGTCCATTGATCTGCATCGTCGACTCGAGCGCGTCGGCACGTCCGCCGAACTGGCGTTGCCAGAATCCGTGCGACAGCACGATGACGCCGTTCGACGCCGGGGTGTTCTCGGCCTCGGTGTAGGTGCGGCCCTTGGCCGCCTGCACGCCCAGCACCGAGAACAGATTCGGCGAACTGTGCGCACCGATCACCCGTTCCGGCTCGCCCGAGCCCGTGATCGTGCGCGCCATCGCGTTGAAGACCGCGATGTCCTCGAACGACGTGCTCATCGTGCGGTAGTCGTCGATTTCCGGCCAGGAGTGCCAGTCCTCGCGCAGCTTCAGCCGCTGGTTGTCCATCCAGACCATCACCAGTCGATCCGCGTTCGGGTAGGGCAGCGGCCGCAGCAGGACGCCGGACGCGACGCTGAAGATCGCGGCGTTGGCGCCGATGCCGAGCGCGACCGTCAGGATGGAGATGGCCGCGAAGCCCGGCTGCCGGCGCAAGCGGCGCGCGCCGTACCGGAGATCCTGAACGAGTGCCTCCAGCCAGCGGCCGCCGTGCGCGTCGAGCGCCCGATCCTGCAGCAGCGGCTGGTTGCCCACGCGTCGTCTCGCCTCGGCACGCGCGCGATCCGGCGGCAGACCCTCGGCCTCGAGACGCTCGGCCAGTCGATCCTCGTGAAAACGCAGCTCGGCGTGGATGTCGTTGACCGCGGTGTCTCGCGTGCGCCTGCCGAAGAGCCGTGACCAGATGGATTGACGCGCCATGGCTACGCCTCCAGGATTCGCGCGACGGCCCCGGACAGGATCTGCCAGCTCTCGGTTTCGGCGCGCAGCTGCCGGCGGCCGGCGGGTGTCAGCCGATAGAAGCGAGCCCGGCGATTGTTGTCCGACGTGCCCCACCAGGCCGCGATCCAGCCGCGGCGCTCCATGCGATAGAGCGCCGGGTACAGCGAGCCTTCTTCCACGCGCAGGACATCGGCCGACCACTGCTGCAGCCTGACCGCAATCCCGTAGCCGTGCTCGGGCCCGTTGTCGAGACACTTGAGCACGAGCATGTCGAGTGTGCCGTGCAATTGATCGGCGTTGGTCCGCGCCATGGGCTACCTCTAGAACGTCTAGGGAAGAACGTCCAGGGAAGATAGCACGACTCGCGGTCCCTACAGATTCGCACCCTTCGATGCCATCGCTGCATCACAGTCCTGTAAGCCGGGCCCGATCGCTTCGCCTGGCCCTGCCGCAAATGCGGCCGGCCCGGCCCTGGCGATCTGGCACGAGAGTTGGACTCGTGTGGGCGGCCAGTCCCATGCCCACACACAGTTTTCGCCAGACCGTCCGCCGTGCCCATTCCATGACGTCACGCATCGTCGTCGCATTGGCGGCAGTCGGTACGCTGGCCTGCTCGAATCATCCGACGAAGCCCTCGCCGCAGACGAACGCAGCGGCACCGACCATCACGACGCAGCCGGCCAGCGAAGGGCTCACGATGGGCCAGGGCGCGTCACTCTTCGTCGTGGCCTCGAGCGCCACGCCGATCACCTATCAGTGGTTTGCCGGGCAGAGCGGCGACAGCTCAGTGCCCATCGCCGGCGCGACGGACTGGATCTACAACACGCCGAATCTGCTGGTGACGAGCGCGTACTGGGTGCGTGTGTCCAACGGCGGCGGCGCGGTCAACTCGAATACCGCGGTCGTGGACGTCAGAAACGCGGTGCCACCGGCCGGCGATCCGTTCGAGGATCAATTGTTCGCGCTGGTCAATCAGCAGCGCGCGGTGGGGGCGACGTGCGGCTCGACGTCATTTCCGCCAGTCCCGGCGCTCATGCTCGACGCGAGCCTGCAAACCGCCGCGCGCCTGCACAGCCAGGACATGGCGCTCAATCACTACTTCTCGCACACCAGCCTGGACGGCCGCACGTTCACCCAGCGCATCCGGACTGCGGGCTTCACCGGTTCGCCCATCGCCGAGAACATCGCCGAGGGCTATCCGACGCCGCAGATGGCCTTCGATGGCTGGATGACCAGCGCCGGCCACTGCTCGAACATCATGTCGAGCTCCTTCAAGTTCATCGGGATTGGATACGCGGCGCCTGGCCCGTACTGGACCGTTGATTTGGGGGGTCAGTAGGGGGTCAGACTGGGGTCAGACTGGGGTCAGACACACCGGCTCATCTGCGCCCCCGGTGTGTCTGACCCCAGTCTGACCCCAGTCTGACCCCGGCGTGCGCGACCACCGCTGACGAGCTAGACGCCAGGCTGCGGTAGTAGCCCACGAAGCGTTTCGGCTCCGGCGCATCGTAGCCGGCGAGATTGGTGGCCCACCGGAAGCCAATCGGCTGATACCGAAGCTCCACCTCGATCTCATACCCGCCGTCGCGCAAGGCATCGATCGTGAACGTCACGCGATCGGTGCCGCCGGTAAATGTCGCGTCCGCCATCGCGTCGCCATGGACCGCGATGCCCGCATCCGCCGTCGCCTTGTTGAAGCCCCGCGGCAGCAAGCGGTTGTCCTTGAGGTATTGCGTCGCCGTCAGCAGGCCGGTCGTGGGCACGTTGCGGATGTCGCCCATGATCGACTCGTAGACCTGCACCTGGTCCGCAGCCGCAATCCGGTCATAGTGCGGCTCAAAGAGCGACCCGTCACGGTCGCTGTCGTTGCCGGCAATCCGTCCCTCGTTGTCGACCGCGCCGGACTCGAACACGACACGGCCCTGCCGATCGCGCACGATGGCGTGCAGCCACGTGCGGCGGGCCGGATAGCCGGTCGGGAATTTATGGCCGGTCAGGTTTGTGACGGTCACGTCGAACGACAACGGCGCGCCAGCGGTCGCAGTGACCCGATCGATCGCCACCGTCGCCGTGCTGTCCGACAGTTGCCGCAGCGTGGCCTGCGCGGTCGCTTCGAACTCGGCGGGCGAGGCCTCGGACCCGAGCTCGGTCCGATACCGGTTCAGCATGCGGATCATGAACGCATTGCCGCCGACGAACACGTGACGCGACAGCGTGTCGCGATACTCACCAAGCACCGACGAGACGCGGATTGGCCCTGGTGCCGCCGGCATGTGGCACGACTGACAGCTCTTCTGCTCAGTGGGGAACGCGCTGTGCCGCCACTCCTGATAGTTCATCTGCTCAGGCAGCGATCCAATGACGCGGCCGTCCGGGCCGAGCGCCTGCGTGATGAGGGTGTGGCAGGTGGCGCACAGTTCCGACTGCCGCACGTGCGCGCCTTCGACCTGCTCGAAGCCGGTGACCGATCGCATGATGCGTCGGCGGCCGGGATCGACGGCGAACGGCCCGAAGATCTCGCGCATGCCGTCCGCCCGGGCCGGATTCAGAACGAACTGGCCGTTGAAACTTTCCGGCGTGCCGAGCTTCTGGCTCGAAATCTGGTGGCAGACCGTGCACGACACGCCGTCGGCGGCCAGCGCATGTTCGTCCGACTCGCGCGCACCGGACATCGGCAGTAGTGGAAACAGCTCCGCCTTCCGGCCCTCAACACGCGCCGTCCGCTCCGCCATCGGCATGTGACACGTGGCGCACTCGTTCTGGATGTCGACGGATTGGCCGGCGTGATCGATCGTCTCGCGCCGAACACTGGCTTGCCAATACGGGTCCCGGGCCGAGTTGGCCATCATCGTCGACCGCCAGCTGGCGCCGATCGACACGTCCTCGCCCTGCGGCGTCGTCAAATTGTTGTGGCAGGCCACGCAGTTGTCCGAGTGCGTGAACAGCGCACCGGCGTGTGCCGACGCCGCGCGTTGTGCGGGTGTGGAGGCTGCAGGCTGCGGTGAAGCCAGGAGTATTGACGCGGCCCACACGGCACTGGCCGACACCAGCAAGAGCGACCATCGCGCCGATGACGCGGATCGAGGTGCGCTCATTTCCAGAACTCGAAAAAGCCGCCGTCCGCCCAGTCCCAGAGCAGGTAGAAGACCAGTTGTGGCGTCCGTTCGGTGCGCTGGTTCACGGGCACGCGCACGCCGACGGCCGCACGGACGTGCTGAATCTTGGAGAGTGAGACTTGCACGCCGGGCACGACATCCCAGGACGACTCACCGCCGAACGGCCGAGCCCACAGCACTTCGAAGATGGGCGTCCATAACCGGCCGAAGCCACGGTCAGCGGCAAACGATTTCCCGAACGCCATGTTCACAAACGCGCTGCGCTCGCCACCGGACACGTGCGGCAGTTCGAGACCGGCCTGGCCCTGAACGAACGACAGGCCCGGCAGCCGCTGGCCTGCGTAGACGACAGGTTCGTACACGACCGTCCCGCCGCCCAGGCCGGTGGTCTCATCGCCAGTCGGCAGCGTGACGATCGCGCCGGCCGACACGATCGTGCCTGTGCGGAGATTCCCGATGAGCGTGTGCTTGTATCCGATTTCGACGTCGCCCATGCCGCGCACCCAGGGGTCGGCTTCGCGCACGAACTGCAGCGGGATTTCCGCCACGATCTGGCCGCGCGATCCGACCCGGCGCTCGTACTCAAAGGCCTGTTCGATTTCCCTGCCGCCTTCGGGGCGCGCCGCCTTCGTGGTGAAGACCGTTTCGCTTTCCGGAAACGCCTTTTCCGTAAAGAACGGGCGTGGAAAGTTGAGGTCGCCCTGCGGCCATGCCTTCTCGGTGCAGAAACTTCGAATGTAGGTGACGACCTTCGCGATATCGGCCTTCGACAGTGCGTCACCGAACGCGGGCATGTGGCGATCGAGCCCTCGAATGGGCCCGCCTTCATGGACGACGGACTGCCAGTCGGCGTCGGACTCGGCGGTGGCGAACCCGCAGTCGGTGAAATCGGGCAGCGGCGCGTCGAAACCGACGACGCTGCGCGGCGATCCTTTGCCATCGATCTGATGGCAGGTAATACAGGTCGCGCGAAAAATATCCTCGCCGGTGCGCGTCGCCGGAATCGCCGGGGGCTTCTGCGCCATCGTCTGCGGCGCCGCGTGCAGCGCGGCGGTGAGCACGACGCTGAAGTGAAGGGCGGCGGCGACCCACACGAATCGGCGCCAGGTGAGGGGACTGTTCATCGAGTCGCGCTTCGCGCGTCGCCAGTGTAGTCCACCGGGCGCCGCACCCGCTTCCACCGCATGAACGGCTTCTCGAAGAGCAGGAACAGCGGCACGCAGACCAGCGCGACGGTCGCACACACCGCCAGGAGCTGCAGCAAGCTCCAGGGAAGCTGGTTGTAACGCTCCTCTCCGGTCACGTACGCCGACAGGAAGCGCCGGATCGACCAGATCATGGTCACGTGGTACATGAAGATCGTGAAACACATGCCGCCCACGACGGCGATCCACGGGTTGGCGAAGAACCGGTTGAGCAGGCGGCCCCGGAACGCGGCCATATACGCGACGAGTAGCGCGGCCGGCATCAGCCACTCCGACAAGATCGGATTCGGCAAGATGAACGGCCAGCTCAGCCACGCGATCACGCCCGCCACGTCCCAGGCGACGGTCGTCCCCGGGGCGCCGCGCCATTCGGTCAGGTAGACATCGGCCAGCAGGAACCCGATCAGAAACCAGCGGACCTGGCCGGCCAGCGTCGACGTCAGCATCGGGCTCCACCAGTAGTGCAGCACCAGGGTCGCCGCGACGATGCCGGCGACGATCACCGCACGCCGCACCCAGCGCCCGCCGCGGATCGCAAAGACGAGACAGAGCAGCGGCGCGAGCAGGTAGAACTGGATCTGGACCTCCAGGGTCCAGAGCACGTGATTGATCGCGACGAAGCCCGGCGAATTGATGTCGCCGTAGATGACGTTGTGCAGGTACACCGCATGTGCGGCAAAGTGCGGCAGAAGAGACGGCAGATCTCTGCCGTTGACGTACATCTGCACGCCCACGAGCGCGGCGAGGCTGATCAGGTACGGCGGCGAGATGCGAGTCAGGCGCCGGAGCAGGTAGCGGCCCAACGGCACGGGTGGCCCGCCGCTCAGGTGGTGGCGGGCAAACGGCAAGGCCACGATGAACCCGGTGATGATGAAGAACAGCTGTACGGCGAACCAGCCGCTGTGCAGGATGTACGACACCACGTGCTTCAGGCTCGCCCCCCAGTGCGGGACCGGCGGACCGGCGGGGAAGAACGCGTTGTGCGTGTGGAACGCGACCACCGCGAAGATGGCCAGGAAGCGCAGACCGTCAATCTCGGCGATGAACAGGCCCGACGAGGTGGTGCGTGAAAGGGCGCGAAGCAGCGCGGCTCGGAGCCTGCGCCCCATGCCGCGCATCATAGCGTAGTCAGTGATGACGCCCGCGATCGCCGCACGGCTGCGGCGGTTCGCGGGCGTTTTTCGGTGTATCGGGCGCGAGGCTGCCTGGGGCAGCCCGGCGCTACACCTGCCAGCTGGTGCTGCGCGGCGTGCTGTCGTCGCGGTGATCGTCGTCGCTCTTCACCTCGCCGGCGGACGCGATGTCCTCGGCGCCCGTGCGCTTGAGCACGTCCTTGGCGGTGTCGATTTCATCCGACGTGTCGCAGTGCGTTGACACCAGGATGCCGCCGTCCTTCACGCGCCCTTCGTAGCGCTTGGCTTCGTATTCCGGCACGCCGAGCCCCGACAGCGCGCCAATCAGCGTGCCGACCGCGCCGCCGGCGCCCGCGCCGGCCAGCGTGGCCATGATCGGGCCGGCCGCGATGAACGGCCCGAGTCCCGGGATCGCGATCGCGCCGATGCCCGCGAGCAGCCCCAGCGTGCCGCCGAGCGCGCCGCCAGCCACCGCGCCGGTCGTCCCGCCTTCGGGCGCCTTGGTGTGCTTTTCGTGCGCGAATTCGCGCGTGCTCACGTCGTGCGAGAGCAGCACGGAGATGTCCGAGGCGGAGAAGCCTGCGGCCACCATCGCATCGACGCCGCTTTCGGCGGCCATGCGGGACTTGTAGATACCGAAGACGGATGTGCGTTTGCCAGCCATGAGAGAGACCTCTGTTTCTAAATGTGGGTTGCTTATTTGGCCGCAGCGACGGCGAGCAGATTCGTCACCTTGCCGGCGCCGGCGATTTTGGTGGCGATGTCGCCGATGCGTGTCTTTTCCTTCGCCGAGTTGACGGGCCCGCGCAGCGTCACGGTGCCGTCACGTGTGATGACCTTGCAGTTGTGGGCGTTGGTCGACAGCGTCTTGTCGGCGACCACGGCCTTGCGGATCTGCTGAACCAGAGCGAGGTCTTCCTTGCTCTGCGACTGTTGGTCGGCGGTGAGCCCGGCCTGCTTGTTGACTTTGGTGTTGTCGGGCGGTGGGGCGGTCTGCTGTGCGGAAACCGACAGGAACCCTGCGCCGATCCAGCCGACGAACAACGCTACCGGAAGAACGTGCTTCATCATGGCAGCACAGGATTGCAACCTCCATGCCGCGCTCAAGCCGCGCGCGCGGCGCTGTACACATCTACACGTTCCGGACGACGACCGTACGTATCCCGCCTCGGCGCAAGGTTGGGCAGCGGGATGACTCTCGTGTCCTCGTATCATTGCCGGGTCAGACGAATGTTCCCGTCCCTTCGCTACCGCAACTTCCGGCTGCTCTGGATCGGCGTCGGCGTCTCGTTCGCCGGCTCGTTCATGCAGCAGGCCGCGCTGCTGTGGCACGTGTCGCTGCTCGTCCCTGACCACAAGGGCCTGGCGCTCGGGCTCGTCGGTCTCGCCCGTGTGGTGCCCATCGTGGTCTTCTCGCTGTTGAGCGGGGCCGCCGCGGACGTGTTCGATCGGCGCAAACTGATGTTCGTCACGCAGATCGGCGGCGCGACGGTCGCCGTGATTCTGGCCGTGCTGGCCTTCAGCGGCCTGCGCGTCGTCTGGCCCATCTACCTGTTGGCGGCCGTCGGCGCGGCGGTGGGCGCGTTCGATCCACCGGCCCGGCACGCGCTCGTGCCGATGCTGGTGCCGCGGGAACACCTGCCGAACGCGATCAGCCTCAACACGGTCATCGTCCAGGCGGCCTCGGTCGTCGGGCCGGCCGTGGGCGGCGTGATCATCGCGATTGGCAATGTCGGCTGGGCCTACGCAATCAACGCCGTCTCGTTCCTGTTCGTGGTCGGTTCACTGGTGATGATGCGCGACGTGCCCGCCACCGATCGCACGCATGCGACGTCGCGCGACACGATTTCACTGGCCGCGATCCGTGAGGGCATCCATTTCGTGTTCACGCGGCCGATCATTCGATCGACGATGCTGCTGGATTTCTTCGCGACGTTCTTTTCGTCGGCCACGGCACTCCTGCCGATCTTTGCGCAGGACGTCCTGCAGGTCGGACCGCGCGGTTATGGCTGGCTGTATGCGGCGCCGGCGATCGGTGCCGTGCTGGCGAGCGCCGCGATGGTGCCCATGACGCATCGCCTGGAACGCCGGGGCCCGGCGCTGATTTGGGCGGTCGCGATGTACGGGGTCGCGACGGTGGTCTTCGGCGTGTCGCGATCGTTCTGGATCACGCTCGCCTGCCTGGCCGTCGCTGGCGCCAGCGACGCGGTCAGCATGATCATCCGCAATCTGGTCCGGCAGCTTGAAACGCCGGACGCGATGCGCGGACGCATGGTCGGCATCAATATGATCTTCTTCATGGGCGGCCCGCAGCTGGGCGAGCTTGAAGCGGGCCTGGTCGCCAATTGGGCCGGCGCGCCGTTGTCGGTCGTGACCGGCGGCCTGGGGTGTCTGGTCGCGACGGCCGTGATCGTCGGCATCACGCCGCAACTGCGCGCGTATCGAAAATGAAAGATTGAACCTTGGGGGGCCATGGGGAGCCATGGAGCGAAGTTCTACTGGCAGGTCAGGGCAGATCGTTCGTCGAGTCTAGTGGCCCGGCTCCGCCGGGCCCAGTGATGGAAAGGAACGAGGCCAAACACAAGAGCCCAGAAATTGGACCGGCTCTTGTGTTTGGCCTCGTTCCTTTCCATCACCGGCCGCGTAGCGGCCGCTAGACTCGACGCTCCATGGCTCCCCATGGCCCCCCAAGGTGCAAACTCTTCTCGACCAGCGTGTCAGCTTCTGCCGGTCCCGCCGTTCCGACTTCGTAAAAGTGCAGCGGCAGGTCGTTGCTCAGGACGTCATCGACGATGCGCCATTGGGCCTCGACGGCGGCTTCGCTGCCGAAGAGCGTCCGATCGCCTTGCAGGGCGTCACCGAGCAGGCGTTCGTACGGCTTCATCTCGTCGCCGGCTATCCGGTGCTCGACGAGTGACGCGTCTTCGCCGATCATCTCGTCGCCGGCCTTCTTGATCCGCGCGGTCAGCGAAATCGCTACATCCGGGCTCAGCCGGAAACGAATAGCGTTCGGATGGCCCTCGATCTCCGCGTCGAAGAGCGTGGTCGGCGGCACCTTGAAGCGCACGCGGACCTCCGTGAACGTGTCCGCCAGGTACTTGCCCGTGCGGATCATTACCGGCACGCCACGCCAGCGATCGTTCTCGATCGCCAGACGCGCGGCGGCGTAGGTTTCGACGCGCGAGTCCGTCGCCACGCCGGGTTCGTGCCGGTACTCACGCGCCTGGCCGCGAACGACGTCCTCGGGACGAAGCGGGCGGATCGCCTGAAGCAGCGCGACCTTTGCCGCGTCAATCGCCTCGCCCGTGTCGGAAGCCGGTGGTTCCATCGCGAGCACGGCCAGGATCTGCAGCAGGTGATTCTGGAACACGTCGCGGATCGCGCCGACCTCTTCGTAAAACTTCCCGCGCCCGCGCACGCCGAACGACTCCGCCATCGTGATGCACACGTCCGCGACGTGCTGCGCGTTCCAGATGGGCTCGAGGAACACATTGGCGAACCGGAAGTACAGAAGGTTCTGGACGGGTTCTTTGCCGAGAAAGTGATCGATACGGTAGACGCTGGATTCCGGGAACGATCGATGGATGGCCTGGTCCAGCTCCTGCGCGGACGCCAGGTCGCGGCCGAACGGCTTCTCGACCACCACGCGTCCGCCCGTGGCGCAGCCGGATTTGGCCAGGCCCAGGGCGACGTCGTCGAAGAGACTGGGCGGAATCGCGAGATAGAAGACCGCCTGTCCAGCCGATCCCAGCGCCGTTCGCAGACGGGCGAACGTCGAGTCGTCGAGGTAGTCGCCGGCGATGTACTGCAGGCGGGCCGACAGGCGATCGAACGCCGCGGCGTCCGGTTTGCCGTGCTCCGCGATGCTCTGCCGCGCGCGGTCGCGCAACTGATCGAGCGTCCAGTCATGGCGGGCGACGCAGATGACCGGCACGTGCAGGTGATGGCGACGGGCCATCGCGTGCAACGCCGGAAAAATCTGTTGATAGGCGAGATCGCCGGTCGCGCCGAACAGGACCAGGGCGTCGGATGCCGACTCGGTCATGGGCGATTACTTGTCTGGCCGCTCAACGTGACCGCCGAACTGGTAGCGCATGGCCGACAGCAGCCGGTTGGCGAAGTCGTCATCGCCGCGTGAGCTGTACCGCTGGAACAGCGCCGCGGTCAGAATTGGCGCCGGCGTCGAACTTTCGATCGCCGCCGCCGCGGTCCATCGGCCTTCGCCCGAATCCGACACGCGGCCCTCGAACGGGCGGAGGTCCGGATGTTCGGCGAGCGCGCGTGCCGTGAGGTCGAGCAGCCACGATCCGATCACGCTGCCACGACGCCAGAGTTCGGCGATGTCCGGCAGCGGTAAATCGTATTGATAGTGTTCCGGGTGGCGAAGCGGCGCGGTTTCGGCGTCGGCCGAACGCGCCCGCGCGCCGGCGTTGGCGTGCGCCAGGATGTTGAACCCTTCGGCGTAGGCGCCCATCAGCGCGTACTCGATGCCGTTGTGCACCATCTTTACGAAATGCCCGGCGCCGGGAGGTCCACAGTGCAGGTAGCCTTCCTCGGCCGTGCTCGTCGCGGCCCGGCGTCCGTCGGTCTTCGCCGCCGCTGCGGCGCCTGGCGCCAGGGTTGAAAAGATCGGCGCGAGACGCTGCACCGGTTCAGGCTTCCCGCCAATCATCAGGCAATAGCCTCGGTCGAGGCCCCAGACGCCGCCGCTGACACCGACGTCGACATAGTGCACGCCTCGCGCGTCGAACGCCTGCGCGCGGCGGATGTCGTCGATGTAGTTGGAATTGCCACCGTCAATCACGATGTCGCCTGGCTGCAGAAGCGGCGACAACTGGTCGAGTGTGGCGTCGACCACGGCGGCCGGCACCATCAGCCAGATCGCGCGCGGCTGCGTCAGCGTCGTGACGAAGGTCTGGAGGGACGCCGCACCAGTCGCGCCCTCATGCGCCATCTTCGCGACGGCATCCGCCTGCCGGTCGTGGACCACGCAGGCATGCCCGCCCCGCATGAGCCGGCGGACCATGTTGCCGCCCATCCGGCCCAGGCCAATCATTCCGATCTGCATGACCTGGCCCTCAGTCGCGCGACGTTAACGCTTGCGTCCCAGCAGGCGCAGCAGGCTGAGGAACAGGTTGATGAAATCGAGGTACAGCGTGAGCGCGCCGTAGATGGCTTCCTTGCGATCCGCGTCGGTGCCCTCGTTGCCGATCACGTTCATCGCTTTGATCTTCTGCGTGTCATACGCCGTGAGTCCGGCGAAGACGAGCACCCCGACGATGCCGTAGATGAAGCTCGCCTGGCCGCTCATGAGTGACGGAAAGATCATCGACAACAGGCCGAACCCGATGAGCCCGAACAGGCCCATCGTGCAGAACGAGCCGATGGGTCCGAGGTCGCGCTTCGTGACCGCGCCGACGGCGGTCAGGCCGGCGAAACTGAACGCGGTCAAGGCGAAGACCGATCCGACGCTCTCCGTCGTGTAGATGAGGAAGATGACCGACAACGTCACGCCGGTCAGGGTCGCGTAGGCAAAGTAGATGATGGCGGCGGTCGTCGCGCTGATCTTGTTGATCAATCCGGCCAACGCGAACACCGCGCCAAGCTGCGCGATGATGAGCACCCAGAACACCAGCCGATTGGTGACCAGGCTGATGGCGAGCTCTTCATCCTGCCCGATGAACCAGGCGACGGCCCCGGTCAGGCAGAGGCCGGCGGTCATCCAGCCGTAGACATACGTCATGAAGCGCGCGTTTTCGGCGGCGACCATTTCGGCGGTGTACGTACTGGGCCTGGCAACCTGTGGTGTGTTCATGGGGACTCATTATCCCATTCGGGCCACCCACCACGTGAGGCGGCCGTTTGCTGCCCGCAGCGCGGCGGCTGGATAGCGATCGGCGTCGGCCCCTGGCGCGAGGACATGCGCCAGCGCCGGGAGTTTGTCCGCGCCGGCGGCCAGCACGAAGATTCGCGAGGCGCCGAGCAGGGGCGGCAGCGTCAGCGTCAGGCGAACCGGCGGGTCGGCGGCCGCTGTGACCGCGACTACCTGGCGCGTCGATTCACGCAACGCGGGGGCATGCGGGAACAGCGACGCGGTATGGCCGTCGGCGCCCAGGCCGAGCAGGACGAGATCGAAAACCGGCGGCGCAGCACCGAAGAACTGTCGCAGGGCCCCTTCGTACGCCATCGCCGCCTCGTCTGCCGGCGCCATCGACGTCGGCATCGGATAGACCTGCTCTGGCGGACAGGGGACGTGGTCCAGGAGCGCTTCGCGCGCCATCCGGACGTTGCTTCGCGGGTCGGCGTGAGGCACGTACCGTTCGTCGCCCCAGAACACGTGGACGCGTGCCCATGCGATGCGTTCGCGCATGGCCGCAGACGCGAGGCGCTCGTAGAGCGCGCGCGGCGTCTGGCCACCCGCGAGCACGAGCGTGAACCGGCCGCGGCTGGCGATCGCATCGTGGGCGATGCGGACGATGTCCTCGGCCAACGCGGCACTGAGATCCGACAGCGTGTCGAACGACCGGACGTCGGAATCTTTCCCGCGAACCACGATGCGCGGATGGTATCGCGTGAGCCAGCCGGACCTGAAGGTCCGGCCTCCAGGAGGCCGGGTCTTCAGACCCGGCGTTCTCATAGAATGCCCTGTGCCTTCACGCCCCTTCTGGGTGTCACTCGCGATCGTCGCGTTCTTCGTGGTGGCGATCGCCGTCATTCTGCATGTTGGCACCCTCACGCTCGGTCACGATCGCGCCGACCGGTCCGAGTCGTCACTCACCGAAGTGACTCCAGTCGCGAAGCCCTGGGACCTGTGGCACGGCAATCTGGCACAACCGCTGCCGCGGCTGCTCGTGCAGATCGTGCTCGTGATTCTGGTCGCGCGGCTGTTTGGCGCGGCCGCCAGGAAGCTCGGCCAGCCGTCGGTGATCGGCGAGATGGCGGCCGGGGTCGCGCTGGGTCCCTCGCTGCTGGGCGCGATATCGCCGCAGACCTATGAGTTGCTGTTCGCCTCGTCTTCGCTCGGCGTCCTCAGCCTGTTGAGTCAGATCGGCGTCATCCTCTTCATGTTCATCGTCGGGCTCGACTTCGACTGGGCCCATGTGCGGCGGCGGGCACATGCCGCGGTGGTCATCAGCAACGTCAGCATCGCGTTCCCGTTCCTGCTCGGCACGTGCGTGGCGCTGGCGCTGTACACGACTCACGCACCTGCCGGTATTTCCTTCCGGGCATTCGGGCTCTTCATGGGCATCGCGATGAGCATCACCGCCTTTCCGGTGCTCGCGCGCATTCTCGACGAACGGCGCATGCTCGATTCGCCGATCGGATCGATGGCCCTGACGTGCGCGGCCGTGGGCGATGTCACGGCCTGGACGCTTCTGGCCTTCGTCGTCGCGGTGGTGACGGCTGGTGGATCGCTCGCGACGGTGGCGCTGACGGTCGGCGCGACCGTGGGATTCGGGCTGGCGATGGTGTTCGTGGTCAGGCCGCTGCTGACGCCGCTGCTGCGGGTTGCCGCGGATCAGGACGAACTCAGCATCGAGCGCGTGACGGTCGTCATGGGCGTGGTGTTCGCCTCGGCCCTTGTCACCGAGATCGTCGGCATCCATGCCCTGTTCGGAGCGTTTCTGGCCGGCGCCACCCTGCCCGCCACCGCCGCCGTTCGCGCCCGGCTCCGCGATCGCCTCGAGAGCTTCAGCTCAATCCTGCTGCTGCCGCTGTTTTTCGCATTCACCGGTCTGCGCACGCAGGTCGGGTTGATCAGCGATCCGGCGTCGATTGGGATCGCCGTCGCCATCGTGATCATCGCCACGGTCGGCAAGCTCGGTGGCAGCGCCGCGGCCGCCCGGCTGACGGGCATGGACTGGCGGAACGCGTTCGTGCTCGGGGCATTGATGAATACGCGCGGGCTGATGGAACTGATCGCGCTGAACGTCGGCTATGACCTCGGCGTGATCTCGCCGGAAGTGTTCACGACGCTCGTGCTGATGGCGCTGGTCACGACGGCAATGACGGGGCCGCTGGTCGATCTGGTGCAGTCTCGCGGGCGCCGCGCCTGAGCCGTCAGGCAACCTTACGTTTCAGTCGTCCCGCGCTGAAGAACAACGTACCGACCAGGCCGATGCCGCCTCCAATCAGGAACGTCCGGTCCGGCCCGATCCACGCCCAGAGCAGGGCGGCGACGATGGGGGCCGGAAAGAACGCGAACGACCGCATACCCCAGTACACGCCGACGGCGCGCGCCCGGACGTGTGGCTCGAACCCGGTGGTAATCAGCGCCTTGCGGGCCGGCTCGCCGATCTCGCGCAAGCCGTTGAGCACGTAGGTCACGACCAATCCCACCATCACTGGGATCCCGGCGGCGGCCGCCAGTTTGGGCAGCAGCACCAGCGAGATCGGGAAGAGCGAGAACAGCAGGAACGTCACGCCGATGAACGGCTTGGGTGACGTCGACCGATCGACCCACTTGGCCACGGGCACGTAGGTCGCCAGCGCGGTCAACGCCATGATCGCCATCAGCGTGCCGCCGGCTTCCGCGGCCGCGTCGTCGGTCCAGCCCCAGCGGCGCGTGAGAATAAATACGACGTACAGAATGGCGAAGTCGCGGGCGAACCAGTCGCCCCACCGGATCATGATTTCCGCCCGCAGCAGGCGACGCAGGTCGGCCGGCATGGTCCGCATGATGTCGCGGATCGGCACCTTCGGCGGATCCGCTTTCGGCCGCATCTGCCGCGTCAATGTCAGCTGGACGATGACGGCCACGCCGACGAGCGCGAACGCGACGATCAGATTGGCGTGATACCCGATACTGATGAGCAGGAACGCGCCAATCGCCGGGCCAATGGCCTTGGGCAGGCGCTTCTGGATGGACTGCACGGCGAACGCGATCGTGCGGCGGTTCTTGGGCACTTCGCTGCCGACGACGTCGAAGGTCGCGGGCACGGACAGCGGCTCCCAGTTGGTCATCAAGATGGCGCCCAGGACGATGATGCGCGGGTCGTTCGTCGAGAGCATGATGATGAACCCGATCGTCATCGGGATCGCCGAAACGGCGAGCGCCACGCGCGGCCCCATGCGATGCGCGACCGTCCCGCCGAGGATGTAGCCGAATCCTTCGAGCAGATTCTTCAGGGACGAGATCACGCCCATGTACAGGACGGCGGAGACAAAGGCGGAGTCCGGATCCGATCCGGCGACCTCTTTCTTCAGATGCAGCGGGAGGAAGGTGCTCCAGATCTCTTCGCTGAGTCCGAGGAAGCCGATGATCGCCAGGACGGCAAGGGTGGCTCGATTGAGGCCGAGCCAGTCGGCGAGACGTGAGCGCGCGGAGGAGCTTATGGAAAGAGAGTATATCGATCCATCTGTCCATCGATCCATCGATCCATTTGAGGTGGGCGGCTGCGCCGCCATCTGTTGTTGGATGACGCCACAAGCAGCTGCCACGCTCCGATGGCCGCAACTAACGAATCAAATGGCGCTGTGCGCCTTTCCACCCGCGCCCACCTCAAATGGATCGATGGATCGATGAACAGATGGATCGATAGATCGATAGCCCATAGAATCATCTCGTGTCCATCCGTCTTCGTTTCGCGCCATCGCCCACCGGCTATCTGCACGTCGGCGGCGCGCGCACGGCGTTGTTCAACTGGCTGTACGTGCGGCGGATGGGCGGAACGTTCGTGCTGCGGATCGAGGACACCGACGTCGAACGATCGTCGACGGACATGGTGGCCGGCATTCTCGACAGCCTGCGCTGGCTCGGATTGACGTGGGATGAAGGGCCCGGCGTCGGCGGCCCGTACGCGCCCTACTTCCAGACCGAACGACTCGATCTGTACCGCCGCGCCGTCCAGGATTTGATCGCCACCGGGCATGCGTATCGCTGCTATTGCACGCCCGAGGCCCTGAAAGCGCGCCGGGAGGTGGCGCAGGCCGGTAGCGGGTCGTGGAACTACGATCGCACCTGCCGCGGGCTTTCGGCCGACGATTGGGCCGAGCGCGATGCCACAGGCCAGACCTATGCCGTGCGCTTCTCGGTGCCCGACGGCCACACCGCATTCGGCGATCTCGTGCACGGCCCTATCAGCTTCGAACACGACCACATCGAAGACTTCGTGATCCTTCGCTCCGACGGCTATCCGACGTATCACCTGTCGGTGGTCGTTGACGACGTGGCCATGCAGATCACGCACGTGGTCAGGGGCGACGACCACATTTCCAATACGCCGAAGCAGATTCTGCTGTACCGCGCGCTGAACGCGGCCGTGCCGGCTTTCGCGCACGTGCCGCTCATTCTCGGTCCGGACCGGAAGCGGCTCAGCAAGCGGCATGGCGCGACGTCGGTCGGGGAATACGAAACACAGGGGTACCTGCCCGAGGCCATGGTGAATTTTCTAGCGCTGCTCGGGTGGTCGCCGGGCGACGATCAAGAACTGTTCACGCGAGACGAGTTGGTGGCGCGTTTTTCGCTGGAAGGCATCAGCGGCGGCAATGCCGTCTTCAATCCGGAAAAACTGGACTGGTTCAACCAGCAGCACATGGCCCGTATGCGGCCCGGGGACATCCTGTCGCGGTTGGGACCCGAGCTCGAGGCGGCGGGGCTGGCCGGTGCCGTCGAGGCCGACCGGGAGCAGGCGGAGCGCGCGATCGAGCTGCTGAAGCCGCGCGCCCGCAAGCTTTCGGATTTCGTCGCGCAACTCCAGACGTTCCTGAGCGACACCATCGATCGCGATCCGGCCGCCGTCGCCAAACACCTGGCCGCCGCCGACCTGTCAGCGCACCTGGCGGCCTGGCGCGATCGCCTGGCGGACGTGACGCCGTTCGATCCGCCGACTCTCGAAGCCGAGTTGCGGGCGCTGGCCGATCGGCGCGGCATCAAGGCCGGGACGCTCATCCACGCGACCCGCGTGCTGGTCACGGGCCAGGCCGTGAGTCCCGGCATTTTCGACGTCCTCGCCGTCGTGGGCCGCGACCGGGTGCTGCGGAGGTTTGCGCAGGATGGTTGACGAGGCCGCGCGCGCGTTCACCGAAGCGGACGTCGTGCGCGCCCGCCGCATCCTGATGCGCCGCGATCCCCAGCTCGCCGCCGTCATCAAGCGCGTCGGCCGCTGCACGCTGCCCGACGGCCGCACGCACGATCCGTTCGCGGGGCTCGTGCGCACGATCATGTCGCAGCAGCTGTCCGGCAAGGCGGCCAGCACAATCTTCGGCCGCGTCGAAGCGCTGGCCGGCCCCGGCGGGCTCACGCCTACGGCCGTCCGCGGTTTCACGGCCGACGCGCTGCGAGCCGCCGGCGTCAGCCGGCCGAAGATCTCCTACCTCTATGACCTCGCGGACCACGTCGGCGACGGACGACTCGACCTGCATGCGCTCGACGGCCATCCCGACGAGGAAGTGATCGCCAGAATGACGGCCGTCAAGGGACTGGGCCGCTGGTCCGCCGAGATGTTCCTGATGTTCCGCCTGAACCGGCCCGACATCTTTCCCGTCACCGATCTCGGCATCGTCAAAGGCATGCAGCGGCTGCACGGGATGAAGCGGCGGCCAGCGGAGCGGACAATGGTGCGGCTCGCGGAAGGGTGGAGACCTTACCGCTCGATTGCGGCCTGGTATGTCTGGCGGTCGTTGGATTGAAGGGGAATCGACCCCGCACCGCGAGCGAGCCGCGCGAGCGAGCGTGTCGGGGGTCCGGGGGCGAAGCCCCCGGATCAAGCTATAGTCCGCTAACGTGACCCTCGGCAGCCGCCACATTCTCATCAGCCTCGCACTCGCGCTTGTCGCCGCGCTGGTGGTCTTCTTCGCGATGAACATCGTCGCCGCGCGCGAACGCACCGTGCTGCTCGAGCGGACAGCGGAGGCCCACGTCTCGTCGATCATGCGAGACAGTTGCGAACAGGATCCGCGCTGGTTTCTCGCGGGCCCGCGGGTGAGCCGGCCGCCGCTCTCGGAGCGGCAGATGCCCGATGCGGACGTGTTGCTGCCGCGCCCCAGCACCGATCAGCTGCCGTTCGAGATCTTCGCCTACGACGATCAGTACAGTCCGTCGAGCAGCGCGGGGCCGCGGTTTCCGGACGCGTTCAAGCGCGCGATGCGCGCGTCCGCGTCGCTCAAACACATCTCCGGCGACTTCGACAGCAAGGTGGGCGCCGGTCTTCAGACCGCAGTGGCGACGGGATGGACACCCGGGCCGTGCGCCATTCTGCTGTTCCGTCAGCAACCCGCGCCCGGACGCACCTGGACGCAGACGGCCGTCTTCATCGGCCTGTTCGCCGTGTTTCTCGGCGTCGGCCTGGCGGCGACGGCCCCGACGGGCGCACGCATGCGCACGCTCTCGCTGGCGGCGCGGCGGTCGGCCCAGCAGGACTACAGCGAGATTGTGCGCGTCAGCGGCACGGACGAGGTCGGATCGTTCGGCGCGCTCTTCAACGACATGGCGGCGGATCTGCGGCGCAAGACCGTGGACGCGCGCGATCGCGAAGAGGCCCTGCGCCGCTACGTCGAGAACATGACGACCGACGTCGGCGAACCGCTCGCGGAACTCGAACAGCGCCTGGGCGGCGTGCTCGCCTCGCGTGCGGATCCGGCCATCGCGGTGGCGGTCAAGGACACGCACCGGCTCGCCATGCAGGTGCGGAACAACGCCGCCGTCATCCGCCTGCGCGCCGGCGCGGACGAATCAGCGCGCGAGCCCGTGAATCTGGCGTCAGTCGTGGCGGACCTCGTCGCGGATCGTTCGGCGCTCGCCGCCGCCGCGCACGTGACACTCGATGCCTCACGGGCCGGCGGGTCTGCCGTCGTTCAGGCGGATCGATTCCTGATCGAGCAGGCCATTGGCAACGTGCTCGACAACGCCATCATCTATAACGATGCCGGCGGTGTGGTCCGAATCGAGCTGCACGCGTACGATCAGGGCCATCGCGTCTCGCTGCTCATCGCGGACAGCGGTCCAGGAGTGTCCGACGAGGAGTTCGAGGGCCTCACGGCCAACAAGCGCTTCCGCGGCGACGAATCGCGCACGCGCCGGCCTGGCGGCCGCGGGCTCGGCCTCGCGCTGGCTCGCGAGGTCGCCGATCGTTTCGGCCTGACGCTCGATCTGCGGCAACCGACGGCCGGCGGGTTCGAAGCGGAATTCGTGACGCGACAATAAGAGGCCGGGGCTCGATTTTCTCGGCCCGCTCGTCCAAGAAAATCGAGCCCCGGCCTTCTATCTCATCCCCGCCAGCGCGAGCAGTGTCGCGAGTACGACGCGGATGCCCCGCACGCTGGCGTTTCGCTCGACGTCGATCCACTCGTCGGGCGCGTGCGCGCGGTCGCCGGTGCCGCCTGAGTTGAGGCGGATCGCCGGAATGCCGAGGCTGATCGGCAGGTTCGCGTCCGTGCTGCTGAACGTGAAAGTCGGCTGGAGGCCCGCTGCCGTGGCGGCCTGGGCGGCCATCCGGACGATGGGCGCGTCCTTCGACGTCTGTCCGGAGGGTCGTGCGCCGATCACTTTGACGTCTGCCGCGATCACGCCTTCGGCGGTCGACCGCGCGCGATTCTCGTCCGCCACGGACGACTTGACGATGGCGAGAAAGGCGGCCTCGACCTTCTCCAGTTCCAGCGGCGACTCTGACCGCATGTCGACTTCCATCCACATGTCCTTCGGGATGGAATTGACCGATGTGCCTCCGCCGACGCGGCCCACGTTGAACGTCGTTCTCGGTGACTGGGGCACGGCGACCGTCGAGAGCCGCTGCATGGCCGTCGCGAGCGCGAACGCCGGGCTCACGAGCCCGAAGGCGCCAAAGCTGTGGCCGCCCGGGCCGTTGAACGTCACCAGGTAACGCCGGCTGCCGACTGCGCCGGTGACGATGTCGGCGCCGGTGCCGCTGCCGTCGAGGGCGATGAACTGCGTGATGCGATCCTTGTAGCGGCCCTTTGTGAACAGGTATTTCACGCCGCGGAGGTCGCCGTTGCCTTCTTCGCCCACATCGCCGACGAAAAGAATGTCCGCGGTCGTCTGAATGCTGGCGCTGTTCATCGCCCGAATCATCGCAAGCAGCACGGCGAGCGACCGCGAGTTGTCGCCAATTCCAGGCGCGGACAAGCGAGTGCCCTGCCGGGTGACGCGGACATCGGTACCTTCCGGGAACACCGTGTCGAGATGAGCGGCGATGGCCACCAGCGGTCCGCCGCCCGTTCCGCGGCGCACGCCCATGACGTTGCCTTCGGGATCGCGCTCGACGTCCGAGAGACCGGCCGCCGTGAACAGGCGCAGGTAGGCGTCGCCGCGCGCGGTTTCCTTGAAGGGCGGCGCGGGAATCTCCGTCAGCGCGATGATGTCGGCGATCAGCTGGTCATGATCGCGGGTGATGGCCGCCATGGCCGCGGAGAATTTCGGATCGGCCACGATCCGGTTGATGCGGGCGGCCGGCGACTCCTGCGGCGCAAACGCCGTCGCGAGGGCAACCAGAGAGGCGAGGGCGATCGCGCGCAGCCGCATCATTTCTCTTTCAGCAGCGCGTCGATGAACTTCGCCAGGCCCGCCTCGTTCGCATCGTCGTAGCCCACCATGATCAGGCGAATGACACCGTGGCGATCGATGATGTGAATCTGCGGAATGCCGCCGACCTTGTAGGCCTGGTCATTCACGTTGGGACCGACTTCCCACACGGCGACCGGCATGTCGAGGCCGTGCTCCGCGAAATACTTCCGGTCGCGGTCCAGTTCCGTGGCAGCGTCCAACCCTTGCTCCGCCTCGAAGTATCCGTAGAGCTGGGTGGCCATGACCACGCGGAAGCCGCGCGCGCCGAAACGGGCGCGCAGGCGGTTGACGCCGGGATAACTCTCGCGGCAGGGTCCGCACCAGTGCGCCGTGAATTCCAGCAGCGTGACGCTACCGGTCATGTCCAGGCGCGTCGTTCCACTCGGCGCGTTCAGAAAACGAGGCGCGGTCACGGCCGCGGCCTTGGTGCCGACGAGCAGGTATCGGTCAATGATGGGTTGGATGCGCGACGCGGCGTCGGCCACCTCCGGCCATTCGGGCACGGCGCGGCGCAGCAGAGCGAGGGCCTCGGGCGTCCGTCCCTGGCCGGCCCACGCTTCCGCCATGTCCGTATAGGCCGACAGCATGCTGGGGCCGTACTTCTTCCGCAGGTCAGGAGCGAGTGTCTTGCCGGTATTGATGAGCCACGTCGAGTGTTTGACGATGCCGGCGTCGATGTCGTCGAAGCGGTAGTACCCGTTCAATAACAGGTGCGCCGCGATCTTCGGGTCGAACGCCTCCGGCATCGCATCGAGGTCGTCCATGATCTTCTCGATGCGGGCATTGCGCGCGTCGCTCTTTGGTTCGCGCAGCATGAGACTGATGGACTGCGACAGGAGCGAGGCCCGCTCGGCCGCCGTCCAGGACGTGGAGGCGAGCGCCCGCGTCATCGCCGCGGTGGCCAGATCGAGGTTGCCGGCGTCGGCGTAGAGCGCCACGAGACCGGGCAGGTCTTTGTCGGCCGTCGTCTTGATGTCGAACCTGGCCACGCAGGCCTTCGTCATGGCGGTCCGCTCGGCCGTCAGCCTGGCACTGGTCTCCGACGTCAGCGGGCGCAGCTCCGCGGCGCGTTTCGTGACGTAGGCCCTGACGTCCGCCATGCACTGGGCGGGGGTCTGGCCGGCAGATGGCGTGGGCGTCTGGGCTCCCGTCGACGCGTACGAGAGGCACAGCGCGGTCACCGAGACGATGCCGAGTCGAGTGCGCGGTGTCATGGCGTGTACTCCTAATCAGTACCGCAGGAAATTCAGGTATTCGTCGCTGCTGCGCGTGAGCCCGCCGAAGGCGACCTTCGGCGTTCCATCCGGCCCCAGAATCGCATAGTAAGGAAGCGCGACGGTGCCGAACAGGTCTTGCTCGAGTTGCTGGTAGCGCTGGTTCGTCTCGTCGCGGCCGTCGGTGTAGAGCTCGACCAGGACGAAGCGCGACAGTTCGCGGGCGATCTCCGGGCGCGTGAACATGTTCGCTTCCATCCACCGGCAATTCGTGCAGGTGTAGCCGGTGAAATTGACGAGCACGGGCCGATTGGTTTTCGCGGCGTCTGCGAGCGCCTCTTCGTAATTCGTCAGCCAGTGTTGCTCGCCGCGTGCGACGGCTGCGGTGTTATCGATCGGCGGCAGGAAGGCTTCGAGTTCGCCCAGTCGCCGGCCGGTCAAGCCGGCGCCCAGCCACACGGCCAGCGCGAGGGTCGCCGCCGAGGCGAGCAGCCGTCCGGCCCGCGGGCGCGCGAGACGGGGAGCCCGGCCAAGCGGAATCAGACCCGCGAGATACAGCATGAGGATGAGCGCGATGACGATCCAGGAGAGGAGCACGACCTGGCGCGTGAAGATGCCCCAGTGCCAGACCAGATCCACGTTCGACAGGAACTTCATCGCGGCCGCCAACTCGGCCATGCCCATGACGGCTTTCACGGCGATGAGCCAGCCGCCCGACCGCGGCAGCGATTTGAGCCAGTGCGGCGCCAGCGCGAGCGCGACGAACGGTGCGGCGAATACGGAGGAGAAGGCGAGCATTCCGGCGAGCGGCCATTGCCAGTCGCCCTGGGCGGCGACCACGAGCAGCGTGCCGAGGAACGGTGCCGTGCAGGTAAAGGATGTGAGCGTGAAGGCCAGGCCCATCAGCAACGTGCCGACGAACCGGCCCTTGCCCGCGTCGGCGCGCGCGGCCGCATTCACCAGGCCCGAAGGCAGCGCGATTTCCCAGATCCCAAACAAACTGAGCGCGAACGCCACGAAGAGCGTCGTCACGCCGATGTTCAACCACGGGTTGGCCGCGAACCGGCTGAGGCCGGACGCTCCGAACGCCACCGCCAGCACGAAGCCGACGGCGGTGAACGTGAGCACGATCCCCAGGCCGTAGACCAGCGCTTCCGTGATCGCATCGCGCCGGGTGCGCCCCTGGCGGTTCGTGAAGTACGAGACGGTAATCGGCACCATCGGAAACACGCACGGCGTGAGCAACGACAGCGCGCCCATCAACGCCGCCAGTGCGACGTAGGCGCCGAGCGTGCTTGCCTGCGACGCCGCCAAGTCCGGCACCCGCGCGCTCCCACCGCTGAGCCCCGTCGTACCCGCCTTCGCCGAGGCTTCCGCCTTCGCCCCGGCTTCGGCGGACAAGCCGGCGGGCACGCCCGCCGTACCTGTCGTGCTCGTGGCCGTCAGCTCCACGTCCTTCGGTGGCAGGCACAGGCGATCGTTGCAGGTCTGGAACCGAACAATCAGGCGCAGCGACGCGCCGGCCAGGTTCGCACCGGGCTCGCTGGTGACCGGGATCTGAAACGTGGAGTCTTCTTTATGTACTTCGGTGTCCGTGCTGAAGTTCGGATCGAAGGCGATGTGCGGCAGCGGCCCGGACGGCGGCCCAGAGGCCTTGAACGGTTGCCCGACCGGTACCGTGATGGTGAGCGCATTCGGCGGCGGCTTCTGGGTGAGCGAGTAGACCTTCCAGCCCGGATCGATCGTCAGCGACACCTGGGCGTCGAACGTCTTGCCGGCGACCGCCGCGTCTGGACCGAGCGCCGCCAATGACCATCGCGCCGGCGTCGGCGTCTGCGCGGACACGACCGCGCAAAGAACGACACCCACGAGCAGGCAGAGCGTACAGAAACCGAGGATCCTTCGGCGCATCAGCAGCCCTTAATTGTACCCGTCCCCGGCGGGTTACTTCCGGGCCCGGCGGTGGTCCAATGAAGTGATGGCAGCCATTCGTGCCGTGCTGGTGATCGTCGTCGGCCTTGCCGTGTCGCTCGGCGCCTTCGGGCAGCGCGCGGGAGGGCCAGCGACCGTTGCCGGTCTTGTCCGCCAGGCGTGGACCGTTGAAGGTGTCGAGCGGACGGCGCTGGTGGCCGCTCCACCCACGGCAGCGACGGACAAGGGCGGACCGCTCGTCTTTGTGTTCCACGGACACGGCGGCTCGTCAGCCCAAGCGGCGCGCACGTTTCGGATCCACGAGGCGTGGCCCGAAGCTGTGGTCATCTATCCCCAGGGACTGCCGACGGTCGGCGCCATCACCGATCCGGAGGGGCGCTTGCCTGGCTGGCAGATGGCGGCTGGTAACAACGGCGACCGCGATCTGCATCTGCTGGACGCTATGCTCGCCTGGGCCACGTCGCACCACCGCATCGATCCAGCCCGCGTGTTCGCGGCCGGCCACTCGAACGGCGGGTCGATGGTCTACGTGCTCTGGTCTGCACGCGCCGATCAATTCGCCGCCTTCGCCCCGTCGTCATCCGTTTTCAGGCTCGATGCCATCGCAACCGCGAAGCCAAAACCAGCATTCATTGTGTCGGGACGCGCCGATCCCCTGGTTCCCTTCGCGGCACAGCAATTGAGCCTGCGCGGTGTTCTCCGCCTGAACAACGCCAGCGTCAACGCCGAGCCGTGGTCCGGCGGCGCGGAACGCCACGCCTCATCCATTCACGCGGACGTGATCGCCTACATCCATCCGGGTGGCCATCCCATGCCGGACAATGCCGGCGCGCTGATGGCGAAGTTCTTCAAGAGCGTGAAATAGACCGCGCGCGCCTCATCAGCAGTTGGCGTTCCGCTTCGTTGGTCGTGAGCGCCGCCGCACGCTCGAACTCGCGGCGGGCTTCGTCGGTGCGGCCGAGTTTGACGAGCAGATCGGCGCGAACGGCCGGGAGCAGGTGATAGCGCTCGAGCGCGGGCTCGTCGCGCAGGGCGTCGATGAGTTCCAGCGCGGCCTGCGGTCCGTCGGCCATGCCGACCGCGACAGCGCGATTGAGCTGGACGATGGGTGAGGGCGCGACGGCGAGCAGGTCGCCGTACAGCGCGACGATGCGGCGCCAGTCCGTGTCGGCGACCGACGTTGCCCGGGCGTGACACGCGGCGATCGCAGCCTGAGTCGTGTAGGCCCCTCGCGCGGGTGCCAGCCGCTCGGCCTGGGCGAGCGCCGCGAGGCCGCGGCGGATGAGCAGCGGATCCCAGAGCGATCGATTCTGATCCGCCAGCAGGACGGGTTCGCCCGTGTGGCTGATCCGCGCGCGCAGCCGCGACGCCTGAATCTCGAGCAGTGCGGCCAGTCCCAGGGCCTCGGCCTCAGTCGGCGCCAGCGCCGCCAGCATGCGCGCGAGCCGCAACGCGTCTTCGCACAACTCGGCGCGAATCCACCGGTCGCCGGCCGTGGCCGTGTAGCCCTCATTAAAGATGAGATAGATGACCTCGAGCACTGATCCGACTCGCGCGGTCCGATCCGCGCCTCGCGGCATTTCGTACGGAACCTTCTTCGCCGCCAGCGTCCGCTTGGCGCGGACGAGCCGCTGCGCGATCGTCGGCTCGGGCACGACAAACGCGCGGGCGATCTCGGCCGTCGTCAGGCCGCCGATCAACCGCAGCGTCAGCGCGACGCGAGCCTCAGCAGGCAGCGCGGGGTGGCACGCGATGAACATCAGCCGCAACATGTCATCGTCCACATCGTCGTCCAATGCCGTTTCGAAGTCCGGTTGCGCCTGCGCGAGGGTGGATTCGTAGGCGAGCGCCGCGTGCTTCTGCTCGAGGCGCTGGCGGCGGCGCAGATGATCGATGGCTCGGTGTTTGGCGACGCCCATCAGCCACGCGCCGGGATTGCGCGGGATGCCCTCGGAGGGCCATTGCTCCAGCGCCGCCGCGAGCGCGTCCTGGGCCAGATCTTCCGCGATGCCGACGTCACGGACGATGCGAACGAGGCCGCCGATGACTTTGGCGGACTCGATTCGCCAGATGGTTTCGATCGTGCGTTCAGGCGTCGACGCGGCCAGATGTCACGCTTTCTTGGGTGCGAGCTGTTCCCGATGCTTCGCGTGGAGCGTATCGACGGCCTCACTTGGCCCGAAATCCTCGAGTTCGAAGACCTGGCGGATTTCGATTTGACCGTCGACAAACGGCGCGCGGCGGGCCCATTCGATCGCTTCCTGTTTCGACTTGGCCTGAATCAGCCAGAAGCCGGCGACGAGTTCCTTGGTCTCGGTGAACGGGCCATCGACGATCGTCGGCTTGCCGCCCTTGAAGGTGATGCGCGCCCCTTTCGAACTGGCCTGCAGGCCTTCGCCGGCGAGCATCATGCCGTTCTTGACCATTTCGTCGTTGAACCGGCCCATCTCGGACAGTTCGTGTTCGGTCGGCAGTGTACCGGCCTCGCTGCGGGCATCGGCTTTGACGATCAGCATGAAACGCATGTCGGGTCTCCTGTCAGGGCTGGAATCGAAAGCCTGTCTCCCGATTTCCGCCCTCTACAGACACGTCGAACGAGGCGGGTCGAAATCGACAAAGGTTTCAAAAACGACTCCCGGAATCGATTCCCGGAATCGTCCTTGAGACTTAGTGCGCCGGCTGGGACATGTTTTTGAAGAACTCGGCCGCGCGCTGGTCCATTTCGTCCTTGGTCAGGTCTTCCTTGCGAGTGGCGATCCACCACGTCAGACCTTCGGGATCGGTGAGTGAACCTGCGCGGTCGCCCCAGAACTGATCGATCAGCGGCATCTTCTCGGTCGCGCCCGCTTCGATTGCGCGGCGGTACACCACGTCGCAATCCGGCACGTACAGCCAGAAGGTGACCGGCGATCCGCCGAGTTCCTTCGGGCCCTTTCCCATCAACACATCATTGATATAGAAGTGCGAGCCGCCGATGGCGAGTTCCGCGTGCATGATTCTGCCGTCGGGCCCGAGGCTGCGGCCGATCTCCTGGGCGCCGAACGCGCGCTTGTACCACTCGATGGTGCTGGCCGCGTGGTCGACGACCAGCTGCGGCGTCATGGTGTGAAGGCCTTTCGGGACGGGACTGGCGGCTTTGGCCATGGGAAACCTCCGACGTGATGGTGAAAAAAACCACTATGAATCCAAAAGTGAGGGCGATCAAGTGCGCGCCATTGAAAAGAGCGGATGCACCTTGGGGGGCCATGGGGAGCCATGGAGGGGAGCGCCGCCGAACCGGCCGCCACGTTCGGCGACCCGTTCGATCGCGCGTTCAGCGGCGTCGCGCTTCGTGCGGACGGCGCCGGCTATCACACGTTCCGCGTTCGGGAAGTACTCGAGTCGTCACCGGCGACCGATGCCGGCATCCGCGAAGGTGACATCATCACGGCCATCGACGGTGCGCCCGCCTCCGCGCTGACGCTGTCGGTGATCAACGAGATGTTCGAGAAGCCGGCCGCGTACACGCTGACGATTCAGCGCGCCAGTGAGACGCTGACGATTGTCCTCAAGCCGAGGCGAATGATCTAGGCGGGGTTTCCGCGGGAACCCGCCGCGGCAGCAGGATTCTCACCGTCGTCATGTCCGTGTCTTCCGACGACTCGATCTCCACCGTCCCGCCGTGGGCCGCCACGAGCTCGCGCACGATGAAGAGCCCGAGGCCGAGGCCGCGGGAGTGATCGCCGCGCCGCCGGACCGCCTGGAACGGATCGAACACCGACGTCAGGATCGCCTTCGGAACCGCGCCGGCGTTGCGCGCCTCGAACCGCACTTCGTCGGGCGCCGTGCCGTCGAGGCGGACGGCAATCGGGGCGCTGCATCGGCCGTGTTGTCCGGCGTTGCCGAGCACGTTTGACGCGACCTGCAGCAGGCGATCGGGATCCCAGAATCCGGAGAGATCGCCGGACGTCTCGAACGCAAACCGCCAGTCCGGATGCGCGATCTCTTTTTCGGCGATCGCATCGGCGCAGAGATCCTTGAGATTGGCCGGCCGCGGGTGAATGGGAATGCGGCCGCCGGCGCGCGCGATCGTGAGGTCGAGCAGCTGGTCGATCATGCGCGACATGCGCTGCCCGCTCGTCAGAATGCGGCCGAAGGGCCGGACCCGTGGCACACGCGAGTCGGCTTCCTGTTCGACGCCCATCAAGCCGACCTGCGCGGCCATGAGGATGGCCGACAGCGGACTTCTGAGATCGTGGGCCAGGACGCCGGCGAACAGCTCGTTGTAATGGACTGTTTCTTCGAGCCGGGCCGTGGCGGCAAACCGTGCGGTCACCGAGGCCAGGTGATTGGCAATGGCCTCGGCCGTCTCGAGCTCCGACGTCGCGAAGACGTGCGGCCGGTCGTAATAGACCATGAATTTGCCGAGCAGCCGCCCGGCATTGACCAGCGGCACGAACGCGAGCGCGCCGATGCCTTCGCGCGCGAACACCTCGCGATAGGCGCTGAATGACTGATCCGCCTGCGCGTCCGCCACGAGCACGGGCTGCGGATCGACGACCTCGCGCGGCCATGGCGAATGGCCGTCCACCGCACGGCGGTACGACTCCGACAGGTTGCGCCAGGCCCGGAACCGCATCACGCCGTGCGCATCATTCAGCAGCACGGCTGCCCGATCGGCCCCGAGCGCGGAGTGGATCGCGTTCATGGCGGCGTCGAAGACCTGATCGACCTGGCTGGCGGCCATCACCGCCTGTGCGAAGCGATACAGCTCTTCCGTGCGCACGCGGATCGTCCGCTCCGCCTCGAGAAGACGGATGCGTTCGATGGCCTGGCTCGCGTATCGCGCCACGAGGAGCAGGAACTCCCGCTCGGGCTCGGTCGCGTCGCCTTCGGCTTCAATCGTCACGCCGATGGCGCCGATGGCCAGGCCCTGCGAAACGATCGGAAGGCAGGCCAGGCGATAGCGGCGACCGGGCGTGACGAAGCCGCCTAATTGCGGATACTGCTGCACGAGCGCGGCCTGCGACGGGATCCAGATCGCTTCGTTGCGGCGAATGGTATCGAGTGCCGGAAACGTGGCGGCGGACTGCAGATCGACCCCGTCGAATCGGCGCCGCCGGTCGTCCGAGTATCCGACGGCGCGGACGAGCCGGACGGTCGATTGATCCATCAGCCACAGCGCCGCCGACGAGGCGTTGACGACCGCGGCGACATGATCGACCGTGGCCTCGTAGACCTGCTCGGGCGTGACGGCGTCGGCGATGGCGGCGGTGATCTTCAGCAGACGGCTCGTCTGTTCCCCGCCGCGCCGCACGTCGTCATCGCGTTGCCGAAGCTGCAGCAGCGATTCGCGTAACGCGCCTTCCACGTCCCGCCGGTGCGCGATTTCCTCGGCGAGCTGCGTGAATGGGTGTTCGTCGGGCTCCTCCGCGGCGTGGGTATGGCCGCAGACCTGGGAATGGGCGCGGCACACGGCACGCAAGGCCGCCGGCTCCTTGGCGAAGCGCCCGACGGCATAGGCGCAGAGCAGGTGGAAGCTCTGGAGCCGCTGCAATTCGTTCCACAGTTCTTCGAGTTGCAAGGCGGCGTCGCGGTGGCCGGACGCCCAGAGGACATCGACCATTTCGCCGAACACGCGCACGCGGCCCGTTCGGGATTTCAGCGCATGCTCGGCGACCATGCCGCCGATGCCGACCTGGAACAACGCCCGATCGGGCACGTCGTCGCGCATGAACGTCGCCAACGTTTCGTGGGCATCGGCAAAGAGAATCGGCGCGCCCGTGCCTGGACGCAGCACGCCGTCGGTCTCCAGCCGGGCGCGCAGCAGATCGCGATGCGCGGCGGTCGTGACCACCAGCGCCGTCTCACCGGCGCGCAGTCCGTCCGCGAGAAATGTCGCCACGCTGGCGACGAGCGACTCGTCGTCGCCATAAAACTTGACGCCGTGGCCGGCGGCGCTTGAGGACTGCGGGGCGTGCACGGGTTCTGATCATAAAAGGGCAAAGGGCAGAGGGCAAAGGGCAAAGGGAAGGCGGAGGGGAAAGGGAAGAGGGAAGGGGAAAAGAAAAAGGAAAAACGGAGAGAAAAGAGACGAGTGACGAAATTGAAAGGGGACGAAAAAGGTCGCCGGAAGGGTTTCGGCGCGTCGAAGGTCCTTAACATCATCGTTACAGTGGCGGCTTAGAATGTATCTGTCACGGCGGATCGTTGCCGATGGCCAACGGGTCGGGGACCTTCCGCGGAGCGAATGTTCCGCGCGCCAGTCCGGCTAGATCGCCCGCTGTCCATCGGGAGCGGTCCGCCGGAGATCGCTTCTCGGCGCATGGCAGACCCCAAATCCGAATCCAAATCCGACGACGACGTGCTGCAGCGGCTGCGCGCGGAGATCGCCGATAGTGTCGACGAAGAACTCGAAATGGAGATGGACGACCGCCGCCTGAGCGGCCGGGATGCGTCGCTCCAGCCCGGCACCGATCCTGATCTCGACCGCCGGTTCTATTTCAAGGAACTCATCCGCCTGCAGGGCGAGTTGGTCAAGCTCCAGGACTGGGTCGTGCACGAGCGCCTGAAGGTCGTCGTGCTGTTCGAGGGCCGCGATGCGGCGGGCAAGGGCGGCGTGATCAAGCGCATCACGCAGCGGCTGAATCCCCGCGTGTGCCGCGTCGCGGCGCTGCCGGCGCCGAGCGAGCGCGAGCAGACGCAGTGGTATTTCCAGCGCTACGCCACGCACCTGCCGGCCGGCGGCGAGATCGTGCTCTTCGATCGCAGCTGGTACAACCGCGCGGGCGTCGAGCGCGTGATGGGCTTCTGCACGGACGACGAGTACGAAGAGTTCTTTCGATCCGTCCCGGAGTTCGAGAAGATGCTGGTGCGGTCGGGCACCATTCTCGTGAAGTACTGGTTCTCGATCACCGACGAAGAGCAGTACATGCGTTTTCACGCGCGCATCCACGATCCGCTGAAACAGTGGAAGTTCAGCAACATGGACCTGGAGTCGCGCGGCCGCTGGAACGCCTACACGAAGGCCAAGGAAATCATGTTCGCCCGCACGCACATCCCCGAGGCGCCCTGGTGGGTCGTCGAGGCCGTGGACAAGAAACGCGGGCGGCTCAACTGCATCCATCATCTGCTGACGCAGGTGCCGTATCGGGATCTGGAGCGGCCCGCCGTGCGTCTTCCGCGCCGCTCGGTCCGCGACCGCGACAAGACCGGCCCGATTCCGAAGGATTTGTTCGTGCCGTCGGTGTACTGACGGAAAAGCCGTCTATCGATCCATTTGTCCATCGATGGATCGATGTACAGATGTCATTTTCCGGTGGTAACGTCCGGCCATGCCCACCCGCCTGTCGACTGCCCTCATCGCGGCCGCGTTGTTGATCGCGACGTCCGCCGCCGTCGTCGTGACCCAGCGCGTGACGTCGACTACGGATCGTCCGGGTTACATGGGTGGCGGCACGACGCTGCTGCCCAACGGCTGGCGCATCGCGCCGGCGGGCCGGCACTTTTCGATTGGCGATCTGCCGTTGGCGATGACGATCTCCCCGGATGGTCACGCGCTCGTCGTGACTGACAACGGCTACCAGCGGCCGTCCCTGAAAGTGTTCGATCTCGACCACGAAACGGTCGCCAGTGTGGCCATGGATGACGGGTGGCTGGGGTTGTCATGGCATCCGGACGGCACGCGACTGTTTTCGTCCGGCGCCGCGTCGAACACGGTTCTCGAACTGGCATGGGATGGCGTCCGGCTCCGCGCCGGCCGCAAGATCAATGTCGCGAAAAAAGTCGCGCCGGTTGCCGCGGGCGCCACGCGCCCGGCCGCGGCCGATCAGACCTTTGTCGGTGGCATTTCCGTGAGCCCGGACGGCCAGCGGCTGTATGCCGCGCATGTCTACGGTCAGTTCGTCAGCGTGGTCGATGTGTCCACCGGTGCGCTCCAGGGGACTGTGGATCTGCCAGCGGAGCCCTACGCCACGCTGCTGTCGCACGACGGTGCCACGCTATTCGTCTCATTGTGGGGCGGCGCGCGCGTCCTGTCGTTCGACGCGAAGACGCTGACGTCCAAGGCGTCGATCGACGTCGGCGAACATCCGAACGCGATGGCGCTGTCTCCGGATGGCCGCCGGCTGTTCGTGGCATGCGCCAACACCAACGCCGTGTGGGCGATCGACGTGGCGTCCAGCCGCGCCGCCGAACAGATCTCGACCGCGCTGTTTCCCAAAGCACCGCCCGGATCGACGCCGAACGCGTTGTCCATCTCTCCCGATGGCGAGCGGCTGCTGGTCGCCAATGCCGACAACAACGCCATCGCGCTGGTCGACATCGAGGACCCTGGTGCGAGCCACGTGCTGGGCTTCATCCCGACGGGCTGGTATCCCACCGGCGTGATGTTCAGCCGGGACGCGACGAAGATTTACGTCCTGAGCGGCAAGGGACTGGCGTCGATGCCGAACGTGCGCGGCCCGCAGCCTGGTATCGCGACTGGCGAAGGCCAGTACATCGGATCGTCGCTCGAAGGGTCGTTGTCCATTCTGCCGACGCCGGATGACGCGACGCTGGCGAAGTACACACGAACGGTCTACGACCTCACGCCGTATACCGATGCGACGCGTCTGGCGCCGGGCTCGACGGACGGCTCACCGATTCCCGCGCGGGTCGGCGATCCCTCGCCGATCAAACACGTGTTCTACGTGATTCGGGAAAACCGGACGTACGACCAGATCCTGGGCGATCTGGATCGCGGCAATGGCGATCCCAGCCTCGCGCTGTTCGGCGAAGAGATCACGCCGAACGCCCACGCGTTGGCGCGCGAGTTCGTCACGCTCGACAACTTCTACGTCAACGCCGAAGTGAGCTACTCGGGCCACGCGTTTTCCACCGGCGCCTACGCCAACGACTTCGTCGAGAAGATGTGGCCGACCAACTATGGCGGCCGCGGCGGGAAGTATCTGAGTGAAGGCGGCGGCCAGATGCGGACCGCCTACGGCAACATCGCGGCGCCGCCGAACGGCTATTTGTGGGATGCGGTGCTGCGCGTGAAGCGCACGGTGCGCAGCTACGGGGAGTTCGCTGAATACGCGCGCGACGCCGCGCCGGATACGGAGCCGTCCACGGCCGCCCGGCCGGCTGCACGCGGCCTCGTGAAGGCCACCGTCCCCGGGCTCGACGGGCACGTGCATCCGTCGTATCCGCCGTACGACCTGAGCATTCCGGACAACCAGCGCGTGGACGTGTGGCTCGAAGAGTTCCGGACGTTCGAGGCCAACGGCCAGCTGCCGTCCCTGTCGATCATTCGTCTCGGCAACGATCACACCAGCGGCACCCGCGCCGGCGCGCCGACGCCGCGCGCGATGATCGCGGAAAACGATCTCGCACTGGGTCGGCTGGTCGACGCGATCAGTCACAGCGTCTACTGGAAAGACTCCGCCATCTTCGTCCTGGAAGACGATGCGCAGAACGGCCCGGATCATGTCGACGCGCACCGCTCGCCGGCGTTCGTCATCAGCCCGTTCACGCGACGGGGCGTCGTCGACAGCACGCTGTACACGACGTCGGGCATGCTCCGGACGATGGAACTGATCCTGGGCGCGGAGCCGATGACGCAATACGACGCCGCGGCGACACCGATGCACGCGGCGTTTCAGAAGACGGCGCTGCTGACGTCCTACACGAAGAAGGACGCGAGAATCCGGCTCGATGAGCGCAACCGCGCGTCCGCCCCCGGCGCCGCCGCCTCAGCCCGCATGGACTTCGACGAGGCCGACATGACGCCCGAGCTGGAGCTGAACGAAATCCTCTGGTGGTCGGTGCACGGCCCGAAGTCCAGAATGCCGCCGCCTGTGCGCGCGGGGTTCATCAGGCCGATGGTGGAAAAGGAAGAGAAGGCGGAGAAGAGAGAGAAGAAGTAAAGGGCGTGGAGCGTAAAACCACGCGGAAGGCACGGAGGACCCGGAAAACACGGATCGGGATAGCGGGAACTTCCCCCCCCAAGAACTTCCGTGGCTTCCGTGTCTCCCGCGTGGTTGAGGCTTTTCCCTCAGTCCGCGACTTTCATGCGTGACAGGCGCGCGGTCGCCAGGCGGGCGAGCATCGAGCAAATCAGGACCACCGTGACGAGTACGAACGCGCCGGCCCAGGCCTGGCGGTGCCAGTCGTCGTAGGGCGACTGGGCGTAGCGGTAGATCTGTACGGTCATCGACGCCATCGGCTGGCTGAGGTCGGTGGACCAGTACTGGCTGCCGAGCGCCGTAAAGAGCAATGGCGCTGTTTCGCCGGCGATACGCGCCAGGGCCAGGACGATGCCGGTGACGATGCCGGGAAGGGCGGCTGGCAACACCACGCTAAATACGGCGCGGCTGCGCGTGGCGCCGAGCGCGAGGGCGCCTTCGCGGAGACTGCCCGGCACCAGGCGCAGCAGTTCCTCGGTCGTCCTGGTGATCAGCGGAATCATCATGATGCCGAGGGACAACCCGCCGGCCAGGGCGTTGAATCCCTTGAACGGGACGACCGCGATGACGTAGACGAACAGGCCGATGACGATCGACGGCACGCCATTCAGGGCGTCGGCGGCGAATCGCACGACGGGCGCGAACCGCGATCGCGACTCGACGATGTAAATGCCGCTGATGACGCCGACGGGAATCGCGAAGAGCGCGCCGATCCCGCACATGATCAGGGACCCGGCGAGCGCGTTGCTCATGCCGCCGCCCGTTTCGCCCACGGGCTTCGGCAGTTCCGTAAAGAACGCCCAGTTGAGCGACCCGGCGCCCTTGGCGATGACGAAGAACAGGATCATCGCGAGTGGCACGAGCGCGACCAGCACGGCGAGCCCACAGAGTGTGGTCATCACGTTCGACAGGAGGCGGCGGCGCGTGTTGAGCGCGATCATGCGGCCCCCGGGACGGACGCCGCGGGCGTCGCGGCCGCCGGGCGGCGCGATCCGCTCCGCTGCCGGGTCATGTTCCAGATCAGCATGCGCGATCCGATGTTCACGAGCAGCGTGATGACGAACAGCACGAGGCCGATCTCGACCAGCGCGTCGGCGTGGAGCTGGTCGGAGGCCTCGACGAATTCATTGGCGATGACCGCGGCCATCGTGTGCTGCGGCGCGAAGACCGACGCGAGCGCCTTCGGTGTGTTCCCGATGACCATCGTGACGGCCATCGTTTCGCCGAGGGCGCGGCCAAAGCCGAGCATGAGCGCGCCGATGATGCCGGCGCGGCCGTAATGGAGCGCCGCGCGCGTCGCTTCCCAGCGCGTCGATCCGAGCGCGTACGCCGCTTCACGCTGCGACGCGGGAACCGATTTCAGCACTTCGCGCGCCACGGCCGATGAAAACGGAATGACCATGATCGCGAGGATCAAGCCGGCCGACAGCATGCTGACGCCGACGGGCGGCCCGCTGAAGGCGGGAATCGCGCGAATCCAGTCGGGCAGCGATGTCTGCAGCGACCGGACGATCGGGATCAGGACGAACACGCCCCAGAGGCCGTAGACAATCGACGGAATGGCCGCGAGCAGTTCGGTGAGGAACACCAGCGGCTGGCGCAGCCGCAGCGGGCAGAGTTCGGACAGGAAGATGGCGATGCCGATCGCGATCGGGCCGGCGATGAACAACGCCAGAATCGACGAGTAGAGCGTGCCCCAGATGAAGGGGAAGGCGCCGAATTCCCCCATCACGGGGTTCCATTGCGACGTGCGCCAGAAGGCAAACCCGAACTTCTGAATCGCGAGGTGCGATTCCTGCCAGAGTACGACGCCGATGCCCATGACAATCAGCACGAGGACCAGCGCAAACGCGCCGGTCCCCATGCGGAAGATCAGGTCGGAGAGGAAGAGTCGCGGGCGGCGCAACATCGGCGGCAGTCTGTGCCCTTACTGCAGTTTGATCTTGGCGATCGCGGCGAGCTCGAGCTGCACCACCTGGGGAGGCAGGGGCGCGTACCCGAGTTGTGCCGCGAACTTCTGGCCGTCGCCGAGCATCCACTTCATGAACTCGACGAATACCTTGGCCGTCGGCTTGTCCTTGGGATTCTCATAGACGAGCAGCCACGTAAACGAGGAGATCGGGTAGACGCCCTTGCCTTCGGCGTTCGTGATGGAGACGCGGAAATCCGGGGGCATCTTGCCGGCGGCCGCGGCGGCCGCGGCAGTCACCGATTCGACGGACGCCGCGACGTACTCACCGGCGAGGTTCTGGACGGTGCCGTAGCTGATCTGGTTCTGGATGGCGTAGATCAATTCCACGTAGCCGATGGCGCCCGGCGTCTGCTTGACCAGGCCGGAGACACCCGCATTCCCCGGCGCGCCGAGGCCGACGGGCCAGTTGACGGAGTTGGCCACGCCCACGCGCGTCTTCCACTCCGGCGAGACCTTGGCGAGGTAGTCCACGAAGATGTACGTCGTGCCGCTGCCGTCCGAGCGCCGCGCGATGGTGATGTCGGTGTTCGGGAGTGCGATACCCGGATTGAGCCCCGTGAGTTTCGCGTCGTTCCACTTCGTGATCTTGCCGAGGAAGATATCTGCGAGCACCGGCCCGGTGAATTTCAGCGACGCCGTCACGCCGGGGATGTTGTAGATCGGCACCACGGCGCCGAGCACCGTCGGGAAGTGCAGGATCTTGCCGGGCGCGGCCAGCATCTGATCCGCCGTCATCGGCCCGTCGGTCGCGCCGAAGAACACGGTCTGCTTCTGGATCTGCTGGATGCCGAAGCCCGATCCCTGCGACTGGTAGTTAATCTGCACCTCGGGGTGCAGCTTGTTGTACTCGCTGAACCACTTCGAGTAGATGACGTACGGGAACGTCGCGCCCGCGCCGTTGATCAGCGTTGTCTGCGCGAGCACGCCGGCGCCAAGGGCGACGACGAGCGCCGCCGTGGCCGCACCGCGCGCCCCGCGTCCATTCAGTATCTTCATCATGACTATGTCTCCTTTGGTAAAAAGGAGGCCGGGGCTCGTTTTCCGGAAGCGTCGACGAGAAAACGAGCCCCGGCCTCTTCTAGAAATTGATCAGGCCGTGCAGGAAGATGCGCTTCTGCGTCGCCGTCGCGGACGTCGGCGCGAAGTGATCGAACGTGACCTGCTCGTAGTCGAGCATCAGCGCGCCTGTGCCGGCGCCGCCCGGGTGCGGGAACCAGTAGGCGAGGCCGGCAATCAGCCGGTTGCGCGTGGCCGTCGATCCGTCGAACGTGTCGTTCGTCCTGTCCGGCACGTACGAGTCATAGCGGAGCAGCGCCTCGAAGCCGTTGCCCTTTTCCTTGAAGAACGGCGTGGCGAACACGGACCAGCCCTTTTGATTGACTTTGGCCGTGGTCGGCAGGGTCTGATCGACGGCGGTGATGTAGTCGAAGCCGGCGTTGAATCGCCGATGCTCATACCAGACACTGCCGATCGCACGAGACCGCTCGGCGCCTTTCACCGTGTGATCCCCGAGGTAGAACCCCGTGACGCGCAGGCCCTTGGCCTCGAGTGACCCGCCCGGCATCGGGCGGAAAGTGGCGCGGAACTGCACGCTCTTCTGGTCGTTGACTTCGGCGCGCGAATAACCCTCCCCGTTGAAGACGCCGACGACGATGTCGCCGTAGTTCTTCGGGAAATTGGTGTGAATCGACGCGCCGGCGTCGGCCGAGCTCAGGCCGCCATCGCGCTCGACGAACACGGTGCCCTGGAAGCGGTACCGATAGACGGATTCCTGGGCGTCGATGAACAGCGTCTGCTGGATCCCGAGCCGGGCGTACGTCTGCTTCCAGTCCCCCGTCCAGTCGTCGAGGTTGATCTGCGCGTAGCCGTATTTCAGGCGGAACACCAGGCTGCCCGAGGTGCCGAGGCCGCTGGCGGTTTCGCGCGTGATGTCCGGCGTGATGCGGAACGCCAGCCGGTGGGAGATGTTGCCGGTGACGTTGATGTAGGTGCGCGTGACGTTGAAGGAGTTGGCCGAAATGGTGTTGCCGGCCGCGTCGGTGGTCGTGGGCTCCAGCGTCCGCGTCCAGTCGTAGAAGATGACGGCGCCGACGCGGATGGGGGCCTGCGTGTCATCGGGCGGAACGCTGCCGGCGGCCGGGGTGACTTGCGCGCTCGCAGGCCGGACCATGATCAGCATCGCGATCAGCGCGAATCCGAAACTCAACAGTCGACTCTTCATCGTGACTCCTTGTGCTCCCTGCTCCGGTCTGCGTCGTGAACCGGAGCATGTCAGTCGTGTGTATCCGCGCCATGTCCGGCTTGTAAAAGCTGTGTTACGACGATCATTGACTGTTTACGCCGTGTTTACACGCGTGACATCCAGCGGAAACCTTGCCCCCGCTATTCTTGTCCTTGCTGCCCATGAGTGCCGCGTTACCAGTCGTGCGCGTGTCAGCCGAACGTCAGAGTGGGACCGCGCCTGCCGCGCCGGTGGCGATCAAGATCTCCGCATCGAAGGTCTGTGTGTTCTACGGCGACCAACAGGCCCTCGAGGACGTGAATCTGGACGTGGGCGCCCATCAGGTGACGGCCCTCATCGGGCCGTCCGGCTGCGGCAAGTCGACATTTCTCAAAACCCTCAACCGGATGATCGACCTGGTGCCCAAAGCGCGCGTGACGGGCACCGTCCGGCTCGACAATACCGACCTCTACGGATCCGGCGTCGACGTCGTCGGGCTCCGCCGCCGGGTCGGCATGGTGTTCCAGCGCTCGAACCCGTTCCCGAAATCGATCTTCGATAACGTCGCCTACGGCATCCGGATCAACGGGCTCGCGTCGTCCCGTTCCGATCTGCATGATCGAGTCGAGCAGAGCCTGCAGCGGGCCGCGCTGTGGGACGAGGTCAAGGATCGGCTCAACGACTCCGCGTTGGCCCTGTCGGGCGGCCAGCAGCAGCGGCTCTGCATTGCCAGAGCCCTGGCCGTCGAGCCGGATGTGCTGCTGATGGACGAGCCGGCGTCGGCCCTGGATCCGATCGCGACGCAGCGCATCGAAGAACTGATTTACGAGCTGAAGCGCGCGTACACCATCGTAATCGTCACGCATAACATGCAGCAGGCGGCGCGCGTCTCAGACGTGACCGCCTTCTTCTGGCTTGGCAAGCTGGTGGAAGTGGGCCGCACGGAGGCGCTGTTCACCAATCCGCGCGAGAAGCTCACGGACGATTACGTCACAGGCCGATTCGGGTAACCATGGCTCCTGACACCACCAGCAAGCAGCGGCACTTCACCGAGGAACTCGCCGAACTCAAGCGCCGGCTGCTGGCCATGGGGGGCCTGGCGGAAGAACGCGTCCGCCTCGCGGTCCGCGGCCTGGTCGAGCGCGACGCCAACGTGCTCTCCGACGTCATCACGGGTGACGACGAGCTCAACAAGTTCCACGTCGAGATTGACGATCGGTGCTTCAAACTGCTGGCGCTGCACCAGCCGATGGCCGGCGACCTTCGCACGATCGTGGCCGTCGTCAAGATCAACAACGATCTCGAACGCGTCGGTGATCTGGCGGTCAATATCGCCGAGGCGGCGCAGCGCTACGTCTCGCACCCGCCCGTCAAGCCGCTCGTGGATATTCCGCGCATGGCCACGCTGGCGCAGTCGATGCTCCACGATTCTCTCGATGCGTTCGTGACCGGCGATCAGCAGATGGCCCGGCACGTGCTCGATCGCGACGACACACTGGACGAACTGAAGAGTCAGGTGTTCCGTGAGCTGCTCACGTACATGCTCGGCGACCCGCGCACGATCGAACCGGGGATCGACCTGATTCTGGTGTCGCGGCACCTCGAACGCATCGGTGACCACGCCACGAACCTCGCCGAAGACGTGATCTTCATCGTCGCGGCGCTCGACGTCCGACACCATTCAGTCGAATAACGCGCCCGCGCTCACAAAAAAAGATTGCACCTTGGGGGGCCATGGGGTGCCATGGGGAAATGCCTCGTCGTCAGCAGGGGCGACGCGTCGCTCTGGGTACCTGGCGTGGTTGCCCGGCTTCGCCGGGCGAGCTACGGAACAACGCGAGCGCGATCGCAAGAGCCAGGAATAATGCTGCGGAGCTCTTGCGATCGCGCTCGCGTTGTTCCGTAGCCGGCCGCCGACGGCGGCCGCCACGCCTGAGCCCCATGGCTCCCCATGGCCCCCCAAGGTTCAATCTCTTTTTCTCTTTCGTCGTGTCTATTTACCCATCAGCTGCGCCAGCTTCGCCTGCACGGCCTGGCCCCAGATGTCGTAGCCCTTGGCCAGCGGGTGCAGGTTGTCCGCGCGGAACGCATCCGGGAGGAACACGCCCTTCTCGTCCAGGAACTTCGGGCCGATGTCCATGTAGAAGACCTGTTTCTGATCGTCGAGCTTCTGGATGATCCGGTTCACCTCGGCGATCCGGTCGCGCACGGCATCGCCCGGGACGCTGCGGGGAAAGATCGCGAGCAGCAGGATCTTCGCGTCTGGAAAATTGTGGCGCATCTCGAGGACGACGGCGCCGATGCCTTCGGCGATTTCAGGGGCCGTGTTCGAGCCCATGTTGTTCGTGCCGATCATGAGCATGATCGCCTTCGGCTGAAAACCCTGGGCCTCGCCGTTGTGGAGTCCCCACAGCACACCCTGCGTCGTGTCGCCCGCGATCGCAAAGTTCGCGGTCCGGATGCCGGTGAAGTACTTGTCGAACATCGCCTTGTTCTGGTCGCCCTGCACCCACCAGTCCGTGATCGAATCGCCGTGCAGCAGCAGGTCGATATTGCCTTTCTTGGCAATCTCGACGAAGCCTTCATGCCGCGGCCCCATGCGCTGGTTCGTCTGCGTATAGGTCGCGGCGGTGTTCGGGCGGACGGGCTGCATGAGCAGGATCGATTCGTATTTCTTGAGCAGCGTCCGCGTCGACGACGTGTCGGTCGCAACCAGTTTGTGCAGGGCCGCGTTGATCTGGGCGATTTCGTCCGGTGTGGGTCGCAGCATGGCGACCTGCGGCGGGACCGGCGCCGCCGGGCCGATCACGACCGGCGCGAAACCGCGCCCGGCCTGCGCCCGTCCGGTTGCTGGCGGCGCTTGAGCGGGAGGCGGCGCCCCGGCCTGAACGCCAGCCGGCGCCTGACGCGCGTCCATCAGGACCCCGCCGGCTCCGGCGGCCAAGGCAGTGACCAAGACAACCAGGGAACGAGAGAGACAGGGCTTGGGCATGCGGTAATCCTACTCCCGTGCCGCCCTCGGTTCACACGGAGACACGGAGGTACGGAGACGCGAAGAGAACGATTGCACCTTGGGGGGCCATGGGGAGCCATGGAGGTTGGGCTTGGCGGCCGCCGTTGGCGGCCGGCGCAGCACCGATCCGGTCGCGAGCACAAGCGCTTGCGTTTTTGTGCGGTCGCGCTTGTGCTCGCGACCGGATCGGTGCTGCGCTAGCCCGGCGAAGCCGGGCCACCAAGCCCAACGGCTTGGTCCTCGACTCAACGGCTATCTCCGTGCCTCCGTGTCTCCGTGCTCCCCGTGTTCATGTTTCCGCCGCGACCCGGCGCGCTACAGCAACGTCCCTCTCAGCGTGATCATCGCGACCGTGAAATAGATCACCAGCCCCGTCACGTCCACGAGCGTCGCGACGAAGGGTGCCGACGAGGCGGCTGGATCGAAGCCGATGCGTCTGAGCAGCAGCGGCAGCAGCGACCCGATCAGCGTGCCCCACAGCACGATTCCGACGAGGGTGATGCCAACTGTCAGCGCCACGAGCATCCAGTGCTCGGTGTACGCGTCCGGATAAAACGCGGACCACACACTGATCCGGAGGAACCCGATCGTGCCGAGAATGCCGCCGAGCGTCAGGCCCGCCAGGAACTCCCGCCGAATCACCATCCACCAGTCGCGCAGTGTCAGTTCGCCCAGCGCCAGGGCCCGGACGACGAGCGTGGAGGCCTGCGACCCGGAATTGCCGCCGCTCGAGATGATCAGCGGCACGAACAGGGCGAGCACCACGGCCTTGGCGATCTCCGCCTCGTACGCTTTCATCGCGGTCGCCGTCAGCATTTCACCCAGAAACAGCGCCGTCAGCCAGCCCGCGCGCTTGCGGATCATCTTGCCGAAGGCGATTTCGGTGTACGGCTCGTCGAACGCCTCGGATCCGCCGATGCGCTGGATGTCCTTGGTGGCCGCCGCTTCGGCGACGTCAAGCACGTCGTCGATCGTGACGATGCCGATCAGCACGCCGGCGGTGTCGGTGACGGGCAGCGCCGTCCGATCGTACTGGCGGAATTCGGCGACGGCGGTCGCCTGATCGTCGGTCGCCTTCAGCGCCACGAAATGACGATCCATCAAATCGCTGATCCGCCGATCCGGCGGCGTCAGGAGCACTTCACGCGTGCGGATGTCGTCGATCAGCACGCCCGCGTCGTCGACGACGTACAGCACGTTCAGCGTTTCGCTGTCCTGGCCGTGCAGGCGGATGTAGTCAAGCACGTGCTGGAGCGTCCAATCCTCGCGGATCGCCACGTAGTGCGGCGTCATGAGGCGGCCGACCGAGTCCGGCGGATAACCGAGGAGTGACACCGCGACGGCGCGCTGGGCTGGCGTGAGCAGCGCGAGGAGCTGACGCGTCGCCACCGCCGGCAGCTCTTCGAGGAACTTCGTGCGGTCGTCGGGCGCCATGTCGTTCAACAGCGCCGCGACGTCTTCCTGGGCCATGCCCTTGACGAGCGCTTCCTGCGACTCGAGCGAGAGGTACTCGAACACTTCCGCCGCGAGCTTGCGCGGCAGCACGCGGAACACGACGACCTGGTCCTCGACGCCGAGTTCGGTGAGCAGCTCGGCGAGGTCGCTGGCCGGGCGATTGCGGGTCATGTCGCGAAGGCGCGCGAAGTCTCGGTCGCGCACCGCGGAGGCCAGTTCGTCGGCCGGCCTCGCCACTTCCCGTATCAGGGCCAGGGCCTGATCGCGTTCGGGCCCGTTCAGTTGTTGTTCCATATGCAACAGCGCAGTTCTGACGATGTCGTGATGGTGGACGTGCGATCCGACCGACTTGGCCGCGTCGAGCCACAGGCGATGGATGAGATCGAGGTCGGATGGCCGCAGATTCGGCGCGTGCGCACCGAGGTGATAGATGTCGTGCCGGCCGCTGCGGTGGTGGATGACCAGCTGCACGGCGAGATCATCCGGTTTCGTCGCGCGCTCCCACGCCTCGCCCATGAAGCGCGCCTGGGCATCGACGGTGAGGCTCGCGGATTCGCCGACGTGAATTTCCGACGACCGCAGGCGGATCGCGATGTCCATGAGGGCGTCGAAGACGTTCTGGGCGGAGACGGTGACCAGTTCGACCGTCCGGCCGACCCGTTCGGCGGCCGAGACGACGGCCGCGAACAGCGCCTGTTCGTCGTGCGACAGATGGTTCTGCGGATCCAGATCGACGTCAGCCGCGTCCACGCCCTGCAGCCGGACGGTCACGACGACGACGTCACGACCGCCTGACGACTCGAGCGCGCGGACCAGATGATCGAGTCCGTGCGGATTTCTGACCGGCACCAGAATGCCGCCCGGCCGCGCGTGCGTCTGATCGACCGACAAATCGACTGTCGGCAGCGCCTCGGCGGAGTCCGCGTCCATCTCCGCGGCGCCGGCCGCCGCCTCAGTCCGCCGCGGCGCCGACACCAGCGCCACGAACGCGCCGAGCAGGGCGAGCGGCGCGAGCGACCCCGGAAGCCCGCGGGCCGCCAGCGCGAACGCTGAAACGGCGATCACGATGGCGATGAGCCAGAGCCCGACTGGAATCTGCCGGCCCAGGAATCCGAGATTGAACGGGACCCGGAACGCCGCCGCAGTGGATGCGCCGGTCGATCGCAGCCGGATGAGCGACGCGATGTTGCCCAGGACGACCAGCGCCAGCACGAGCGCGTACGCCTGGCCGAGCCATGACACGCGGCCGGCGCTCGCGACAAGAATCATGATGGTGACCGTCGCCGTCACGTCAATCGCGCGGACCGGCGTGCCGTAGCGTGGGTGCAACTCGCTCAGCGGTTCCGGCAGGCGGCGCTCCAGGGCCAGGCGCCGGATCGTCTGATCGGCCACGGTCATCGCGGTATGCGCCGCAGGGCCCAGCATCAACGCGGCCGCAGCGGCCATCAACAGGCCCATCAGGACGTGCGCCCACGCCGGGCCATTGACGTGATGCACCAGGCCGAGCAACGGCAACTCTGTCCAGACACTGACGGCGCCGGCCGGGACGAGTTTCGTGAGCAGCAGCGCCGGCAGCGCTACGAGCACCAGTCCGACGATCACCGCCAGCCGGCCGATTTGGCGGAGGTACGGCAGGCGTGGCAGCGGCAGCCGATTGGCGGTGCGCGACCACGTATCGCTGCTTCCGGCGACCGGCAGCGACAGCGCTACGCCGGCGAGGATCGAGAGGACCACGAAAGGCCAGCCGGAATGCCAGAGGGTGGACGCAGACGCGGTTGATGCGTCCATCGGCCACCACCAGCGGCCCGCCACGGCCGGCGGCGCCATCAGGCCCCAGGTCATCGCGGCCGCCAGGACCGCGACCGCGATCCAGACGAAATTCACCCGGACCCGTCGCGGAAGACTGAGTCCGAGCCGCGACCGAATCCAGAAGAGGGCGACGAGCGACGCCGCCAGCAGCGTCGAGACGTCGAGCGTCGTCAAATGCTTCGTGAGTGGCGCAAACGCGGCGGTGGCGATGGGCGCGTTCGTGACGTAACTGCCGACGATGAGCGCCGCCAGCGCGGCGAAGAGCACACGCTCGGCCAGGAGCAGGGCCGCCGTCGCATGGGCGACGCGCTCGCCGAACGCGCGGCGGGCGCAGGCGGGCGATCCGCCGGGAATCAACAACGCCCACGCTTCGGTGTCCGCTGCCCGGACCGCCGCACCGATCGCGCACGCGGCCACGACCACCCAGGACGCCCACGCGCCGGCGATCGCATGCGTCAGGCCGCTGACGAGGAACACCGCGACGCCGAGCTCCGCGATCGGCTGCGTCGCCGTGGCCCACACCGGCGCGGCGGAGACGAGCGTCGACAGGACGACGCGAATCTCTTTGCGCGAGCGGACCGCGAAGGGTGGCCTCATCAGTGCCGTTCCCTATGGTAGGTGAACGTCACGACAACGATGAAAGATTGAACCTTGGGGGGCCACCAAGCCCAGTCCGCTCACACGCCAGTGCCTCCGCACTCAATGGCTCCCCATGGCCCCCCAAGGTGCAATCTCTGTTTTTCGTCGTTGCTGACGCGCAGACGCGCCGCGGCCGATAGATCCCAAGAGAGCATGCGAGCCCTGCCAGCGCGGCTGATTGCGGTTTTGTCGTTGACGGTGGCGGTCGGGTGGCCGGCGGTTGGCACGGTGTCTGCCCGCCAGGATCCGCCGACGTTCCGCGGCGGCATCAACCTCGTGTCGCTCAATGTCGTCGTCAAGGACAGCCGCGGCCGGGTCATCCGCGACCTGACGGGCGCGGATTTCGAGGTCCGCGACCAGGGGCGGACCGTTCGCCTGGCGGATTTTCGAGTCAGCGATGATCCGATCAGCGTGGCCGTGCTGATCGACACCAGCGGCAGCATGAGTCTTGGGACGCGTCTCGAGTGCGCGAAACGCGCCGCCGAACAACTCTTCGGCCAGATGCTGTCAGCCGACGAGTTGGGCCTGTTCACCTTCGATCGCAACTTGAAAACCGTCGTCCCGTTCACCGCGGACATGCAGGCGCTGCGGAAGGGCCTCGGGACGATCGAGCCGTTTGGATCCACGTCGCTGCACGACGCGGTGGCCGCGGTCGCGCGGCAGTTGAGCGACCGGCGCGCGTCCCGGCGCGCCGTCGTGGCCATCACGGATGGATTCGATACGAGCAGTGACCTGAGCGCACAGGCGGCCGCAAGCCTGGCGGGATCGATCGACGTCCCGGTCTATGTGCTGGCCGTGGCGCCGCACAGCGAACCACCGGACGCGCACGCGCCGGCCCTCGAGCGGATCGAGGGCGGAGGCGTCGCGCGACTTGATGATTTGACCGCGCACACCGGTGGTGTCTCCCTGGCGGCAGAGGGTGCGCTCGAGACCGGTCTGGCGGTGAAGCAGATCCTGACCGACTTGCGCACGGCGTACCTGCTCGCCTTCACGCCCGATCCTGCGCCCGGCTGGCATCAGATTGTCGTCCGCGTCACCAGAAAGAACGCGAGTGTCAGAACGCGCGCGGGTTTCTGGATGACCGCGCCCGAGCCGGCCCGCTGAGAAGAAAGATTAAACCTTGGAGGGCCATGGAGAGCCATGGACCCGACGGTCGATGGCCCTGTCCAGGTGTTCCTTCGCTTCATGGCTCTACATGGCCCTCCAAGGTTCAATCTTTTTCTGAAACACTGATCGATACGCCGCCAAGGCCGCGAACGCTCGGCCGAAATCTGCCGGCCGGTGATTCGCGTTCAGCCCGCTCGTGTTCGGCAGTACCCAGACGCGCGCGTTGCCGAGCGGTTCTTCCTGCAGCCCAATGACCGCGCGCGGCCGATCGAACGCGGTTCGATACGCGCCGATGCCAACGATGGCGACGATGCGCGGGTGGTAGCGGTGGACTTTGCGTCCCAGCCGGCGGCGGCCCGCGCGGAGTTCTTCGGTCGTCAACTCATCGGCCGCGACCGTCGCACGCCTCACGAGGTTGGTGATGCCGCATCCGTACTCCAGCAGTTCCCGTTCCTCTGACGGATGCAACAGACGCGACGTCAGCCCCGCCGCGTGGAGCGCCGGCCAGAAGCGGTTGCCGGGGCGCGCGAAATGATGGCCCGTCGCCGCGGAATAGAGGCCCGGATTGATGCCGCAAAACAGGATGTCGAGGCCGGGCGCGATGACGTCGCGGAGGGTCCGGCCAACGGCGGCCTTGAGATCGGCGGGTGTTGGACGAAGGGGAACAGGCATTCCTTGATATGTACACTGAGGACATGTCATCGCCTTCCGAAGAACTCCTGCAGCACCTCGAACTCAATCGCACCGCGCTGCGCCAGGCGGTGGACAGCATTCCCGCATCGCATCGCGAGCAGCGGCCTGGGCCGGATCGCTGGTCGGTCGCCGAAGTACTCGAACACCTGGCGATCGTCGAGCGCCGCATCGCCGGCAGGCTGGCGGACGCGCTGACGGCGGCGCGCCAGGCGCCGGTGGCCGGCGCCGCACCGCGCGTGTCGGTCGTGGACCCAGCGCAACTGGCGAGATTCTCGGACCGCAGCCAGCGCTTCAAGACGTCGGAAGCCTCAGAACCGCGCGGTGGCCTAACGGCCGATGCCGCATGGACCGCGCTCGAGGGGGTCCGCGCCGACGTCGCACGCCTCGTGCGCGAGAGCGACGCGTTTCCGCTTGACGAGCCGATTGCGCCGCATCCGCGGTTTGGTCCGTGGACGTTCCGGCAATGGGTCGTGTTCGCCGGAGGCCACGACGCCAGGCACGCTGATCAGATCCGCGAAATGCTGCCGGCCTTCCGTTCGCCTGCGCCAGCGGCGTCCGTGCTGCAGGCGATTGGCCGCACGCCGGTCGTGCGTTTGCGATCGGTCGTACCGGCGGGCGCGGCTGACGTCTACGTCAAGCTCGAGTTCTTCAATCCGACGGGCTCCTATAAAGATCGCATGGCGCTGGCGATGATCGACGGCGCCGAACGGCGCGGCGCGCTCAAGCCGGGCATGCGCGTCGTCGAGTTCACGGGCGGCAGCACCGGTTCGTCGCTGGCCATGATCTGCGCCATCAAGGGTTATCCGGTGGTCCTGTTGTCTTCTGACGCGTTTGCGGAAGAGAAGCTGCGAACCATGCGGGCGTTTGGCGCGGATTTGCGCATCGTGCCGAGCGAGGGTGGCCGGGTGACGCCGGCGCTGTTCGAGCGATTCCGTCAGGAGATCGCCGTGCTGGCGGCCGAACCGGGGACGTACTGGACGGACCAGTTCAACAACGCCGATGCGCTCGACGGGTACGCGGGCATCGGGCGCGAGTTGTTCGAGCAGCTGGGCGGCCGCGTCGATGTGTTCTGCGGCGCGGTCGGCACGGGTGGCATGCTGGCCGGCACGGCGCGTGGGCTTCGGGAGGCGGGCGGTCAGGTGCGGATCGTTGCGCTCGAGCCGGCGAGCTCGCCGGCCCTGACCGAAGGACGCGGCGGTCCGCATGGCGTCGAGGGCATCGCCACGGGCCGCGTGCCGGCGCACATGCAGCACTTTCCGCCTGACGAAGCGCGCGCCATTCGCGAAGAGGATGCCCGCGCGCTGGCGCGGCGGCTGGCGAAGGAAGAAGGCCTGCTGGTCGGCACGTCGAGCGCGTTGAATATCGCCGCCGCCATCGAGATCGCGCGCGAACTGGGACCCGGCAAAGTGGTAACGACCGTCGCGGCGGATACGGGGCTCAAGTATTTGAACGGTGACCTGTTCACCGGATGACGCGCGAGAGAGCCGCGTTCATCGAGCCCATGCTCCTGCTCAAGCAGGACGCGCTGCCTGATGATTCGGCGCGCTGGCAGTACGAATTGAAGTTCGACGGTTATCGCGCGGTCGCGTTCAAGACCGGCGGCCGCGTCTTTCTACGGTCGCGCAACGACCACGATTTCAACGCCAAGTATCCGTCCATCGTTACGGCGTTGGCTGGCCTGCCGAATGACACGGTCATCGATGGGGAAGTGGTGGCGCTCGATGACGAGGGGAAGCCGTCATTTGGCGCGCTGCAGAATTCCGGCGCCGACACGCCGGTCGTCTTCTTCGTATTCGACGTCATGCTGATCGCCGGTGTCAGCGTGCGGCACGAGCCGCTCGACGCGCGTCGCGCACTGCTGGAACGGAAGATTGGGCCCAAACTGGTCGAGCCGGCGCTGCTGAGCGAAGTCCTCTCCGGTCCGCTGCCGGGGCTCATGTCCGCCGTCAAGGCGCAGGCCTTCGAGGGCCTCGTCGCCAAGCGGCGTGACAGCCGGTGCGAGCCGGGCCTCAGGTCAGGCGCCTGGCGGAAGATGCGAATCGATCGCGGCCAGGAATTCGTCATCGGCGGATACACCGTCGGCACGTCCACCTTTGACGCGCTGATCGTCGGGTACTACGACGGCGATCGACTGTTGTACGCCGCACGCACGCGCAACGGGTTCACGCCGGCCGCGCGCGCGCAGCTCCGCCGGCAGTTTCGCGGCCTCGAGATCGCGGATTGTCCGTTCGCGAATCTGCCGGAAGCGAAGTCCGGTCGCTGGGGTCAGGGACTCACGCGGGCGAAGATGGCCGAGTGCCGCTGGCTGAAGCCGGTGCTGGTCGCCCGGCTCGACTTCCTCGAATGGACCGCGGATGACCATCTCCGTCACGCGCGTTTCGTCGGCCTGCGCGAAGACAAGCGCGCCACGGACGTCAGGCGCGAATAATTGAACGAATCATTTCCGCAGCTCGAGCCGAATCGTGACCGTCTCGCCCAGGCCGAGCGTGAATCCCTGACCCAGCCCGCGAATCGTCTCGAAAGACGCCGGCGTCATCGCTCCCGGCGCGGTCTCGAACGGAATGGCGCGGTACGCGCCGGCCGGAAGCCCCGCGACGGTGAACTCGCCTTTGGCGTCGGTCGTCACTGTGCGCACGTAGCGAGCTGAATTGGCCAATCGGGCCGGATCCTGCGGCACGATCAGCACGAAACCATCACTTAGGGGCCGGCCGTCCTTGTCCGCGACGCTGCCTGAGACCTTCGTGGCCAGTGGCGCCAACCGTACCTGCAAATCGTTGAGGTCGCCATCGCGCCAGTCAATGACTCGATCGGTGACGTCCAGTCCTGCCGACGAAAGACTGATCAGTGTCCACGGTGGTGCAACGTCGAACATGAGGCGGTTGAGGCCGACCACGCGAGGCACTTCAAATGTCCCGTCGTCGCTGATGACAAAGGGCACCGGACCGACACCGGCCGGGCCGCGCACGAAATCGGTGGGTGCCGTTCTGATGAAGATCTTTTTCAGCAGGGCGGCATCGTGCGGGCCGTCGAACACGAATCGTCCGCGGATGGCGGCCGGTGGAGCGACTCGGAGATCGATCGTCGTGGTGTTTCCAGGAACCACTTCGAGGAGTCCGCTTGCGAAGCTCCCCTGGCTGAAGGCCTGCGCCACGAACGATCCGGCGTGCACATTGCCGATGCGAAACACGCCGCTCGCGTTAGTCGTGGTGCGCGCCTGCACCATCGTGCGCAACTCACCGTCGTGCACTTGCAGCAGCATGACAGTCGACCCAGGGATCGGTGCGCCCATCGGATCGTAGACACGTCCGGTTATCGTGCCCATGCCCGCCGCCACGAGTTGGAATGCGATCGGCGCGATGGCCTGGCCATTCTCAATCCGGATCGGCTGCGCGTCGGCCGGTGCTGCGATGCCGGGAAAGAACGTCGGCGCGAAGCCATAGCCATACGTCGGCGGCGCCGAAGGACCGCCACCCATCGCGCCGGCAAACGATCCCGACAGCGCCAGGATGTAGAACTCACCGGGCGGCAGATTGCGCAGGCGAAATTCGCCAAGGTCATTGGTGACGCCGCCCACGAGGGGCCTGCCGGCGGAGATGGGAACCAGAACACGCAGCCCGGTGCCAGCCGCGCCAACCATGCTTTGAACCGCCGATACCGTGATGTCTGGCGCCGGATCGCCGAACTCGTCGACGAGTCGTCCCGACAGGCCTTTGAGTAACGGAAGTGCCATGTCGGCATCGGCGACTGGACGTTGCGCATTGACCAGAATGAGGGTGCTGCGGTCGCCAAGTTTCTTCTGTCCGAAGACCAGGTCCGAGTATCCCGGCGGAGCAATTGCGATGATGTTGTATTCGCCATCGGGGAGGTTGCGGAAGGTGAAGCGGCCCGATACATCCGCTCGCTCGCTTCGTGACACCTCGCCGCCCGCAATCACGCCCAGGAGCCGCAGGGGGACGTCTGGCAATGGCGTGCCCGTCTCCGCACTCGTAATCCTTCCTCTAATTGTCCGCGTACCTGCCGCCGGCTCTGACAGGCGGGGCGACATCGGTGGCGGAGGCGGCGGCTGTTCGGGAACAGTGATGATCCGGGCGACATCAAGGACGATTTGCAGATCCACCGTCCGAGCGTCCGTAAGCGTGACGTCCAGCGCATCGGTCCGGTCCTGCGTCGCGACCCAGACGGTATACGTTCCATCGCGCAGCGTATGGAAACGGAAGAGCCCGCGGTCGTCAGTCACCTGCTGCGAGACCGGCGTGTCCTTGGAGAGCAGCGCGACGGGCGCGTCGGCGATGACCGCTCCGTCCCGATTCAGCACGCGGCCGGTCACCGCGCCGGCCGGCGACATCACCACGGTGACCTTGTGCGCGGCCGCGCTCTCGGCGACCGTGACGCGCGTTGGTTGAAGCTCCACAAAACCTGGCTTGCTCGGTGCGATCGTGTAGGTGCCGTTGATCAACCCGGTGAGGTGGAACGCGCCGTCGGGGTCGGCGTCCGTCGTCACGGTCATCGGGCCGGAGACGACGACGTGAGCGCGCCGAACCGGGCGGTCGTCGATCGTGACAATGCGGCCGTCGACCGTTGCACCGGGTTGCTGGCCGCGGCCGGGAGCCAGCGCATGCGAGCGCACGACGAGCCCGCCGCAGAAGATCACAGCGACCATGACGATCGCGCGCCAGTGGTGGGACGACATGGGCTCTGGGCATTATGGACCCGCAGGGAAACGGGGGAGGAGGCATCCCGTTTTCTGCTATCTTCCCCTTTGAACCCGATGGGAGACACGAAGCCCGCCAGTCCGGACATTCTGCGCGGCACCCTCGACCTGCTGATTCTGCGTGCCCTCAGCTGGGGGCCGGCGCACGGCTACACCGTGGCGAAGTGGGTCGAGTCGGCGACCGGTGACGCGCTCGCGCTGAATGAAGGCACGTTGTACCCGGCGCTGCACCGGCTCGAGGAAAAGCGGCGGGTGTCGTCGCGCTGGGGCACGTCGGAGAACAACCGCCAGGCGCGGTTCTACGCGCTGACCCGCGCCGGCCGCGCGCAGTTGCGGAAAGAGACCAGCAACTGGCACCGGTACGCCGCCGCCATGTTCACCGCGCTCGGCGCCCCGGCGCCGGCCAAGCCGCGCAAATGACATGAGCGCCTGGGCCCGACTGCGCCGGATGTTGCGATTGGACGAGCGCGCGTCGGTCGATCGCGAGTTGTCGTTCCACCTCGACATGCGCGCGCGCGAGCTCATCGATCGCGGGGTGGCGCCGGGCGATGCGCGCGACGAGGCCCAGCGACGCTTTGGCAACTACGACCGATCGCGACAGGAATGCGTGGACATCGACGACCGTCGGAGGGGACACATGCGACGGACCCAGTATTGGAGTGAGCTGCGGCAGGATCTCGGCTACGCGTTCCGCATGTACCGGCGGAACCCAGGCTTCACCACGATCGCGATTCTGACGCTGGCGCTGGGCATCGGCGCGAACAGCGCGATTTTCAGCGTCGTCCACGGCGTGTTACTCGAGTCGCTGCCCTATGCGAATGCCGATCGCCTGTATCGCGTCCGCACGCTCTATCCCGACGGCACGCCGTACTCGCTGTCGGCGCCTGATTTTGCCAGCCTGCGCCAGGACGCCCGCGCGCTCGATCGGCTCGAGGCCTATTCGCTCGCGTCATTCGCCATGGTCGGGATGGGCGAGCCCAGGGAAGTGTCGGCGATGCGCGTCAGCGACGGGCTGTTCGACATGCTCGGCCTTCAGATCTCCGAAGGGCATGCTTTCAGCGCCGAGCAGCACCAGCCGGGCCGCGGTAGCGTCGTCATTCTCGATCACGGCTTCTGGACACGGCAGTTTGGCGCCGATCGATCGGCGATTGGCCGATCGCTGACGCTGGGCGGCCGGCCGTACGAGATCGCGGGCGTCCTGGCGCCTGGCACGCAGTTGCCGTCGGCGGTCGATCTGTTCGTGCCGATCGAATACGACGCCACGTTTCAGCCGACAGCGCAGCCGGCGCGCCGCAATGAGTCGCTGGCGGTGCTCGGACGCGCGCGGCCAGGCGTGGATGCCGCGTCTGTCGAGTCCGATCTGGCGCGCATGGGCCAGGCGATGCAGACCGCGTTTCCCAACACGAACGCGGGTCTGTCATTTACGGGCATCTCGCTGCGCGATCTCGTGCTCGGCGACGTGCAGAAGCCCCTCGTCATGCTGATGGTGGCGGTGGGATTCGTCCTGCTCGTCGCGTGCGCGAATGTCGCGAGCCTTCTGCTGGCCCGGGCCTCCGCTCGCCGCCAGGAGATGGCCGTTCGCGCCGCCCTCGGCGCCGGCCAGTCGCGGCTGCTGCGCCAGCTCGTGACCGAGTCCGTTGTGCTGGCGCTATCGGGCGCCACAGCCGGCCTGCTCCTCGCCTTCGCCGGCACCCGCGCGCTCGTGGCCGCCAGGCCGGCGGACATTCCGCGTCTCGATCTGATCGGCGTTGACGGCACCGTCGTCCTGTTCACGTTCGGCGTGGCGGTCGTGACGGGCTTGTTGTTCGGCCTGTTTCCCGCGATCCAGGCGACGGGCCGATCGCTCACGGCGTCGATGCGCGAAGGCGGCCGGGGCGTCGGGACTGGACGCAGCGGCCATCGCGTGCGCGCGGCATTGGTGATCGCGGAGATGGCGCTGGCGGTGATGTTGCTGATGGGCGCCGGTCTGCTGATTCGCAGTTTCGTGGAACTCACGCGCGTGCCGCGCGGCTTCGAGTCTGATCGCGGCGTCACGTTCAACGTCCTGCTCCAGGGGCCGTCGTACCAGAATGCCGCGCAGATCCGGAACCGCGTGCGCGAATTGGAAGCGCGGTTGAAATCGCTCCCGGGCGTCGCGGCGGCCGCGGCGTCAACGGTGCTGCCGCTCACCAACCGGGGCGCCATGCTCGACTTCGCCGTGGTGGACGCGCCGCCTCCGCCGCCCAACGTGAATGCCGAAATCGCGGTCGGGAGCGTGACGCCCGACTATTTCACGGCCGTTGGCGCACCACTGCGTCTGGGCCGCGCGCTCACCGAACAGGACACCGCCGACACCGCGCCGGTCGCGGTGATCAATGAAACGGGCATGAAGCGGTGGTTTGAGGGCAAGGATCCGACCGGCCGGTTCGTGGTCGCCGGCGGAGTCCGGCAACAAATCGTCGGCGTCGTCGGCGACATCCGCCACGGGCGCGACCTCAGCCAGCCGCCGACGCCGCAGTTGTACGGCCCGTATGCCCAGCGACCGGCGCGCAGCCCACGCTTCGTCGTCCGCATGTCGCGGGAAGGCGAGTTGCAGGAGTCGACGGTGCGCGCCGCCTTGCACGAAATCGATCGCGACATCGCCATCACGGCGTTCGTGCCTTTCTCGAAACTCGTGGCCGACTCGGTTGCCCGCCCGCGTTTCTACACCTCCTTGTTGACGCTCTTTGCCGCCGCGGCGCTGGTGCTGGCTGCGACAGGGATCTTCGGCGTCATGAGTTATGCGGTGGCCCAGCGCAGCCGGGAGATCAGCATCCGCATGGCGCTCGGCGCCAAGCGAAGCCAGGTCGTCGGGGCCGTGGTGGGCCACGCGGCGCTGCTGGCAGGAGCCGGCCTCGTCCTGGGCATCGCCGGGACGCTCGCACTGGCGCGGACGATTCAGAGCCTGCTCTTCGGCGTGACGGTGCTCGATCCGCTCACGATCGCGGGTGTCGCGACGGTCCTGGCGTTGAGCGCCATCGTCGCGAGTCTGCTGCCCGCCCGGCGAGCGGCGATCATCGACCCGGGAACCGTGCTCCGGGAGGGATAGCCAAACTTTCCTGCCGGGCCGGGGTTCTTACCTCCAGAGTCGTGCGTGAGTGACGTCGAACGGCCCTACAAGGTGCAACGGTGCAAGCGTGCAAAAGTGCCAGGGTGCTTGGGTGCATAGGGTGCAGTAAGAACACCGCAGGGGGATGTTTGTGGTTGGTGGAGCCCGGGGTCTTCAGACCCCGGTCGCTCGTCCTAACGCCGGGCGAGCGTATACGCCGCCATCACTTCGCCGTTGCGCACGAGCAGCGTGTCGCCGACCAGGACGGGATGGTTCCAGGTCTTGCCCTCGATGGCGGGCACCCGGGCGATTTCCTTGAACGCATTCGGCGTCGCGGAGACAAGCGCGAGGTCGCCTTCCTCCGCGATCACGAGCAGCACATCATCGTCGGGCAGCAGGATCAGCTGACCCGCGCCGTAGCGGCCGCCTTTCCATTTGCGCGTGCCATCGGCGAGGTCGATGCACGACAGGATGCTGCCGTCGAATCCGTACGCGTGGCCTTTATGGATGACGAAGTCGTTGAAGTACGGCTTGAGGCCGGTGGACGTCCAGCGCTCGGTCACAGTCCACTTGCCGGCCGCGTGCGAGAGGCCCAGTCGGCGAACGCCGAGACCGCCCATGGCGCTGAGACCATCAATCAATAGATCGCCGTCGGCGGTGACGGCGGGCTGGACGATGGGGGTGCCGTCTCCCCACGCGTGTTCCCAGAGCACCTTGCCGGTGTCCCGATCCACGCTGGTTGTGCCGTCCGCGCTCATCAGGACAATCTGATCGACACCATCGAGTGTGACGGACTGCGGCGAACTGTAACTGCCGCGGTGCACCGGCCCGTACCACTTCGGTGTTCCGGTCGCTGTCTCGTACGCGACGAGCTTGCCGCTGGCGGCGACAATCACGAGATCGCCCATGACGAGCGGTGAGCTCGAGAAGCCCCACATCGGCGTGTTCGTCTTCGTGTCCGTCGCGGCATTCCGCGACCAGATGACCGCGCCGTTGCCGGCGTCGAGCACATTCAGGATGCCCGTGGCACCGAGCGCGTACACGCGGCCGCCGGCCAGCGTGGGCGTTCCGCGCGGTCCGGCGCCGCCGTTCGATTCCCAGAAACGCACGCGATCGCGATGCCGCCAGACCGGCTCGCCATTCGAGAGCCGATAGCACGACACGATTTCGTCCTCGCCGCGCTGCTCCTGCGTGTAGATCAGGCCGCGATCGACGGCGAATGACGACCAGCCCGGGCCGATCGCGCGTTGCCATCGTTGCACGGGCGGCGACGCAGCCCAGTCTGTGGTGATGCGGACGTTGCGAATGACGCCGTCACGATTGGGTCCGCGGAAGCCTGGCCAATCGGCGAGCCGCGCCGATCCTGGTGTGGAGGTCGAGACGACCGGCGCCGCCAAAGTCGCGGGCTCCGGCGACGCGCTCGACGGCGTCGCGGCTGGTGGCGCCGGCGCGGGATCATCGTTGCCGCGCGCGAGCAATTGTTCTTCCGGTGTCGGCGTCCAGCGCCAATGGAGTTCGAAGCCACCGGCGCCGATCATGCCCGCGGTGCGAACCAGCGTGCACGCGCCGACGACGACGAGCATGGCGGCCACAAGGAGCACGCGCCGTGTGCCGGCCGGGCGCGCATGCGTCGCGACCGCCCAGATGGCCAGGGCCAGTGCGAACAGTGGCAGCGACAACAGCGGAAGGAATCCCATCGCGCCGCCGACGATCGACGGATCGAGCAGCGGCCGCATGGCAAAGATCGCCACCGCGATCAGGCCCACGCCGGCGATGCGGTCCGGCCACGCCGCGCGGCTGAACAGCAGCCACCACAGCACGACGACGACCGCGCCGGCCATCTCCACGGGCACACCGACCATGGAGTTTGCGGGCGTCGCGATCGGCACGATCACCGCGCCGATAAGAATGAGTGCGGCGCCGACAATGCCGGGCCACAAACGGAGCGGGCGCAGGGCGTCCATCTGAAAAAAGGGGCTGAGGCGTTAGACGTCCGGAGTATGGCGCATGTTCAGGTCTCAAAAACGACTCCGGGAATCGATTCCCGGAATGCATTCCCGGAGTCGTTTTTGACATACGCTGCCGATATGCGCATTTCCACCTTCGGCTACGCCGCGCTCTTAACAGGCGCGCTCTGTCTCCCGATCGCCGGACTCGCGCAACGCCCAGCGCCGCCTGCGGCAGCTCCGTCGGACGCCACCGCTCGCATCGTCGCGGCCGCGCAGGCGCTGCTCACGTCACTCGACGATGCCGGCCGGCAGAAGCTGCAGTTTCCCTTCGAAGGCCCGCAGAAGACGCGCTGGTCGAATTTGCCCAGTGGCATTTTCCAGCGGCAGGGATTGCGCATGGGCGACCTGTCACCGGCGCAGCGTGCCGCCGTGGCGACTCTGTTGACGACGGCGCTGAGCCGCGACGGTTATCGGAAAGTGATGGAGATCGTTCGGGGTGACGAAGTGCTGCGCACGGGAAGCAGGGGCAACAGGCCGGGCGGTGGCGGCGGCCGAGGCGGTGGTGGTGGCACGAATTTCGGCGAGGACGAATACTATCTGGCGTTCGTGGGCACGCCGTCCACGTCGGCGCCGTGGATGCTGCAGTTCGGCGGCCATCATCTCGCCATCAATCTCACGCTGGCCGGCAGTCAGGCGAGCATGACGCCGAGTCTGCCAGCGGCCCAGCCCGCGAGTTACACCGTCGAGGGCCGGGAAATTCGTCCGCTTGGCAAGGAGAACGACAAAGCATTCGCGTTGATCAATGCGCTCGACGCGGCGCAGCGGGCGCAGGCGATTCTGCCGTACCGCGTGTCGGATCTCGTGCTCGGCCCCGGCCAGGACGGCCGCGTCATCGCGCCCGAGGGGATTCGTGCGACGGCGCTGTCGGCGGCGCAGCAGGCCGCGCTGCTCGACATCATCCGCGAATGGGCCGGCATCGTGACGGACGCCTTCGCGGAGCCGCGCATGGCTGAACTCCGCGCCAATCTGCCGCAGACGTACTTTGCCTGGAGCGGCCCGACGACGGCGGGCAGCGTGGCGTATTTCAGGATTCAGGGTCCGACGCTGGTGATCGAATACGCGCCGCAGGGCAGCGTGGATCACATTCACACGATCTACCGCGATCCCACGAATGACTACGGATCGAAATTCTCGGCGAAGTAAGAGTCGCGGCGCGATCGCGGCGGCGCTGATTGTCATCGCCGCCGTGCCGGCGCTGGCGCACCGGCGCGACGAATATCTGCAGGCGGCGCGCATCAGTGTCGATCCGCACCGGATCGCGCTCGAGCTGGATGTGACGCCCGGTATCGCGATTGCGCCGACGGTCGTGGCCGAGATCGATCGCGATCGCGACGGCCGGATCACCGATCCCGAAGCCCGCGCGTACGCCGGGCGGATTCAGGCCGGGCTGCGGCTCGAGATCGACGGCCGTCCGCTGCCGTTCGAGCTGGTCGACGTGCGCTGGCCGGCGCCGATGGACCTGACGCGCGGCGAAGGCACGATTCAGATCGCGCTCGCGGCGACGCTGCCATCCCTCGACCCCGGCCGCCATCGCCTGCGCTACGAAAACCATCACCATCCCGCCGACGCGGCCTATCTCGCGAATGCGATGTCGCCGTCCAGTCCACGAGTGGTCGTCCGCACCCAGCACCGTGATGCGGTTCAGCGCACGCTGACGATCGAGTACACGCTCGATCGCGAAACCGCGGGGGTTCCCTGGTTGCTCGTGGTGGGATTGGCCGCGGAAATCGTGATGATCGCGGGCCTTGGCCTGGTCGTGCGCCGGCTGCGACGGGAGAGAGCGTAGAGTGCAAGGGTGCAACGTGCAACGGTGCCAGGGTGCAGCACCTTGGCACCCTTGCACCCTTTAGAACTCGACCGGATCCGGCAGTGCCGGCAGGCAGACGTGAATCCGCGTGCCGGTGCGGTCTTCGTTTTCCACGATCAGCCAGCCGTTCAGGCGTCGCACCGCCACGGCGATGCTTTCCGGGGCCGGCGTGCCGTCCTGGGTTCCGGACGAAGCGGGCATGTCCAGGAGTTCAGCGTTGGGGTCGCGATCCGCGCCTCCACCGGTGTCGCTGACGGTCAGGCGCACATACCGGCGCGGACGGATGCTCGGGTGCGCGGCCGCGGCGACTTGATTGAGCCAGCCGGTGCTGATCGTCAGTTCGCCGCCGCCGGGCATCGCGGCACACGCGCGCGCGACCAGCGCGATCATCAGGCGCTCCAGCTCGATCGGCGGCGCCAGCACGCTGCCGCTGAGGACCGCCGGCCGGAGGACCAGGACCACGCCGGGCGTCAGCGTCCTGGCCATGAGCGGCTCGCGCTCGATCAGAAAGTCGTTGAGCGCGATCGCGCGGCGTTCTCCGGCGTCGGCGCGAAGCCCGTCGAGCAGCGTCGTGGCCAGGTAATCGACGTGGGCGAGGAACCAGCGCAGTTCGATGAAGGTTTGTGCCGTCCGCTCGTCCCTCGGCATGCGCGGTTGCAGGTCCTCGAGAGCCAGTGTCATCAGATGGAACGTGTTCTTGAGGTCGTGGGCGACCAGCGAGACGCCGAGGCCCGGATGTGGTGATTCCGCCATGGCCAACAGGCCATCGTAGTCGCCACGACAGGCAACCCGTGTTGATTCAGATCAACAAGTGCGAGGGATCAAACGTTGGCGGCGATCCGCTCGAGCTTTGTCGCATCGAGGATTCGGAGGCGGTGCCGGCCCTCGAATGAGATGAGGCCCTGCTTGATGAGGCGGGTCGTCGCCCGGCTGACGGTTTCGAGCGAGTGCCCGACAAAGCCCGCGATGTCCGATCGGCTCATCGGGAGCGGGACCACATCTTTTGTTTTCGACTCGACGTGGCGATCCCGCAGCATGACGAGAAACATGGCCAGCCGGCCGATGGCGTCCTTGCGGGCGAGCATGATGACGCGTCGCTGCGATTCGCGGATCTCGTGGGTCAGCTTGCAGAGAAACTGAAACTCGAGCGCGGCATCGCGCTGCAGCAGTTGCAGCAGTTCCTCGGTGTCGATGCGGTAGCAGGACGTGGGCATCAGGGCGCGAGCGGTGTTGATGTAATAGCCCTCTTCGGCGAGCCCGAAGAGATCGCGCGGGAACAGAAACGACTTGATGCGCTTGGCGCCGCTCGGCAGCTCGCGGAAGGTCTTGATCGCGCCCGTGCGGCACACGAAGACCGCCTGCGCCGGCTGGCCCTCGCGAAAGAAGTAATGGCCCTTGGGAACTTTGACGAGCGTCGAGATGTCGAGCAGTTGCTGGCGCTGGCGCGGCGTCAGAATTTGCGCGACGAGTCCTTCTTCCTTGGCCAGAAACCGCCGGGCCGCGAGCGCGGGGCCCTGCCGGAGATCGACCGAGGCGGCGGCTGCGGCTGCTGCGGCGGCGGCTGCTGTCATGGCGTGGTGGTTGTTAGCAACGTCTATGCCGACGCCAAAAAAGCGAATTCGGCCGGATTTGGAGAGGGCGCGCGACGATAGGCGGTTGACCTGGATGGGCCACTCACGAGGGGTTGTGATCCGCCGCGGAGCGCGGGGCCGCTTTCTGGGCCTGGGACAGCTTCGCGATCGCCCGCGTCAGCGACCGTCCTCGCCTCGGCAGGTCGGCCCATACGTCGCCGACCTCGTTGATGCGCTCGGCCATATTGCGAATTGTGAACGATTGCGGCTGTACCTTTCCATTCTCGATCTCAGTCCAGGTGCAGGGCGCGGACACCGGCGCTCCGGGCCGTGCGCGCACCGTGTACGCGGCCGCGAATGTGGCGCCCGGTGTGTTGCGGCCGGTATCCACGTAGATCCGGCTCCCGCGTTCGGCCTTGCTGAATTCCTGCGTCAGCCGATCGGGCGCGCGGCTGACGAACAGGCGCCCGACCGCGCCGGCGAATCGCACGACGACGCCGCTCGGTGTCTTGCCGTCGATCGGAACCACGAGATGAAAGCCCCTCGAGCCGGACGTCTTCACCCACGACGGGAGGCCGATCTCCTCGAGCAAGTCACGGAGATCCAGCGCCGCCCGACGGACCGCGCGCACGTCGTCCACCGACGGATCGAGATCGAACACGCAGACGTCCGGATACGAGAGGCGGGGCACGCGGGAGATCCAGACGTGCTGCGTGATGGTGTTCTGATTCGTCATCCAGAGCAGGGAACGCAGATCGGTGATCAGCGGATAGTGCAGCCAGCCGTCCTTCTTGCGCACGCGCACGCGCTTGAGCCACGCCGGAAACCCCTTCGAGACGTCCTTCTGCCAGAAGCCCGTCGCGCCGATGCCCGCGGGATACCGCTCCATCGTGATTGGCCGGTTCCGCAGGTGCGGCACCATGACGGGCGCGATCGCTTCGTAATAGGCCGCAAGATCGCCCTTCGTGACGCCGTCGGCCGGAAACAGGACCTTGTCTGGATGCGTGATCATGCCCGCTCCCGCACGACGTCCTGCGGCCTCTTGTCGAATCGCACGTCGATCAGCCGCGGATGGCGCAGCTTGCCGTGCACCGTCCATTCGATGAAGGACACTTGCACCACAACGGACGGACGGACCCAGTGTGCGCGCAGGCGTGGCAGGCCTTTCGCTTTGGTGAACGGAGACGTCGGGATTTCAAGCGTGTTCAGCCGCTGGCGCAGATCGAGCAGCAGGCGGGTGTCGAAGCCCGTGCCGATCTTGCCGGCGAACACGAAGTCATCGCCTTCGTAGTACCCGACGAGCAACGCGCCGAGTCCGACGCGCGCGCCCTGCGGATCGGTGAACCCGCCGACGACCAGCTCTTGCGACGCTTCGCACTTCATCTTGAGCCAGTGCTTCGATCGCCGATGTTCGTAGATGGAGCCACGGCGCTTGGCGATCACGCCTTCCCAGCCCTCGCGCGCGGCCAGCTCCCACGGGCGGTCGGATTCGACCAGCTCGACGCGGCGCATCGGGCGTTCGAATGGAAGTTCCAGCAGCAATGCTCGCCGTTCTTCCAGGGGCAAATTGGTGACCAGGCGGCCGTTCAGCCACAGCACATCGAATACGTCATAGCAGCTCTCTCGATCCCACGCGACCTCGCCGTCGAAAATACCGTCCTTGACCGGCAGCGCGGCCACCGCGCGGGCGATAGCCGGTATGTGCTGCGGCAGCCGGTTGCGCGAATAGAGATCGACCTGACGGCCGCGTTTGTAGGCGAGCAGCCGAATGCCGTCGAACTTCCGCTCGAACAGCCACTCGGGTCCGGCGAACCGTTCCTCGGTCAGCGTCGCCGCCATCGGCTCGAGCCAGTCGGGCATCATGCGCGGACGCGGTCCTTCCGGTCGCTGCATCCTTCGGGCGGCCAGCCGACGACGTCGATCCGACGGGCAAAGTGCAGCAGGCGCTCGCCGCCATCGTCCGGCAACTTCAGCGAAGCTGGGATGCTATTCCGGCGAATCACGGCCGACGCCCTCTGAAGGGGCCAGGGCCGATGATGAATATTCACGCGCAGCATCCGGGCGGCCTTGATGGCATACAGGCAATAGCGCTCGGTGAGGAAGGCTTCGAGCGAACCGGGCTCGGACGTGCGGGGCTCGCCGACGGGCGTGTAGGTCGCGTCAAACACCGCGTCGCCGCGCCGGGAGTGGTAATCGATCGCGTTCGCGCCGACGCGGACGCGCATCCGGCTCCAGACGTAGGGCAGGCCCAGATGCTGGCGTGCCCCGACCACGGCTGCGAGGCGCGCGCAATCCATGCGAAGAAACCAGACGCCTGGTTTGCCATCGCAGGTCACGTAGGTCCGCAGGTTCATTTCCGCGAATGCCGACAGCCAGGGAAGCGGCGGCATTCCGCGGAGCGTGACCCCGGTCATGGTGAACGGCACCAGTCCGAGCCACGCGGATCCGCCGTGCTCGTCAATCGACAGCCGCGACGGTACGTGCGCGCGCAACACGGAAGCCGGTACGCGCCAATGCGCGAACAGCAGGTGGTGCCACGTCTGGTGCCACGACCACGGTGCTGATGGCGGGGGCCACGGCCGATGGGAGGTGTGCGCCAAGGGATCAGCCAGCGGCATGGGATTATCGGCCGGTCTCGTCATGTGGCGCATGCACCGTGAGGAGCACGAAGACCGCCATCTGCAGGAATTCGCTTTCCCAGTTTTCGAATAATGCTTCCCAGGGGTGACCCGTCTGCAGGTAGGCCAGCCACGTCACAGGCGGAAGGCGATGTTCGATCTGGGTGGCGTTGTAGTCAAGGAATCCGGTGAGGAACTGGCCCGCGAGAAACGCGCCGCACAGGGCCAGCAGCACGAGCGTCAGGCTTCGATCGCGGAACCAGTGTGTGTGCAACGTCAGGCCTCACGATTTCCGTCGCTGCCAAACAGAGCAACTCGCGTACCCGGCTGTTCCGGTTGCTCGTGGCGCGATTTCATCGACATAATCGCGTATCGATTCAGCGAGCGCCGGTGCCCCGACGAGGGTGGGCTCACCCTGAGCACGGGTTTCCTCACTCTGAGCCAGGCAGGCGCGCCGCAGGAGCACACGAATATGAAGTCCAAGAACACGATCTGCCTCTGGTTCGACAAGGATGCGGAGGACGCGGCGCGTTTCTACGCCGCCACGTTTCCTGACAGTAAGGTGACCGGAGTGCACAAGGCGCCGTCTGACTACCCAAGCGGCAAGGCCGGCGACGTCCTGACCGTGAACTTTACCGTGCTGGGCATTCCCTGTCTCGGCCTCAACGGCGGCAAGACGTTCAAGCACAGCGAGGCGTTCTCATTCCAGATCGCGACGGACAATCAGGAAGAGACCGATCGCTACTGGAACGCGATCGTCGGCAATGGCGGGCAGGAGAGTCAGTGCGGCTGGTGCAAGGACCGCTGGGGCCTGTCCTGGCAGATCACCCCGCGCGCGTTAACGGACGCGCTGGCGGCCGGCGGCGCCGAGGCCAAGCGCGCGTTCGAGGCGATGATGCCGATGCGGAAGATCGATATCGCGACGATCGAAAAGGCGCGGCGGGGCTAATCAGCACTGCGCGCATGAGTCGGCCGCGAAAGCGACCAGAATCACTGACTTGGGTTGAGCAGACGCTGGGCCGAGGCGCGCGCATTGTCGCGACACGCCGGCTCACTGGCGGGCTGACGTCGCTGGTGCACGAGGTGACCGTCGCGCAGAACGGCCGCCGGAGCCGCTACGTGCTGCGCTCATGGGCGCCCGGCAACGAACATCGGGACTGGATCCGACGCGCGGTCGCGGCCGAGGCCAGGGTGCTCACCGCGCTCGAGCGAACCGACGTTCCGGCGCCGCGCCTGATCGCGTCCACCGCCGACGTGAAGGCCGGCGGCCCAGCCCTGCTCATGACTCGCGTGCCCGGGCGCGTGTTTCTCATGCCGCGCGACCGCGATAGCTGGCTGCGGCAGATGGCGCAGATGCTGGCGCGCATTCACGCGCTCGACCCAACCGGTGGCGAATTCGAGTCGTGGCTCGATGCGGGCACGCTGACGCCGCCAGCAGACGCGTCGCGCGCCGATATCTGGCGCGAGGCGTTCGCCATGGTCGCCGAGCCGCGCACGGCCCCTCGCACGTGCTTCATCCATCGCGACTACCAGCACTTCAACCTGCTCTGGACCCGCGAGCGGCTGACCGGCGTCGTCGACTGGTCCGGCGCGGGTGTCGGGCCGCCGGACGTGGACGTCGGCCACTGCCGCCTCAATCTGACACTGCTCTTCTCCGCACAGGTCGCGGAACGGTTCCGCGAGTTCTACGAAGCTGAGTCCGGACGCGCGGTAGATCCGTATTGGGACCTCCACGCGCTGCTGTCGTACAGCCCGGACTGGAAGAACTTCCTGCCGCTCCAGATCGACGGCCGCGCGCCGCTCGAGGTGGAAGGCATGACGCGCAGGCTGGAGGAAGTGCTGGCGCTCGCGCTGCGGCGGCTGTGAGGCCTAGCGGGCTTGCCCCAATTCACTAACCCGCGGCATCCGGCCCTCCACATAGGCTTGCGACACCCGCACCAGGTCCGCGCGGGTCTCACCAACGAACGGGCCGTGCGTGACGATCGGTACGCCCTGTCGCTCGCCGGCGTACAGCAGGACGCGCGCTCCCTTCTGACCCGCCGTCAGACGAATCGTTGTTGATGCGCCGCCCGACTCCAGCCAGCCGATTTGGCCGGCTGAAAGTCGCTGAGGCGTTTCTCCGTCAACCAGAAGCTCTCCCTCGAGCGGATAGAGAAATCCGTTGTAGGACGCCGGCACCTCCTGCTCAAAAACGACGTTCGGGTCCAGGCGGACGTCGACCATCGTCATGGGCAGGTACGTACGCGAGGGTGTGCGGATGGTGCCGGATGCGCCGGTATAGACGCGTGCCTCGACGCCTGGCTCTTGCCGGACCGGCACGGTCTCGCGCGCGACGTGCGCGAACCGGGGTGCCATCCAGCGCGACGCGCTCGGCAACGTCGTCCACAGCTGCAGGATGCGCAGCTTCCCGAGGGGCTCTACGTCTTCGTTGTGGACGACGCCGCTGCCGGCGGTCATCCACAGGACATCGCCCGCCCGCAGCAGCCCCTCATCCCGATCGCGTGCCTCGCCTTCGACCGCGAACGTCACGATCTCGAAACCCGCATGCGGATGCGGGCCGCCGGCGCGCTGTCCCGGCGCGAGATCGACGCGGTCGTCGGCCAGCATGATGAACGGATCGTTGTGGGCAAACTCCCGCGAATCGATCACGTGAATCGCCGTGTGGCCCTCGCCGATGAATCCCGGTCCAGGCGGCGGGAGCGTGATCACGTTCGCGAGGCCACGCACCGCCTGCGCTTCACGTCGTGTCTTCGAGTTCACGTTCGTCCTCCTGCGATTCCTCGCGGCTAGGCGACCAGCGCTTCGACCTGCTTCACCGCTTCGATCTCGGCCTCGATTTCCACGCGGTCGCCAACCATGACGCCGCCGGTTTCGAGAACCTGGCTCCAGGTAAGTCCGAAATCCTGGCGATCGATCGACGTCTTGGCGGTGAATGCCGTGCGCAGGTTGCCCCACGGATCTTTCGCCTGGCCGTGCTGTTCGACATGGAGAACCACCTCGCGGGTGATGCCCTTGATGGTGAGATCGCCCACGACGTCGATGTCGGCGCCGGAGCGCGGCTGCACGCGCGTCGCCACGAAGCGGAGCTCGGGGTACTGCGCCACGTCGAAGAAGTCGGCCGACCTGAGATGCGCGTCCCGGTCGGCGACGCCCGTGTCGATGCTCGACGCGTCGATCGTGAGCGCGACGGTGGCCTTCTGGAAGTCCCCGTCCGGCACGTGCACGGTGCCCGACCAGCGGGTAAACGACCCGCGCACCTTCGCGATCACCAGATGCCGCACGGAGAAGTGCACGCTCGAGTGGCTGCTATCGATTTCCCAACGGTCGGTTCTCATGGCGCCTCCTAATGGCTTCGTCAAATCGGTTGACATCAATTGGTAGAGCAATAGGTGTGCCGATTGTCATGAGTCTTTGTTTTCAACAATTTACATAGCACACGCGTTTTATGGCTATCGAAATGACTATCTAAATGATAGCTTTGATTATCAATTTGATACTGCATCGGAGGCCTGATGCTCGCCGCTGACCTCGATATTCATGAGCTGCTTCACTTCCTTCCCGAGGGCGGCCGCATCACGTTCGCGGGCGAGCGCGTGCTGCTCCTCGACGCCGTCGCGCTGGGCCTGCTGAGGCGGGAACTGATTGAAACGCTCGGCATGACGGCGGCGCGTGCCGTGCTCACGCGGTTCGGGTATGCGCACGGATGGCGGGTTGCCGAGATGCTGCGGACAGGATTCCCCTGGGACAGCGAAGACGAATGGCGCAAGGCCGGCGCGCGTCTGCACACGCTGCAGGGCCTCGTGCGCGCGGAAGTGACGCGCTCGTCGGTCACCGCCGCCGCGCCAGGCGCCGAAGGCATCTGGCACGACTCGTATGAAGCCGAGCAGCACCTGTTGCACCTCGGGCAAGCGGATGAGCCGGTGTGCTGGACGCTGACCGGCTTCGCCAGCGGTTACATGTCCTGTGTTTTCGGCAAGGAGATCATCGCCGTCGAAGATCGCTGTCGCGGCAAGGGCGACGCCATCTGTCGGGCCGTCGTCCGATCGAAAGAGGCGTGGGGCCCGGAACTCGCGACCTACCTGCCGTTCTACGAGAAGGCCTGTCTGGATTCGGCGCTGTCGGCGCTGACGGACACACTCAAGAAAAAGGAACGACAGCTGCAGTCGCGTCGCGCGCTGCGACAGCTCGATCCCGCCGCGCCGGCCAGCCTGGTCGGCACGAGTCCGGCCATGCTGCGGACACTCGACCTGGCGAGGCGCGTGGCGCAGGTCGACTCGACCGTGCTGATCACCGGGGAAAGCGGGGTGGGGAAGGAACGCATCGCGCGCTCCATTCATGACGAATCGGCGCGGACCGCCGGGCCCTTCCTCGCGATCAATTGCGCGGCCGTGCCCGAGTCATTGCTGGAGTCCGAACTCTTCGGACACGCGCGCGGCTCATTCACGGGCGCGTCGCAGGATCGCGCCGGGCTCTTCGAGGCCGCCAATGGCGGCACGCTGCTGCTCGATGAAATCGGCGACGTGCCGCCGGCCATGCAGGTCAAGCTGTTGCGCGTGCTGCAGGAGCGCGAGGTGCGGCGCGTGGGCGAGAACCGCGCGCGGGCGATCAACGTGCGTGTGCTGGCCGCGACCAACCGCGATCTGCTCGCGGATGTGCACGGCGCCCGGTTCCGTCAGGACCTGTACTATCGTCTCCGCGTCGTCGAAATCGCCGTGCCGCCTCTCCGGGATCGGCGCGAGGACATTCTGCCGCTGGCTCGGCAGTTGCTCGCCAGCGCCGCGAAGCGATTCGGGCGAAAGGCGCCCGCGCTCACACCCGACGCCGCGAATCTTCTGCTGCGTTATGGATGGCCGGGAAACGTCCGCGAGCTCGAGAATGCACTGGAGCGGGCCGTGGCGCTGGCACGGTCGGATCGGATTGACGTCGATGACCTGCCGCTGGAAGTCGCCGCAAGGCCTCCGGCCGATCAGGCCTCCGGCGAGATGCGCACGCTCGCGGACGTCGAACACGACCATATCGCGGCCGTGCTGCAGGCGGTCGGCGGCAATCGCGCGAAGGCGGCCGAACGACTCGGGATCGGCGCGGCGACGTTGTACAGAAAGCTGAAGCAGCAGCGGGAGTAGCGTGCCGCGCCGAGAATAGTCTGGCTATCAAGTACCTTTGCGCGTGCCGCATGAAAGAACGTTAGCAACACTCGCGGCATTTCTCTTGCATCATGCCTCGCGCCCAAACGGAATCCTCCGTCAAACGGCGAGGCCAATGCGCCTCATGATGTTTTCCCATTGGACCAGGCCATCCTGGAGAAAGAGCCGACCCTGATGACAGCCTTCGATCGAGCCAAGCGTTTCATTCGAGAGAACGCGACCACGACGGCGTTGGTCATCATTCCGTTGGCGATGGCCAGCCCGGCGGCCGCGGCGGGCATCACATTCAATGTGGCCGGGGCGACCTCCCTCGCGGCTTGCTCGACCTTCAGTGGCTCTTGTCACGCCAGCGGCTCGGGAGCGTTCAGTCCGCTCGCCAACGGGGGCATCTCGTTTTTCTCGGTGGGCAACTACGCCTTTAATTTCTCCTACCTCGCAGGTCCTTCCAGCATCACGCTGACGCTCAGTGGGACCGGGAGTGGCAGCTTCGCGGACGTACCAACCATCGACGCAACCTATCTGTATACGTTCCTGCTTTCAGGAGATATCTCGGGTTTCTCCTCTGCGTTGGATTTCAAGATCAACGGCGTGTCCAGGGGTACCGTCACGGGCCTTGGGGCCCATGCCGACGGCAGCAAGGTATTGAGCGGATGGCTACCGGGGGACACACTGAGTACATGGAGCGTCGTCCTCCAGGCGAATTTCAACACCTACAACGGTGCCACGATCACGTTGGACATTCCGGCTGGCAGCACCATTGATCTCCGGCCCGCAGCGGCGGTCACCAGTGCCGCTGTGCCCGAGCCGGCCTCACTGCTGCTGTTGACCCCCGGTCTGGCATGGCTCGTTGTCCGGCGACGGCTCGCGCGACGGACCGGACAATAATCTCCGGGTGAGCGGCGATCGTCCGCGGGCGCTTCTGGTTCTGCCGCAGTTACCGCAGGACCCGGCGACCGGTGCCCCGCGGTCGATGACCTCGATTTGCGAGCTGTTGGCCGAGAGCGGCTGGCACGTCCGCGCGCTGGCGACGTCGTTCTCAGAAGCTGCACGGCCAGAAGACACGCTCACGCTGCTTGAAGGGCTCGGCATCGTCGTCGATCGCCGGGTGAAACGCGGCGTCGAACTCCGTTACAGCCACCGAGGCGTGGACTTCCGGACGGTTGTCGTCGGCAGCGGCCTGAAGCTCCTTGATTGGGAGAGGGTCCACGGCCGGGCGTTCGACCTGGCGTTCGACGAAGAACTCTCGTCGTTCCGGCCCGACGTGATCTTCACGTACGGCATGCTGCCGGGCGACCGGCGTCGTCAGGCGCGGGCGATACGCGCGGGGGCCAAAGTCGTCTTCGGTTTGCGAAACGAGAACTACCTGGGCTTTCGCGAATGGGACCACCTGAGCGGCGTCCTGACGCCCAGCCAGTACCTGGCCGACCTGTATTTCGCCGACTCCGGACTCAAGGCGACGGCGCTGTTTGCGGCGCTCGATCCTCAGGAAATCGTGGCCACTGAGCGCGATCCGATCTTTATCACGCTGATAAACCCGTCGGTCCGCAAGGGCGTGGATTTCTTTGCGCGCCTCGCTGAGCGGATGAGCCTGACCCGTCCGGACCTGCCGTTTCTCGTGATCGAGTCCGAAGGCTCGGCAGGAACATTGATGGCGGCGGGGCACCGTGCAGGTTTCGACCTGGCCCGCCACGAGAACATCATGGTTTCGCAAGCCGTGCCCCAACCGAAGGACATCTTCGCGCCCACGCGGGTGCTGTTGGCGCCTTCCGTGCGAGAAGCCGCCGGCCGCGTCGTCGCCGAGGCGCTGCTGAACGGCGTGCCTCCCATCGTGAGCGATCGCGGCGGTTTGGCCGAGATGTGCTGCGGTGCGGGACGCGTGCTGCCGATCGATGACGATGAACACGATTGAGACGTGGCTGAATGCCATCGTCCCGCTGATGGACGACGACGCGCTGTACCGAGCTGAGAGCCGAAAGGCCCAGGCGGCATCGGCCGCCTTCGATCGCGACGTGCTGCGGCCGCAGTACGACGCGTTCTTTCGCGGGATGCTGGGGAAGAACTAACGGTCCGCCTGCGCCAAACGCTCGCTGCGCTCGCGGCTTCGGCGCGACAGCCTTCGCCTCTCGTCCTTCGCCTCTTGGCTGGCGCAGCCAGCCGAGCCGAAGCTCGCAGTCGATCCAGGCGAGCGAAGGCTGGCTGGGAGGCAGGGATTCGAACCCCGATAAGCAGAGTCAGAGTCTGCTGTCCTACCGTTGAACGACCTCCCAGCAAGGAAAGACGCGTCGACAGAACCCTACAAACCTAACAGTAATCGAGCGGAGCGGCAAGCCGCGAGGGCCGTCGGCGTTGATGCCGCCGAGGCTCGTTTGCGAGAGAATCGGCCGCGATCTGGCCGGAACGCGCCAACTGGGCCGTCGCGGCGAACAGGCCGATCACGCCGCCTAGGCGGACGTCTGAACGTGCTCCCGCACCACGATCGGACGCCGCCAATCGGGTCGGTGCCGCACGACGACAAATAGCACGTTAGGTGTGCTATCGTACTATCCGGTGCTTCGGACGTTGGCCGATGACACAACGACGCGCTCAACGTTCCACCCGGCAATCGCCTGCACGCGCTCTCGGGCGATTGGCGAGGGTGGAACGCCGTACGCGTGAACGACCAGTATCGAATTGTGTTTCGATTTCAGGGTGCCGACGCCTTTGACGTCCGGTGCACGGACTACCACTGAGGGAATGCATGCTACCGACCCAACGTCCGCCGACCCACCCAGGTGAAATGCTCTTGAAGGAGTTCCTCGAACCCCTCGGCGTTTCCCAGGTTGAGGCGGCCCGCCGAATGAACATCCCATTTCAGCGTCTCAATGCCATCGTCAAGGGCCGGCGTGGCGTCAGCGCAGACACGGCGCTCCTTCTGGAAGCCCTGACGCGTTGGGATGCCGAGATCTGGCTGACGTTCCAGGCAAAGTGGGATCTGTGGCATGCCATGAAGGCGCGGGGACAGCGCCCGAAAGTCCGTGCGCTTCCAAAGAGCGCCTGACCCTGCCCGCAACCGCCCGCGCCCTCACCCTGTCTCAAAGCCAGGGAGCAGACATGGAACAGAAGGTCGTAGACGTCATCGTCGTTGTGGCCCTGGCAGCCAGCTTCGTGGCGTGGCTGTACTTCAGGTCCCGCGAGCGGCAGAGGCGGATGGAAGTGGTGCATCAGGAGCGGATGGCCGCGATCGAGAAGGGCATTCCGCTGCCGGAGTTGCCCTTCGATCCGCCGAAACACCCGCCGCAGGCGCCCGATCCCCGCACCACCCTGCTCCACGGCATCGTCTGGACCGCGTTCGGACTGGGCGGCGTCGTCACCCTGCTGCTGACGGGCCGGACCAATGGCGGACCCGCCTGGTGGCCGCTGCCGGTGCCGCTCATGTTTCTCGGGATTGGCCTGATCCTCTACTACGTTCTTGCGTCACGCCGCCGCTAGGGCCGCTGGCGTGGACGTCTATCGCGACACCGACGACGCCGCGCTGGTGGGGCAGAGCCTCAGCGGAGATCAGACGGCGTTCGCCGAGCTCGTGCGGCGATATCGAACGCAGGTGTTTCGGCTCGCCGTCTCGATTCTTGGTCACGGCTTCGCGCACGAGGCCGAAGACGTCGCGCAGGAAGTCATGGTGCGCGTCTATCACGCCCTGAAAACATTCCGTGGCGAGTCGTCGTTCGGGTCCTGGATCTATCGCATCACGTTCAACCACGCACTGAATTTCAAGGCGCGGATGCGCTACCGCGCGCCGCACGTCGGCGACGACACGCTGGCCGCGCTTCCATCCGGCGCACGTGGCCCGGACGCCGAATTGCAGGCGGCCGAACGCCGGCGCGCCGTCCTGGCGTGCACCCATGAGCTGCCCGAGGTGTATCAATCAGCGCTCCGGCTGCACTACTGGCTGGGATCGAGCATGGCCGAGATTGCCGCGCTGCTCGATGTGTCCGAAAATACCGTCAAGTCGTACCTGCATCGAGCCCGTGGATTGTTGCGGGCGATGCTGGCGGAGCGAGGGTTTCATGAGTAACGACGACGTCACGACTGACCCGATGGATCGGCTGCTGCGGGAATCGATGGCTGAGGCTGCGCCGCAGCTGTCGCCGGCATTCGACGCGACAGTGATCGACAACGTGAGCGAACGACGCCTGCCGCCCTGGGGCCGCGTCGTCATGGGCGCGTACGGCGTGAGCGCCGCCGCGCTGACGGTGTGGGCGATGCAGGATTTGAACGTGGTGCTGATGTCGGTGTCGCTGGGCGGCGGTGCGCTCGTGGCGTTCGCCCTGAGCCGGTATGCGCGTGCCGTGGCGACTGACGGAATCTAGGCGCCGGCTTCGATGAGGCGCAGCGTTACTGTAACGGGCCAGGAAACGAAGGAACGAGGAGGCACGAATGAAGCGCGTGATGGTGACGGCGATGGCGCTTCTGATTGGCGCGATGGCCTTTGCACAAACCACGACACCGACTCGATCGCCCAGTCCCGACAGCGTGGCGTCGATGCAGGCCGGCGTGTGGAAAGCCGACGACCCGCCCGCCGCGCGCGTGGCGAGCGGCAAATGGATTGAGGTTCTGTACGGCCGCCCGCTGCGACGCGGCCGCACGACGCTGTTCGGATCGGGCGCCACGTACGGCGCGGGGCTCAAGGGCGGTGCCGCCGTCTGGAGAGCTGGCGCCAATGTGCTGACCCGCCTCAGGACCGAGGCGCCGCTCGTCATCGGCGGCAAGACGGTGGCGCCGGGCGAGTACACGGTCTTCATCGATCTCGCCAGCCCGTCGTCGTGGACGCTGATCGTCTCGTCGCAGCCGGCCAATGCCGCGGACGATGTCCCGACCCGGAGCCGGGTCTGGGAAGCATTCGTGTACGCACCCGACAAAGACGTGGCGCGCGCAGCGATGAAAGTCGAATCGCTGCCGTACACGGTGGAGCAACTCACCTGGGCGTTCACCGACGTCACCGGCACGAGCGCGACGTTGCGGCTGACGTGGGACACGGTGATGGCGTCGGTCGGGTTCACGATCGCGCCGTAGTCAAAGAACGATTCCCGGAATCGATTCCGGGAATCCATTCCAGGAGTCGTTTTTGATACCATCCCCCGACACTTCATGATCGAACGTTTTTGCAGAGCGACCGGGCTGGGTGCGGTGGTCCTGGCCATGCTGACGATCGCGGGCGCCGCCTGGGCGCAGGACCCGGCCTCAACCGCGGCGCCGGATTCGCATCAAATGCCCACGGGCGAAGGCGAGTACCCCCGCTTTCGGCTGGCAGGTTTCGGCGATATCAATTTCTCGCGACAGCAGCACACGGAAACCTCGAAGAACTTCAGCCTCGGCCAGTTCGTGCTCCACATGACGTCGCAGCTGTCGTCGAGGGTCACGTTCCTCGGCGAGATCAGCTTTTCGGCGCGCAGCGACGCCGGCACCGGAACGCCAGCGGCGCCCGGGTTCAACGTGGAAATCGAACGCATGATCGTGCGCTTCGATCGGAGCGACCGCCTTCGCGTGTCGTTCGGCCGGTACCACACGCCGATCAACTACTGGAACACGGCGTTTCACCACGGCCAGTGGCTGCAGACGACGATCAGCCGGCCGGAGATGATTCAGTTTGGCGGCCGGTTCCTGCCGGTGCACTTCGTGGGCGCGCTGGTCGAGGGCGCCGTGCCCGCCGGCGGCTGGAACCTGGGCTACAAGGCCGGCCTCGGCAACGGCCGCGGCAACGTCATCAGTCGCGGCGGAGACGCGGGCGACAACAACGACGAGCTGTCGTATCTGGCCAATCTCGTCTCCAAGCCTGACGCGATCTACGGTCTCGAGTTTGGCGGATCGTTTCTGGCCGACACGATTTCGTCCGCCGGCGTGAAGGTGCCCGAACGGATTGTCGCCGCGCACGTCGCGTATTCGAAAGAGACGCCCGAGTTCATCGCCGAGGTCGCGTCCGTGCGTCACGACGTGCCCGGCGTGGGCCCGCTCTGGAGCCACGCGTACTACATCCAGGGCGCTTGGCGATTCGCGTTCGACGCACGCAAGTGGAAGGCGTACTACCGGTTCGAGCACATCGGCATTCCGGCCGGGGACATCGTGTTTGCGACCGTGCCGCAGATCGACGGCTCGACCCTCGGGCTCCGGTACGACGCCGCGCTCTACGCCGCCATCAAAGTCGAGTACCGCACGTGGCTCAGGGGCACGGGCTCGACGCGGGACTCCGGCGGCTTCTTTCAGCTGTGTTTCACGTTTTGATCGCGATGACCAGGCCTGCTGTGCTCCGGTTTCGCCCGTTCCATTCCGTCGCCGCGGTGTGCCTGGTGGCGCTCGTGCTTGTGAGCGGCGCGACCGTGCGGACCGCGAGTCAGGCCGGGGGTGATGTGGCCGTCGTCGTCAACCCGTCCGTGCCCGTGGACAATCTGACGTTCGCGGAATTGCGGCGGCTCCTGCTCGGCGATCGCGAGTTCTGGACCTCAGGGATGCGGGTCACCCTGCTGATTCGCGCGCCGGTCGCGCGTGAGCGCGACGCCGCCGTGCGGGACGTCTGCCAGATGAGCGAAGCGCAATTCCGCCAGCATTGGATCGGCAAGGTCTTCCGGGCCGACGCGGCGACCGGTCCCCGGATCGTGTACTCGGCCGAAATGGCGCTCGATCAGATGATCCGCACGCCCGGCGCGATGACGTTCGTGGCGGCCGGCGCGGCGGCCAAAGGCGGCGGCAAGATTCTCAAGATCGACGGCAAGCTGCCCGGCCAGGCGGGGTATCCGCTCAAATAACCCGAAAAAACAAACCGTGAAGGAGTGCAGGAGTAAAGAGTGATTGGGTGAGAAAGCCTTTTCCCAACTAAACACTCTTCACTCCTTCGCTACTTCACGGTTTGCTCTTTCGGTAGTCCCAACCTCTCGATCAATTTCACGACCCGCGCTTCGCCGCGCAGCGCGCTGAACCATGGCGCCACGCCAATCTGCGAAATGGCGAAGTCGTGCTCGTCGAACGCCTTCTCCAGCAGCCCCAGGGCTCGCGCCCGATCGCCCAGCGCCGCTGCCACCGTCGCCATGGCCGTCGACGGCACATACTGCCGCGCCGACTGCGTCTCGAGATCCTTGAGCACGGCGTCCGCCTCGGCGCGCCGGCCGGCGGCGGCATGGGCCGCGCCGATGTGTCCGAGGATCACTGGGCTGTTTTCGGAAAGCGTGAGCGCCTGCTTCAACTGGGCCAGCGCTTCGTCGTGCTGCCCCAGCTGACTGAGCGCAATACCCAGCCCGCGATGCGCCGACACGGACGAGGCGTCGAACTCCAGCGTCTTGCGGAATTGCGTCACGGCCTCGGCGGTGCGCCCGCCGTAGAACAGGTACCAGCCGAGGTCGCTGTTGACGATGGGCGAGAGCGCATCGAGTTCCTGCGCGCGCCGCACCTCGGTGATGGCGTCCGGCACGCGGCCCATCGTGGCGAGATACAGGGCGTATTGGCTGTGCGCCAGCGCGGAGGATGGGTTCAGTGAAATGCCGGTCGTGAATTCGCGTTCAGCGGCGGCCCAGTCCCAGTCGAGCAGCAGCTTGATGTGGCCGACCGCGATGTGCGCTTCGGCCAGATTCGGATCGATCTTGAGCGCCTGCAGCGCGGCGCCCTTTGCGTCGGTCACCGCCTCGACAAAATACGATCCCAGCAGCAGATAGGAATCAGCCAGGCCGGCATAGGCGAGGGCATAGTTCGGGTCCCGGCCAATCGCTTCCTGGAAATACTCGATCGCCTTCTTGTAGCCGGCAATCGTGCCCTTGTTCCAGTGATAGCGGCCCTGCAGGTACGTCTGATACGCCGCGGGATCGTCCGTGTGGCGCTTGGTGACTTTCTTGCGCTCTTCGCCGCTGAGCCGCGGCTGAATTTTGTCGAGGATCTCGCCGGCGATCTCATCCTGGACGGCGAGCAGATCGGACGTCGGCCGGTTGTACTGGTCGCCCCACATTTGCGATCCATCCGCCACGTTGACGAGTTCGGCCTGGATGATGAGGCGGTCGCCACGGACCGTGACGTGCCCGGTCACCACGGCCGTGACCTTCAACTCGCGCCCGATCTGTTGCGCGTCGCCTTCCTTGTTCTTGTAGCGGAACACGACGCTCCTGGCGCTGACGCGCAGGCCGGGCAGCTGCGTCAGGCCATTGATCAATGTTTCGGTGATGCCGTCGGTGAGGTACTCAGCATCGCCGGAGCCCCCGGCGACAGCGAAGGGCAGGACGGCCACCGAGTCGATCGTCCGGCCTCGTCCGGCGAGGAACAGATAGGTCGTCACCGCAAACGCCACGAGGGCGGCCGCACCGGCGGCCAGCAGAAAGGATCGTCGGGATGACGATCCCGGCGTGACCGCCGCGCGCGTGGCGGCGGTCGGCCGGGTGGGTGAGGGTGTCCGGCCGGAATCGGTGCCGCGCTTGATCCGCTTGAGATCGGCCCTCAGGTCGGCCGCGCTCTGGTACCTCGTGGTCCGATCCTTCTCGAGCGCTCGGTCGATCGTGTGATCGAGTTCGGCCGGCACCGCGGCGTTGAGGGAACTGGCTGCCGGCGGCGTCTGGTTCAGGATCGCATCGAAGATCAGCGCTGACGTCTTGCCTGAGAAGGCTTCGCGGCCGGTCGCCATCTCGAACAGGACCGCCCCGAACGAAAACAGATCGCTGCGGGCGTCGAGCTCTTCCCCGCGTGCCTGCTCGGGCGACATGTAGGCCAGCGTGCCGAGCGTCTGGCCGGCCGCCGTGGCGTGTGGCGAATGGTCGGCGGCCATGGTCGTGTCCGAGTAGGGATCGATCGTCAGGCCCGGCTTGTGCGCGAGCTTCGCCAGGCCGAAGTCGAGGACTTTGATTTGTCCGCGACTGGTCACGAAAATATTCGGCGACTTGATGTCGCGGTGCACGATGTCGTGCGCGTGGGCGGCGTCGAGCGCATCGGCGATCTGCACGCCGAAATCGAGCAGGAGATCGATCGGCAGCGGCCTGCCGTCGATGCGGCGGCGCAACGTCTGCCCGTCGAGGAGTTCCATGACCAGGAACGGCAGGTCGCCGTGCTGCCCGACGTCGTAGACCGCGCAGATGTGCGGATGGCTGAGGGCCGAGGCGGCCCGCGCCTCACGCTGAAACCGCTCGACGGCGTCGGCGCTGGCCGACAGCGCGGCCGACAGGAACTTCACGGCCACCTGACGGCCGAGCCGCGTATCCTCGGCGCGATAGACCACGCCCATCCCGCCCTCGCCGATCTTTTCGAGGATGCGGTAGTGCGTGACGACTTCGTTGATCATGGCTTATTCCGGGGGCGTTGCCCCCGGACCCCCTGCACGCATCCTCGGTCCACGCGTCGCATGGATCGTGGGCGACACGCGGCCCTGCGGTCGCGTGGCTCGCTCGCCAGGCTCGCTCGCGGTGTGTGGGGCAATGCCTCTTGATCGTACGGACTGGCGAGTGACCCGTCAAGATGAACGAACGGGAGCGAACAAGAACGAACGAGAGCGAACGGGAACGACTGGGAACGACCGAGAGCGGGAACGACTCGGAACGACCGAGAACGAGAACGACTGGGAACGACGCGAGCGGCGGCGGGCCTGCGACGCTCCTTCGCTTTGGATCGTTCGCTTCGTTCCCGGCGCTCCCCAGCCGCTCCCGTTCGCTCTCGTTCGTTCCCGTTCGTTCTCGGTCGCTAGTCCTTGTTCTCCGGCGCCGGCACGAACCGCATGTATGGCTTCGGTGCGCGCCAGCCGTTCGGATACGCCTTCTTCGCGTCATCGTCCGACACGGCCGGCAGGATGATGACGTCTTCGCCCGGTTCCCAGTTCGCCGGCGTCGCCACCTTGTGGCCGAGCGTGAGCTGGAGCGAATCGATCACGCGCAGCAGTTCGTGGAAATTGCGGCCCGTCGACATCGGGTACGAGAGCGTCAGCTTCACCTTCTTGTCGGGCCCGATCACGAACACGCTGCGGACCGTCTGATTGTCGGCCGCCGTGCGGCCTTCGGACGTGCCTCGAGCGTCGACGGCAGCATGCCGTAGAGCTTCGAGACTGCCAGATCGGTGTCGCCGATCATCGGGTAGTTCGGCGCGATGCCCTGCGTCTCCTCGATGTCCTTCGACCACTTGACGTGCTTGTCGACGGAGTCGACGCTCAGGCCGATGACCTTGACGCCGCGCCGGTCGAATTCCGATTTGAGCCGGGCGACGGAGCCCAGCTCGGTCGTGCAGACGGGGGTGAAGTCCTTCGGGTGCGAAAACAGCAGGCCCCAGGAGTCGCCGAGCCAGTAGTGGAACGTGATGCGGCCCTGCGTGGTTTCGGACGTGAAATCGGGAGCGACGGAACCGATGCTCAGCGACATGGAATGCCTCGTTTCTGCGACTCGCGGCGCCGTGCTCACCATGAGCCGTGTGCCTTGCGTCAATGTCAGGCGCCATCCTCTCCCCAGCAGCCTGCCGGGTCCATAGAGACGGGATGAGGACGGGATGAGTTTGCGATGAGGGGGCCCACCTAGGGCGCGCCCAACCCCAGCATCCGCTCACCTTCGAGCTTACTAAACAGTGTCGCGGCCTGCCGATGCTGGGTTTCCGCCTCTTTGAGGATCTTGGTGAACGCGGCCCTTTTCCGAATCGCGTCGAGCCAGGAATCGCCGGCCAAGGCGGGGAAGCAGAAGAAGCCGCCCGCGACGGCGCGCTTGAGCCACGATATCGCCTCGTCGGCACTTCCCAGTTTCGCCAGGTGGCGAGATACGTAGAAGTGGCACTCGGGGTCCTGAATCTCCGTGGTCATCATCATGGCCGCGCTTTCGGCCGTTTTTCCTTCGAGCAGCAGCCGCGCACCGCAGACGAGGTTCCGGATGCGCGTCGGCGTCTTCGGCTCGAGCTCTCGCAGGGCAGCCAGGCCCTCGTCCGTCCGGCCAATCTCGGCCAGCGCCATGGGAATGATGTAAGGACCCAGCGCGGGCTTGACCGTGGCGACGCGGGCGTAGTCACGCTGGAGGAACCACGTGTGCACGACGCTGGTCCGCAGTTTGGGTTCGAGCGCGACCGCGCGCGTGTGCGCGGCGACCGAGGCGTCGAGGAGGCCACAGTACCGGCACGTGGTTACGAGGCCCGCGAGCAGTTCGGGATCGGCGAGACGCGCGTGGGCGATCAGGCGAGCCATGGCGTCGCGCGCGCGGCCGCGATCCACCTCGAGCTGCGCGAGCAGCTTGTGGGTGATGGGCAAATCCGGACTGAGCGCCAGCGCGCGGGCGAAGGCGGCCTCGGCCTGATCGAGACTCTCGGCCGTTCCGGTGTCGAGGTACTTGCCGATGACGTGATGAATCCGCCCGAGCCTGGCCCAGGCGGGCGCGTATGCCGGATCCGCTTCGAGGCCGTGCTGATACAAGTCGCGTGCGACAACCCATTGCTTCGAATCGTGACTGAGCTGGTTGCCGCGCAGGTAGTACTCGTACGCGCGTGCGTTGGCCGGCACATCGCGCTGCAGCCGTTGCTCCTCGCCCATGGTCAACGGCAATTTCAGGGACGCGATGATGCGGCGCGCCAGCTCGTCCTGCACCTGAAACACGTCACCGACCGGCGCCTGCGCGGCGTCGGACCAGACGAGCGTGCCCGTCGCCGCGTCGGTCATCTGGCTCGTCACCCGCACCTGGTCGCCCGCGCGAAGCAGCGTGCCGGTCACGATCATGTCCACGTCCACTTCGGCGGCCACGGTTTTCAGATCCGGCTGGTCGCCGTCGGCAAAGCGCGCGGCCGCCAGGCTCGAGCGCACGACGAGTGATTCGAGTCCCGAGAGCGACGCCGTCAGGGCATCCGGCAGGCTGAACGCGAGAAACGCCGTGTCGGCATCGGGCCGCAGCATGCGGAAGGGCAGCACAATCAGTCGCGTCACGCCGGCCGGCCCGCCGCCGGTCGCCTTCGTGACCGGCATCAGAAATCGGTACCCGCGGCGCGGCAGGGTCTCAATGAATCGCGGCGCATCCGCCGTGTCGCCGAGCGCCTCGCGGATTTGACGGATACAGAAGTTCAGGCCCTGCTCGAAATCGACGAAGGTGTCGCCGGCCCAGACGTGCTCGCGGATCTGGTCGCGGGTGACGACCTCGCCGGCCCGCGTCACCAGCAGCACGAGCACCTTCGCCGGCTGCGGGGCGAGTTTCACCAGATCGCCATGCTGCCGGAGCTCGCCGCCGGCCGCGTGCAGCTCGAACGATCCAAAACGAAAGGTATCTGACACGGTCATGCGGATGCGCGGGCTCGTGATTTTAGAGCACTTTTTGCACAGAGGGGGACGGGCCTGTTTTCCACAGGCGGGGGCGGGTCCGTTTTCCACAGGCGACGGAAACGCGGGTGGTCATTGCCCCTGTGGAAAACGGACCCGACCCCAGTTGTGGAAAACAGGCCCGTCCCCCTCTGTGCAAAACTCAAGCAAGGTGATGGCTGAGACAAGGACACCGCCGTGGGCCAGCCGGCTGGCCGCCGAGATCGACGAGGCGGACCAGCGCGCGACGCGGCTCGTCGCCGGACTCACGGCGCCGCAACTGAATTGGAAGCCGGCGCCGCACGAATGGAGCGTCGGCCAGTGTCTCGACCATCTCTGCGTGGCCAATGAGGTCTACCTGGCGGCCATCGGCCAGGCTTTCGACGGTCAGCCACTGGCCGTGGTCGACGAGATCAGCCCCGGCTGGTTCGGCCGCTGGTTCATTCGGAGCTACATCGAGCCGTCGGCCACGACGAAACGCGCCCGGGCGCCGGGAAAGATCGTCCCGAGCCCCGCCGTCGACGCATCGATTCTCGCCAGGTTCCTCGACACGAACCGCGCCCTGCGCGACAGCGTGCGGCGCGGGTCGCAGCACGACGTGAACCGCCTCCGGTTCAAGAACCCGTTCGTCACCGGTATTCGGTTTACCGTGGGCACCGGCTTCGAGATTCTCGTGCGGCATCAACGGCGCCACCTGCTGCAGGCCGAACGCGTCGTCGGGCGACCGGATTTCCCCGCACGGTCTCAGTAGCGCTACGGATAGCGGAGGCGCCCGATCCTCCGATAGCCTCACCAGCAAATTCGTGCTGACCTACCGGGCGACGAACGGCTACGTGGAGTTCACTGCGACGGGCTCTGTGACGGCTGAAGAAGCCGCCGCGACTTTCGTCGCTATTCGCGACGATGTGGCGGTGCCGTCAGGCTTGTCGTGGCTCATGGACTTGCGCCAGTACGATCAGTCTTCGATGCCTCCCGACGACATGCCGGCGCGTGTGTCGCGGATGATCGCGATTCTGGGACCGAAACTCGGGCCGTTCTGGGCGCTCGTGCTCGACACGCAGATCGAGCACGCGATCCGCGGCCGGCTGCTGCAGCAATTCGTGCAGGATCGCGACGCGACGGTGATGTTGTTTCGCGACGTCGCCGAGGCCCGCGAATGGCTCGACGCCATGACGACACGCCGGGCGCAGTAGCCCTGGCTAGGTGGACGGTTTCGAGATCATGACCTCGGTCGATTTGATGATGGCGAGCGCTTCGTCGCCCCGCTTCAGCTTGAGGGCGCGAATCGCGTCGGCCGTGATGATCGCCGTCAGGCGCTGATCGCCGATCCGCAGCCGGACCTGGCCAAGCAGGCCGTCGACGCGAACCTCCTCGATGAACCCGGCCAGCTGATTGCGTGCGCTCAGGCCGGCGATGGCGCGCGGCGCCTCCCGGGCCTTGCGCGGCCGGCCGGAGCCCTGGTGCGCAGCCAGCCGGTCGATCTCGGCGTCCGAGACGCGGTGGTGCCCGCCAGGCGTCTGCGTGGTCCGGATGCGGCCGGCGTGAATCCACTGCTTGACGGTGGAGTAGCTGACACCGAGCCTGGTGGCGGCCGCGCGGACGGTCATGAGAGTCATGTCGTCTTTCTATTAGTTGCGCGCGGGGCCCCACCCCGCTCGCGCGCTCAGCGCCGCTCCTACGTCGCGGGCTTCACGATGCAGGCTGTAATATACGATAATAATCGTTCTTGTACTCGATTTAGGCTGATTCAAATGCGACTCTGTCTTCTTGCCGTCGTCTGCGCGGTCGCCATGGCCGCCGCTCGCGCCGACTCGCGGCCCGTCAGCCCGCCGGCGCCCAGGCGCGACGTCCTGATCTTCGCGGCGTCCTCGCTGCAGACGGCACTCGACGAACTGGCCGGGCCGATTCAACGCGCGACGGGCATCGGCATCAAAGTGTCGTACGCCTCCAGCTCGGCGCTGGCGCGGCAGATCGTCGAAGGCGCGCCGGCCGATGTGTTCATCTCCGCCGACCTGGACTGGATGGCGTATGTCGCCGAGCGCAAGCTGATTCGCCCGGAGTCGCGCGTGGATCTGCTCGGCAACCGCCTCGTGCTCATCGCCCCACGCGATCGACCGGTGAAGCTGGCCATCGCCAAAGGTTTTGCGCTAACGGCGGCGCTCGGAACCAGTCGTCTGGCGCTGGCCGATCCGGCGGCCGTTCCCGCCGGCAAGTACGCGCGCGCGGCGCTGACATCTCTGGGTGTCTGGGACAGTGTCGCCTCCCGAATCGCGGCGGCTGAAAATGTCCGTGCCGCGCTGCTGCTCGTCTCACGCGGCGAGGCGGCGCTCGGCGTGGTGTATTTCACCGATGCCGTAGCCGATGCCGGCGTCGCCATCGTCGACACGTTTCCATCGGCCACCCATCCGCCGATTGTCTATCCGGCCTCGCTACTCTCGACGTCCGCACCCGAAGGCGCACGGGTGCTCGAATTCCTGAAGTCCGACGCGGCGTGGCCCGCGTTTGCCAAGCAGGGTTTCACGAAACCGGCGCAGCGCTGACGGCTGACGGATGTCCTTGTCCGACGCGGAATGGTCGATCGTCTGGCTGAGCCTGAAGGTGGCTGTCGTGGCCACGCTCGCGAGCGCCATTCCGGCGATTGGCGTGGCCTGGCTGCTTGCGCGCGGGCGTTTCTGGGGTCGCACGGCACTCAACGTGCTCGTGCACATTCCGCTGGTCGTGCCGCCGGTCGTGACCGGGTACGTGCTGTTGCGCGTCTTCGGCCGGCGTGGCCCGGTCGGCGCCTGGCTCGAGCAGTACCTGGGACTTCAGTTTTCGTTCCGGTGGACCGGCGCCGCGCTGGCGGCCGCCGTGATGGCGTTCCCGCTGGTCGTTCGCGCGATTCGGCTCGGCATTGAACACGTCGATCGCAAAGTGGAGGAGTCGGCCGCCACACTGGGTGCGAGCCCGTGGTGGGTGTTTCTCACCATCACGTTACCGCTGGCGTTGCCGGGCCTCCTGGCCGGCCTGTTGATCGGTTTTGCGAAAGCGCTCGGCGAGTTCGGCGCGACGATTACGTTCGTCTCGAACATCCCCGGCGAAACACAAACACTCGCTCTTGCGATCTATACGCAGATTGAGCGGCCCGGAGGCGAGGCCGCCGCGACGCGTTTGATCTGGCTGTCGGTCGTGCTGTCGGTGCTCGCGCTCGTCGCGTCGGAATTGATGATTCGCCGGCAGCAGCGGAGCGACGCATGAGCGTCACGATCGACGTCGCGCATCGCGCCGGCGCGTTCGATCTCGAACTTCGCGAGACGGTACCTGCCGGCTTTACCGCACTGGTGGGTCCGTCCGGGTCCGGCAAGACGACGACGCTCAATATTATTGCGGGGTTGGTTCGTCCGGCTCGTGCCGTCGTCACGATGGGCGACGAGGTGTGGGCCGATACGGCACGAGGCACGTGGGTGCCGCCACATCGGCGGCGCGTCGGTTACGTGTTTCAGGAGCCGCGTCTCTTCCCGCACTTCACCGTGCGCCAGAATCTGCTGTACGGCCGGGGGCTCCAGCCGGAGGACGCGACCGCCATTACGACCGGCGAGGTTATTCAACTGCTGAGCCTCGGGACGCTGCTCGACCGGCGCCCGGCGCGTCTGTCAGGCGGCGAGCAGCAGCGCGTTGCGCTCGGCCGAGTCCTGCTGGCGAATCCGCAACTCCTGCTGCTCGACGAACCGCTGGCCTCGGTCGATCAGGCGCATCGCCTCGAGATCCTTCCGTATCTGGATCGGTTTCGTGAGGCCCACCGCATTCCGACCATCTATGTCACGCACACGTGGGCCGAGGTCGCCGGCCGCGCCGATCACGTCATCGAGCTCGCGTCGGGGCGGGTCGTGGAGTCCACCCGCCGCTAGCGGCCGCGCTGGTCGATCTTCTGGCGAATGAGGGCGAGGTCGTACTGGGCCTTTGAAACTTCGACGTCCATCTGGCGCAGTTCAAGCTCCGCCGCCGCAAACTCCAGGGACTGAGCCGCGCCGACGGCCACGCGAGCCTTGAGGCGAGCGAGCGCCCGCAATCCCACTTGAATCTTGCTCATCAGAATCTTCATGCGCTGATCGGCCTCGACTTCCATCACCCGCAGGTCTGCGAGCCCGGCATCGATGCTCTTGTTGAGGAACTTCTGGCGGAAATCGAGCTTCCGCCGGTAGCCGTCCATGGCAAACTCAAGTTCCTTCAGGCGTGCGCGGATCGGTTCAATCTCGAAGGAGTCGATCATGCCGAGTGACACACGCGCCTCCGCGTGTTTCATGCGCGTTTGCTCCGCCTGGAACTCGGCCGTGGGCACGCTCAACTCAATGCGCCAGCGTTCGCTGACAAAGTCCCTCCCGCTGACAAGCGGCGCGGACACCTGGGTCACCGGTTCGTGGCCGGTCAACCGAACCTCTTCGACCTGCAATTCGACCGACCGGAGGTCAGCGTCAGCGGCCGCGACTTTCAACTGGCCGTCGAGCAGATCCATGGTGCTGGCCGCGCCGACGGCGACGCGCTGCTGAATCGCCTGCAGCAGCTTCATCGCCATCACGTGCTGGTCGCGCGCGAGCACCGCGCGCTGCTTGTAGGACATTTCAAGCATCTGCCGCGCTTCGCCCGTCTGCGCCTGGTACGCGAGCGCGACGACCGAACCGCCCGCAGCCATCGACACCGCTACGCCGCCAATCAGCACGAGTGCGAGCAGCGGCCGCGATCGGGGAATCCAGCGCGGAACGTCGGCCGACGGACCGCGATGCCGCGCGGCGGCGCCGACGCGCGACTCGAGCGCGCGGATGAATTCGTCACGAGGCTCGTGTGGGCCTGACATGGATCGTCCTTTCTTTAATCGTGTCCTTGAGGCTGCCATCGCGCGGCGCCGAGGCCGGCCGCAACCGGCCCAGTTTCTTCTTCAGGGCCGCGCGCGCCCGCCGCAGCCGACCCTCAATCGCCCGTTCGCTTGTATTGCGATCCGTCGCGATCTGGCGAACGGACTTCTCGTCGAAATAGAACGCTTCGAGCAACTCCGCATGGCCGCGTCGCAGTCGCGCGAGACCCCAGCTGACGATCGATGCGGCGTCCGGATCATCCGGCGTGAATGACGGCGCCTCGAGGTCAATCGTCGCGGCATCCACTTCCGGCCGCACCCGCCGGAAATGACTCACGATCGCGTTGCGCGCCACCGTGATCAGCCATCCGATCGGCTCGTCCGGGACGCCCCGCCGTGGCCAGGTGTCGAGCGCCCGCATCCATGTTTCCTGCACGAGGTCCTCGGCCAACGTCCGATTGCCGCCGACGCGCCGCGATACATAGGCGTACAGGGACCGGATGGTGGCGCGATAGGTTTCGAGAACTTCAGCGTCTGTCACGCGCAAGCCTTCTCTATGTAAGTAGACGCGCGAGCGGCCCCAAACCCACGGGGAAAATCACGCCGGGACCCGTTTCGGCTCGATCTGACAGGAAACGAGTCCCGGCCTCGTTTTCTGTCTTACAACTTCGTGTCCCGCAGGAAAAGGCGCGGGTCTCCCCATCCGGTGAGTCGGCACGCACTATGCTCTGAATCCCTTGTTTCAACAATCCAAGCCGGGCCGCTCGAAAGCGTAACCGGCGGGCGAGGGCCGTCCTATGAAGCGCCTGATGAACGTCAGGATCTGGTCAGTCGCGTCGGCCGTCATGGCTGTCGCGGTGGTGGTTGCCGGCATCAGCAGCGATCTGGGCGCGCGGCAGTCGCCGCAATCGCGGCAAGCGCGGCAGGGCTCCGAAAGCTACGTCGAGGGCGAACTCCTCGTCAAGTTCACGCCGGCGATGAACGCGACCGCGCGCGATGCGGCACTCAACAGCCGCCGCGCGGTCCGCCTGCGCCGCTTCGCACGACTCAACCTGGACCACGTGCGGCTGCCGTCAACCGTGACAATGCCGGAGGCCATCGCCGCGTTCCAGTCGATGCCGGGCATCGCCTACGCGCAGCCGAATTACATCCGCCACGCCATCCAGACCGCGCCGCCAAACGACCCGTTGTGGCTCGACGGCAGCCTCTGGGGCCTGCAGAAGATTCAGGCCCAGCAGGCGTGGTCGAATTTCACAACCGGGGACGGCAGCGTCATCGTCGCGAGCATCGACACCGGCATCGACTACACGCATCCGGATCTCGCGCCGAACATGTGGCGGAACCCGTACGAGACGCCCGGCAACGGCATCGACGATGACGGAGACGGCTATATCGACGACGTGTACGGCATCAACACCGCCAATCACAACAGCAATCCCTACGACGACCAGGGCCACGGCACGCACACGTCGGGCACGATTGCCGCCGTCGGCAACAACAACGAGGGCGTCGCTGGCGTGAACTGGAACGCGAAACTGCTGTCCTGCAAGTTCCTCGATGCGTCGGGATCGGGCACGGACGCCGGGGCTATCGAGTGCTTCGACTACATCGTCGCCCTGCGCGCGCGCGGCGAGAACATTCGCGTGACGAGCAACAGCTGGGGATCGTCCAGGAGCAGCGAGCCGGTCTCGCTGGCGCTCAAAGCGGCGATCGACGCCGCCGGTGCGCTCGGCATCATCAATATCTTCGGCGCCGGCAACGACGGCACCGACAACGACGCGTCGCCATTCGACCCGGCCAGTTATGACTCGCCGAGCATCGTCGCCGTCGCCTCGTCCGGGACGAACGATCGCCGGTCGTTCTTCAGCAATTACGGCGCGACGTCGGTGGACCTGGCGGCGCCCGGCGAAAATATTCTGAGTACGTATCCCGGCGGTGCCTATGAGTACCTGTCGGGCACGAGCATGGCGACACCGCACGTCGCGGGTGTGGCCGCGCTGCTCGCGAAGCTCGATCCCTCGCTCACCGCTGAGGGGATGAAGACGTTGCTGCTCGACAACGTCGATCTGTCGACGCGATGGACCGGCAAGGTCGCTTCCGGCGGCCGTCTGAATGCCTATCGCGCCGCCGCGGCCGTCGGCGCCAGCGCGAACACGCCGCCGGCGGTCTCGATCACCGCCCCGTTCGACGGCGCGTCGTTCAAGGCGCCGGCGCTGGTGGGGCTCGGCGCTGCGGCCAGTGATGACGACGGCACCGTGCAGCAGGTCGCGTTTTATGCGAACGGGGGACTGGTTGGTATCGCCACCGGCAGTCCGTACGGCGTGATCTGGAACGCTGCGGTGCCTGGCTCTTACCTGATCACCGCCGTCGCGACCGACGATCATTTCGGCACGACCACGTCGGCGCCGATTCACGTGACGATCCTGGCCAATGCGCCGCCGACCGTTACGCTGACCGCGCCGGCTGACAATTCGTCATTCACCTCGCCCGCGCTCGTGACCATCGATGCGACCGCGGCGGATGCCGATGGTGCCGTGCAGCAGGTGGCCTTCTTTGCCAACGGTGTCCCCATCGGCACGGACGCCGTCAGCCCCTTCTCGATGGCGTGGGCTCCGGCGATTGGCGCCTACACGATCACGGGAATCGCCACCGACGATCAGGGCGCGACCACCACGTCTGCGGCGGTGCACGTCACCGTCAATCCGATGCCCGGGCGCACGAACGTGGCGCTGGCGACCAATGGCGGGACGGCGATCGCGTCGTCCGTCCTGAACTTCAACTATCCGGCGTCGGGGACGATCAACGGCGATCGGAAGGGCCTGAACTGGGGCGCCGGCGGCGGCTGGAATGACGGCACGCCGAACGCGTCGCCGGACTGGCTCGAAGTCGATTTCCGCGGCATCAAGCTGATCGAAGAAGTGAACGTGTTCTCGATGCAGGACAACTATTCGACGCCGGTGGAGCCGACGCCGGCGTTGACCTTCGCGTACTGGGGTCTGCGCGGATTCAACGTGCAGTACTGGGATGGCGTGGAATGGATCGACGTGCCGAACGGCGTGGTGGTGAACAACAACCTCGTCTGGCGCAAGGTCGTGTTCGCGCCGCTCGCGACCAGCAGGATCCGCATCTGGGTCACGGCGGCTTTGAATGGCTACAGCCGGATGATGGAAGTGGAAGCGTGGGGCGTGTCGTCCGGTATCAACGCGCCGCCGGATGTCGCCCTCACGAGTCCGGTGGAGGGCGCGACGTTTTCGGCGCCGCCCAGCGTCACGGTCAGCGCCACCGCGTCAGACAGCGACGGCGTCGTGCAACAGGTGGCGTTCTTCGCCAACGGCGCGCCGATTGGCGTTGATACGTCGAGTCCGTACAGCATCACCTGGACCGCGCCGACGCCGGCCAACTACACGCTGACCGCCGTGGCCACGGATGCCGAGGGCGCCACCACGACTTCGGTGCCCGTGCACATCGTCGTCAAGCCGCCGAATGTGGCGCCGGCCGTGACGATCGCGAATCCTGCGTCCGGGTCGTCGTACGTGACACCCGTGACCGTGGTGATCGTGGCCAACGCATCCGATAGCGACGGCTCGATCGCGTTGGTGAAGTTCTACGCCAATGGCGCGCTGCTGGCCACCACGTCGACGGCGCCGTACACATTCGGCTGGACCAATCCGCTGGCCGGCACGTACGTGCTCACGGCCGTGGCGACGGACAATGAAGGCGCCACGGCGACGTCAGCGCCCGTGTCGGTGACGATCGCGCAGTCGCCGAATCGGATGAACGTGGCCCTGCAGTCCAATGGCGCCATCGCGACCGCGTCATCGGTGCTTACGCCGACCTACGGGCCGTCGGGCGCGATCAATGGCGATCGCAAGGGCCTGTCATGGGGGGCTGGCGGCGGGTGGAACGACGGGACGCCGAACGCGTCGCCCGACTGGATCCAGATCGACTTCGCCGGCGCGAAGACGATCGACGAGATCAACGTGTTCTCGATGCAGGACAACTACACGACGCCGCTGGAACCGACGCTGGCGATGACGTTCGGCTACTGGGGCCTGCGCGCGTTCGAGGTGCAGTACTGGAACGGCTCGGCCTGGGTCACCGTGCCCGGCGGATCGGTGACGCTCAACAACAAGGTCTGGCGCCAGTTCCTGTTCACGCCGATCACGACGACCAAGATCCGGGTCTGGGTGACCGGCGCGCTGAACGGTTACAGCCGGGCGATCGAAGTCGAGGCCTGGGGACAGTAAGGGGAACCGGGGAAGGGGACCCAGGGAATTGGAGAGCGCCTCTGGCAAAGCGCTGATGCGCAATCCGTTTCCTCCGCTCAAGACGTTCAGGCGCGATCCCCACGAGCCTGGCCCAACCTGCTGGCTCCACTCCGAGCATGGCTGCCTGAGCACCTGACGCGTCATGCCCTAGCGATACAATTCGGCACGATGCGGGCGCTCGCGGCAGCTCTGGTCCTCACGCTCGCGGCGGTGACACAGGCGGGCCAGCCGGCGCCGTATCAGCGCGCGGATCTGCCCATCGACCAGCGCGTGCGCGATCTGCTGGGCCGCATGACGCTCGAGGAGAAATTCTGGCAGCTGTTCATGATCCCCGGCGATCTGGACAATCCGGCCAACGACTATTCGCACGGCATCTTCGGCCTGCAGATTCGCGGCGCGAAGACCGCGCGCGAGCACGCCGACCGCATCAATGCCATTCAGCGCTACTTCGTCGAAAAGACGCGCCTCGGCATTCCCATCATTCCGTTCGAGGAGGCCGTGCACGGGCTCGCGTGGGATGGCGGCACGATGTTCCCGGCGGCGATCGGGCTGGCGGCATCGTTTGACACGGACTTGATGCAGGTCGTCGCGGACGCAATCGGCGCCGAAGCGCGCGGCCGCGGCATCCGGCAGGCGCTGTCGCCCGTCATTAATATTGCAGACGATGTGCGATGGGGACGGGTGGAGGAGACGTACGGCGAGGATCCTTACGTGTCGTCGGTAATGGCGGGCGCGTATGTGCGTGCGATCGAAGGCCTCGGCGTCATCGCCACGCCCAAGCACTTCGTCGCGAACGTCGGCGAGGGTGGCCGCGACAGTTATCCGATCGATCACAGCGAGCGGGCGCTGGCCGAGCGCTACTTTCCGCCGTTCGTGGCGGCGCTCGAGGCCGGCGCGCGTTCGGTCATGGCCGCATACAACTCGGTGGACGGCTCTCCGGCCACGCAAAACAGGCACCTGCTCACCGACATTCTCAAGCGTGATTGGAAATTTCCGGGCTTTGTCATTTCCGACGCATCAGGGACCAGTGGCGCGACGGTGCTCCACATGACCGAAGCGAGTACCGCGACCGCCGCGCAGCATGCGTTCACCGCCGGGCTCGACGTCGTCTTTCAGTCCTCATACGGACAGCAGCGCCCCTACCTCGACGCATTTCAACGCGGATTGATCCCGGTTGATGTGATCGATGCGGCGGTGTCGCGCGTGCTGCGGGCCAAGTTCGAACTGGGCCTGTTTGAACATCCGTACGCGGACATCGCTGATGTGGAACGCCGGATGCCCGTGCACCGGACGCTGGCACGGACGGCCGCGGGCAAGTCGATCGTGTTGCTGAAGAACGATCGTGATCTGCTGCCGCTCGCGAAAACGGTCAAGTCCATCGCCGTCATTGGAATGGACGCCGAGGAAGCGCGCCTCGGCGGCTACAGCGGCCCGGGCAACGACAAGGTCTCGATTCTCGCGGGCATCAAGCAAGCGGTGCCGTCAGCGTCGGTTCAATACGCGCCCGGGCCCGGCCGGACAATCCGCGAGTTCGACGTCATTCCGACGGCGCAGCTCGCGTCCGGATCGGCCGCTCAACCCGCGCGCGGCCTGCTTGGCGAGTACTTCGACAATCCGCAACTGCTGGGCCCGCCGCGCCTCACGCGTACGGACGCGCGCATGGACTTTCGCTGGACCCTCAATTCGCCGGGGCGCGGCATTCCCTTCGACTGGTACTCGGTGCGCTGGACCGGCACGCTGACGATTCCTGCGGCTGGTCCGACGCACATCGGCGTCGAGGGCAACGACGGCTATCGGCTGTTTCTCGACGATCAACTCGTGATCGACAACTGGATCAAACGGTCGTACGGCACGCGCACGGTGCCCGTGTCCTTTCAGGCGGGATCGACGCATGCGATCCGGCTCGAGTACACCGAGCCCGCCGGCAATGCGCGGATCAAGCTGATCTGGAACGCCGGCATCACCGACCCCTCGCGCGCGGCGATCGACGAGGCCGTCGCTGCCGCGCGCGCGAGCGACGTCGCCGTCATCGTCGCAGGCCTTGAGGAAGGGGAGTTCCGCGACCGCGCGAAGCTGGGCCTGCCCGGTCGGCAGCCGGAACTGATTGAGGCCATCGCCGCCACGGGCAAGCCGACGATCGTCGTACTCATCGGCGGCAGCGCGATCACGATGCCATGGCTCGACACGGTCGGCGCGGTGATCGACGCGTGGTACCCCGGCGAGATGGGCGGAGCCGCTGTTGCCGACGTGCTGTTCGGCGACGTGAATCCGGCTGGCCGCCTGCCCATCACATTCCCGGTCTCCGAAGGGCAACTGCCGCTTTCGTACAACCACAAGCCGACCGGCCGCGGCGACGACTACGTGGATCAGACCGGGATGGCGCTGTTCCCATTTGGATTCGGTCTGAGCTACACGACATTCGAGTACTCGAACCTGGTCATCGAGCCTGCCGAGATGCCTGCGAATGGAACCGCCACGATTCGGTGCACCGTCAGGAACACTGGGCGTCGGAGCGGCGATGAGGTGGTGCAGCTCTACATCCGCGACGTTCTGGCGTCGGTCGCGCGGCCGGTCCTTGCACTGCGCGGGTTCGATCGCGTGAGCCTGCAGCCGGGCGAACAGCGCACCCTCACCTTTGCTGTGGGCGTGGCCGACCTGCAGATGCTCGACGCGAACATGAAATGGACCGTCGAACCGGGCGCCTTTCGCGTGTTGATCGGCAGCTCGTCGAAAGACATTCGTCTGCGCGGCCAGCTCACGGTTCGCTGAGCGAACTGTGGCGATGGGGATGGCCGTCTATCTCGGTCTTGACGCCAGCACGCAAAGCCTGACAGCGACACTGATCGAGGCCGGTCCCGGCCGACACGAGGTGTTGTTCGACTATTCACTCGTCTATGACCGCGACCTCCCGCGTTACGGCACCTCGCACGGCGTCATTCGTGGTGACGATCCCTCCGTCGTTGTCGCGCCGGCCCTGATGTGGGTGGACGCGCTCGATCAGGTGATGGCGCGGCTGACCGCTGAACGCCCTCGCGACATGGCGAGGCTGACGGCGATTTCCGGATCGGCGCAGCAACACGGCAGCGTCTATCTCACGAAAGCGGGCGTGGCTCGGCTGGAGATGGTCGACCCGAGGACCCCGCTCGCGTTGCAGATGGCCGCGGCGTTTTCAAGGCCGATGTCGCCGGTGTGGATGGACTCGAGCACGGACGTCGAATGCGGCGAGATCGAGGACGCCGTCGGCGGCGCCGGACGGCTGGCCGCGCACACGGGTGCCCGCGCGTTCGAACGATTCACGGGTCCACAGGTCCGCGCGTTTGCCAAACGAGATCCGCAGGCCTATGCCGCGACCGATCGTATCCATCTGATTTCGTCGTTCATGCCATCGCTGCTGGCGGGTGCGGAGGCGCCGATCGATCACGGCGACGGCTCCGGCATGAACCTGATGGAATTGTCCACTGGCACCTGGTGGGACGAGGCGGTCCGCGTGACGGCGCCGGATCTCGCCGCCAGACTGCCGCGCCTTCAGCCGTCGTGGACGGTCGTCGGGCCACTCGCGCCGTACTGGCAGGAGCGATACGGATTGCCGGCGGCGAAGGTCATCGCGTGGTCCGGCGACAATCCGTGCAGCCTCATCGGCAGCGGCCTGGTGCGCGAGGGCCGGCTGGCCATTTCGCTCGGGACCAGCGACACCGTCATCGGGCTGATGACGGAACTGCGCATCCACGAAGGCGGCATCGGCTATGTGTCCGCCTCGCCGACCGGTGACTACATGGGCACGACCGTTTTCAAGAATGGATCGCTCGCGCGCGAGCGCGTGCGCGACGACTACGGCTTCGACTGGGCGGCGTTTTCCGCCGCGCTGGCGTCGCGGCCGCCGGGCAATCACGGCGCCATGATGCTGCCGTGGTTCGATCCCGAAATCACGCCGCACGTGGCGGTGCCTGGCGTGCGGCGCATTGATCTTGATCCAGCCGACGCGCCCGCCAACGTCCGCGCCGTCGTCGAGGGCCAGATGATGGCGATGGCCAATCACACGCGCTGGATGGGCGGGGATGCGGCGGTGATCTACGCCACGGGCGGTGCCGCCGGTAATCGGCAGGTACTGCAGGTGATGGCGGACGTGTTCGGCGCCGAGGTCGTGCGATCGCGCGCGGGCAATTCCGCGGCACTTGGCGCGGCGCTGCGCGCGTGGCACGCCGACGCGCGGGCCAGCGGCCAGCCGGTTGACTGGGACGCGATCGTCGCACCATTCACCGCGCCGGATCCGGCATGGCGGTTTCGCCCGAGCGCCGATGCCGCCGCGGTGTATGCCGAATTACGCCGGCGGTATGCGCGTGCCGAGGCCCACGCGCTCGAACCCGTCTAGCGGCCGTTTGTTACACTCCATCAGTCCCAATGGCCGGACCGACACGTCCACGCACCTTCGACCGATCGCTCGTCGAGGGCCCGATTGGTCCGGCGGTCTGGAAAATCGCGTGGCCCACGATGCTGCAGAACGTGATCGCCGGGCTGCAGGGCGTGATCGATCACGCGATGGTCGGACACTTCGTCGGGTACACCGCGAACGCGGCCATCGGCGTCAGCTGGCAAATCATTCTCGTCGTCATTGTCTTCGCCAGCTCCGCGTTCAGCGGGATGGGCGTGATGGTGGCGCGGTTTGCCGGCGCCAACGATTCGCACCGGGTCAATCGCGTCGTGTATCAGGCGTTCCTGACCGCCGCCGGGCTGTCCATCATCCTCGGCACGATTGGATGGTTCGCGGCGCCGAGCCTGCTCGATCTGATCAACGCCGCGCCGGCGGTCCGGGCCGAAGCGCTGCCGTTTCTGCGGACGATGCTGGCCGGCATCCTCGGCATGATGATGTTTTTCATGTTGAGCGGCGCGTTCAGGTCGGCGGGCGACTCGCGCACGCCGCTGCGGCTCGGCGTCCTGATGACGCTGCTGACGGTGGTCTTCAATGTGATCCTGATTCCGATGTACGGCACGGCCGGGGCGGCGATTGGCACCGTGGCGAGCAGCACCCTGGTGTCGGCGTTCGGCGTGTGGCGCATGACGCGGCCGGACTCGGTCATTCATTTCGAGCCGGGTATGAGCAAGGCGCCGGACTTCGTGATCATCCGATCGCTGTTCCGGTTCGGGCTGCCGACGGGGTTTCAGGGCATCGCGATGAACGTCGCCGGCGTGCTGCTGCTGCGGTACATCGGATCGCTGCCGGAAAGCGCCGCGGCGCAGGCGGCCTATGCCGTGTGTTACACGGAACTGTTTTCGCTCATCACCTGGACGTCGGTGGGCCTGATGGGCGCGTCGGCCACGATCGCCGGGCAGAACCTCGGCGCGGGTCATCCCGATCGAGTCGTGTCTGGCGTGTGGGTGGCGTCGCGCATCGGGATGACCCTGGCGGCGGGGGTCGGCGCGTTGTTTCTGGTGGCGCCGCGACTGCTGCTGGCCGTCTTCGGCATGACCGATCCGGAGGTGCTCGGCATCGGCCAGCAGTTGCTGCGCTACCTGGCGATTTCCGGGTTCTTCGTCTCGGTGGCTCTGTGTTTTACGGGCGCGCTCCAGGGCACCGGCGATACCCGCAGTCCGCTGTATATTTCAATCGTTTCGCAGATCGTCATTCCCCTGGGGTTCTGCGCGATCATGCAGGCGACGCGCGGGCTCGAGGCGTCGCACATCTGGACGGCCATCGTGCTCGGGCACGTCACCCGCTGCACGCTGAGCATCGCGCGCTTCCGGCTGCAGAAGTGGCGCACAATTACGGTCGAGTTGACGCGCTGAGACCTGACGGATGGGTCGATCTATTTGTGAAGGGTTGAAGACATGAAGGGACGCGCAACGGTTCGGATTTCTGGTTTCGTTCTGGCGATGGTGGTTGGCGGCGCCGGCCTGCTGTGGCCGCAGGCGGCCGTGGTCGACGCCAAGGCACAGGCGGCCGCTGCGGCAGCCTCGCTGCCGGCGAAGCTGTCGGACGCCGATTTCTGGAAATTGACGGCCGCCATTTCCGAGCCCGGCGGGTATTTTCAGATCGTCGACAACTTCACGTCGAACGAGGGCGAAATCGCCACGCTCATGTCGACGATCACCAGCCGCGGATTGTCGGGTGGTGTGTACATCGGGGTGGGGCCCGAGCAGAATTTCAGTTACATCGCCGCGCTCAAGCCGGCGATGGCGTTCGTCATCGACATCCGCCGGCAAGCGGTCGTGCAGCACTTGATGTTCAAGGCCATGATGGAGATGTCGAAGGATCGCGCCGACTTTCTGTCGCTCCTGTTCGCCAGGCCGCGGCCGAAGGCCGTGACGGCGTCCACGCCGATTCAGGAGATGTGGACCGCGTACTTCGCCGTGCTCACCGAGCCCGCGCTGGCCGTGTCCGTGCACGACCGCGTCGTAGAACGACTCGAGAAGACGCATGGATTCACGCTCACCGCGGACGAACGGACTCAGCTCGATGGCGTGCTCGGCGCCTTCGTGCAGTACGGCCCCGGCATCACGACGCGCGGCACGTTCAACGGCCGCGGAGGTGGTGGCAACAACTTTACGTTTGCCGATCTCACGGGGTGGGCGATCGACGGCACCGGCGTGCCGCAGAGCTTCCTCTCGACCGACGAGCATTTTCAGACGGTGAAGGCGCTCGAGGACAAGAACCTGGTCGTGGCCGTCAGCGGGGATTTCGGCGGCCCGAAGGCGCTGCGGGCGATTGGCCAGTACGTGCGCGACCACGGCAGCACGGTGACGGCGTTCTACCTGTCGAACGTCGAGCAGTATCTGTTCCAGGACGGCAAACAGCAGGCGTTTTACGACAACGTGGGCACGCTGCCGGTGACCGAACGCAGCGTGTTCATTCGGCCATACGCGCTGCGGCGCGGCTCGTCGCCGGGCCTGTGCGGCATCACGACGTTTCTCAAGAACGTCCAGGCCGGCCGAGTACCGACGTACAACGACTCGATGAACTGCCAGTAGCCGTTTGGGGACGTACCTGTTTTCCACCGGTCGGTCCGCGCTGCGACCCCGACCTGTGGAAAACAGGTACGTCCCCAAACACGTCGTACACTCTGGCCATGCGCTCCACACGGCTGTTTCTGCTGCTGACGGCGATCCTGGCGGTCTCGGTCGGTGCCTGGCCGGCGGGGCAGGCTGGACAGACGGCCCCGCCACCCCCGTTGCCCCCGCCGATCCCGACCGGTACAGGCTTCATTTCCGGGCAGGTCATCGACAGTGTGTCGCGCAAGCCGATCCCCGAGGCCATCGTGAGAATCAGTGGCCGGTTCATCCCCGCCGGCGGCCGCGCCGCCACCGGCCAGGGCACCGGACAGGTCATGACCGACGCGCAGGGACGATTTTTCTTCGGCAGCCTGCCGGCCGGCACCGTGACGGTCACCGCAGACAAGACTGGGTACGGACCGGTCGGCGGATCGACTGAGCTGAGCGTTCTCCAGCTCACGCTGGCCGACAACGACAAAATGCTGGACGCGCGGATCCGGCTCTCGAAACTGGCCGCGCTCTCCGGCATGCTCCGTGACGCCGCCGGCGATCCCATCGTCGGGACCGACGTGCTCGTCATGAGTCAGAACGTGGTCAATGGCCAGTTGGCCTGGCAACCGAGAGGCCGGGCGCGCAGCGACGACCGCGGCATCTATCGCCTGGGCAACCTCCCGGCGGGCGACTACATTACCTGCGCGTGCAGCCGCGATCCGATTCCGCTGGATCCGATTCTGCTCACGACGCTCGGATCCGAACCGCTCCAGATGATGAATGTGGCCGCGCGGGCGTTGTCCGGCGGCAGCGACGCGATCACGATGGACGCCAACACGCGCACCTATGCGCCGACGTTTCACGCGAACACTTCGAGCATCACTCGCGCCACCAAAGTGACGATTGCGCCGGGCGAGGACAAGACCGGCGTCGACATCAATCTGGAAGTCGTGCGCGGCACGCGTGTGTCGGGCGCGGTCGTGGGCGCGCCCGGTCCGATTTCGGCGACCTCGCTCCGGCTGGTTCCGGCCGGCGACGGCGGTGTAACGCCTGACATGTTTTCGGTGCCGCCGATGCTCGTGCAACCCGACGGGCGTTTCGATTTCGCTCCCGTTCCACCCGGTCAGTACCGGTTGGTCGTCGTGTACCGCGATACTGGCGGACGCGGAGGTGGCCCGTCTGGAGCCGCGCTGTCGTTGGTGGGTGGCGCTGGCCGAGGGGCTCCTGCGGCACCCGCCGAAGCGACCATGTCCGCGCGCGGCGGAGCACCGAACGAGGCGCCGCCGCTGTGGGCGAGTGAGTTGCTGACTGTGCCGGAAGCGGGATTGAGGAACGTCACCGTCGCGCTGCGTCGCGCCTCGGTGTTGACAGGCCGCATGCAGTGGCTCGGCGCCGCGCCGCAACCTCCCGCGACGATGCTCCAACGCGCAGTGGTGGGCGTCGGCCCATTCAACGTCCAGGATGTTCTGACATCGATGGCCGCCACGTCCGCAGGCCGCTTCGCGCCGGATGCCACGTTCACGGTCGCCGGCGTGGTGCCAGGCAGATACGTGCTCAGTCCAAACGCACTGCCGGGGTATCCGAACCTGAAATCGATCGTGGCCGGCGGTCAGGACATCACCGACATGCCGCTCGACGTCGCCGACAAGGATGTCGGCGAGATCGTCATCACCTTTATCGACACGCCGCTCGCTGCCTTGACGGTCACGACCAACGCGGCCACGACGTCCCCGCCGTTTGACGATGCCTGGCTCTTTGTCTTTCCAGCCGATCGCGAATATTGGCCGAACGTGGCGTCGGCGCGGCGACGCTATCGGGCGGCGCCATTTTCACCGAAGGGCAATGTGGCGCTCGACGGTCTCCCCGAGGGCGATTACTTCGTGGTCGTCAGCACGGGCTCGGACTTCCAGAATTGGCAGGATCCCGCGCATCTCGAGGCCCTGTCGCGCAAGGCTCAACGCGTCACGCTCGTCGATGGCGACAAGCGCGCGGTGGAGGTGCGTCGATGACGCACCGCGTGCGTCTCATGGGGGTCGTGCTTCTATTGGCACCGCTCGCCGTGGCCGCCGTCCGAACCGAGCCGAGACAAAATCCACCGCGGCGCGATGCGCCCGCGACTCCGCCGCCCCCGACGTCGTCGATCGTCGGCACCGGCGCGCTCGGCGGTGTGGTGACGAACGACGATGGATCGAAGCCGGTGCGCTATGCGTACCTCGTGCTGATCGGAACCGGCACCGGTGTCGTGAAAGTGTCGTCGACGGACGCCGACGGCAAGTTTCTGTTCGCGAATCTGCCGGCCGATCGGTACACGCTCGGCGCCAGCAAGCCGCCGTACCTGGGGACCGTTGCCGGCGCGCGACGGCCGGCGCGGATGGGCACGGCGATCGCGCTGGCCGACGGGCAGAAGATCGCGAACGTGGCGATTCGCATGGCGCACGGCGGCGTGATCACGGGCACGGTGGTCGATGAGAAGGGACAACCGGCGGGCAGTGTTCGGGTCGGCGCGTACCAATTACGCGTGCAGAACGGTGAGCGCGTGCCGGTGTCGGTGGGCTCGGCGGCCCAGACGGACGAGCGCGGACGGTACCGGCTGTTCGGGTTAGTCCCCGGTGATTACCTGGTCGGCGTCGCGGGCGCTCCGGCGCCGATCGCGCTTCAGCCGCTGTCGACGACTGAGGTGGACGCCGCGATTCGCGCCGGCAACGCGCCTCAGCCGGCGCCGTGGGCGCAGTCGCCGCTGCGGTACGCACCGGTGTATTTTCCCGGCACCCTGCGCGCCGGCGATGCGATGGTGCTGACGCTCGGGTCAGGTGATGAACGGCCGAACGTCGATTTCAAACTGGAGATCACTCGTGTGGTGAGTGTCTCCGGTTCCGTGGTCGGCGCCGGTGGTCAGTTACCGCCACGGCTCGCGGTGACGTTGGCGTCGAAGGGGTCAAGCGTCATCCAATCGACCATGAGCGCGCCGACCCAGTCCGACGGAAGTTTCCAGATTGCCAGTGTCCTGCCGGGTACCTATCTGCTGCGGGCCAACGGCGGAGGGCCGGTTGCCGTGCCGGGTGCTGCGCCGCAGTCGATGCAGCAGCTGGCCGTAGCAACCGTCGAAGTCAATGGCGCGGATGTGATGGGCATCCAGCTCGTCCTGCGGCCAGGCGCCACACTGGCCGGTAGCGTCGTGTTTCGCGGTTCAGCCGCGCAGCCAGCCCCCGCGGGCTGGCGGCTTCCGGTCCGGACGTTCGGTCCGACGACCACGACTGTGCCGACCGCACAGCCGGTCAACGAGGCCGGCGCGTTCTCTCTCACGAATCTCTTTCCCGGAACGTATCTGATCGGCGGACAGCCGGCACTGGGTCCGACGACGGACGCGATGACCTGGTCGCTCGAGTCTGTCGTCATCGACGGGCGCGACGTCACGGATCGGCCGGTCGAGATCGGGGACGTGCCGCCGCAGAGTCTGGTGGTCACATTTACGGATCGCTATCAGGAGCTTTCGGGCCGCATCACGAATGCGAGCGGCGCGCCGATGTCGCAGTACGCGATTGTCGTGTTTCCGGAGGACAAGACGTACTGGATTTCCGGATCGCGGCGGATTCTGACGACCCGGCCTGGCACTGATGGCAAATTCATCCTGTCGGGTTCCGGCCCCACGAATCTGCCGCCGGGCCGGTACCTGCTGGCGGCGGTCACGGACATCGATCGCGACGAACAGTACGATCCCGCGTTTCTGGCCGGGATCGTTCCGGCTGCCGTGCCCGTGACGCTGGCCCCCGGCGAAAAGAAAGTCCAGGACCTCATCGTCCGTTGAGTTGGGGACGTACCTGTTTTCCACAGGCTGCCCCTGGCCAATCTGATTTGCGGTTACGATCGTGTTCGAGGCCTGTGGAAAACAGGTACGTCCCCATGCGATACGCACTCATTCTGATCGTGGTGCTGACGGTGGCGGTCTCTGCCCAGCAGGGCGGCGGGTCGCAAGGGCGTCAGGGCGGACAGGGCAGTCAAGGCTCGGGCGGAGCCAGAGCGACGCCGAAGCCAACGGTCCCGCCGGATCCGGACGTCGACAAGGACGCGGACAAAGACGCCGATCGCAAGTTCTCGCCGATCGGCTTCTACGATCTGCTGGCCTACGAACAGGCGTTTCCCGGCGCGGTCGGCAGCCCGGAGGTCGCGCGCGCCAGCGCACAGAAGTACTCCGCGTTTTCCGCCAGCGTGATGCGAGGCGGCCTCGACAACGATTTCTGGGTCAACCTCGGGCCCGCGACCGTCGAACGCAGCGGTAACGCGTCCGGCAACATCTCCGGCCGGGTCTCGGCCCTGGCCATCACGCCGCGCTGCGCACTGAGCGGCGGGTGCCGGCTGTGGGTCGGTACGGCCGGCGGCGGCGTCTGGCGCACCGACGACGCCATGCGCACGACTGATCCGAAGTGGAAATGGGTCGGCATCGGCCTTGGCACCAACAGCATCGGCAGCCTTGCGATGGATCCAGGTGACCGGTTCGGCAGCACCCTGTACGTCGGCACGGGCGAGACGAACACGCCGAACAACTCCGGCGCAGGCACGGGCCTGTATCGCACCACGGACGGCGGCGATTCCTGGTCGCGCATCAGCACGATGATCACCGACCCGCTCGTATCGCCGGCGCCAATCGATTTCACATCCACGCGCGGCATCAGCACGGTCATCGTCGATCCGACGAACACGCAGACGCTGTATGTGGCGACGACGAGCGCGATGCTGGGGATGACGGCGGTGCGCGGCGGCCAGTCGCAGGTGACGGGCTATCCGCAGCCGCGCGTTGGGCTCTACAAGACGACGAACCGCGGCCAGTCGTGGACGCTGATATGGGTGCCGCCGCTCGATCCCGTCATTCCGGCGAATCCCAACCTCGGTATCGGCGTCGGCGACACGATGTTCGGCGTCAGGCACGTCAAACTCGACCCGAAGGATCCCGGGATCATCTACGCCACGGCCTGGAACAATGCGATTCACCGGTCCGCGCCGTCACTCGAAGGCGGCGACGCGTCCTTCAAGCCGATCTACGCCCTCGTCAACGCCGTCCGATTCCGTGATCTGGCGATGTTCGATCTCACGGTCAAAAACGGCAAGACGCGCGTGTACGTCTATAACGGCACCGAAGCGGCGGCGCCGCAGGGGTTCTATCGGCTCGACAACGCCGATGTGCCGGCCGCGTCGCTCGTGACCGGATCGGGTGCGTCGCTGACGAATACCAGCGCCTGGCTCGCGCTGTCGTCCGACATCTCGTCGCAACCCGGATTCACGAGCCGCCGGATGTGCAGTTCGCAGTGCTACTACGATCTCGTGGTCGCCACGCCGCCCGGACAGCCCGACACCGTGATCATCGGCGGCGTCGCGCAGTCGACGTTCGGGCAAGCGACGATGCGGTCGACGAACGCGGGCGTGGGCTTTTCGGCATTCGGATCGGACGCCCAGCCGACCTCGAACCAGAGCCATGTGGACGTGCGCGCCGTCGCGTTTCACCCGCGCGATCCGGACATCGCGTTCGTCGGATCGGACGGCGGCCTGGTGCGCAACGACGGGAACTTCACGGACGCCCGCAGCCGCTGCTCGACGCAGTTCACGGGCACCGCGAGCTGCCAGGTGGCGTTCGCGGCGGTTCCGACACGGCTGTACTTCCTCAACAAGGGCTTGCAAACGCTGCAGTTCTACAACATCGAGCTCGACCCGCAGCAACCGTTGAAACGGATGATTGGCGGGTTGCAGGACAACAGCACGATCTGGCAGGACGGCACGGGCAGCCAGCTGACTTGGACGACGCTGTTTCCGTTCGGCGACGGCACGTCGGCGTCGGGGTTCCACCCGGCGAATCCAGCGATCGTCTTTGCGAGTTTCCAGAGTAACAACTACTTCACGAATTTCCGGAATGGCGACAGCACGTCATGGGTGCGGACGCACGATCCCATCCAGGTCGCCGCCGAGCGCGAAAGCGTCACCGCGTCCACGGGCCGGCAGTTCCTCACGTTCGATCGCACGCGGCCAGACACCCAGTTCACCGCCTTCCAGCACGTCTGGCGAACGCAGACCAACGGCGGGCCACAGGCGTTTCTCGAAGCCAACTGCAAGTTTCCCGGCGGTACGTCGGCCCGCATCTGCGGCGACTGGGTGCCGCTGGGCATCGAGTTTCCGTTCCAGGCCGGCAGCACGCCCGAGTCACCCAGCCGCAAGCCGGGGGATCTGACCAGTGATTTCTACGGCACCGATCGCACCGGCGGCCTCATCGTCTCTGCCGAGCGCACGCCAGCCGACACCGGCACGCTCTGGGCCGCGACGAACATGGGACGACTCTTCATCGCGAAAGGCGTCGACGGGGCGGCCGCCGCGGTGCAGTTCGTGCGCATCGACACGCCGGTCATGCCCAATCGATTCGTCACGCGCATCGTGGTCGATCGGTTCGATCCGAACGTCGCCTACATCTCGTACTCGGGCTTCAACGCGTTGACGCCGGGCACACCGGGCCACATCTTCCGAGCGGTCTACAACCCGGGTACGCAACTCGCGTCATTTGTGTCCGCCGACTACGACATCGGCGACATCCCGATCAACACGATCGCGTTCGACGACGTGCGCGGGGATCTGTACGCCGGCACGGATTTCGGGCCGCTTCGGTTGCGCAAGGACATGACCCACTGGGAAGGCGCGGGATCAGGTTTCCCTGAGGCGTTGATGGTGGATTTGGAAATTCTGCCAGACGCCCGGATCCTCGTGGCGGCGACGCACGGCGTGGGGATTTACTATCTGGCCTTGCCTAAGGTGCCGGTCGAGTCGCCTGCGACACCACGGCGCCGTTAGCGCCAGACCATCCCTGTCGCCGGTGGCCGCTGGGCTGGTTGCCCGTGGGCGAGGACGTGCTCGCCGCGATCAGAGCTCACTTGATGTCTTGAGCCTTCACGATCCGCACTCCGAAGACCGGCACAATCCGCCCATCCCCGCTCGCCTGGAACTTGACCGTCGATCGCGCCTTGCCGCGCGTGAGCGCGATCGGCACCGCATAGGTCTCGTCAAAGTACCCGCTGGCCTTCGCGTTCGTCTGAAAGCGTCCGACGACGGTGCCGTCGACGACGAGGTCGAAGGCGCCGGTGGTTGGCGGAAGACCGACTTCGTTGAAGTAGGTCACGATCAGGGCCATTTCGACCGTGGGCTCGACGGGCAGATCGAAGGAGAACCATCCGTTGCCCGATCGGCTCGAGCGTCCGCCAGCTCGCGGAGCCGGGCGATTGGGATCGCTCGTCTGATAGTTGAATTCCTTCTCCAGTGCCGCGTCGCCTGGTTGGATGAACGACACGGTTGCCGCCTCGATCTTCCGTCGTCGTTCCCGCTCGGCGGTCATCGAGCTGGACCGCTCGTCGTATTCGGTCGGCGTCAGGAGATCGAAATAGATCTGATACACCTTGCGGTGCGTGCGGTAGAACGGCGCCAAGGTGACGTCGCCGGGCGTGCCGGCCACGGTCAGGACGCGCGCGACCTGCTTGGCGGTGAAATCGCCCGGCTTCGCGGCCGGCTGAATCCACTCGTCGAGCGGCCGGCCGGCTGCGACGAGCGATGGGATCTGTGGCGCGGCGGCGCCGCCCCCGCCTTGTCCGCGTCCGCCTGTCGGTCGCGTACCGTGATCGCCGGCGAGGCAGAGAGGTCCCCACATGATCGCCGTCACCGACTTGTTGTCCGGCGTCGGCTCGAGACGCAGCGACTTCGGCGCCGTGAGCTCGACCTTGTCGCCGGATTTCCACGTGCGCGTGATCGCGACGTAGGTGCTCGGCGGGATGCGCGGATCGTTGGCCGACACGTTGCGGCCGCCGGCGCCGCCCGGGCGCAGGCTGGCCACTGGCGGCTGTTCGATCGCCGAACCGTTCAGGCTGATGCGGAAGCCGTCGCCGGCCCAGACCGGTCGCCGCACCATCAGCGTGAAGGGCTTGGCGGGCGCGGCCGTGAATGCGATCGTCGCCTGATCGCCATCCGGAAACCCGGTGTCCATCGCGAGCTTCGCGCCGTTCGCGAATTCCGCCGTGGACGGCACCAACAGGTTCACCCACATCGTGTCGTCGGACTCGTAGTAGAGCCCGTCGCCGTGGAGCGCGTGGCTTTCCATCCCGGAACCGACGCAGCACGTGAAGCTCTGCTGCATGTTCTGGTATTCCTGCTGCACGCCCCGGCCGACCGGCACCATATAGGACGTGCGGCCGTCCTCGGGATCGATCGATCCGAGGATGTGGTTGAACAGCGCGCGCTCCTGGAAGTCGGCGTAGTACGCGTCCGGCCGCAGCGCGAACAAGCGGCGCGTCAGCTTGAGCATGTTGTACACGTTGCACGTCTCGGCCACGCGGCCGTCCACGCGCGGGCTCAGCTCATCGGGCGCACCGAAGTACTCCGCAAGGCCGTGGCCGCCCGTGGCGTAGGTGTGATGCTGCACGACGCGATCCCAGAAGAACGCGGCCGCGACGATGTCCTCGGGGTCCGCGGTGTAGCCGTAGCGGGCGGCGGATCCAATCAGTTTCGGGATCTGGCAGTTGCCATGCTTGCCGTTCAGGTTGTCCTGGTGACGCTTGAGCGCGTCGGTGAAGGCGTGGTGCTCGAACCGGAGTGAGAGCGTCAGCCAGCGCTTGTCCCCGGTGTCGGCGTACAGGTCGGCCAGGATCTCGTTTATGCCGCCGTGTTCGGTGAGCAGCATCTTCTGAACCTGGGCGTCCGTCATCGGCTTCAGGACGCCCTCGGTCCAGGCCGCGAACTTGAGCCAGACCTCGAGCGCCGTGCGGTTGCCGGTGTGCCGGTACGCGTCGCGCAGGCCGCTGAACGTTTTCTGGAGCGTGTACCACGGCGACCACAGGCCGTTCAGATCGAAACCGCCGGAGCGGATCTCGCCTCTCGACACCTGCTTGAACACGTCACGGCCGTCGGTGTTGTCGGCGGTGATGATCGCGCCCAGATAGCCATCGCCGCGAGCGTCCTGCACTTCCTTCAGCTCGCGCACCAGGTAGTCGGCGCGGGCCTTGAACTTCGGATCGCCGGTGGCCTGGAACATGAGGCTCACGCCCGACAGGTGATGGCCGGCGATGTGGCCGGTCAACTGCCGTCCGGATCCGTCCCAGCCGCCGTACGGCTCGGCTTTCTGCTGCAGGCCCGCACGCACGCGATAGAACGCCATCATGCGGTCGGGATCGAGCGCCAGCAGGTACGTCCCCGTCACGTCCTGCGCGCGTTTCAGCGGGCCGCCGGTCACCCGCACCTTGCCGAGCGGCACCGGCCGCGCCCGCAGCACCTGCGCCTCGAACGCGCGGACCGCGGCGTTCTGGGCGTCCGAGGCGCGGGGACTGCCGCCCGCCAGGGCGGAGATCGGCGCAGTCCTGGCAATCGCCAGGGCAGAGGCCGCGGTCGCAGAGGCATGCAGGAAATGGCGTCGTGATGGCATGGGGGAAGTAGAGCACCAGACGCGGGCGGCGTCCAGATGGCGTCGGATCACGGCCGACGACGGAAGAGCGATTTACCTTGGGGGGCCATGGGGAACCATGGAGGTTGGGCTTGGCGGCTCCCCATGGCCCCCCAAGGTAAAACCTTTCTCGTATGATCGACCGCATGTCTAAGCGCTATTGGCTCATGAAGTGCGAGCCCTCGGCCTACACCATCGACGATCTCAAGCGCGATCGGAAGACCAGCTGGGAGGGCGTGCGCAATTATCAGGCGCGCAATTTCATGCGTGACCGTATGCAGGTCGGCGACGAGGTCCTGTTCTACGCGTCCAATGCCGAGCCGTCCGGCGTCACCGGTTTCGCGCGCATCGCGCGCGCCGGGTATGTGGACGAGTATCAGTTCAAGCCAGGACACAAGTACTACGACCCCGACAGCTCTCACGAAAAGCCGGCGTGGTACATGGTCGACATCGAGTTCGTCGAACGCTTTCCGGCGACGCTGCCGCTCGAGACCCTGAAGCACACGAAGGGCCTCGAAAAGATGATGGTGATTAAGAAGGGCAGCCGGTTGTCAGTGCAGCCTGTGAGCAAGGGCGAATATGACATCGTCGCCAGGCTTGCGCGGAAGCTGAAGTCCTGAGCGCGGGACATCGGTCGCAAAGGGCGGGCGCGTGAACTGGTTGACGCACGACGCGTCGACTGACGCGGCCGAGGCCGTCCCGATGAACGTCTGCATCAGCGTCCAGAGGCACGGCGCATTCATCTGATGGCCGGTGTGCGGCGCCGTGATCTGGCGGCCGCGCGGCAGGGACGCAATCGCCTCGGCGGCGATCCACGGCGGCGTGGCGCCGTCGGCCTGGCCTGAGAACATGATCACCGGCGTCTGTCCGCGAACCTGGTCAATGAAATTGTCTGGCGCCTTGCCGCGGGGCCACTCGCGACAGGCGGCGAGGTGCGCGCGCACCCGCCGATCGCCCAGGAACGTTCCGCGCGTCTCGGCCACAATCTGGGCCTCGGTGATGAACGGCGCGTCCTCGGCGCACGTCACGGAAAAGTACATGCCGCGCGCGAGTCCGGCGCCAATGTTGAAGCGCGTGGCCATCGCCGTGAACGGCGCGAAGTCGTCCAGAGCGGCGCGGTGCACGACCAGCGGCACGAAACTGGCTGAGGTCGTCGAGTACAGCAGCAGCCGCAGGTGCTCGACATACTTCTCGCGTTCGAGCCGGACCGATCGGGGCTGACCGGTCACGGGATCCGTGATCCGGATTTGTACCGGGCCGCGATCGAACTTCGCCAGAACGGCATCGAATTCTTCCCGAAGGCGCGGATAGGCGCCGCGGCACGCCTGATCGATCACGCAATCGGCGAGCAGTTGCTCCCAGGCGTTCTGGGCGGCCCGCGCGAAGGGCAGCGGCAACTTGAATCCCGGTGTGGCGACGCCGACAAGGAACGCAGACCGGACGCGATCCGGATACTGCCGCATATACACGAGCGCCGCTGTGGTGCCATACGAGGCTCCCGCCAGATTGATGCGCTCGTAGCCAAGCGCCCGGCGCACATCGTCGAGGTCGTCCATCGCGATCGACGTCGTGTATTGCGTCAGGTCGGCGAGGGTTTCGAGTTGCCGTCGGCAGGCGGCAATCGACGATGGCGGAAAGAGCTTGCCGTAATAGACATCCGGCTTCGACGGGTCTTCGCCGATGTCCCGGCAGTGCAACGGATGGGATGCGCCTGTCCCGCGTTGATCGACGAAGACCAGGTCACGATCGCGCCTCAGGCCGCGCAGGTACTGCTGGCTGACCGGGCCAACCGCCTGCGTCGCCGCGCCGCCGGGTCCGCCTTCGAACCAGAACACCGGGTCCGGCAATGCCGTCGGGCCCTGATGTGGAACCACGACAATATGCAGCACGATCTTCCGGCCGGCGTTGGCCGATCGATTCTCGAAGACCTCGAACGTCCCGCAGCGCGCGTCGCTGACACCGGCGCCCTCGCACGCCTGAAGCCGGACGCTGCCCAGTCGATCGAGGGTCTGAGCCTGACGGGCGGAACTCGCGGACCATCCAGACGCCACGATGCACGCGGCCAGGAGCCAGGTCGCAAAGCGGCGGCGCCGCGGAGCATCCACGACGTCGATTTTGCCATGCGGATGCTTGACTCGGACGACTCGCGAGGTGCATCGTGCGGGTAGCGCGCACTGGGGCGCCTCCTGTCCGCGGCAAGGGATTCCCACCCAGCGGTTCGATCCAGGCGTTCGAACCTTCTTCCAGCCTGGCGATCAGCGCCGAGTTGCTCATCGCGCGCGGCGCCGAGATCGATCCCATCGGCCGGCAGTACGAGAACACCCCGCTCGGCGGCGCGATGCACAGCCAGTCGTCGCGCATGATCGATCTGCTCGGCCGCGTCAGCCGCAGCGCGTGGGAGGTCGGCTACGCCGGGTACGTCGATCACCTGCGCGAGTTGCTGGCCGAGCAGCCCGACCGGGCCCGTGGCTACGACGGCGAAACGCTGCTGATGTACCTGCCTCCCGACGATGAAGAGAAGGCGATGGAGGTCGCGCAATTGCTGCTGGACCACGGTGCTGACCCCACGATCCGTGATCCGCAGGGCGCGACGGCAGCGGATCGCGCCGAGCGCAACGCGATGTTCACGGTTGCGGCGATGCTCAGGGCGCGAGGGTAGCCGGGTCTGGCGCCCTACTTCCGGCCGACGAGTTCCTGGAATTCGGGATTGTCGCGGAGCAGCGTGAGGTCCGGGTCGCGGCGGACCCAGTCGTAGTTGGCGTAGCCGGCCTTGAGCGCCCGGCGGAGCATGTCGAGCGCGTCGTCGGCGCGTGAGATCACGCCGTAGACGCATGCGGCGTTGTACAGCGTGTTGCCGTCGTCGGGCCGCAGGTGAACGGCGCGCTGAAGTTGTGCGACGGCCTCTTCAAGCCGCCCGAAGGCGGCGTACTGCACGGCCAGCAGGATGCGCGCGCGGACATCGTCGGGCGCCAGTTCGAGCTGCCGTTCCAGCGTGCGATTCAACCGCTCGCGCACGCGGACTTCCTCAGTCTTGCGGCCGAGGCGCTCGAGGCACATGAGGTACGGAATGTACGTGTTGTAGTCGTCGCCGTTGGCCTCGAGTGCCTGTTCGACAATGAGCGCGGCTTCCTCGAAACGATCGGACGCAAAATACGCGCGGCCGAGGACGTTGTAGGCGCCCTCGCAGTCCGGCTTGCGTTCGATCGCCAGGCGCGCGTAGGCGATCGCATCGTCGTATTTCTGCTGCGCATAGCAGATGCGGCCGCGGGCGACCAGCACTTCGGCGCGGCCCGGCTCGAGGGCCATCGCGCGCTCGCAGGCCGCGAGTCCGCGGTCGATCCATTTCGGCGCCTTTTCGCGCAACTCGTAAATCAGCCCGCAGACGTTGGCCACGCCCGCGTAGGCGAGCGCGAACTTGGTGTCGCGCTCCACCGCCTGTTCGTACATCTGCAGTGCGTGATCGAAGTTCTCGAGCCGCAGGTAGTTCCGGCCGCGCAGGAAATAGTCGTAGGCCTGCAGGTCCTCGGTCGGCTTCTGCGCGATGTGCGCTTCTTCCTGCGGGGAGAGCGTGATGCGGAGCGCCTGCGCGATCTTCCGCGCGATCTCGTCCTGCACTTCGAACACGTCGGCCATCTCGCGGTCGTACCGCTCGACCCACACCGAGTGACGGGTGCGCGTTTCGATCAACTGCGCCGTGATCCGCAACCGGTTACCGGCGCGCCGCAGGCTGCCTGAGAGCACGTAGGTGGCGTCCAGTTCCTGCCCGACCTGCGTGGGCGCCGTCGGCTTGTCGCGATAGGCCAGGATCTCTGGCCGCGGAAACACCCGCAGGTGCTTGATCTTGGTGAGCTCCGTGATGATGTCTTCCGTCATCCCGTCGCGGAAGTATTCGTCGTCCCGCGCACCGCTCAGGTTCTCGAAGTACAGGACCGCCAGGGACGCCGGGGCCTTGGACGCGGCGCTGGCGGCCTGACCGGAACGCGGCGTCCGGCCGGAGTCGCTGTCCTGCTTCACGCGGCGCAGTTCCGTCTTGAGTTCCGCGGCCGTCTGATACCGCAGACGACGATCTTTTTCGAACGACTTTGCGATGACGCGGTCCAGCCCGGGCGGGAGTGCCGGATTGATCTGCGCCGCCGATGTCGGCGTCCCGTGCAGGATCGCGTCGAACGTCGTCGCCGCCGTGGGTCCTGCGAACGCCTGGCGGCCGGTCGCCATCTCATACAGGACCGCGCCCACCGAAAACAGATCGCTGCGCGGGTCGAGTTCTTCGCCGCGCGCCTGCTCCGGCGACATGTACGCGACGGTACCCAGCGCGGTACCCGGACTTGTCAGGCCGATGTTTGTCGCGCTGTCTCCGCTCGACCCACCCGAGCCCGCCACGGCCTGTTTGGCCAGGCCGAAATCCAGCAGCTTCGCGTGCCCGCGTGTCGTCACGAAGATGTTCGCCGGCTTGATGTCGCGGTGAATGATGTTACGGCCGTGCGCCGCGTCGAGCGCGTCGATGATCTGCAGCGCCAGGTCGAGCGTCTCGTCGCCCGGCAACGGCTTGCCGGCGATGCGGTCCTTCAGCGTCTGGCCTTCGAGCCGCTCCATGACGATGAAGGGCTGGCCGTTGTGGTCGCCGATTTCGTGAATGACGCAGATGTTCGGATGGTTGAGCGCCGCAGCGGCGCGCGCCTCGCGTCCCAGCCGCTCGAGTGCGGCCTTGTCCTCCGCCACTTCAGCCGGCAGGAACTTCAGCGCGACGGACCGGCCCAGCGACAGATCCTCGGCTTCGTAGACCACGCCCATCCCGCCGCTGCCGAGGCGGTCCTTTACGAGATAGCGGGAGATGGTTTGGCCGGTCATGAGGGGAGAGCCATCATAACTGACAACTAGCAACTAACAACTAACAGGTAAGGCGCCGAATCCGGGAGTCTGGAGGAGTTCCGGGCTTCTAATGCGCGCTCTACCTGTTAGTTGTTAGTTGTCAGTTGTTAGTTAGGCTCTCTTTTCCAACTCTACATATTCCCGCCTCGTCGCGCCGATGTACACCTGCCGCGGCCTCGCGATGCGGTTGTCCGGGTCCTTGCGGCTTTCGAGCCACTGCGCGATCCAGCCGGGCATGCGGCCGAGCGCGAACATCACCGTGAACATGTTCACCGGGATGCCGAGCGCCTTGTAGATGATGCCGGAGTAGAAGTCGACGTTCGGATACAGCTTGTGGCTGATGAAGTAGTCGTCCTTGAGCGCGATGTCCTCGAGCTTCATGGCGATCTCGAGCTGCCGGCTCTTGATGTGCATGCGAGACAGGACGTCGATGCAGGCCTTGCGGAGGATCGTCGCGCGCGGGTCGTAGTTCTTGTACACGCGGTGGCCGAAGCCCATGAGCCGGCTGTTGTCCTTCTTGGTCTTCGCGCGATCGACGAAGACCTGGGCGTCGCCCCCTTCGGCCTCGATGCGCTCGAGCATCTCGATGACCTGCTGGTTCGCGCCGCCATGCAGCGGGCCCCACAGCGCGCTGATGCCGGCCGAGATGCTCGCATAGAGGTTCGCGCCGGAGCTGCCGACCATGCGCACCGTGCTCGTCGAGCAGTTCTGCTCGTGGTCGGCGTGGAGAATCAGCAGCAGGTTCATGACCCGGGCGAGCAGTGGATCGACCTCGAAGTCCTCGCAGGGCGTCGCGAACATCATGTGCAGGAAGTTCGCCGCGTAGTTCAGCTTGTTCTGCGGGTAGATGAACGGCTGGCCGATCGAGTGCTTGTACGAGTAGGCGGCCAGCGTCGGCATCTTGGCGATCAGCCGCACCACCGTCTCGTCGGTCCGGGCTGCCGAGGCGTCCGAGTCCTGGTAGAACGTCGCGAGCGCGGCGACGGCGGCGGCGCAGACGGGCATCGGATGCGCGTCTTTCGGCATCGCATCGAAGAAGCGCCGGAAGTTCTCGTTGAGCAGCGTGTGCGTCGTCACCGCGGCCGTGAATTCCTTCAGCTCGTCGGCCGTCGGCAGGTTGCCGCGCAGGAGCAGCCACGCGACTTCGAGGAACGTGCTCTTTTCAGCCAGCTCCGCGATGTCATAGCCGCGATAGCGCAGGATGCCCTTCTCGCCGTCGATGAACGTGATCGCGCTGCGGCACGCGCCGGTGTTGCCATAGCCCGGATCGAGCGTGATCAGGCCTGTTTGCGCGCGAAGTTTCTGGATGTCGATCGCCGATTCGGCCTCGGTCCCCGTCACCACGGGCAGCGTCAGTGTTTTCCCGTCGTAGGTGAGGGTGGCCGGCGTTGCGGCGCCTGGAGTTGTCTCAGTCGGCATGCACGTCTCCGAAAACCAGACCGGCCCATCGGCCGGCAGGGCCGATCAGGACGGGTCTAACCTTACAGTGTACGCAACGGGCGGTCAGATGGAAGGGCAGGATGACGCACGTCGCTATTTTTTCGCGAGCGCACTCCACCAGTCGAGCGTCCGTCGGCGCTGAACACGGCCAGCTCATGGCCGTCTTTCTTCCACACCACGCCGGACGCGCCGTGCTCGCTGACCTTGGACTTGCTCCGAGGTGTCGGAAAGGCGTCCACATAGACCTCGTTCTGCCCGGACTCATCCGAGATGTACGCCAGCCAGCTCCGGCGTCGCTGCCACTAGGCGCGTCCGGCGAAATCGCGCGTGTCCGTATGCACTTTCACTTTTTCGCCTTCTTTGATGAACAGCGGGACGCGAATCACGAGCCCCGTCTCGAGCGTCGCGTTCTTCGTCACGCCGCCGCTCGCCGTGTCGCCGCGCACGCCCGGTTCGCAGTCCTTCACCGTCATTTCGACAATGGGCGGGAACAGGAGGCCGATGGGGTTGCCGTTGTACTTCTGGACCTGCAACAGCAGGTCGTCGGCGAGCAACAGCCGATCATCACCGAGCGCGTCCGCGCTCAACAGGAGCGTGTCGAACGTCGTCTGGTCCATGAAGTGATAGTGGTTGCCGTCGGAGTACTGATACGACACTTCGACCTTTTCGAGGTCCGGTTCGCCGAACTTCTCGCCGGCCTTGAAGGTCTTGTCGAAGACCGCGCGCGTCAGGAGGTTTCGCATCTTCAGCCGCACGAGCGTCTGGCCGCCGCGGGCGGTCGGCTTCGACACTTCCACGTCGAGGCAGTGATACGGCGCGTTCTCGAACTCGAAATACATCTTGCGCTTGACGTCGATGGCTTCAATAACGGATGGCATTGGATGGATCTTAATCGGTGCAAGGGTGCAAAGGTGCAATTGTGCCAGGGTGCTTGGGGTGCGGGGGTGCCAAGGGTGCGGCACCGCCGCCCAGGCACCTTGGCACTCTGGCACCGTTGCACCTTTGCACCGTGTTGTTCTGGATGCTCCTCATCTCCACCGGAACAGCTTCAGCGCCAGAACAAAGGACACCACGAGCCACACCGTCAGGGTCAGGATCTCCCGGCCGAACTGCATGAGGCTGGCGCCCTGCAGCATGACGGCCCGCATTGCGTCGATGTACGCCGTCAGCGGCAGCAGGCGGATCACGGGCTGCACCACGGCCGGAAACCGCTGAGCCGAAAAGAACACGCCCGACAGCACCCACATGGGCATAACCGTCAGATTGACCAGGCCCGACAGCGATTCAATCGTCCGGCCGCGGCTGGCAATCAGCAGGCCGATGGCGCTGAACGTCAGTGACGCCAGCACGCTCAGCACGATGATGTCGAGCCAGTGGCCGCGTACCGGCACGCCGAACGCCAGGGCGCCGAACGCGATGGGCACCCCGATCTCGACGATGAGCAGCACCATGCGCCAGATGAGGTACGAGAGCAGATAGTGCGTTCGCGACATCGGCGTGGCCATCAGCCGTTTGGTCAGTTTCCGGCGGCGGGCATCGACGATCGAGAACCCCAGGCCCCAGACGGCGTTGCTCATGATCCCCACGCCGATGAGCCCGGGAATCAGGAAGTCGATGTACCGGGATCCGGGGTCGCGGACCAGCGCATCGCTGGCGGCGACGGGATCGACGCGCCCCGCCGCGCGCTGCACCGCCCGATCGGCGCGCATGCGCGCCGTGCGGCCGTCGCTGTTCGTGTCGTCGTACCGATAGACCACGTCGGACCCGGCGCCGGGCTCGACCGCGAGCGCGACTTTTCCTTCGCGCAGGGCGACGCGCGCGGCCTCTGCGGACAGCTCGGCCACATCGAGTGTCGGGTCCTGGCGCAGGGCCTGCGCCAGCGACGCCGACGAGGCCGCCACTTTGATGATCGGATCAGGCCCCCCGGCAAATGCGACGCCCAGGCCGACGGCGAGCAGGATCGGAAACATGACCGCCCAGAACACCGCCTCGGGCTCGCGCCTGAACTCGCGCCAGCGCATGAGGCTGAGCTGCCACAGCGGATGATTCATCATGAATCCTCCCGCAGGTGGCGGCCCGTGAGCGCGACGAACACATCCTCGAGCGTTGCGGCGTGGGCGCGCGGTTCCTTCGGCGGCATGTCGACCGACGCCATCAGCTGGTCGGGCGTGCCTTCGGCGATGATGTGGCCGTGATCCATGATGGCCACCCGGTCGCAGAGCTGTTCCGCTTCATCCATGTAGTGCGTGGTCAGCACGACCGTTCGGCCCGCGCGCTTGAAGACGGTGATCAGATCCCATAACTGTCGTCGTGCCTGCGGGTCGAGGCCGGTGGTCGGCTCGTCGAGGAAGAGCAGTTCCGGTGCGCCGACGAGGGCGCACGCCAGGGCGAGGCGCTGCTTCTGGCCGCCCGAGAGATCAGAGATGCGGGCGCGCCGTTTCTCCTCGAGCTGCACCAGGCGGATCACCTCGCCGACCGCCGGGCCCTGCGTGTAGAAACTGCGAAAGAGCGCCAGCGTCTCGTCGACCGTCATTTTGTCCGCCAGCTGCGTGTCCTGCAGCTGGATCCCGAGGCGCTGGCGAAGCGCCGCCTGATCGGAGGCCCAGCGGCGGCCCAGCACGATGACATCGCCCGCATCGGGCGTCGTCAGGCCTTCGCAGATTTCGATCGTGGTCGTCTTGCCCGCGCCGTTCGGCCCGAGCAGGCCGAAGCACTCGCCGGCGCGGACCTCCAGGTCGATGCCGTCGACCGCCACGACGTCGCGGTACGACTTGCGCAGCCCACGAACCTGCAGGGCGGATGCGGGAATGGTCACAGGCCGTCTATTATCCTTGTGAAGCTTTATGCCCGAACCTGCCTATCCGGCAGCCCGTGCCGTCGCCGGTCGCATTCATGAGCACTTTTGCGAACACGTCGCGCGCGCGCGGGCGCGGGGCCGTACGGATATTGATGTCGAGCCTGACGTCGCGGACATCGAGGCCGTCATCGATGCGGCGTTCTGGGCGAGCCTGCGCCGCGAGGAAGGGCTGACGCCGACGATTTCGATGGCGCTGCTGCCGCCGGAACGCGCCGGCCAGTCCATCCGCTTTGCCACGGAACTGCCGTTGCGCGCCTCGGCGCTGGCCAAAGTCGGCCCGGCCGTCGAGCGTCCCGGCATTCATCTCGGCGTCTGGCGCCGGAATGGCGAGTTGAATGTGTGGGGCACGACCCGGATGATTCCGGCCTTCTGCGTGGTCGTCGAAGTCGTCGCGTCAGGATTGCTCGTCATCAAGCATCGGAACGACCCGTTCGGAAAATTCGTGAACGTGGCGGTGCTCGAGGGCGACCAGATCAAGGTCGTCGACGAAGGGTTTTCGCGCGAGCCGGAATGTCCGGGTCCCGTGAAATCACTCCTCGGCATCGAGGCCCCGGGCCGCGTGTCGGGGCAGGTCGATATCCTGGTGCAGCTGGCGGCGTCGATGCGGGCGCATCACCGGGGCGGGGCGCTGCTCGTCGTGCCGGGCGACACGGAAACGTGGCGCGACTCGATCGTTTCGCCGGTGCTGTATGGCGTCGATCCGCCGTTCTCCGAGCTGGCCGATCTGATGCGGCGGGAATCCGCCGAAGCGGACAGCCACGAGTGGCAGGAAGATCTGCGTCGATCGATTGGCGCCGTCGCCGGCCTGACGGCCGTCGATGGTGCGACGATCATCAACGACCGCTACGAGCTGATGGCGTTCGGCGCCAAGATCATGCGCCGCCGCGGCAGTCCCGCCGTGGAGCGCATCGTCGTCACGGAGCCCGTCGAGGGCGCCCAGGTGTCGTACACGACCCCCGCCCAACTCGGCGGCACGCGCCACCTGTCAGCGGCGCAGTTCGTTCACGACCAGCACGACGCGATTGCCCTGGTCGCGTCGCAGGACGGAAGATTCACGATCTTCAAATGGTCAGAGGCGGAAGAACTGGTGCATGGGCACAGAGTGGAAGTGCTGTTGATCTGACGATGGTTTAGGTAAGAGGTGAGAGGTCAGAGGTCAGAGGTAAGTTAGAGGTGACCGAGACTCACCTAAATCACCGTATCGCAGTCAGCGCCGTACTCGTCCTGAAGTACAACACGCCTTCCGACACGGCCGGCGTCGCCATGCCGATGCCGCCGATGGAGTTCGTGGCCAGGGTTTCGAACGTCCCGGCCTTGATCACGAACACGTCGCCGTCTTCGTTCGTGAAATACAGCTTGCCGTCGGCGGCGATCGTCGAGGCCGTGAACGCGGAGGTGCCGGTGCCGAGGCGGGCCTGAAAGACTTTCTCGCCGGTCGTGGCGTTGAACACGCTGAATGCGCCGTTGGTCTTGGTGACGTAGAGCCGGTCGCGATAGAGGATGGGCGAGATCAGGTAGGCGCCGTCCGTCTTCACGCTCCAGGCGATGCCGGCATTCGACGTCGTGTCGGGCGCCAGCGTGATGTCGCCCTTCGCCGTTTCGCGAATCGCGTAGATCGGGCTGCCGCCGAGGCCGTGGGCGTTCGTGACGTAAATCAAGCCGTTGCCGATCACGGGCACCGGCACGGGGATGTCGCCGCCGCCCTTCATCGTCCAGATCTGCTGACCGGTCTTGAAGTCGTAGGCGGCGATTTCCTTCCAGCCGTTCAGGATGATCTGCGTCTGGCCCGAGACCTGATGAATGGCCGGTGTGCTGAACGTCGGCACATCGTGCCGCGGCGTGCGCCAGAGTTCCTTGCCGGTTGCTGCGTCAAACGCGGCAAGAAATGAGTCCTTCTGGACGTCGGCCTGCACGATGACCACGTTGTTCCAGAGCAGCGGCGAGCTGGAGAACTCCCATTGGGCCGCGGGCGCCATGTAGAACCCGGAATCGAGCACGCCGAGGTCCTTCGCCCACTGCTGCGTGCCCTTCATGTCGAACGAATAGAGGCCCTCTGACCCGAGCATCACGATCAGCCGCGTGCCGTCCGTGGCGATGGTCGTGTTCGCGTGCGTGGACTTGGTGTGGCGCTTGATCTTCGGCACACCTGTGAGAATCACCTTGTCCACGATCGGCTGGCCGTTCGTCTTGTCGTAGCAGAGCAGCTTCCACGTGTGGCTGGTGTCGTCGTTCACCGACGCGATGTCCCCGTAGTTGCCTGTTTTCAGTCCGGCGTCCGTCTTGCCGCTGACGGCCGTCGTCAGGCACAGCTGATTACCCCAGATCACCGGACTCGAGTGGCCGAGACCTGGGACAGGCACGGACCAGAGCACGTTCTTTTTGGCGGCAATGTCCCAGGTCGTCGGCGTCGGGAAGCCATCGGCGACGCCGGAGCCGCCGATGCCGCGGAATGACGGCCAATCCACGCCCGGCCGGGCATCGGACACCGTCGCGGCTGCGACCGTGACCGCCAGTAGGCACGCGGCGGCCGCCAACGAGAAGCGGATTGAAGTCATACGTTAACTATCGCACTACTGGTGTGAGCAGGGAATCCTGTCGAACCATGTATTGCATTACGAAATCCCCATCCTTGAGTTCGACGGACGCCTCGAACAGGCTGCCGGCAGTCTTCAACGTCGGATTTCGCAGGGCTGACGGATTCGGCAGGGTCAGGTTCAACTCCGCCAGCGTGTCGGCAAAACGGCGGTGGGCCTGTTTGTACGCGCGTTGGGCGTCGTAGACCTGCATCAGCCACTGGCGCGCCGGCCACGACAGGTCCGGCACGAACGGGCGCGTGCCCGGTTCGCCGCGTGAAAATTGCACGTAGCCCCAGGTCTGCGGGCGGTGCATATCCACGACGTGTTGCGGAGACCAGACCCAGTTGTTCTCCTTGGCACCGGCGGGTTTGCGGTAGTCGCGGCCGGCGATCTCGATCGGCCACTCGACGCGCGAGAAATTCACGCGCCACTGATCGCCCTCGCGCGGCGGTGACGGCCGCCGCGCCAGTTCGCCCAGGACGCTCCACGGAAAGGCCAGCTCGACCGTCCAGCCGCGATCCGTGTCACGCGCGTCGTTCAGGGTTCCGTCCACCGAGACCGCGGACTGGAGCCCCGGGATTTCCCACGCATTCACCGGCTTGCCGTCGTCCTTGTACGGCTTGGGGAGCAGCAAGTCCCAGAAGGTGCCGAGCGCGTTGATCTCGAACTCGTAGTACTCGTGGTTGTCGCCGTTCGGATCGATGAACACTTCAAAGTCTGGGTCACGGAATATGACCGAGTCGTGGGCGGTCAGCGTGCCCCACACGTGCGGCTCCGTCAGATCGGCCGCGACATAGAAATACGTATCGTCCCAGGCCATCTTCACGCGGGTTTCAAAACGCGGTTTCGGCTTCGCGTCTCCTTCGATGTCGACGAACGCATCCGTCCACGCCGCATTGCGCCAGGCGATGTCGTCGAGGCGGCCGTCGATCGTCAGGCGGGCGTTCGTGTGGTGGGCGACGTATCCGCGAGGATGAGGGACGCCCGGGGTCTGAAGACCCCGGGCTCCGGAAAGAGGCCCTGGGAGCCCGGGGTCTTCAGACCCCGGGAACAAGGTCGCGATCGCCAGCGTGACGGCCATCGTCAGCGCCAGACGCATCACCGCACGACGGCTTTCGCGAGCAGCGCCCAACGCGCCGCATTCATGGCGCCGGCATCGAAGATGGACACGCCGGAGGCGCCGCCGTCCAGGGCCATCTCGATCGTTTTCGTGAACGCCGCCGCGTCCAGCGGATCGATGAACAGGCCGCTGTGGACGGGCTTCGAGACAGTCCGCACGGCCTCTTCGGTGTACTGCTTCACGAACTCCGGGCCGGCCTCGTAGAACGTGTGGTACAGCATCGGCAGAAAACGGTCGAGCTTGAAGCGGCCCCAGTCCTGCCGCACCATTACGCGCGCGCGGCTCGGCCCCGGAAACACCGCGGCGGAGATCTGTTTGCCGCCCGCGTGCGCCGCCGGCACGAGATAGTCGTTGACGAGATCGACGACTGAATCGAGCCGGTACTGCATCCAAGCGGCGTGAGTTTCCGGATCCTTCAGCTCGATTGGATCGATGCCGGTTTTTCCTTTGAAGAGCTGCCTGGAATAGGCGGTGTAGCCGTAGTCGTACGGCGGATAAACCTTGTTCTGGACGATGCCGTACTTGGACCACAGGCCGGAGGGCAGGATCGCGTCCGGATGCCGGATGTAGTCGAGATGCACACCGGTGAGCCCTGGAATCGCCGCGAGTTCGCGCACCGTATCGCGCACGAACTCACGCACTTCCGGCCGCGCCGGGTCGAGGAACTTGTAGTAGTCGACGTAGGCCGGTTTGTCGACCGCTGACTCGCCTTTCGCGTTGACGTTGTACCAATCCGGGTGTGTCCTGATCACCGACTCGATCAGGCACGGCATGCACCACATCCACGCGTGCACTTCGAGACCGGCCGCCTTGGCGAGCGGAAGGGCCGTCTCGAGCCACGGTGCTCGCACGGGCAGCCGTGCGCTTTGAAACAGCGCCTGGCGGCCGTTGTAGATCTCCGGGACGATGGCGTGGATGCCCGAGGCGCGCCACAGATCGAAGTCGCGCCGCCAGTCGTCAGGCGTCTTCGCGATCGATGGGCGCAGCCACAGGAAGTTCTTGAGCGTCCTGGCCTGCGGCCGGCCCACGCCGGTCGCGAACGTACGCACCGGATTCGCCGCCGCTGCCATCGCAGCGGCGCCGGCCATCCGCAGGAACTCGCGTTTTGTGATCATCGTGTCACCGGCCGGACGTCCCGGCTGCGCGAGAGCCGCCCGTCAGGCGACCTCGATTTCCAGTCCGCCCATCCACTTCGCCGCCACGTTGTAGAGCGCCGCGTACAGCGCGCCCATGATGAACGACATCGTGCCGTAGACGATCGGCACAACCACAATGGCGCCCGCGCCGAAGATCATCCCGACGATCGCGCCGGGGGTCCCGTCTTCGGGCTTGGCCGCCATCGTGATCATGCTGCTGGCGGCCATCATGACTAGCGAAATACACGCGCCGATCGCGAGTCCGACCAGCACACCGAGAATGCCGCCAATCTTCGCGGCCGACATCGGACTGACTCGTTTGATGACCATGCAAGCTCCTGAGAAGGGCAAAGGGCAGAGGGCACAGGGCAGAGGTGAGGAATGTTCTGACGGTGGCCATCTGTTTCTTGAGTTGGGACGCCGTGGTGCGTCCATAGGGTAAGGCAAAGCGGGGCCGCCGGCGTACTGCGGCCCTGTTTTTGGTCTTGACCTTCGTCGCCGGACGATGGCACCGTCGTCGTCGGGATCAGAAGGGAAGCGTGTCAGGTGTCGGTCCAAATCTGGAGGCGCCGCGGCAAGACGCGGCGGACGCATATGACGGTAGCTGAGTATTTTGCAACGCCGGAAACCGTGGTCCCGCAGGAATTGATCTATGGCGTCATGCGGATGGCCGAATCACCGTCAACGACGCATCAAGAAGCCGTGGCGGCGTTGTTCCTGGCGGTGCACGGGCACTTGAAGAGGACGGGTGAGGGGACGGTCTGGCTCGCGCCGCTCGACGTCGTGCTCGACGCCGAGCGCGCACTGGTCGTGCAGCCCGACTTGCTGGTGACGATGCCTGGAGGCCCTGCCGCGGTACTTGACAAGATTCACGGCGCGCCGGATCTGGTCATCGAAGTCATGTCCCCGAATCCGCGCATCGGCACGGTGGCCGAGCGGCTCGGTTGGTTCGCCACATACGGCGTCCGCGAGTGCTGGCTGGTGCATCCGGTGCCGCATGAGATCGAGGTCTGGCAGTTTGCCGGCGGCGGCGCGGGCGTCCGTCGCGTCTTCGGACCTGATGAACGCATCGCGTCGGGCGTATTGCCCGCGTTCGACCAGAGTCCGGTGGAGATCTTGGGATATCCCCCGGGCCGGGTCTGAAGACCCGGCCTCCTAGGAGGCCGGCCTTCTAGGAGGCCGGACCTTCAGGTCCGGCTGATGGTTTCCGGTGGCGAGAACAGGGCCTCGGCGGCCGCGACCTGTTCCGGCGTGCCGATCAGGGCGACGCGATCGCCGGGGACGAAAATCACTTCCGGCCCGGGATTGGTGATCACAGCGCGCTCGCGCGAAATCGCCACGACCGAGACACCCGCGATCTGCCTGAGCGAGGCATCCACGATACGGACGCCTGATAGCGGACTGGTGTCGCTGACCACGAGCCAGCCGAGTTCGAGATCGCCAGCCGCCTTCACGAGGTCGTCCAGCACACGCGTCCGGCCCATGCTCGGCCGTTCGACCTCGTCGAGACCTTCGCGCCGGACAAGGTCCGTATAGCGCTGAATTTCGCGCATCGGCAGGTGCAGCTCCAGCAGCGTTCGCCGGACGATCTCGACGCCGCCCTCGAGCTCGGGTCGTACGACCTCGCCGGCACCGTCCGCCTTCAGCTGTCGCGCTCCCTCCCATGTGGACGCGCGCGCGATGATGTGAATGTTGGGCGCGTCCTTTCGCGCCGTGCTCACGACCGCCAGCGCCGCCGTGTCGTCCGGTAGCGTGATCACCAGCGCCCGGGCCCGCGCCAGGCCCGCGTGTTCGAGAATTTCCGAGTTGCCCGCTTCGCCATACAGCACGGGCACGCCGATCTCGCGCAGCTTCCGGATCCGTATCGGATCGGCCTCGATCACCAGCCGGGGAATATTGAGCCGCCCGAGCGTTTCCGCGATGTGCCGGCCGACGCGTCCGCACCCGACGATCACGACATGGTCATGAAGCAGTTCGGGCTCCGGCGCCGGCAAGCCACGGATCGACCGGTCGATCCGCGACCACAGCGCCGGCCGGCGCTTGAGCCAGCGCTCGAGCGGATCGACGAGCCCCACCAGGAGCGGATTGACCGTGATCGACACGATCGCGGCTGCCAGAATCAGCGAGTACTGGTTCTCGTCGATCACGCCGAGCAACATGCCGCTCTGGCCGAGAATGAACGAGAACTCGCCAATCTGGCTGCGCCCGCTCGCCAGAATCAGCGTCGTCCGGCCGGCGGCCCCAAGCGCGATCGCCAGCCCGCCGGACACGATCGCCTTGCCGCCGACGATGACGGCCGTGATGATCAGCAGTCGATCCCAGTGCGCCAGCACGTACCGGGGTTCGACGAGCATGCCCACGGACACGAAGAAGACGACGGCGAAGGCCTCGCGGAACGGCAACAGATCCGCGCCGATCTGGTGGCTGAACTGCGACTCGCCGACGACGATGCCCGCCACGAACGCGCCGAGCGCGAGAGACACGCCAAACAGGGCCGCGGAGGCCAGCGCCGTCCCGACCGCCATCGTCAGCGCCACCAGTACGAACAGCTCGCGCGAGCGGGTGTGCACGACCCGGCCGAGGACGAACGGCACGACCCGCGCGCCGGCAAACATCATGAGCGCGATGAACAGCACCGCCTTGCCGATGGCGAGGCCAGCGGTCGCCCAGGGCCCCGACGTCGCCGGCCCGGCGAGGACGGGCAGCAGCACCAGGATGATGACGACGAGCAGGTCCTCGACGACGAGCCAGCCGATGGCCACTTTGCCGTGCGGCGTATCGAGCCAGCCGTGATCCATCAGGCTGCGCATCTGGACGACGGTGCTCGCGACCGAACCGGCGAGGCCGAAGATCCAGGCGGCGCCGATCGAAAAGCCCCAGTGACGACCGAGCACGTAGCCGACGGCGGCGATCACGGCCATCTGGATGATGGCGCCGGGGATCGCCACCTGCCGCACCTGCCAGAGATCGCGAAACGAGAAGTGCAGGCCGACGCCGAACATCAGGAGGATGACGCCGAACTCGGCCATCTGATGGATCGCGGCCGGGTCGCCGCGGAAGCCCGGCGCCAGAGGACCGAGTGCGACACCAGCCAGCAGATAGCCGACAATAGTGGGCAGGCCGAGCCGCCGCGCCAGCAGACCGCCGATCAGCGCGTAGCCGAGCGCGACCGCGATGTTGACGAGCAGTGGCAGTTGGGTCACGGCAATGGTGAGAATACCCCGGGGAATACGCGTGACGTTGAGATGGACCGTCGGACTCGCAATCTGCGTCGGCATCTGGGCTGCGGTGGGCCCGTTGTCCGGGGCCGCGGCTCGTGGAGAAAACGAGGCCGGGGCTCGTTTTCCGATGACTGACGCGAAAACGAGCCCCGGCCTCGTTTTCCAACAGTCCGACCTCGACGCGTTGATGCGCCAGGTGCTGGCCAAGCGTGACGAGAACTGGAAGAAGCTGCAGCAGTACGTGCTGGACGAACACGAAAAGGTCGACGTGATGGGGCCCACGCTCGTGCCGCTGATGGGCCAGCGCCGCGACTATCGCTGGTACATCCGGGACGGGTATTTCGTCCGCAGCCCGCTGGTGTTCGACGGCGTGACGGTGTCTGAGGCCGAACGCAAGAAGTTCGAAGAGGACTTCCTCAAGGACGCGAAGGCGCGCGAGCAGAGGGAGGCCGCGCGCGGCCGAGGCGCGGCGCGTGGCGCCGGCGCGGCGACGACCCCGGCAGCGCCCCCGCCGGCCGATGCCGGGCAGGCCGACGTGCCGCCGCAGGGGCCGGGGACGCCGTCGGGCATTGACGCCCTCGTCTCGCAGACGCGGCAGCCGCAGTTCATCGACACGGCGTATTTCCTGCGGTTCAAGTTCGAGGCCGGCAAGTACGCGCTCGTGGGCCGCGAGAAATTCGAGGGGCGCGAGGTCCTTCGCGTCGAGTACTACCCGGCCCGGCTGTTTTCGGACGCCCGGGACGGTGAGCTGCGCCGCGGCGCCAGGGGCGAGCCGGCACGCGACAAGCGGCAGGATCTCGAGATCGAGCGTCTAATGAACAAGAACTCGCTCGTGACCCTGTGGGTCGAGCCGAAGGATAAACAGATCGTCAAGTTCGTCTTTGACAATGTGCAGACAGATTTCATGCCCGTCTCATGGTTTGTCCGGCTCGAGGACATCAAGGCCTCGATGACCATGAGCCAGCCGTTCAAGGACGTGTGGCTGCCCCGGGACGTCGACCTGACGATGACGGCGACGCTCGCGATCGGTACCATCGATCTGCACTATCACCTCGACTACGTCGATTACCGCGAGGCGGCGACGAGCGGGCGGATTATCGGAAGAGGTGGGCGTTGAGAGAAGGTCCCCTGCGGGCTTGCCCGCCGAAGCCTTGGCGAAGGCGGGTTCTGCGGGCTTGGCTGATTGTCTGCGCCTTGCTGCTGGCGGGCCGGCCGGCGGTGGCGCAGGTGCCGCCGGCGAAGCCGGCTGAAGTCGTGGCCGACGTTCGTGTGCACGGCAATCAGATCGTGAGTGACGCCGACGTGCTGCAGCTCGCCGGCGTCACGGTCGGCGCGCCTTTCAGCGACACCCTGCTCGCCGAGATCTCGAAGCGCCTGAAGGACTCCGGCAAGTTCGAGTCGATTGACGTGCTCAAGCGCTTTGCGTCGATTGAAGACGCTTCCCGCATCATCGTCGTCATCATCGTCAACGAAGGGCCGGTGCGGATCGTCATGCCGGCCGATCCGACCGGCGCGCCGGTCGTCAAGAAACGCTCGTTCCCGACGAACCTGATGGTCGTGCCGGTGCTCGAAGGCCAGGATGGATACGGGCTGACCTATGGCGCCCGCGTGGCCTATCCCAAACCGATTGGCGGTAACAGCCGTGTGTCGTTTCCCATGACCTGGGGCGGCACCAAGCGCTTCGCGATCGAGCTGGACCGGACGTTCGCGCGGGGGCCGTTCACCCGGATTGAGTTCGGGACGGGCGTCCAGCGGCGGCAGAACCCGGCGTACGACGAGCAGGACGACCGCGTCCGCGGCTGGGCCCGGGCACAGCGGGTGATGGGCCCGTTCCGTGCCGGCGGATCGGCCAGCTGGCAGAAGGTCAGTTTCGGATTCACGACCGACACGTTCACCTCGTTCGGGGGCGACCTGACGCTGGATACGCGTGAGAATCCAGCGCTGCCCCGCAACGCGGTGCTCGTGACGGCGTCCGCCGATCGCCTGTGGTTCGAATCGGGCGCCGACCTGACCCGCCTGCGGATCGACGCCAACGGCTATATCGGGATGATCGGGCAGCACGTGCTCGTGCTGCATTTTCTTGGCGAGGCGGCGACGGCGGCGCAGCCGCTCTATCTCCGGTCGATCATGGGCGGGTTTTCGACGGTGCGTGGCTTCGAAACAGGCTTTCTGACCGGCGACCAGATGGCCGCGGCGTCGATCGAATGGCGGATACCGGTCCGGTGGCCGTTCCGGTTCGGCAAAATCGGTGTGACGGCGTTCGTCGATGCCGGCACGGCCTACGACTACGGGCAATCCTTCAAGCAGCAGCCGATCTACAAGGGCGTCGGGGGCACGGCGTGGGTTTCGATCGCGTCCTTCCGCCTCAGCATGGCCGTCGGCTACGGCATCGGCTCCGGCACGCGCGTCCATCTCAGCGGCGGCATCGGATTCTGAAGTAAGATGCGCGAACCCATGTTCGCGGGAAGGTTGCGTTGAGTCGGATGTCAGTCACGCTCGTGACTGCGGCTCTCTTGTGCCTCGTCGCCGCTCGCCCGGTCGCCAGTCAGGCGGTCGAAGAAATCATCCGGAAGAACCTGGACGCCAGGGGCGGGACCGCCCGGCTCAAGGACGTGCAGACCATCAAGCAGACGGCGACGCTGTCGATGCAGGGCCGCGACGCGAACATCACGATCTACAGCAAGCGCCCGAACCTCATCCGCCAGGAGATCACGGCCGACGGCCGGCTGGTCGTCAACGGCTTCGACGGCCTCACGCCCTGGATCCTGAACCCGAACGTGTCGCCGCGCCCGATTGTGCTGACCGGGCCACAGGCGGATCAGATCAAGCAGGAGTCGAACTTCGACGGTCCGCTCCTGGACTACAAGTCCGAGGGCACCACGGTGGCGATGAGCGGCTACGAGATGATCGGCGGCCGGCGCGTCGTGCACCTGCGCCTGACGGCCTCGTCCGGCCAGCGCAGCGACGTGTACCTGGACGGCGACACGTTCCTCGAGGCCAGGATCTCGACGCAGGCCGCCATGGGGCCCCAGACGGCGTCGCCGGTGCGGCGCGATCAGGAGCTGTTGGACTACCGCAAAGTGGACGGGATTCCGGTGCCGTACCTCGTCCGCACGCTGCTGAACGGCGTGCTGCAGAGCGAATTGAAAGTGCAGACGGTCGAGTTCAACGTGACGGTCGACGAGGCGCTGTTCAAGGTTCCGAAAAGCTGATGATGACTGTGGAGAAACGGCCTCACGTGTCGTTTATGATGTCGGCGTGAGTACGACGAGCCGAGTTCGGAGCGCGTGGCGCCAGGGCGACCCCTGGACCGTCAGCGACGCCAGCGAATTGTACGAGGTCGAACGCTGGGGCAAGGAGTACTTTTCGGTCGGGCCGAACGGGCACCTCCTGGTCCACGCGACGAAAGAGACCGACAAGTCGATTGACCTCAAGCAACTGGTCGATCACCTGCAGTTACGCGGCATCGGGCTGCCGATCCTGATTCGGTTCCGCGACATCCTGCGGCACCGGCTCGGCGACATTCACAACGCCTTTCAGTCCGCCATCACTTCGAACTCGTACGAAGGCAAGTACTTCTGCGTGTATCCGATCAAGGTGAACCAGCAGCGGCAGGTCGTCGAAGAGGTGCTCGATTTCGGGCGGCCGTACGAGTTCGGACTCGAAGCCGGGTCGAAGCCGGAGCTGCTGGCCGTGGTCGCCATGGCCTCCGACGAGACGCCCATCATCTGTAATGGGTTCAAGGACGCCGAGTTCATCGAAATGGCGATGCTGGCCCACAAGATGGGCCGGCGGATCATTCCCGTGGTCGAGAAGTACACCGAGCTGGGCCTGATTCTCGAGTACGCCCGCAAGGTCGGCGTTCGGCCGCAGATCGGCATGCGCGTCAAGCTGGCCGCGCGCGGCGGCGGCCGGTGGCAGTCGTCAGGAGGGTACCGATCGAAATTCGGCCTGACGGTCGCCGAAGTGCGGCAGGGGCTCGAGGAACTCCGGTCCCAGGGGATGGCGGACTGCTTCAAGCTGCTGCACTTCCACCTGGGCAGCCAGATTCCCAACATCCGCATCGTCAAGGGCGCGCTGAACGAGGCGGCCCGGATCTATGCGGAGCTCGTCAAGGAAGGCGCGGGCCTCGAGTATCTCGACGTCGGCGGCGGCCTGGGCGTCGATTACGACGGGTCGCAGACGAATTTCGAGTCGAGCGTCAATTACACGCTCGACGAGTACGCCAATGACGTCGTCTACCACATCCAGTCGGTGTGCGATGACGCCGGCGTGAAGCATCCGACGATCGTGTCGGAGAGCGGTCGCGCGATTGTGGCGTACCACAGCGTGCTGGTCTTCAACGTGCTCGGGGTTTCGGGCTTCGGCGAGGAAGAAGTCGAGAACGGCCAGGACGGCGACCTGGAACAGCCGATCATCGACCTCAAGGAAACGTACCAGAACCTGACGGCCCGGAACGCGCTCGAGAGCTATCACGACGCCCAGCAGGCGCTCGACATGGCCCTCAACCTGTTCAACGGCGGGTACCTGCCGCTCAAGCAGCGCTGCATGGCCGAGACGCTGTATTGGGCCATTTCCGCCAAGCTGAAGAAGATCGTGCAGCAGATGGAAGAGGCGCCCGAGGAGCTGCAGGGGCTCGACGACGCGCTCGCCGACACGTACTTCTGCAACTTCTCGCTGTTTCAGTCGATTCCGGACTCCTGGGCCATCAAGCAGCTGTTCCCCGTGATGCCGATCCACCGGCTCAATGAGCCGCCGACCCGGCAGGCCGTGCTCGGCGACATCACGTGCGATTCGGACGGCAAGCTCGACCAGTTCATCGATCGCCGCGACGTGAAACGGACGCTGCCGCTGCATCCGTTCACCGGGGAGCCGTACTACCTCGGCGTCTTCCTCGTCGGGGCCTATCAGGAAATCCTCGGCGACCTGCACAACCTGTTCGGCGACACGCACGCGGTGCACATCAGCCTCGATCCGTCCGGCAACGTGAAACTCGAGTCGTTGATCAAGGGCGACACGGTCCGCGAAGTGCTGGACTACGTCGAGTTCGACACCGAGACGCTCCTGCGCAAGCTCCGCGATTCGGTGGAGAACGCCGTGCGCGAGGGCCGCGTCGACTTCGAGGAATCCGGCCGCATGCTGCGGTTCTTCGAAGACGGCCTGCACGGCTACACCTACCTCGAAGAACCGGAAAGCTGACATGCGCGTGACGCGCCGCCTCTGCCTGGCGGTCGTCTTCGTCACGGCCTGGACCCTGGTCCTGGCCGGCCAGCGATCCGCCGCGCCCGCGCCCATCCTCGTGCTCGTGTCGTTCGACGGCTGGCGCTGGGACTATTTCGATCGCGCCGCCACGCCGAACCTCCACGCCCTCGCCGCCCGTGGCGTGCGCGCCGAAGGGTTGATTCCTTCGTTTCCGTCCAAGACGTTTCCGAACCACTACACGATCGTCACCGGCCTGTATCCGGCGCACCACGGCATCATTTCGAACAACATGTGGGACGACGCGATCGGCGAGAAGTTCGCGATGTCCGCGCCGACGGCGAAGGACTCGCGATGGTGGAGCGGCGAGCCGCTGTGGGCCACCGCCATCAAACAGGGCCGGAAGGCTTCGTCGATGTTCTGGCCTGGATCCGAAGTGGAGATCGGCGGCATCCGGCCGACGGAGTGGAAACCGTTCAGCGACGCCTTCCCGAATGCGGATCGCGTAGCGCAAGTCCTGGCGTGGCTCGCGCTGCCGGAGGCTCAGCGTCCGTCGTTCATCACGCTGTACTTCAGCGACGTGGACACGGCCGGCCACAACACGGGACCCAACAGCGACGCGACGATGGCGGCCGCGGCGCGGCTGGACGGCTTGCTCGGCGATTTGGTGGCGGGCATCGAGCGCCAGGGCCTGTCCGCCCGTACCAGCGTGGTCGTGGTTTCCGACCACGGCATGTCGCAACAGGCGCCGGAACGGCGCATCTATCTCGACGACTATGTGGATCTGGCGACCGTGAATGTCGTGGACTGGTCACCCGTGCTGCACCTCGCGCCAACCGGCGGGGCGACGGTTGGCGCGCTGTACGCCAGGCTGCGCGGCAAGCACCCGGCGCTCGCGGTGTATCGTCGTGAGGACCTGCCGGCGTACCTGCATTTCTCGAACAACCCGCGCATCCAGCCGATCATCGCGCTGGCCGATGACGGCTGGGTGATTACCACGCGCACGCGCACGGAGTCGCGGACCTCGGGCGGCGACCATGGCTACGACGGCCGGTATCGGTCGATGCAGGGCCTGTTCGTGGCCGCGGGCCCGGAGATTCGCCGAGGCGCGGTCGTGCCGGCGTTCGAGAACATCCATATTTACGAGTTCATGTGCCGTCTGCTGGGGTTGAGGCCGGCGAAGAATGATGGAGATCCTGGGGTGACGGGCGGATTCATGGAGCCCGGGGCCGGCCGATTCTGATTGAGCCCGGGGTCGGCAGATTCTGATGGAGCCCGGGGTCTTCAGACCCCGGGCCGACCCCGGGTCTAAAGACCCGGGGCTCCATCGGAATCCCCCATGCGACAAACGCCGACCTCGCTGGTCTAATCCGTCAGGAGTCCTCGTTATGAACATCAGATTGCTTTGTGCCGCGAGCAGTTTAACGATGCTGTGTCTCGCCGCGTCGCCGCTGGCCGCCCAGAAGGCCGCGCAGCAGACGGTCGCCGTCGCCGACCTGCCGGCCGCCGTCACGGCGTCTGTGGCGAAGACCTATCCCGGCGGCACCATCGTCAGCGCCGCGAAGGTCAGTCGCGGCGCCCAGGCTCGGTATGAACTGTCAGTGAAGCCGACGGCGGACGCGGCGCCGATTCCGGTGATGGTGTCACCGGAGGGTGTGATCAGCACGAATGCCAAAGGAGCGCGAGCCGGTGCGCCGCCGGCAGGGAAGGGCGGCCGCAAAGCCGGAGCGGCCGCCGCCGCACCCCAGCCGTTTCCCATCGTCGACCTGCCGAAGCCGGTGGTGAAGGCGATCAAGGACGCGTATCCCAAGAACGTCATCACGTCGGCGATGAAGCTGACGCAGGGCGCGCAGGTGCTGTTTCAGGTGACGCTCAACGACGTGTCGAGCGTCGCGCCGATGCACGTGACGGTGACGAGCGAAGGTCAGATTCAGAAGCGATAGGGGGCAGGAGGCCGGACCTTCAGGTCCGGCAATATCTAGCCTGCGACCGCCACCTGTGCCGGCCTGAGCACGTCGTCCCCAATCAGGTACCCGGGCTTTACGACACCGACAACAGTGCCGGACGCGGCGTGGCCTGAGGCGACCGTCGCCACCGCTTCGTGCCTGGTGTGATCGAACGGCTGGCCCATCGGCTCCAGGCGGCTCACGCCCAGGCCCTCGAGTGTCGTCAGGAACTGCCGGTGTACGAGTGCGACACCCTGCACGAATGGATTGGCCGGATCGCCGGCGGCTTCGAGCGCGCGGTCGAGATTGTCGAGGACCTCGAGGAAGCTGATGATGAGCGCGCGGCGGCCGCGTTCGACGTCCTTTGACAGTTCTTTGCGGAGCCGTGCCCGTGCCTGATCGAATTCTTCCGAGGCGCTGCGGTACTTGGCGAGCAGTTGATGTACCTCGAGGTCTTTCGCGGCCACCCGCGCTTCCAGTTCCTCGACATAGGCCGGTTTCAGCTTGGGTTCTTCCGCAGCGGGCGCTTCGCCGTCGTGTTCCGTGCGCGCCCACCAGCGGCGGTCGGTAATCTTCATTTCTGACATCGCGCTACGCGTTCTCCCTGGCCGGCGCTTCGGCGCGCTCGTCGAACGTGAACGTGAGCTTGTTGTCGGCCACACCAATCGTCACCGTGCCGCCCTGTTCGAGTTTGCCGAAGAGGATTTCGTCGGTCAAAGGGTCACGAACCTCGCGTTGAATGACCCGCGCCAGCGGCCGCGCGCCGTAGACGGCGTCGTAGCCGGTCTTGGCGAGCCACGCGCGTGCGTCCGGCAGCAGCGTGATGGCGACGTGCCGCTCCGCCAACTGGACCTCGAGCTGGAGCACGAACTTCTCCACGATCGTTTCCATCACCTCCATCGTCAGACCCTTGAACGTGACGATGGCGTCGAGGCGGTTGCGGAATTCCGGGCTGAAGACTTTCTCGACGGCGGCGAGTGACTTGCCAGCCATCGCACGGCGGAGGGCGGCGTCGATGTCGCTGCCGGCACCTGTATCCGAGAAGCCGATCGACTTCGCGCTCATCTCGCGCGAACCCGCGTTCGACGTCAGAATCAAGACGACATTCCGGAAATCCGCCTTCCGGCCGGTATTGTCCGTCAGCGTCGCGTGATCCATCACCTGCAGCAGGATGTTGAAGATGTCGGGATGCGCTTTCTCGATCTCGTCGAGGAGCACGACGCTGTAAGGATGCGTGCGCACCGCGTCGACGAGCTGGCCGCCCTGCTCGAAGCCGACGTAGCCAGGCGGCGCCCCGATCAGGCGCGCCACGGCGTGCTTCTCCATGTACTCGCTCATGTCGAAGCGGATGAACTCGTTGCCCAGTTGAATCGCCAGCTGCTTGGCCAGCTCGGTCTTGCCGACGCCCGTCGGGCCGGTGAACAGGAACGAACCGGCCGGCCGCTCCGGCATCCCCAGCCCGGCCCGCGATCGCTTGATCGACTGCGCGACCAGGTGCACGGCTTCCTGCTGGCCGAACACCAGCCGCTGCAGCGATTCCTCCAGCGTCCGCAGCCGTTCGCGGTCGGATGACGACGCCTGCCGGGCGGGAATCCGGGCCATGCGAGCGACCACGGACTCGATAGCCTCGGGCGTGATGGTGATGGAAACCTTGCTACTGTCAGTGGCCGGCTCTAACTTGTCAGTTGTTAGTTGTAAGTTGTCAGTTACCGCCGGCTGCACAGCGCTCCGCCGCAGCCGCGCCACCGCTCCCGCCTCGTCAATCACATCAATCGCACTATCCGGCAATTTGTAGTCGCGCAGGTGCCGCGCGGCCAGTTTCGCCGCGGCCTCCAGCGACTCGTCGGCGTACGTCACGCCGTGGTGCGTTTCATAGCGGCCGCGCAGACCGGCCAGGATGCGGACCGTCTCCTGGATAGACGGCTCGTCGATCGTGATGCGCTGCAGGCGCCGGGCCAGCGCGCGGTCCTTCTCGATGTGCTTGTAGTCCTCGAACGTCGTGGAACCAATCACGCGCAAGTCGCCTGCGGTCAGGATCGGTTTGATCAGCGTCGCGAGGTCCATGGTGCCGCCGGTGGTCGCGCCGGCGCCGACGGTGGAGTGAATCTCGTCGATGAACAGGATCGCGCGCGGCCGATCGGCCAGGGCCTTGATCACGGCCTTGAACCGCTCCTCGAAATCACCGCGGAACCGCGTGCCCGCGAGCAGCGCGCCTGAGTCGAGCGAAAACACTTCCGCGCCCTTCAGCAGGTCCGGCACGTCGTCCTGCAGCAGGGCCGCCGCGAGGCCTTCGGCCATGGCCGTCTTGCCGACGCCGGCATCGCCCACGAAGACGGGGTTGTTCTTGCGGCGCCTGCAGAGCACCTCGATGGTCCGCTGCAGTTCTTCGGTCCGGCCGATCAGCGGATCGAGCTGTCCCTGACGCGCGCGCTCGGTCAGATTGAGGCAATAGGCCTCGAGTGGATCGGCTGGGGCGGCGCCGCCTTCCTCGCCTGGCCCCGCCGGTGCGCCGCGGCCGTTTGGAGCCGGGCCGGTTGGTCGCGCGATCTTCGAGATGCCGTGCGAAATGTAGTCGAGAATGTCGAGGCGCGTGAGGCCGTGGCTCGTGAGCAGTTGAGCGGCGTGCGCCTTGTCCTGCTGCAGGATCGCGGCCAGGATGTCGCCGGCGTTCACTTCGGCCTTCTGCGCGCTCTGCACGTGCAGCGTGGCGGTCCGCAACACGCTGCGGAACGCGGCGGTCTGTTCCGGTTCACGCTCGCGGCCCCGCCGGGACTGCTCGAGCGCTGTGTCGAAGTATTCGATCAGCTCCTGCCGCAGGCGCGGGAGATCCACGCCGCAGGCGCCCAGAATCCGCTCGCCTTCCTGGTCGTGCGCGAGTGCAAACAGCAGGTGCTCGAGCGTCAGGTAGACGTGGCGACGCTGGATGGCCTCCTGGTAGGCGATGGTCAGCACGATTTCAATGGAAGCGGAGAACACGACACCTCGATATTGGGGGACCCGGCCGCTGGCGTCAAGCCAGCCGTCAGGCGTCTTCGAGCAAGGCCTGCAACGGATAGCCGGCTTCGCGCGCCACGTCGATGACGGCCGAGGCCTTGGTATCGGCGACTTCCCACGGATAAACGCCCGCCACACCACGCCCGTTGGTGTGCACGTGCATCATGATCTGGTACGCCTCGGCCGGTGACTTGTCGAACACGGTCCGCAGCACTTCCATGACGAATTCCATCGTCGTGTAATCGTCATTCAGCAGCACGACCTTGTAGAGCGTGGGCTCCTTCTTCTGCGTGCGGACGCGCTCCTGCAGTTTCTCGCCGGGAGAGGCCATGGGGACTTGTTCATATCACGGTGCGGGAGGGCCAAAAGGTGCAAAGGTGCAAGGGTGCAGGGTGCCAGGGTGCTGGTGCGTCTGCCAAAAGCACCTTGGCACCGTTGCACCCTTGCACCGTGGCACCTGTGGGCACAGATAGAATGCGCCTCATGACCAAGTCACAAATCCAGGTGCTGGCCGTCGCGTCCGTCTGCGCCCTTGCGCTGGTGAGCGTCCGGGGCCAGTCGCCGCAGGCGGTCGAGGTCGCCGTGCAGGCGGGCAGGCTGATCGATGGCACCAGCACCGCGGTTCGACAGAACGTGACGGTGCTTGTCGGTGGCGGGAAAGTCCTCAGCGTCCAGGACGGATTCCAGGCGCCTCCGGGTGCGCGCGTGATCGACCTGCGCACGTCCACCGTCATGCCGGGGCTCATCGACGCGCACACCCACATTACGGGCGAGGGAACCGGCAACGCGATTGTCCGTGCCGTCACGATGACGCCGCTCGACGATGCGGTGCGATCGACGCTGTACGCGCGCCGGACGCTCGAGGCCGGCTTCACGACCATCCGGAACGTCGGCGCCGATGGCGGGGCCGATATCGCCCTGAAGCGCGCGATCGAAGACGGCATCGTGCCCGGTCCGCGCATGTGGACGGCGCGCGTCACGTTGAGCATCACGGGCGGCCATGGCGATCAGGGCGGGCTGCGGCCGGACCTCTGGAAGGCGCCGACCTGGGAAGACGGAATCGTCGACAGCGCGGACGACGCCCGCAAGGCCGTGCGGTATCAGCACAAGTACGGCGCGGACCTGATCAAGATCACGGCGACCGGCGGCGTGCTGTCGATCGGCGATTCGGGGGATGCGCAGCAGTTCACCGACGAAGAGATGCACGCGATTGTCGAAGCCGCTCATCTGCTCGGCATGAAAGTGGCCGCGCATGCGCACGGCAAGCGGGGCATCGAGGCCGCGATTCGGGCCGGCGTCGATTCCATCGAACACGGCACCTACGGCGACGCGCAGACGTTCGCGCTGTACAAGGAGCACGGCACGTACCTGGTGCCGACGATCCTGGCCGGGAAAACCGTGGCCGAGATGGCGACGATTCCCAACTATTTCCACCCCACCGTGCAGGTCAAGGCCGCGACCATCGGTCCGTTGATTCAGGACATGTTCAAGCGGGCGTATGCGGCCGGCGTGAAGGTGGCGTTCGGGACGGACTCGGGCGTGTCCAACCACGGGGAGAACGCGCGCGAATTCGAGTACATGGTGCAGGCGGGCATGCCGGCCATCGAGGCGATTCTGTCCGCGACCCGCAACGGCGCGGACCTGATTGGCGCGCCTGACAAGATCGGCTCGGTCCAGGCCGGCCGGTTCGCCGATCTCGTGGCCGTCGCCGGCAACCCGCTGACCGATATCGGTGAAATGCGCCGAATCACCTTCGTCATGAAGGGCGGCGTCGTCTACAAGGGCGCCGGCGCGAAATAGAATCAGGGCGATGGATGCTCTTGGCGCCGGCCTCGATTACTTCGACCTGAAATTCCTCGGCGAACCGGCGATTATCGCCACCGGCCTGTTGACTGGACGCGAGGGCGTCGCGCTCATCGATCCCGGCCCGTCCATGACGCTGCCGGCGCTGCGAGCGGCGCTGGCGGCCCGGGGCGCAGCCACTGACGACGTCCGGGCGATCCTGCTGACGCACATCCATCTCGATCATGCCGGCGCGGCCGGCACGCTGGTGGCGGAGTGCCCGCATGCGACGGTGTTCGTCCACGAAGTCGGCGCGCCGCATCTGATCGATCCCTCGAAGCTGTTGGTCAGCGCGGCGCGGCTGTACGGCGCCGACATGGACCGGCTATGGGGCGAGGTGCGCCCGGTGCCGGCCGAGCGGATTCAGATGGTCGGCGACAACGCCCTCAAAGTCGTCGGCCACTCGGTCGAGATCGCAAAGACGCCGGGCCATGCCTCGCATCACGTGAGCTATTTCCTTCCGCACGCCGGCGTCGCGTTCGTCGGCGACACCGCCGGCATCTGCCGATCGAGCGGACGGGTCGTCCTGCCCCCGACCCCGCCGCCCGACATCGATTTGGAGGCGTGGCGCACGAGCACGCAGCGGATTCTGGCCTGGCACCCGGACATTCTGTTTCTCACGCATTTCGGCCCGCAGCGGTCGCCGCGGATCCACTTCGCCGACATGTGGGCGCGGATGGACGACTGGAGCGCGCGCGTGCGCGCGCAGCTGCAGCAGCCCGGCGACGACGACGAGCGGGCGCGCGCGTTTACGCAGTGGGTGATGGACGACCTGACACGCGCCACCAGCCGGCCGGAAGCCGAAGCCTACGCGCACGCGGCGCGGTTCGACTTCTCGTGGGCAGGACTGGCGAGGTATTGGCGGAAGAGAGCCGATTGACAGCAGGTCAGAGGTCAAAGGTCAGAGGTCAGAAGTAAGTTGGAAGGGCTGGAGGATGATTTGGCGCCGGGGTCGCTGTGAGACGCGTTCTCGGAGCGCCGCGAAGTAGAGGAGACGCGAGATGAAGCACACGGCCAACGGACGATTCGCCATCAAGACCTGGGACGAGAAGCCGTACAGCGAAGGCCCGGAACAGCCAAAGCTCACGCGCGCGTCCGTGACGAAGACGTTCACCGGTGATCTCGTCGGCGAGGGGCGCGTCGAGTACCTGATGGCCTACGCCAGCGACGGATCGGCGACGTTTGTCGGACACGAGCGGATCGTCGGTGACCTTGCGGGCAAGGCGGGCAGTTTCGTGCTTCAGCGGACGGGCGTCTTTGAGAACGGCGTGGCAAAGGAGAGCTATTCCGTCGTGCCGGGATCAGGCACCGGCGCCCTCAAAGGCCTGCGCGGCGAAGGCACATCGGCGGTCGGTCACGGGATCGAACACCCGTTCACGATGAGCTACGAACTAGACTAGTCGTCGAGCTTCGCGCGCAACAGAGAAAGCATTTACCTTGTAGGGCCATGTAGGGCCATGTAGAGCGGGCCTGGCGGCCGCCTTCGGCGGCCGGCGCAAGAGAGGAGCGGTCGCGAACAAAAGAGCCATCGCTTTTGGTCTGGGCTCTTTTGTTCGCGACCGCTCCTCTCTTGCGCTACGCCCGGCGAAGCCGGGCTACCAGGCCTGCTGTCACGACCACCAGACGCGCGCGGTCCATGTTTCTACATGGTCCTACGTGGCGCTACAAGGTTCAGTCCGTCCGTCGTCTGCTATTTCTTGATCTTCTGCAGCCGCTCGAGAACTTCGCGGGCTTTTTTCATTTCGACGTCGTACGTCGAGAAATCGGTCTTCGCCAGCGCCTTGTTGGCCGCGTCCCAGTGGGCTGTCAGTTCTTCGACGAGCGCCGCGACGCTCGCATTCATGGGGCCGGCCACTGTGGGCGAGGGTGCGGTGTCGTCAGGCGGCGTTTCGATGACCGACGTGGCGTTGTTCGACAGGCGATCAGCGGCGAGTGACGAGGTGATCGACGAGCCGAAAATCTTCGCCAGGGCGCGCGACAGCGTCTCGGCCATCTCGATGCGGTTCTGGTAGGCCACCACCACCTGTTTCAACTCCGGCATTCTTGCCTCGGACGACTGCAGGTACAGCGGCCGGACGTAGAGCAGCGACTCCTCGATGGGAATCACGAGCAGCGTGCCCCAGATCACGTGCGAGCCCTGCTGGTTCCAGAGCGTCAGCTGCGGCGAGATGAATTCGTCCTGGTTGATGCGGCCGACGATCAGTTTCGGGCCGAACACGAACTTCTGCTTCGGGAACGCATAGACGAGCAGCCGCCCGTAGTGTTCGGCGTCGCTGCGCGCCACCATCCACGCCGAGAGGTTCTCCTTGAGCCGCGGGGTGAACGGCAGCATCTGGATGAACTCCTCGCGCTTCTCGCCCGGCAGCCGCATCACGGTGTAATACGGCTGCATGCCCACCGATCCGCGCTCGCCTTCAATCGTCGGGATCTGCCACATGTCCTCTTTGTTGTAGAAGACCTGCGGATTGGTCATGTGGTAGCTCTGGTACATCGCGGCCTGAATCGCGAAGATGTCCTCCGGATAGCGCACGTGCGTCCGAAGGTCCGCCGGCATCGAGGCCATCGGCTGGAGCATGCCGGGAAAGATCTTCGTGAGCGTCATGGCGATCGGGTCGGTCGGCTCCGCCAGGTAGAACGACGTCGTGCCGTTGTAGGCGTCCATGACGATCTTGACGGAGTTGCGGATGTAATTGATCCGGCCGTCCTTATAGGACGTCGGTGTCGCGTACGGAAAGTTCGCGCTGGTCGTGTAGGCGTCCTGAATCCACATCACCCGGCCACCGGACAGCACGGGGTACGGATCCGCGTCGAAGGAGAGGAACGGCGCCAGGAGTTGCGCGCGATCGGCGATCTGGCGGTGGTAGAGAATGCGGCTGTCGGGCATCAGCTGGTTCGTGAACAGGATGTTCCCATCGGTGAACCGCAGCGCGAACATCAACCGGCGCCAGAACGAGCCAATCGGCACGCCCCCCGTGCCCTCGTAGACGCTCGTTTCGTTGTCGTCGCCTTTGGGATAGTTGAACTCGCGCTGCTTCGTCCGCACCAGCACGTAGTCGCTCGACATCTCGCCGTAATAGATGCTCGGCTGATCGACCCGCAGGTTGGCCGTGGACACCGGAGGCAGGTCGCGAATCAACAGCACCGGCAGGCCTTCCGTCGTCACCTGATTCACCGGCCCCAGCGTGAGGCCGTAGCCGTGCGTGAACATCAGCCGCTGATTGACCCACGAAAGATTCGGGATGCTCTCTGGATTGAGCTCGCGTACTGACAGCATTACCTGGCGGTACTTGCCGTCGATCATGTAGCGGTCGTTGTCCACGCTCTTGAATTCGTAGTACGTGCGGATCTCCTGGATCTGTCCGAACGTCTTGAGCAGCGGCTGGTGGTCCCACAGCCGCACGTTCTCGACCGTCGCCGCGTTGGCGATGACGTCCTTGGCCGTCAACTCGCTGTCGCCCGTGTGCTCGTGCTCCTCGACCCGGTCGAGCGCGTAGGCGCGCCTGGTCGCGTCGATGTTGTTGACGATGTACGGCTGCTCGCGATTGAGCTCGTTCGGCGCCACGGAGAAGCGCTGGACGGACGCGCCGTAGATGCCGCCGCCGATCGTCACCAGGAAATACGTGGCAATCGCCAGCGGGAGCGGCCAGCCCCGCCGCGTGAACCCATGCACGACGGCCAGAATTGCGCCGAGGCCCAGCACGCCGATCGTGAGCCAGAGCACCGGCAGGCGCGCGTGCACGTCCGTGTACGAGGCGCCGAACACGCCGTTCGTCTGGGTGAGGAGCATGGACGGCAGTTCGAGCCACGTTCCCCATGCGAGCAGGCCGAAGACGAGCGCGGCCAGCAGGCCGATGTGCCGCCGCGCCGACGTGACGAGGCGGATGCGGGGGAAAAAGCCCGCTTGCAGCCGGGGCTCGATCACGAAGCTGCCCGACAGCACGTAATACAGGCCGCAGCCGATCAGCGCGAGCAGGGCCAGCAGGAACGCCTGCTGCTGCAGCTCCCGCCAGATGGGCAGCCGGAAGACGTAGAAACTGACGTCCTTCCCGAACAGCGGATCGGTCTGCCCGAACGGCGTCGCGTTCAGGAAGTTGAGCCAGTGCAGCCAGCTGCGCGCCCCGGCGATGCCGATGGCGACCGCGACGACGGCCGCGGCGGGCAGCGCCAGCCGGGCCAGCGGGCCGGTTTGCACGGCAATCTCGCGCCCGTCCGCGCCCGTGCCGAGCGTGATGTGCGACCGCGTGATCGAACCGCGCGCGATGCGGAGGTTCACGAACAGGAAGAGGAACGCCGCCACGAATGTCGCGGCAAACACCGCAAATTGGGCGTTCAGCGTCCGGAGAAAGATGCCCTCGTAGCCCAGCTCCCGGAACCACAGCCAGTCCGTGTAGTAATCAACCGAGGACGGGACGATGAAGAGGAGGAGGACGACTGCGAGGAGCAGGCCTGGCAGGCGGCGCATGTTGATCCAGAATACTCCATGCTCCCTGTTGGCAGTACCGCACCGGATTTCGCACTTGAAGACCAGGCCCGCCACGTCGTCCATCTCTCGGACTACCGCGGAAAACAACACGTGGTCGTGGCGTTCCACCCATTCGCCTTCACGCCGGTGTGCACGCGGCAGATGCAGGGCTACCAGCAGGCGCACGACCGCCTGGCTGGTCTCGATGCGGTGGTGCTGGGGATCAGTACCGACCTTGGCCCGGCCAAGGCGGCCTGGGCGGCGTCGATGGGCGGCCTGTCATTCCCCGTGCTGGCCGATTTCCACCCGCACGGCGCCGTGGCCAAAGCCTACGGCGCCCTCGGCCCTCACGGGCTCGCGGAACGGGCGATCTTCGTCGTGGACAAGTCGGGAAAGATCGTCTGGAGCAAGCTGCACGGGATGGACGACGACCCGAGCCTGGATGAGCTGTTGGGCGTGTTGCAAGCGCTCTGACCGCGCGGGTATTGCGGAAAGATTAAACCTTGGGGCGCCATGGGGAGCCATGGGGTTCGGGCCTGGCGGCCGCCCTTCGGGCGGCCGGCGCAAGAGAGGAACGGTCGTGAACAAAAGAGCCTGATGAATTGCGCCAGCTCTTTTGTTCGCGACCGTTCCTCTCTTGCGCTACGCCCGGCGAAGCCGGGCTACCAGGCCAGGTCCCATGATCATCATCGGCGCGATTCGGTTCGCATCGCTCCATGGCTCCCCATGGCCCCCCAAGGTGCAATCCGGGTTCTTACAGCTCGCGCAGCGCTTTTGAAATCGGCAGTCTCGCGGCGCGGACGGCGGGGAAGATGCCGCCGACCAGGCCCATGAGGACGGCGTAGATCAAACCCCGCGTCAGCAGTTCCGGCGTCACCGCGAAGCCGAAGGCCACCTGGCTGAATGTCTGCCAGTTCATCGTCGAGGCCTGATAGCCGTTGAACCCGACGTAGGCGAGCGTCGCGCCGATGGCGCCGCCGATCAGGGCGAGAAAGACCGATTCGCCCATGACCGAAATCAGGACGGGCCCCGAGCCGAAGCCGAGCGCGCGGAGCGTCGCGATTTCACGCGTGCGCGAGACGACCGCCGAGTACATCGTGAGCCAGGCGCCGAACACCGCGCCGATGCCCATCAGCAGCGCGATAGCGTAGCCGACGCCTTCGATCAGGCTCGTCAAGCCGGTCGATTGCTCCGCGTAGTAATCCGATTCGCGTTTGATCTGCACGTCGACCCGCGGATCAGACCCGAGCTTGTCCTTGAACGTGTCGAACGAGGATGGCGACTCCAGGCGAACCAGCACGGACTGGTAGGAATTGCCACGTTGATACACGCCCTGCAGAACGCGTACGTCGCACCACATCTCCGTTTCGGCCACGGTGCCGCCCGTGTCGAACATGCCGACAACTTTCCATTCCTTGGTGCCTGTTTTCAGCGTGTCGCCGACGTTGATGCCCTCGAACTGTCCATTCGCGGCGCGGCCGACGACGACTTCGTTCGTCCCGTACGTGAACATGCGGCCCTGCGCAATCTTCGCGTCGTACCGCACGGCCAGTGCCGTCGCATCGACGCCGCGCAGCGGGACGTTCGACACGGTGTGGGACGATCGGCGATTGATGTCGAGCACGACGAACATCTCGCCTGAGCCGACCGGCACGACCCCGTCGTGCTTGACGCCCGGCATCTGCTTGATGATGTCAACCGCGTCGCCGGACAGGCCGCTCGACATCTCCGAGTCGGCGCCGCTGCGCATGACGATGGCGCGGTCGGTCTTGCCCGCATTGGTCATGGCCTTCTTGAAGCCTTCGCCGATCGACAGCACCGCCACGAAGACGACGACGACACCCATGATGCCGATGACGGCGACCACCGCGGAGCTGAGCCGCTGCGGGATCGTGTAGAGGCTGACCAGCGTGACCGTAATGGCCTGTTTGATCGAGCGCATGGCTACACCTTCCTCAGGGCATCGGTGATCTTCAGGCGCATGGCAGCCGACGCCGGCATGGCCCCCGCGATGAGGCCAAGCGCGATGGCCAGTCCGGCGCCGAGCGCGATGTCACGCGGCGCAAAGTAGAACACCGGCAGAAATCCACCGCTCGGGGCGAAGAACTTGCCGAAGACCCACGCGAGCCCCAGGCCCATGAACCCGGCCAGCGCAGACAACGTGACGGACTCGGCCAGAATCAGGGTCATGATGTGGCCGTCGGTGTAGCCGATCGCCTTCATCGCGCCGATCTCGTTGGTGCGCTCGCGGACGGCCAGCGACATCTGGCTCGCCGCAATCAGCAGGATGATAAACAGCACCACGGCCGCGATGCGCGTGACGATCGCGCCGATGTTGCCGACCTGGTTGGCGAAGCCCTGCGCGACCGCCGCTTCCGTGGCCGTCTTGGTCTCGTACTCGGAGTTTTCGAACTGCTTGTCGAGCGCGTGCGAGATGGCCACGGACTGAGCCGGATCCTTCACCTTGATAAGGTACCAGCCCGTCAGGCCCTCGCCGTTGGATCCCCGCCGGCTCTCGGTCAGGTAGTCATGGCGCAGCAGGAACTGCGTCTTGTCGGTTTTCTGGTCGCCGGTATAGATGCCGGACAGCTTGAACTGCCAGGTGGTACCGTCACCGCCGCGCGGCCGGTTGAACGTGCCCTGGATCGGAATCGTGTCGCCGATCTTCCAGTTGAACTTCTTCGCGAGGTCCTCGCCGACAATCACGCCCTGCTTGTCCGCCAGCCACGCTTTGAGCTGTTCGGGCGGCAGCTTGAACTCGGGGTACATCCGGAGGTACGTCTCCGGCTCGACCGCGAACTCGAAGACGCCGTTTTTCGGATCCTGGTAGATGCCGCCGAACCAGGAGGAATACGTCGAATAGTCCACGCCGGGCGTGGCGTTGATCCGCTCGTAGTACGAGAGGAGCAGCGGCTGGATGAGGCTGACCTTGTTCGTCATCATCAGCCGATCGGCGCCGGCCATGTCCACGCCGCCCGAAAACGCGACCCGCAACATCATCAGCACGCCGAAGAGGAGGAACGTCACGACGATCGACAGGAAGGTCAGCGTCGTGCGCGTCTTGCGGCGCAGCAGGTTTCGCCCGATCAGGAACAGGTACTTCATGACGCCGCTCCCATCAGGCTCCCTTTCTCGAGATGCAGGGTGCGGGTCGCGCGCTCAGCCGCGCGCGGATCGTGCGTGACCATGACGATCGTCTTTTTGTGTTCGCGATTGAGCGTCTGCAACAGATCGAGAATTTCGTCGCCGGCCTTGCGATCGAGGTCGCCGGTCGGCTCGTCGCAGAGGAGCAGCGTCGGGTCGTTGACGATGGCGCGGGCGATGCCGACGCGCTGCTCCTGGCCGCCCGACAACTGGCGCGGGTAATGGCGGGATCGATCGGCGAGGCCCACCACCTTGAGGGCAATCGCCACGCGCTTCTTGCGCTCGGCGCTCCCGAGCTTCGTGAGCAGCAGGGGCAACTCGACATTGCGTTCGGCGGTCAGTACCGGCAGCAGGTTGTAGAGCTGGAAGACGAACCCGATGTTGCGGGCGCGCCAGTTGGCGAGCATGCCGCCACCGAGCTTGTCGATGCGGGATCCCCCGATCTCGATCGTCCCGCCCGTGGCCGTGTCGAGCCCACCCATCAGGTTGAGCAGCGTCGTCTTGCCCGAGCCGGACGGCCCCATCAGCGCCAGGAAGTCGCCTTCGGGAATATCGAGATTGACGCCCTTCAGGACGTCAATGCGCTCGCTGCCGCGCGTGAAGTGTTTGTGGACGTCGCGAATCTGAACCAAGGCCATGGAAAAGGCTCCTCTGTTACTTCACGCGAATCTTCTTGCCGGGGACGAGGTCGGCTGGCGGAGAGACGACCACCCGCTCGCCGCCGGTGACGCCGGCCTTCACTTCGACCTGATCGCCGTCCGTTCCACCCGTCGTCACGGCACGGCGCTCGACGACGTCGTCCTTGACGACGAAGACGTACGCCTGCGTGCCGTCCGTTTTGATCGCCGCTTTGGGCACGAGCGCGACGGGTCGGGCCGTCTCGGCGGCGGCGCCTTTCGCGGCTTTCGCGTCGTTGCGCAGGAACGCCACCTTGATGCCCATGTCCGGCAGGATCCGGACGTCGAGCTTCTCAAAGGCGATGCGCACGAGCACGGTCGCTTTCTGTCGATCGCCGGTCGGCACCGGCGTGATTACATGCCCGGGAATCTGCCAATCCGGGTAGGCGTTCAGCGTGATGAGCACCTGCTGCCGGGGCTCCACGCGGTTGATATAGGTCTCGTTGACGTCCACTTCCACTTCAAGCGAGCGCATGTCGACGATCGTGCAGATGCCCGTGCGCGTAAAACCGCCGCCGGCTGACACGGGCGACACCATCTCGCCCGGCTGCGCGTCCTTCGAGATCGCCACGCCGCTGAACGGCGCGCGGATGACTGTGTTGTCGAGATCCGTCCGGGCCATGTCGATCTGGCGGTCGGCGACGTGCGTCTGCTCCTGCAGCGCGGCGATGCGCGCGGCGGTGGAGTCCATGTTCGCTTTCGCGGCATCCACGTCAGCCTGCGTGACGATGCCGTCCTTGAGCAGGCCGGCGAGACGGACGTGGTTCTTCTTGGCCTCTTCGAGGCGGACTTCGTTCTCCGTGATGGCCCGTCGCGCGACACCCGCCTGCGCCTCCGCCAGCGCCAGCGCCGCCCGCCACGTCGAGTCGTCGAGCCGCGCGAGGACCTGGCCTTCCTTCACCGCCATGCCTTCGTCGACGTTCACTTCGACGATCTTGCCCGTGATTTTTGACGAGATCGTGGCCCGCCGGCGCGCGACGACATAGCCGTTCGCGTTGAGCACCTGCGCCTGCGTGCCCGCGGACCGCAACGTGACCGTCGCGACCTCGACCTCGACCGGCTGTGGCGCCGTGAAGTACTTCCAGGCCGCAAACCCACCCCCGCCGAGGATGGCGAGCAGGACCACCACGCGAATCCAGCGCCCCGACGACGGAGACTCCGGTTCCCGTTCGATGCGCAGCGCGGCGAGGTCGTCTTTGAGTTCAGTCATCAGTCAGGAATCCGGTGGGGACCCCTCAGTATATTCAGGTCGGTTTGACGGATCAGGTCACACCCGAGATTCACAAATCAGGGTGCAAATCGGTGAGTGGCGGCTGTCGGTCGGCGGATTGCTCCGGTTCGTTCCCCGTCGTTCCCGGTCGTTCCCGGTCGCTCCCTCTATCTCCCCGGTACTCCCAGCCAGCTCCGCGACACGTAGTCGCCCATCGTGAGCACGAACATGATGAGGAGCCAGAAGAATCCGGAGACGACGACGACCTTGGTCAGCGGGGTGTTGTAGCGGACGCCCATGAAATAGATGACGACCAGCGACGCCTTGAAGATGGCGACGCCGAGCGCGATGGGCGTGTTGAGGGCGCCGAAATCGTGCAGCGCGACCCAGTAGGTGACCCCCGTGAAGATCAGCAGCATCACAAAGATCGTGATGTAGGTGCGGATGGGCGTGACGACGTGTGGTGCGTGAGCGTTGTCCATGAATCAGGCTCCGCCGTGGCCCAGGTGGGCGCCCAGCAGGTAAAGGAGCGGGAACAGGAAAATCCAGACGATGTCGACGAAATGCCAGTAGAGGCCGGACACTTCAACCGGTCCGTAGTAGCTCGGGCCGAAGCGCCCGCGCGCGGCCCACACGAGCATGACGAGCATGATGCCGATGCCGATGACCATGTGCAGGGCGTGGATGCCCGTCATGATGAAGTAGAGCGAGAAGAAGAGCTGCTCGGGCCGCGGCAGCGCCGGATCGAAGTTCACGCCCGGCACCAGATGATGCTTGAACTTCTCGGCGTACTCGAAATACTTCACCACGAGGAACGTGGCGCCGAGCAGGATCGTGAGAATCAGATTCACGACCTGGCCCATCCTCGACCCGACCTGCGCCGACCGTACGGCCAGGGCCATCGTCAATGAACTGCAGATCAGCACGGCGGTGTTCAGGCCGCCCATCAGGACGTTCAGGTGGTTGCTGCCGGCCGCCCAGGCTTCCGGGTACCAGTAGCGGTACAGCAGGTACGCCATGAACAGGCCGCCGAAGAACATGATTTCGGTGACGAGAAACACCCACATCCCCAGCGTGGACGCTTCCAGCTGCTGGTCCATGCTGTAGAAGTGGTGCTGCTGGCGCGGATGATGCGCATGGACGTCGTGCGCGACGACGCCGGTGCCGGCTGCCGTGCTCGCGTGAACATCAGCCATGGTGCACCTTCGTGCCCGCGTAGTTGTACGCCGGTTCGGTCACAATCACGTCCTCGTCGAAATTGAAGGTGGTCGGCGGTGACTGCGTCTTTTCCCACTCGAGGCCCTTGGCGCCCCACGGATTGGCCGGCGCGATCTGGCCCTTCTTGAGCGACCAGAGCAGGTACACGAGACAGAGACCGTAGCCGAGCCCGAGGATCGTGGCGCCGCCGGTCGAGGCCACGTTGAGCACCTGGAACTCCGGCGGGTACTCGTGGTACCGGCGCGGCATGCCCAGATAGCCGAGCAGGAACTGCGGGAAGAACGTCAGGTTGAATCCGACGAACACGAGAATTGCCGAGGCCTTGGCGAGCGGCTCCGGGTACATCCGGCCGGTCATCTTGGGCCACCAGAAGTGCAGGCCGCCGAGGAACGCCATGATGGCGCCGCCGACCATGATGTAGTGGAAATGCGCGACGACGAAGTACGTGTCCGTCAGGTGGATGTCGAGGCCGAGCGTCGCCAGGAACAGGCCTGTGAGCCCGCCGATCAGGAACAACCCCATGAAGCCGATGACCCAGTAGGTCGGCGATTCCCAGGTGATCGCGCCCTTGTACATCGTCGCGGCCCAGTTGAACGTCTTCACGGCCGACGGCACGGCGACGAGCATCGTGATGATGGAAAAGACGAGGCCGGCGTAAATCGACTGGCTGCTCACGAACAGGTGATGGCCCCAGACGAGGAAGCCGAGGATCGCGATCGCGAGACTCGAGAAGGCGACGAACGCGTACCCGAAGATCTGCTTGCGGGAGATGGAGGCCACGAGCTCGCTCACGACACCCATGCCGGGCAGGATCATGATGTACACGGCCGGATGCGAGTAGAACCAGAACAGGTGCTGGAAGAGGACCGGGTCGCCGCCGATCTTCGGATCGAAGATCGGGAAGCCCAGCGAGCGCTCGGCCATGAGCAGCGTGAGGGTAATCGCGATGACCGGCGTGCCGAGAATCATGACGAGGCTGGTGGCGTACTGCGCCCAGATGAACAGCGGCAGGCGGAACCATGTGAGCCCGGGAGCCCGCATCCGGTGAATCGTGACGATGAAGTTGAAGCCGGTGAGGATCGACGAGAACCCCGCGGTGAACGCCGCCATGGCCGCCAGCGTGACGCTCGTCTGCGAGGCCTGCGTGCTGTAGGGCGTGTAGAACGTCCAGCCCGTGTCGAGCCCGCCGCCCGCGACGGCCGCGAGCGCGATGATGCCGCCGATCACGTACAGGTACCAGCTCAGCAGGTTGATGCGCGGGAATGCCAGATCCTTGGCGCCCACCATGATCGGCACGAAGAAGTTGCCGAGCGTCGCCGGAATCGACGGAATCAGGAAGAAGAAGATCATGATGACACCATGCAACGTGAAGAGCTTGTTGTAGGTGTCACCGGGCACGAGGTCGCCTTTGGGCGTCAGGAGTTCGAGGCGGATGCCCAGCGCGAACAGCCCGCCGATGGCGAAGAAGATCGTGATCGAGATCAGGTAGAGCATCGCGATGCGCTTGTGGTCCTTCGTCAGGAGCCACGAGGCGATGCCGTGCGGCGCGTCGAGGTAGCTGTTGCGAGGTTCCTGCACAGGTGCGGTAGTCATGACGCGTCCTATTTCCCCTGCCCGCCGGCCGGCGCGGCCGGTTTCAGCGTCTTGATGTAGGCGATGAGCTGGAGCAGGTTCTCTTCGGTCACCATGCCCTGGAACGTCGGCATGATGCCCTGGTAGCCGGCCACAATCTTCGCCTGCGAGTTCATGATCGACTCGCGCAGATAGTTTTCATCGGCCACGACCTTCCGGCCGTCGGTGAGCGTCACCGTGCTGCCGAACACGCCGAGCAGCGAGGGGCCACGGCCGGTCGAGTCCGGCTTGTGGCACGTGACGCACGCCAGGTCGGTGAACAACCGCTCGCCGTTCTGAACCGCCGTACCCGTCGACTTTCCGCCCGCCAGCCACGCCTCGTAGTCCTGCGGCGTCATCACGATGACCTGGCCGATCATGCCGGAATGCTTCGTGCCGCAGTACTCGGCGCAGAAGATGTGATACGTGCCGACTTCCGTCGCCTCGAACCACAGCGTCGTCACCTTGCCCGGCACCGCGTCCATCTTCACGCGGAAGGCCGGGATGAAGTAGTCGTGGAGCACGTCCTCGGAGCCGAGCGTCACGCGCACCGGGCGGCCGATCGGCACGTGCATCTCGTTGATTTCGCGCACGCCCTCGGGATGCTGCACCTTCCACATCCACTGCTTGCCGACGACGAACAACTCCATCGCGTTGGCCGGCGGCGAGGCGAGCCGGAAGAACAGCGACGCGCCCCAGCCGAACATCACCATCGACAGCACGAACGGGATGAACGTCCAGGTCAGCTCGAGCATCAGCGAGCCGTGGATGTCGGCGCCCACCGCGTCGGGCGTCCGCCGGCGGTACTTGATCGTGAAGAACGCGATGACCGCGACGACCAGGATGGCGAAGAAGGCGCAGACGGCGGTGATGAACAGATAAAGCAGGTCCATCTCGACGGCGACAGTCGACGCGGTCGGCGGGAACAGCGGGAAGTGAGTCGGCATCTAGCGAGTACCCGTGGTTGCGGTCCGCGCGACCGCGCTGGCCTGCCGCCGCTCGCGGCGCAGGGACATCAGAATCAAGCCGACCATCACCAGCACGGTGAGCGCGCCGGCGGCCCGGACGATGTTCATCACGACGAAGCCGTACCGGCCGGTCTCCGGGTCGTAGTGGTAGCAGAACAGCATCGCCTGCTCGACGATCGAGCCGACGCGGCCGTTGGAGGCCTCCACGAGCGCGAGTTTCAGGTCGCGGGGCGAGAACTCGACGCCATACAGATAGCGGGACATCCGGCCGTCAGGCGTCAGCACCGAAATGGCGGCCGGGTGGGCGAACTGACTCGTCTGTTGATCCCACACGTACCGGAATCCCACGGCCTTCGTCAGCTGGGCGATCGACGACTCGCGGCCCGTCAGGAAGTGCACGTGGCCGCCGTCGGCCGCCGACACGTACCGGCGCAGGAACGACTGCTTGCGCTCGGCCGCGATCGACGGCGTGTCCGCCGGGTCGAAGCTGACCACGACGACCTCGTACTCCTTGCCGACGGTGAACGTCACGCCCTGCAGCGAGCCGGCCAGGCCGCTCAGCACCTGCGTGCACAGCATCGGACAGTTGTAGTAGACGAGCGCGAGGACGACGGGCCGCGGACCAAAGAAGTCGCCGAGTTTCACCGTGCCGCCGCGCTCGTCATTGAACTCGAGATCGAGCGGCATCTTCGCGTCCGGATGCTGGTCGATGCCGATTTCCGTGAGCGCGGGCACTTTCGTGCCGGCGGCGATGCCGGGCTTGGGCCGGCTCAGCTGCGCGTGCACAGGCGCCAGCATCAGCGCCAGCATGACCAGCACGCCGGCCCCCCGGGCTGAAGCCCGGGGGCTCCATGACAAAGCCCGGCTCCAGAGGCTGTTCATTTGCCCTTGCCCTTTTCCGGCGTCGCGGCCGGCGCCGCCTGGCCGCGAATCGGCAGCAGATTCTGCTTCAGCACGAGATCCTTGGCCTGCTCGATCGGAATCCGGTACGTGCCGGCGTTCTTGTCGGCGTAGCCGTACGTCGTCAGTTCTTCGTGTTCGCGGGCGCGCAGCACCTCGAGGTTGATCGGCTCGCGCACGAGCAGCGCGGGCGCCGGACCGCTCGTCGCGCCAATCGCCACCATGTCGGGGTAGACGCGGCCGGTCGGCGCCGGCCGCTCGGCGGGATTGACCGGCTGCGCGAGCGGCGCCGGCGGCGCCGCCGCATCGGATGCCTGCTTCTGATGGTCCATCGCCTTGAACATCACGACCATCAGGATCTGGCAGACGAGCGTCGTGATCGCCAGGATCACGACGAACCAGACAATGCCGCTGTAGCTGATGCCGTCAGCTTCGACCGGCGGCGCGACGTGAATCTTTCTAGTGTCCGCCATTGGCGATCGCGTCCTTGAAGTACGGATCCCGCGCGGCCAGCAACGAGCGGCCCGCGAGATTCCGGAAGAAGAGCACCAGCCAGAGGCCGCCGATGCCGAGCGCGGCGGCGAAGTCGACCCAGCTCAGCGACGAGCCCGAATGCCGGAAGACCGGCCCGATCGTCCAGGTGATGTCGACGACGCGCATCACGAGAATCAGCAGCGCGATCCATTTCACGACGTTCGGATTGCGCTTGAAACTCTGCGACAGCAGCAGCGAGAAGGGCAGCATGAACTGGCCGAACAGCAGGACGACGCTGATCGGATACCACGGGCCATTCAGGCGCTGCAGGTAGAACGGAATCTCTTCGGGCAGGTTCGCCGACCAGATGATCAGCAGCTGCGAGACGGAGAAGTAGGCCCACAGCATGACGAACGCGAACATCAGCTTGCCGTGGTCGTGGAACTGGCCGGCGTTGGCGACCTGCGACATCGGCCGGAAGCGCACGAGCATGGCGAGCACCAGGATCGTGAACGCCATCGTCGAGAGGCCCTGGCCGCCGAGCGTCAGGATGCCGAAGATGGTCGAGTACCAGTGCGGATCGAGCGACATGATCCAGTCCACGCTCATGAACGTGATCGTCGCGACGTAGAGCACCAGGCCGGGGCCCGACAGCATGCGCGAGCGGCGATCCTTCGGGCCGGGCAGCTGCGCCGGTTCTTCGTCCTGCTCCTTTGACCACTTGTTCAGGAAGAAGGCGAGGACGGACCAGATGAAGAAATACAGGAGCGCGCGGATGCCGAAGAACGGCACGTTCAGGTAGCCGCCCTTCAGGTGCAGCACATGCTGCATCTCTTCGTTGTCGGGCGACGGATTGACCCAGGGGTACAGCTTGCCGAGGTTAAACCAGATCGGCAGGAAGAGCAGGGCCATCAGCGGCAGCGTGCGCGTCGCGGCCTCGAGCACGCGGCGCGAGATCATCGTCCAGGCGCCGCCGCTGAGGTGCTGCACCATCAGAACAGCGAGCGACCCGACGGTGAGGCCAATCCAGAAAATGTAGCCGATCAGGTAGGACTGCCAGAACGCGTCGCCGGCCACGGCGTAGCCGCCGATGGCCGCGACGATGCCGATGGCCGCGAGGCCCATCGCGCGCGTACTCAGGCGCCCGAGCTCGGCGGTCGGCCTGGCCATCAGGCCGGCCTCGTCGAAATGCTGTGCGTGCACGTTCGGGTCCGCCATTACTGCTGTCTCCCGTGGCCCGCCTCGGGCGCGGCGGCCGGCAGGCCGCTCTTCAACTTGCGCAGCTCATCGGCCGGCACGTCCTGCTCGGCGGCGGCATGGCTGTACTGCAGCGCGCGGACGTACGCGGCGATGCGCCACCGGTCTTCCACGGAAATCTGCGCGCGATAATCCGGCATCGCGCCGAAGCCGTTCGTCATGACGTCGTAGAAATACCCGATGGGCATCTTGCGCAGTCGATCGATGTGATAGTTCGCGGCCTGCCGGTAGCCGCGCTGCACGACCATGCCGTTGCCTTCGCCGGTGCGGCCGTGACAGGGCGAGCAGTAGATGTTGAAACGCTCCTCGCCCCGGTCGAGATCCGCGCGCGTCACCGCGAACGGAAACACGTCCGCGAGCTGGCCGTTCACCTTGCCGGTGTTCAGCAGCTCGTCTTCATTGAGCGGCGATCCGGCCGCCGACGTCCGCGACACCGTCCCGGCCACCAGCGGTTGCGCCGAGCTGCCGTGGGGCAGGAAGGTGCTCGTTTCGAGCGGATCGTACCGGGGCGCGTCGTGCATGTCCTGGCGGCAGGAGACAGAGAGCAAAGTGAGAAGTACGAAGTGAGAAGTCAGAAGTACGGAGCGGCGCTTTGCGCCGGTCTTCTTGATAGAAGAGATGGCCGGCGTCAGTTCGTTCCTCACTTCTGACTTCTGACTTCTGACTTCCAACTTTATTGAGCGCATTTCAGTTCTCAATGTCCATGACCTCTCGGGCCTTCAGGCCCGAGAGAAACTGCCGCGTCGCGTGCGCGTCAAACTTCGGGTCGGCAGCCTCGATCGCGAGAAAGAACTTGTCCTGGCTCGCACGCACGAAGCTCGGGACGTTGAAGACCGGGTGATAGGGCTGCGGCAACCCGTTCATCACGATCATGCCGATGACGGCCGACAGCGAGGCGATCAGGATCGTGGTCTCGAACGCCGGCGGAATGAACGACACCCAGGCATTGAAGGGGCGGCCGCCGATGTTCAACGGAAAGTCGATGACCTGCGTCCAGTATTCCAGGCCCCAGCCCCCGAGCAGGCCCGCAATGCCTCCCACGAGCACGACCTTCGAGACCCAGCGCTCCTTGAATCCGAGCGCCTCGGCCAGTCCGTGGATCGGGAACGGCGAGAACGCGTCGGCGCGGGTGTAGCCGGCGGCGCGGACCTTGGCGGCGGCATCGAGCAGCGCCTGCGCGGAGTCGAACTCCGCGAGCAGCCCGTAGAACGGCGCGTCAGGAGTGGCAGCGTGCGCCATCAGTGCGACCCTCCCTGCTGGATCGGCGGAGCTCCCGCCCCGCCTCCCGGAGCGTCGGGCGCCTTGACCTGCGCTTCAGGCAACAGCGTGCGCATTTCGAAGATGGAGATGAGCGGCAGCACGCGCACGAACAGGAACATCAGCGTCGTGAACAGGCCGATGGTCCCGAACAGTGTCATGAAGTCCCAGACCGTCGGGTAGTACATCTGCCACGACGACGGGACGAAGTCGCGGTGGAGGCTCGTGACGATGATGACGAAGCGCTCGAGCCACATGCCGACGTTGACGAACATGCACACGACGAAAATGGCGGCGAGGTTGCGGCGCAACCGCTTGGACCACAGGATCTGCGGCACCAGGAAATTGCAGATGAGCAGCGCCCAGTAGGACCAGGCCATCGGCCCGTAGTACATGCGGTTCTTCAGCATGAACCGCTCGTACTCGTTGCCGCTGTACCACCCGAAAAACACCTCGCAGAAGTAGCCGTAGACCACGATCAGGCCGGTGACGAGCGTGATCTTGGCCATGTTCTCGATGTGGCGCATCGTGATGAAGTCCTGCAGCCCGTAGATCTTGCGCAGGGGGATCGCCAGCGTGAGCACCATCGCGAAGCCGGCGTAAATCGCGCCGGCGACGAAGTACGGCGGGAAGATCGTCGCGTGCCAGCCCGGGAGCACCGACACCGCGAAGTCGAAGCTCACGACCGTGTGCACCGAGAGCACCAGCGGCGTCGACAGGCCGGCGAGCAGCAGGTACGCCTTTTCATAGCGCGCCCAGTGGATCGCCGAGCCGCGCCAGCCGAGCGAGAGCACGCCGAACAGTTTCTTGAGGATCGGGCTGGCCGTCTTGTCGCGGAACGTGGCGAGGTCGGGAATCAGCCCGGTGAACCAGAACAGCGCCGACACGGTGCCGTAGGTGGAGACCGCGAACACGTCCCAGATGAGCGGGCTGCGGAAGTTCGGCCACAGTCCCATCGTGTTGGGATAGGGGAACAGCCAGTAGATCGCCAGCCATGGCCGGCCGGTGTGCACGAGCGGGAAAATGGCGGCGCAGAGGACGGCGAACAGCGTCATCGCCTCGGCAAACCGGTTGATCGACGTGCGCCAGTCCTGCTTGAAGAGCAGCAGAATCGCCGAAATCAGCGTGCCGGCGTGGCCGATGCCGATCCACCAGACGAAGTTGATGATGTCGAACGCCCAGCCGACCGGGATGTTGTTGCCCCAGATCCCGATGCCCTTGAGCAGCAGGTACGACAGGGCCACGCCCAGCCCCGTCAGCAGCGTGAACGCCGCGCCCATGATCACAAACCACACGAATGGCGTGTGCTTGGTCAGCACCAGGCCGGTCAGCTTGTCGGTGACCGTCCCATAGGTGTGCCCCGGCGTGATGACCGGGATCGGCGCTCTGAAATCGCCTTGCGGGAATTGGGAACGTTCCACGAATCCTCTCTTAACCCTTTAGCGTCGCCCGGCCCGACTAGCCTTGCGCGGCCCGGTCCACGGCCGGGTTCGGATTGCGCACCACCGCCAGATACGTCGTCCTCGGCCGCGTGCCGAGATCCTCGAGCACGCCGTAGTTGCGCGACTGCGCCTTCAATTTCGTGACCTTGCTGCCCGCGTCGTTCAAATCGCCCAGCACGATGGCGTCGGCCGGACACGCCTGCTGGCAGGCCGTCTGCACGGCGCCGTCGGCGATCGGCGTTCCCGCCGTTTTCGCATCGATGCGCGCGTGGTTGATGCGCTGCACGCAGTAGGTGCACTTCTCCATGACGCCGCGGCTGCGGATCGTCACGTCGGGATTCCGCTGCGCGTACAGCTCCGGCGTCACGAAATCCGAATACAGCATGAAGTTGAAGCGGCGGACCTTGTACGGGCAGTTGTTCGAGCAGTACCGCGTGCCGACGCAGCGGTTGTAGACCATGTCGTTCAGGCCTTCGTCGCTGTGCACGGTGGCGGCGACGGGGCAGACGACCTCGCAGGGCGCGTTCTCGCACTGCATGCACGGGAGCGGCTGGTTGTACGTGCCGACCGGCGCGTGCACGTCGCCCTCGAAGTAGGTGTCCACGCGCAGCCAGTGCATCTCGCGGCTCCGCATCACCTGGTCCTTGCCGACGACCGCGATGTTGTTCTCGGCGACACACGCGGCCACGCACACGCCGCAGCCCGTGCAGGCGTTCAGGTCGATCGCCATGCCCCAGCGATGCGCCGCGTCCTTCTCGAACGGATGCTTTTCCGGATAGAGCGACAACGAAGCGGGGGGCCGCGACGGGCCCATCTCGGCGACCGCGTTCGGCTTGGCGCGGAACTCCTCGAGCTCCACGACGCGCACGGGATTGCGCCCTTCCATCAGGAAGTGGTTCTGGATCGACGCAATCGGATAGGTGTCCGTCGTCTTGACGACCGTCGCGCCGCCGTCGAACCACGGCGCCTTCGACGTGCGGATCGGAAAGACGTCGACGCCCAGGCCCGTGCCCACGCGGCCGGCGCGCTTGCGCCCGTACCCGAAATGCACGACGACGGTGTCATCGGCCGTGCCGGGCAGCACCCAGACGGGCAGACGGACCGTGCGGCCCTGATAGCCGATCTCGAGCACCGGCTGCCCGGCGGTGTTGCCCGGCCGGAAGACCGGAATGCCAAGGCCATCGGCGGTTTTCGCGCTGATGTACGCGACGTTGTCCCACGTCACCTTCGAAAGCGGCTTCGGCAGTTCCTGCAGCCAGGCGTGATTGGCGAAACGGCCGTCGAGGACGTTTGGATCAGGACGGAAGACGATCTCCATCCCCGTCATGGCGGTTGGCGCCTGGCCCGCCGGCGACGGCGCTTCCGCCGGTGCCGCCGGAACCGCTGCGCCGCCGAGCATCGACGTGCCCGCGACAAAGCCGTCGTGGAGCGCGTTCTTCCAGAACGACTCCGCGGTGGCGAACGGCTGGCCGTTGGCGCGCGCGATCTTCCACTCCGGCGAGCCGAACGCCTGCGTCCAGAAATCCTTGACGAGATCCATCGCCGACACGCCAGGCGTGCCATTCATGGCCGCGAGCACCTCGAGCGCCGTGCGCCCGTCGTAGAGCGGTGCGATGAGCGGCTGCATCAGCGAGACCGTGCCGTCGAACGCGCGCACATCGCCCCACGACTCGAGGAAGTGCGCCTGCGGCACGTGCCAGTGGCACTGCTCGCCGGTCTCGTCGTTGTAGAGGCCAAGATGGATGCGGTTGCCGACCTTCGCCAGGGCCTCGTTGAATTTCAGATCGGCCGGCGCGGTAAACACCGGATTGCTGTCGCCCAGAATCACGAGCGCGTCCACCTTGCCCGCGTTCATGTCGGCGACGAGTTCACTGAGCGACGTCGTCCCGTCCGCGTCCGACGAGGTCAGCGGCGCCGTGTAGAGCACCGTGACGTTCGTATTGCCAAGCGCGTCGTTGATCGCGCGCGCGATGGCGTGCACCGCCGCAGGCTGGTGATCGCCGGCCACCACGACCGCGCGGCCCTTATGCGCGGACAGATCGGCGCCGATGGCCGCGGCCCACTTCGTGGCGTCGGCAGACAGCGAGCCCGCGGCATCGTGCGCGGCCGCGTGCGCGCCCACCGCGCCGGCCAGCGCGGCGGCAAACGCATGCACGTCGCGGGACTTGAGCGACAGCCGATGGTCCGCGTTGCTGCCGGTCACCGTCGGCACGGGCTCGACGACGTACATCCGGTTGACGTCATCGGTCGGCGCGCCCATGCGCCGCTTCGACGAGAAATCCTTCGCGTAGCGCACGCAGCCGGGGCCGAACCCGAGGAAGTCCGCGTCGAGCGACACGACGACGTCGGCCTTGTCGAACTTGTAGATCGCATGCGCGGCCGCCGCACCACCCTGGCGCGCGCCGTACACCGCATCCCACTGGTGCCATCGCGCGTCGGGCAGACCGGCGAGCAGTTCCTTGATCTGCGCCGTCACCGTTGGCGACGTGATCGGGTCGGTCAGAAGCCGCAGCCCCGCGCCCTTGATGCCGCGCTGCGCGGCGACGAGCGCCTGCAGGCTGATGAGGAACGTGCTCCAGGTCTTGACCTCGCCGCGATTGAGAATCGTGCGCGATCGATCCGGGTCGTACAGGCCAAGTACCGCCGCCTGGCCGAACATGTCCGTGCCGCCCAGGCTGGCGGGATGATCCGGATTGCCTTCGAGCTTCGTCGGCCGGCCCATGTGGTTTTCCGCCAGCAGCGCGCTGCCGAACCCACCCTGCGGCATCGACGTGGCGTAAAACAGCGGCCGGCCCGGGACGATCTCCTCGGGTTGGCGGACGTACGGGACGATGTGCTCTTCGGGCTGGCGCGTGCAGGCGCTGACACCGGCCAGCGCGAGGGACGCGCCCATCAATTTGAGGAAATCGCGGCGGCCCGCCGGGTCGGTGAACTCGGACGCCTGGGCGGGAAACTCGCGGCCCACGTACTCACGGAAGTCGGGCGTGTCGGCCAGCTCCTCGAGGCTCCGCCAGTAGGTGCGGCCTTCGAGTCCGTCGAGTCGGGCCTTGATATCAGCGAGGCTCATCTGTGCGTCCTTCGTCCCGGCTTCCCTGTTTGGGTAACCACGCCGCAGCTAGCGGTGGCAGACCGAGCAGCTCGTCATGTGCTGCACGCTGGAAATGCCGTATTCCTGCTTCAGGGCCGTGCCCAGCTTGAGCTGGGTCGTGTCGGCCGGCACCTTGTAATTCATGTTGAACACTTCCGCCCGCGGCCGGATGTACTTCTCCGGCGCCCGGTGGCAGTCCAGGCAAAACTCCATAAGTAATGACTGTGCCTGGTACATCAGGGGCATCTTGTCGACGGGCCCGTGGCACACATTGCAGCCAACTCCTTGTTTCACATGGATTTGGTGGTTAAAGTACACGAAGTCAGGTAGGTCATTTACCCGAATCCAATTCAATGGAGTGTCTGTCCGGAAGCTCGCACGAACTGGCTCCAAGATCGGCGCATTCGTCCAGATCTGGCTGTGGCAGTTCATGCAGGTCTTGGTCGGCGGGATCCCGGCGAACGAGGACTTCTCCACGGACGTATGGCAGTACCGGCAGTCGAGCCCGACGCCCCCGACGTGGTGTGCATGGCTGAACTGAATCGGCTGCTCGACAAACTCGTTCTGTTTGGTGGCCCAGGAGGACCGCATCAGCGTCAGGACCAGCCACCCGCCGATGACGACCAGGCTGACGACACCAAACAAGGTCGAGCGGACGAGTGCATTGGCACTGCGCGGAAAGATCTGGCTCATAGAGGGCTGAGGGAAAATACCGAGCCGGGCACGAGATGGGACCCGACTAGGCGCCTATATGATGTGAAATGTTTCACAATCCTGTCAAATCCGGCGAATCTGCGATCGTTCGCAACAACGCCGCGTGCAGTATAGCGACCGCGCCGGCACTTCGCGAGTAATCGTTGCGGAGGTAGAGTGCAGCGTGGCCGGTCAAGCCTCCCGAACCGCCCCGCGCCGGTCCACCCCGGACACACATCACCCGATTGACCAACTGCGGGAGCGTCTGATTGCCGGACGCAATGCCGACGGCGGCTGGGGCTACTACGCCCATCACGCCAGTCGTCTGGAGCCGACGTGCTGGGCGATGCTCGCGCTTGGTGCGGCCGGCGCTCCCGCTGCGCACCTGGATCCGGCGGCCGCCTGGCTCGCGCAGTGCGATCGAACGACGGGATGGCTCGTCGAGAATCCTGCCTGGCCGATCAACATTGCGTTCAACGCGTTGGCCGTCTTCACCCTGCGCCATCGTCCCGCTCCCTCTGCCGACGCGATCGTCTCGCGCGTGCTCGCGTCGCTGATCGCGAGCAAGGGCCGGACCGCGCCGCCGTCATCTGACGCGGCACAGGACAACAGCCTGCAGGGTTGGTCCTGGATCGACGCGACGTTCAGCTGGGTTGAACCGACATGCTGGGGCCTGCTCGCGTTGAAGTCGGCACGCACGCACGGCGCGGCTGCTGGGACGGACCCGGCCATCGGATCGCGCCTCGCCGAGGCCGAGCGCCTGCTCACGAATCGCAGTTGCCGTCCGGGCGGATGGAATTTTGGCAATGCCGTGGTGATGCGGCAGGATCTGCGTCCCTACGTGCCGGTCACCGCGCTGGCGCTGCTGGCGCTTCAGGACCTGCGCGGCGCCGACGTCGTCAGTCGCGGTCTCGCGGCGCTCGAGACACTCTGGCCGACCGAAATCTCCGCGACCGCGTTGGGGCTGTCGCTGCTGTGCCTGGACGTGTACGATCGGCCCGCGACTCACCTGGTGACGCAACTCACCGACCACATCGGCAAGACCCTGGAGTTCGGCAACTACCACGGCATGGCCGTGGCGCTCTTCGCGCTCTCGTCGGTGGGTCAGCCGCATGCCTTCAAGCTCTAAGGCCAACGTCGGAATCAGCCGACGGGATCTGCTCACCGCGCTGCCAGCGGCGGCCTTGCTGGCGTCGTGCAACTGGACGCCACCGTACCGGCGCAGCGATTTCCCGCTCGACCCGCGCTCGACGGTCGGCCTGTTTCCCGCGTCTTCCTACGACGTCGATTTTGCCGATCTGATCACCCGCGGCCTTGCCGATCTCCGCATCGATGTGCGCGGGCGTTCCGTGCTGCTCAAGCCGAACCTCGTCGAGTACGCGCCGGGCACGGTGATTAACACGCATCCGCTCGTCGTGGCCGGTGCCGCGACGGCCTTCCTCACCGCAGGCGCGCGCGAGGTCGTCGTCGGCGAAGCGCCCGGCCACCGCCGTGACATCGAGTACCTGCTGGCGGTCACGGGCCTGGCCGACTATCTGAAAGACCTGCGCATCCGCTTCGTGGATCTGAATCACGGCGATGTGGAGATGGTCGCGCTGAAAAGCCATTTCACCGGCCTGGACCAGATGGCGTTGCCGCGCGAGATCCTGCGTTCTGATTTCGTGGTGTCGATGGCCAAGCTGAAGACGCATCACTGGGCGGCGATGACCGCCAGCATGAAGAATCTGTTCGGCGTCGTGCCGGGCGCGATCTACGGCTGGCCGAAGAACATCCTGCACTACCGCGGCATCGAGAATTCCATCCTCGACTTGAACGCCACGATTCGTCCGCAGTTCACGATCGTCGACGCCGTCATCGCGATGGAGGGGGACGGTCCGATCATGGGGGCGCCTCGTGCGATGGGGTTTCTGGCGATGGGATCCGACCTCGTCGCCGTTGACGCCACCTGCGCGCGGGTGATCGGATTCGATCCGGCGAAGATCGGCTACCTCTCGCAGGCCTCCGCGTTTCTCGGTCACATCGACGAGGCGCGCATCGACCAGCGCGGCGAGAATCCGTCGCGCTATCGCACGCGGTTCGACGTGCTCGAGCCGTTCAGGAAACTTCAGACCCCAGGCTGATGAGCGGACCCGGCCTGCTCGTCCGCGCCGGGCTTGGCGTGCTGTTCGTGACGGCGGCCCTCGGCACGCCTGCCGACGCCGATCTCTGGGGTCATCTCACCTTCGGGCGCGACATCGTGTCGACCGGCCACATCGTGCAGGTGGATCGATACTCCTTCACGAGTGATCGCCCGTGGGTCAATCACGAGTGGCTCGCGGAAGTCACGATGGCCCAGTCGTACCGGCTGGCCGGCCCGGCCGGCCTTGTCGGGCTGAAAGCCGTGGTGATCGCGGCGCTGATGCTGCTGGTGTGGCGACACGTGCGGCGGCTGCGTCCGCCGCCGGCGGTCGCCATCGCGTTGATGACGATCGCGTTTCTCGGCACCTTCTGGCGCACGCACACGGTCAGGCCGCAGCTGTTTTCCGTGCTGTTCTTTGCCATCCTGCTGATCGCGATGGTCCGGTTCGACGAGGGTCGCCGCAGAAGGATCCTCGCCGTCCCGTTGCTGATGGCGGTGTGGGTGAACGTCCACGGCGGGTGGATCGTCGGTCTCGCGGTTCTCGGGTTGTGGACGGCCGCGCGGATCTTCGACACGCGCCGCGATCTGTCCCCGGCGCACCGGCTGATGCTGGCGGCCGTCGGGCTGCTGGCCGTGGGCGCGACGCTCATCAATCCGTACGGCATCGAGATGTGGACGTTTCTCTCCGGGACCGTCCGCCTCGGGCGCGACGACATCGAAGAGTGGGGATCGATCCTCACGCATCCGGTGGCACTCGGGGTGCCATGGCTGCTGATGTTGTCGGCCGCCGTCTTCGCCGCCTGGCGGTCGCCGCAACTGCGACGCTACGACTACCTGACGATCGTGGGCCTGTTTGGGCTGGCGTCGTTTCGGGTCAGCAGACTGGATGCGTTCTTTGGGTTGACCGTCGTGATCCTCTTGACGCCTGGACTCGTCGGGGCGCTCCGCACCGTTTCCTCCGCTCCGCGCCGTGCGTCCCCTCCGCTATCCGCCGGCGTCCTGGCCATCACGATCGTGACCATCGGCCTGATGCTTCTGCCGGCGGCGCCCCTCCTGTCTCGCTACGCCGCATGTCTCCCAATCGACGGGCCGTGGGTCCCCGAGCCGGACGCGGCGCGATTCATCACGGACAATCGCCTCACGGGGCGGATGGTGACCTGGTTCGATTGGGGGCAATACGCGATCTGGCATTTCGGTCCTGGCCTGCGCGTGTCGATGGACGGCCGGCGCGAAACCATCTACAGCGAACAGACCATTCACGCCCATCGCCGGTTCTATGCGGCCGATGACACGGCCCTTCCGTACTTGCGGACGCTCGATCCGGACTACATCTGGGTGCCGCGCCGCGTCCCGATCGCCAATCGTCTGGCAGACGCGGGTTGGACCGCGGTGTTCAGCGGGCCCATCTCCATGGTGTTTGCCCGCCCGGGTGCGGGGCCGTTCCAGCCGATCGCGACCGCGTCAACGGCCATGCGATGCTTTCCGGGGCCATGACACAGCCGGGGTCGCTCACGCCCGCGCAGCACCAACGGATCCGGATCCAGTTGGCGCTGATTCCCGTATACGGCTGGCTGCTCGTGGTCTGGACGGCGTACGCGATCGATATCAGCCCGGCCGGCCGGCTCGATCGGTCGGGTCACATCAAGGGCCATGACTTCGCGCACTTCTATGTGCTCGGCGAGATCGCCAACGACCACGCGGCGCACGATCTGTACGACTTCACCGCTCAGGCGGATCGCATGGACCGCCTGGTGCCGGACTACGAGAATCGATTCGCGCCCATCCACGGCCCGCAACTCTCGCTGCTGTTCGCACCGCTGGCACGACTGCCGTATGACGCGGCGTTTGGCGTGTGGACCGGCGTCACGTGCGCGGGTTACGTGCTCTGCTGCGCGCTGTTGTGGACGACGGCGCCGGATCGCGGACGGTACCGATGGCTCGCGATGACGTTGGCGGCCGGCTACCCGGCGTTCTATTTCCTGATCGCGTTCGGACAGAGTTCCGTGCTCGCGCTCATCTGCATCACGGCCGGGTATTTCGCGCTGAGGGCCAAACGGCCGTGGCTGGCCGGACTGGCCCTCGGCTCGCTCATCTACAAGCCGTCGTTCGGGATCGCGTTGCCGTTCGTGCTGCTCTACGGCCGCGAATGGCGGATGATCGCGGGCGCCGCGGTTGCGGCGGGCCTGCAGCTCGGCGCGGCGGCGGCGTACTACGGACCCGACGTCCTGCGGCAGTACGTCAAGGCCGTCGCGCACGTCGGCCAGATCGCCGACGTCCTCGAGCCGATTCCCTATCAGATGCAATCGTTGCGGTCGTTCTTCTCTGTACTCCTTCCGTGGCCCGGTGTCGCATGGGCGGGTTACCTGCTGGCGGCCGCGGCGGTGGTGGTCGTGGCTGCGCGGTACTGGCGCTCCGGTGTCGCGCTCGAGCACCGATTCAGCGTGCTGCTCCTGGCCCTGGTGCTCGTCGATCCGCACGTCAATCCGTACGATCTGATCGCCATCACGCCGGTGTTTTTTCTGACGTGGCCACGGGCGGCCGGGGCGGGGAGGTCCGGACGTGTCTTGCTGGTCCTTCTGTATCTCTGCTATTACCTGCCGGGATTGTCGTTCCTTCCCGCGGTCACGCATGTCCAGCTATCCGTCGTGGCACTCGTCGCGCTCATGATCGTCCTGGTCCGTGTCGCCGGCCGCCCGGCGCGCGGGCTTTCGAGTACCTCGTCGTGAGCAGGCCGCCACACTTCCTGGCGGCGTTGCTGACGCCTGCCGGCACCGCAGGCCGGCGGGTGGTGCACGAGCGCGCGGGCGTGACGGTGGCCGGAAACATCGAACTGGCTCACGACTCGAGGACCCGGACGCGCGGTCTGCTTGGGCGCGATGGCCTGGCCGACGACTCCGTCATGATCATTGCGCCCTGCAACGCCATCCATACTTTGTTCATGCGTTTCACAATCGACGTCGTCTTCGTCGACCGCCAAGGTAAGGTGCGGACGCTCCACCGCCGGCTCAGGCCCTGGCGGATGGCCATTTCACTCAGGTCTTTTGCGGTTCTGGAGCTTCCGGCGGGCTCGATCGAGCGTTTTGGGATCAGATCCGGCGACTTACTCACAATATATTGATACCAAAGGCCAGTCCGACCAGCCCGCCGGTATAGCACGATCGTGCCATGCCGTACCGCTCCTGAAGGCCATACCTCGTGCCGACAGTCTCCTCTAGAGTCGGAAGACTGGACGTCCGGCGTGGGGTTGATCTGTGGACTCCTGCCGGCGTTCTCATTCATAGAGGAGAGACGTAGGCAATGATCAAGAACCTTCTTACGCGCTTCATTCGCGAAGATCAGGGGCAGGACCTTATCGAGTACGCCTTCCTGGCCATCTTCATCGGCTTGGCCGTGACGCTTGGGCTGCAGGCGGTCGCGACGGGCGTGAACACGCAGATGAGCAACATCGGCACGCAGGTCTCGACGGGTTCGTAGTTCACGTCGAGATTCGGTCGCCCGTGGAGCGCACCCGGCACAGGGGGCCACGGGCACGCTTTACCAGGCGCACAGTGGTTAGGGGATCTCGTGAAGCAGTTTTTTCTCGATGATCGGGCCCAGGATCTCATCGAGTACGCCTTCCTGGCGATTTTCATAGCGCTGGCCGTCACGATCGGTCTCACGGCCATCAGCGGCGGTCTGAACACCGGAATGTCCAATATCGGCACGCAAGTCGGCTCGGGTTCCTGAGGCCGCGGCGATTGTGCCCTGGGACATCCCGGAGGGCATAGAGCTTGGTCATGTTGTGGTGCTCGGAGTGGTGGCCGTTGCCGCCGTTATCGACGTACGCACCAGGCGCCTTCCAAATTTCCTGACGTTCGGTGCCGCCGCCGTCGCCCTGCTGTACTCCCTCTGGGTGAACGGACTGCACGGTTTTGCGCTCAGTGCTGCGGGATGGGCTACTGGGATCGCGCTGTTCCTGCCGATGTTCTTACTGAGAGGAATGGGTGCCGGTGACGTCAAGTTGCTGGGCGCCGTCGGGAGTTGGCTCGGTCCGGCAGGCGTGCTGTATGCGGCCTTGTATTCGGTTCTGGCTGGCGGAGTCCTGGCGCTGATCGTGGGCGCCATGCACGGATATCTGGGGAAGGCGCTCTCGAACCTGTGGGGGCTCCTGATGTTCTGGCGCACGGCAGGCCTTCAGCCGCTGCCGGGCCTGACGATTGACGATGCCCCGGGCCCTCGATTGGCCTACGGGGTGGCGATTGCCGCAGGCACCTTCGCGGCGGTCTGGTTGAGATAAGCAAGGGGAGAAACATGAACCGGTCCCTTCGCACCGTGCTCGTCGTGGGCATCGCCATCACGCTGGCGGCGGTGGCGACATTCTTCGTCTATCGCGCGATCCAGAGCCGCCCGGCCCGCGAGGTCGAAGTCGCTCATGCGTTCGCGGTCGTGGCCGCGCACCCGCTGACGCTCGGATCACGCGTGGCCGCCGGTGACGTCAAGGTGGTGCCGTGGCCGTCGGCGAATCAGGTGCCTGGCGGTTTCACGACGCTCGAAGATGTCGTCGATCGAGGCGTGATTGCTCCAGTGGCGGAGAACGAACCGCTCAGCAGCAATAACGTCGCGAGCAAGGAAGCGGGCGTGGGATTGCCGCCGACGATTCCTCCCGGCATGCGCGCGATCTCGGTCAAGGTGAATGAGGTCATCGGCGTCGCGGGTTTTGTCGTGCCCGGCACGCGCGTCGACGTGATGGCCATCGTCCGCGACAGCAACAAATCGCTCGCGCGCGTGGTCGTCAGCAACGTGCAGGTGCTCGCGGCCGGCACGCGGTACGACCAGGAAGTGGCGCGCGAAGGCAAGGCGCTCCCGGGCACGTCGGTCGTGACCTTGATGGTGAGTCCCGCGGATGCCGAGCTGGTTGGACTGGCGGCGATCGAAGGCCAGCTGATGCTCACGCTCCGGAATCCGCTCGATACGACGGTGACCCCGTCGACGGGCACCTATTCGGCGAGACTCGCCGGCGATGCCGCGCCGCCCAAGGCCGCATCGGATGCACCCGCGCCGCGCCGCGTCGCGCCGCCGCCCCCGACGCCTGCGCCGCCCCCGCCGCCGAAGCGGCCTGTCGTCATCAAGGCCGGCGTGGTCGGCAGAGGAGGCCATTAAGTGACGAACCGGTTGCGCTTCGCTCGAACGGGACTGCTCGCCGCGGTAATCGCGTGCGCCGTGACCGTGCTTCAGGGACAAACGCCACCGCCGGTACAGCTGCCCGCCGTCGCGCAGGACGCGATGCCGCGTGTGACGTTGACGGTCGGCCGTTCGAAGGTGGTCACCACGGATTTCGACATCACCCAGGTGTCCATCACGAATCCCCTGGTGGCCGATGTCACCGTGATCGAAGGCAGCTCCCGTGAAGTGCTCGTGGACGGCAAGAGCGCCGGCACGGTCAGCCTGATTATCTGGGGCGACGGCAAGCGCATCCAGTACGACGTCGTCGTCGATGCGGGCGTGTCCGGCTTGCAGCGCCTGATTCAGACGCTCTTTCCCGACGAAGACATCACGTCGAGCGAGACGGTCGATGCCGTGATCCTCACGGGCCACGCGTCGAGCAATGCCGTCATGCTTCGCGTGGGCGAGCTGGCCGAAGCGATGCTGCCGAAAGCGAAGCTTATCAACCTGCTGCAGCTCCCGGGCGGGAACAGCAGCCAGCAGGTGCTGCTGCAGGTGCGGATCGCGGAGGTCAATCGCAAGGCGGTGACCGAACTGGGTGTCTCGATCTTTACGGGCGCCGGCGGTTCGCAGGGGGTCATCGGGCGCAGCACGACGCAGCAGTTTTCCTCCACGACGCAGACGGGCGTCGGTGCGGGGGCGCAGACCGTCCTGAGCGACCTGCTCAACATTTTCCTGTTCAGCTCGCAGCTCGACATCGGCGTCGTGATTCGGGCGCTCGAGTCCAAGGGGAATCTTCAGAGCCTCGCCGAGCCCAACCTGATTGCCTACAACGGCCAGACCGCGAGTTTCCTGGCGGGCGGCGAGTTGCCGGTGCCCATGGTGCAGGGCAATTCCGGTCAGGTGACGATCGAGTACAAGGAATTCGGCGTCCGTCTGGAATTTCGCCCCATCATCGCGGGCGACATGATTCGGTTGAAAGTGAAGCCGGAGGTCAGCTCGCTCGACTTCGCCAACGGCGTCACGGTCGCCGGGTTTCGTGTGCCGGCGCTCCTCGTCAGGCGCGCCGAGACCGACGTCGAACTCCGGGACGGCCAGTCATTCGCCATTGCCGGCTTGCTGAACAACAGCGCGCAGGATACGAATGATTCGGTTCCCTTCTTGAGCAGCATTCCGATCATCGGCTACCTGTTCAAGAGCAAAGCCACCAATCAGGAACGAACGGAACTGATGGTGCTGGTGACGCCGCATCTGGTGCGGGCGCTCAACCCCGACGAGGTGCCGGCGCTGCCGACGATTCCGAACAAGTTCCTGCCGCCCTGTCCGAAGCCGCCGTGCGACGGACTTCCTGAAAAAAACAAGAAGGGCTCGGGCGGCCGTTAGCCGTCGCGGGGTGTCAGGTTGGCCATAACCGTTACGCTCGTTGGCTCAAGAGATCGAGTCCTCGAAGATCGACTTCGCGCCGCGGGCATGCGTTCGTCGAACCTGGAGGCCGGCGATCTCGCCACCTTGCTGCATCCATCGAGCCTCCCGCCCGATGTCGTCGTCCTCGACCTCCGTTCCCGATCCGAGATTCCGCCGGTCCTGGGTTCGCTGAAGCGCCAGCATCCCGACATGGGCCTGATCATCGTCGCGCCGTCGCTGGACCCGGCGTTGATGCTGGAGGCCATGCGGGCGGGCGTGACCGAGTGCATCACGGACATCGATCGCGGTGATCTCGAGGCGGCGATCAACCGTCTGGTGGATCAGCGCGTCACGCCGGTTGCCGGCGAAGTGTTTGTTTTCGTCGGCGCCAAGGGCGGCGTGGGCACGACGACGGCCGCGGTGAACATTGCGACGGTGCTGGCGAAAATCGGCACCACGCTCGTCATCGATTTGCATCTGGCCGGCGGCGATGCGGCCCTGTTTCTCGGGGCGGACGCGCACTTTTCGGTCGTGGACGGGCTCGAGAATACGCATCGGCTCGACGCCGCCTTCTTCCGCGGCCTCGTCAGCCATACCAAGGGCGGGCCGGATCTCCTGGCGTCCGCCGATCGTGCGGCGCAGACGGCCGTCGACCCGCCGCGCGTGCGCGCGCTGATCGATTTTTCAGCCCATCATTATCGGTATACGGTCATCGACATCCCGCGGTCCGACGCGGCGGTCCTCGATTCGCTCGAAGGCGCCAGCATGATTGTGGTCGTCGCCAATCAGGAACTCGCCACGATCCGGAGCGCGAGCCGCATCGCGACCGCCCTGCGCCAGCGCTATGGCAAAGAGAAGGTGTCTGTCGTGCTGAGCCGATCGGATCGCCAGGCGGACATCGGCCTCGATGATCTGCAGGTCGCCGTCGGAGGCCCCGTGAAGTACATCTTCCCCAGCGACTACCGGCTGGCGGTGGCGTCTCTCAATCGAGGTCAGCCTCTGGTCACCGAAGGCCGGTCGGCGCTGGCACAAGCGTTCGAGGCGTACGCCCGTGATTTGTCGGGCGCCAAAGCGGCAGCCGATCAGTCTGCGGCAGCCAGGTCCGGGCTTCTCGGACGGCTGACGGGTCGGCGTTAGGATCGATCAGGCAGGCACCATGAAGAAGAGTGACGGGTCCGACGGATCTTCGGGGAGCACGCTGATGACCCACAGCGGCGGGGTGCGTACTGCCGGCGGACGCGCCGATACACGCCATCCGCAATATCAGGACATCAAGAGCCGGATCCATACGGATCTGCTCAACCGCCTCAATCTCGATCGGCTGACGACCGTCAAGCGCGAGGCCGCGGAACCGGAAATCCGCAGCCTGATCCTCGGCATGCTCGAGGAGGAATCCAAGACCACGCCGCTCAGCCTGCGCGAGCGCGAGCAGCTGATTACGGACGTGCTCCACGAGCTCTTCGGGCTCGGTCCTCTCGAAGAACTGCTGCGCGATCCGGCGATCTCGGACATCCTCGTCAACCGCGCCCAGCAGATCTACGTCGAACGCAACGGGTTGCTCGAAGAGACGAAAGTCGTCTTCAAAGACGACCGCCACCTGCTGCGCATCATCGAACGCATCGTCAGTTCGGTCGGCCGCCGCATCGACGAGTCGAGCCCGATGGTCGACGCCCGCCTGGCCGACGGCTCACGCGTCAACGTGATCATTCCGCCGCTCGCGCTCGATGGTCCGGTCCTGTCCATTCGCCGGTTCCGAACGGACAAGCTGGGCGCCGACGATCTCGTGGTGCGCGAGTCGCTGACGCAGCCGATGCTCGACCTGCTGCAGATGGCCGTCTCGAGCCGTCTCAACGTCATCGTCTCCGGCGGCACGGGCGCCGGCAAGACGACGTTGTTGAACGTGCTGTCGGGCTTCATCTCCGAACACGAGCGGGTGGTCACGATCGAAGACGCCGCCGAACTGCTGCTGCGTCAGAAGCACGTGGTCCGCCTCGAGACGCGTCCGCCCAACATCGAAGGGAAGGGCGCGGTCCGCCAGCGCGAGCTGATGATCAATGCCCTGCGCATGCGGCCGGATCGCATCGTCGTCGGCGAGGTGCGCGGCGACGAAGCCCTCGACATGCTGCAGGCCATGAACACCGGTCACGACGGCAGCTTGACCACCGTCCACGCCAACAGTCCCCGCGACGCGCTGTACCGGCTGGACACGATGGTCGCGATGGCCAATCTGAACCTGCCCGAGCGCGCGATCCGCCAGCAAATCGCGTCGGCCGTCAATTTCATCGTCCAGATAACCCGGCTGTCGGACGGCACCCGCAAGGTGTCCGCGATATCCGAGATCACGGGCATGGAGGGCGAAGTCATCACGCTGCAGGACATCTTCGTGTTCGAACGCACGGGCCTGAAACCCGATGGCCGAGTGACCGGGCGCTTCCGGGCGACGGGTATCCGCCCCAAATGCAGCGAACACTTCGCCCAGTCCGGCATCCAGATGCCGAAGACGATGTTCGAACACGTGCAGGTGGTTGGCTGACATGGGCACGGCGGAACTGATAGCCGGCGGGACGTTCGTGCTGGTCGCCGCGATGGTGATCCTGCCGTACCTCCTGCTCGTGCTGCGTCCCGAGATCGCCAGCCAGGAAATCCTGCGCCAGCGCATCAAGACCGGCGGCGCCGCGGTCCGCGCCAGGGCTGCCGGCGCCACGCTGCTCAAGGAGGCCGAACGCTTCAGCGTCTTCGGTCCGCTCGACCGGATGCTCTCGGGCCAGACGGCAATGGCCGCCAACCTGCGCGACCTGGTCCACATGTCGGGCCTCAACGTGACGCCGGGCCAGATCGTGCTCGGGTCCGGCTGCCTGGCGTTGTTCGGCTATGTCCTCGCGGTCACGTGGATTCCCTCGCCCGTGGTCGGCATCGTTGTGGCCGTGGCGCTGGGTGCCGCGCCCTACGCGGTGCTTCGCTTCATCCGCGCGCGGCGCCTCAACAAGTTCGAGGAGCAGTTTCCCGAGGCCGTGGATCTGATTGCGCGGACCCTGCGCGCCGGCCATGCGTTCACCACCGGCCTGAAAATGGCCGCCGACGAATTGCCCCAGCCGGTCGCCGCGGAATTCAAGCTCCTGTACGACCAGCAGAACTACGGCCTGCCGCTGCCCGACGGCCTGCACGCGTTCGCGAAACGTGTCCCGTTGATCGACGCGCGGTTCTTCGTCACGGCTGTGCTCACGCAGCGCGATGCCGGCGGCAACCTCGCCGAGGTGCTCGACAATCTCAGCGCCGTGATCCGCGAGCGCTTCAAGATCAAGCGCCAGTTGCGCGTCGTCAGCGCCCATGGCCGGCTCACCGGCGCCGTACTCGCGGCGCTTCCGCCGACACTGGCCGTGTTCCTGCTGATTCGCATGCCGGAGCACTTCACGATTCTTCTGGAGGATCCGGCCGGTGTCCGGATGATCGTCGTCGCCGTGATGCTCCAGCTGCTCGGCGGGCTGCTGATCTACAAAATCACGAAGGTGGAGTACTAAGCCGTGTCCACCCAGATGATCGTCACGCTCAGTCTCGTGTTCGTGTCCGTGGCACTGCTGGCGGGCACGGGCGCCTGGCTCCTGCTCAGCCGGGCCACCCAGGGCCGGCGGCGACTGACCGAACTGTCGCGGCCCCGGGCGACCGCCGCGACGGTCGTCGTCGAAGAATCGGCGTTGGCTGCCGTGCCCGACCCCGAGTGGAACTCGCTGCTGAACGCCCTGCCGACTTCGCGCGGCACGGTCAGGCGGCTGCGGCGCGAGATGGCGCTGGCGGGTTTCGTCAATGCCCGAACGGCGGCGCTCATGTCGCTGACGGAGCTGGTCTTGCCGGTCGTGCTGGCGCTGCCGCCGATCCTGCTCCTGAGCGGGCCGAACAAATGGATCGCCGCGGTGGCCGGTGCGGTGACCGGCTACATGGCGCCGGGCTTTGTTCTCTCCCGGCGGATCAAGGCGCGAAAAACGCAGATTGAGAGCGGTCTGGCCGACGCGCTCGATCTCATGGTGTTGTGTCTGGAAGCCGGCTCGAGTCTCGATCAGGCCATCGTCAAGACCGGAGAGGAACTCGACGTCGCGTATCCGGCGCTCGGGGATCAGTTGAACATCCTGATCAGCGAAATGCGCGCCGGCAAACCAAGAATCGACGCCTTTCGCGCGTTTGCGGACCGCACGCAGGTCGACGATGTGCGTGCGCTCGTCGCCATGCTGATCCAGACGGACAAGTTCGGCACGAGCGTGTCGCAGGCCCTTCGGACGCAGGCGGTCGTGTCCCGCACCAAACGCCGCCAGCGCGCCGAGGAACGCGCGCAGAAGGTGGGCGTCAAGCTCGTGTTTCCGCTCGTGTTTTGCCTGTTTCCCGCGCTGTACGTCGTCATGCTGGGCCCCGCGTACCTTCAATTCATGAAGGTGTTCGCGGAAGGACAATAACCGGCGATCCGCCGGTTCAAGAGGAGAGTGTCACTGTGCCAACGAATCAAATCCTGCTGCTCATCGGCGCCGGCGTGTTCCTGGTCCTGTATTTGATGCGCCGCCGCAGCCGCCTGAAAAAGGATCAATAGATCCGCGCCGGGCGCGGGACGTGTGGGAAGGCGCTCTGGCGTCTGATCCGTGGTGTTTATGATTGATGCCGATCACATCGCAGCGCCGACCACGCTCGAAGAGACCGGGCTCAGTCTCGATCTGGTCACCCAGATCGTCCTCAAGACGCTGTACTTCTCGGGCGAGCTCTCCGGCACCGAGCTGGCCAGGCGGCTGGGGCTGGCCTTTGCCGTCATCGATCCCGCGATCGAGTTCCTCAAGGTCCAGCGCTACTGCGAAATCGTCGGCGGCGCGCTCGTCGGCGGGTCATCCTTTCGCTACCGGATCACCAACGAAGGCCGGACGGTCGCCGGCCTCTACCTTCAACAGAATCAGTACGTAGGCGTCGCGCCCGTGCCGCTGGCGCAGTACCGGCGGTACGTCGAAGGCCATCGCCTGTCCGGCGTCTCCCACGTGACCCGCGAGCGGGTGCGAGCCGAGATGACGCATCTCGTGCTCGGCGAAGTGGTGCTCGACGAAATTGGTCCGGCGATCAATGGCGGGCAGTCGATCTTCATCTACGGCGCGCCCGGCAACGGCAAGACGACCATCGCGCACGCGCTCTGGGGGCTGCTCGACGGGGATGTCGAAATTCCGCACGCGATCGAAGTGGAAGGCAGCATCATTCGCGTCTTCGATCCCGCGAACCATCAGGAACGGCGTGCTCCTGACGACGACCGTCTCACGCTGGGTGTGTCGGTGAACAAGGACCGGCGCTGGGCGACCTGCCGGCGGCCGCTCGTCAAGGCCGGCGGAGAATTGACCCTCACGTCGCTCGACCTCTCGTACGACCCGCGCGTCGGTTATTACCGGGCGCCGCTTCAACTGGCGGCCAACGGCGGCATGCTGCTGGTCGACGACTTCGGGCGCCAGCGGTGCGAGCCGCGTGACCTGCTGAATCGCTGGATGGTGCCGCTCGAAAGCGGCACGGACTATCTGACGCTGCAGTCCGGGTTGACCTTCGAGGTGCCGTTCTCCGTCTTCGTGGCCTTTGCCACCAACATCAAGCCCTCGGAACTTGTCGACGAAGCCTTCCTGCGCCGCGTGCGGTACAAGGTCTACGCCAACAGCCCGTCCGTTGAAGACTTCGTCCGTATCTTCGAGCAGTGCTGCAAGGAACGGGACGTGCCCTTCGATCGTGAAGTGGTGGACCGCCTCCTGGACGGCTACTTTCACCGGCATGGCGTGGCCTTGCGGGCCTGTCAGCCGCGCGACCTCATCAACCAGGCGCTGCTCCTCGCGACCTATCGGGGCGTGCCGCGGCAGTTGACGGCCGAGTTACTCGAGAGCGCCTGCGTGGCCTACTTTGTGGACGATCGCCAGTAAGAGAGGCGGCCGAGCCAGGTGATTCGCGCTCGAACGTTCGTCATCGTTCTCCTGTGCCTCCTGCCGGCCCTGCTCTACCCGCGGTCCGGCGCGATGCTGGCACAGGCGTCCGGTCAATCCTCGGGGCTCACGATCCGCATCACGTCACCACTGGGCCGCGTGGGTGTCGCCGGCATTGTCCGGATCGTCGCGCAGGTGCGTCCGGCGTCCGACAAGGCCGTCACGACCGTCCGGTTTCTCGTGGACGGCAAGCTGATCCAGACCGTCAATCGCCCGCCGTACGCTGTGGATTGGCTCGACGACGATCCGCTGGTGGACCGGGAAATTGTCGTGGAAGCCTCCGACGATCAGGGGCACTCCGCCAAGGACTCGATCACGCTGGAGCCGTTCATCGTCACGGATGAAACCGAAGTCATGGCGCTGGTCCTCGAAGCGTCCGTGTTCCGGAAAGGACGGTTCGTCTCCGGTCTCACCCAGGCGGAGTTCATGCTGCGCGAAGACGGCGAGTTGCAGGCCGTCGATTTGGCCGTGCAGGGATCGGCGCCCGTCGTGTTTGCGCTGCTGATCGACAGCAGCCAGAGCATGGGCTACAACCTGGATTTCGTCCGATCGGCCGCGCGTCGTCTCAATACCTATCTGCGTAAAGACGACATGGTGCTGGTCGCGCCGTTTACAACCGGGCTGCTCCCCATCACCGGCCCGACGAAGGACGCCGCGACGATGGTCGAGGCGATTGGCGCCGTGCAGACAGCCGGAGGCACGGCGATCCTCGATTCGATCACCCAGCTCGCCCAGCGGATGAAGAACATGGAAGGCCGCCGCACCATCGTGCTGGTAACGGACGGTTACGACGAAAACAGCGTCGGCACCCTGGAGGACACGCGCACGGCTCTGCAGAAGGCGGACATCACGCTGTACGTGGTCGGCATCGGCGGCATCGCGGGCGTGTCGATGAAGGGCCAGCAGACGTTGAAGGCCCTGGCGTCCGAAACAGGCGGCCGCTCGTTCTTTCCCTGGCGGCTCGAAGACTTGACCGAAATCTACGACTCGCTGGCCATCGACGTCCAGACCCGGTACTTGTTGTCCTATACGCCGAAGAACCAGGCGCACGATGGCAAGTGGCGCGCGATTGAGGTGACGACCACGGCCGGCGACACGGTCATTCAGACGCGCAAAGGATATTTCGCGACGGCCCCGCCGCCCATTCGGCCGTCGATCGAATTCACGTTGCGGGACAGCGAGCAGAAATACTTCGACGTGACGATTGACGATCTGGCGGTCTTCGAAGACGGCGTCGAGCAGAAGATCGACAGCTTTCACGAAGCCGTGGCGCCCGTGTCCGTCATTCTGGCGCTCGATTCGAGCGGCAGCATGCGTTTGGCCGCGCAGCTGGCCATCGACGCGGCGAAGGGGTTCGTCTCCGCCATCCGTCCCAAGGACGCCTTGGGCGTGCTGCTGTTCGCGGATCGGTCGACGCTCATGCAGGATCTGTCGACGGTCCGCGAGCCGGCGATTGAGGCCATCGGTCAATACAAGGCGATCGGCGGGACGGCGCTCTACGACGGGCTGTGGGATTCGTTCGAGCGCCTGAAGAGCGTCGAGGGCCGCCGTGTGGTCGTCGTCGTCACCGATGGGCGCGACGAAAACAATCCCGGCACCGCACCGGGCAGCGTGCACACGTTCGAGGACGTCCTGCGCCTGCAGAAGGAGACCGGCGCGATCGTCTACGGCGTGGGTGTGGGCGCAAAGGTCGATCGCCTGCCGCTCGAACGGCTGGCCGAGGTTTCGGGCGGCCAGGCGTTCTTCCCCAGCGATGCGTCCGAACTGGCCGGGCAATACCAACTGATCGTCGAGGCCCTGCGGCGGCGGTTCGCCGTGAGCTACGTGTCCACGAACGAGAAGCGAGACGGCGCGTGGCGCAAGGTGGAAATCCGCGTCCGGTCGTCGAACCTGGTCGTGTCGAGCGCGGGCGGCTATTTCGCGCCCGGCCGGTAGGCCATTCCCGTGCAACGTTCCCAATCCGCGACGGTCGTGGCGTGCCTGCTCTGGTTGTGCTGCGGCGCCTATGCGGCCGGGTTCGTCTATCGGGGATGGATCCCGCATGACGAGGGCACGATCGGACAGAGCGCGGACCGCGTGCTGCACGGCGAGATGCCGCACCGCGATTTCGACGATCCCTACACCGGCGGTCTCTCGTACCTGCACGCGGCCGGCATGCGCGTGCTTGGTGTCAGCCTGCGCACGCCGCGGTTGGTGGTCTTTGGATTCTTCATGGCGTTCCTTGCCGCCGTGTACGGCATTGCCCGTCGCGTGGCGTCGCCGGCGGCCGGATGGGTGGCCATGCTGTTGGCCACGGTCTGGAGCGTCCCGAACTACTTCGTCAGCCTGCCGTCCTGGTACAACCTGTTCTTCGCGGCATTCGGCACCCTGGCGCTTTTGTTGTACCTCGACACCGAACGGCGGCGGTGGCTGTGGATCGCCGGTGCGTGCGCCGGCGTGTCCCTGCTGATGAAGGTCTCGGGCGTGTTCTACCTTGGCGCGGGCCTCGTGTTTCTTGCGTACGTCGAGCAGACCACGGTGCCGATGCCGGACGCGGGCCTCGATAGACGATCGGCTTTCTGGCCGATCGCGATGATTCCTGTCGCGCTGATCACGTTGCTGGGTTTGGCCCTGTGGAATTCCGGCTCATCCCGGCTTCTGCCGTTGCTCGCACCCGCACTGATGACGGGCATGTTCGTGGCATGGCGCGAATGGTCCGAGGGAACGGGAAGATTTGCCCTCCGAGCTGGGCGCCTGGCCACGATCGCCTGGCCGTTCGTCGCGGGCGCGGCCGTGCCGGTCGGGCTTTTCGTGTTGATGTTCTGGCAGCAGGATGGATTGACCGATCTGCTGCGCGGTGTGTTTGTGCTGCCTCAGCGCCGCATGGTCGAAGCCAGCGCCCCGCCGCCGCCCATTGCCGCCATGGGCCTGGTCGTGCCGTACATCGTGTTTCTGTTCGCTGGGGGCCGCGTCGCACATGGCGCGGCTGAACACGGCCGTCGTGCGTGGTCCGCTGACTGGATCGTCGCCGGTGCCGTGGCGGTTGTGGGGGGCATCGGCCTCGCGCTGACGAGCCATGCGCGCGTCTATCAAGGCATCTGGGATGTGGCTCGGGCGATGCCCCTGGGCGCGGCGGTGGCGGCCCTCTGGGCGATCGCCGGCCGTGTGCCGCCGGGAGGAGTTGATGATCGCGTGCGACTAACGCGCGCGCGTGTTTTTCTGCTCGCGACCACGGCGGCATTCGTGTCGCTCGTCCAGATTCCGTACGCGACGCCGATCTATTTCTGCTACATCGCGCCGATGACCCTCCTCGCCGTGCTGGCGATCATCTACGCGCAACCACGCCGGCTTTGGCGGGGGCACGTCGCGGTGGCGGCCTTCTTTTTTCTCTTCGCGGTCGTCTTCGTCAACCAGTCGTACGGTTGGAATCTTGGCGTCACCCATCTTCCGTACCATCCGTCTGCCCGCGTCGACGTGCCCCGTGGCGGACTGTGGGTGCCCGACGACGACAAACGCACGTACGAGGCCGTCGTACGGCTTGTCCAGCAACATGCGTCGGGCGGAACGATCTACGCCGGGCCCGACTGTCCCGAGGTCTACTTCCTCTCGGGGTTCGAGAACCCGTCGCGGGCCCTGTTCGATTTCCTGTCGCCAGTGACCGAGGATGAACGGTGGATGACGGATCTGCTGGCGCGGTCGCCAATTCGCGCCGTCGTCGTGAACACGGCGCCGTTGTTTTCACCGCCGATCGATCCGGCCGCGTTGGCGGTCCTCGAGCGGCGGTTTCCGGTGGCGGTGCGGGTCGGCCAGTTCGTCGTGCGGTTTGAGTAGAAGCGCTACCGCAACAGGAATACCTCGGCGCGGTCGCAGCTTCCGTCAACGATCAGCCCGGAGCGGTACGACGATGCCAGCGCGTCGCGCAGGTGGGTCAGGGCCTCGTTGCGTTCGTAGTCAAAATTGCGCTGAATGATGCCCTTGCCCGGACACGGCTCGCGGGTGACGTTGTAGACGACAATCGCCTTTGGCGGATCCTGCGTCAGAAACGCGTCGAACTCCCGCACCATATGCGGGACAGGCGCCTGATCCTGCGCGGAACTGGACGCGAAGTTCGCGCCCGCGACTGAGAGCAGTACGTGATCGCGGAACGTCTGAAACCGGTCGCTGAGGACGTAGATGCCCGGCGCGTAGCCCCAGACGAGGACCTTGTCCTGCACCGACGTGTTCGACCGCAGGTAATCGGCGGCCGCATGGATGGTCGTTTCATCGGGCGCCAGAAAGATCGATCCGGTTTCCGTCCACAGCAGGACCGGCCTCAGGCCGCAGAACAGGCCCAGGCTGATGAGCGTTGCGGTCACGGCACGGCCAACAGCTGGCCGGCGGCCGCCCGCATAAACCGGCAGCAGGCTGATGAGAACCAGTGTGATCGGCGAGAACACCATGAAGTAGTTGGGATAGGGGCGGCCCGCTAACAGTGCGTATCCGGCCGCGCTGATGACGGAGACGACGCAGACGGCTCTCAACCACCGTCGAGTGTCCAGACGAACAACCGCGACGAGTCCGGTCAGCATCAACGGCACGGCGAAGCGCTCGCCGCCGAACCACGTGCCCAGCCCCGTCGACAGCAGCGCCGCCGCGTTGAATCCGACGCCGCGATTGCGATAGGTGAGCGGAAAGATCACCGTTTGTTCGACGAAAGCCGGCCAGGCGCCTGCGTGAATCAGGTACCACGCCGCGCACGCCGGAGCGAGGAGCAGCAACGCCGTCGCGGCGCCCATGATGCGCGGGCGCCGCAAGGCAGGCACGAACAACACGGGGATGCCCAGCAAGGGCAAGAACACCAGCGCGCGCTGGTCCCACGTGAGGAGGATCCCGGCCGACAGTGCGGCGAGGCCAAGTGACATCGCGCTCGAGCGCGCGCACGACCGGATGACCAGGTACAGATTCGCCGCGACCAACGGCGCGAGCACGGACTGCACGTTCAATCCGAATCCCTGCCAGCTCCAGAACCAGCCCAACGTGACGGCCAGGAACGCGCCCAGCCACGCCACTCGCCGCTGGCCCGCTTCGCGGATGGCCAGCCAGACGAACACGGCGGTCACGAAGTTGAAGCACACCGTCGCGATTTTTAGCGCCAGCGGCGTCAGATCGACGACCGATCCGGCGGCGGCGAGCGGGACGAGGTACCCGGAAAAGTGATGGGTCACCGTGTCGCGATAGGGGACGAAGCCCAGCTGGATCCGGCGAATCTCGTAGACCATTTCCGCGAAGTCGGAAAGCGGAAACCTGATGCGCCCCCAGGGCAGCAGGCCGAGCACGTCGACGCACAGCAGCGCGAGCCAGGCCGAGCCCGTCTGCATGATTCGTTGCGCGAGAGTCGGGTCGTCCGTTCTCACGGCTGGTTGCCTGGCGCGGGTTCCGGTTGGGATGCGGCAGCGGCGCGTCGCGTAAACGCCGCCACCATCACCAGCAGGAGTGCTGCGCGAAGGACCAGCGTGACGTGCAGCGGCCACAACGGCAGGCCGCCGTCGCCGGCCAGGCGCTGCTGCCAGCCGAACGTCGTGACGTAGATCGCGATGTCAATGACTTCGTACACGACGAAGAGGCGGACGCTGGGCAGGACCAGGGCGAACCACGGCAGAATCCACAGGCTGTATTGCGGCGAGTACACCTTGTTGGAGAGGACGAAGACGACCAGCAGGGGAAACGCCAGCTGCCAGCGCGGGATGCCCGGCGCCGCGCGCGTGACGAGAACCCAGGTGAGCACCGAGCCCACCGCGAACACGGCCAGCGACAACGAATTCACCCGCGCGATGTCGCTGCACAGATTCGTTCCGAGCGTGTGACACCCGGCGCTCCACAGCGTGCCCCAGTCGACAGCACGTTCGGAGTTGAAGCGAAAGAAATAGGTCCAGCCGTCCCAGGAGGCCCACGCGACCGGGACATTCAAGGCGACCACCGGCAGCACCGCGCCGGCCATCAGCCGGATCGCGCGTGGCTTGTCGCCCTCACGCAGCCGCTGGGCGACCATCGGCACCAGCAGAAGGGCAGGGAACACTTTGATCGCAGCCCCGAGTCCCAGCCAGAAGCCGGATGCGCCGTCCCGCCGCGCGGCGAATGTCGCGATCGCGGCGATCGCACACGCCAGGGCGATCAGATCCCAGTTGAGGAACGCATAGAGCACGATCGTGGGCGCGGCGGCGAACAAGAGGGCGCGGCGGCCCGTGTGCCGCGACAGCGTCCAGACGATGGCGAGGCAGGCGGTAGCGCAGAAGAGCATGCTGACGCGCGCAAACCCGATGGCGGACCCGCCGATGGCCGAGGCGATCCACAGGATCAGTCCGAGGCCGGCCGGGTACTCGAGCGACGGCGTCCCATACGGAAATCTGCCGCCAGCGAGCTCCCGCGCGACGTACACCGGGCCGTAGTCCGAGTAGCAATACCAGGTGAGACCCGAGCCCATGTCGGCACACACCTGCCGGCTGACGTACGCCACGGCAAGCGTGGCGATCGCGGCCAGCAGGATCGGAACAAATGCACGTGAAGGCATCGACGCGGAGGGCCGTGGAGGCATGCGCAAGGGCGTGCGTGTCGACCGCCCGATCATATACCTCGATCCATAATCGCCCCACCGCATGACGTCGACGACCGCCGCCAGCATCCCCGATTCGCCACGTGGCGCGAGCGTCGATCTGTTTCTCGTCAGCCTGCTGCTGCTCTTTCTGGAACTGGCCTGCATCCGCTGGTTTCCGGCGCACGTGCTCTATCTCACGTTCTTTTCCAACGCGATGCTCCTGGCGTCCTTTCTCGGCATGTCGCTGGGATGTCTGCTGGCCGACCGGCCGCGCAACTATCTGGTGTTCACCGGGCCGCTGCTGTTCGTGGCGATGTTCGCCGCGCAGATCGTCGGTGCCGAACGCGACGTCCTGCAGGCCGTGCTCCGCGTCGGCGACCCGCTCGCGCCGCAGTTGGTGTTCTTCGGCACCGAGTACGCCGCCGATGACCCGACGCGTGTCGTGATTCCGATCGAGGTGCTGGCCGGGTTCTTTTTTCTGGCGGTGGCGCTCGTCATGATCGGTCCCGGCCAGGAGCTGGGCCGCGCGTTCAACCGGCAGGGCAACCGGCTGCGGGCCTACAGCCTCAACATCGCCGGCAGCCTGGCGGGCATTCTGTTGTTCGCGGCGTGCTCGTTCTGGGAATGGTCGCCGGTGTTCTGGTTCGCGCCGATCGCGCTGGCCCTGGGCTATTTCGCGTTCGCGGCGTCGCCTGTTCGAAGCCGCCCGGACCGCTGGCGGCGGCTGCCCTGGGTCGCGCCCGCGCTCCTCGGCGTCATCGTCATGGCCGCGAAAACGTCAGGGGATGCCGGGTCAGGCGCGCCGTCGGCGGGCGGCCACTTCTGGTCGCCGTATTACCGGATCGATTACGACAAGGACCGGCGCCAAATCAGCGCGAACCTGATCGGCCATCAGGCCATGGTGTCGCGCGATGACCACGACAATCCGTCGTACGCCTACGCCCTGCCGTACCTGCTGCAGCGGGACTCGGGCGGTCCGGCCTTTGACGATGTGCTGATTGTCGGGGCCGGATCCGGCAACGACGTCAGTCGCGCGCTCGCCTGGGGCGCCCGCTCGGTGGACGCGGTGGAAATCGATCCGGTCATCCAGCGCATCGGCCACGACGACCATCCTGATCAGCCGTACCAGGACCGTCGGGTCCAGGTGCACATCGGCGACGGCCGGAATTTTCTGCGCCTGGCCCGCAAGCAATATGACCTGATCGTCTTCGCGCTCGTGGATTCGCTCGTACTGCACAGCGGCTACAGCAACATCCGTCTCGAGAGTTTCATGTTCACGCGCGAAGCATTCGCCGACGCCCGCGCGCGCCTCAAGCCTGGCGGCCTGCTCGTCATGTACAACTATTTCCGGCAGGGCTGGATCGTCGATCGCCTGACCCACGGGCTGCGTGAGACCTTCGCGTCCGATCCCCTCGTGCTGACGCTGCCGTATCAGGACGAGATTCTGCCGGACACGCGCGGCGGGTTCACCATCCTGATGTCCGGCGACACCCACCGCCTGCGCGACGCGTTCGCAGGCGGCCGCTACTGGCTGGCGACGGGCCGGGCGCCGTCGGCAGAATCACCCAACGGGTTCAATATTCCCGCGCCGCCGGGCGACCGGCCCGGGTGGATTCCGTTCGGGCCGGCCCGGCTGGTGCCGGACGGGGCGACTCGCGATGCCACCGACGACTGGCCATTCCTCTACCTGCGCGAACCGATGATTCCCGGCGTGAGCGCGCGGGGCGTGGCGATCATGGCCGGCCTTGCCCTGCTGCTGTTCGTGGTAACCACGAAGCCGGGCGTCCTGCTCCGCCCTCGTGCCCGCGATGAACGCCTGTCCTCGTTGTCCGGCCGCATGTTTTTTCTCGGCGCCGCCTTCATGCTCGTCGAGACCCGGGCGGTCGTTCATATGGCGCTCCTGTTCGGCAGCACCTGGATGGTCAACACGGTCGTCTTTGCCGGCGTCCTCGTGATGATTCTCGCGGCCAATCTGTTCGTGTCGCGAGTTCGGCCGTCGAGCTTGACGCCCTTCTACGCCGGCTTGCTGATCGCGCTCGCGATCGAGGCACTCGTCCCGCTCGATGCGGTGCTCGGATGGGCCCGCCCGTGGCAGGTCGCGGCCGCCTGCGTGCTGGCGTTCACGCCCATCGCGTTCGCGGGTGTGATTTTCGCCATGTGCTTTCGACGCAGTGCGCATCCCGATCGCGACTTCGGCGCAAACGTCGCCGGCGCCTTGACCGGCGGCCTCGCGGAGAACCTGTCGATGCTGCTCGGTTTCCAGCGCCTGACGCTGCTGATTGCAGGGCTCTATCTGCTGTCGGCCTGGACGGGGCGCCCGTCGTCGCGGGAACGTACGCAGGCGTGAGGGCGCGCAGACGTCCATCCCCAACTTGTTAGTTGCTAGTTGTTAGTTGTTAGTTGTGAGTTGTGAGTTTCTTTCGCGTCAGCGAAAGACTGTCATTCTCGCCGTGCTCGTCAGATTCAACGTCGCGGACGGGATCAACGCGGTGACCGGGGAAAACGAGCTGTTCACCTGGACGGCAATCGTGCCGCCCGGGCCCACGGCCGACGGGTTCGCCGGGGTCGCGGTGACCGTGACGCTGAAACCCGGCGAGCGGCTCTGCACGTACGTCTGCAACTGCGCGGCGGTGGCCGGGCTGGCACTGGACCCGCCGTGCACGGCAGCCCAGCGCGCGCCTTCCTGCGCCAGATCCGACGTCATGTTGTATTGCCAGACGCCCAGGCCGAATTCGATCGTGCCGAAGGCGATTGTGAAAAAGATGACCGAGGCGGCCGCGAACTCGAGCAGCTCAGACCCGCAGTCGTCGCGCATCAGGCGCGTTCGCAGATGGCTCATTGAAACACCCGCATCGTCGCCGTCCGGCTGAGGCTCACGGAGCCGGGAATCGACGGAAATCCGGTCATGATCGTGGTGAAGGTCTTCGAGGTCGTCACGCTCACCGTCACAATCAGGTGTTTGCTGGGACAGCTCGTCGTCTCCGGGCTCGTACAGTCATTGGCCGTCGGCGCCGTCGCCGAAAACACACCGGCATCGGTCGCGCACTGGCACAGGCGCGTGGCGACGGCCGTGATGCCCGTGGTGTTGGTGGCTGCCGAGGCGGCCGACTGCATGCCGGCGGCGTCGGTGCTGTTGGCGGCGTTGTGAGCCCCATATTGTGCGCCGGCGCGCGCCGCATCGGTCAGGGCCATGGCGGTGTAGAAGACCCTCGCGAAGTCAATCGTGGCGGCGAAGACCACGATCAGCACGGGAAGGGCGATGGCCAGCTCGACGAGCGCGCCCCCACATTGCGATCGGATCAGCTGATGGCGGCCGGCGGCAGTCATTCGGCGATGGTCACCGTCAAGATCGGAGAGCCGCCATACGCGGAACACGTATTGCTGAACGTCGAGTTGCCGCCCCCAATACTGATCGTTTTTGCCACGAACAGCGTGCAGTCGTTGCTGGCGGTGGAGTTGCCGTAGCTGACCGATGCGTTGGGAAAATACATGGCGCCCGACATGTTCAGTGCGCCGCTATTGCCGAATGTGGCGGTGAGCTGGTTGGTCGACGGTTGGAAGAACAGGATCCCGCGGTACGTGCCTGAGGTCTGTGCCGACAAGGTCACGGTCGCACTGTTGGGGATGTCGAAACAACCCGCGGTCGAACTCGGCAGGCACGCGCCCGAGGCCGCCGTTCCCGCCAGGTAGATCAGCACGCCGCTCCCGTTGATCGTGGCCGAGTTGCCCATGCGAATCGGGCCGGTCACGTAGTACAAACCGCCGGGCGTCAAGGTCAGTGTGTCGTTGTTGCCAATGTCAATCTTGCTGTACCAGCCCGGTGGCAACGTGGCGGGCGGTTGGTTATTGCCGAGAACGTAACTGGTCGGCGTGGAATACGGATTGCTGGGTATGGGCAGCGTCGCCAGTGGGTCCGGGACTGGCGGGACGCCCGTGGTGATTGCCGTACAGGTGCCCGTGCAGGTGCCCGTCACGCCGAATGACGCCGCGACGATCGAAATGGTGCCGCCGCCAATCGAGGCGTTGCCGTTCACGGCGGCGTTGCACAACGGCATGTCCAGGTGCGCGTTGTTGGCGAGCGTCAGGGACGTCGGCGCGCCCAGGGTAATCAGACAACTCAGCCCGGAACTCGTCCCGGCGACGGAACGCGCGGTCGGCGTGAGGCTCGTCCAGCCGATGACTTTTGCAAAAAACGTCGAGGTGTTCTCTGAAACGATGGCTTCCACGTAATTGGACAGGCCCGTAAACGCCCCCGACAGTGGGCCGTGATTGACGACCACGGTCGTCGTGCCGCCCAATCGCGTTGGCGAGAAACCGTGCGCCGCGACCTGCTGATCGGCGAAGGCTTCGAGGCTGGCGAGCGACACCGTGGGATTGCGAAACACCTCGATCGCCGCGCTCTTGGCCGCGGCATCCGCCGCCGCGTGCAGGCGGTTGCGCTTGTCGAACATGTAGGACACGTCAAGGGCGAGTGCGGCGATGCCGAGCAAGGCCACCATGGTGATGGCGGTCACCACCAGAATTTGCCCTGATTCACGGGCGGAAAGCCCTGTCCGGACGTCTGTGGTTGCCATAGCCGGAATGCTAATTATAACGCCCTCGGCGATAATGCTCGTGGGTCACAGCCAGTTCCGAACCGTTACAAAAATCGCACCATGATCGCGCGAAAGGCCGGATCCCGTTCACGATCTGCACAGTTTTTCCTACCCTCGCGGTTGCGCGCGCCGGCCAGCCCGGCGGAGGCGATTCGCATCGAACGCGTGATCTGCGTCGCGCGGCTCTTTTTGAGCGTGATCGCGCTGATCGCCCTGAACCTCGATCCCGTTCAACCGGCGGTCTATGAACCGATCGCGCGGGCGTTGCTCGTCCTGTTTGCCGCCCACAGCGTCGCGGCCGTGCTCGTGCTGCGCACGCGTCCACGCCGGGCCCGGGCATTTGTCCTGACGACGCATACGATCGATTTGCTGGCGGCCGCGGTCACGCTGCCGATGGCGGATCCCAATAATCCGTTCTTCGCGTTCTTTCTGTTCGTGCTCGGTTCGGCCGCGCTCCGCTGGGGCTTCCGAGAAACGTTGGCCACGACCGCGGTGGCGCTCGCGCTCGTGTTCCTGCACCACCGTGTGGCGGCGCAGATTCCAGCCCTCGGCGTCACCGACTACGACGATCCGAAGCGCGTGATCGTCCGCACCGCGTACCTCGTGATGATGGGCCTGCTGCTCAGCTATCTCGCCGAGGCGGGGCGGATCCTGCGTGCCGAAAGCGCGGCCGTTGTGCACTTGCTCGGCAAGGTGCGCGCGGACGTCAACGTCACGCGCTCGCTCAAGGCGGTGGCCGATGAAGCCCTCGCGATTCTCGACGGATCGCAGTTGCTCCTGGTGGTCGAGGAACTCCACACGCACCGGGTGTTCCGGTGGGACACGCGCGGCGGCTGGAGTCTCGCCTCGCCGACGGCGCGAGGCGATTCGTCGGTCTTCGACCGTGCCGAGTATTTCTTCGGATCGCTCGATCACAACATGGCGATTGTGCGGCGCCGATGGCCGTGGGGGCCGTCCATTACGACGATGGCGATCGATCCGGCCGGCCGGTTCGTGGACGCGTCCGCGGTCACCGTGCCCGACGCGTTCGTCGCGGCGTATCCGTTCCGTCGGCTGATTCTGGCGCCGGTCACGCTGGGCGACGAGTGGTCTGGACGCATTTTCATCTTCGAGCCGCGGCAGAACGTGCCGCTTCTGGAGCTGACCGAGTTCCTGCAGACGCTGATTCGGCAGGTGAGTCCGGCCGTCTTCAGCGTTTACCTGCAGAACCGCCTCGAGGCCAGGGCGGGCGCGCTCGAGCGCGCACGCGTGGCCCGCGAGCTGCACGATGGCGTCATCCAGTCGCTGATCGGCGTCGAAATGCAGCTGGAGGTGATGCGCGGCCAGGACCCGCTGCGGGCCACGCCGGTGGGGGCGGAGTTGCTGCGCGTGCAGAATGTGATCCGCAATGAAGTGCTGAACCTGCGCGATTTGATGCAGCAGATGCGGCCCGCCGAGTTCGATCCCGACGAATTGCTCGATCACGTGGCCGACATGGTGCAGCGCTTCGGCCGCGACACGGGCATTTCGGCCCGGTTCGTCACCGAACTCAAGGACGTCACCCTCGCGCGGCACGTGTGCTTCGAGCTCGTCCGAATCGTGCAGGAAGCCCTGGCCAACATCCGGAAGCACAGCGCCGCGGCGCACGTCGTGGTGCGCTTCGGGACCCGCAATGGTGCATGGTCGCTGGAAATCGACGATGATGGTCGAGGGTTCCCATTCGACGGGCGGCTGTCAGACTCCGAGCTCGACGCCCGGAGAACCGGACCGCAGATGATCAAGGAGCGTGTCCGCGCGATCGGCGGGGAACTCGTAGTCGAATCACGCCCTGGCAGCGGCAGCCGCGTGGAAGTGCTGGTGCCGCAGGAACGGCATGACTAACGCACAGACTGATGACCGTGTCCGCATCCTGATCGCCGACGATCACCCGATTTTCCGGGATGGGCTTCGCCGCCTGCTCGAGTCAGAGCCTGGCTTCAGCGTGGTCGGAGAGGCGCATGACGGGGAACAGGCGGTCGCCTTGACGCGGCAGCTCACGCCCGATGTGTTGTTGCTCGATCTGGCCATGCCGCGCGTCACCGGTCTCGGCGCGCTGCGCGAGCTCGCGGACACCGGCACGTCGACACGCACGATCCTCCTCACGGCCCAGATCGAGCAGGCCGAAATCGTCACCGCGCTGAGCCTCGGCGCGCGCGGGGTCGTGCTGAAAGACGCGGCCACGCTCATGCTCCTCAAGAGCATTCGTACCGTGATGGACGGGCAGTACTGGCTGGGCCGCGAAAGTGTCGCGGATCTGATTCACGCGTTGCGCCAGATGATGGCGGCCGAAGAGCAGGGCCGCAAGCGGCTGTTCGGCCTCACGAAGCGCGAGCTGGAAATTGTCGGCGCGATCGTCGCCGGCTTGTCCAACAAGGATGTGGCCCGCCGATTCTCGATCAGCGAGGACACCGTCAAGCACCACCTGACGAATATTTTCGACAAGACCGGTGCGTCCACTCGTCTCGAGCTTGCGTTGTTCGCCGTCCACCACAAGCTGGTCGGGCTGGATGAGGCGTCCCCCGGCTAGATGTCGAAGGACGGCTGAGCTGTGGCACACGAAGATCGGGTCGTCCCGTCGGACGTCGGTGCGGGAACGGTGCTGCACGGCCGCACGTACACACCCGGGTTCTCGGACGCGCTGGGCAGCCGGCGCGTGGCACACGGCCGGCCGGGTGAGCCGATCCTCGAGGTCCTTGAATTCACGCGGGCGCTCGCCGACGCGCCAGGTTTTGAACGCGCATTGCGCACGCGGGTCGAGGCGCTTCGGGACGTCGTTCCGGTCTCGCTCGCGGCCGTCTACGCGGTCGAACATCGCGAAGGGCTGGGGCTGTGCCTGGTCACCGAGCATGTCCCGGGCCGCCGGCTGGCGGAACTGTCGCCGGCAGATCTAGGTTCGGCGCTCGCGCTGGATCTGATCCGCACCGTGACACCCGTCCTCGGCGCGTTGAACCAGACCGGTGTGGGCGTGGCGCACGGCGTCCTGTCCACTGGCCGGGTGGTGGCCGGCGATGACGGCCGGCTGATTGTGGTCGAGCACGTGCTCGGCTGGGCCGTCGAGGCGCTCAAGTATTCGCGCGCGCAACTGCACGGGCTCGGCATCGTGGTGCCCGCCGGCGTCCAGGTCCGGTTCGACGGACGGACCGACATGGTGCAGCTCGGGTTTCTCGCGCTCTCGGTCTGGCTGCGGCGTCCTCTCGATCCCGCGGATTGTCCGGACACGGTGCCCGAGCTGCTCGATGAAGCGGCCGGCCAGGAGGATTCCCCCGAGTTCGCGGACCACATGCGCGCGTGGCTCGAACGCGCCATGCAGATCGGCTCCAGGCCCTTCGCGTCTGCGCACGACGCGATGGAGGCGCTTGACGATCTGCCGGCCGAGTTCAAGGCGCTCGACACCGAATCGGAAGCCGGCCTGCTGGCGTTCCATTCGGAAGGCTCCCAGTCGAAGTTGCCGCCGCCGGCGCAGGACCCCGGCGCTTTCAGCGTCGCTCAGCTGCGTGCCGCGATCGAGCAGCGCCAGGCCACAGCCGAGACGCCCGCCGCGCCAGCCGCTCGCTTCATGCGACCCGCGGTGTGGATCGTGGCCGTGTTGGCGGTGATCGCAATCGGTGAAGCGGTGGCCGTGGGGCTGCTGGTATCCGAGAAGCGCGCGGCGCGCGCCGCCACATCAACGATTCAGCCGACTGATTCGTCGCGCTCTGATCCGTTACCCGCACCGACGCCGACGACAGGCGTGGGGGATGCGCGCGATGTTGCGACGCCGCCGCCCGCCGATGTCCGTGGGTCGTCCGGTGCGACCGCCACCACCGCCGGTCAGGCCTCGGCCACACGACCAGTAGGCCGAGGGTTTGGCGGCTTGACGATCGCATCCGCGCTGGATTTTCTGGTGACGGCTGATGGCACGCCCGTCGGATCCAAGGGCGCGCCCATCGCCTTGCCCGAAGGTTCGCATCGGCTTGAATTCGTCAACGAGGCGCTGGGCTTCCGGCACGCGCAGACCGTGAAGGTCGCGTACGGGCAGATGACGGTCGTCCGCGTGCCGATGCCCACGGGACGGATCAGCGTCAACGCGATGCCCTGGGCAGAAGTGGCGATAGACGGCAGGGCCGTGGGCGAGACGCCCATCGCCAATTATTCGTTGCCCGTCGGCACCCACGAGGTCGTGTTCCGCCATCCTGAACTGGGTGAACGCCGCCAGACCATTGTGGTAAAAGTCGGGGAATACGTGCGCGTGACTCAGACGTTCGACCGGTCGCCGCAGCGGAGCGCGCGATGACGCGGTGCGCTGGCCGCCGATTCGGAATATTGCTGTGCCTCGGCCTGGTCGCCGGTCAGGCGTTGGCCACGCGGCCGCTGCACGCGGCGATCAATATCCGTCAGCCGCCGAACGCGGCGATCAATATCCGTCAGCCGCCGAACGCGGCGATCAATCAAGACGCGCTGACACGCGCCAAAGATTTGTACGCGTCGGCCCGGTTCGAAGAGGCCCTGCAGCTTCTCGAAGCGCTCCAGGGACCGGCGGCGACGCCGGAGGCCCGCGCGTATCAGGTGTACTGCCTGGTGGCGCTCGGCCGTCGCGACGAGGCCAAGCGGGTCATCGAACGAATCGTGCGAGCCGATCCGTTTTTTCGCCCGCAGGAGGGCCTCGTGGCCCCGCGCATCCGGGCGTTTTTCGATGACACGCGCAAGCCCTTGCTGCCCGTCCTCGCGCGTGAGTCGTACGCGTCGGCGAAGACGGCGTACGACCGGCACGACATGCCGAAGGCCATTGCCGGGTTCGATCGCGTGATTGCCTTGCTCGATGACATCGGCGGAACCGATCCCGGACTGGGCGATCTCCGCGCGGTGTCGGTGGTCCTTCGCGACCTGGCGCGCGCGGCCAGCCCGGCGGCCGCCACACCCGCACATGCGACGGGCGTTTCCGGAGGCGTCGAGCCTTCGTGGACCATCTATGACGCGCAGTCCGCCAACGTCGTGGCGCCCACGCCGCTCTCGACTCCGCTGCCCGACTGGCGCCCGGGCTTTTTCGAGCTCAATCGGACGTTTTCCGGCGAGGTGCGGCTGATCATCGGCGAGGACGGGACCGTGCTGTCCGCGGAAATCGCGACGAGCGTGCACGCCCGTTACGATGATCGTCTGCTCGAGGCGGCCAGGCGCTGGACGTTCAAGCCGGCGACCAGGAATGGCTCGCCTGTGACGTACCGCTACCTGATGCCCGTTCGGGTACTCAGGTAGCTTTCACAGCATCGATCGTCGTGCGGACGGCTTGCAGATCCGTGAGCCCGGTCACGGCGCCCACGCTGCGTACGGCCCTGGCCCCCATCATGTGTCCCGCTTCGAGCGCACGGGTCCAGAGCGCCGCATCCTGCCAGCGATGATCGCCCGGGCGGGTGCCGGATTCGACGAGGACCGCGAGCACACCCGCCACAAAGGCGTCGCCGGCACCTGTGGCGTCGATTGCGCGGACGCTGGCCGCAGGAACCGTGACGTGTCCGTGCGCGCCGATCGCCTCGGCGCCGTGTGATCCGCGCGTCAGAATCCAGGTGGCCCCGCTCGCGTGCTCCTGAAGCCACGGCAATCCGTGCGGCCCGGCGAGGGCCTCGAGATCCGGTTCGGAGGCCTTCACGACATGCGCGGCCGTGAGCAGGTTCGCGATCGCGGTGCGCATCGTCTCGCGGTCCGGCCACAGATGCGGCCGGATGTTGAGATCGACGAACAGCAGTCCGCCGTTGGTCTGCACGGCATCCAGGAAGCGCCGAGTGGCCTGGGCGAGCGAGGGCGTGACGAGCGTGCTCGTCCCGATCAGCGACCACATCGTCTGGCCCATCGCCGGCGTCACGTGTTCGGCGGTGATCGCCAGATCCGCGCTCGCGTGCCGATAGAACAAAAACTCCGGCTCGCCCTCCGCGTCCCGAATGACGAACGTGAGGCCCGTGCGATTGGGCAGTTCGATGACGAAGTCCGTGGCCACCCGCTCAGCTTCCAGCAGCAGCTTCAATCCTTGCCCGAGGCGATCCTGGCCGACCGCCCCGACGATCGCCGATCGCCGTCCGAGCCGCGCGAGTCCTGCCGCGACATTGGCCGGCGATCCGCCGAGCTCGGCCCGGAACGTCCGCGCAATCGGCTGGTCGGCGCGTGGTTCGGCCTCGAAAATGTCCCAGAGAATCTCGCCGAAGCAGACGACGTCATAGGGGCCGGGCATTCTGGGCATAGAGTATGGATCCAACAATCTATCGATCCATCGATCCATCGATCTATCGATCTATTTGAAGAAGTGAAGGGTGCAGGGCGGCATGAGACAGAGAGTTGCGTGGATCGCTTGGCTTGCCTTCTGTCTGCCGGCGGCCGCGTGGGCGCAGCCGGCGCCGATTACGTATCAAGTCACGTTCCCCGAACCGGAGCATCACTGGATGCAGGTCGAGATGACGGCGAGCGGCCTGGGTGGGGCGCCGCTTCGTGCGCGGATGAGCCGATCGTCGCCCGGCCGCTACGCTTCGCATGAGTTCGCCAAGAACATCTTCCAGCTCGACATGTTCGATGGCGCGGGCACGCGCCTCACGTACACCCACACGGACGTCGATGAATGGCAGGTGGCGGGCCACGATGGCACCGTGCGGATTGTGTACCGCATCTTCGGCGACCTGGCCGACGGCACGTACCTGGGCATCGACACGAGCCACGCCCACATCAACATGCCGGCCGCGTTCCTGTGGCTGGCGGGGCTGGAGAACCGTGCGATCCGCGTGACGTTCGTCCCGCCGTCGGGCTCGAGCTGGGAAGTCGGCACGCAGCTGTTTCCCACCGCCGATCCGTACACGTTCACGGCGCCTAACCTGCAGTACTTCATGGACAGCCCGACGGAAGTGTCGGCGTTCGTGCTCAGCACGTTCACCGTGCCCGGTGCCGGCGGCACGCCGTCGTCCTTCCGCCTCGTCGTGCACGGCGAGGCGACGCAGGGCGACGTCGATGAGCTCGCGAAGCTCGTTCAGCGGCTGCTCCGCGAGCAACTGGTCGTCTACGGCGAGTTCCCGAAGTTCGAGCCGGGCTACTACACGTTTCTGCTCGACTACTCCCCGTGGACCGACGGCGACGGGATGGAACACCGCAACAGCACCTTCATCACGGATCCGTCGATCCGGCTGCATGACGCGGCCGCGAGGCTCGAGGCCCTCGACACGATCTCGCACGAGTTCTTTCACGTGTGGAATGTCGAGCGCATCCGGCCGGTCGGCCTCGAGCCCTTCGATTTCACGCGCGAGAACATTACCTGCTGTCTCTGGCTGGCGGAGGGCTTCACGCAGTACTACGGCGTGCTGCTGCGGGCGCGCGCCGGATTCGTGCCGAGCGGCGCGGCCGCCGGTCTCGGCCGCTACGCCACGACCGTCATGACGAACACGGCGCGGCAGGTGCGGTCCGCCGTGCAGATGAGCGAGTACGCGCCGTTCGCCGATGCCGCAGTGGCCGTCGATCCCACCGATCAGGGCCGCACGTTCATCTCGTATTACACGTACGGCGCGGCGATTGCGATGGCGCTCGATCTGTCGCTCCGGGAACGGACCGCCGGTGCGTCCAGCCTTGACGACTACATGCGGCTGCTGTGGCAGCGGTTCGGGCGGTCCGCCGACATGCGCATCGGCTACGTCGGGCGGCCCTACTCGATGAAAGATCTGCGCGAGGTGCTGGCGGAGCTGGCCGGCGACCGGGCATTTGCCGATCGCTTCTTCGACCGCTTCGTCGAGGGCCGTGACGTGGCCGACTATGCCGCCCTGCTCGCGCGCGCGGGCTTCGTCATCCGTCCGCGGAACCCCGACGCCGGGTGGCTGGGGCCTGTGCTGGTCGAGCCCGGCAACGACGGCCTGACCATCACCGAGGTCGTGCCGTTCGGCACGCCCGCGTACCAAGCGGGTCTCGACCGCGGCGATTTGGTCACGCGCATCGACGCGCAGCCGGCCACGACCGCTGCGTGGACCGCCATTCGCCAGAAAAAGCCTGGCGAGTCCGTGTCACTGACCATTCGGCGCCGCGACGGCAAGAGTGTTGATGTGGCGATTACGCTCGCCACCGATCCATCCCTGGCGATTGACGACCTGGCGACGACGGGGACGTTGACGCCGGAGCAGGTGTCATTTCGCTCGAGTTGGCTCGGCGCTCGAGCGAAATGACATCGATCCATCGATGGTGAGCGGGAGACCTGTCTACTCCTCTAAGGCCGGATGTGGCAGGACGCTGGGATGCATCTTCGCGAACTCAATCAAACCAGACGGCGCTAAACGCTCCCCAGTCCGCGCCCACCTCAAATGGATCGATGGATCGATCGCCCTCTATCTAATCCTCGCGTTCACTTCAAAGCGCCGATAGTTCGAATAGCTCGCCTCGCACATCACCAGCTCGCCCGTCGCCGTCGTGTCGTAGCGCTCGGTGAACGTATCGGGCAGCCAGAGGTTCAGGCGGGGTTCCCGGGCATAGTTCGTCGCGAGCCGAACCTTGACGCCGGCGCGATCGAGGTCGAAACGGGTGCGGCGAATGATGCCGGTGCCGGCTTCGACGACCAGCTCGCCGGTGGCCGGCATCGAACCATCGGGTCCGCGGACGAGTGTGGGCCGGCTCCGCTCGGCGAACAGCAGTGTGACCAGCGTCACGTCGCCATCCTGCACGACCGCGCCGCGTTCGAATTTCACTTCGTTGACGCGCTTCGCTTCGAGCAGGAGCAGCGGCAGGGTCGGCTCGTTGAAGTTGCGCGTGACGCCGATGTTGTAGCGCGCGTTGCGGTCCACGATCTGCGCGATGAGGCCGCGGAACTCGCCCTTCGTGGCCAGCAGCGTGCGCAGGTCGTCGCGCGGCGGCACCGGCTCGCCGTTCACGGTCTGCACGTCGCGCACGGCGACCCACTCGTTGTCGGCCGGCAGAAACGTCAGGAAGAACTCGCTTTTCAGCTTTCGGCTCTCGATCGTCGCCGTGCCGCGCATGCGGACCTGGGAGTACGCCTCTTCAGCCAGCAGGAAGGCGAATTGGTGCTCGTAGCCCGCGACGTACTTCGACGCGGCGCTGACGAGAGCCTTGACGGAGAGATCCGGCCGGTCGGTTACAGGCGCCGCGCGCAGCAGCGGGACCGCGACGGCGAAGAGTACCGCGACAGCGAGCAGGAATCGCGGGCCCATGGGTTGATCATAGACCGCCGACGACGGCCACGTGTACGAGTACGGCAATCTTTGTCAGCGTCCCAGTTCCGCCGCGCCGGGGAGTTCGGACGGTCCGACCGGCGCATAAGCGTCGCGCCGGCGTGTCAGCGTGTCGTGGGTGAGCCAGACCGCAATGGCCATCGACGCGGCGCCGACCGCGACGGCGATCGGCGTCAGCATGGCCTGCGCCGGACGGCTGGCGAACGCCGTGGCACCGACCAAGACGCCGGCCATGATCCACTGCCATTGCGGCCGCCGCCGTCTGAGCGTGACGGCGCGCACCAGGGTGCTGACGCCGAAGGCGGCCGCGAACTCGGGAAGTCGGAGTGATGCCGGCGGCAGCCCGGTGACGGCGAGGTGAAAAACCGCCAGCACCAGCCAGGCACTGAGCCAGCTCGCGAGCGGAAAAAGCACGAGCACGAGCGTGAGGCCGCTGCCGCTCATCGGCAGCGTCCGAAGGTGGCGCAGCATGGCTTGCTCTGGCTCCCTCGTCTGTCCCAGGTACCACGGCGCCGCACTGGTGACCATGACGAAGATAAAAATGCCGATGAACCGCAGCGGTTCGGCGTCTGGCTCGAATGGCAGCAAGCCCAGGTCTCGCAGGTAATAGGCCGCGCCCTGCCAATGACCCTCGACGAACGTGTCGACCAGACCGTAGGTTCCTACGACGAACAGCGGCAGCACGACTTGCAGCGGCAATGAGATCAACCACGCTTTGAGAACGAGCCGCCGCGTGCCGGTGACGTTTGAGAATGTGGGCATCCACGATCGCGCACGTGTTCGGCGGCTGCCTCGCGCCTCGTGCGGGCCGGGCGCCGAGACAGTCGGCGAAAACGTGTACGCGTACGCCGTCGCACCCAGCGCTGCCGCCAGGACGGCAGCTTTGAAGCCGACAACCTGGTTCCACTGAACGGGGAGGACGGCGATGAGCGCGAATGGCCACAGCACGCTGCCAGCGAATGCGATCATCGCCAGAACGAACGGCCACTTTTTCCAGGCCGCGTCACCGCGACGGGCCGACGGCACGGCCAACAGGCCAAGAACCAAACCGGCGTACGCGAAATCACAAAGGCTCGAAAGCCAGATCGTGGTCTCAGGAATCGCCGTGGGCCCCGCGAGTGTTCGCGCCACGAGCCAACCGACGACTTTCCCCGTCATGCCTGCGCCGACTGCGACGACGGTGGAGAGCCACCATCGGGTCACCCAGATCTCTCGCGCTGAAATCGGCAGCATCCTGATCTCCCGCGGCGCCAGCGCCACAAAGGCATGCACCCCGCCCGTGGCGACAGCCACCGACAGGGAGGCGGCGATCAGGAGTCCGGGAGTCGCGAGTCCGCGCGCACCGCCGAACCAGAAAAATGCCATGGCGACAGTGGCGCCCAGAATCGTGCGGCGGTGACGTCGCACGTAGTCGCGGAAGAGCCGCTGATTCACGTTACTCCCGCCCCAGTGCGACGAACACCTCTTCGAGCGACACCTGGACGTCGGCGATCGGTTGCGCGCCGTGTGCCTGCAGCCACGCGAGGCTGACCTGCTCGCGATCGACGAGCGCGCGCCATCTGGTGTCGTCGCGTTCCTGAATGACGATGCCCGGCTGGTCTTTGAACGCCAGCGGCCGGTCGCTCATGAAATCGACCATCCGATAGCGATCGAGCAGGCCGGCGACCGATCCCTCGAAGACCAGTCGGCCGTTCTTGATCATGCCGACGTGATCGGCGAAACGCTCGAGATCCGAAATCCCATGGGATGAGATGAGCACCGTGCGCTCTCCGTCGCGGACCGCCGCCAGCAGTTCGCGGAACACCTGCTGCTTCGCGATGGCGTCCAGACCCACGGTCGGCTCGTCGAGCACCAGCAACTGCGGCCGCCAGGACAAGGCGAGCACCAGCGCGAGCTTGATCCGGCTGCCGAACGACAGCACGCTAATCTTGTCTTCGCGTCCCATCCGAAACTGCTCCAGCAGGTACCGGCTGTACTCCTCGTCCCATCCCGGATAAAAACCCCGCACGAATTCGATCGCGCTGCCGACGCGTCCCCACGGCCGGAAATCCAGCTCAGGGCTCACGTAGCCGACGCGTTGCTTGACGCCCAGTTCATCCCGCCGATGGTCAAGGCCCAGCATGGTGATCTGGCCCGCGTCTTTCTGGCCGATGCCGAACATCAAATCGATCGTCGTCGTTTTCCCGGAACCGTTCGGGCCGACGAGACCGTAGATGGCGCCGGCCGGCACGGTCAGGTCCAGGGGCCCGAGCTCGAATGCCGGGTAGTGCTTGCGGAGACCGCGGATCTCAACGGCGTGACGTGGCATGACGGGAGGCTCCTTCGGGCCGGGTAAGCGATCGCAAGAGGCGGGCGACGTCTCGCGGTGTGAGACCGGCTTCGGTCGCCTCACGGAGCGCCTCACGCAGCAGCGTGAGCGCGCGATCCTGCTTGGCTTCGCGGCTGCGGTCGGGCGCGGATTCGGCGACGAACGTGCCGAGCCCCTGACGGCGATAGATGATGCCCTCGCGTTCCAGTTCCTCGTACGCCCGCTTGACGGTGATGACGCTGACCAGCAGGTCTTCCGCGAGGTTCCGGAACGACGGCAGGGCCGTGCCCGCGCCGATCCGGCCTTCGCTGACTTCGCGTTTCAGGCCGTCGACGATCTGCTGGTAGAGCGGCGCCGGTCCAGACGCGGACAGGGCCGGCAGCAGCAGGCGGCGACTCATGGTTACTGTATATATAATATATACACACTATGTCAACTGGGTCGGACCGCGTGACTCCGCGCCTTCCGCCAGAAAGATTGCACCTTGGGGGGCCATGGGGAGCCATGGGGCTCGGGCCTGGCGGCCGCCTGCGGCGGCCGGTGAGGCGAGAACGCGAGGCCGCACGCAAGAGCGACGGAAAGCGCTCATGGCTCTTGCGTGCGACCTCGCGTCCTCGCCTCACTAGGCCCGGCTGCGCCGGGCCACCAGGCCCGTTCACTCGGCCCCGACTGACGCATCGACACTGCAGCGATCGGCCGCGTCACCCGCGACCAGAAAGCTTCGGGCCTTCGAATCACGCTGACCTTCCCGCATGCCACGCGCGAGGCCAGCTGAGTCCGCCCGACAACGGGCCTGGTGGCCCGGCGAAGCCGGGCTCAGTGCTGCGAGGGCGTGAGTCCGAACGCGAGAGCCGACTCGGCATTTCAGACGCGCTCTCACGTTCGGACTCGCGTCCTCGCAGCACCGGCCGCCGCAAGGCGGCCGCCAGGCCTGACAGAGAGCCCCATGGCTCCCCATGGCCCCCCAAGGTGCAATCTTTTTTGTTATTGCTCGCAGCAGCGACCCGGCGGGATCGATGCACGACTCGGCTCGCGGCGGGCGCCGCCTGATACGATTCGCGCGCATGGACGAGCCCGTCGTTCCGGCCGTTGATCCGCTCCCGGAGGTCCCGGTCGAGCCGTCCGCGCCGGCGTCGCAACCCGAGCCGCCGCCGGAACCCAGTCTGCACAAGATGGTCTTCACGGGCACCGGGTCTGAGTACTTCCGTGTCTGGATCGTCAATCTTGCCCTGACGATCCTGACGCTCGGCGTCTACTCGGCGTGGGCCAAGGTACGGCGGCTGCAGTATTTCTATCGGCACACGCGGCTCGCCGGATCCGGCTTCGACTATCACGGTGAACCCTTCGCCATTCTGAAGGGCCGCATGGTGGGACTGGTGCTGTTCGGGTTGTACTCCGCGATCAGCTACGTCAGATTCGGCACGGCCATGACGATCCTGCTGGTGCTCGCGCTCGCCGTGCCGTGGCTGCTGTCTCGATCGCTGATGTTCCGCCTGCACAACAGCAGCTGGCGGGGCATCAGGTTCCATTTCGGCGGGCGGACGCGGTCGGCCTACTGGGTCTTTCTCGTCCTGCCGTTCCTGACGGTGCTGAGCCTGTTTCTCGCCGGGCCGTTCTGGCATCACCGGATGAAGCGCTTTCAGTTCGCGAATGCGGCGTACGGCCAGACGCCGTTTGAATTCCATACCGAGGCCGGGGAGTTCTACATCACGTACGTGGCGGCGGGTGCCGCCGCTGTTGCGTTCGGCATTCTGCTCATCATCGGTCTCGTCGGCATCACGACGGTGTCGCTGCTCAGCGGGACCGGCGAGCCCTCGCACGGTCCGCCCCAGGTGCCCGCGGGCTTCTTCTTGCTGATGTTTGCCGGGTACGTGACCGCCGCCGTCGTCGTCCAGTCGATTACGGCCGCGCGCCTGCACAACGCCGTCTGGAGTCGCACGCGGCTGCAGGGCCATGGCTTCATCTGCGAGGTCTCGTGGTGGCGGCTCTTCGGCATCCAGTGGACCAATCTGGTGGCGACGATCCTGACGCTCGGGTTGTTCAGGCCGTTCGCGCAGGTCCGGCTGTCGCGCTACCTCGCCAGTGCTTTCGCGCTGGTCACGGCCGGATCGCTCGATACGCTGATCGCCGCCGATGCCGCCGCCGTCAGTGCCATCGGCGAGGAAGCTGCCGGGTTTTTCGATCTGGACATCGGGTTCTAACGCTTATGGATGCGATTTACTACGACGGCCAGACTGCGCGCCTCCGTCGCGTCTCGCTGACGCTTGAGGCCGACAGGTTCATCGTGTCGGGCGACGGCGTCGATCGTCAGGACCCGGTCGGGGCCGTGCAGATCATGGAAGCGATCGGCCGGACGCCGCGGGTGGTGCGGTTTGTCGGCGGCGCCTCGTGTGAAATCCACGACCGCGACGCGTTCGCGACGCTGCTGCAGGCCCATGGCGTCGCGCAGAGTGCGATTTCCGTCCTCGATCGCAGCTGGCGCATCGTCGGCGCGGCCGTGTTGTTCATCGCCCTCGTGGCGGCTGGCGGGTATCGGTACGGCCTGCCGGCGGTCGCGCGCACCACGGCGGACCGGCTGCCGCGGGGGACGCTGAACTCGCTCAGCGAGCAGATCGCGACCGTGCTCGATAAGACCGTGTTCCAGCCGACCGGCCTGCCGGTCGAACGCCAGCGTGCGATCACGGCCGAGTTCGACGCGCTGCGGCTGATGGGTGGCGCCGCGCCGTCGCTGCGGGTCGCGTTCCGGCGGTCCGATGGCATCGGCGCGAACGCGCTCACGCTGCCGTCGGGGATGATCTTCGTCACCGATGATCTGGTTACGGTGCTCAAAGACGATCGCCAGATCATGGCGGTGCTCGCGCACGAGGCCGGGCATGCGCAGCATCGGCACGGCATGCGTCAGATCATCCAGAGCACCGTGATGGGTGCGCTCGTCGCGTGGTACATCGGCGACGTCAGTGGTTTGAGCGCGGCCGCGCCGACCTCGCTGCTGCAGGCGAAGTACTCGCGCGATCTCGAACGCGAAGCCGACGCCTATGCGGCGCAGACGCTGCTGCTCAATGGGATGCCGGTCTCGGTGTTAATCGACGCCCTACGGGGACTCGAGGAAGCGCGCGGTGGGCGGGGACGAGGCGGAGCGCTGGCGTATATGTCATCGCATCCGGCCACGGAGGAGAGGATTGCGTGGTTGAGGGGGTACGGGAAGTAGAGAGAGCCGGGAAGGGGTTCCGGGGTGCCCCAGAACCCGAACCCAGGCACCCCGGAACCCCCGCTCTTATTCGTTTCTCAACGACCTCGCCGGATCAATCCTCGCCGCCCTCAACGCCGGTATCGCTGTCGCAGCCACCGCAATCAGTCCCAGCGTCACGCTCACGCCGGCATACGTGATCGGATCGGCGCGGCCCACCCCGCTGATCAGGCTGCCGAGCAACTTCGTCAGGAGATACGCGCCGCCCAGACCGATCGCGACGCCTGCGGACGCGACCATCAGTCCGTGACCCATGACGAGCCCGAGTACGCGTCCCGGCGAGGCCCCCAGCGCGAGCCGGATGCCCAGCTCCCGCGTGCCGTGCGCGACGATGTAGCTCATGACGCCATAGGTGCCGATGGCCGCGAGCACCAGCGCGATGAGCGCGAACAGGCCCAGCAGCCGCATCGCAAACCGGTGCCGTGCCAGCGAGCCGTCAACGAGCGCGGACATCGGGCGCAAGCGGTAGATCGGCAGATTCGGATCGAGATCGCGCACGGCGCGGCGGACGGCCTGCGACAGCGCCTCCGGCGCGACGCTGCCGCGCACCGCCACGTACATCGCGCGCGTCGTCGCTTGCGCGTGCGGCACGTACACCGCGATGCGGTCCTCCTGATCGAGCGCGTACTGCCGAATCCGTCCCGCGACGCCGACGACCGTCCGCCACGGTGCGGTCGACTTCACGTCGCCGAAGCGGATGCGTTTGCCGAGTGGATCGGCGCCGGGCCAGAGCTCGGCCGCCATGAATTCATCAACCACCACCACCTTGTCCGAAGCAGCCGTGTCTCCGTCGTTGAACCACCGGCCCGACTGGAGCCGGATGTTCATCGTCTCGAAATACCGGCCGCCGACCATCCGTTGGTCGGCGTTGATGAAGCTTTCGCCGGGCGCCGGCACGCGGCCGTCCACAGTGATCGGTCCCCAGGAGAACGCGCCGGCCAGCGGCAGCGACGACACGCCGCCAGCCGACGTCACGCCGGGCGTGTTGTCGAGACGTGCCCACAGATCGCGATACGCCTGCGCGACAGCCGGCCCGTTGGCATACTGCGCACCGGTCATCGTCAATTCAAATGTCAGGACGTTCGTCGCCTCGAAGCCGGGATGCACACGCTCGAGCCGGCCGACGGTTCGCAGCAGCAGGCCTGCTCCGACCAACAACGCCACGGCCAGCGCCAGCTGTGCGACCACGAGTCCACGGCGCAGCGAGGCGCCGGTGCCCCAGAGCGATCGGGCGCCGCTCGTCCCGCGGCCGGCATCGCGAAGCGTCTGCTGAATGTCGACCCGGCGCAGCCCGAACGCCGGCGCGAGTCCTGCGAGGACGCCGGCCGCGATCGACACGATCGCGGTGAAGAGCAGCACGCGCCCGTCGATCGCAATGTCGTGAAGCCGGGGCACGTCGGCCGGTTGGAGCGCGCGCATCCAGTACACCCCGAGCCACGCCAGTGCCGCGCCCGCGGCGCCGCCGGCTGTCGAAAGGACCACCGACTCTCGCAGCAGCTGTGCGACGAGTTGTCCCCGCGTGGCACCCAGGGCGGCGCGGATCGCGAGCTCGCGTCGGCGCGCGAGCGCGCGCGACAGCAGGAGGTTGGCCACGTTCGCGCACGCGATGAGCAGCACGCATGCCACTGCGCCCATCAGGACCCAGACCGTCGGGCGGATGCGGCCCGTCACTTGATCGAGCAGCGGCACCACGGAAAACGTCAGGCCGCCGTGTGGCGGGTAGAGGTCGGGGAAGTCGCGGCGGAGCCCGGCGGTAATCCCATCCATCTCCGCCTGCGCCCGCTCGATGGACACGCCCGGCTTGAGTCTCGCCAGGATGTTGTAGTCCTCGCGGGTTCGCGTGTCCGGAGCGGTGGACGGCAAGGGCAGCGGCAGAAATACCTCGCCGTCTTCGGCGAGGCCCAGCGTCGGCAGCACCTCGCGCGGCAGGCGGAACCGATCGGGCAAGACGCCAATCACCTGAAACGTCTGGCCGTTCAGCATGATGGGCTGGCCGATGACGCCGCGGTCAGCGCCGAATCGACGGACCCAGAACGCATGGCCGAGGATCGCCGTTGCCGGCCGGCCGGGCGCGTCATCCTCCGGCACGAACAACTGGCCTGACTCCGGTTGCGCACCGAGCATGGGCAGCAGGTTCGACGACACGCGGATCACGCCGACGCGCTCAGGTTCGCCGCTGCCGGTGAGGTTGTAGTTCGCGCCGATCGCGATCGCGACCTCGTCAAGGCCGGTGTGATGGCGCTTGATGTCGAAGTACTGCGCGGTGGAAAACCAGTCTTCCTGAATGTCGAGTCCCGGCGACCGGTTCCACAGAATCGTGAGTCGATCGGCGTCGCGGTAGTCGAGCGGACGCAGGAGCAGAGCGTTGACGACGCTGAAGATGGCGGTATTGGCGCCGATGCCGATCGCCAGTGACGCCATCGCGGCGACCATCAAGGCCCGCTGTCCACGCAGGCCGCGCAGCAAGGAGGTCATGCCGGAAAGAATATCCCCGACCCGTCATCCAGTCCGGGTCGATCGGACGAAAGATTGCACCTTGGGGGGCCATGGGGAGCCATGGGGCTCAGGCCCGGGCCAAGTGAGGTGAGAACGCGAGGCCGCTCGCAAGAGCCATCAGCGCTTTCCAGCCGTTCTTGCGAGCGACCTCGCGTTCTCGCGTCACCGGCCGCCGCTAGGCGGTCGCCAAGCCTGATCCCCATGGCTCCCCATGGCCCCCCAAGGTGCAATCTCGTTTCCTATCGGCGCCCGGCCTCGTCCGCCAGGAACTTTCGGAACGCCTCCTCAGGCTCGACCGTGATCACCGCGCGCATGCGATAGTGGCCGGCGCCGCAGAGCTGCGAGCACACGACCTCGAATTCGCCTGTCATCGTCGGCGTGAATGACGCGAAGGTGCGGACACCCGGAACGACATCCTGTTTCACGCGCATCGCCGGCACCCCGAAACTGTGGATCATGTCCTTGCTCGACAGTTCAAAGACCGCCGGCCGGCCGATCGGCAGGTGTATGTCGTTGAGCACGACGATGTCGTCTTTGCCGAAGCGGGAATCACGGTCGAGGCCAAGCGGGTTGTCCTGGCTGACCAGCGCGATCTTCGCCTCCCCGAATTGTTGATCGGCGCCGGCGTAGTGCACATTCCAGGCGAACTGCTCGGCCACGATTCGCACGACCACGGCATTGCTCGCCGGCACCGGCGTTGACGTGCGATCAAACCAGAGCGGCAGCGCTGATCCAATCAGCAGCACGGCTTCGGCGACGATCACGCCGACAAAGATGAAGATCGCCACGCCGCCGCGCGTGCCCTCGCGCGAGGCGTGGGGGTTCCGTCCCGATCGGTAGCGGAACAGCACATAGATGAAGTACACGGCCCAGCCGATGAACAGCCCCAGCACCATCCAGTGCACGTGCAGCATCATGCTGTCGATGGCCGACGCGTGCGCCGAGGCGGCGGGCGGAAGGAATTTACCCACGGCGTTCCCGTTTCGCGAATCGCACGGCAAACACCACCACCGGCGCCATCACCGCCACCGTCACGCCCATCAACACGCCGACGGCGGCGCGAACGCCGCTCGTCACATGCGCGTCTTCAATCTGAAAACAGATCGGGCACGCGTGCACGGTGGCCTCCGCACCGGCCGCCACGGCCAGCGTCACACCCATCCGCACGAGCGCCTTCACGCGGCTCATAGCAGGTACATCAACCCAAAGATGATCAGCCACACGATGTCAACGAACACCCAGTACAGCGCCAGCGATCGCGTGCGCCCGGCGGTCATGGCCTCTGAGAGACGCGCCACGCCCGCCATGGCCCATACATTTGCGGCGATGCCAGCGATCACGTGCAACGCGTGCAGGCCCGTGAGCGTGAAGTACATCGCCAGGAACGTGCTCGTCGCAGGCCGCATCCCGGCCTGGAACTCGAGCACGTACTCGTAGGTTTTCAGGCCCAGGAACACCAGCGCCAGCACCGTCGCGATCGCGAGCCACCGGCGCGCTCGCGGCGCCGACGATCGACGCGCGCGCCAGACCGCTGCCGTCAGTTGGAGCAGCACAAGGGTATTCACGGCGCCGAGCATCACGTTGAGGGTCCGGGGACCCGACGGCCAGTCCGTTGCCGACACGCGCAGCAGCGCATAGGCCGAAAACAATGCGCCGAACAGCATTACTTCCGATGCGATGAACAGCCACATGCCGAGCGTGACGTTCGTCACGCCCGTATCAGGCCGCCGTTCGGTCGTGTAGGGAATGTTCACGGCTTGTTCTGCGGCGTGAAATCGCGCGCGGCGCCGGGGACGCTGTAGTCGTATGGCCCGCGATGGACCGCAATCGCCGGCTCGAAGTTATGAACCGGCGGCGGCGACGTCGTCGTCCACTCGAGCGTCGTCGCGTGCCAGGGATTATCGCCGACGCGTGCGCCTTTCCTGAGGCTCCAGAACAGGTTCACGATGAAGAACAGCTGGACCACGCCGAGAAACACCGCAGCCCACGCCTGGCCGCGAAAGCTGCCGTCGAAACCGGTAAACGCCTGATACGCGCGCCCGCCGTCGTACAGCCGACGGTTCATGCCGGCAAGTCCTTGAATGAACATCGGCAGAAAGATGCCGTTCATGCCGATGAGCGATCCCCAGAAATGCAACTTGCCCAATGTGTCGTTCAGCTTCCGGCCCGTGATCTTGGGGAACCAGTAGTAGATGCCGGCAAACAGGGCGAACAGCGTGCCGGGCGCCACGATGTAATGAAAGTGACCGATGACGTAGTACGTGTCGTGCAGCGGAATGTCAGTCGCCGCCAGGCCGAGCGGCAGGCCGGTCAATCCGCCGAGCCCGAACATCGGCAGAAAGCCGAGCGCGAACAACCCAGGCGTCGTGAACCGGATCGATCCGCCCGCGAGCGACAGCACCAGCGCCGCGACGATGATCACCGAGGGAATCGAGATGATCATCGTCGTCACCTGAAAAAATCCGCTGAGCGCCGGGCCCATGCCCGTCAGAAACATGTGATGAGCCCAGACGATGAACGACATCGACCCCATGAACAGCGCGGCGCCCACCATCGCGCGATAGCCCCAGAGCGGCTTGCGCGTGATGTTGGCGATGACCTCGGCGACGATGCCGAGCGCCGGCAGAATCAGGACGTAGACCTCGGGATGCCCGAGAAACCAGAAGAGGTGCTGCCAGAGAATCGGACTGCCGCCGCCCGACACGGCCAGGTGCTGGCCGGACGTGACGAGGCCGCTCGGCAGGAAGAAGCTGGTGCCGGCGAGACGATCCATCAACTGCAGCACGGCTGCGGCTTGCAGCGGCGGAAAGGCGAGCAGCAGCAGGAACGACGTCACCAGCATCGCCCACACGAAGAAGGGCATCCGCATCAGCGTCATGCCCGGCGCGCGGAGCTGCAGGATCGTGACGATGATGTTGATCGAATTCAGCATCGACGAGAGCACGAGCACGAGCATGCCCACCAGCCAGGCCGTCTGGCCGGCCGTGGCCAGGTCCGCGAGCGGCGGATAGGACGTCCAGCCCGACTGGGCGGCGCCGCCCGGCAGAAAGAAACTGGCGAGCATCACGAGACCGGCGACGAAATACAGCCAGTAGCTCAGCGCGTTCAGGCGTGGGAAGGCCATGTCCGGCGCGCCAATCATCAGCGGCACCAGATAATTGCCGAATGCGCCGACCGCGAGTGGCACGACGGCCAGAAACACCATGACGGTGCCATGCATCGCGCCGAGCTGGTTGTAGAACTCCGGCAGCAGCACGCCCTCCGACGAGCGCGACTCACCGAGCCATGCGCCGATGACAGGGATGGCGTCTGTCGGCCACGCCAGATGCCAGCGGATCAGCAGAATGAGCAGGAACCCCAGGAGCAGGAACGCGAGGCTGGTGAACGCGTACTGCAGGCCGATTACCTTGTGATCCGTCGAAAAGATGCGCATCGGCTGGCGAGATTCTATACTGCGTGCGATGGACGATAAGGCTGACGAGGATGTCCGGCTTGCGCCGACGTTTGTCGGCATTGTCGTCGTGCAGGTGCTCGTCGTCCTCGGGCTCTATTGGGCGGGAAAAGTCTTTGGTTCCTGACCAGCCCTTGGGAGCCGCTTAGTGCGCACCGTCGACTGGATCGTCGTCGCCGCATATTTGACCTGGGTCATCGGCGATGGCCTGCGCATGAGCCGCCGCACGACGGAGATGGAGGGCTACCTCCTCGCGAGCCGCAGTCTGCCGTGGTGGGCCGTCGGGTTGTCGGTGATGGCGACGCAGCTCAGTGCCATCACGATGGTCAGCACCACGGGCCAGGGCTACGCGGACGGCCTGAAGTTCGTGCAGTTCTATTTCGGCCTGCCGGTGGCGATGATCATCCTGTCGGTGACGGTCGTCCCGTTCTTCTGGCGGGCGCGGGTCTACACGGCCTACGAGTACCTCGAGCGCCGGTTCGACGTGAAGACGCGCACGCTTACGGCGTTCCTGTTTCTGCTGTCCCGCGGGTTGGCGTGCAGCGTCATCATCGCGGCGCCGTCTCTGATTCTGTCGATCATCTTTGGCTGGAACCTGACACTCACCGTCATCGCCATCGGCGCGCCCACCGTGCTCTACACGATGATCGGCGGCGTGCAGGCGGTGACCTGGACGGACGTCAAGCAGATGGTGATTGTCGTCTGCGGCATTCTTGCAGCGGTGGTCGTTCTGATTCTCGGGTTGCCCGAGGGCGTCAGCCTGGGATCCGCGCTGCACGTGGCCGGCGCAGTGGGCCGGATGCAGGCGCTCGACTTCCACTTCGACGTGACGCAGAAATACACGTTCTGGTCCGGCATGATCGGGGGCGTGTTCCTGTTTCTGTCGTACTTCGGATGCGACCAGAGCCAGGTGCAGCGGTATCTGACGGCCAAGTCCGTGCAGCAGGGCCGGCAGTCGCTCTTCGTGAGCGCCTTCGTCAAGATTCCGCTGCAGGCGCTCATTCTCATGACGGGCGTCCTGATGTTCGTGTTCTTCCTGTTCAACAAGGGCCCGATGCTCTTCAACACGGCGCCGCTCGACCAGATTCGGTCGGGGCCGCATGCGGCGGAGTACGCCGCGCTCGAGCGCGAGTACGACGGCGCGTTTGAAGTGCGTCGCGAGGCCGCGACCGCTCTGGCGACGGGGACCGACGAGTCCTCCCGGGCGGCGTTTGTCGCCGCCGATGCCGGTGTCCGCGACGTGCGCGCGCGCGCCTCGGCGCTCGTGAAGACGGCGACCAACGCCAATTACGCCGACGTCAACTACGTGTTTCCCAGCTTCGTGCTGCAGCACATGCCGGTCGGGCTGGTCGGCCTGCTCATTGCGGCGATCTTTCTCGCGGCGATGTCGAGCAGCGGGGGAGAGCTGAACGCACTGGCAACCACGACGGTCATCGACGTCTATAAGCGGCACGTGCGTCCGGTCGCCGAGGATTCACATTACCTGTTCGTGTCGAAACTCGCGACGGCCGGCTGGGGCGTGTTCGTCTGCGTGGCGGCGGCGTATGCCGTGCAGCTCGGCTCGCTCATCGAAGTGGTCAACCGGTACGGATCGTATTTCTACGGATCGATCCTGGGCGTGTTCATCCTGGCCATCGGCGTCAAACGCGCGAATGGCCACGGCGCCTTCGTCGGCCTGATCGGCGGGATGGTGGCCGTCGGCATCGTCGCCAACTACACCAAGGTCGAGTTCCTGTGGCTCAACGTCGTCGGCGCCGTTGCCGTCACCGTCGTCGGCTCCATCGTGAGCGAGTTCACGCGCGGGCGGACGGCGCGATGATCACGTACGAAAGATGCACCTTGGAGGGCCATGTAGGGCCATGTAGGTCAGGCCTGGCGGCCGCTTTCAGCGGCCGGCGAGCAAGAGGAGCGAACGTCAACACAAGAGCCCGGCTCCGCTTTTTACCTTGGGCTCTTGTGTTGATGTTCGCTCCTCTTGCTCGCTACGCCCGGCGAAGCCGGGCTACCAGGCCCGACGTCCCCTGCCGCCGCCAACATTGTTTTCTCCGTGCCTCCGTGTCTCCGTGTCTCCGTGTGATCTGACTCCGTATGCTCCGTGCACTTGGGCTGGCGATCGTCGCATCGGTGGGCATCCTGCTCCCGATGCAGCAGGCGCCTGCGTATGACCTTGTCATTACCAACGCCCGCGTCATCGACGGCACCGGATCGCCAGCGCGCGCGGCCGATGTCGCGATTCTGAACGGGCGCATCGCCCGAATCGGCCGGATCGCCGCGACGGAAGGCCGCCAGCATCTGGATGCCGCCGGGCTGGTGCTCGCGCCCGGATTCATCGATGTGCACACGCACGCCGACGATCTGGCCGCCAAACCGCTGGCCGAGAACTTCATCCACATGGGCGTGACGTCGGTGGTGGCCGGCAATTGCGGCACCTCGGCCCTGTCGATCGGCGATGCGTTCGAACGGATTCAGAGCACGACCGTCGCGGTCAATTTCGGGACGTTTATCGGCCACAACACGGTGCGCACGGCCGTCATGGGCACGATCGCCCGCGACCCGAACATCATCGAGTTCAAGGCCATGCAGGTGCTCGTGTTCAAAGGCATGGCGGAGGGCGCCATCGGCTTTTCCACCGGGCTCCAGTACGTGCCGGGCATCTACGCCAAACCCAACGAACTGATCGAGCTGGCGCGGATCGCGGCGAACGAAGGCGGCATTTATGCCACCCACATGCGCAACGAGGGCACGCAGATCGAAGAATCCGTCACCGAGTCCATCCGGCTCGCCCGGCGGCTCGACATGCCGCTCGAAATTTCCCATCTCAAGATCGACAGTCCCAGCCGCTGGGGATCGAGTGCCGACGTCCTGAAGCTGATCGACGACCAGCGGCGGCTGGGCCTGAAGGTCCAGATGGATCAGTACGCCTACACGGCCGGCGCCTCGTCGCTGTCGATCCGGTTTCCTGCGTGGGCGCTCGAGGGCGGCGACGCGCGCGTGCGCGCCCGCCTGTCGGATCTCGCGACGTGGCAGAAGATCAAGGAGGAGATGCGCGCGCAGCTCGCCGAGCGTGGCTTTCCCGATCTGGCCTGGGCGACCGTTGCCAGCTACCGCCCCGATCCCACCCTCAACGGCAAGACCATGGCCGAAGTGGCGTCGAAGATCGCCGGCGATGACTCGGCCGATGCCCAGCTCGAAGCCGCGCGCATTCTGATGCTGAACGGCGGCGCGTCGATGGTCTATCACTTCATGGACGACCAGGATGTCGCGCGCATCATGCGTCATCCGCTGGTGTCGATCGCCGCCGACGCCGGCATCTCCGATGCGGCGTCCGGCGTGCCGCACCCGCGAGGGTACGGGAACACCGCCCGCGTGCTGGGCGACTACGTGCGCGAGCGGCATGTGATTCCGCTCGAAGAGGCCGTGCGCAAGATGACGTCACTGCCGGCGTCCTTCTTCGGATTCGACGGACGTGGCGTGATCAAAGAAGGCGCATTCGCCGATCTCGTCGTGTTCGACCCCGCCACGATCGCCGATACCGCCACGTACGCGGCCCCGCAGTCCTATCCCACCGGCATCCCGCACGTGCTCGTCAACGGCGTGTTCGTCGTCAAAGACGGCAAGACGACGGGGGCCAGACCCGGTTCGTTGTTGCTACGGAACCGTCAAGTCAGCCGCTGACGAAACAAGAAAAGAGATTGCACCTTGGGGGGCCATGGGGAGCCATGGAGTTGGGCTGTCACGCGCGCGTGTACAGTCGTTGGCTCGTGACGCTCAGGGCCTCACGTCAGGTTGGCCGCGTTGCGGCCAACTGAGCAGCAAGCATCAACCGGACGTAAGACCGGCACCAATTCACGACCCGGTCTTACGTCCGGTTGATCCTTGCTGCTCAGCAGCCCGGCGAAGCCGGCCTGCCTGACGTGAGGCCGGACTGCGTCACGCTCCATGGCTCCTCATGGCACCCCAAGGTGCAATCTTTCTCTTCGCGATCGCGCGCGCAGGGACGAAATTCGTCTGCCGTATCAGATAATGGGCGCATGCCCGTCCCGTACTCGCAATACGTCGCCGACCAGAATCCCGTCGATCTCCTGAACTCGACGCTCGAGGAGTACCGCGACGCCGCGGCGCTGTTGTCGAGCGCCTCGTGGAACCAGCCGTGGGCGCCGAACAAGTGGACGCTGCGCGAAATCATGGTGCACGTGGCGCAATGGGAAATGATCTTCGGGTACCGGCTGGCCTGCGGGGTCACAACGCCCGGGTTCGCGATCCAGCCGGCCGATCAGGACAAGCTCATGACGCGGACGGCCCACATCGACGGCCCGACGGCGTTCGCGGCCTTCGAGGGCGCGCGCCGCATGAATCTGGGCCTCCTTCAGGGATTCACGGCCGCCGACCGCGAGGTCACGATCCTGCATCCCGAATACGGTCCGCTGACCCCGCACGACCTCATCACGCAAATGGCCGGGCACGGCATCCATCATCTGAAGCAGATCCGCGCAACGCTGGCGCCGAAGGTCGAGGCCGACCTGTAACGTGGTTCGGTGATGACCCGCTTCGCGTTGCTCGCGGCCGCGCTGGTGTTCGTCGCGCAGGACGCCGCCCCTCCCGTCAAGCCACTCGTCAGCGTCTGGTACCGCGGCACGCCGGCCGGGACGCCGCTGGCGACTGAACTCGCCGTCATCCGCGCACTCGGCTTCGGCGGCGTCGTCTGGCCCGCGCCGCCGGCCGGTCAGCCGTCCGCGAATCCGATTGTGGCATTGGCCGAGGCGGCGGGTCTCACGCTGACTCGTGCCGCCGCGCCGCAGCCGGCCACACCGCAGTCGGTGCTCGAGCCGCCCGCACGCGTGGACCTTATCGCGAGCGGGCCGGACGTTGGCGCGCTGACCGCGCTGGCCTGGCGCGCGGTGGCGCACGGCGCCCGCTCGCTCGCCTTCGATGGCGGCGGCGAACACGGTGCCGGGCTCGAGAACCCGGATCGATCCCTCAAACCGTGGGCGCGAGCCGCAATCGACGTCGCGCGCCAGTTTTCGGCCAACCCGCGTTTGATCGCGTCACTGGCGCCAGGCCCCGGCCTGATCACGACGCCCGATCTCGCACCGGCACTCGACGTCGTCATGCTCGACGCCGGCCGAGCGTGGGCGGTGATCGCCACGAATACCTCGAACGCTCAGGTCACGGCCACTGTTCGATTGCCCGCCGGAACCCCGTACGCGATCTGGCTGGACGTGCTCGACGGCTCGACGCTCGCGATGAACGGCGAGGCCGCCGGACCGCGCTGGAATCTGAAACTCGCGGCGCACGCGGCGCACGTCTACGTGATCGACAAGGTCATGAAGTAGCAGATCGTGGGTCGGTTTGGAGGATCGCCGTCCGGCCGACTCGGACTGACGCGAGGGGGCAGCGCCGAAAACTGCGTCGGAGCCCGCGGTGTCGAACGTGGGGATGGGGGTCCCCACGTCGCACTGAGAATCCGATCGTAGGGCGCAGACACAGTTTTCTCGCGTCACGTCCGTGGAGGCCGGACGGCGATCCTCCAAGCTGATCCACGATCACGTCGCGCCCAGTCCGGCCAGTCGCCCGGTTGCCCACGCCCACGCGAAGTTATGGCCGCCGATCGGCCCGAAGGCATCCAGCAACTCGCCGCACAGAAACAATCCGGGCGTCACGCGACTTTCCATCGTCCGCGGATCGACTTGATCCAGCGTGACGCCGCCACCGGTCACTTCCGCTTTCTTGTAACCCTCGTCGCTCGTGACGACGAGCTCGTACGAGGTGAGCCGCTCCACGAGCGCGATTCGTTCGTCGCGGCGAAGGTCGCCAGCCCGGCGGTCCGCAGGGACGCGTGCGTCGGCGAGCAGTTGTTCCGCGAGCCGCGCCGGCATCCGGCGACTGACGGCGGTGAGTGCCAGTCCTCGTCCGTCCTGGAATTCCGCCGTCCAGCCCTGCGCGTCGAGATCGCACCAGCGCACCCGCAAAGACCCGCGCTCGCCCGCCAGCCGCGCCCGGACGAGCACGTGCGACACGTCGAGCACGGACGGTCCGCTGTAGCCGTGATGGGTGAACAGAAATCCGCCGTGCGCTTCCGCGTCGAGATCGCGCCAGCGCGCGCGCAGGCGCACGGGCAGCGAGATGCCGGAGAGCCGCGCGTGAATCGGCGGATCGGCCATGAGCGGCGTGAGCGCCGGGTACACGGGCGTGATGGCATGGCCGAGGCTCGCGGCGAACGCGATGCCGGCGCCATCGCTGCCGGTCGCGGGGACCGACCGGCCGCCGGTCGCCAGAATTACGCGGTCAGCCTCGAGCCGGCCGCGCGATGTCGTCGCGATCCACGCGCCGCCGCCGGCGGGCGCCAGCGACTGCAGGGGTTCCGAGAATCGCAGCTGCACGCCACGCCGGCCCGCCAGAGCGATCAGGCCATCACGCACGTCGCGCGCGCGATGTGACGCCGGAAAGTATTTCCGCGTCTCGGCCTCAAACGTCAGCGGAACGCCGACGTCCTTTTCAAAAAACGCACGCTGGTCGTCGAGCGGCCACGATCGCAGCAGCCGCCTGAGCAGCGGTTGCGACGAATCGGTCACGAACCGGTTCGGCTCCAGCGCCTCGGGCAGCACGTTGCAGCGCCCGCCCCCGCTGATGACGATTTTCCGCCCGCCATCGCTGGTGCTTTCGATCACGATGATCGTGTGGCCGCGGCCCGCCGCGTGGATGGCCGCGACCAGACCGGCGGCTCCGGCGCCGACTACGAGGACTGTCGCCAATGCGGGTTAGTCTAAGCTGAACGCTGCATGTTCTCGTCCCGTCTGCCGGCCACGCTTGCGCCCAACGCCATCAGCCGAGCGCTGGACCTGTCGCGCGCCAAAGGCGTGCCGCTGCTCGATCTGACCGAGACCAACCCCACGTCGGTGGGCCTGCCGTACCCCGCCGAACTGGCGGCGATGCTCGGCGGGGTGGACAGCCACCGGTACGCACCGGATCCAGCCGGCCTTTTGTCCGCGCGTGAAGCCGTCGCGCGCGAGTATGCCGGTCGCGGCGCCGACGTCGATCCTTCGCGCATCGTCCTCACCGCCAGCACGAGCGAGGCCTACGCGTTCCTGTTCAAACTGCTGTGTGACCCTGGCGACCACGTTCTGGTGCCGCAACCCAGCTATCCGCTGTTCGATTCGCTCACCCAGCTCGAAGGCGTCGTCGCTCGGCCGTACCGGCTCGATTATCACGGGCAGTGGTCGATCGATCGCGACAGCGTCGATCGCGCGCTGTCGGACCGGACGCGCGCCATCCTGCTGGTCAGTCCGAACAACCCCACGGGATCGATGCTGCGCGGCGACGATCTGGAATGGCTCGTCGAACGTGCCGCCGGCCGCATCGCGTTGATTGCCGATGAGGTCTTTTCCGGTTATCCGCTGCGGCCCGGCGCGGATGCCGCGAGCTGCATCGGCGAACACCGCGCGCTGACGTTCGTGCTGGGTGGCCTGTCCAAGTCGGCCGGTCTGCCGCAGATGAAGCTCGGGTGGATTGTCGCTGATGGTCCTCGAGGCGACGTCGCGCAGGCCCTGTCGCGACTGGAGATCATTGCCGACACCTATTTGTCTGTATCGACGCCCGTCCAGCTTGCGGCGCCGGCGCTGTTGTCTGCCGGCCGGGACGTGCGCGCGCAGATTCACCAGCGACTGGTGAACAACCTCGCGCAGCTCGATCGGCTCGTGGGTCCGGATTCGTCGGCCACCGTCTTGTCCCCTGAGGGCGGCTGGTCCGTCGTCCTGCGCGTGCCGGCCACCGAGTCGGAAGAGCATCTGGTGCTGCGCCTGCTGCAGGAGGAGCGCGTCGTGATCCATCCCGGCTTCTTTTTCGATTTTCCCGACGAGGCGTATCTGGTCGCGAGCCTCCTGCCTGACCCGGCTGTGTTTGATCAGGCGATGTCGCGCGTGCTGGCGGCTGTGGACGGCCGTCGGGTGGCGTAATGCGGCACGCCGGCGTCAGCCTCCCGTTGTTCTCGGCCACCAGCTCGCAGAGCTGGGGCATCGGCGATCTGCGCGATCTCGTGCCGTTGTCGGCGTGGCTGGCGAGCGCGGGCTTCGACCGCCTGATGATGCTGCCGATCGGCGTGGTGGCTCCCGGCGACACGTCGCCGTACTCGGCGCAATCGACGATGGCGATCGATCCGATGTACATCGCGCTTGATGCGGTTCCGGATTTCGGCAGGGCGGGTGGCATCGGTGCGATGGGCGACGACACGCGGCAGGCGCTGGCGGATATTCGCGCGTCCACGCGCGTGCCGTACGCGTTGGTGCGCCGGGTCAAGGACGAGGCGCTGCGGCTGGCCTTCGATCACTTCTTTCGCGACGAGTGGGAGCAGTTGACGACCCGCGCCAGCGCGCTGGCGGCGTACATGTCACGCCAACGCTGGTGGCTGGACGACTGGGCGCTGTACGCGGCGGTGGCGCAGGCGGTGGGTTCGCCGGATTGGCGCGATTGGCCGCCGCCGTTGCGCGACCGGGTGCCGGGCGCGCTCGACGAAGCGCGCCGGCAGCTGGCGCGCGATGTGTTGCGCCACCAGTACGTCCAGTGGATCGCTGAAACGCAGTGGCAGGCCGCCCGCGAAGCCGCGCGCGCGCACGGCGTGACGGTGGTCGGCGACATGCCGTTCATGATGGCCGCCGGCAGCCCCGACGTCTGGACGCACGCGGCGGAAGTCATGTTCGACGTGTCGCTCGGCGTGCCGCCCGATGCGTTCAGCGAGTTGGGTCAGGACTGGGGCCTGCCGGCCTACCGCTGGGATCGGATCGCCGAGACCGGGTATGCGTGGTTACGCCAGAGAGGCGAGCGCATGGCGGCGCTGTATGACGGCTATCGTGTCGATCATCTCGTGGGCCTGTATCGCACGTACGGGCGGCCGAAGAATGGTGATCCGTTCTTCAGTCCGGGTGACGAACCCGCGCAGGTGGCGCAGGGCGAGGCGATCCTTCGCCTGTTGATGGGGACTCGCGCGTCGATCATCGCCGAGGATCTCGGCGTCGTGCCGCCGTTCGTCCGCGCGTCACTGGCGCGGCTCGGCGTGCCCGGCTGCAAAGTCATGCGCTGGGAGCGTGATTGGGACGTGCCCGGCCAGCCCTTCACCGATCCGGCCAGGTATCCCGCGCGTTCGGCGGCCATGACCGGGACGCACGACACCGAAACGCTCGCCGAGTGGTGGACCCGCGAGGCCGGCACCGCGTGGACGGGGACCGTCCGCGACGCCCTGCTCGCGACCGCGTACAGCGCCGGATCGGACGAGCTCTTCCTGCCGATTCAGGATGTGTTCGGCTGGTCGGACCGCATCAACACTCCCGCGACGATCGGCGACCACAACTGGACCTGGCGGCTCCCCTGGCGCGTTGACGAGATGCCGACCGTGCCAGAAGCCCAGGAACGCGCCAGTTTTTGCCGCCAACTCGCCATTCAAACCACCCGTACACTCACGTAGCAACCCACCCCCATTCTCATCGTTCCCACCTCCCGACGGTCCCAGCCGTTCCCGTTCGCTCCCGTCGCTCGCGTTCGTTCCCGTTCGTTTCACTTAAACTAGTCCTCAATGTCCGACCCGCAATACCTGATTCGCGAGTATCCGCTGCAGCAGGGCGCGCTGGAGATCGGCTACATCGAGGAATATTTCAACGATTTTCCGACGCGCAAGACCGCCGGTGAGATCGTCGGCCGTCTGGACGATCGCGAATATCAGATTCTGATGGCCGAGGCGCCGCTGCCCGACGACCCGTCGATGATGGCGCCGGTTTCGTACAAGGTGTCGCACGAACTGCGCCCGTTCGAGACCGATCCCAAACTCGTCGATCTCGTGATGCGGCTCGCGGACGTGGTCACCTTCGAGGGCCGCCGGGTGCTCTACAACTGGCTCGGTGCGACCCGCATGGACTGGCGCGGACAGGGCCACTTTCGCGCGCTGAGTGAAGAGCAGGAAGTGTGGGCCATCGCGCAGGGCTACGACGAGATCGTCGTCAAGACCAAAAATCGCTTCTACAACATGCGCGCGGCGCTGGACAAACTGCAGTTCAATGTCGTCAAGCTGGAAACCGCTGACGATCCGCTGGATACGAAGGTGTATCTCAGCAAGAGGCTCGGGCCGTTCGTGCTGGACGCCCACAGAAGTAAGCGATCCGTGATGAGGACATGAGAATGCGGACACCGACGTTCGGCATCGTGTGCGTGGGAACGCTGGCGCTGGCGGCCATCACGCTGTCGGCGCAGCAGGCGCCGCCGGCGACGGAGATTTATCTCGCGCCGGTACGTGCGGGCGCGATGCCGCAGATTGGCGCCTGGATCAACATTTCCAACGATCCCGATTACGACAATCAGCCGTCATTCTTGCCGGACAACTCGGGCATCTTGTTCACCTCACGGCGCGACGGCAAGCAGACGGACATCTACCGGTATGACCTGGCGTCAAAAGCCGTCACGCAATTGACGCGGACGACAGAGTCCGAGTACTCGGCTACGGTGACGCCGGATCGCAAGTCGTTCTCCGTGATCCGCGTTGAATCCGACGGGACGACGCAGCGGCTCTGGCGGTTCGACCTCGATGGATCGAATCCCCGGCTCGTGCTCGAGAACGTCAAGCCGGGCGGCTATCACGCCTGGATCGACGAGACACATCTCGCCCTCTTTGTCTTGGGCTCACCGGCGACGCTGCAGATCGCGGACACGACGACGGGCAAGGCCGAGGTGGCCGCCACCGGCATCGGCCGCTCGGTGCTGGTCCGTCCCGGTGTGCGGACGGTGTCATACATGACGGCGGTCCAGGTGCCGGCCGACCGCGCGGCCGGGTTACAGCAGGTGCCGGCCTCGAGACAGGTGATGGAGTGGAACCCGGCCACCCGGACGAGCACAGCGCTGTTCGCGCCATTCGAGACGAGTCAGGATGCGGCGTGGGCCCCGGACGGCGCCTTGTGGATGGCCAGTGGCACGAAGATCATGCGCAGGGCGACGCAGGATACAGAGTGGTCCCTGCTCACGGACTTGGCTTTCCCGAGCTCGTCCAACGGGGTCATTTTGGGCCCATCCGGTGTGCTGCCAGCCATCAAGTCCATCACGCGCATGGCCATCAGTCCCGACGGCAAGTGGCTCGCATTCGTGGCCGAGCCGGTGGTTGCCAAGTGATCGCGTTGTGACGGATCAGTCGCGACGGCTCGCGGCCGTCCAGCCGCCGGTAATTCCCACGGTGGCCCGATGGATCGATGCCACGCCGGGTACGATCTCGTTCGGCCAGGGCGTCGTCTCGTACGGCCCGCCGGTGGAAGCACTCGAGGCCGCGCGCCGCTTCGGCCACGCGCCCGGCGACCACAAGTACGGAGCCGTCGAGGGCCTCGAGTCACTGATTGCGGCGCTCGAGGCCAAACTCGCGCGCGAAAACAGCATCCACATCCAGCCCGCCAGCCGCGTCGTCGTCACCGCCGGCAGCAACATGGGTTTCGTCAACGCGATCCTTGCGATCGTTGACGATGGTGACGAAGTCATACTGCCGGTTCCGTATTACTTCAATCACGAGATGTGCGTTGCGATGGTCGGCGCGCGGCCGGTGACGGTGCCGACGACGGCGGACTATCAGCTCGACCTCGACGCGATTCGAAAGGCCATCACGCCGCGCACGCGCGCGGTGGTCACCGTTTCACCGAATAACCCCACGGGCGCGGTCTATCCCGAATCAGACCTGCGCGCGCTGAACGCCCTGTGTCGCGATCGCGGTCTGTTCCACATCCACGACGAAGCGTACGAATACTTCACCTACGGTGACACGACACGCTTTTCGCCGGGTTCGATCGATGGTGCGGGCAGCCATACCATCTCGCTGTTTTCGTTTTCGAAGGGCTACGGCATGGCGAGCTGGCGCGTCGGCTACATGGTGCTGCCGGCGCACTTATGGGACGCGGTGAACAAGATTCAGGACACGAACCTCGTCTGTCCATCGGGCCTGGCGCAACAGGCCGCGCAGGCGGCGATCGCCGTCGGCCGGAATCATGCCGTCCCGGGCGTCGCGCGGCTGGCGACGATGCGCGAGATCGTCAGCCGGGCGCTTCAGGAATCCGGCGGGCCGATCGACGTACCGGAACCGGCCGGTGCGTTCTATTACTTCCTGCGCGTGCACACCAACCTGCCCGCGCTGACGATCGTCGAACGTCTGATACGCGAACACCGGGTGGCGGTCATGCCGGGGTCGGCATTCGGCGCAACGGACGGCTGCTACCTGCGCCTGTCATACGGGACGGTGGACGAGACGGCCGCCGTTGAAGGGATTCGCCGACTGGCGCACGGTCTCGGCGCCATCGTCGGGTCGGCGTCGTGAAAATCATCACGTGGAACGTGAACGGCATTCGCGCCCGCCATGCCGAGCTGCAGGCGCTGATGGCGGAAGAATGTGCGGACGTCCTCTGCCTGCAGGAGATCAAGGCGCCGCCGGACAAGATTCCGGACCTGCTCGTGACGACGGCGGATCACTGGTCGTACTGGCATGGCGCCGGCGGCTACTCCGGCGTGGCCATCGTCGTGCGCCACAGTTTTTTCACGGAACGTCCGGTGTTCGTTCATCCGTCCTTCGATATGGAGAATCGCATTGTGGTGGCCGATCTCGGGTCTGTGATCGTCGCGTCCGTCTACGTGCCGAACGGCGGCAAGGACTACGACGCCAAGATCCGCTTCTTCGGCGGGCTCGCCGACTGGGCTCGGGACACGACGGCCAGCGGCCGGGAGCTGGTGATTTGCGGCGATCTGAACGTGGCCCGCGAGGAACGGGACGTGCACCCGAAGGAGCGAAAGCTCAATCAGATCGGCACGCGCCCGGAAGAGAAGGCGCTGCTAAACCGCCTGCTGGACGCCGGCCTGACGGATGTCGGGCGGTCGCTCGATCCGGAAAATGACAATCTCTTCACATGGTGGGCGCCCTGGCGGAACCTGCGTCAGCGTAACATTGGGTGGCGGATCGACTATGTGCTCGCGACGGCCGGCGTCGCGGCCCGCGCGACGGCTTCGGTGGTCCGTCGCGAATTTGGCACGAGCGATCATGGTCCGGTCGTCGTAACTACGTCATGAGCCTGCGCACACGCCTCGTGCTGGCGTTCTTTACGCTGTCGGTGGTCCCCCTGGCCGCTGTCACCATTTATTCGTACACGACCAATGCGGAGGCGTTGCGCGTCGCGGCCGAGCGCGAGGCCGACCTGCTCGCCGGCGAGCTCGGCCTGCGCATGCAGAGCGTGACGGCGCAGCTTTCCGAACGCGTCGAACACCTGATGGACATCGCGGAACTCCAGGCGGCGGCTGATGCCGCCAGTCAGTCCGCAGCCTCCTCGTCGTCCGCCGCGGAGACGACCAGTGCGTCGGTGAGTGCCACGCCGGCGACGCAACCCAGGCTGGGTGCGCCTTCGTTCACCTCGACGATGGTGTCGATTGATCAGTCGACGCTGACTGACAAGATGGCAAAATCGCTCGGCGAGACGGCGATGCTCCTGAACAACGTTCGTATGCAGAACGTGGGAAGGGGAGGCGGCGGCCGTTCGGGTGGACGCGGTCAGCCGCCGCCCGGCGCGGTGCCGCCACCGCCAGCGGTCGCGACGGTCGGGCGCGCAATTCCGACATCACCGGTCACGACGCCAACACCGTCACCGGTGGTGACACCGTCGGCGGGCGCGCCTCCGGCCCCGACCGCATCGCCGTCGCCGGCGCCCGGTCGCGACAACTCCGGACAGTTTCAGCGCGGACGCGGACCGCGGCCAGGGCCTGGCGGTCAGGGACCCACGCGTGGCTTCGATCAGCAGCGCGGTCGTCCCGGAGGCGCGGGCGCGTCTGCGAATACGACGACAAATGCCGCCGCGAATCCCGCGACATCGACGACGGGCACGACGGGCGCGCCACCCCAGCCGCCGCCTGGATCGCGAGGGACACCGCCACCGGGCGGTCAGACCGCGCTCTTGCTGACACCGATCACGCCGACGACCGACGCGAACGGCAACCTCATGATCGACATGGGACCGCTGCGCCGGGAGTTGCTGCAGCAGTCGATGCCGCAAGGCAAAACATTTCGTGACCTGTCCTCCGAGGAAATGCAGCGGCTGACGTCCGAGGTCAACCAGCGGCTGCTGGGGATCCAGCAGGGTCTGCAGATCGGCGCCGCCGAGTTGCAGAAGCGCGCGATGGAGGCGGAAAAAGACGCCGCGGCCAAAGCTGCGGCCGCGAAAGCGGCCGCAAAGCCGGGGGCCAAGGCGCCGGCGCCCGCCCCGGCGGCGCAGCCCGCAGCCGCGTCCGATCTCAAACGGCGGTCGTCACTGTCAGGCAACAGCATCGCCGTCAACGTCGAGCGCAACGGCGAGGTCGTGCGGTCGATGAACGCAGAGATCAATCTGCAGAACGTGCTCGCATTGGTGTTCTCGAAGACGCAGAACGCCCGCGGTGAGCTGCCGTTCGCGGTCGCGAAGGATGGTCTGCTTTACGCGCGCAACGACGCCGACAAGGCGACCGTCGCGTCGTTCGGCGCCGTGGCGAAGCCGGGCGGCCCGCCGAGCGCGCGTGTGCCGGGGTGGATCGTCGTCACGACCGAGGACAAATCGGGATCGGATCTGCGGCTCGGCGTGGCCCGGCCGGTCGGCGATTCGCTGGCCACGCTCCAGAAAGCGTCGGCGCGCAACGCCGGCTTCGGTCTGCTGTTCATCATTGTCGCGATCGCGGGCATCGTGCCGCTGTCGTCGCGTCTGACGCGCAATCTCAGCTCGCTCAGCGACGGCGTCAGCCGCATCGCGCACGGCGACTATCGCGCACGCGTGCCGGTGCGATCGAACGACGAGGTCGGCCAGCTCGCCAAGGCGTTCAATCAGATGGCGAGCGACGTCGAGCGCCACCAGCACACGGCGGTGGAGCAGGAGCGGATCCGCCGAGAGCTGGAACTCGGCCGCCAGATTCAGGCGGAAATGCTGCCGCACAAGACGCTCAATCACGGCCTCACCGAAGTGCAGGGGCTATCGGTGCCGGCGCGCGAGGTTGGCGGCGACTTCTTCAACTACTTCGTGCTCGACACCGGTCAGATCGCACTCCTGATGGGCGACGTTTCCGGTAAGGGCGTCGGCGCAGCCTTGCTCATGGCCAACATTCAGGCCTCGCTCAAGATCCGGCTGGGTCTGGGACAGACCCTGGCGGCGGTCGCCGATGCGCTGGACCTCGACATCGAAGCGAACTCCCCGGGTCCGGTGTACGCCACGCTGTTCATCGGCGTGCTCGATCCCGCGACGCGACGACTGCGTTACGTCAATGCGGGACACAACCCGCAGTACGTCCTGCGCGCGCAGGGAGGACTGGAGCGGATGGGCGCGACCGGTCTGCCGGTTGGCCTGCTCGCCGGCCGCGGGTATGTCGAGCGGACGATCGACCTCGCCCAGGGCGACCTGCTCTGCTTCTATACCGATGGGTGCGTCGAGGCGGAGAACGAACGGAGCGAGGAGTTCGGCGTCGAGCGGCTCGAGGCGCTGTTGCTCTCGTCCGTCGAGTCCGCGGATCCACTCCACCGAATCGAGACGGGCATCGCCACGTTCCGCGGAAAAACCGAACCGCTCGACGACGCGACGCTGATGACAGTCAAAGTTGGATAGGGTCGGGGGTGTTTTCCACCCGCACGTCGGAGTGTGGGAAACAGCCCCGACCCTGTACCTTATTCTTCATCTCTTCAGCAGCTGCTCCCGTAAATGCTTCGCGACGGCGGCGTCGAGCACCGCGGCATCCGCCGCCGGCGGTTCCACGATCAACAGCGTCATCGCTGCGGTCTCTCCTGACGGCAGGCGGCCCCAGACGACGCGGCGCGGCGGCGAAAAGATATTGCGCGGATTCGACGCGGAATTGTCGTAGACGATTTCGGACCGCAGCACCGTGCCTTTCGGCAAATGCACGGGCAGCGCAAAGAAATACGTGGCCGGCCAGTTTGCATCCCACTCGCTGATCCGGAGCAGGCCCAGCGCGGGCCGCGCCGGCGGTAACGCCGTCATCGTCAGATCGCGAGCGAGCAGCTGGGCGTCGCCACGCGCGCCGACTGCATCGACGTCGATGGGCAGCGTGAAGGTGTCCGCGAATCGAAACACCCGATCGCCGGCGGGAATACTGAGGCCGGATGCGATCCCGAGCGCCGGCGGTACCGCCAGCGCGCGCACGAAACGGCGCGAGGTCGGCTTGCTGAAATAGATCCCGACTCGGCCGTCCTCGACCGCATCGATCCCTCCCGGGTGCAGATGCATCTGAATGACCAGCACCGACTTCGCCGGGAATCGGATCGCCAGGCCGTCGGGCAGCGCGCGCCGGCCGAATCCCGGCGTCCAGGCGCCGAGATCGACCAGCGCGCCCGCCGCGGCCAGCAGTCGATCGCCGTAGTTCTCGAGGCTGCCGCCGCCCAACAGGCCGCCGACGCCGGGCAGGGCATCGGTGTCGGCGATCGTCAGATCCGGTGGCGCGGCAAAAAATCGGGCGTGACGCAGCACGCTTCCGGGCTCCGGCAGATAGTCGATCGCGCTGATCGCCACATCCGCGGGAAAGTCGATGGGAATGACGACGTTCCGGTACTCGTCGGTGCCACCGGCCGACAGCGTGATGGGGCGGGGCAACGTAATGGTGACCGCGGGCAGTCCCAGCGGCCACGGCGACGACAGCAGTGTCGGCGGCGTCGGAATGTCGCGGAGCGATCCCGGCGGCATGCCATGTGCGACCCACGTCGCGATCGCCGCGATCTGCCGGTCCGTCAGGCGTCGATCGTCGGCGAGCACCGGAAACCCCCGCCCTTGCGTCGCGCTCCAGGGCGGCATTCGTCTGGCCCGCGTCGCGTCGACGACTTCCGCAGCCTTCGCGCGAACCTCGTCGTACGAGGTCAGGGGAAAGGGCGCCGCCTGCCCGGCCCGATGGCACGGCATGCAGCGCGCATAGATGATCGGCGCGATGTCTTTGGCAAAGGTCGGGTTGCGTTGCGACACGCCCGCCTTCGCCGAGGCTTCCGCCTTCGCTTCCGCTTCGGCGGACAAGTCGGCGGGCAAGCCCGCTGCAGCAGACGAGTCGTCGGTGCTGGCGGTTGTCCAGGTGGTTGCGGCGAGAGCCAGCAGGATTGCGGCCGCGAGTCCCCGACGATTCATGGTCGCGCAGGGATCATGACACGACCGAGGGTTATGGGTTGAGGTCCACGCAGCCGGTCAGCTCGCGCGCGGTCAGCGCGCGAGCCACGCGAACGGAGCACAACTTGTCCGCGCCCATCCATCGGACGAGTTGTGCAAGTGAGCGTGAAGGGGGTCTGGGGGCGAAGCCCCCAGCTGACGAATCGACTGACTTCGGTTGTAGTATGGCCTCGTGCAAATACGGCTGCCGTGGGGCGAGCCGGCGAGAGCACCGCGTGTGCGCCAGCTCTCGATTGCCGGTCGCGAGGTTCCGGTCACGATCGCGCGCCACCGACTGGCGCGCCGGTACGTCGTCCGTGTCTCACCGGACGGCGCTCTCCGGCTCACTGTGCCGAGAGGCGCGTCATTGGCGGGCGGATTTGCCTTCGCCGCGCGGCAGGCGGACTGGATCGCGCGCGAGATGGATCGCCACCGCGAGCGGCATGCGCCCTGGGCGGACGGTTCGCGCACCTGGCTGCGCGGCGAGCTCGTGCCCATCACGGTCTCGGGCTCCCGAGCCACCGTCGGCAACGAAGTCATTACGCTGCGATCACCCAAGGACGATGTGCGGGAAGCGGTCGAGGCACGGCTGCGCGTGCTGGCGGCCCGCGAGCTGCCGGACCGCTGCTTTGCGCTGGCGCGCGCGGCCGGCGTGCCCGTGGCGCGCGTGTCGGTGCGCAACCAGCGATCGCGCTGGGGCGCCTGCTCCGCGGCGCGGGTCATCACGCTCAACTGGCGGCTGATTCAGATGCCGCCGTCGGTGAGCGACTACGTCATTTTTCACGAACTCGCCCACGTCAAGCACCCGAATCACTCGCGCCGGTTCTGGCGCGAAGTCGAGCACGTCTGCGCCTGGTGGCGCGAGGCGGAGGTGTGGCTGAGGAAACAGGGACGGGAATTGTTGCCCTGACGATCGAGGTGCAAAGGTGCAAGGGTGCAATGGTGCCAGGGTGCTGCGCCGCGTGCCGCACCTTGGCACTCTGCACCGTTGCACCCTTGCACCGACTACGGCCGCAGCACTTCCTCTAACTCCCCGAGCATCATCGCCGTCGCGCCCCAGATGTGGTGGCCGTCGACGTCGAAATATGGAAACGTGACAGAGACGCCGCTGCGCATGCGTTGATCGGCGCCGACGCGCGCCGGGTCGCGCAGCCACGCAACCGGAGTTTCGATCAGCGCGGACACTTCGCGGGGCGAAGCACGGAACTCGGGGCGGTAATCGACGATACCGACGAACGGCTGCACGACGAAGTTGCTGACAATGACCCAGAGCGGCGAGAGGGCGCCGAGGACGCGCACGTCGGCGGGATCGATGCCGATTTCCTCGTGCGCCTCACGCAGCGCGCCGTCCTCAGGCGCTTCGCCGGGATCGAGCGCACCGCCCGGCAAGCTGATTTGCCCCGGATGATGCGGCAGATCGTGCCGGCGCATCGTCAGTGGAAATGACGGGCCGTGTTCGCCGGGATAAAGAAGAATCAGCGCTGCCGCGCGACGCGCCGTTTCTGGCGGCTTGTCCGGTTCCCAGCCCTTCAACGCCGGCGTCGGCGCAAACCGCCACTGCGCCGGCGCGCCGGGCAATGGTTGGATCAGTCGCTGGAGGAGAAACGTCTCGAGCGCGTGGAGATCGCGGTGGGCCTGATCGATCACTGACTCGTGATCATAAGTGGAACAACGTAAACAACGACCACTTTCAACAAAGCAGGCCAGGCGAAGCGTCGTTCCCTGGACCCGTCGTCACCCATCGTGACCTGTCGTCACACGTCATTCGCTTCTCAGCGCGATCGTCGGCGCCACGCGGGTCGCGCGGCGGGCCGGGAGCCAGGCGGCGATCGTGGCCGAGATGCCAAGCGCGAAGATCGCGCCAAAGATGACGGGGCCGTCGAAGCGGCCGTCGCCGAAGAGCATGCTGCGGATCGCCGAGCCCGCCAGCACGGACAGACCGAGGCCAATCACCAGTCCAATGAACGTTGTCACGATGCCGTCGCGCACGATCATGCTGACGACGTTGCGTGGCGTGGCGCCGAGGGCGACACGGATGCCGATTTCGCGCGTGCGCCGGGCCACGACGTAGGACTTGACGCCGTAGACGCCGACGACGGACATGAAGAGCGCCAGTGCGCCGAATGCCAGGAACACGTTCGCGCCCGCGCGCAGGACCCACAACAGGAAGTTGCGCTCGCGGAACATGGGGCGGGTTTCGAGCGAGATGATGGGCAAGCTCGCATCGATCGCGAGCAGCTCCCGACGAACGTCGGGCAGCATCGCGGCTTCGGCCTCGGCGGTCGGCGCCGACGTTTTCATGTGGATGAACAGCGACGACCGCGTGTCCTGGCCAACCGGCGTGAAGATGTGCGGCCACATGGTCCGCTCGAGCAATTGATGGTGGCTGGGCGCCACGACGCCGACCACGCGCGCGACGACCGTTTCGCTGCTGTCCGACCGTCCGACCTGCCACTGCACAAGCTGATCGAGCGGATTGGCTTGTCCGAACAGTTTCTCGGCGAGCGTCTCGTCGATGATCGCGATGCGATTCTTGCTCGGCGTCAGCTCCTCAGCCGTGCTGAACTCACGCCCGCGCTTCAGCTCGAGTCCAATCGTCTTGAAATAGTCGGCGCCGATTGAGGTCGCGATGGAATCGACGAGGCCTTCGACGCGCTCGATCGCGTCCGAGCCGGTGCCCATCGACGACGACCCGCCCGCCGTCTGGCGCAGGGGCGCGCCGGCCTTCTGCACTTCGCTCGTTTCCGTGAATTCGCTGAACGGCATCTGCGAGCCGACGCTGGCCGACACGACGCCCGGCAGGGTGCGGGCGCGCGCGACTGCCTTCTCATAGAAATCGTGCGTTGCCGCCTTGTCGCGGCCGGCCAGCGTCGGATCGACGTTGACCATGATGCCGCGCTCGAGCGTGAAACCCGGATCAGCGACGGCCGACTCCGTGGCAGATCGAATAAACAGACCGGCGGCCGTCAGCGTGACGAGCGACAGCGCCAGCTGGCCCATCACGAGCAGGTTGCGCACGGCGAAGCGCGATCGGCGGCGGCGGCCGGCGATCTCGCCTGCCTGATCCTTGAGTTCAGGTACCGCGTCCGTGCGCGCGTGGCGCATCGCCGGTCCGAGGCCGAAGAGGAACGCGCTCAGCAGGCACAAGCCGATCGTCGCAATCAGGACGTTGACGTCCGGTGTGGTGTCGACCTGGATCGGGACGGGGAAGCGCCCGAACAGCGACGAGAGCAACAGGCGCATCGACCACCACGCCGCCAGGGTCGCGAGCGCACCACCGGCCAGCGCGAGTACCAGGTTCTCTGCCAGCAGCTGCCGGACCAGGCGCAAGCGGCTGCCGCCGATCGCGAGGCGGATCGCAAATTCCTTCTGGCGCGAGCTGCCGCGCGCGAGCAGCATGTTCGCCAGGTTGAACGAGGCGACGATGAGGACCAGCCCGGACATCGAAAATAACAGGATCGCCATCGTGCCGATCGCATCGTCGGTGTCAGGACGCGTGCTGACGGACAGTCGCGACAGGGGCGCCATCAACAGCGACTGATCGTGGTTTTCGCCGGGATACGCCTTCTCGAGCTGCGCACTGGCGACATTGAGCGCCGGAGTCACCGAGGTGATCGTGTCGCCGGGTTTCAACCGGGCGGCGAGGACCATCGCGTGGTGTCGGCGATCCGCGAGCGTCGCCGGCAGGCCCTCTCGCATGAAATCGTTCGTGACCGAGTCGTACACGCCGGTCGGCAGAAAGAGCTCAGGCGTCAGCATCACCATCGGTCCGCCGAACCCGCGCGCGGCGACGCCGACGATGTTGTACAGCCGGCCGTTGAGCCGGACGGTGGACCCGAGCACGGCGTCATTGCCACCCAGCCGCTGAAACATGCCGTAGCTGACGATGGCCACCAGGATGTCCGCGCCTGGACGTTCCTCGTCCATGGTGAACGCGCGCCCTTTGTAGACGGGGACGCCGAACGTGTCGAAGTAGTTGGACGAGATCACGTCGACGAACACGCGCCGCGTCGCGTTGCCCTCGGCCAGGCCGACCATCGCGTAGTTGTGGGCGGCCAGCGACGCAAACAGATTGCGGTCCCGCAGTTCGGCGTAGTTGGGATACGAGAACGCGCGATACGCGTCCGGCTGGGTCCGATCGCGCGAATACACGCCGGCCAGCTGCGCGTCCGGCACGCCGGGGCGCGCCTTGAGCAGCATCGAGTTGATCAGCGTGAAAACCGCCGTATTGGCGCCAATCCCGAGCGCCAGGACCAAAGCAGCGACGACCGTGAACCCGCGATGCCGGACGAGGAGACGAACGCCGTATTTGAGGTCCTGAAGGAAGGCTGCCATACGGGGAGTTTACGGGCTCGCGACGGTATTAGTTCAGGCGACGTTACGAAGAAAGAGACTGCACCTTGGGGGGCCATGGGGAGCCATGGGGAAATGCGACGTGGTCGTTTTGGGACCGGGCGTGGTTGCCCGGCTTCGCCGGGCTAGCTGGAGAACGAAGCGAACGCGATCGCAAGAGCCTGGGTTGTTCTGCGTTTGGCTCTTGCGATCGCGTTCGCTTCGTTCTCCAGCCGGCCGCCGGAGGCGGCCGCCACGCCTGAGCCCCATGGCTCCCCATCTCTCCAAGGTAAACCTTCGATCACGTCGCTCGACTGGCTCGTGTCACGCGTTTGATGACCTGCGGACGCATCAGGTCCTTGAGCGTGTCCTTGCCGATCCAGCGAGCCGTGGCGTCGGTCGATGCTGCCAGTTTTGTTGCGGTCGAGACCGAGGCCGTGTGCAGGGCATGATTGCGGTGGCCGACGCTTCGCAGCGCCCAGCTCACGCCCTTCTTGACGAAGTTGCGATCGTCGGTGGCCGCGCGTTCGATCAGCCGCAGCGAGCGTAGGAACGGCGCGTCAGGTGCCTTCTTGTCGTGCAGCGCGACGCCCGCAAGCAGCGCGAAGCCGGCGCGTTTCACGAACTCCTCGCGCCGCCCGGCCCAGGCGGTGATGCGTCCCCAGGCGTGCGGCGTCTTGTCGAACAAGTGGAAGCACAGGTGATCGCAGATGGCCCAGTTGTCGAAGTCCTTCGCCCATCGATCCATCTGCGCCACGGTCACGCGCGCCGGCTCGTCCACGAACGCCGTGAGCATCCGCGCTTCGTACCAGCCGGACTTCCACAGCGCGAGCGCCAGCGCGTGGTCCGGCTCGATCTGCTTGCCCATGTCCCGCAGCGCGGCGACCGACACGCCAAAGACCTTGGGCGCGACGATGGCGTAGCGTGCCATGCCATCACGATTGCGTTGCGATCCCTGCTGCCGCAAGGAGGCTAAGATGACCGGCACGGTTGAAGGAGGTTTCATGCGTCGCTGGCTCATGGTTTGTGTGGTGCTGATTCTCGCATCGATTTCCGCCGGTCCCGTCCTCACCCACGCGCAGGGAGCCGGACAGGCGCCGGCGTCCGCGAGCCAGCGGGCGAGGCCCTTGCCGTCGATTGCCGAACGGACCGATGGCTACCGCAAGCTCGACGGGTTCTTTCCCCTGTACTGGGACGACTCCGCCGGCGCGCTGTACCTCGAGATCCCGCGGATGGGACAGGACGTGCTCTACGCGGAAGGGCTCAGCGCGGGACTGGGGTCGAACGATATCGGCCTCGACCGCGCGCAGCTCGGTGCCGCGCGACTCGTCAGTTTCCAGCGCGTGGGCACGAAGATCCTGATGGTGCAGCCAAACCTGGACTATCGCGCCCTCACTGACAATCCCGCCGAACGGAAAGCCGTCGAGGACGCCTTCGCGAAATCGGTGATCTGGGGTTTCACGGCCATCGCCGAGACCAACGGGCGCGTGCTCGTCGACCTCACGGGCTTCCTCATGCGCGACACGCACAACGTCGGCGCCAGCCTGCAGCCGGCCAGCTATCGATTCGACGCCAGCCGGAGCGCGGTGTACATGGACGCCACTCGCGCCTTTCCGAAGAACACCGAAATCGACGTCACGGCGACGTTCGGGAGCGACGGCGGAGGTCGGGGCGCGGGGCCAGGTCAAATCGGCGGACGCATCGGTGACGTGACGCCGTCGCCCGAGGCGATCACGGTTCGGCTGCATCATTCATTCATCGAGCTGCCGGATGCGAACTTCCGTCCGCGCGCGTTCGATCCCAGGTCGGCGTTCGACAACTTCGACTATGTCGATTACGCCACGCCACTGGGCGAGCCCATGCGCAAGCAGTTCATCACGCGCCATCGCCTGGAGAAGCGCGACCCGGCCGCGGCGGTGAGTGAGGCGGTCAAGCCGATTGTCTACTACGTCGATCGCGGGACGCCCGAGCCCATTCGATCCGCGCTGGTCGAAGGCGCGCGATGGTGGAACCAGGCGTTCGAAGCCGCCGGCTACCGCAACGCGTTTCAAGTCGAGGTCATGCCGGAAGGCGCCGATCCGATGGACGTGCGTTACAACACCATCACCTGGGTGCATCGATCGACGCGCGGCTGGAGCTACGGCGGATCGATCAGCGATCCGCGCACCGGCGAAATCATCAAGGGTCACGTGTCGCTCGGCTCGCTGCGCGTGCGACAGGACTACATGATTCTGGAAGGCCTGCTCTCCCCGTACACGACCGGGACGGAAAAGCCGGCTGAACTGTCGAGCGTCGCCCTCGCGCGGCTGCGCCAGCTCGCGGCTCACGAAGTCGGCCACACGATCGGGCTCGGCCACAACTACTACAACAGCTCGAAGGGCCGCATCTCGGTGATGGACTACCCGCATCCGCTGATTGCGTTGGGCCGCGACGGGACGATGGACGTGTCCCGGGCGTATGACGCGGGCATCGGCGCGTGGGACAAGGTGTCGGTTCAGTACGGCTATTCGCAGTTTGCGCCGGGCACGGACGAGCCGGCCACGCTACGCAAGATTCTCGACGACGCCTGGACGCAGGATCTGCGGTACATGACGAATCAGGATCTCGACCTCCATCCCAACGTCGATCAGTGGAACAACGGAAACGATGTCGGCGGTGAAGTCACGCGGATGCTGACGGTGCGGCGCGCAGGGCTGGAACGCTTTGGGGAGGCGGCCATCCAGAAGGATCGGCCCATGGCGTTGATCGAAGACGTGTTCGTGCCGCTCTATCTGCACCATCGGTACGCCGTGGATTCTGCGGTCACGGCGATCGGTGGCCAGGACTACATCTACGCGATGCGCGGCGACGGCCGGACGCCGGTGCGCTGGGCGCCCGTCGAGATGCAGCGAGGCGCGCTGGCGGCGCTGATGAGCGCGCTCAAACTGACCGAGCTGACGCTGCCGTCCGGCCTGCTGGCCAAGATTCCCCCACGTCCGCCCGGCCTCGATCGCACGCGGGAATTGTTCCCGCGCACGACCGGCGGCGCCTTCGATCCGATCTCGCCCGCGGTGGTGGCCACCGAGATGGTCGTGTCCGGCCTGCTGACGACCGACCGCGCGGCGCGGATGGTCGCGCAACACGCTGTCGATCCCGCGTTGCCGGGACTGGAAGACGTGCTGGCGGCGCTGGTGACGACGGTCTTCGAGGCCGCTCCGAAGACGCCGTACGAAGCGGAAATCAATCGCGCCATGGAGCGCGTCGTCATCAGCCGGGTGATGAGCCTGGCGCAGTCCGCGCCGATGGCCCAGGTGCGCGCGTTGGCGGCGCAGACGTTGCGGCGTATTCAGACGCGATACGGCGCGGCCGCTCCCACGCAGCCGGCAGCCGAACTCGCGCATCGGCAGCTGATCGTGGACGATCTCAAGCGCTTTTTCGATCGGCCGATGGATGCCGCGCGGCCCGCGGACACGATGCAGCCGCCGCCGGGCGCGCCGATTGGCGATTTCGGGCTCGACTATCTGCTGGGCCTCGACGGCTGCCGCCGCGGCGGCCGCTGGTAAGAAAGAAAGATTGAACCTTGGGGGGCCATGGGGGGCCATGGAGACGGGTCTGGCGGCCGCCTTCGGCGGCCGGTGATGGAACGGCGCGACCTCGAACGCAAGAGCCTGGTCAACATAGGCGGCTCTTGCGTTCGAGTTCGCACCGTTCCATCACTAGGCCCGGCGTAGCCGGGCCACCAGACCCGCTCGTCGGTGGACACTGCCGCGCGTGTCTTCTCCATGGCTCCCCATGGCCCCCCAAGGTTCAATCTCTTTCCGTCGACCTGCGAAGTTCTGCGTGTTACGCTCCCGGTTTCAGAGAGGTTTCCATGCACTACCCCCGCATTTGTGCTGCTGTCGCTGCAGTTGCCGTGCTGATTCTCGTTGCCGCGCCGCGCGCGTCGCAGACGTCCGCCAGTCCGAAACCGACCATCGGTCAGTTCCTCGGCGCGGCGTCGCCGCTCGAGGTCGTGTCGGCCCGAAAGACCGACCGCATCGCGTGGATCGCCTACGAACAGGGCAAGCGCAACGTGTACACGGCGGCGTCGCCCGCCTGGACGCCCGTCCGCCTGACGGCGTACATGAAAGATGACGGCGTCGACCTCGCCGGCGTGCGAATCTCGGACGACGGATCGACGGTCATCTTCACGCGGGGCAGCGCGCAGAATCGCGACGGTTGGAACGCGAATCCGTCGGGCGATCCGGACGGCGGGGATGAAGCGCTGTGGGCGGCGAAGGTCGCGAACCCTGGCGTGTCATGGCGTGTGGGTGAAGGTTCGAACGCGCAGCTGGCGCCCGATGGGAGCTCGGTCCTCTGGGCCACGAACGGCCAGATCTATCGCGCCAAGCTGCCCGCGCTCGCCGGCGCCAGTGAGATGGATCGCGGCGAGACGCCGTTCATCAAGTCCTGGGGCACCAACAGCAATCCGGTGTGGTCGCCGGACGGATCGAAAATCGCGTTTGCTTCGAATCGTGTCGATCACGGATTCATCGGCATCTACGACGTTGCCACTCGCACCGTGAGCTACATGGATCCGACGACCGATCGCGATACGAATCCCTCCTGGCTCGATCGCACGCACATTCTGTTTATCCGTCGTCCGGGCGCGGCGTTTGGCCAGCAGTCGCAGCCACCCGGCGGCGGGATCGGTTTGCCGGCAGGCCCGGCCTACGTGGCCCCGGCTTCCGCGGCAGGCGCCGCTTCGGCGGGGCGCGGCGGTGGCGGTGGAGGTGGCGGACGAGGTGGTGGCGGTGGCGCGGCGAATCCCGCGGGCCAGACGGCAGCTGCGCCGGCGCCGAACACGGGACGCGCGGCAGCCGCGGCGGTCCCAGGCTTGATGACGTCGACGTTCAAGGGTGGCTACACGTACTCGCTCTGGAAGGGCGATGTGACGAACAACACGGCCGCCGAAATCTGGCACGGCGCGCCGGGCGATCGGTTCGCGACGCTGCCGAATTTCCAGGTCGCCGGCGACCACCTGTTCTTCAACGGCACGGTTCGCGTCGGTCGCGGCGGAGGGGCGGCGGCGGACGAATGGGAACGCTACTACAGCATGGCGCTCATCCCCGGTGCCAAGCCGGTGCTGATGACGACGACCGACGGCATGATCGAAACACCCACGGACGTTGCGATCGCGCCAGACGGCAAGACGTTCTACTACTGCACGAACGCGAAGGACATCGAGCGCCGCCACATCTGGGCCGTACCGGCCGGCGGCGGTAATCCGAAGCAGGTGACGCTCGGCCACGGCATCGAAACGTATCCGGCCCCGCTCGCATCCGGCAAGGCGCTGGCGACCATCAGCGCGACCTGGAACATGCCCAACTCCGTGGGCGTGTGGGACATGGCCACGCCGTCACCCAACCAGAAGATCGTGTTCCCGCTCTCGCGCCCGGGATTTCCGACCGACGCGCACGTCGAGCCGAAACTCGTGATCACGCAGCCGGCCGACAAGGCGTTCGAGATTCACAACCAGGTGTTCGTGCCGAAGGACATCAAGCCGGGCGAAAAACGGCCGGCGATGATTTTCGTGCACGGCGGGCCTGTGCGGCAGATGCTGCTGGGCTACCACTATCGCTACGTGTATCACCAGTTCTACGCCGCCAATGAGTGGCTCGCGAGCCAGGGCTACGTGGTGATGTCGATTAATTATCGGAGCGGCGTCGGCTACGGCAGTTCCTTCCAGAACGCGCCGCGCACGGCCCAGCGAGGCAATTCGGAATACCAGGACGTCGTCGCCGGGGCGGAGTATCTGCGCTCCAGACCTGACGTCGATGCCAAACGCATCGGCATCTACGGCCTGTCGTACGGCGGCCTGCTCACGGCGCAGGCGCTCGCGCGAAACTCTGACATCTTCGCGCTTGGCGTCGACTACGCCGGCGTGCACCTCTACGGCAACTCGCTCGATCCGAATGAGCTCTCGTATCAGTCGTCAGCGATCTCGAACATCGACAAGTGGAAGTCGCCGGTGCTGATCATCCAGGGCGACGACGACCGGAATGTGTATTTCGCGCAGACGGTCGGCCTGGTCAGCCTGTTGCGCGCCAGAGGCGTCGAGTACGAGCTGCTGGTGCAACCGGACGACGTGCACGATTCGCTGATTCACGGCCGGTGGCTGCAGCTGATGGGGAGAATGGATCAGTTCTTACAGAAGCATTTCGGGAAGCCGGTGGATGAGGCGAAGAGATAACCGTGAAGTAGTGAAGGAGTGAAGAGTGTGTTGGGTGAAACACAAGGCCCTCTTCACTCTTTGACTGCTTCGCGGTGCGATGAGTTCGTCGGCGCCGGTTGCAGGAAGCGTCGCCACAGGGTTCCTTGCACCCCGACGTAAACAATCAAGGTCAAGGGAACCGACCAATAGGTGTCTGCGCAATTCGGACTATCGCGCCCATCGAAATCCGCGCAAATGTGACGAGCACCGCCGCAGTGACGTAATGAATCGTCATGGCGATGGCGAACCGGCGGCGTCGCGCTTTGTTCTCGAGATGCTCGCTCCACGCAAACAAGGTTGACCAGAGCGCCGGCGTCAGAATCAGCGCTGCGGGGAGGCCAAGCCATGCTGTAGGAGCCGAGACAAGACACATGACGAGCGGCGTGCCGTATCCTGCAGACAGCGTGATGAAGCCCAGTAACGTCAAGGCCAATCCAACCCCGATACCTGGGAACGAAATGTGTCTCCTCATCTGACCTTGTGATTGATCATTTTCGTGCCTTGCCGTCGCTTCCCACACAACTACCCCTTCACTCCTTCACTTCTTCACGGTTTCGTCCCGTGCAAGTTAGTTAAACCCGGCGACTCTTCGTCGCAGATTCTTAATGTGATTCCAGATTTCGTCGCGCTCTTCCTTGTTGCCCTCATCCGTCCACGCGTGCAGCTTGACGAAGTCCTCCAGGTCGCGCAGCGCCGAGGCGTAATCGTCGAGGTGGTACGCGAGCAGTCCGCGATCGCGCAGTTCTGAGAGCAGCGTGGGATCGACCGCGAGAATCAGATTCGTGGCGGCGTAGGCCTGCGGAAACGAGCGCAGTTCGACGTAGGTGCGCTTCAAGTTGTTGAGCATCCGCGCCAGGAGCTGGCGGGATGAGCAGGGACGCAGGAGATCCTCCGAGTACGCCGCATCCTCTCCCACCGTGCTCGACAGCAACGCCCGCAGGTCGGATTCGCCGAGCGGACGGCCGGCATCGAAGGGGTCGAGAATCAGCGGCCGATCGCCCTCGTCGTCAACCCCGCGGATCAGGAAATGGCCCGGAAAGCTGACGCCGTGGGCGCGAATGCCCGCGCGCCTCGCGACCTCGATGAAGACGAGCGCCAGCGTGATGGGAATGCCGAGCTTCCGATCGAGCACCTGATTCAGGCAGCTGTTGCGGTAGTCGTCATAATGCGCGCGATTGCCGGCGAAGCCTTCTTCGTCGAACAGCTGCTCGGCGACCACCGCCAGCCGCATCGACGCCGGGGCCTCGGCCAGCGGTTCGAGGACGACCGCGGTGCGGGCGGCGAGATCGGCCAGCCGGGCGAGCGAGGGCGCCGGATCCAGGCCGGGATACTCGAGCTTGGCGATGATGAGCGCCGCGCGGGCCAGATCGATGGGCTCTTCGGCGGCGGCCGCCTGGAATTCGGCGGCGAGTGCGGCGAAGCGGGCCGTCAGCGGATTCACTTCGGTGTGCTGAGCCTCTCGCCCGCGGGAATCGCGATGGCCAGGCGATTCTCGTGCGGCGGCACCGGGCAAATCCACGTCGGGTTCTAGACGCAGTACGGGTGGAAGGCGCGATTGAAATCGAGATCGTACAGCCCCGTCGGCGTCCGGCTCAGATTGAGGAAGCGGCCGCCCTTATAAGTGTCGGCGCCGTTGGTTAGGTCGCCGAACGGCACGAACAGCCGTTCCATCGAACGGTCGTTGATTTCGGCGAATGCCGTCAGGGCGTATTCGACGCCCTTGAGCGTGAACACCAGTGAGCCGACCTTGCGCATCTTTTCGGTCTTGCCGTCAGTCTGCTGCATTTCGATGACCACCGGCGGCGTGCCCGACAGCACGCGAAGGGCGGCCGGGACGCGATAATCCGCACTGACGTCGAAGTACGGCAAGCCGGCGAACGTCGAGCGCTGGTCGGCTGGAATCGGCGACTGCGAATCGGTGCGCAGCATCCGATCCTTCTCGGCGCGCGACACCCGCATCTCATCGAGGTACGCGCCGTCGTCGATCGGGCCCGGACCGGACGTGCACGTGGCCAGCACGGCGAAAGACACGAGAATCAGCGGGAGGGGCGCGCGCATACGGAATTATCCGCTGAACGGGTAGGCGCGCCGCGACGTGACGGCGTCTGCAAGCCGGCGCCGCGCGGCCATGGTGTCGACGGGCGGTACTTTCAGCACGCGGCGGAGCGCGGCGAGGGCGGTTCGCTGGGCGTCACCCGTGAGCATCGATCCCAGGAGCGTTCGCGCCGTGACCTCGGCATGCAAGCCGGCATCGTGCGCGATGATGCTGGCGGCATCCGCATGCAGGGAAGCCAGCGGATGAGCGGCGGATGCGGCCTGGGCCGCCCGCAGCGCGGCGCTATCGGCGGCGAAGGCGTCGATCATCAGGTCCGCAAGCGCCATCAGCGTTTCCTGTTCCTGTTGCAGCGAGTCGCCGAGCGTTTCCATTGCGAGCCCGACCGCGACCAACACGGTCTTGCGCAGGGCCGTCGCCGTTCGCCTGGCGACGGTGACGGCGTCGGTCGCTGTCGAGGGTTCAGGCGGCGCGACGGTCATCAGCTCATCCCGGATCGCCTTCGCCGCGGGAATCAGCTGCAGCGCGCCCTTCAGGCCGCGTTTGATCAACGTGCCCGGCAGGATCAGCCGGTTGATTTCGTTCGTGCCTTCGAAGATGCGATTGACCCGCGCATCGCGATAGCGCCGTTCCGCGGGGTAGTCGGCGACGAACCCGTTCCCACCGTGGATCTGCACGTTCTCATCCACGACGAAATCGACCATCTCGCTGCTCGAGACCTTCAGGAGCGAGGCTTCGATCGCAAACTCCTCGAGCGCCGTCGCCAGCGTCGAACCGTCGTCCACCGCGCCGGCCGAGGCAATCGCGCCGTCGATGAGGCCGGTGGTCCGGAACAACATGCTCTCGACGGCGTACAGCTGCGACGTCATGGCCGCCAGCTTGTGCCGAATGGCGCCGAACGATGCGATCGGCTGGCCGAATTGCTTCCGCCCGAGTGCGTAGCGCGCGGCCTCGCCGATGGTGCCCCGCGCTCCGCCCGTGCACATCGCGGCCAGTTTGAACCGACCGTAGTTCAGGACGTTGAACGCGATCTTGTGCCCCTTGCCGACTTCGCCGAGCAGATTGGCCGCCGGCACCGCCGCATCCTGCAGCACGATCGGCGTCGTCGAGGAGCCGTGCAGGCCCATCTTGTGTTCTTCCTTGCCGCTGGCCACGCCGGGGAAGCCGCGCTCGACGATGAACGCCGAGAACTGCTCGCCATCGACTTTGGCAAAGACGATGAACACGTCGGCGAAACCGCCGTTCGTGATCCACATCTTTTCGCCAGTGAGGACCCACGAGCCGTCCGGCTGCCGCACCGCCTTCGCGTGTGCCGACAGGGCGTCCGATCCCGAGCCCGATTCACTGAGGCAGTACGCACCGATCATCTCGCCGCTGACAATGCGCGGCAGGTATTGCTGCTGTTGGGCTGGGGTGCCGAAGCAGAGGATGGGGATGATCGCGAGGCCGGTCTGCGCGCCGAACGTGGTCGCAAAGCTCGCCGCCTCGCCGATGGCTTCGCCGACGACGACTGCGGCGGCCTTGTCGAGGTTGACGCCGCCTAGCGCCTCGGGGACGTCGACGCCAATCAGGCCCAGCTCGCCCGCCCGCGCGACGAGGGCGCGCGCGACCGTCCAATTCTTTTTCTCGAGCTCGGCCAGCGCCGGCGCCACTTCGTTCGTGACGAATTCAGCGGCCGTGCGCGCGATCAGACGGTGCTCTTCGCTCAGGCGTTCGGGCGTGAAAACGTCGTCGGGGGCGGTATCGGTAATCAGCCACTCGGCACCACGGGGCATGGGCACATCATAGAAGGTCGAACGGTTTTGACGTTAACCGTGAAGAAGTGAGGGAGTGAAGTGGGTGTGGTAAACCCAAGAAACACCTTCACTGCTTCGCTACTTCACGGTTAACTCAGAACCGTTCGACCATCCCCGCCGCGCCCATGCCTCCGCCAATGCAGAGTGTGATCAGTCCCAGTCGGGACTTCCGCCGAGCCATCTCATGCACCAACGTCGTCGTCAGCCTCGCGCCGGTGCAGCCCAGCGGGTGGCCCAGGGCGATCGCGCCGCCGTTGACGTTGAGGCGATCGGGATCGATGTCGAGATCGCGGAGGCACGCGAGGACCTGCGCGGCGAAGGCTTCGTTGAGTTCGACGAGATCGATGTCCGCGAGCGCGATGCCGAGGCGCGCGAGCAGCTTCCTGACGGCTGGCACTGGCCCGGTTCCGAATCGTTCCGGGGCGACGCCGGCGGTCGCGTAGCCCATCCAGCGGGCGAGGGGTGTGAGGCCCAGCGCGCGGGCGCGTGATTCGGACATCAGCAGGACCGCGGCAGCGCCGTCGCTTGTCTGCGACGAGTTGCCGGCCGTGACTGAACCGGTCGCATGGAACGCGGGCTTGAGTTTTGCCAGCGCCTCTATCGACGTGTCGCGGCGCGGGCCTTCGTCGCGATCGAACCGGCCGCCACCGACGGCGTCAACGGCCGCGATCTCGGCGTCGAAGCGGCCGGCGTCGATCGCGGCCACGGCGCGCTGATGGCTGCGGAGCGCGAACGCGTCCTGCGCGTCGCGCGCGATGCCGTGATCGCGCACGTGATTTTCGGCGACCAGGCCCGTGCTCAGATAAACATCCGGATACTCGGCCACCAGGTGGGGATTGGGCGAGACTTTGTTGCCGCCCATCGGCACCAGACTCATCGACTCCGTACCGCCCGCCAGTACGATGTCAGCGGACCCGCTCGCGATGCGATCGGCGGCCATCGCCACCGCTTCCAGGCTCGACGCACAGAACCGGTTGACCGTCACGGCCGACGCCTGCACGGGAAAACCGGCCCGCAGCCACGCAATGCGCGCGACGTTGAGCCCCTGCTCGGCTTCCGGCATCGCACAGCCGAACACGACGTCATCGACGTCCTCAGGTGTCACGCCAGGCGCGCGCGCAATCGCCTCACGCATCACGACAGCCGCTAGCTCATCAGGCCGCGTGAACCGCAGCGCCCCGTGCGGCGCCTTGCCGACCGCCGTCCGCACCGCCGAGATGATGACGATGTCTGTAGCCATCTGTTTATTAGTTACGCGTTGGGGGACTTTTTATGAGTTGCGCGTGGGGCCCCACCCCCACGCGCGGCTCGCGGCTCCCGCCGCTCGCCCGGACGCTCGGCGCCCTCGCTACACTCGGGGCCTCGCGGTCACCGGACGGTCTGGGCCTCGCGGTCAGTCGAAATCGCCGAGTAGATCTTCGAGCGCCTCGCCCACTTCCTTCGTCTTGCCTTCAAACAAATGCGACGCCCCTTCAATCACGACAAGTTCTTTGGGTTCCTTCAGCTTCGCGTAGAACGCCCAGAGATCTTTGATCGCACACAGTTCATCCATGTCGCCCTGCACGAAGAACTTGGGCTTGTCGCTCTCGAGCGTTCGCGCCCACGTGTAGCCCTCGCGTTTGATGGGCGGCGCGATGCCGATGAGCGTGGACACGCGCGGGTCGGCCGCGCCGACCTCCAGCGCCACCCAGGAACCGAACGAGAAGCCGGCCCAGAGCGGGACGTCGGGAAACTGTTCAGCCATGTAGTCGATGGCCGCGCGGAAGTCGGCCATTTCGCCCTCGCCCTGATCGAACGTGCCCTCGCTGCGTCCGACGCCGCGGAAGTTGAAACGCAGGACTGCACAGCCGATCCGCATGAGGCCCTTGGCCCCTTGAAAGACCGCCTTGGTATGCATCGTCCCGCCGTGCATCGGGTGCGGATGGCCGAAGATCACCGCGGCACGTGGCGGCGTGCCGCCGGATTCGACGAGCGCCTCGAGGCGGCCTGCCGGCCCGTTCAGGTCAAGAAGCATGTCGGGCTCGTGCCTCCTGTTGATCCGCACCGGCAGGAGCGGGCTTCTGCCAGCGCTCCGCCGTGTTGGCGGCGTAGATGAACTGGCCGGCGATTTCGGCGAACCGTTGCGGCTTCGTGATCACGCCCAGATGCCCCGTGCCGGGCAGCACGACGTGTTCGGCGCCGGCAATCAGTTGCGTGTACTGCAGCGTGCGTTCGATTGGCACGATGTGTTCCAGCCGGCTTTCTCCGGTCACGACGAGCGTGGGTGCGGTGATGGCCGCGCAGTCATTCGTGATGTCGCACGCCTTCCACTCCCGCACCCAGTGCGCCGCGTGGATGGGCGCGAACGGCGCGCTGAGGCTCCGGCGAAAGTATTCGGCCGCGAGCTGCATCCGCTGAGGCCACGAGTCTCTGGCGTGATGGATTTCCGGCAACAGCCGGCGAAGCGCCCGCACGCCGAAATAGGGAAAGGCCAGTCGCGGGTGACGGAGGCAGAACTCGTCACCCGGCCTAGGGTGCCACACCGGCGCCGGAGCGGACACGAGAATCAGCGCCCGGATCCGCTCCGGCCGCCGCGCGGCGTAGCAGGCCGCGATCAGTCCGCCGAACGACACGCCAATCAGCGAGACCTGGCGTTCGTGGGCCTGGTCGAGGGCGTGATCGATCGGGCGCATCCACTCCAGAAACGAACTGCCGGCGCGCCGCTCCGGCCGCAGGTCGGTCAGCGAAAACGTGATGACGCGGTGCCCGGCCGTCAGCGCGTCGATGGTCGGCGCCATCCACTCCCAGCGTCCCTGGATGCCGGGAATGACCGCGACCGGAAAGCCTGTACCGCGTGTGACGAGCATCAGTTCCTCAAAGTCTTTCCCGTCTTGAGCGTGTATGCAATGCGCTCGAGCGTCCGGGGCTCGCCACACAGTGTCAGAAACGCTTCGCGCTCGAGATCGAGCAGATGTTGTTCCGTGACGGTCGTCCGATGCAGGACATCGCCGCCGGTCAGGACCCGTGCGATCAGGCGCCCAATCCGCGCGTCGTGTTCGCTGATCCGACCCGACCGGTACGCCAGGTGAACGCCCAGGCTCAGCGTGGCGTAGGCGTCAGGGCCCGGGACCGGAACTGACGCGCGAGGCAGCACCGCCTGGTAGCCGGCGCCGGCGAGATCCAGCGCGTCACGTGTCGCATCGGCGAGCACCCGGCTGCGGTTCATCGTGAAGCCGTCACCGGGGCGCAGGTAACCGAGTTGTTCGGCATGCGGCGCGCTCGTCGAAACCTTGCCGAACCCGATCGTCTCAAATGCCGATTGAATGGCTGGAAACGTGTCTCCGCTCGCCGACCGGTCGATCGCGCGCAACAGCATTTCCCGGGTGCCGCCGCCGGCGGGAATAAGACCCACGCCCACTTCGACCAGGCCCATGTAGGTCTCGGCCGCCGCACGCACGCGGGCGGCATGCAGGCAGATTTCGCACCCACCGCCCAGCGCCAGTCCGGCTGGCGCGGCCACCACGGGCACGGCGCAGTGCTTGAGCGCCGAGGTCGCGCCCTGAAAGGCGCGGACCATGGCGTCGATCTCGTCCCAGTTGCCCTCCTGCGCTTCCAGCAGGATCAGCATCAGGTTGGCACCCGCCGAAAAATTCTCGGCGTCCTGGCCGATGACGAGCGCGCGGAAATGGCGTTCGGCCTCGGCGACGCCCGCCACGATCATCGCGATGGCGTCTCCGCCGATCGTATTCATCTTCGAATGGAACTCGAGACGCAACACGTCGTCTCCCGCATCAACCAGGCTGGCGCCGGCGTTGGATGTCACGACGCGGGGCTTGGTGGCACGCGGCATTGCGGGTCTTCGCGTTGCGGGAACCGGTAATGGCGTGTCGCCGAGTGCGGCCGCGAGTTCGGCTTCGCCAATCGCCGCGATCGTCTCGAAAGGCCCGAGTTCCCACCCGAATCCCCACCGCATCGCCCGATCGATGTCGGCAGGATCGTGTGCGATGTCGCCCGCCACCTGCGCCGTGTATCGCAGGGTCAGGCCGAGCGTCGCGCGGAGGATGTCGCCGGCGCGATCCCGGCCACCCATCAACGCGCGAAGGCGCGCGCCGGTATCGGCGATCGCGCGCGCGGCGTCGAGCGACGGGAGTTGGGGCGCGACCTGTGGCCGGTACTCGAGGGTCGCCGGGTCGAGCGCGAGAATCGTCGATCCGCCGTCGGCTTTTACCCGGCGGTAGAAGCCGCTGCCGGTCTTGTCGCCGAGCAGCCCGCGCTCGACCATCCGTGTCAGCAACGCGGGCGGTGTGTAGGCGTCGCGCCCCTCGGCCGGGGACAGACGCGCCGCGAGATCCCCGGCGACGTGGGCGGCGATGTCCACGCCCGCCAGATCCAGCGTCCGGAACGTCGCGCTTTTGGGCCGGCCGAGAATCGGTCCCGTGACGGCATCGATCTCTTCAATCGTGAACGTCCCGGCCGCGACGAGCTCGATCGATCGAATCGCGGCGAACATGCCGATGCGATTCGCAATGAACCCCGGCGTGTCTTTCGCCACGACGACGCCCTTGCCCAGGCGCACATCGGCAAACGCCGTAAGGTCCTCGATCACGGCCGGCGCCGTTTCCGGCGTCGGGATCAATTCGAGCAAATGAAGATACCGGGGCGGGTTGAAGAAGTGCGTGCCGATCCAGCGCGGGCGAAGGTCCGCCGGCAGCGCCGTGGCGATCGCCGCCAGGGGGATGCCCGACGTGTTCGACGACACAATCGCGTCGCGACGAATGAACGGCGCGAGCTTCGCCAGGATCGCCTGCTTCGCCTCCAGCGACTCGATGACGGCCTCGATCACCCAGTCCGCGTCACGCAGTCGTTCCGCATCGTCGTCGAACCCGCCGGTCGAGATCCGACTGAGTACCTGTGGCACAAAACAGGGATCCGGCCGGGTCGTACGCAACCGCGCCACGCCTTGTGCGGCGGCCTGGCGCGAGACGTCGAGCAGCAACACCTCGAGCCCGGCATTCGCCAGGTGCGCCGCGATCTGCGCACCCATCGTGCCGGCGCCGAGAACCGCGGCGCGACGAAAGTGACCCATTGCATTACTCTACCGGTGATGTTGGCTCGAGTGGGTGTTTCGCGAGTGGCCGTGGTGGCTGCGCTGGTGGTGGCCAGCGGTGCGGGCGTGCCCGCGCAGTCCAAGCCGAGTGCGGGATTCGACCTGGCCCGGTTGAGTCGGATCGACATCACGATCGCTGACGCCATTGCTGCGCACCAACTGCCCGGAGCCGTCGTGGTCGTGGGCCGCGGCGACACCGTGGTGCTGCGCAAGGCCTATGGGCAGCGCGCCCTGGTGCCGGCGGCCGAACCGATGACGCTCGACACAGTGTTCGACATCGCATCCCTCACCAAGGTCGTGGCCACGACGCCGGCCGTGATGATGCTGGTCGAGGATGGACGCATTCGGTTGACCGATCCAGTTGCCGCGTTCATCCCGGAGTTCGCGAAATACGGAAAGGACCGCGTCACCGTCCGCGAACTGCTGACGCACATGTCGGGGCTGCGGCCCGATCTTGATCTGGGCGATCCCTGGATCGGCCGCGACGAGGCCATTCGGCGCGCGTGCGAGGAGGTCCTGACGGATGCCTCCGGCCGCCGCTTCGTGTACAGCGATATTAATTACCTGCTGCTGGGGGAGATCGTCAGTCGCGTGACGAGGCAGCCATTCGAGGACTTCGCGCGCGAGCGCATTTTCAAACCGCTCGGCATGACCGAGACCATGTATCGGCCACCGGCCGGGCTTGTGCCTCGCATCGCGCCCACGGAGATTTGTGGTCGAGATAATCCGCCATGCCCGGCCGGCGAGGGCGCCGCAGCCGGGTCAGCCGGCGTTGGAATCATGCTGCGCGGTGCTGTGCACGACCCGACCGCGCGTCGCATGGGTGGAATCGCCGGACACGCGGGCGTGTTTTCGACGGCCGCGGATCTCACGCGTTTCGCACGGATGCTGGTGGGGCAGGGCGCGCTCGGTTCGACGCGCGTGCTGTCGCCGCTGACGGTTGCGCGCATGACGACGCCCTCCACGCCGGCCGGTGAGCCGAACGTGCGCGGCCTCGGCTGGGACATCGACTCGTCATATTCGTCCAATCGCGGCGAATTGCTCCCGATGGGTTCCTACGGGCACACCGGGTTCACGGGCACGTCGATCTGGATCGATCCGGCGACGCAGGTCTTCATCATCTTCCTGTCGAATCGAGTCCATCCGGATGGCAAGGGTGACGTGACGCCGCTTCGTGCCCGCCTCGCCACCATCGTGGCGTCGTCACTCATCGATGTGCCCGCCGCGACGGCAAGGGACGCGCGATTTACGCGGCAGGCGTTCGACTCCCAGATTCCGCCGGTGGCCGCGCCCGCGCAGGCGCCCGTGATGACCGGCATCGACGTGCTCAGGGCCGATGGCTTCAAGGCGTTGGCCGGGCTGCGCGTCGGACTCCTGACCAATCACACAGGCCGCGCGCGCGATGGTTCGGCGACGATCGATCTCCTGGCGGCGGCGCCCGGCGTCAAGCTGGTCTCGCTGTTCAGCCCCGAGCATGGCATTCGCGGCATTCTCGACGCGACGGTGCCATCGACGACGGACGAACGCACGGGCTTGCCCATTCACTCGCTGTACACCGGCACCCGGCGCCCGACGCCGGAGATGCTGTCGGGCCTCGACGCGATCGTGATCGATCTCCAGGACATCGGGACGCGGTTCTACACGTACATGACGACGATGGCGTACGTGATGCAGGAGGCGGCAGCGCGTCGTTTGAAGGTGTTCGTGCTGGATCGGCCGAATCCGATCGGCGGCGCGCAGATCGAAGGACCCGCCCTCGACGAATCAGCCATGGGTTTCGCCGGTTACTTTCCGGCGATGCCCATTCGTCATGGTCTGACGATGGGTGAGCTCGCGCGATTGTTCAATGGCGAGAACAAGATTGGCGCGGACCTGACGGTCGTCGCGATGAAAAACTGGCGGCGGGACGAATGGTTCGACGAGACCGGGCTGCCGTGGGTGAATCCGTCGCCGAACATGCGCAATCTGCACGCGGCCACGCTCTATCCGGGTCTCGGCGCGTTCGAGGCCGCGAATATCTCCGTGGGCCGCGGCACGGATACGCCATTCGAGCAGGTCGGCGCGCCGTGGATCGACGGCGTCCGGTTGGCTGAGGCCCTCAATAGCCGGCGCGTGCCCGGCGTCCGCTTTTATCCGGTGGAATTCACGCCGGCGTCCAGCGTGCATGCCAACGTGGCTTGCCATGGCGTCTTTGTTGTGATTACCGACCGCCAGGCGATCCGGCCGGTGCGTGTGGGTGTCGAGATCGCGTCCGCGATGACGGCGCTGTTTCCGGGTAAGCTGACGACGGATTCCACCGCACGGCTGTTCGGATCGGCCGCCGGCCTCGCGCGCATCCAGGCCGGCGACGATTCGGCCGCGATCGCGCGATCGTGGGCAGCGGCCGAGTCGCGATGGCGGTTGTTGCGGGCGAAATATCTGTTGTACTGACGCACACATGACACGTAAGTCGCGAGCATCGGGAGAAGACGCCTGTCCAGGGTGCGGGTACGCAGCCGGGCGCAAGGCGTGCCAGGAGGTCTTCGACGACGTGGCGTTGCGGGTGCGCGCGCTGGCGTGGACGGGCAGCCTGCCGACGTGGCGGCTGATGCACGACGTGTACTGCATCCAGCACGAGGAGGAGTACTGCGGCCGCTGGCGCGGGCTCATCGCGCACCTGGGCGGCGTGTGCTGGGCGCTCGAGCACAACGGGTCCGAGCGCGGCTATCGCGCCCTGCAGAAGTTGATCGAGCGCGATCACATGGAAGGCCAGCCGTATCCGCCGGCGCCCGGCATCCCGAAATCGCGCGGCGAGTTCACGGCCGGCAATCTCAAGGATTTCGACGACCCGGTGCTGCTCACGGACGGCGTCGATCGCTGGGCGCGATCCGCATGGATGGCCTACGCGCCGCTGCAGCCGATTGCGCGCGAGTGGATCAAGCAGGCATTTCAGGAGTGACGGCTACTCGACGCTGAGCCGCGTGATGACTCCCACCGGTCGCGACACGAATGGCAGGCACTTCCTTGCTGGTGTTGCTCTCGCCGCGGTATCGCTAATCGGCATCTCGGCCCGCGCACAGGATCCTCAACCGGCTCTCACCCTTGTTGGAATTGATGTCACCGGGATCCACCGCCACACTCAATCGGAGGTGGTGGCCCTAAGCGGTCTGACGTTTGGACAGACTCTTCAGCCCGCTGCTGCCTCCGCAGCCGCCGCCCGCCTTGCTGACACCGGTCTTTTCAGTCAGGTCACGTATCGGTACCAAACTAACGGCTCGAATCTGCGCCTGACCTTCGACGTCGCCGAAGAGCGCTGGACCATACCTGTGGTGCTCGATAATTTCATCTGGATTCCAGACGATGAGCTGACTCGCGAGTTGAGACAAGGGGTGCCGACGTTCGACGGCACGGCGCCGGGGAACGCAAAGGCGGTCGACTTCTTAGCCAGGGAGCTACAGCGTCTACTGGATCGACGAGGCATTCGCGGGAGAGTCGAATACTCGCAGTTCTTCAACATGGCAACCGGCGCGAAGTCGCATGTCTTCGTCGTCACAGATGCCGGCGACGCGACTCGAGTGTGCGCCGTCAGATTCGAGGGCGCGTCGTCACCAATTGTCGGCGAACTGGGCCGCGCCGCAGCCGTGGTCGGTTCCCAGTATTCGCGTCAATACTTCGAGGGCCTGCTGAGAGGGACGCTCACCCAGATCTATCGTCGCCGCGGATATCTGCGCGCTGAATTCGCTCCCCCGCGTTTGGCGATTGGAGCGCCGGCAGGTTGTTCTGGAGTCGCAGTGACGTTAAGAGTGTCGGAAGGATTGAAATACACGTCAGATCGCGTCAGGTGGTCCGGTAATGCCGCCCTCTCATCAAATGAGTTAAACCGCCTACTGGCGTTGGGGAACAGTGAGGTCGCCGACCCAGAGGCGATTCAACGCGGACTCGCGCGAGTACATGCGGCTTACGAGAGCCGCGGCTATCCGGGTCAATCGTCGAGCTTTTCGGTGCAATTCAACGATGCTACGAAGCACGCCACACTCACCATCGTCATCACCGAAGGCAGGCGTTCCAGGAGTGATCGGCGTCAATACAGGTGATAGAGCATCAGGTACACGACCACGCCGCTCACGGACACGAACAACCACATGGGCATCGTCTTGCGGGCCAGCCGGCGGTGGCGCTCGTCGTTGCGCTTCAACCCGCGGATGAACGTCACGATAATGAACGGCAGCGTGGTGGCGGCCATCAGGACGTGCGGGAACAGGATCGAATAGTAGATGATGCGCGCGACGCCGGTGCCCGGAAACGGCTTCGATCCGATATTCACGTGATAGGTGATGTAGGACGTGAAAAAGAGCGCGGAGACGATGACCGCCGTAATCATCACGCGGCGGTGCTGCCGGATCCGTTTGCGCCTGATGAGAATCCAGCCGGTGGTCAGCAGGATCGCCAACGTGAAGTTCAGCGCTCCGTTGACGTGCGCGAGAACTTCTATCCCCAAAGCTTGGCCAACTTACTTCCGCGCCAGTCCCATCAGAATCCACAGCAGCGGCAGGTAGATGATCGACCCGAAGAACAGGCGGCGGGCGTTCTCGGTCGTGCGCGCGAGCATGAATCGCACCGACAGGATGAACTGGCCAATCCCCAGCACGAGGGCGGCGACGCCGTAGACGGCGGTGGTCATGCCGAGCAGGAACGGGAGCTCGCTGACCGGGATGAGCGTCGCGGCCCAGAGCGCGGCCTGGCGCCCCGTCAGCGCGCCGTTCACGTCCACGACCGGCAGCATCGGCATGCGGGCGCGTGCGTAGTCCTCGCGATAGAGCCACGCGATGGCGAGGAAGTGCGGCAGCTGCCAGAGGAACATCAGCAGGAACAGGGACCATGGCGCCGCCACCGACAGCGATCCGCCGGCGCCAGCCCAGCCGATCAGCGGCGGGAGCGCGCCGGGTACGGCGCCCACCACCGTCGCGAGCGATGAGCGGCGCTTGAGCGGCGTGTACACGAAGGCGTAGGTCAGCAGCGTGGCCACCGCCACCACAGCGGCGGCTGTCGTCGAGGCCAGCAACAGAATCAACACGCCGGTCAGTGACAGGACCCCGGCGATCGTCAGGCCTTCGCGGGGGCTCATGCGGCCGCCGGCAAGGGGACGCTCTTTCGTCCGGTTCATGAGGCGGTCGAGATCGCGTTCCATTACCTGGTTGACCGCGGCCGCGCCGCTGGCCACCAGGGCCGTGCCCATGCAGGTGGTGAGGAGCAACGCCGGATCGATCGCCCCCGGCGCCGCCATGTAGTAGCCGCCGGCCGTGGTCGCGACCACCAGCGCGTTGACGCGGACCTTCGTCAACAGGACGAGATCGTCCAGCTTCGTGTGCGCGCGCGGCAGCGTGAGGTCGTTCACTTACTTGTTCTTGGCGTCGGGCGTGAAGACGAACGCGACGGTCTGCGCCTGTTTGTCACCGACGGTGACCTGCGCCGTCTGCCGGCCGAACTTCTCGTGCCAGGCTTCGAGCGTGTAGGTGCCAGGCGGCAGGTCCTTGATCGTGAACGCGCCTCCGCGCCGGACACGGCGAAGTACGGGTGCGCGACGACGCCGACGTAGGACGCCATCCATTGATGGACGTTGCACATGAATCGCACCATCACCTCGGGCGCCGTGAACGTGTGCAGCATGTGCGAGTACTGCTTGGGCTGGCTCTTGTTGTATTCCTGGTTGACCATCGGCAGCGCGTGCACGTTGTGCAGCGTGGCGTCGTTGTTGACGACGTCGATCGCCTGGCCGACCTGCACGCCCAGTACGCGCGGCGTATAGATGCAGCCGGTCTGGGCAAGTTCGACCGGCTGGGTGGGCGTGTCGAAGGTATAGCTCTGGTCGAGGCCGTCTTTCACGTACACGAACGCATTCTTCAACCCGCCGTCGGGCGAGACGAGCACCGCGTCGCTTTGCGGGTTCGGGCCGGCGTTGGCCACACAGTCTTTCGACAGGCGGATGTCAGCGGGCGCGGGCACCGGCCCGGTGAATTTCACCGATCCGGTCAGCGACCCGGCCGTGGCCAGGTCGACCTTCTTGCCCGCGGGTGCCGCGGCTTTCGGTTGATCGGCGCCGCCGCCGGAACACGCGGACAGGCCGGCGATCAGGGCCAGGGCACAGGACAGGGACAGCACACGTGACGCGTGATTCATGGGTGAGTCGTGGCTGGAATCAGCCGAGCGACTGATTATCGCCGACTTGACCACGTTCACGCCAGGATGCTACGTTCGGTGTTTCGTCCTTGGGCCGGTATCGTCTAGGGGTCAGGACACGTGGTTCTCAGCCACGGAACCGGGGTTCGATTCCCCGTACCGGTACCATCCTTCGCTCGCGCTAGCCAAGAAACACAGACCGCGAGCTACGGATGGCGAGCCAACCCGAGCGACGGTCCATCGAGGGTTGCCCACCGTAGCTCGGCGTCGATCCAGCCGAGCGAAGGCGGGCCGAAACCACCACGCGAGCCGCCTGTTACGGCCAGCGTGACGCGAAGGATGGCCCACCATCGCTCGCGGAGGGTCTTAGGAAGCGCGAGCGAAGGTGGGTGACGCCAACTGGCGGTTCCTTCTAACAGAGCGACCGCAGCGTTCTGGCAACCGCCGTTTCCAATCGCTGAACACCTCACCGTGAAGCTTCGAACGGGCGCCACGCCATGACGGCAAGCACTTTGCCTGGTCCATGGCCATGCAGAAGCTCTATGTGTACGTGCTCAAGAACGCCGAAACTCCGCCGCGATACTACACAGGTGTGACGTCCGACTTGTCGAGGCGGCTGGCCGAGCACAATCAGAACAGTGGCATCCACACCGCGAAATACGGCCCGTGGTCCATCGACCTGGTGATCGAATTCGCTGATGAGCGCCGGGCGGTCGCCTTCGAGCGCTATCTGAAATCAGGTTCAGGTGTCGTGTTCGCTCAGCGCCATCTGAGATAGACCGGGGGCTTCGCCCCCGGACCCCCTACTCGCTCACTTGCGCCGCGCGTCAGATCTGAAAAGCTAACCACACGCGGCGCGCCGTTCGCGCGGCTCGCTCGCTGACCGCTCGCTCGCTTGACCAGGGACGGAGGCGAACTTCGCTGCGCTCGTTCGCTGGCTGGAGGTGGCTCATTATCTGGAGCGTTTGCGAGAACTGTGTAGTGCGTTGCCGGCCGAATTTGCCGCAGCGCGGCCGACGGTTAGTTCGCCCGGAGGGCGCGCGAGCGTGCGGCTGAGGCCGGCAACGTACTACACAGTTCTCGCAAACGGTGAACGCTGCGAAGGTGCTTGGATGCTGCGGCATATCCGCACCGAGCACCCTTGCACCTTCGCATCCTCGGACCATCGGACCCCAGAACCGTTGGACCCTTGGACTGTGGACCGTTGGGGATTGACCCCGTCAGCCCCTACCTGCTGCCCCAGTTGAAGAACAGGCTCCAACCGGTGCGCCGTTGCGCGATGTCGAAGTAGCCGCGTTCGTAGCCGTCACGAAACGCGCTTCTGTACTGAATCGCGAACTGGTCGCGCGAGCCCCAGCCTCGGCTGTAGCCGCGGTTCGCCGCGCGGTACGGCGAGTTCGACACCGGGTCGAAGCGGCGATGCGCACGCGCGTCGCGCAGGCCTTCGTTGTAGCCGTCGCGGAACGCGAACTGCCAGCGCGAGTCGCGGCCGTTGTACCGGTTGAACATCTCGCGCTCGCGCGAATCGTTGCGGCCATCTCGATCGCGCTGCACGACGGGCGCGTCGAATCGACCCTGAGGTGGCCGCTGCACAACCGATTGCGCACCGGGTTGCGGACGCTGCGCCAGCACCGGGCTCGAGAGCGCCGTTCCGACAAGAACAAATGTTGAAGCGACGGCGAAGTGGCGAAGTTTCATAGGGCCTCCTCTTGCCGTTCTGTTGTGCAAGGTAGGGGCCAACGTGGGTGGCCGAAATCGCGCGAAAACAGGCCGTTTTGCGGCCGAAGTGTCAGAGGACTACTGAGTCCAAATGAGGACGCGCTCGCCGCCAGGCGTGCGGAAGTCGAACAGCAGCACCGCGCCGACGCGCTGCAACTCGTTGACGTCGAGCTCGAGGCGGTCGAAATTGAAACGGCCGGCCGAAATGTCGATCTTGCGTTTGCCGAGCCGGAGCACCCAGAACGGAATCGACACACGCGCGAGCCGCTCGCGATCCGGATCCCACGCCAGCACCCAGACGTCCTTCGCCGGGGTCTGCGACGTCGGGATCGCGCTCCAGGCGCGCACCTGGCGCGGGTGCTCGACATTGTCCATGTCGAAGATCGGCTTCTCGTCCTTGAACTTGGCCCGCGCCTCGTCGAACGCGCGAAACGCCTCCGCGGTGGTCGCGTGCCGCGCCTGCACGTGATTGGCGACGAAGTACAGGCCGAAGCCGGCCAGCGCGATCATGCAGACCACGCCGAAGCCGACGACGCCGACGATGATCCAGATCCAGGTTTTGCGGGAGACGGCCATCTCTACTGAAGTCTACGATTCCGGGCCCAGTCCGTTCAGTCCCACGCCGGCGTCATCGGGCAAACGGCTGACGCAGGCCCAGCCCGGCGTCGTCTCGGCACCGGGCGTCGGGACTGGCCTTGCAGAGGGCTTTGGCCCTGGCGTATTCCGCCAGCGCCTCGGTCCGGTTGCCGGCGAGATCGGCGAGCCGGCCCATGACCACATGGATCCGCCCCTCAGTCCAGCCAAGCGGATGCGAGTCGAGCGCCGAGCGCAGGTCGGCTGCGGCCTCGGCGATACGGCCCAGGTTCGTGCGGGCGAGCCCGCGCTTGTAGAACCAGAGCGCGCGTTCCCCCGGAATTTTTGGCCTGGCATCACTGTCGAACGCGGCAATGCCGCGGCTGAGCGCCAGTTCGGCCTCGTCGCTGCGGCCCGCGCGGATCGCTGCCGATCCTTCTTCGTACTGGACAAGACGATTGCGCGGCAGCTCGATGCCGAGTTCACGGGTCAATCGTAACGCTTCATTGAACCGGCTCTCGCGGCTATAGATCTGGATCAAAGCGGTCTTCGCCTCCGCCCGCGTCAGCGGATCGTGCGACGCGTCCTCGAGCAGCGCGATGGCCTTCTCCTTGCCACCTTCGAATCCCGCGAAAAACGCGAAGAATCGGACCACGGGCGTCTGCGACGCGATCATGTAGCGGTAGGTGCCGGCGATCAGCCCCGCCGCGGCGAAACCGGGATCGCGTTCGAGCACGTCGCGCTGTGTTTCGAACGCCCGCCGCGCGTACCGGAATGTGCCCGTGTAGCCGTCTTCGAGCGACGCCATGTACAACGCCTGCAGGCCGTAGGCCGAGCCGGCATCGAATCGGGCGCTGACATCGGCGCCATTCTGTTTGACCGATCGTTCGGCCAGGCGAATCGCGTCGGCGAGCGCGCCCCGGAATTCGTCGGCCTCGTCGCTCCCGATGAGCCTCGCCGGCGGCACATGGATGCCGCCGAGGGCGTGATCGACCGTGATCGCGCCGCGTTCGAAGCTGTGTTGCATCCAGATGACCGTGGCCAGGCTGCGGTGCGCGCGCGAACTGGCGGGGTCGCTGCCCACGGCATGCCGCGCGTGGGCCAGGCCTTCCGCGAACTCGAGGTTGTTCGCCGACGTGAAAGCCGCCTCGACATCGCGGGCAGCGGGCGAGTCCTGCGCGACAAAACGCTGCGCCGGTACCGGCGCGGCCAGTAGCACGGCCGCGAGGCCGATCGCGCCCAGAAATCTCAGGCCCACGAGAACGTCTGTCCCAATCCGGCCGATTGCGCGCGCGCGACCGCCAGATCCGCGGCGATCATGTCTTCGACGGCCAGGCCGAGTGATTTGAAGATGGTGATCTGTCGTGCGTGGTCGCGCCCGGTCACGCGACCGGCGATCACGTCGCCCAATTCGTGGTTGAAGTGCATCTCGCTGATGGCGCCGTCGCGCAGCGGAATCAGCAGATCCCCCGCCTCGTGCCGCGCGGCCGCGCGCGAATCGACGCACACCCGGGCACGCGCGATGAGCGCCGTCGGCATCTCCCGCTGATCCGGCCGGCACGCGCCGACCGCGACGATATGCGCTCCCGGCGAGACGTCGGCGTCGTCGATCACCGGCGTCCGGGACGACGTGGCGAGCACGATCAGGTCAGCGCCGCGCACGGCCGCGGCGGCACTGTCCGCGGCTCGCGCCGGCAGGCCGACGGTGTCGCGCACATGCGCGACGAACCCGTCGCGGTGCTCGGCGCTGGGACTCCAGGCCCGCACCTCAGAGATCGTGCGCACGTGCCGAATGGCTTCCACGTGACTCCGGGCCTGCACGCCCGAGCCGATGATGGCGAGGACGCTGGCGTCCGGCCGCGAGAGGTGCTTCACGGACACCGCCGACACGGCGCCGGTGCGCGCCTCGGTGATGTACCGGCCGTCGAGCACCGCGCGCAGCGCGCCCGTCTCGTGATCGAGCAGGATGACGGTCGCCAGGTGCGATGGGAGCTGGCGCAGGTGATTGCGCTCGAATACCGTGACGAGCTTCGCGCCGACGGCCGGCGGATGGCTGACGGCGGCGGGCATGATGCCGAAGAACGCGCGATCGTCGCCGACTTCAATCACGCTGCGAACGGGCTGGCGCACGGCGCCGGCCGAGAACTGGGCCAGCGCGCCTTCCATGGCCGCAATCAGGTCGGGCATGGGCAGCACGGCCCGCACGTCCTGTTCGGTCAACAGCAAGGCATTGCTCACGAACCCTCCCGCACCGCACACTATCGCATCGTGATGGCCAGACGCGACCCTATTACGTTTCGCACGATTGACGCGCATACCGCCGGCGAGCCGCTGCGCCTGGTGACCGCGGGATGGCCCGCGCCCGAGGGCCGCACGATGCTCGAACGACGCGCCTGGGCGCGGAAGCATCAGGATCACCTGCGCCGGGCGCTGATGTTCGAGCCGCGCGGCCACCTCGACATGTACGGCGCGATCCTGACGGAGCCGGAGCGCGCCGACTCGCACGCTGGCGTCTTGTTCATGCACAACGAAGGCTTCAGCACGATGTGCGGCCACGGCATCATCGCGGTGGTGACGATCGCGCTCGAACGCGGGCTGATCACGCCCGGCGGCGATGGGCTCGACGTGGTGCTCGACGCGCCGGCGGGGCAGATTCGCGCGCGGGCGGAAACGAGGCCGGGACTCGTTTCCGGGTCGACGCATGCGGAAACGAGTCCCGGCCTCGTTTCCGCCGTCTCCTTCATCAACGTGCCGTCGTTCGTCCTGGCGTCAGGCGTGCCGGTCCGCATCGGCGCGCGGACGATTCCGGTGGACGTGGCGTTTGGCGGCGCGTTCTACGCCGTGGTCGACGCCGAGGCCGCCGGCGTGCCGCTGCTGCCGGAGCGCCTCGGCGACCTGCGCCAGCTCGGCATGGCGATCAAACACGCGGTCGAAGCGCAGTTGACCATCGTGCATCCCCTGGAAGCGGGACTGACAGGTGTCTACGGCACCATCTTCACCGGCCCGGCGACCGTGCCCGGCGCGGATCTGCGCAACGTGACGATTTTTGCGGAGGGTGAAGTCGACCGCTCACCCTGCGGCACCGGCACATGCGCGGTGCTGGCAATCCTCGATGCGATGGGCCTCGTGTCGGATGAACGCCCCTTTGTGCACGAAAGCCTGATCGGCACGACATTCAGCGCCCGCGTCACCAGCCGCGTCAAGGTCGGCGACTACGACGCGATCGTGCCCGAACTCCGCGGGCAGGCCTGGATCACGGGCGAGCATGTGTTCATCGTGCAGGAAGGTGATCCGTTGGGCGACGGGTTCAAGATCTGACGGAGTCTATCGATCTATGTGAGGCACCCTTCCCGTCATTTCAGGCCTCTCACCTTGCTCTGATCAACGGCCATCACCAACGCTCTCGTCCCATCAACGTTGTCCACATTCCGCCCCTTGGCCGAGACGACGAATCGATTGGCGACGACCATCGTGACTTCCGCGGACTTCGCCTCGCTGTCCCACTTCTCGAAGCCCGGCGACGCGCCAATCGGCGTGGCTTTCGTGTACCCGTTGAGCGAACGTTCCGAATAGCCGGCGGCCAGCGTGAACTGCAGCGGTGCGAGGTAGACCGGATTGAATGACGTATCCATCATCTCCAGATGGATGAGCGACTCGCCGCGCTCGTAGGTGGCTTCAGCCGTCGACATCGCGGCGCCCATGCCGGCCTGCCCGCCCTTGGGTTTGCCGCGCGTCCAGCCGGATGGCGCTTCAGGCAACAGCGCGATCAATTGCTCGAAATCGACCGGCGTTGTGAGCGCGGCCGGGCCTCGCGTGGCCTGCGGCGCTGCCGGCGGCGCGGGCGCAGCCTGGACAGGAGATGTCTGTGGCGCCGGCGCCTGGACGGCACTCGGGTCTGGCTTCGGCGCGCCGCCACCGCAGGCAGCCGTCGTCAGCGCCAGGGCGGCGATCCATTCGATCGCGGGGTGTCGCATGGTCTTCTCCCGCACGTGCGTGCGGCGGCGCGTATCTTACTCGCTGCCCGTGCCGAGCGTCATGCTCGGCCAGACCTGTTTGGCCCGGGCGACCAGCATCCGTGAATCTTCGTAGCCCAGGGCCTGGCGGGCTTCTTCCGCGGTGAACCAGCCGCGCCGCCGCCCTTCACGCGGGTCGTCTTCGGAGACGAACGCCATCACGAAAAACTGCGCGCGCACCACGCCGCGCGCGTTTCGGAACTCAAGTGTCCCGATCGGTTCGCCGACCGTCGCGACGACGCCCGCTTCCTCTTCGACCTCGCGAATCGCGGCCTGCTCGACCGTTTCGCCCGGTTCGATATGTCCCTTTGGGAACACCCATTGATTCGGCTGCCGTTTCGCCGTCACGAGCAGCACGCGCACCGATGCGCCGCGGCCGCGCAGGACGACGCCGCCGGCGTGCGTCGGGCGGTCGATGATGAGGAGCGGATCGCGGCTCGTGGCGGACGCCATGGTCAGTGAATGCGAGCGCGCACGCGCGCGGGTTTGGATTCAGAACGGAACGCGTCCGTGCCCACGACCACCGTGACCGTGTAGTCGCCCACGGCGAGAGGCCCCGATGCGCCTCCGCCCGTTGCGCCTGCACCACGTCCGCGCCCTCCGCTCCCGGCCAGGCTGATCGTCACCCGATTGAGGCCGGCCCGCACCGGTGCCGTCATGGACAAGATCCGGCCGGATGGCCCCGCGAGGTTGATCGTCGTTGTCACGCCGGCGATGGCGGCTTCGTCAGCCCGCACGTAATAGTTGACGACGAGCGCGTCGGGCTCATTCGGCACTTCGAGGTACTTGTCGCCGAACAGGTTGTAGTTCATCCCCTGATTGCCAAAACCGTATCGCGCGCGCGGCTCGATGTCGAACAGGTGCAGGGGCTTGCGGAGCACCTCAGCCGAGAGTTCCTGCAGCGGTGTGATATCGCCCGTCCACAAGGCGCGGCCGTACGTCGCGAGCACGAGGTCATTCTCGCGCGGATGAATCGTCAGATCCGACACGGCCACATCGGGAAGATTTGATTTCAGCCGCGTCCACACGGCACCGCCATCCACGGACACAAACACGCCGACGTCGTTGCCGACGATCAACAGGTTCCTGTTCTTGCGGTCCTGCACGACGACGTTGATCGGATAGCGGGGCAAGTTGCCGGTAATCGGCGTCCACGTCCGGCCCGCGTCAGTCGTCCGGTACAGATACGGCGCGAAGTCGTCGTTGCGGAATCCATTCTTCGCCACGAACGCCGTGCCGGAGTCATGCGGCGACGCGAACACGCGGCTGACCCAGCGATCGGCCGGCGCACCCGCGGCCGTGAGCCGGGGGGTGACGTCGGTCCAGCTTGCGCCATCGGTTTCCGTCAGCTGCACCTTGCCGTCATCGGTGCCCACCCAGATCAGGCCGGCCCTGACCGGCGACGGGGCGATGGACGTGATCGTGCAGTACGGCACGTTCAGTCCGATCTTCGCGGGATCGTTCGTCGTGAGATCGGGGCTGGCCTCTTCCCACGTGTCGCCGCGGTTCTTCGATCGGAAGAGCACCTGCGCGCCGGCATACACCGTCTGCGGATTCTGCGGTGACAGCGCGATCGGCGCGATCCAGTTGAAGCGGAGCCGCGGCTGGCCGGCCGGCCGTGTGGGCGCGATGTTCGTCCGCACGCCGGTCTGCTGATCCATGCGCCCCATCTGGTTCAGTTCGCGCGTGTTGTACACCCAGCGGCTGTCGGTCGGATCCACGACGTTATACATGCCGTCGCCCGGCCCGACCGTCACCCAGTGCTCGAGCGTGATGACGCCTGTCGGGCCGTTGCTCGGTCCCTTCCACGAATCATGATCCTGAAAGCCGCCATAGACGTGGTACGGATCGTCCATGTCCACGCCGAGGGCGTACGCCTCGCCGACGCGCATGTTCGGAAAGTAGTCCGCCGTCCGTCCGCCATCGACAGACACGCTGACCCCGCCGTCGCTGCCCAGCATGATGCGCTGCTCGTCGTCCGGGTCCCACCACATGGCGCGGAAGTCGCCGAAGGCGCCGCGGAAAAAGTTCGAGTCCCACGTCTTGCCGGCGTCGCGCGAGATGTACATCGAGTCGCTCGTGACGATCACGGTCTGATCGTTGTGCGGATTGACGCGAACCTGATTGAACGAGTACGGCGCCTTGCCGCCGGCAACGTTCACGTCGGTTGCCTTCCGCCACGTCACCCCGCCGTCGTCCGTGCGATACAGCTCATTGCCGATGATGCCCTGCGCAAGCGGGCTGATCGCCGAGACGCCCGCTTGGCCCGCCGTAGCCGCGCCGGCGGCGGAGGCGGGCCGAGATACAGGATTCTGGTTCTCGAGCAACGCGTACAGGATGTTCGGGTTCTTCGGGTAGATGTCGATGCCGATGCGCCCGATCTTGCCCGTCGGCAGTCCGCCCGACAGCCGCGTCCACTGGGTGCCGCCGTCCGTCGTTTTGTAGATGCCCGATTCCGGCCCGCTCTCGACGATCTGCCACGGCTTGCGATCCTTGTCGTACATCGCAGCGTAGAGGACTGAGGGCGTCTGCCGATTGACGACGAGGTCGATCGCGCCTACGGCCTCGCTCAGGTACAGCACCTTGTTCCACGTCGTGCCGCCGTCGGTCGTTCGAAAGACGCCGCGCTCGCTGTTTCGCGAAAACAGATGGCCCATCGCCGCGACATACACGACGTTCGGGTTGGTCGGGTGAATGACGATGCGTGCGATGTGGTGGGAGTCGGGCAGTCCCATGAACTGCCACGTCGCGCCGGCGTCCACGGACTTGAACACGCCGATGCCCGAGTAGGACGACCGCGCGTTGGCCTGATCGCCGGTGCCCATCCAGACGATGTTCGGGTTCGAGGGGGCGATGGCCACCGCACCCACGGCGCGGGCGCCGACGCTATCGGAGATGGGCGTCCATGTCGTGCCGGCGTTCGTCGTCTTCCATAGTCCGCCGCTGCGGGACGAGGCGTAGATCGTATAGAGATGGTCGTGAACCGGCGACTCGGGCACGGCGAGCGAGGTGACCCACGCGGCCGTCCGGAACGGGCCGATGTTGCGGAACGAGAGGGCATTGATGACGGAGTCGATCGGGGACCGCTGGGACCCCTGCACCCCGCCTGGCGGCACGGCCTGAGCGGCACGGGGCCGGGCCGACGGCGCGACCATGGCGGCCGCGACGAGCAGGGCCAGGAAGGCCGTGCGCCATTTCATGCGCAAGTTGTACAACTAACTGATGGCGGTTTCCAATTCCTATCTGACGTTCGTCCTGGAGCAACTCGCCGGCGTGCCGGCCTTGGTGACGAAGCGCATGTTCGGGGGCGCCGGCATTTACAGCGGCGACACGTTTTTTGCTGTCATCGACAACGACACGTTGTACTTCAAGGTCGACGACACCCTCAGGCCGCAGTATGTCGGTCGCGGCATGAGCCCGTTTCAGCCGATGCCCGGCAAGGGCGCGATGACCGGCTATTACCAGGTGCCGCCAGACGTGCTCGAGGATGCCGATCAGCTTTCCCGCTGGGCGAAGCAGTCGATCGTCGTCGGCCAACCAGGTCCGAGGGGCCAAAAATCCAAGGGTCCAAAGACGCGGCGTTGATGGACGGCGAAGAATCGTGGCCGGAACGTCGAATAGGCCGTCATGCCGGCGGTCAGAACGGCTGATCGATCGCCGTACTCTGCTTCGTGAAGAAGTGCGCGCCAGCCTCGTCGAAATACACGCAGTCTTCGAGCCGGATCCCGAACTCGCCTGGAATCGCGATCATCGGCTCGTCGCTGAAGCACATGCCCGGTGCCAGCGGCGTCATGTTGCCCCTCGTGAAGTTCGTCCACTCGTGGCCGTCGAGTCCGATGCCATGGCCGGTGCGGTGCGGCAATCCCGGCAGCTTGTAGTCGGGACCGAAGCCCGCCGCCTCGATGACCTTGCGGGCGGCGGCGTCCACGCTCTCTGCCGGCGCGCCGAGTGTCATCGCCGCGAACGCGGCGTTCTGGGCGTTCTTCTCGTGGTTCCACACCTCGATCTGACGCGGCGTCGCCTTGCCGAAGACCGTCGTCCGCGTGATGTCTGACGCGTAGCCGTCGCACGTGGTCCCGCCGTCCACCATGACGATGTCGCCTTCGTGGATTTTCTGGGGCGTGATGCTGCCGTGGGGCAGCGCGGACCATTTGCCGACCTGGACGCTGGCGCCGCCGCTGAAGCCGAGCGCGGTGAACGCGGCCGCGATATTGGCCCCCAGCTCGCCCTGCGTCATGCCGTCCTTCATCGTCGTGAACGCCGCCTTATAGGCGGCGATGGTCGCGTCGTTCGCGCGCTGCATCAGCGCAATTTCCGCGGGCGTCTTGTAGATGCGGCACCCGGCGGTCACCGGCGTCGCGTCCACGACCTCGAAGCCCGGCGCGGCCCTGCGGACGCCGTCGGCGATGAAGAACCGCACGCGCTCTTCCATGCCGATGCGGTGGTGCTGCACGCCGCGGTCCTTGATGATGCCGGCGATGAGCGCGTAGGGGCTCTCGTGTTCCTGCCAGACGCGGACTTCGTTACCGAACTTGATCAGCTCGCGCGCGCGGTCTTCTTCGAACCCCGGGCACACGTAGGCGACGTCGCCTTTTGCCGGGATGACGAGGCCGAACGTCCGCTCGCTCTGGCCCCAGCGCATGTTGGCGAAGTAGAAGCAGCTCGTCGTGCCTTCCATGAAGATCCCGTCGATCTTCTGCTCGGCCATCAGTTTCTGCGCCTTCGCGATCCGCCCCCGCCGCTCGTCGTCCGAAATCCGGACGATTCCGTCGGTCATCGGCTTCAAGGCGCGGATCGCCTCGGGGAGGTCAGTCGACGGCTGGGTTGAGGCGGTGTTCTGGGCGGTGGTGCAGCCGGTGGCGACGGCGCCGGCGCCCAGGGCGGCCGTGCCAAGAAACTGGCGTCGATTCATGGGCGCAATCGTACCTTACTGCTTACTCGCGACGTAGCTCTGGCGCGCGCGGACCGTCATGCCGGGCGGCTTGGCGCGCACTTCGAGCTTGTGCAGTTTGCCGTCGAGCGCGGCGGGGGAAATGCCAATCAGGTACTGGCGGTGCAGTTCATCGGCGACGCGCGAGAAGGTGGAGTTCAGTTCGGTGCCCTTCGAGATCTCGAAATTGCCGCCGCCGGTCTGCGCCGTCAGCTTGCGCAGGAACGAATCAGGCCTGGTCTGCAACAACTGGCCGCCGATGATCAGCCGGTTGTGCATGCCGATCACGTAGACCATCACATGGTCGTCCTGGGCGCGCGTGAGCACGTCGTTGCCGCTCGCGATCTTGCTGTCCGAGTCCTCACCATCCGACAGGGCCAGCACGACCTTGCGCGACGTCTCGTTCTTGAGCTGCGCCACGCTCTGGTCCAGCGCATCCCAGAGCCGCGTGCCGTTGCCGTACTGCATCTTCGTCCGCAGGTAGCTCACGAGCTCGTCACGATTGTTCGTAAAGTTTCGGCTGAACTGAATCTTGTCGTCGAACGAGGCGATCATGGCGCGGTCGGCCGGCAGAAGTCTGAGTACGAATGATTCGGCGGCGTCCTTCACGAAGTCGTCAATGACCAGCGTCATGCTGCCGCTGGTATCGATCGCGAGGACGACCGAGATGGGCTGGGTTTCCGTGACGAACAGGGTGATCGGCGCGGGCTTGCCGTTGTCGAAGACCTCGAAGTCCTGCTGCTTCAGGTCCGGTACGAGCCGGTTGTTCGAGTCGAGAACGGTCCCGTAGATGGGGACGGTCTGGACGCCGGCCCTGAAGACCTGCTGCGGCGGGTCCTGGGCCGACACCGCCACGACGGCCCACGCCACCGCAAACGAAACGATACCGAGCCGCCGCACCATGCTCATAAGACCATAGCATGTGGAACGGGCTGATAAGGTCAGAGGTGAGAGGTCAGAGGTCAGAAGTAGGTCGGAGGTCGAGAGGGAAGGAAGGAGGGGACGGAGTTTGCTGATCGTGTTCGATCTGGACGGGACGCTGATCGACTCGCGGCGCGATCTCGCGGAGAGTACGAACGAGATGCTCGCGACCTATGGCGCGCCGGAGCTGGCCATCGACCGGGTGGCCATGATGGTGGGCGAGGGCGCCAGGGTGCTGGTCGAGCGAGCACTGGCCGCATCGGGGCTCGATCCCGCTGAGCCGGAGGCGCTGGCGCGATTCCGACGGATCTATGACCAGCGCCTGCTGATCCACACGCGGCCGTACGATGGTGTGCCAGAGATGGTCGCGCATGCACGGACGCTCGGGCCACTGGCCGTCTTGACCAACAAACCCGAGGCGCCCACCCACCGGTTGCTTGACGCGTTTGATCTGTCGTCGAACTTCCGCCGCGTGATCGGCGGCGACTCGCGGTATCCGCGCAAGCCCGAGCCGGCAGGGTTGCAGGCACTGATGGCCGAATTCGACGCCACGCCTCACACGACGTGGCTCGTCGGTGACTCGATGATCGACGTCGAGACGGCGCGACGTGCGGGCACGCAGCTCTGCGTCGTGCTGTACGGGTTCGGCCACCTGCGGGGCGAACTCGTGCTCGACGGACGCGAATCGCGCGCGCAGACGGCCGCCGACGTCACGAGAATCCTGTCGGGCAGTAGTATTCTTTGAGGGTTCTGCGAACCATGACGGCCGCGCACCGGGTCTTTGTTTATCTGCTGCTGTGCTCGGCGGTTGCGGGCGGTTGCCACCCCGCCTCCGCTAAAGCTACGGCGAGGCAGGCAGGTCATCAACTGCCGAAAGTCACGGACGCCGATGTGAAGTTCATGCAGGGCATGATCGGCCACCACACGCAGGCGATTGCCATGGTCGATCTGCTCAAGACCCACTCGCAGCGGAATGACATGAAACTCCTCGGCCAACGCATCGAGGTCTCGCAGGCCGACGAGATTCGCATGATGAAGACCTGGCTCGCCAACCACGGCCAGGCCGCGCCGACCGACGCCGACTACACGATGATGATGGCGATGCCCGACATGGCCATGCCGGGCATGCTGACGCAGAAACAGATGGATGAGCTGGCGGCGGCCAGGGCCGCGGACTTCGATCGGCTGTTTCTCGAATACATGATTCAGCATCACCAGGGCGCGCTGACGATGGTGCGCGAGCTGATGGCGACGCCAGGCGCCGGCCAGGACTCGGGCATCTACGCGTTCGCCTCCGAGGTCGAGGCGGACCAGTCGGCCGAGATCAACCGCATGCGCGCGTTGCGCGCGACGATGGGAAAGAACCCTGACGCGGGTTCAGGTCATAGGTAGAGAGGCATACATGAGAGCGAGAGTACTTTTGGGGATCGCGGCCGGGATCTTGGGCGCGGCCGGGATCATCGGCGCGCAGGGCCAGACAACCGGGAGCCAACAACAGGCTGGGCAGCCGCAGACGCCGCCGGCCGTGCAGACACCGGCGCCACCGCAGCCGACCCCGTATGTGGCGCAGTCGGCCCCGCGAAAGTCTGACGACCCGCGCGTGGGCCTCAAGGCCGGACTTGAAGACGCCGGCGTGGCGGCGAAGAACATCGAACTCGTCGCCCACATCGCCAAGCCCGAGAACTTCCAGGATCCGGCCGGCGGGTTCAGTTTCATGAACTCCGACGTCGCGTTCCAGGGGACCCACGTCTTCCAGGGCAACTTCAACGGATTCAATTTCTACAACGTCGAGGATCCGCGCAAGCCGCAGCTGCGCCTGTCGATGGTCTGCCCCGGTGGCCAGGGCGACTTGTCGGTCTACAAAAACTTGATGTTCATGTCGGTCGAAGAAACGCGCGGCCGTGTGGATTGCGGATCGCAGGGCGTTCAGCCCGCGTCGAGCCCGGATCGGTTCCGCGGCGTCCGCATTTTCGACATCACGAACCTCGATAAGCCCAAACAGATTGCCGCCGTGCAGACATGCCGCGGCTCCCACACGCACACATTGGTGGTGGACCCCAAAGACCCGGACAACATTTATGTGTACGGGTCGGGCACCAGTGGCCAGGTCCGTCCCGGGACCGAACTGGACGGATGCGTCGCCAATCCAACGGACCCGAACACGGCGCTCTTCAGCATCGACGTGATTCAGGTGCCGCTCAAGGCGCCGGCGACCGCCAAAATCGTCAATCGCCCGCGCATCTTCGCGAATTCGGAAACCGGCGCCCCGAACGGCTTGTGGAATGGCGGCACGCACGGCGCCGACACGCAGAACACGAGCCAGACGAATCAGTGCCACGACATCACGACGTACCCGGCGCTGGGCCTCGCGGCAGGCGCGTGTTCGGGCAACGGCATCCTGCTCGACATTTCCGACCCGGTGCACCCGAAGCGGCTCGACGCCGTGACCGACAACGCGTTCGCCTACTGGCATTCGGCCACGTTCAACAGCGACGGCACCAAGGTGCTGTTCAGTGACGAGTGGGGCGGCGGCACGAACCCGCGCTGCCGCGACACGGATCTGCTCAGCTGGGGCGCCGACGCGATCTTCGACATCGTCGACAAGAAGCTGGTCTTCGGCAACTACTACAAGATGCCGGCGCCCCAGACGAACAATGAGAACTGCGTCGCGCACAACGGGTCCATCGTGCCGGTGCCGGGCCGAGACATCATGGTGCAGGCGTGGTACCAGGGCGGCCTGTCGATGTTCGACTTCACGGACGCGAAGAATCCCGTCGAGATCGCCTACTTCGATCGCGGCCCCATCTATCCGGACAAGCTTGCTATCGGCGGCTACTGGTCGACCTACTACTACAACGGCTACATCTACGGCTCGGAGATCATGCGCGGGCTCGACATCTTCAAGCTCGTGGCGAGCGACCAGCTGTCGCAGAACGAGATCGATGCGGCGGCGCTCGTGAAGTGGGATGAACTGAACGTGCAGGAGCAGCGGCCGATCACCTGGCCGGCGAGCTTCGTCGTCGCCCGCGCGTACGTGGACCAGCTCGTCCGCAGCAAGGCGATGGCCGCGACACGCGCCGACTCGCTGCGCGCCGCGATGGACCGCGCGGAGAAGTCCACCGGATCGGCGCGGACCGCGGCCGTCACGCAGTTGCAGACGATGACGACGCAGTTGGCCGCCGATGCCGGCAAGGCGACGGGCCGCGACGCGCAGCGGATGAAGGCACTGGCGGACGTGATCAACGCCCGGGCCGCGCAACTGAAATAGCACCTTTCAGGCAGGAGACTGGCATGACACGCACCGTTCGGACGATGATGGCCGCCGTCGCCGTGGTGGCGGCCCTGGCGGTTCCGATGCCTGCACAACAGTCCCCCCGCGCGACCACGCTGGCCGGCCGCTCGACGGTGTACGCGCCGAATGCGGCGATCGCCACGAGCCAGCCGCTGGCCACGTCCGCAGGCCTGGCGATCCTCGAGCGCGGCGGCAACGCGATCGATGCGGCCGTGGCCGCGGCGGCCGTGCTCGCCGTCGTCGAGCCCAACATGACCAGCATGGGCGGCGACCTGTTCGCGATGGTGTGGTCGGCCGGCGACAAGAAACTGCACGGCCTGAATGCCAGCGGGCGAAGCGGATCGCTGATGACGCGCGAGGAACTGGTCAAGCGCGGCCGCACGCGCATCAGCCAGGGGATCGAGTCGATCACGGTTCCGGGCGCCTTGTCCGGCTGGGCCGAGCTGCTGAAGAAGTTCGGCACGCTGTCGCTGGCCGACGCGCTCGCGCCGGCGATCGCGATTGCCGAGAACGGGTTTCCCGTGACGCCGATCATCGCCGGCCAGTGGGCCGACGAGGTGGCGCTGCTGCGGCGAGACGAGGGCGCCCGCGCGGCCCTGCTCCTCGACGGCCAGCGCGCGCCGAAGGCGGGCGAGTGGTTCCGCAATCCCGATTTGGCGCGCACCTATCGCGACATCGCGAAGAACGGACCGGGCGAGCTGTACGGCGGCGCGCTTGGCCAGCGGATCGCCCAGTTCGTGCAGTCGAAAGGCGGGTTTCTGACGCCGGCCGATTTCGCGAACCACAAGGCGGAATGGGTCGATCCCGTGAGCGTGCCGTTCAAGGGCTATCGGTTGTGGGAACTGCCGCCCAATAGCCAGGGCATCGCGGCACTCGAAATGCTCCGGCTGGTCGAGACCTACGACCTGAAGGCGATGGGCCACAACTCGGCGCCCTATCTGCATCACCTGATCGAAGCGAAAAAGCTGGCGTACGCCGACATCGAGTACTACGTCGGCGACGCCGCGTCCATGAAGCAGCCGGTCGACCATTTCCTGACCGACGACTACATCGCCAGCCGGCGCGCGTTGTTCAACCCGGCCAAAGCCATGGCGCGCACCGATCCCGGCGACGCGCGGACGGCGAGCGACACGATCTATCTGTGCGCCGCCGACGCGCAGGGCAACATGGTGTCGCTCATCAACTCGGTCTTCGACTATTTCGGCAGCGGCATCGTCGCGCCCGGGACGGGCGTGCTGCTGCACGATCGCGGCACCGCCTTCGTGATCGAAGACGGCCGCGCCAACACCGTCGGGCCCAACAAGCGTCCTTTCCATACGATCATTCCGGCGTTCGTCACCAAAACGACGCGCGGCAGCGGCGTGTTGCGGGATGCGACCGGCGACGAGCCGTACCTGGCGTTCGGCGTCATGGGCGGCGCCATGCAGCCGCAGGGGCACGTGCAGGTCCTGCTCGACCTCCTCGTGTTCGGGATGGATCTGCAGCAGGCGACCGACGCGCCGCGGTTCCGTCACATGAGCGGCAGCCGCGTCGCGCTCGAGACGCCCATCGGCGACCCGACCCGCGCGGCCCTCGCCGCGATGGGCCACGAGATCATCGACGAGCGCAACATCGCCTTCGGCGGCGCGCAGTTGATCATGAAACTGCCGCGCGGCTGGGCCGCGGCGTCGGATCCGCGGAAAGACGGCATGGCGGCCGGCCGATAGCAGTTGCGCGCGTTGGCCCGCCGCAGGCGCCTGATCCGGAACACGCTTGCCCCCGCAGCCTGAGCAACGCTCGCCGTCGCTGGCCCCCTGGCTGACGCTGGCCGGCGTCGTCACGCTCGTCGTGTGGTGGCTCTGGCCCGCGCGCGGTACGCCGGACGTCGATATCTGGCTGGGCTGGATGAACGCCCTCCTCACGCACGGTCCGGTGCATGGCTACGCCACGACCGGTACCGATTACCCTCCCGGCAGCCTGGTGACGTTGTGGCTCGTTGGCCACTTCGCCAGCGCCGGTGGCGTCGATCACCACCTCGCGCTCAAGTTCCTGGTACTCGCGTGTCTGGTCGCGACCACGGCCATCCTGGCGGTCGCCACCCGGCGCGTGCTCATCGCCCTGTTCGGATTCCTGGCGTGCGCGCTGAGTGCGCTGGGGCTCATGTACTTCGACATCCTGTTTGCGCCGTTCATCCTCGGCGCGGTCTGGGCGGCGCGATCGCGCCAGCTCACGCTGATGCTGGTGCTTCTCGTGATGGGCTGTCTGATGAAATGGCAGCCGGTCTTCATCCTGCCCTTCGCGGTCATCTACGCGATTCGACAGCGCGACGTGATGCCGCGGCTCGACTGGAACCGGTCGATCCGCTGGGCCGTTGCGATCAGCGTCATCCTGCTCGCGGGTATCGCCATCGTCTGGGGCTGGCCGGTCATCGACTCGTTCTACAAGGCGAGCCGGCACAACACCAAGAGCAGTTTTGGCGCGAACCCGCTGTGGGTGCTCACATGGTGGCAGCAGCGAGGAACGGCGGAGCGCATATCCGCCGACGGCATTGTGTCGATCGTGTACGCCGGACGGCCGATGCTGCGCGCGCTGACGCTGCTCACGATCATTGGATTCTGGGCGGCCCTTCGCGCGTACTGGAAGAGCCGTGACGGATCCGTGGAGGCCTGGCTCCGCTATTCGCTGGTCGGGTATCTCGTGTATTTCCTGGTGTCGGCCGGCGTTCACGAGAACCACCTGTTCCTCGCCGGCCTGCTCGCGATCGCGCTCGCGTGGCAGCACCGCCGCTGGTGGTGGGTCGCGGCCACCATCGCCGTCGCCGCCAACCTCAACTTGATCGCGTTCTACGGATGGTCCGGATTCATCGTCCGCCAGAAGTTCGCCGGCCTCGACCTGACGGTGTGGCTCGCGATCGCGATTTCCGCAACGCTCGCGACAATCTCGGTCGTCCTGGTGCGGCGTCGAGATGCTCCGAGCGTCGAACCACATGGAGCCCCGGGTTTTTAGACCCGGGGTCTGAAGACCCCGGGCTCCAGCGGAGGCGGCTTACTTCTGACTTTTCAGCACGGCCTCGATCGAGTCCTGCGCAAGCGGATGATAGCCGGCGCGCGCGCTCGCGAAGGTCTTCCGGGCCAGAGCGAGGCCGTCCGGCGTGGCCGCCAGGTCGCGATAGAGCGGCAGGATCAGCTTGCGGCGGCCGATGCGCGTCATGTAATCCGTCATCGCCGGATAGGCCGTCGTGTAGTGATTGGCAATCGCGAGCCGGAACCACACGTGGGCGATTTCCGCGTTCCTCGATCCGGTGAGACCGAACCGCTTGTCGAGGGCGGTCAGGGCCGCCGCGTCCACCTTGCGCGGCAGCGAGTCGATGAAGTGGATCCATTCCTGCGTGGACCAGGTCGCGGCCGTCGTGGCCAGCGCGTCAATCGAGCCGCCCGATCGCCAGGCTGAAGCGGCGCGTTCGACCTGCCCGAACGCGTCCGATCGCGGCAGTTCGGCAAAGGCCGGCACCGTCTCCGTATGCAGCCATTCCTGCACCTGTTCGTCGGTCACCACCGGGCTTTCGCGCATCATGGGCTTGAGCGCCTCGATGAACTGCGCGGTCGTGACACTCTGGAACTTGTGGTCCTCGAACCACTTGCGGAGAAACGAATCGAACCGCTCGCGTCCGAACTTGGCCTCGAGAAATGACAGGAAGAGCGCGCCCTGCTCGTACGGCACCGACGAGTAGGCGTCGTCGGGATCGCGGCCGGTGAGGTCGGGCAAGAGCGTCCGATCGCGCGCCACGTTTGTTGTCGCGCCTGCTGCCGCAGGCCCGGGGATGGTCTTGCGGCTGTCCTCCAGGTCCTTGACGCCAATCATCGCTTCCATGCTCGCGCGCGGCTTGCCGTACACGGCCTCGACAATCCGGCGTTCGATGTAGGTGGTGAAACCTTCGTTCAGCCAGAAGTCCGCCCAGGTCGCGTTGGTCGCGAGATTGCCGGACCACGAGTGCGCCAGTTCGTGGGCGACGAGCGAGACCAGTGACTTGTCGCCGGCGATAACGGTGGGCGTCGCGAACGTCAGGCGCGGGTTTTCCATCCCGCCGAACGGGAACGACGGCGGCAGCACCAGCAGGTCGTACCGGCCCCACTGGTACTTGCCGTACATCTGCTCGGTCGCCTGCATCATCTTGTCCGTGTCTTCGAACTCCTTCGCCGCGGCCTCGACGACGGACGGCTCGGCCCAGACGCCGGTGCGTTCGGTCATCGCCTTGAATTTCAGATCGCCCACGGCGAGCGCGATGAGGTACGACGGAATCGGCAGCGGCATGTGAAAGCCGTACGTGCCGCGGCCCTCGCCTGGCGCCACGGCCATTTCGGCCGCCATCACCGCGACGAGTTCCGGCGGGGTGTGAATCGTGGCGTCGTACCGGATGCGAACGCCAGGCAGGTCCTGCAGCGGGATGAACGAGCGGGCCTGAATCGCCTGGGCCTGCGTGAACAGAAACGGGTGGACGCGGCCGGCCGTCTGCGCCGGCTCGAGCCACTGCAGGCCCTTGGCGCCGGGCGACGTCGTGTAGGCGATGCGGACGCAATTCGTGCCGGGCGGCATCGCGATGTGCAGCGCGCTGCCGAAGGCCGGCGTCGCCGGGTCAAGCGTGAACGGCGATGCCGCCCACCCCTGGGCGTCCGTGCCGACTTCGGCGCGGGTGATGCGGAGGTCGCGTGTGTCGAGGACGACCTCCGTCGCCGCCGGATCGAGCCGGTCGAACGTGAGCGTGGCGGTGCCCGACAGCGTCCGCGTCGCGAAATCCGGCGTCAGGTCGAGCAACAGATGCGTCGTCACGAACGCGGACACGTTGGCGTAAGACGCGGGATCGGGCGGAATCGGCGCCGGTTTCGTGCCGCCGCCGCCGCAGCCGGACGCAAAGAGCGCCGCCGTCAGCGTGAGACGCATCGGTCGAGTGATCATGATTGTTCTCATATTACATAACGCTCGCCGCCGTTCGCACGACCGGCAAAACGATCGGGCGCGAAGGGGGTGAGATCGAAGCGCGGATCGCGGCCGGCGATGACGTCGGCGAGAATCCGGCCCGCGGCCGGCGCGTGCTGAAAGCCGTGCCCGCTGAATCCCGCGATGAGATGAAAGCCCTGACGATCGGGGACCGCGCCGATGAACGGGTTCGCGTCGGGCGTCACCTCGTACAGTCCGGCCCAGCTGTGCGTGATGGCGGCCTCGCGCAACGCAGGGAGCCGGCGCACCGCGACCTCAATCACGCGGGGCAGAAAGTCCCACTGAACCGTGGTGTCGAACGTCGGCGATTCGTCCGGGTCGCCCATGCCGAACAGCACGCCGGCCCCTTCGCGATGGAAATAGAAGGTCGATTCGAAGTCGATCACCATGATCTTCGTCGGCGGCACGCCCGCCGCCGGCGCCTGGGCGATGAAGATGTGGCGGCGGTACGGTTCAACCGGCACGTCGACGCCGGCCATCCGGCCAATCGCCCGCGCGTGCGGACCCGCCGCGTTCACGACGGCCGGCGTGGCAATTGTGCCGCGGGAGGTCCTCACGCCGACCACGCGGTCGCCTTCGCAGTCGATGCCGATCGCTTCCGTATCGCGCGCCACCACGGCACCGGCCTGCTCGGCAGCCTTCGCGAATCCGACTGTGACGCCGTTCGGATCGGCAATGCCGTCACGCTGGCAGAACGTCGCCGCCACGATGCCGTCCACGTCGATGCCCGGAGCGCGCGCGGCGGCCTCGGCCGGGCTCAGCCATTCCACCGCCACGCCGAGTCGTCGCTGCACCTCCACGTTCCGGCGGAAGGTCTGCTCGCTCTGCGCGGACGACAGCAGGAAGAGATAGCCGTCCTGGTGCAGATCGGCCCGATGGCCGACTTCGTCCTGAAACCGCTCGAACAGACGGATCGATTCGATCGACAACCGGATGTTGGCCTCGTGCGAGAACTGGTGCCTGACGCCGCCGGCGTTCCGGCCGGTCGATCCCGTGCCCAGCAGCGACTCGCGTTCGATCAGCACCACGTCCGTGATCCCGAGCCGTGACAGATGAAACGCCACGCTGGCGCCCATGCAGCCGCCGCCGATGATGACGACATCGGCGGTACGCGGAAGGTCTCGCATTTACCCGATCACCGTCTATCTGCGCGCCAGTGACCGCTCGAGCACCGGCAAGATCGCCTCGGCCATCCGCCGGTAGCCGTCAATGTCCGGGTGCAGGCCGTCGGGCGATCCGGCCAGCCGATCCGGATCGTTCGGGTCGGCCGCGGCCTGTCGCGTGTCCACGACCCATACGCCGGGTACGAGGGCCGCCGTCTCGATGATCCAGCTGTTGATCGCATGCATCCGGGCGTTCTGGTCGGCGCTCGCCGTGTTGTACGGGACGATCGTTCCCGCGACGACGGCAATGTCGTTGGCGCGCGCGCGGGTGTACATGGCGTCGAGTTGCGCGGTGACATGACCGGCACTCAGACCCTGATACACGTCGTTGACGCCCGCGATGATGACGACGGCGAGCGGTTCGTGGGCGAGGACGTCACGGTTGAACCGGCCCGCGATCTCGTCGCTGCGCTCGCCATTGACGCCGCAGTTGAGCACGCGCCAGTCCGGGTGCTGCTGCCGCAGCCAGTAGGCAAACTGGCTGCGTTCATCACCGGCGCCGTCAGGCGGAGCCTCGACGGGCGACTTGAACTGCGGCGTCCCGGCCGTGGTCGAGTCGCCGAGACAGACGATCATCGAACCGGCGCGCCCACCTTGCCGCCGACGGCTTCGACGCCGCGCATGACCCGCAGGATGTTGCGGCCGGCAATCTTCCGGATGTCGTCATCCGTATAGCCGCGCCGGAGCAGCTCGGCCATCAGCGCCGGATACGTCGACACATCCTCGAGCCCCTGCACGACCGACGTGATGCCGTCGAAGTCGCCGCCGAGCCCGACGTGATCGATGCCCGCAACCTTCTTGATGTGGTCGATGTGGTCGGCCACCTGTGAGAGCGTCGCGCGCGGCAGGGGATGGGCGGCGTGCCAGGCGTCGAGTCCCGCGGTGACGGTCGCCGGAGTGCTGCCGGGCACCGCCTGCAGCCGCGTCCGTTCAGCCGTCTCCCGACTGCTGTAGTCGGCGACGACCTGGGAAATGAACGACGGCACGAACGTCACCATGACGATGCCGCCGTTCTTCGGCATCTGCTTCAGCACGTCATCCGGCACGTTGCGCGGCACGTCGGCCAGCGCGCGGGCGGACGAGTGCGAAAAAATGACGGGCGCCGTCGTGACGCGCAGCACATCGTTCATCGTCGCCGGCGAGACGTGGCTGCAATCGACCATCATGCCGAGCCGGTTCATTTCGTGGATCACGTCCTCGCCCAACGGCGACAGGCCGTCGAGCTTTGGCGTATCGGTCGCCGAATCGGCCCACGGCACGTTCAGGCTGTGCGTCAGCGTCATGTAGCGGGCGCCCAGGCGGTACATCATCCGCAGCGTCGCCAGGGACGAGTTGATGGCGTGGCCGCCCTCCATCCCGATGAGCGACGCGATCTTGCCCGCCTTCTGGGCGCTCTCGATGTCGGCGGCCGACAGGGCCAGCTGCAGCTTGTCCGGGTAACGCGCCACCATGCGGTGCACGATGTCGATTTGCTCGAGCGCGGTGGTGACGGTCGCGGCCGGGTCGGTGCCTGGCGCGGGGGAGGGCACATACACGGACCAGAACTGGCCGCCGACGCCGCCGCCGGCCAGCCGCGCGAAGTCCGTCATGATGGTCGGCTGCGGTTTCCGCATGTCGAGCACGTTGAGATCCATGCCCGCTTTCTGTCGAATCTCCCACGGGTAGTCATTGTGGCCGTCGATGACCGGAACCTCGCGCAGCAGGCGCCGGGCGCGATCGAGCATCGGGTCGGCCTGCGGCGCCAGGGCCGCCGCGAGGGGCGCGGCCAGGGACAGGAGCGAGAGCACGACGAAGGCTCTGGACATGACGGGATTATAGCGACCGCGCGCGGCGCTATACTTTGCGGGCTGTGACCGACGTCAAGTTCACGCCGCGCGAACCGAAATCACCACTGGGGGAGTTGCTGGTGGCCAGCGGCTCCGTGACGCGCGATCAACTCGATCACGCGCTGGCACGACAGAAGACCCAGAAGATGCCGATCGGCCAGCTCCTGGTCAAACTCGGCTACCTCACGGACGATGCGATGCGGCTGGCGCTCTCGAGCCAGCTCGGCGTGCCGTTCATCGATCTCGACAAGGTCGTGATCGATCGAAGCCTCTCGCGCGCCGTCAATCGTACGTTCGCCCGGCGTCATCTGCTGCTGCCGGTGGCGCAGGCCGGCCGCACGCTGACGATCGCCATGGACGATCCGACGAAGGCGGCCGTCGTCGACGACATCGCGCGCCTGACGGGCCAGTCCATCACCGTGGTTACCTCGTCGAGCCGCGGCATCCAGCGGGCTCTGCGGCGGCTGTATGACGACGAGGAGGGCGAGGACACAGGACTCATCCTGGCCGAGAACACGACGGAGTCCGCCACTCCTGTGCAACTCGACGAGCAGACGACGCGGCGGGCCGATGAGTTGTTTCAGCATGTTCTGGGCCGGGCGATCGAGATGCGTTGCAGCGACATCCATCTCGAGATGCTGCCCGGCGGCCTCCACATACGGTTCCGGATCGACGGTGTGCTGCGGCCGACCGAGTTCGGACTGTCCCAGCAGGCGCTCGACAAGAGCGCCCGCGAGATCATCTCGCGCATCAAGATCCTCAGCCAGCTCGACATCTCCGAGCGGCGGCGGCCGCAGGACGGCAGCTTTCAGGTGTCGGTCGATCGCAAAGGGGCCAAGTCGCGCGTCGACCTGCGCGTGTCGGCGATTCCGTCATTCTCCGGGGAAAGCGTCGTCATCCGTATTCTCGACCGGAGCCGGGCGCCCAAGGGACTGGACTCGCTTTCCCTCGAAGGCTTGATGAGCGACCGCATCCGCCAGGCCCTCTCGCGCACGACCGGAATCTTCCTGGTGACGGGACCGACGGGATCCGGCAAGTCGACCACGCTCTATGCGTGCCTGATGCACCTGAACCGGTCGGAGATTCGGATTCTGACGGCCGAAGATCCGGTTGAATATGTCTACGCCGAACTCAGCCAGTCCGAGGTCAACGTCGAAATCGGCAATACGTTCGCCGCGTTTCTCCGCGCGTTCCTGCGGCACGACCCGGAAGTCATCATGGTCGGCGAGATCCGCGACCAGGAAACGGCGGACATGGCGTTTCGCGCCGCGCAGACGGGACACCTGCTGCTGAGCACGCTGCATACGAACACGGCCATCGAGGCCTTGCCGCGCCTGATGGATCTGGGTGTGGATCCGTCGCTCATCGCCTCGTCGCTGGTCGGCGTCATGTCGCAGCGGCTGGCGCGGGAAGTCTGCCCGCAGTGCAGGAAGCCCGACGCCCCAGCCGTGGAACTCCTCCGGGAGTTTTTCGGCAGGGTCAAACCCGCCTTCCCTCTCGTCAAGGGCGCGGGCTGCGAGGAGTGCAATTACATCGGCTATCGCGGTCGGGCGCTGGTCGCGGATCTGTGGGTGCCCGATTCGCACGACCATCTGTTGATCATGCGGAAAGCGCCGTTCGCCGATGTGAAGAAGAGCGCCGAACGCACGACGATCTCCATGGCATCGGACGCGCACGATCGGTTGAAGGAGGGCAAGACGACGCTTGAGGAACTGGCGCGCGTGCTGCCGTACTCGGTCATTGTCGAGCATCGCGAGCGCATCATCGCCATGGCGGCCAGATAGGCATGGTGACGCTCTCTCTCGACTGGCACGGCGATTTGAAGTTCGCCAACAGCGACGGCAGTCCCACGATGGTGCTGCACAGCTCCACGCCGGGCGTCGCCTCTCCGCCGCAGGCGCTCGCGTACGGCGTCATGGCCTGCATGGGGATGGACGTCGTCCATGTCATTCAGAAGCACCGGCTGCACCTCAAGGCCATGACCGTCGTGTTTCTCGGCGAGCGCGCCCACGAGAACCCGCGGCGGTTCGTCTCGATGGAAATCGAGTTTCACATCACCGGGGCGATCGATCCCCACGTCGTCGAGCGGGCGATCGATTTATCGAGGCAAAAATACTGCTCGGTCTGGAACACGATTCGCCCGGACGTCGAGCTGAAGACGTCGTTCACCATCAAGTAAGAGGCCGGGGCTCATTTCCCGTCGGATGCAGCGGAAATGAGCCCCGGCCTCGTGAGACCGCGTCGTGCCTACATCGACTGGCTGCGCGGCATCGCCGTGCTGTGCATGATCGAATGGCACGTCGTCGACGCGTGGACGTCGGCGCCCGCGCGCGCGAGCGCGGTCTGGCCCGCGGCGGGGTGGATTGGCGGGTGGGCGGCGCCGCTATTTCTGTTTCTGGCCGGTGTCGCCGTGCCATTCGCGATCGCGGGCCACGCGGCCCGAGGCAAAAGCGAGGGGAGGGCGACGTGGCTGGTCGCCCTGCGCGGCTGGGAAGTCTTCGGGATTGCCCATCTGTTCCGCCTGCAGTCGTTCCTGTTCAATCTCAACGCGCCGCTCGCGAGCCTGTTTGCGGCGGACATCCTCAACATCCTCGGCCTCGGGCTCGCCATCACGGCCTGGCTGACCGGCCGCGCGCGCCGTGGAGGCCTCGCTGGACGGATCGCATGGCTGCTCGTGCCGGCGATTGTGGTCATGGCGCTGACGCCGATGGCCGCGTCGTGGCAGTGGCCCGCATCGCTGCCGTCGTGGCTCGAGTCGTACATCCGGCCGAACGGGCTGGGCCTGTTTCGGTTGTTCCCATCGGTGGCGTTCGTCCCGCTCGGCGCGTTCATCGGCCTTGTGCTGGCCGGCGCGCGTGACGAGCGGGTGCATCTCCGCCTCGCCATCGTCGGCGGCGCGAGCGCGGTCGCCGGCTACGTCCTGGGCGAACTGAGAATCGCGGCGTGGATGCCCTGGACCAGCGTCTGGGCGTGGCCGATCTGGCAATTCGGCGTCATGACCTTTGCGCTGTGGGCGTCATGGGCGGTGATGAAGGCGTGGACGTCACCGGCGGCCGACCGCGTCTGGTCGCCGATCCTCGTGCTGGGCCGGACGTCCCTGTTTGTCTACTGGGTGCACGTGGAACTGGCGTACGGCGTCTGGAGCCTGCCGTTGCACGGCGCGCTGCCGCTCGCCGTGTCCGTGCTCGGCGTCGCCGGAATGGTCGTGCTGATGTATTACGCGGCAGGATGGTGGAACCGTGCCGCCGGCCGGCCTTGGATACCGGCGGAACTAACAACTCGGCAACTAACAACTAACAAGTGACGACGACGATCAACCGTGAAGCAGCTAAGGAGTGAGGCCTTGTTGGGGTTTACCCAACCCAGACGCTCCACTCCTTTACTGCTTCACGGTTTGTTCCGATCTACTTGACCACATCATTCCAGTTCAATATCGAGTTGAACACCATGTTGAACTCGCCGTGGTTCTGCCAGCGGTAGATCGGGTTGCTCGAGAACATCACCACGTGGCCCTTGCCGCGGGAGGCTTCGGGGATGTCCATCACGAACGCGCGGCCGCGCAGCGCGTCGGCCCCTTCGCCGAGGCCGCTGAGGACTGAGGCGTCGCCGCCGACGAAGCGCGCGGCCACCTTGTCCTGGTCCGCGAGGCCGTAGCGGAACACCTGCTGGCCCTGGCCGAACTTCACCGGGATGATCGTCTCGGCATAGCCGTAGAACATCGGGCTGTTCGTCTTGACGATCTCGGCCTGCACCAGCGGCTTCTGCGCGTTGAAGCCCGTGACGGGTTCCAGATCAATCGATCGCGCGAACCCGAACTCAATCGGGAATCGCACGGCCGCGAGCGTCGTGATGAGCGTGCCGCCGGACTCGAGGAACTTCTCGAACGCGTCCACGCCGGCCTGGCCGAACCCGCCGCTCATGTCGGCCGTTTCGCCGTACATGCCCAGGAACTTGTACTTGTCGCTCTTCTGGTACGGCTGCGGCCGCGCGGCCGGCTGCGCCATCACGGACGCGCGATTGATGTTCTGGGCCGCCATCAGGATGACGTCGTAGTCCGCCTTCAGATTGCCCTTGGCGATGCGCTCCTTGAAGATCAGATCGAACGGAATGCCGAACTGATCGAAGGCGTGCCGGTACCAGCCGAGTTCCTGCGTGCCGCCCCAGTTCGAGTAGATGGCCACGCGCGGCAGGTCGCCGTCGTGCGTCGCCACCGTCGGAAGCGCGGAGAGCGAGGCCGCCGTCAGGCCGAGTGAATCCGCCGTGGTCCTGGCCGCCTGCAGATCCGCGGCGGACCCGGTGACGATGAACGAGCCGGCGGGGAACTCGATGCCCTCAGCCGTGAACGCCTTCTCGGCGATCTTCATCGTGGCGCCCTTCAGCTTGTAGCGGAAGGTAATCATGTTGTTCGAGCCGAAGTGCGCGATCGCCATGCCGGCCGATCCGGTGCCGATGATCTTGCCCTTCAGCAAATCCGATTTCACCAGCGTCGTCTGTGCGTCGAGGATCGCCTTGTCGCCGATTTCCTTGACGTCCACGTTGAACGCATGGCCCATCGTCCAGCCGCTGTCGTCGTACGTGTTCATGTTCGGATCGGGATAGTTCTGGCGCTCGAGCAGGTTCTTGGCCAGGCGCCAGTACGGCTGCCCGCCCTTGATCACGTATGAGCCGGCGCCGTACGTCGCGTCGCCAATCTTGACCTCGGTGTTCGCCGTGCCGACCTCAATGCCCTGCAGACGGAGAATGCGGACGAGTTCAGCCGGTCTCGTCATGTCGCGCTGGGCCGGAATCACGTAGGCATACGGCGCCTGGTTCAGGCCCTGTGCGATCGAGTTGCGGGTCTTGATGTAGAAGTTCTCGACCACCAGGTTGGGGAACATCGACGTGAGCTGCAGCGACGACAGCACGCCCGTCTGCATGTAGTTCGTGTTCACGCGGCGCGTGAAATTCGCCTGCGCGCCCGGAGGAATCGCGATGCCGCGGTACCACTCGCGGTCCTGCCCGCCGCCACGGCCCGTGCCGTTGCTCCCGCGACCGCCGCCACCGGCGCGCCCTGCCGCCGGCGGCGCTAACGCGCGGCCCTGGCCCGGCGCCGCTGCTCCACCCGCGCCTAGTCCCGCTGCACCAGCGCCTCCCGCGCCACGGCCGCCAACTGCGGCCCCGGCCCCCGCCGCTCCGGCGCCAGCCCCGGCCGCGCCGCCACCAGCGCCCCCGCGACCGCCACCGGCGCCGCGTCCACCGGCGGCGCCAGGTGCCGCGTTCGTCGTCGCGCCACCCGATGGATTCGGGATGTTGTCGTTACCCGACGTCGTCTCGTACATCTTCATCATGCCGTTGTGGTTGTAGGCGACCGATCCGAGATAACCCGGCGACCAGCCATCCATGAACGCATGCGTGTAGACGCCCGGCATGCCCCACTTCGTCATCTGGGCCATTTCCCAGTTGGCGAAGAACGGCAATTCCGCGAACAGGATCGGATCGAGATTCGGATTCTGGGGCGGCCCGCCGCTGTAGGTGTACATCAGCGGCTGTGCCTCGTGCAGGTCGTGCATGATCGGCGGATGCGCCGTGTAATACCAGTTCGTGATCGCGCGCATCGACACCTGCGACAGGTTGATGTCGCGGTTGTTGTCGTGGAAGACGTACTTGCCCCAGTACGGCAGCGCGCCGATGCCACCCCCGCGCCCGCCTCCACCAGCTGGCGCGCCTTGGCCCGCCGTAGCCCCGCCAGGGGCAGAGGCGGCCGCCGCCGGAGTCTGTGTCTGTTCCTGGCCGCGGTAATACCAATCGACGTTGCGATCCCGGCCGTCGGCGTCCGCGACCGGCGTCACGGACACGAACACGTTGTCGCGAATCTGTGAAATGAAGGGCGACGTCTCGGTCGCAAGCCGGTAGACCAGCTCCATCAGCATTTCCGATGGCCCGGTCTCGCCGCTGTGCAGCCCGCCCATCAGGTGATAGTGCGGCTTCGTCGCCGCGATCAGCTGCTTGACCTGGATGTCCGGCAGCCCGCGCGGGTCGGCCAGCTTCGCCAGGTTGTCGCGATTGGTCTGCAGGTTCTTGATGTTCGCTTCCGACGACACCCAGACGACGACGAGCTCGCGATCTTCGTCGGAGCGGCCGATGGTCTCGACCTTGACGCGCGGCGTCGCCGCGGCGAGCGCCTTATAGAACTTGATGATGTCCGCGTAGTAGGTCAGTTTGCTCGGCGCCCCGACGTGGTAGCCCAGCACGTCCTTGGGGCTCGGGATGCCGTTGACCTTGGGCAAGTGATCGACCAGCGGACTGCCGTAGCGGGGCTCGGCGGTCCACATTTGGTAGGACTTGGCGAAATCCTCGTCCTGAACCTGCTTGGGATCGCGGGTTTCGGTGACCCAGGTCTGGGCCGGAAGCACGGTACCGGCGAACAGAACCAGGAGCAGGCCGAGGGCCAGGGTCCAGAGACGCCGGCTCGGGGTGGCGGACGAGGTCATTGCATTAACTCCTTGAGAGACTGTAGGTTAGTGACAGGCCAGTCGGGCTCGCTTGAGATTAGGTCGCGCTGGCACATAGAATCCCCGACACCCGATACGCCTGAGAGGGCTGCCGGTCAAGAAAGGTCTCTGACTGCCTATGATCAGTGTCGCCGCGCTTCGAATGCAGCAATTTGGCGTGCAATTCTATCAGGCTTCTCTGACCGCCAAGGACATCGACAAGCTCGTCCGCTTCGAAGTGCTGAACTACGGAGATCAGGCGACGGACCGGGCGTGCGCGGGCGGGCGCAGCAGTCGAAAGTCCGGTGGGACTTGCTCGAACGGCGCATCGCGTCGAGCGAGAAGGCGTACCAGCGTCAGATCATCCGCAAGAAGATCGACGAGCTCGTGCAGTACTTCGAGCAGTGCCGCATCGCGCGCGACCTGCCGTCGATTGCCGGCGCCGTCATCATTTCGTGCGACGAGCCGCTCAAGTTCGAAGCGGTGTCCGGCGAGCCGTCGCTCGGCATCCTGAAAGTACCCGAGCGCGAAGGCATTCTGCGCGCGATCGACGGCCAGCATCGCCTGCTCGCGCTGCACGCGGCGATGGAACAGTTCGAGGGCGAGAACTTCACCGTGCCGGCCGTGATCTTCGACCGGCTGCCCGAAGATCACGTCGTCCAGATGTTCGTGACGATCAACGCCAAGCACACGCGCTTGAATGCGTCGCATCTCGTGTCGCTCTCGGGCCGTCAGCTCTATCGCGACGAAAACCTCGCCGCGGCGCACGACGTCGTGCGCGCGCTCAGCGAGCGCGAGGATTCGCCGCTCTACGGCGAGATCAAGCTGCTGGGCGTCGGGCACGGGCGCGTGGCGCAGGCGCCATTGGCGCAGGAACTGAAGAAGCTCTTCTCGAGCGAAGCGTTCGGACCGGGCCGCAAGGGCGATGAGTTCCGCGAGGAAGCCAAGAAGTTCTTCGTCAACTATTTCCGCCAGGTCGCGGTCGTGTTCGGCGCGGCCTGGAATGGCCGGAAGTACAGCATCAAGTCGGCGGCGGCGCTGCGCGCGTTCATCCGCGTCGCGCCGGAAATCGTCAAGCGCCTCGACCAGCAGCACCAGGATCGGTCGGACTTCCGCGCCATCGGCCGCGTGATCGCGCCCTGGGGCCGCCGGATCGGCGATCTCCGGTTCGAGACCGACGGCGCCTGGAAGCGGACGGGATCGACGGTGGATCTGTTGGCCAAAGAGCTGAAGCTGGCGCTGCAATACCCTGAAGGGGCAATGGTCTAACCGGCGGCGGAGCCGCCGGAGGTCACAGGTCACAGGTCACAGGTGAGGAACGACCTGACGCTGGCCAACTTTTCAATTAGCTTTGCGAGTGAGCCGTGCGAACGAGCCGCGTGAGCGGAGCGGGGCCTCGGGGTCCCCGCGAGCGAACGCGTCGGGGGGGGGCGGCGGGGGCGAAGCCCCCCCGCTTGGGTATCGACACGGGGGGTACGTTTACTGACTTCGTCCGCCTCGACCACCGCGGGCTCGTCGTTCACAAACTCCGCACGACCCCGGACGATCAATCACGCGCGATTCTCGAAGGCATTCAGGCGCTGTCCGACGGCGCCGCCAGCGACATCGTGCACGGCTCGACCGTCGCGACGAACGCCGTGCTCGAGCGCAAGGGCGCGCGCGTGGCGCTGGTGGCGACGGCGGGATTCGAGGACGTCGTCCGCATCGGCCGCCAGACGCGATCTGAGCTGTACAACTTCTTCGTGCCGTTGCCGCGGCCGCTCGTCGATCCCGAACTGACCTTTGGTCTCGCGGAACGGCTCGACGCGTCGGGTGACGTGCTCGTTCCGATTGACGCTGCGGACGTCGCCGCCCTGCGGGCGCGGCTCAAAGCCTCGGGCGCGGACGTCGTCGCCCTGTGTTTTCTGCACTCCTACGTGAATCCTGCGCATGAGCGGGTCCTGGCCGAGCAACTGCGCGCCGACGGCTGGCTCGTGTCCGCCTCATCCGAGGTGCTCGCCGAATACCGTGAGTTCGAGCGCTGGAGCACGACGGTCGTCAATGCCTACGTGGCGCCGCTGATCGATCGCTATCTGGGCCGGCTCGAGGATGCGCTCGGGGCGCGTCCCGCTCGGCAAGGCTCCCGCGGGACGCGTCTCGCCGAAGCCGCGCCAGCGGCGAAGGCGGACCGTCTCTCCATCATGCAGTCCAACGGCGGCTCGATCTCGTCGTCGCTCGCACGGGCGGAAGCTGTGCGCACCGTGCTGTCCGGTCCGGCGGCCGGGGTCGTCGGCGCGCAGCAGGTGGCGGACGCCGCGGGATTTCCGCGCACGATCTCGTTCGACATGGGCGGCACGTCCACGGATGTCAGCCTGATCGACGGGCGGATCGCGACGTCGACGGACTCGACCATCGGCGACTTTCCCGTGCGGCTTCCGGTCATCGACATTCATACGGTCGGAGCCGGCGGTGGCTCGATCGCATTCGTCGACAGCGGCGGCGCGCTGCGCGTTGGCCCGAGGTCCGCCGGCAGCATGCCAGGACCGGCCTGTTACGGCGTCGGCACGGACTTGACGGTGACGGACGCGAATCTCCTGCTCGGTCGTCTCGATCCTGATTTCTTTTTGGGCGGCCGCATGTCGATCGACGTCGCGCGCGCGACGGCCGCGGCGGCCGAACTGGCCCGGCCGCTGAAATTAGGCGTTCCGGAACTCGCCGAAGGCGTCGTGCGCGTGGCCAACGCCAACATGGAGCGCGCGATTCGGGTCGTGTCGGTCGAACGCGGCCACGATCCCCGCCAGTTCGCCCTCGTCGCGTTCGGCGGCGCCGGCGGCATGCACGCGTGCGAGATCGCCCGCAAGCTCGACATCTCGCGCGTGCTCGTGCCGCGCCACGCCGGCGTGCTCTCGGCGCTCGGGATGCTCCTGGCGGACGTCACCCGCGATTATTCGGCGACCGTCCTGCGACCGAGCGCAGACCTGACCCGCGCGGCACTCGCCGCCTACTTCGCTCCGCTGCGCCGCCGGGCGCTCGCCGATCTCGGCCGCGAGGGCTTTCGTGGCTCGCGCGTCATCGTCGAGCAGCAGCTCGACGTGCGATACATCGGCCAGTCCTTCGAGATCACGCTGCCGCTTGCGCCGGGCTATCGCGACGAATTCGACCGGCGGCACGGCCGGCTGTACGGCTACTCGAATCCGGCCCGCGCGGTGGAAGTCGTGGCGGTTCGCGTTCGTGCGGTGGGCGTGACCGAAAAACCGGCGCTCCCGTTCACCCGGCCGGCCCGGGCGAGCAGGCCGAAGCCCGCGGCCCTCCGCTCGGGACGCTTTGACGGCCGCACGCACAGAGTCGCGTTCTACCGGTGGCCCGATCTCCGGCCAGGCCATACAGCCTTGGGTCCGGCGGTGATTACGGGAGCCGAGGCGACCGCCGTGGTGCCGCCCGGTTTCCGGTTCAACGTGGACGGCTTCGAGAACATCGTCGTGAAGGCAGGCCGGGCATGAACCCGATCGAGTTCGAAGTCTTCAAGAACCTGTTTCTCTCCATCGCGGAAGAGATGGGTGTCACGCTCTGCCGGACCGGGTTTTCGCCCAACATCAAGGAGCGGCTCGATTACTCCTGTGCCGTCTACGACGCGGACGGCCAGACGATCGCCCAGGGCGACCACATGCCGGTGCATCTTGGCGCGATGCCGCTGTCGGTGCGCGCGGCCATTGACGCGGGTCCGATGCTGGCGGGCGACATCGTGATGCTGAACGATCCGTTTCACGGCGGCACGCACTTGCCGGACATCACGCTGGTCTCGCCGGTGTGGTTGCCTCGCGATCGCAAGCCGACATTCTTCGTCGCCAATCGCGCCCATCATTCGGATGTTGGCGGGATGAGTCCGGGATCGATGCCCGTCGCGCGCGAGATTTATCAGGAGGGATTGATCCTCCCGCCTGTGAAGCTGGCCAGCCGCGGGCACATCAATCCGGACATCATGGCGATCCTGCTGGCCAACGTGCGCACGCCGGACGAGCGCGAGGGCGACATCACGGCGCAAATCGCCGCCAACCGCGTGGCCGACGCGCGCTTGCGCGACACGGTCGCGCGCTATGGACGCCGTCGGACATTGTCATATGCATCGGCGCTGCAGGATTACACCGAGCGTGTCCTGCGTGCGGCGATCCGCACGATACCCGCGGGCCAATACGCGTTCGAGGACGCGCTCGATGACGACGGATTCAGCGACCGGCCGGTCCGGATCCGCGCGGCCGTGACGATTGCCGGCGACCACGCGACGATTGATTTCACCGGCTCGGATGCGCAGGTGCAGGGATCCGTCAACGCGAACTATGCGATGACGTTGTCGGCGTGCCTGTACGCGTTCCGCTGCCTGGTGGGCGACGACGTGCTCTACAACGCGGGCGTGTCGCGTCCGCTGACGGTGATCGCGCCACCCGGCTCGATCGTCAATGCGCAGCGGCCGGCGGCCGTCGCCGGCGGCAACGTCGAAACGTCACAGCGCATCACGGATGTCGTCCTGGGCGCGCTCAGCCAGGCGTTGCCCGATCGCCTGCCCGCCGCCAGCCAGGGGACGATGAACAACGTGACGCTCGGAGGAACAGACCCGCGCACAGGCCGGCGGTTCGCGTACTACGAGACGATGGGCGGCGGCATGGGGGCGCGGCGCGGGCTGCCGGGGATCTCCGGCGTCCACACGCACATGAGCAACACGCGCAATACGCCGGTGGAAGCGATCGAGCACTACCTGCCGGTGCGCATCCGCCAATACGCCATTCGCACGGGAAGCGGCGGCGACGGCACGTGGCGTGGCGGTGACGGACTGGTCCGCGAGTACGAAGTGCTCACCGACACCTCGGTCACGATTCTGTCCGAGCGCCGGCGCGGCCAGCCGTACGGCGCGCGCGGAGGAGAGCCGGGCCAATCGGGCCGCAATACGTTGGTGCGCGCGGCGCGTCCGGACCATGAAGAGATTCTGCCGGGGAAGATCGAGCTGCAGTTGAAGGCGGGTGATCGGTTGAAGATCGAGACGCCCGGGGGCGGGGGATTTGGGCGAACTGGATAACGGGGTAACTGAGTAACTGGATAACGGAAGGGCACTCTTGTTTCAATTCTGGCGAGACGCTGATCCCATCGCCCGTCGGGCACTCGTCGCGGCATCCATCGGGTGGATGCTCGATGCGTTCGACGTCATGCTCTATGCGCTCGTCCTGAAGGCGGTCCGCGCCGATTTGTTGCTCACGGCGGATGTCGCGGGCGGCGTGCAATCGTTGTCGTTGATCGCGTCGGCGATTGGCGGACTGGCGTTCGGGGTCATCGCCGATCGCTGGGGCCGCGCGCGTGCGCTGATGTTGAGCGTGGCGATCTATTCCGTGTTCACGGCGGCGTGCGGCTTTGCGCACAGCGCCGTGCAACTGGCGGCGTTTCGCATCGGGCTCGGGCTCGGGATGGGCGGCGAGTGGGCGAGTGGCGCCGCGCTCGTGTCCGAAACGTGGAAGGCGCGCGATCGCGGCAAGGCGCTCGGCCTGATGCAGAGCTCGTGGGCCATTGGTTACGGTCTGGCCGCGTTCGTGAACTATCTCGTCCAGGACGTGGCCGGCTACGGGTGGCGCACCGTCTTTTTCGTCGGCATCCTGCCTGGACTGTTTGCGTTGTGGGTGCGGCGCAAGGTCGAGGAGCCGGAAGTCTGGCGGGCCGCGCACGCCGAACGAACGCGGCATGCGGGAAGCGCTGGCTTCTCCATGGGCGCGGAACTGAACCGGATCGGCCGGGCCCTGTCCGCGCCGGGTCTGCGGATCACCGCCGCGGTGACGCTGATGAATGCCTGCACGATGTTCGGCTGGTGGGGCTTCAACCTGTGGGTGCCGTCGTATCTGCAGTCACCGGCGATCGGCTTGTCGACCGCCCAGATGAGCGGCTTCGTCATCGCGATGCAGACGGGGATGTGGCTGGGCTACGTCAGCTTCGGGTTCATCGCCGACGCGGTCGGGCGCAAGCGCAGTTATGTGGCATTTCTGCTCGTCGCCTCGGTCTGCGTGCTCGCGTACGCGTCCACGTCGAACCCGACGGCGCTGCTCCTGCTCGGCCCGGTCACCGCGTTTTTCGCCACCGGCTATTTCAGCGGCTTCGGTGCGGTCACGGCCGAGTTGTATCCGACGGCCGTGCGCGCGACCGCGCAGGGATTCACCTACAACATGGGCCGCATCGCCAGCGCCGCCGCGCCCTGGATCGTCGGCGGCCTGACGGAATCACACGGCTATCCGGCCGCCTTGTCCACCGCCGCCGCCGCCTACGCGCTCGCGGCGGTGTTCTGGATTTTCATACCGGAAACGGCGGGGCGAGAAATCGCCTGAAACCAAATCGGATCCGGCAAACGGGGCTTGGAGGCTGCGCTCCGGTCTCCGCGAGCGGTGGCCCGGACCTGTCGCCCGCTGATTGAGCACGGCGATCCGGCCTCCACGAAGATTGGCCGGGAAATCGCGCCTGCGTCCGTTCGGATTGCGGCCTGACGCCCTCGCGCGATTGCTAGCGCAAGTCGCGCTCGCACTCCTCACTGCCTTCGGCGCGATTTCGTCCTGCGCCGTCGGCCAATTTCGAGTCGGCCGGCTCGCGGTGCTCAACCAGCGGACGACAGCGCCAATGACAGACGGCCGGCAAGCGGGGATTGGAGGCTGCGATCCGGTCGACTCGAACTGGCCCGGGTGCGTCAGGGTGAAATCGACGCCGGAGGCAGCGAGCGATTTCGAGCGCGACTTGCGTAGGCGTCGATCCAGGCCGAATAGCAATCGCGCGAGGGCGTCAGGGCGAAATCCGAGCGCACGCAGGCGCCGATTTCCCGGGCCACGTTTGTGGAGACCGGAGCGGAGCCTCCAATCCCCGCTTGACGGGTCCGAAGGTCGCGGTGCTCAATCAGCGGGCGACAGGTCCGAACGTCGCGCAGCTACATTCTCTCGATCTTCGTCACCATTCCCATCAGGTAATGCAGCGTCACCTTGTCGCCCGCCGCCATGTTTTTCGGGACGGCTTCGTCGCCGACGCGGGCGTGGCGGAGTTCCTGCTCGGGATCTTCCGGGTCCATCCAGAACACGTCGAGCGAGACCTGGCCGTGAATCGAAATCGGCTGGATGCGCTGAATGACGGCGTTGCGGGTGCCTTTGAGCATGTTCCGAGAGCTTACCGCTTGATCGAGTAGACGTTCAGAAAATCCTGTTCGCGCAGGTACAGCTTGCCGTCCGAAATCACCGGGTGGGCCCAACTCGGATGGTTCGGCGTGGCGTTCGGGATCTTGAACGTGCTGATCAACTGATATTCCGCCGGGTTGGCGGCAATCAGGGCCATCGTGCCGTCCTCATATCGGTAATACAGGCGACCGTCGGCCGCCGTGACCGCCGCAGACCCCACGCCTGCGCCGCGCGTGCGGGGCCACAGCATTTTGCCCGTCGCCATGTCGAGCGCGAAGGGAAAGCCATTGGTCTGGCCGTGTCCGCCGTACAACACGCCGTCGATCAGCACGAACCCGCCGTGATGGTTCTGCAGCGTATTGCCGTCGAGGAAATACCGTTCGGTGGCTTTCACTTTGCCCGCACCGTCGGCAGACAGTTGCACGAGCGCGGCGCCCTGGCCATAGCTGGTGGAATCGAACACGAGATCGTCCTTGATGATCGGCGTCGAGATGTTGGCCGTTGAATTGGCGACGCGGTTATAGCCCCACAGGAACGCGCCATCGTCCGCACGGACGCCGACGAGCCCGCGGCCCATCAGCTGCACGTAGTGCTTCACGCCGCCGCCGTTCGAAATCATGATCGACGAATAGCCCGCGCCATCCCGGCCGCTCGATCCGAGCGAGGGCACGGTCGCGCGCCACACGTCCTTGCCGGTCAGTTTGTCGAGCGCGACGATGGCCGCGGCGCGGCCGCCGGGCGTCACGATGACGCGATCGCCGTCCACGAGCGGCGATTCCGAAAACATCCACGACGACATCATCTGCCCGCCGAAATCGCGCGGCATGCTCCGTCGCCAGCGTTCCTTGCCGGTCGCGGTCTCGAGACAGACGATGTCGCCGTCCGTGTCGATCGCGTAGAGCAGCGCGCCGTCAATCGTGGGTGTCCCGCGCGGACCGCCGTAATCATCCTGATGCCGGCCGCCGACGCGCGTGGCCCAGATTTGCTGGCCGTTCGTTTCGTTCAGGCCGAACACGTACTGGCCGTCAGCGCGATCGCCCATGGTGAAAATGCGGCCGCCCGAGATCGACACGCTCGAAAATCCCGCGCCGAGGCCGCTGGCCACCCAGAGCTTGGGCGGGCCGCCGGCCGGCCAGGTCTGCAGCAAATTGACTTCCGTAGAGACGCCGTCCCGCCGCGGGCCGCGCCATTGCGGCCAGTTGCCGCCGGCGCGAGCGACCAGCGCCGGCGAATCCGCCACGAGCATGGCCAGGGTCAGACCCAGCGCGCCGAGAGAGACGATCCGCGCCGAAAACACGCGCTGCATGCAAACCTCCAGGGAGGGAACTATTATCGGTCAGGAGATACCCGCATGTTCAGACGTGGCGCGCGCCGCCTGGTTCCCCTGCTCTCGTGCTCGGCGGCGATCTGCCTCCTCGTGGCGACGTCTCCCCAGGCCGCTCAGGCCCCCTTGCCCAGCGCCCGGTCCATCGTCGATCGATCGATCAAGGTCACCGGCGGCGCCGAGGCGTTCAAGGCCCTCCGGTCCATCCACGTCAAGGCTTCCGTCTCGATTCCCAGCCAGAACATGACGGGCGAACTCGACGTCAAATCCGCGCGGCCCAACAAAGTGGTCTCGCACGGCAAGGTCACCGGAATCGGTGACCTCGACGAAGGCTTCGACGGCAAAGTGGCGTGGATGATCGATCCGATGAACGGGCCGGCGCTCGTGACCGGCAAGGCGCTGACCCAGCGCACGTCTGACGCGTGGTTCGACGCGCCGTTGCATGCCGCCGACTACGTACGGACGATGACCGTGCTGGCCCAGGAGACGTTCGACAAGCGTCCCGCCTACAAAGTGAAGGTCGTGCTGGTGTCCGGCCTCGAGAAAACCGAATTCTTCGATGTCGAGACCGGATTCCTGATTGGCATCGAGTCCGTTCACGAGCTTCCGATGGGGAGCGTGCCGACGCGCGAGACCTTTCGCGATTTCCGGAAGTATGGCGCGCTGATGATGCCGGCCCAGCAAATCGAACGGGTGCTCGGCCTCGAGCAGATCGTCACGATCTCCTCCTACGAATTCAACGCGGTGCCGAATTCGGCGTTCGATTTGCCACCCACGATCAAAGCCCTCATCAAGTGACGCGGACGGCCGGCGCGTTGCTCGTGGCGGCGCTCGTCCTGGCGCCGTCCCCGCCGGCGCGGGCGCAGGAGTGGCGCGCCTCCGCCACGGCGGCGTTCGACGACGTCTGGAAGACGATCGCCGACACCTTCTACGACCCGACGTTCGGCGGACTCGATTGGGCCGCGGTGGCCGCCGAGTTGCGCCCGCGCGTGCTCGCGGCTGCCACGCCGGACGAGGCACGCGGCGTCGTGCGCCAGATGCTGGCGCGCCTGAAGCGATCGCACTTTGTCCTGCTGTCCGCGAACTCGCAGGACGCGTTGCCGGGCGAGGCGGCGGTGCCGGCCGAGGTGCGCGTCACGCCGGACGGGGCACTGGTCGTGCGCGTCACGGATGCCGCCGCATCGCGCGCCGGCCTTGCCGCAGGGCAGCTGCTCGTGCGCGTGGATGGGCGCGACGTCGCACCGCTGATCGCCGCGGCCGAGGGCCCGGATGATCGATCGAAAACGCTCGACGCGTGGCGCCGGGTCATCCGCGTGCTGCACGGCGCGAACGGATCGACCGCGAACCTCCAGGTGCGCGAGGCCGACGGTCGATCCTCCGATCTGCAGATCGCGCGCGCGCTCGGCGCGGGCGAGATGGTGACGCTCGGCAACCTGCCGCCGTTGCGCGTGGAATTCGAAAGCCGCGCCGTGACGCTGGCCGGTGCGCGCCGCGCCGGGTTCATCAGATTCAACTACTGGATGACGTCCATCGCGAACCGCTTCGAGCAGGCGATCGATCAGTTCCGGCACGACGCCGGGCTGATCATCGACATGCGCGGAAACCCCGGCGGTCTGGCGGCGATGATCGGCGGCATCGCCGGGCACCTGATGGCGGAGCCGCGTGTGCTCGGCACGATGCGGACCCGCGAAACGCAGCTGACCTTTCGCGCCAATCCGCGGCTGGTGACGGCCGATGCGCGCCAGGTGATGCCGTATGCGGGCCCGGTCGCCATTCTGGTGGACGAACTGACAGGCAGCACGTCGGAGATCTTCGCCGGCGCGCTGCAGGGCCTCGGCCGCGTCCGGGTGTTCGGCCGCCAGACGATGGGGCAGGCGTTGCCCGCGCTCACCAAACAGCTGCCGAACGGGGATGTGTTGATGTATGTCATCGGAGATTTCGTCACCGCCGCGGGCAAGAGCCTGGAGGGTGACGGGGTGATCCCCGACGTCACGATTTTGTTATCCGCCCGGTCGATGTCCGCCGGACACGATGACGTCGTGGAGGCCGCCGTCCGCTGGGTCGATTCAGTGCCCAGGAGCCGGTAATACGGCCTGAAATCCGCTTGCCCTTTTCAGGGCCTTGTTGCTATGCTCCATCAACCTGCAAGCCGGTTCCTTCCGCGCGGGGTCGAACGCAGACCTCGACATGATCGCGCCTGACGCGAGTGAACCCCGGGAATCCGGGACGCGCGGAACCTGAATCGGCCTTCGATTGCATTGGATGTCGCGTACGGCGATTTGAATTCCGGAGTTTGTGAATGGAGCAGCGCGCGCTGCGGCTTGGCGACCTGGTCGACGACTATTGCCCTCGTGAGCGACGTGTCACCGATCACGTCATTGTGGCGTTGGTGGACGACACGATTCGCCAGACCCGATGCGCGGCCTGCGAATCGGAACACGAATACAAAGAGGCCCGAATGCCCCGCAAGAAAGTGAAGGATGACGCGCCGTCATTAGCCGGCGGCGTCCTCGTGGTTCCCAAAGCCACACCCGCCAACGGCCACGCCGACGATGTCGCCGCCACGCCGCCCGAGGCCATGGCCGCCGCTCCTGTCCAGGAATCGAATGCCACGGAACCGGCAGCCGCTGGCGCCGAGGGCCGCAGCGATGTTGACGAAGCGCCCACTGCCTGGTTCGGACATCGGCCGCTGATTCGCGCGTCGCTGCCGAAGACCGAAAACGACGTGCCGCCGCCGCGGGCGATCCCTGAATTTACGATGCACCAGCGTCCGAGCCGTAGCTTCGGCGGGCGCTCCTTTCGTCCCCATAGTTTTGGTGGCTCGAACAACGGCAACGGTTCCGGCCGTGAGCCCGACGGTAACCGCGCGCCCGGTCCCGGCGGCTCGGGCGGTGGTCCCGGCGGACCCGGCGGTGGACCGGGCGGTAAGGGCCGGCATCGGCGCCGACATCGAAGGCCGCGGTGATTAGGTGAAAGGTAAGAGGTCAGAGGTCAGAGGTGAGGAATGACCTGACGCTGGCCAACTGTTTGATTGAGTGACGTTGATTTCGGCGACATCTCATCTCGAGCCCGACGCCGGTTTCCGCCGCCAACCCGTTTCAACAACGAGATGACCACCGTCAGGTCGTTCCTCACTTCTGACCTCTGACCTATGACCTCTAACCTAATGATGTCCCTTCAAGACAAAGTCGGCCTGGTCGTTGGCGTTGCCAATCACCGTTCGTTGTCGTGGGCTATTGCCAGCGCGGCAGCGGCGCAGGGCGCGCAGCTGGCGCTGACGTTCCAGGGCGAACGGCTCGAGGAAAACGTGCGCGAGCTGGCGGCCGACCTGACGGCGCCGCTGATTCTGCCGTGCGACGTCACGGACGATGCCCAGTTGGACGCGGTGTTTGCGGCCATCGACGCGCAGCACGGCGGGCTCGATTTCGTCGTGCACGGCGTGGCGTTTGCGGATCGCGAGGATCTCGCGCGGCCGTTTTCGGAGACGTCGCGTGCCGGCTTCGCGAAGGCGCTGGACGTCAGCACGTTTTCATTGCTCGCGCTGGCCCGCCGCGCCGCGCCGCTGATGGACAAGCGCGGCGGCGGCAGCATCCTGACGCTGTCCTATCTGGGCAGCGAGCGCGTCTTTACCAATTACAACGTGATGGGCGTGGCCAAGGCCGCGCTCGAGTCGTCGGTCCGCTATCTGGCGTCCGAGCTCGGGCCGCGCAACATCCGCGTGAACGCGATTTCCGCTGGCCCGATCAAAACGCTGGCGGCCTCAGGCATTGCCGGCTTCAGCGCCATCCTGCAGACCTATCGCGACCGCGCGCCGCTGCGCCGGACCGTCGACGGCAGCGACGTCGCGGATGCCGCCCTCTTCCTCCTCGGCCCCGCCGGACGCGGCGTCACGGCCGAAGTCCTCATGGTCGACGGCGGATTTCACGCAATGGGAGTGTGACTGACGCTGTAACTGACAACTGACAACTAACAACTAACAAGAGGGGAGTGAAGGTCGCCGGACGGGCCGGGACGGGTCGGGTCGGGTCCCTCCTCACCTGTTAGTTGTTAGTTGCTAGTTGTTAGTTGTCAGTTGTCAGTTCCGTCTGTAGTACTCCGTCTGATATTTCTCAATCACCGCTTTCATCTCCACCGCGTCACGCTTCGTGTGGCCGTGCAGGATGATGGGATTCTGGCCGCCCGTCGTCTCGATGAGGACGGCGGAAAACATGATGTTCGTGTCGATCTTGATCGACGCGACGTGCGCCATGTGCAGGGATTCTTCGAGCTTTCCGATCCACTGGGGCTTGAACATGCTCACGCTGGTGGGCGTGATCATCACCTGCGAGGGGAAGATCCGGTTGCCTTTGGTCAGGCGGCTCGCCAGGAACACGTGCTCGCCTTCGCGGGCGCGGCCCTTGCGGATCACGTACCAGGCCACCAGGGCGAACAGCACCGCCAGTCCGATTCCGATCCAGGTCAGCGTCTCGGTCGTGGTCATGAATCGGGATGGTAAGCTAACTTTGCCCATGGGCACACTGGCATCCGCCTTACGGCCGATTGCCGGGGAGCTGGCCAACGCCCCGCGCGTGTATGTCGATGCCAACCTGCCGGTCGGCGTGGTTGAGGCCATGCGCCGCGTGCTGCGGTGGGACGTGCTGTTCGTCCTGGAGCACGATGACCTCCGGCGCGCGCCCGACCGTGAACATTTCCAGCGCGCCGTCGACTGTGGCCGCACGCTCATCACGCTCGATCGCGATTTCACCAACCGCGCGCGGTTTCCGCCCGATCACGGGCCCGGCGTGATCGTCTGTTCGGCGCCCGATGAGATGACGATCATTCGGCTCATGCAACGGATCGATCGGGATCTCTTCCGCGCCGACGGCGCCGGCCTGACGCCGTTGCTCGGCCGGACGATTCACGTCACGCCCGGCGAGGACCTTTGAGCGAGCGCATTTTCCTGTCCGGCGCGAGCCTCATCCTGCCCGGCCGCATCGCGTCAGGCCTCACCCTCGTCCTCGAAGCCGGACACGTCGTGGATATGACGTCGTCACCGGCCACGGGCGGCCCCGCTGACGTCCACTTTCATCTGCCCGGGCACGTGGTGCTGCCCGGATTCATCGACGTGCACGTCCACGGCCTGGCCGGCCATGACGTGCTCGACGGCGCGGACGCGATGGCGACGATGGCCGCGGGGCTGCCGCGTCACGGCGTCACGGCCTTCTGTCCGACAACGGTGGCGTGCGCGCCCAGCGTGCTCGACGGGTTTCTGGAGAACGTGTCTGGCCTCCGCCGCCTGCGCCGCCCGGTGGATGCCCGCGTCATCGGGGCTCACATCGAAAGTAATTTCATCAACACCGACTACCGCGGGGCCCAACCCGCCGCGTGCCTGCGCACCGCTGACGCGGCCGCGCCGAATCCTTCCGGCGCGGAGGGCGACTTCACCGGCGCGGACATTCTCGCGGTGCTCGATCGCCATCGACCTGACGTCGGCGTCGTCACGCTGGCGCCCGAAGTGCCGGGCGCGATGGCGCTGACACGGCGGCTCGCGTCGGGCGGCACGCGTGTGTCGCTGGGGCACTCGGCCGCGACATTCGAGATCGCCGAAGCCGCCATCGCCGCTGGCGCGCGGCACGCGACGCACCTGTTCAATCGGATGCCGCCGATGACGCATCGTGAACCGGGCCTGGCCAGCGCCGTGTTCGCGAACGAGGCGATCGCGGCGGAACTGATCTGCGACGGCCACCACGTGCACCCGGCGTTCCTGCAGATGGCGATCGCGGCCAAGGGTGTTTCGCACGTGATGGCGATTACCGACGGGACGGCCGGCTCGGGATTGCCGAAAGGATCGCGCACGCGACTGGGCAGCCAGGCGATTACGGTCGGGGACGTGGCGCGGCTCGATGACGGCACCTCCGCCGGCAGTGTGGCGACGATGGACGGCGTGCTGCGATACCTGGTCGGGCCCTGCGGCCTCAGCCTGTGCGACGCCGCGCAGGTGTGCGCCACCACGCCCGCCCGTGAATTGGGCCTGCTCGGATACGGCACGATCGCCCCCGGTGCGACGGCCGATCTCGTCGTGCTCGACGCGGGACTTGCCGTCGTCCAGACGTGGATTGCGGGCGTTTTGGCCTGGTGCGGAACCTCGCCTGGCCCGGAATCGTCTCCCTCATCGTGATGTCCCCGCGCCGACCCGTTGCCTGGACCAGCCGCGCCTCGGCAGGTTTGATCGCGATCACGCTCGGCGCGCCGGCGTGCGTGGTGAGCGTCGATCACGACGGCCAGATCGAGCGCGTCGAGAAGCGCTTTACCGTGGAGCGCACCGCCGAGCTGCGGCTCACGACGTTCGACGGCGCCATCGAAGTGCGCTCGTGGGACCGGCCCGAAGTGCTGGTGCAGATCGACAAGCGCGGGCCTGACAAAGAATCGCTCGCGACGATCGACGTCACGTCGGATCAGAAGGGTGACGTGATCCAGATTGAAGCGCGCCACACGTCCGCGCGCACGCGATTTGTCGGCCTGGGCTTTTTCGTGTCGGCCAGCGCGAAGATCGTCGCGAGCGTGCCGCGCAACACGAACCTCGTGATCCGCACCGGCGATGGATCGATCGTCCTGGAGCGCGTGACGGGACGCGCGGATCTCCACACGAAAGACGGATCGATTCACGTCACGGAAACGTCCGGCGAGCTGCTGGCCGAGACCGGCGACGGCAGTGTGCAGATGGAAGACGTGTCGGGCCGCATCGAGGCGCGAACGGGCGACGGCAGCATCCGCCTGAGCGGCACGCCCACGAGCCTGCGCGCGCGATCGGGCGACGGATCGATTTTTCTCCGGATTCGAAGCGGCGCCGAGATGCGCGATGACTGGATGGTCGCGACCGGCGACGGATCGATTTCCGTGGAGCTGCCGGAGGGCTTCACCGCGCAGATCGAGGCCGACCCCGGGTCGGACGGGCGAGTGCGCAACGACCTCAAACTGGCGAACATCGTCGGCGGCACCCGCGACAAGCGGGAATTCACGGGCACGCTCGGCCAGGGCGGACGACGGCTGTCGATCCGGACCGGCGATGGAACGATACGGCTGACGGGATATTGAGAACGAACGGGAACGAACGGGAGCGACGAGAGCGAACGCGAACGACTGGGTAGCGAACGCGAACGGTGCAACGGCTTCGTTTCGCTCCGCCCGTTCTCGATCGCTTCTAGTCGTTCCCGGTCGTTCCCGGCCGTTCCCGATCGCTCTCGTTCGTTTTCCGCGTCAGCGTCTTGAAGTGCACTTCGGCGTAGGCCACGCCGCCCGTCTCGTCGACGTTCACTTCAACGTCATACCCGTCTTCGATCAAGCGACGCTGCACGTGTTCGATCACGCGCTTCGCGAGCGGGCTCAGCTGATCTTTTGATTTGTCGCGCTCGGCCAGCAGCGTGACCCAGGCATCCCGCTGATTGCGCGACGGTTTTTTCGCCACTTGAAAACCGTTGCGGCACTTGCCCAGCACGTACGCCTTGACGTCGTCTTCGGGCCGGTCTTTGACGCGGTCCCAGGATTCCACCCACTTCTGTGTTCGTGCCAGCATCAGGACCCTATTTTATCGGGACGTCTGTCTGCCTGGCCATGCCGCCGCGTACGGTGTCGGGTCCGGGATGCCGGCCTCGCGGAAGGCGTCCTGACGCTCGCGGCACTTGCTGCATTGGCCGCAATGGCGGTCGTCCGGCGGGTTCATGCAGGACATGGACAGTTCCATCGGCACGCCCAGTTCCGCGCCCAGGCGCACGACGCGATCTTTGTGAAAGGCGACGAGCGGCGTCGCGATCTCGAGGGCATGGTCAAGGCCAAGGGACAGGGCCTGGGTGATGGCGGCGAAAAAGGCGGGCGTCGCGTCAGGAAACGGATTGCCGGCAAGCGAGCCCATCGCCAGCCGATGCACGCCCGCGCGCCGGCAGAACACGGCCGCCTTCGACAGCAAGACAATGTTGCGGCCGTCGAGATAGACGTCTTCGTCGGGCGTGTCGTAGGCAGGCGGGTGTCCGATGATGGCCCAGTGCGACGGCGGGTAGACGTCACGCATGTCGACGCTCAGGGTCGTGAGCGGCGCCACACCAGCGGCAAAGGCCGGGGCGGCGAGCAGTCGATCGATGGCGCGGCGCTCGGCATCCTCCCACGCCAGGCCCGATCGCACGTGCACCGGCCAGACGATTTCGTGGGACTGCCGTTCCGCCGCCAGGAGTACCGCGCTGTCCAGGCCGCCGGAAAACAACACTGATGACGCCGCCATCCCCCGGCTACGGTACAGTGAATCCATGTATCTCGTCACCAAGCGCATCGATTTCTGCTACGGCCACCGCCTGCTCGACTACGACGGCATCTGCAAGCATCCGCACGGGCACAACGCGGTCGTCGAAGTCGACGTCCGTACGGATCGTCTGGACAAGCGCAACATGGTCGCGGACTTTTCGGACATCAAGCGCGTCGTGAAGGGCTGGATCGACCGCGAGCTGGATCACAAGATGATCCTGCGGCACGACGATCCGCTGGTGGCTCCGCTCGAGAAGCTGGGCGAGCCGATCTACAAACTGGAAAGCAATCCGACCGTCGAGCGCATCGCGAAGCTCATCTACGATCACTCACGCGAGCAGGGCATCGACGTGACCGCCGTCCGCGTCTGGGAAACGCCGACGTCGTTCGCGAGCTATTCGGAATAAGGGGTCAGACTGGGGTCAGACTGGGGTCAGACACAGTTTTCGATCCTGCAAATCAAACTGTGTCTGACCCCAGTCTGACCCCAGTCTGACCCCGCTCCGCTTTCAGCAGCAGCACCGGAATCTTGACCAGGTGCCGCACGCGATCGGCCGTGGCCCCCAGTACGAGATCGGCGAGGAACCGGTGGCCGTGCGTGGACATGGCAATCAGGTCCACGTCCTCTGATTCGCACGCGCGGATCAGTTCGTTAGCGGGATCGCCGATGGCCAGGCGCGCTTCGGTCTTGAAGCCTTTCGCCGACAGCTCCTGGGTCAACCGCTCCAGATAGGCGCGGTCGGCTTTCATTTCCTCCGACTCCTTCAACTTGAGCTGCGCGAAATTGCGCGCGGCCCAGCCGTCGGCGACGTGCACCAGCAACAGGCTCGCGCCCGTCAGCGCGGCGAGCTTCTCCACGTGCGTCAGAATCGTCCGATCCGCGTCGGAGTGTTCGATGGCAATAAGGATGCGGCGGTACATGGCTGATTCTACTAGCCGGTGACGAGCTGAAAGAGCATCCAGGCGTTGAGCGACGCAATCACGATGGACACCAGCCAGCCCAGGGATTTGAGCCAGAACGGGCTGACGAACGCGCCCATTTTCGCGCGGTCGCTCGTGAACATCACGAGGGGAAAGATCGCGAACGGCAGCTGCAGGCTCAGCACGACCTGGCTCAGGATGAGCAGGGTGCCCGATCCGCGCTCGCCGTAGAGCGCGACGACGATGATGGCCGGGATGATCGCGATCAGCCGCGTGATGAGCCGGCGCAGCCACGGCCGGATGCGGAGGTTGATGAATCCCTCCATCACGATTTGGCCGGCCAGCGTTCCGGTCAGCGTGGCGTTCTGTCCGGAGCAGAGCAGGGCAATCGCAAACAGCGCGCTCGCAAAACTCGCGCCGAGCAGCGGCGTCAGCAGGTTGTAGGCGTCGCCGATGTCCGCCACGTCCTGATGCCCCGTGCCGTGGAAGGTGGCGGCCGCCATGATGAGGATGGCCGCGTTGATGAACAGCGCGAACATCAGCGCGAACGTCGAGTCGATCGTCGCGAACTTGATCGCCTCCCGCTTGCTCGTGTCATCTTCCAGATACTGACGCGTCTGCACGATCGACGAGTGCAGATACAAGTTGTGCGGCATCACGGTCGCGCCGAGGATGCCGATGGCGATGTAGAGCATGTTGGGGTCGCGCAGAATCTGCGACTGCGGCACGAACCCTGCGGCGACCGCCGCCAGGTCCGGCTGTGCCAGCCACAATTCGATGGCGAACGAACCGGCAATCGCGACGATGAGCGCGACGACCAGCGCCTCGACGTACCGGAAGCCCTTGTGCTGCAGGAACAGCACGATCAGCACGTCCAGGGCCGTCAGGAGCACGCCCCAGATCAACGGCAGACCGAACAGCAGATTGAGCGCGATCGCCGCGCCGATGACTTCCGCGAGATCGCAGGCCGCGATCGCGATCTCGCACAGAATCCAGAGCACGAACGTGACAGGCCGCGAGTATGTGTCTCGACAGGACTGAGCCAGGTCGCGTCCGCTCGCGATGCCCAGCCGCAGCGACAACGCCTGCAGCAGGATCGCGCCGAAGTTCGAGAGCATGATGACGCTGAGCAGCGTGTAGCCGTACTGCGCGCCACCCGCGAGGTCGGTGGCCCAGTTGCCCGGGTCCATGTAGCCGACCGCGACCAGATACCCGGGCCCCGCGAAGGCGAAGACCTTGCGCCAGAATCCTGCGTCGGTCGGAATGGCAATGGAGCGATGAACTTCGGGGAGACTGACGGTTCGAGTGTCCATAATTACGATTTTGAGCACTCAAAATCTATAGAAACTGGCCGAATCTGTCAAGTTGGCCGCACCAGGACCTTCGACGCGGCACGCAGCCCGATCGTCGTGCGCACCGACCCTTCGCCCTCCAGCTGAAGCGTCTCGGCGGCCGTGTCGCGGCCGGTGACGGTCACCAGATGCCCCGGCACCAGCCCGCGCTGCTCGACGAACCGCAGAAACTCGGGGTCCTGATCCATGACGCGCGTGACGACGAGCGTGACGTGCTCGGGCGCGTTCGGCATCTGGACGGACTCGACGTGTGGCAGCCGGCCTTCCGGCGTCGGGATCGGATCGCCGTGCGGATCGACGACGGGTCGTCCGAGCATTTCGTCGATCCGATCGATCAACCGTTCGGACACCGCGTGTTCGAGCCGTTCCGCTTCGTCGTGGACCTCGGCCCAACTCATGCCGACGTGCTTGACGAGAAACAGCTCGATCAAGCGGTGGCGGCGGATGACGAGGCCCGCCAGTTTCTCGCCGGCCGCCGTGAGTCTCACGCCGAGATACGGCTCGTAGTGCACGAGGCCTGACTCCGCCAGCGTCTTGATCATCGTCGTCGCGGTTCCCGGCACGACGCCGAGCGACGCCGAGATCTGGCCCATGGGCACGAGTGACGTGTCGTCGGGCAGCGCCACCTGCGCGAGAAAGATGGTCTTGAGGTAGTTCTCAACCGTCTGGGACGGGAGCATGCGACATTATGATCTCAATCCCGATGCCGCCGAAGACGACGTCTGATCCCAAACCTTCGCTGGCGCGAGCCTTTGACGCGCCCGACGTCAAGCGCCGCTACAACAGCCGGATGTTCGGCACCATCGCGCCGCGGTACGACCTGATTACGCGGCTGCTGTCGTTTGGCGGGGACCAGCGCTGGAAGACGCGCGCGATCGAAATGGCGCAGATCGGGCCGGGCCAGCGCGTGCTCGATCTGGCGTGTGGGACCGGGGATCTGGCGATCGCGGCGGCCGCGAAAGGCGCGACCGTCGTCGGACTGGACCTGACGATGCCGATGATCGACCTCGCGCGCCGGAGGCCCGCGCCCGCGTCAGGACGGGCGCCGGCGTGGCTCGTGGGCGACATGCATGCGTTGCCGATGCCATCGGAGAGTTTCGACGTCGTGACGACAGGGTATGGATTACGCAACGTGCCAGACTTGCGCGTGGCCCTGGCGGAGATCCATCGCGTGTTGCGGCCGGGCGGCGTCGTGTGTTCCCTCGATTTCAACAAGCCCGAGGCCGCGTGGCTCAGGGCTGTGTACCTCACGTATCTCGACGCGGTGGGCGGGACGCTTGGCTGGGTGCTCCATCGCGATCCGGACACGTATCGCTACATTCCGGCTTCGATCCGACGCTATCCAGGCGCGCGCGGCGTGGTGGAGTTGCTCGGCCGCACGGGCTTCCGCGACGCCCGCTATGTGCCGCTGCTCGGCGGCCTCATGGCCATCCACCTCGCGCGTCGGTAGTTTTCCACAGAGGGGGTCGGGTCCGTTTTCCACAGGGCCAATGACAACCGGCGTTTCCGTTGCCTGTGGAAAACGGACCCGACCCCCTCTGTGGAAAACTGACGATACAATCGACCGCAGATGGACGTGTCTGAGCTGCGCCAGAAGATTCTGCGGGCGATCGACGAGGGCAAGCCTGACGATCGCGCCCGGCGGCGGGCGGAGGTTGACACGGCGAAGGTCGCCTACGAGCGGTTTCTCGAGCATGTCGCCGTGCCGCTCTTCCGGCAGGCCCAATCGATCCTCAAGGCGGAATCCCGGCCGTTCACGGTGTACGCGCCGGCTGATGGCGTGAAGCTCGTGTCGGACACCGCGCCGTCCACGTTCCTGGAGTTCCTGCTCGATACGTCGAGCGAGCGGCCTCAGGTCATGGCCCGCGTCAGCCGCGCGCTGCCGAAAGGCGTCACGATTGAGGAACAGCCGCTGGCCAGCGGCAAGCCGATCGCGGAATTGACCGACGACGACGTCGCCGGTTTTTTCGTGAGCGAGATTCCGAAGCTCGTAAAGAAGTAGGCGCTTTTAATGGAGACCGGGGTCTTCCGCCTTCGCGTGAAGCTTCGGCGGACCACCGTAGCCTTGGCGGAGGTGGTTAGACCCCGGGTGCTCTGACCACGCCCGCGCCGAACAATCGATCGACGTCCACACTCGACATCCCCAGGTCCCGTTCCAGCACCGACCGCGTGTGTTCGCCGAGCCTGGGCGGCGCGGTGCGCACGCTGCCCGGCGTCGCCGAGAGTTTTATCGGGATGCCGAGCACTTTGAGCGCGCCAATCGTCGGGTGCTCGAGAGTCTCAATCATCGCGCGCGCGGCGATTTGCGGGTCCGTGAGCGCCTGGGCCACGGATCGCACGGCGCCGCACGGGACGCTGGCCGCCCGAAGCCGATCCACAAGCGTGCCGAGCGGCCAGGCCTTCAGGATGTCCGCAAGCACGGGCCGCAGGACGCCGTAGTGCTCGACTCGTGAGGCGTTGGCGCGGTACCGCGGCTCGGCACCGAGCTGCGGCGCATCGATCACCCGGCAGAGGCTCTGCCATTGCGCATCCGTGCCGACCGCGAGCACGAGCACGCCGTCAGCGGTTTCGAACGTGTCGTACGGCGCGATCGCCGAGTGCCGGTTGCCCGTGCGCGCGGGCACGTCGCCGGCCAGCAAATAGCGGCTTGCCTGGTACGTGAGCAGTGCCGCGACCGAGTCGAGCAGGCTGATGTCGACGAGCTGTCCGTGTCCGCTCGTCCCGCGGGCGATGAGCGCGAGCAGCAGGCCCTGGAACGCGAACATGCCGGAGGCGATGTCGGCGATCGCGACGCCGAGGCGGACGGCCGAGCCGTCTGCGTCGCCCGTAATGCTCATCAGGCCGCCTTCCGCCTGCGCCACCGCGTCGTACCCGGGTTCGTCGCGCCGGGGTCCGGTCTGTCCAAAGCCGGAGATCGAGACGTAGATGAGCGCAGGATGCCGCGCCCGCAGGTCTTCGTAGCCGAGGCCCACACCGGCGAGTGTGCCCGGCCGGAAATTCTCGACGATGACGTCCGCTTTGGCCGCCAGTGCGTGAACGATGGCGCGTCCCTCCGCTGTCTTGAAGTCGACCGCGACGCTTTCCTTGTTGCGGTTGATGCTCAGGTAGTACGAGCTCTCGCCGTCGATGAATGGCGGCCCCCAGGCGCGCGTGTCGTCGCCCCGCACCGGATGCTCGATCTTGATCACGCGCGCGCCCATGTCGGCCGCCAGCATCGTGCAGTAGGGGCCGGATAGCACACGCGACAAATCGAGAATGGTGAGACCGGAAAGTGGAGCAGACATGTCTATCGATCTATGTAACGGATCGATCTATCGATCTATTTGCACGCCGCACAATCGTCACGAGATCGGCGAGTAACGCGTAGGCCGTTTTTTCGAGACCGCCGTCGCGCTGCGTGATGACGACGCGGCCGAGCGGCCAGGTATCGAGCTCGAGGGCATTGGCTTGCCCCTCGAGGATGGCTAGCGGATCGCGGGCGTCGAGCTCTTCGAGTTGCACCCGCAGGCTGGCCGATGGCCCGCGGCCCGTGCCGCTGGCGACGAGCTTCAGGCGACGGCCGCGTTCGCGCGCGGCCGCTGCCCGCGTCGCCGTCGCCGGCCCGATGCCTTCACGGGCGACGGTCACTGGCGTCGCACCCGCGTCGAGCAGCACGTTGCCCAGCGCCGCGGCCTTGGCGGCCGCGTCCCACCCATCGATATCGAGCGAGGGATCCGCTTCGGCCACGCCGGCCTGCTGCATGCGTTCGAGCGCAGACTGGAATGGCTCGCCTTGCTCCATCGCAGTCAGGATGAAATTCGTCGTGCTGTTGACCACGCCTCGAAAACCGGAAATCTGAACCGCGGGCATCGTGTCTCGAATCAACCCGAACACCGGCACGCCGTCCATCACCGCGCCTTCGAAGAGAAACGACACGCCCGCGCGCGCCGCCTCGTCGGTCAGGCCACGATAAGCGAAGGCGACCGGACCCTTGTTGGCCGTGATGACATGCGCGCCCGACGCCAACGCCGCGCGAACGTGACTGATTGCCGGCTCGCCCGCCTCGATACTCAACGTGGTCGTTTCGACCAGCACCCGGACGGGGAGGCGCTGCATCTCGCGCAGGACGCCGACGATCGCAGGCAGGTCGCAGGGCTGGCTGTGCAGACGGCCCAGCTCCACTCCGTCGGGATCGAACGCCACTCCGCCGCGCCGGCTCGCGACGGCCACGATGACCGGTTCGATGCCGAGGGCCGCCAACGCCGCTTCGGACTCGTGCAGTAACTCGGCGAACCGGCGAGCGACGTGCCCGTAGCCGAGGAGGAAGAGGGAGATCTTCACTTCACGTCCTTCTTTTTCTTCACGTCCTTCTTTCCGCTAGAGTGTAGTTGAGGATCCCCGTCATGCCCCTGATTCGAAGAGCACTCGTCCTGGTCATCCCCGTGTTGTGTCTGGCGGCGCCCGCCGTGGCGCAGGACGCCACGCCCGACACCAAGCAGCCCGTGATCGTCACCCGCGGCCAGGCCAACGTGAAACGCGCGCCCGATCAGGCGTGGGTCATGATTGCCGCCGAGGCGCGCGCGGCGAACTCCGCGGATGCCCAGCGCGGCGCGGCCGATGCGATGACTGCCGTCAACGCGGCGCTCTCGCGCGCGGGCCTGCCGGGCGACGCGATTCGCACGACCGGCTACACGCTGCAGCCGGACATGGAATACGTGAACGGCCGCGGGCGCGTGAAGGGCTACATCGCCCGCAATCAGGTGGAAGTGCGCGTCGACGATCTGAAAAAGCTGGGCGGCGTCATTGATGCGGTCGGCGCGTCGGGGGCGACGTCGATGTCCGGATTGCGATTCGACATCAAGGACCGTGCGACCGTCGAGCGCGACGCGTTGCGCCTGGCCGTTCAGGATGCGATGGCCCGTGCGCGCGCCATTGCCACCGGCGCCGGTGCCACTCTCGGCGCCATCGTCCGGATCGACGAACAGGGCGAATCCGCGCCGCCCGGCATTTATGCGATGCGCATGACGGCGAGCGCCGCCGGCGCACCGGAAACACCGATCAATCCAGGCGAACTGGAGATTCGGGCGTCGGTGACGCTGACGGTAGGAATCAAGTAACGGGGTCAGACCGGGGTCAGACCAGGGTCAGACCAGGGTCGGGCCCTATTTGATAAATCCCGACTTCTGTCCGTCCGCGTCCTCGGGCAATCGCCCTGTCAGTTCGGGCTTCGTGACCGAGCGGAGCGCAAGCCGCACCGGTTCCGGCGCGTCGAGGTCTTCGGTGGCGTTGACGCCGAGTTCCTTGAACCGCCTTGCGCCCGGCAATACCTTGCTTTCGAGCGATCCGATGAATCGATCGTAGGCGTCGCCGGCTTGCTTCAGGTTCTTGCCGACGGTTTCCAGGTGCCCGACCATCGAGCCGAGCCGCTCGTACAGCTCGCGGCCGATCAGCTGAATCTCTTCAGCGTTGCGCGCCAGCTGTTCCTGCCGCCAGCCGAGCGCCGCCGCTTTGAGCAGCGCGAGCAGCGTGAGCGGCGTCGCCGGAATCACCCGCAGGCTGGCGGCCTGCTCGAGCAGTTCGCGATCGCCCTCGAGCGCCGCGGCCAGCAAGGGCTCGAGCGGCAGAAACATGATCACGAACTCGGGAGACGGCTCGAACTGCTTCCAGTATTCCTTCGCCGCCAGCGCCCGGATGTGCTCGCGCACCTGTCTGACGTGCAGGGCCAGCCGCTGCTGGCGCTCGGGCTCCGTCTGCGCTTCCGACGCCGCGAGATACGCGTCGATCGGCACTTTGGCGTCGACGACAATCGTCGCGTTGTTCGGCAGTTTGACGATCAGATCCGGCTGTTGCCGCGCGCCGTCATCGGTTTCGGCGCTCGGCTTCTCGAAGAAGTCGCACTGGGCCGTCATGCCGGCCAGTTCGACGATGCGCCGGAGCTGGAGTTCGCCCCAGCGGCCGCGCACGTTGGGTGACTTGAGGGAGCGGGTCAGTCCCTCGGCGGCCTCGCGCAACTGTTTTTGTGCCGACCCCAGTTCGGTGAGCTGCGACGCGACGGCTCGAAACGAGCCCTCGCGCGCCTTGTCGACGCTGGCCAGCTGATCCTGCACCCGGCCGAGTGTCTCGCGCACGGGCGTGAGCAGGGCATCCGCGTTGTGAAGAAAATCCTGGCGGTTCTGGCGCAGCGCTTCGTGCGACATCGCCGAGAAGGCCTCGCGCGTCTGCGTGTGTGTCTGCGCCATCAGCGCTTTCTGCTCGAGCGCGGATTGCTGCGTGGCCTCGAGCGCCGCCTTGAGCGCCGCGCCCTCGCTCGCCAGGCGCGTCTGCCGGGCCATCATTACAACGGCCACGACCGCACCGCCCACCAGCGCACCAACCATCCCGGCGATGGCAAATTCAAACATCCTGATTATTGTACGCCTCGGTGTGACACCACCGGTCACAGCCGCCCGTCCTCTATGCCCCTTCGTCCCCTTACCTCTGGCGTCGACGGTGGCTCCGTTTCGCGAATCGCCGTCCGGCCTGCACCTCTGACCTCTGACCTTTGACCTCTGACCTAAACTATCTTTCAGTGTCCTTCTCCCCCGAAGAGCTTCTCCGTTACAGCCGGCACACGCTCTTGCCCGAATTCGGCATCAAGGGTCAGGCGGCGCTCCAGGCGGGTCGTGTGCTCATCGTGGGCACGGGCGGGCTCGGCTCGCCGGCCGCGCTGTACCTCGCCGCCGCGGGCGTCGGGACGATTGGACTCGTCGATTTCGATACGGTCGATGAGACGAACCTGCAACGACAGGTGCTGTACGGCACAGCGGATGTCGGACGGCTGAAAGTCGACGTGGCCGCGTCGCGCTTGCGCGAAGCCAATCCGCACATTGCGATCGAAGAACATCACGGCGCGCTGGATGCGTCGAACGCGTTGCGCCTCATCAGCGGCTACGACGTCGTGCTCGACGGCACGGACAACTTCAGCACGCGGTTCCTCGTGAACGACGCGTGCGTCATGGCGAAACGCCCGAACGTCTACGGCAGTGTCTTCCGGTTTGAAGGGCAGGTTGCTGTCTTTGCCACGCCCGGAGGCCCGTGCTATCGCTGTCTGCACCCTGAACCGCCGCCAGCCGGGCTCATTCCCAATTGTGCGGAAGCGGGTGTGCTCGGCGTCCTGCCTGGCGTCATCGGGACAATCCAGGCCACTGAAGTGATCAAGGTCCTGACCGGCATCGGCGAGCCGCTGATCGGGCGCCTGCTGCTGTATGACGCGTTGCGCATGCGCGTCCGGCAGATCGCGTTACCGCGCGACCCGGCGTGCCCGATGTGCGGCGACGCGCCGACGATTCGTGAGTTGGTCGCGTACGATCCGATCGTCTGCGATGTAGACCCGGGGTCTGACCACCTTCGCCAAGGCTACGGTGGTCCGCCGAAGCTTCAGGCGAAGGCGGAAGACCCCGGGCTCCAGAAGGAGCCCATGGAGCCCCGGGGCTTCAGCCCCGGGGTTGGGGACGTTCACGAGGATGACATGACTGTCGACGAACTCGACCAGTGGCGCCGCGAGGCGCATCCGCATCTGTTGATTGACGTCCGCGAGCCGTCGGAGCACGCCACGAGCCGGATCGACGGCGCGCGCCTGATCCCGCTCCGGCAACTGCAGTCCCACGTGAAATCCCTCCCCAAAGATCGCCCCATCGTCGTGCACTGCGCCGTCGGCGGGCGAAGCGCGGTGGCCGTGGCGATGCTCAAGGTTCAAGGCTTCGACGCCCGGAACCTCAGTGGCGGGATAAAAGCCTGGCTCAAGGCCGGGCTCACGTAGGGATCGCGTCCTCCTGGTCCGGCCGCTTGCTCTTTTCATAGCCGGCCGCTAAAATAAGACTGCTTCGGTCGTATATCCACGACCCCTTGATCCCATGCTCCGATTGTCCAAAAAGGCTGACTACGCGCTACTCGCCATGCGGCACTTGGCGGCCCATTCGGACCGGGGCGCGGTGTCGGCCCGGGAACTGGCCGAAACCTACGATTTACCGCCTGAATTGCTCGCCAAGGTCCTGCAGAAGCTGGTGCGGGGCCGGTTGCTGACGTCGATTCAGGGCATTCGGGGCGGGTACGGACTGGCCCGGCCAGCGGCCTCGATTTCGGTGGCCGACGTCATCACGGCGGTTGACGGGCCGCTCACGGTGACCGCGTGCTCGGAGACCAATCACAACTGCGAGCAGTACTCGAAGTGCAACATCCGCGACCCGCTCTGGCAGATCAAGGACCGAATCGTGTCGGCGTTGGCCGCCACGTCGATTGCGGGCCTGGCGACTGACCTGGCGCCCCTTGCGCCAAACATGACGCTGGCGGCCAGTCGCGGCGAGGCCGTGCCCGTGACCGTGCAGAGGAAGCAATGATCAACGTCACTGACAACGCCGCGGTGCAGATCCAGAAGCTGATCCTGAAGCAGCATGCCGAGGCCACCGGCTTGCGTGTCGGCGTGAAGGCGGGCGGCTGCTCGGGGTTTGAGTATGTGTTCGCGTGGGAGCCGGCGCCGCGCGAGACCGATTTGATTTTTGAAGGCCCGCAGGGCGTCCGCGTGTGGACCGATCCACGGAGCCATCGCCTGCTTGACGGCACGACGCTCGACTACGACACGAGCCTGATGAGCCGCGGGTTCGTCTTTCAGAACCCGCAGGCGAAAAGCACGTGCGGCTGCGGAACGAGCTTTACGGTTTGACCGCGAGGCCGCGCGCGTAGCGCGCGCGCCGAGCGTCCGGAGATCAGCGCGCGGGGGTGGGGCCCCGCGCGAACTAAAAAAAAGTTAGAGACATGTCTACATCCACTGAAACCATCGAACAACTCGCATCTCGCGAATACAAGTACGGCTTCGAGACGACGCTCGAGACGGACACGTTCGCGCCGGGGCTCGACGAGGACGTCGTGCGGCGTCTGTCGGCACTCAAGGACGAGCCGGCGTGGCTGCTCGAGTTCCGCCTCAAGTCCCTGCGCGCCTGGCAGGCGATGAGCGAGCCCGCGTGGCACAACCTCAAGATCGAGCCGATCGACTACCAGGCGCTGAGCTATTACTCGGCGCCCAAGAAGCGGCCCGAGCTGAAGAGCATGGACGAGGTCGATCCGGACGTCCGCAAGACGTTCGAGAAGCTCGGCATTCCGCTCGAGGAGCAGAAGTTGCTGGCGGGCGTGGCGGTGGACGCGGTCTTCGACAGCGTGTCGGTCGCGACGACGTTCCGGGCGAAGCTCGGCGAGATGGGCATCATCTTTTGCTCGTTCTCGGAGGCGGTGAAGCATCACCCCGACCTCGTGAAGCAGTACCTCGGCACGGTCGTGCCGTACACGGACAACTTTTACGCGACGCTCAATTCCGCGGTCTTCAGCGACGGGTCGTTCGTGTACGTGCCGAAGGGCGTGCGATGCCCGATGGAACTGTCCACGTATTTCCGCATCAACGCGCGGAACACCGGGCAGTTCGAGCGCACCCTCATCATTGCCGACGAGGGTTCCACGGTCAGCTATCTCGAGGGTTGCACGGCGCCGATGCGCGACGAGCATCAGCTGCACGCGGCGATTGTCGAACTCATCGCGCTCGACGGCGCGACGATCAAGTATTCGACGATTCAGAACTGGTACCCGGGCGACAAGAACGGCAAGGGCGGCATTTACAACTTCGTCACCAAGCGCGGCAAGGCGATGACGAACGCGAAGATCACCTGGACGCAGGTCGAAACCGGGTCGGCGATTACGTGGAAGTACCCGAGCTGCATCCTGCAGGGGGACAACTCGATCGGCGAGTTCTACTCCGTCGCCACCACGAACAACTGGCAGCAGGCCGACACCGGCACGAAGATGATTCACGTCGGCAAGAACACGCGGAGCACGATCGTCTCGAAGGGCATCTCCGCGGGCCACGGCCAGAACACGTACCGCGGCGCCGTCAAGATCGGCAAGAAGGCCCACGGCGCGCGCAACTACTCGCAGTGCGACTCGCTGCTGATCGGCGACAAGTGCGGCGCCCACACGTTTCCGTATCTCGAAATCAAGAACACGTCGGCGAAAGTCGAGCACGAGGCGTCCACGTCGAAGATCGGCGAAGACCAGATCTTCTACTGCCGCCAGCGCGGCATCGCGATGGAAGACGCCGTGAACATGATCGTGAGCGGTTTCTGCAAGGAAGTGTTCCGCGAACTGCCGATGGAGTTCGCTGTCGAGGCACAGAAACTGTTGTCGATTAGCTTAGAAGGATCTGTCGGATAACAACGCTCAGACCGCGAGGCCGCGCGCGTAGCGCGCGCGCCGAGCGTCTCGACCAGACCGCAAGGCCCGAGCGTAGCGAGGGTCGCAGCGCTTCGACCGGCGGCTGGGGGTGGGGCCCCAGCCGAACTACTAAACAGACGAGACTGCGTCCCCGCGCATTTTAGAGAAAAAGACGACACATGCTGCTCAGTATTCGAGATCTCCACGTCAAGGCCGAAGGCAAAGACATTCTCAAGGGGCTCTCCCTCGACGTCGATGCCGGCCAGGTTCACGCGATCATGGGGCCCAACGGGTCCGGCAAGAGCACACTCGCGCGCGCCCTGTCCGGGCACCCGGCCTATGAAGTCACGAGCGGCGCCATCACGTACGACGGCCAGGATCTGCTCGCGATGGCGCCGGAAGAGCGCGCCCAGGCCGGCGTGTTCATGGCGTTCCAGTACCCGGTCGAGATCGCCGGCATCAACAACGCCTATTTCCTGAAGGCCGCGCTGAACGCCGTCCGCAAGAACCGCGGCTTGCAGGAACTGGACGCCGTCGAATTCATGCAGCTCATCCGCGAAAAGGCGAAGCTGCTCGAGATGAACCAGGAAATGCTGCACCGCTCGGTGAACGAGGGGTTCTCCGGCGGCGAGAAGAAGCGGAACGAGATCTTCCAGATGGCCGTGCTCGAGCCGCGGCTGGCGATTCTCGATGAGACCGACTCCGGTCTCGACATCGACGCCCTGCGGATCGTGTCGCACGGCGTCAACGCCCAGCGTGATGCGCATCGCGCCATCATCGTCGTCACGCATTACCAGCGCCTGCTCGAGTACATCGTGCCGGACTTCGTGCACGTGTTGTCGGCCGGCCGGATCGTACGGTCGGGTGGCAAGGAACTCGCGCTCGAGCTCGAGGCGAAGGGCTACGGCTGGATCGAATCCGGAGCGCCGGGAACCCCGGCCCTTCAGCCAGCCGACGCGGCCGGATCCAGGAAGTAGTCATGAGCCAGGTCGCGGAACAGTCCACGCTCGCCTCGGCGTTCGAGGCTCTCAAGGCCCTGCCAGAATTCCGGGCCGCCGGTCTCGGTCCGGCGCGCGAAGCGGCGTTCCGCCGGTTCCTCGCCGCGGGTTTTCCGACGACGCGTCAGGAAGAGTGGCGGCACACCAACATTCATCCGATCGCGGCCACGGAGTTCAAGCTGCCGTCGGCGTTCGAAATCAACCGGACGGCGGCCGAGCCGTTCCTGTTCGCGGACGATCTGCCGCATCGCGTGGTGTTGGTGAATGGCCGCTGGTCACCGTCCCTTTCGTCGCTGGCGGCGCTGCCTGCAGGCGTGACAGTCCGGAGCCTTCGCGATGCCGTGGATGCGGCCCAGCCGAAGACCGCGCCGGAGTGGCTCCTCACCGCGTCGGCCGGCATGCCACTGGTCGATCTGACCACCGCGTTCGTCGATGACGGCGTCGTCATCGACATTGCGGCGAAGGCCGTCATCAGCGATCCGATTCATGTGGTGTGCCTGAATACGCAGGCCCCGGTCCCGATGCTGGTGACGCCGCGCGTGCAGATTCGCGCCGGCGAACAGGCGCAGGCGTTCATCGTCGAAAGCTACGGCGGCCTGGCCGGTGAGCCGACGTTGACCAACACTCTGACGATCGTGGATGTGGCTGCCGGCGCCATGATCGACCACGTCAAGCTGCAGCGCGAGGCGCCGACGGCGTTCCACCTCGCGGCGATGTTCGTGCGCGTCGGCCGCGCCGCGACGTTCCGCTCGCACGCGATCACGCTGGGCGGGCGCATCGCGCGCAACGACATCTCCGCGGTGCTGGCCGGCGAAGGCGCCGAGTGCACGCTCGACGGGCTGTACGTCGCCGACGGCGACGCGCTCGTGGACACGCACACGACGATCGATCACGCCATGCCGCACTGCCCGAGCCACGAGGTCTACAAGGGCATCCTCGCCGGACGCGCGCGCGCGGTTTTCAACGGCAAGATCATCGTGCGCCAGGACGCGCAGAAGACGAACGCCAAACAGACGAACAAGGCGCTGCTGCTGTCGGATGATGCGCAGATCAACACGAAGCCGCAGCTCGAGATCTTCGCCGACGACGTGAAGTGCACGCACGGGGCGGCGATCGGCCAGCTCGACGAGGACGCGATGTTCTACATGCAGGCACGCGGCATCGACTACGCCGACGCGCGCAATCTGCTGATTCACGCGTTCGCCGGCGAGGTCCTGGACGGCGTGCGCGAGCAGGTCGTCCGCGAGCAGGCCATGCGCCTGCTGGAGGAGAAGCTGTCGCTATGGAAGGTGTAGCGTCCGCCGTGCCGTTCGACGTCGCCGCGATTCGCGCCGACTTTCCCGCGCTGGCGCAGACCGTCCACGGCCGATCGCTCGTGTACCTTGACAACGCGGCGACGACCCAGAAGCCGCGACAGGTGATCGACGCGATCGCGGGCTATTACGCGCGCGACAACGCCAACGTCCATCGCGGCGTGCACGCGCTCAGCGAGCGCGCGACGGAAGCCTACGAAGGCGCCCGTCAGAAGGTGCGCGCGTTCGTGAACGCCAACTCGGTCGCCGAGATTGTGTTCACGCGCAACGCGACCGAGAGCATCAACCTCGTGGCGCGCGCCTGGGGCGACGCGAACGTGAATGAGGGCGACGAGGTGCTCATCACCGCGATGGAGCATCACTCGAACATCGTGCCCTGGCAGCAACTGTGCGAACGCCGCGGCGCCACGCTCCGAGTCGTGCCGATCGACGACGACGGCGACCTCGTGATGGACGAGTTCGATCGCCTGCTGTCCGCGCGCACGAAGATGGTCGCGGTGGCGCATCTGTCGAACGCGCTCGGGACGATCAACCCCGTGGCGGAGATCACGGCGCGCGCCAAGGCCGCCGGGGCCACGGTGCTGATCGACGGCTCGCAGGCCGCGTATCACCTGGCCGTGGACGTCCGGGCGCTTGGCGTGGACTTCTACGTGTTCACCGGGCATAAGGTCTACGGGCCCACGGGCATCGGCGTGCTCTACGGACGCGAAGCCGTGCTCGACGCGATGCCGCCGTTCCTGGGCGGCGGCGACATGATTCGGACGGTGACGCTCGAGCGCAGCACCTGGAACGATCTGCCGTACAAGTTCGAAGCGGGCACGCCGCACATCGCCGGCGCGATCGGCCTGGGCGCGGCCGTGGACTACCTGCGCGCGATCGGATTCGACGCGATTGGCGCCCATGAGGCGCGCCTGCTCGCGCGCGCGACCGACGCGGTCGCCAGCGTGCCCGGCACGCGCATCGTCGGCACCGCCAGGCGCAAGGCGAGCGTCGTCTCGTTCGTGATGGCCGGCATTCATCCGCACGACATCGGCACGATCGTCGATCGCGAAGGCGTCGCGATCCGCACCGGCCACCACTGCGCGCAGCCTGTGATGGACCGGTTCGGCATTCCCGCGACCGCGCGCGCGTCGTTCGCGATGTACAACACGATCGAGGAAATCGACACGCTGGTCGCCGCGCTCAACCGCGCGCGATCGCTGATGGGCTAGGGGATTGCGAACGTGGGCATGTTCTCGTTTTTGACGGGGAAGAAGGACGCGGAGGAACGGCCGGAGGGCGTGGAGACCCCGCCGTCCAGCCCGCCGCCGCCGATGAGTCAGGCCGACGGTACGGCGGAACCGGCACCGGACACGCCGTTCACGCCGCCGGCGGCGTGGAACACCGAGGCGCTCACCGCGCCGCCGCCGGTGCAGACCGGCGACGCGCCGCAGGTCGGCCCCGCCGACGCCGCGCAGACGGCCGAGTTCCAGCAGCGGATCATCGACGTCATCAAGACCGTCTATGACCCGGAGATTCCCGTCGATATCTACGAGCTCGGCCTCATCTACGAGATCATCGTCGACGCCGATCGCAAGGCGCTCGTCAAAATGACGCTGACGAGCCCCGCGTGCCCATCCGCGCAGCAGATTCCGCAGGAAGTGCGCTACAAGGTCAAGGCGATCCCCGGCATCGCGGATGCCTGGGTCGAGATCGTCTGGGAACCGCCGTGGGACAAAGAGCGGATGTCGGAAGCCGCGAAGCTGACGCTTGGATTCTTCTGATGTCAGATCTCTCTGACCTGTACCAGGAAGTCATTCTCGACCATAACCGACGCCCGCGAAACTGGGGCGCGTTGCCCGACGAGACCGGCCATGCCGAGGGCTACAACCCGCTTTGCGGCGATCGCCTCATGCTGCACGTGAAGATCGATGGCGATCGATTGGCGGGTATTTCGTTCGAAGGATCCGGCTGCGCGATTTCGAAGGCCTCGGCGTCGCTGATGACCGACGCGGTCAAAGGCCGCACGCTGACGGAAGCCCTCGACCTGTTCGATCGCGTGCACGACATGCTGACGACGCCCATCGACCAGCCGGTGGACGAGTCCGGCGTCGGCAAGCTCGCCGTGCTGGCCGGCGTGCGCGAGTTCCCGGCGCGCGTGAAGTGCGCATCGCTGGCCTGGCACACGCTGAAGTCGGCGATCACGAATCCCCACGAAGTCGCCAGAACCGAATAGGCCCGGTCTGCGCGGTTCATAGGTCGGTGAGTCAATTGACGAGCGACAACGACATGGGGCCGGACGGTCTGGTAAAGGCCGACGTTGCGATTCGGCTCGGGCGTCAACTCGACGCCGCGCAGCAGATCACCCACATCGGCAGCTGGGAGTGGGACCTGGCCACCGGCGCGGTGACCTGGTCGGACGAGCTGTACCGCATTTATGGCCTGGCGCCGCGCTCGTGTGCCATCACGCTGGAAGGATTCCTGGGCCGCGTTCACCCTGATGATCGCGAGCGCGTGCAGCGCCAGGTCGCCGACGCCATGAAGCGAGGCGGTCCGTTCGCCCATGACGAACGCATCGTCCGGCCGGATGGTTCGGTGCGCAAGCTCGCCACTGTCGGCGAGGTGCTGGTCGACCCCGAGGGCCGTCCTGTCTCCTTGCTCGGTACGTGTCGCGACATCACGAACGATCCGCGCGAGTTCGCGCAGCGGGTGCAGGCGCGCGAGCGGCGGTCCCTGGAGATGCTTGCCACCGGCAAGCCTTTGCCCGACATCCTCGCCGAACTGGCGCTGCTGGTTGAGGAGCTGGCGCCGGACACCATCGTCTCGATCCTGCTGATGGACGAGACCGAAACCCGTCTCCGGCACGGCGCCGCGCCGTCGCTGCCGGACGCGTACAACCAGGCCATTCACGGCAACCTCATCGGTCCTCAGGCCGGCTCGTGCGGCACCGCGGCGTTCCGCCGCCAACCGGTATTCGTCGATGACATCGAGAGCGATCCGCTATGGGAGGCGTATCGTGATCTGGTCCGTCCCTACGGACTGCGCGCCTGCTGGTCGTTTCCGATATTGGCCACCGACGGCCACGTCCTCGGCACCTTCGCGATCTACTACCGTCAGCCGCGCACGGCCAACCCGTCGGTGGTCGAGTTGGTCTCGCGCGTGGCCCACGTCGCTGCCATCGCCATCGAGCGCCGTCAGATCGACGAACGGGCGCTGGCATTGCATGAACGGACCGAGGCGATCCGTGAGGACGAGCGCACGAGCATCGCCCGCGAACTCCACGACCAACTCGGCCAGTCGCTCACCGCGCTGAAGTTGGATATCTCCTGGCTGGCCCGGCGGCTGAGCGACGACCCGACCGTGGGTCGCAAGATCGAGGAGATGAAGCATTTTACGGATGGAATTATCCAGTCGATCGCGCGCATCTCGGCCGGGTTGCGCCCCGGCATTCTCGACGTCCTCGGGTTGGAGGCGGCGATCAGGTGGCAGATCAATGAGTTCACCAAGCGCACCGCGGTCGCGTGCGAGCTACGCGCCCGACTCGGCGATTTGCCACTGGACGGCAGCCTCGCGACCGCGGTGTTCCGTATCTTCCAGGAGGCGCTGACCAACGTCACCCGCCACGCCAACGCCTCGCGGGTGACCGTGGACCTCGGACTCGATGGCTCCATGCTCGTGCTCGAGGTGGCCGACGATGGGGTCGGCCTGGACGCGACCGGATCGCGGGGCCGCTCTCTGGGCCTGCTGGGGATGGGCGAGCGAGCGCGCCGGCTGGGTGGCGACTGCGTGGTCACTCAGCGCGTGCCGGCCGGCACCCTGGTCTCCCTGCGGGTTCCCTTGCGCCTGGCGCTGTCCAGGGAAGAACCCGTCTCCAAGGCCTAGCGATTCGCGCCACCTGCTTCGGCCTTGCCGCTCCCCGGCCGGGTCGGTAGAGTAGCCCGCATGCCCTCCCTCGGCACCCAGGTCGCGCTCCTGTTCGTGCTCGCGATGCCTATCGCGTGCCTCGCGTGGACGGTCACGCACGAAGAAATCTTCAAAGAGCCGCGCGAATTCTGCGTGCGCAACAGCAAGCTGTGCCGCAGCCTGATGCAGCGCAAGTTCTTCTATCTCTTCACGTGCGAGTACTGCTTCAGCCACTGGGTGACGATCGCGGCGCTCGCCATGACGGGTTTCAAGTTGGTCATGCCCGACTGGCGCGGCTACGTCATCGCGGGTTTCTCGCTGGTCTGGATTGCCAACTTCTACATGAGCCTGTTCGGCCGCCTGCGCCTCGAGATCCGCGAGGAGCGTCTCGAAATTGCTGAACTCGAAGCCGAGCAGGCCGAGCGGACGCGGCCCAAACGGGCCGGCTGGTTCGAGAACCGGAAGTAACGCCGGCGCCGGCCGACGCGTGAACGTTCACCTGATCGACGGAACCTACGAACTCTTCCGCCACTTCTACGCGCTGCCCTCGGCGCGCGACGAGGCCGGCGTCGAAGTCGCCGCCGTGCGCGGCGTGATTGCGTCGGTGCTCGGCATGATTCGCGCCGGCGGCGCGACGCACATTGGCGTGGCGACCGACCACGTCATCGAATCCTTCCGCAACGGGCTGTGGCGGGGCTACAAAACGAGCGCGGGCGTGCCGCGTGTGCTGCTCGACCAGTTCGTCATCCTCGAAGACGCCCTCAGAGCCCTGGGTGTCGTCGTCTGGCCGATGATCGAATTCGAAGCGGACGATGCCCTGGCATCGGCCGCCGCGGCCGCTGCGCGCGACCCTCGCGTGTCCCAGGTCATCATTTGCACACCAGATAAAGACCTGGCGCAGTGCGTGCAAGGCACCCGCGTGGTGCAGCTCAATCGCCGCACGCGGGAACAGTTCGACGAAGCCGGCGTCGTCAGGAAGTTCGGCGTGCTTCCCGCGTCCATTCCCGACTATCTGGCGCTCGTCGGCGACTCCGCGGACGGCTACCCGGGCCTTGCCGGCTGGGGCGCCAAGTCGACGGCAGCCGTCCTGGCGCGTTTCCACCACCTCGAGCAGATCCCCGTTGACTGGCGCGACTGGCACGCGAATGCGACGAACGCAGCCCGGCTCGCCGAGACACTCGCCCGCGAACGCGAGCGCGCGCTGCTGTTTCGCACGCTGGCGACGCTCAGGACTGACATCGCCCTGTTCAAGAACGTCGACGAGCTCGAATGGCTGGGCCCGACGCCGGCGTTCGAAGCGATGGCCGCCCGACTCGAAGGCCGGGGCCGCCTACGTGGCCGGCCCGCTCGGCCCCGAGCGTAGCGAGGGCGCCGAGCGCCTCGACCAGCGCGCGGGGGTGGGGCCCCACGCGCGGGGGTGGGCCCGGTCTTTTTTCCGGCTACCATGCCCGCATGAACTTCCGCGATCTGACGGAGGCCCAGATCCTGGCCCTGGCCATCACCGCCGAAGAGGAGGACGGCCACATCTACCGCGACTTTGCCAATTCGCTGCGCGCCGATTTTCCCGCGACCGCGGAGCTGTTCGTCCGCATGGCGGAAGAAGAGGACGGCCACCGCCACCGGCTGATCGACGTGTACCGTGCGCGGTTCGGCGAGCACATTCCGTTGATCCGCCGGCAGGACGTCAAGGGTTTCATCGAGCGGCGGTCGTCGTCGTTGCTGCGCACGCTCCGTCCGGAAAAAGCGCGCGCGGAAGCAGCGCTGATGGAAGTGCAGGCCGCGCGGTTCTACGAAGCGGCCGCGCAGCGGACGACCGACGCGGGCATCAGGCAGCTGCTTGGCGATCTCGCGGCCGAGGAGCGCCGGCACGAAACGACAGCGGAAGAAGTGACGGCCGCCGACGAAGCCGCCGGCCGCGTCGCTGTTGAACATGAGGCGGCCAATCGCTTGTTCGTCCTGCGGTTCGTGCAGCCTGGGCTCGCCGGGCTCATGGACGGCTCGGTTTCGACGCTCGCGCCTCTGTTTGCCGCGGCGTTCGCCACCGGCAGCACCGTCGAAACGTTCAAAGTCGGCCTCGCGGCTTCGGTCGGGGCCGGCATCAGCATGGGTTTTGCGGAAGCGCTGTCCGACGACGGCAAGCTGAGCGGACGCGGCGCGCCGTGGCTGCGCGGCACGGTGTGCGGCGTGATGACGACGATCGGCGGGCTCGGCCACACGCTGCCGTACCTCATCAACGATTTCCACACCGCCACGACGGCCGCGATCGTCGTCGTCATCATCGAACTCGCCGCGATCGCATGGATCCGCAAACGCTACATGGACACGCCGTTGATCTCGGCCGTTTTTCAGGTGGTCGTTGGGGGGATGCTGGTGTTTCTAGCCGGCTGGTTGATTGGGTCAGGCTAATCCCGCGAGGCCCCGAGCGTAGCGAGGGCGCCGAGCGCCTCGACCAGCGCGTGGGGGTGGGGCCCCACGCGAACTAATAAAAAGACGCCCCGAGCGTAGCGAGGGCGCCGAGCGTCCGAAGACCAGCGCGTGGGGGTGGGGCCCCACGCGAACTAATAAACAGACGCCCCGAGCGTAGCGAGGGCGCCGAGCGTCCGAAGACCAGCGCGTGGAGGGCAAAGAAGGGGGACGGGCGTGCTGCCCACAGGATTCGCACACTCCAATTGGGGTGCAAATCCTGTGGACAGCACGCCCGTCCCCTATTTCTTCACTTCCTTCGTTCCCTTCAACACTTCAATCACCGACAACGGATCCACTCGCGCCCCGTTGATCCGGATCGCCCAGTGCAGGTGCGGCCCGGTCACGCGGCCGGTGGCGCCGACGGCGCCGAGCAGCTGGCCCGTCTTGACGACGTCGCGCTCGTGCACGTCGATGGCTGACAGGTGTGCCATCAGCGAAAACAGGCCCAGCCCGTGGTCGACGATCACGGTGTTGCCCGTGAAGTAGAGATCGCGCGCGAGCACAATGCGACCGGCGTTCGGCGCGTGCACGGGCGTGCCGGCCGGGCTCGAAAAATCCGCGCCGCTGTGCGGGCTGCGCGGCTGGTCGTTGAAGATGCTGCGCGAGCCAAAGGCGCTGTTGGCGTCCTGCGGGACCGGCCGCTCGAATGCGCCGGACCAGAGCCGCGTTGGGGCCGAGTCCGCCCAGACCCCCTCGAGATCCTTCTGTTCGCGCGCGATCCGCTCCATCGTGGCCTCCGGCGGATTCACGTATTGCTCGTCAACGGTCAGTCGACGGGTCGGGAACTCGTGCGGCAACACGGTCACGACCTTACTGACCAGCCCGCCACCCGTTGCGGCCTTCACGTCGATTTCGATTTTCGCGTCGCCAGGTTTGACGTCGAGGTCAATGCCCACCAGCGCTTGCCACGTCTCCGCTTCGATGGGAAAGGCGCGCACGTCCCGGCCAAACGCCGCGACGCGCACCTCGCTTGCCGTGGGCGGGGTCGGGATCGTCACGACCAGCAACTCGCCGGGTGCCATGGCGCGCGCGCGAATCGTGATGTCCGCGCCGGTGCGTCCGTCGAGCTGCGCGCCGAAGACCAGGCACACCGCGGCCACCGAGACCATCAGCGCCGATCGCACACCCGTCTTGAACATCGAGTTGATACCAGTATCGCCTGAATCACTCATCCCGCCGGCGCGGACACTCTGTGGAAGCGGTGCGCCAGCCTTGGCGCGTCACGTGCCGGATCCCCGCGAATCACGACGCGGCGGCTGGTACGAAAACCGCATCTACTCCGGCAGGAATCCGAGAATCGATGAGGGCACCATGCTGAAGAACGTCAAGGATTGGGAACGTATCGCCTCCGTCGCCACCGGCGCGGGGCTGTCGGTACTCGCGGCGCGCACGAAGGGCGCAAACCGGGTGGCGGCCGGCACCGCCGCCGCGTGGCTGCTGTCGCGCGGACTGTCGGGGTACTGCCTCGTCAACCAGGCGCTGGGCCGCGAACGCGAAGATCGTGACGATACCAGGGCCGCGCTCGGCGGATCCCGTGGCGTGTCTGTCCGCGAGTGCGTCACCATTCAGGTGCCGCCGGCCCTGCTCTTCGACTTCTGGCGCGACCTGGACAACCTGCCGCTGGTGATGCCGTTCCTCGAGCGCGTGGACCGGCTCGACGGCACCCGCTCGCACTGGGTGGTGCAGGGGCCCGCGGGTTCACGCGTGGAGTGGGACGCCGAAATCATCAACGAGATTCCTGACGAGCTGATCGCCTGGAAGTCGCTGCCCGGCGCGGACGTGGCGAGCGCCGGGTCCGTGCATTTCAAGCCGGCCGGCCCTCGCGGCACGCGCGTCACCGTCGTGTTGCAGTACGAACCCGTTGGAGGCCGCGTCGGTGCGTCGCTCGCGGCCCTGTTCGGGCGGTCGCCGGGGATCGAAATCCGAAAGGCCCTGCAGGAGTTGAAGCGGACGATGGAATCGGGCGGCCAATCGTCGCGTCCGTCGCCGGCTTATCGCACGCGTGAAACGTCGAACACCCAGATCCCGCGGCCGTAGGTCGCGGCGACCAGGATGTTGTCACGCGTGTCGAGCTGCAGATCGGATACCTGCACGGACGGCAGGTTGCTGCCGAGAACTTCCCACTTCGCGCCGCCGTTGGTGGACACATAGACGCCGACGTCTGTGCCCACGTACAGCACCGCGCCATTGCGCGGGTCCTCCCGGATCACATTCACCGGTCCCGCGGGGATGTTGTTGACGACGGATCTGAAAGTCTTGCCGAAGTCGGTGGACCTGTAGATGTAAGCCGCGAAATCGTCGTCTTCGCGTCCGCGCTGGGTCACGTAGACCGTGCCGTCGGCCAGCGACGACGGCGTCACGCGTGAGATCCAACGGCGCACCGGCAGCTTCGTCGTCAGGTCCGTCCATTCCTTGCCGCCGTCAATCGTCGTGTGCAGCCGGCCATCGTCGGTCCCGACGTACAGCAGGTCTTTCTTCCTGGGCGACTCGGCGATGGCGACGATCGACTGATAGGGAATGGCCGACGGATTCTCGCCCATCTGCGCCCGGTTGTTGTCGCTCAGGTCCGGGCTGATCTTCTCCCAGGCATCGCCGCGCGATTTCGAGCGGAAGATGAACTGGTAGCCCGCGTACACGACGGTGTGGTCGTGCGGTGAAATGACGAATGGCGCCATCCACTGGGCGCGCAGCTCGGCGTCGGGAGCGGCTGGTTGAATCGGCGTGACGCGCCCGCCGGCGCCGCCCAGATCCGTGCGGCTGAAATTGCCGTAGAACTCGTGCGAATACACGACGTTGGGATTGGTGGGATCGATCGCGTGGTGCGTGCCCTCGCCACCAGGCGCCTCTTCGAACGCGATAGGCGGAATGGCGCCGGCGCCCTTGCTGAGGTCGAGGCGCCCGCGCCGGCTGCGGATGTCCTGAATCGACCCATACACCCAGGGCGGCGAGCTGGTATCCACTTCGACGTTGTAGAACTGCGCGCCGCCGGCCGAGATTGCGAACTTCCAGTTCAATCCGCCGTCAGCGGAGGAATAGAACCCGCCGTCGTTGTTGTTGTACAGGACCTTCGGGTTCGCCGGGTCGATCCAGAGTCCGTGGTGGTCGCCGTGCGTGCCGAACACGGGCGTGAACGTGCGACCACCGTCGCGCGAGACGTTCAGTCCGAGCCCAAGCGTGTAAATCGTGTTCTCGGCCGTGGGATCGACGCGAATCTGTCCGAACACCCAGCCGTACGTGCCGGAATGATTCTCGAGATACGTCGTACTGGCCTGGTCGAATCGGCTCGTCTGCTTCCACGTTCTGCCCGCGTCGTCCGACCGATACACGTCGGCGCCCTTGATGAATCCCGCGCCCTGCGGCATCGGCCGGCCGTAGGGGTCGCGCGATCCGGGCGGCGGCACCCGGCCGATTTCGTAGTTGTCGACCAAGGCATAGAGCACGTCCGGTTTGGACCTCGCGATGTCGAGGCCAATCCGGCCGCGGAACGCCGGCGCCGGCAGGCCCTGGCTGGCATCCGTCCATGTGCGGCCGCCATCGGTCGTCTTCACAATGCCGCCCTCGGTGTAACCCGGCTCGACACGCGGGTCACTCCACTTCCGGCGGATCCGCTGCCACATCGCCGCATAGAGCGTGTTGGGATCGCGCGGATCCATCACGAGATCGATCGCGCCGGTCCGAGCGCTCTTGTAATAGATCCTCGACCACGTCCGGCCACCGTCCGTGGTTTTGAAGACGCCTCGATTCTCGTTGTCCGTCCATTCGTGGCCGCTGGCGGCGACATAGACGATGTCCGGGTTGGTCGGGTGGACGACGATCCGGCCGATCGTCTGCGTGTCCGTGAGACCCATGTGCTGCCAGGTGCGGCCCGCATCAACGGACTTGAAGATACCCACGCCGGCCATCGATGCGCGAAAGATGTTCGACTCGCCGGTGCCGATCCAGACGATGTCCGGGTTCGACGGCGTCACAGCGACGTCGCCGATGCTCGTCGACGGCATCTGTTCAAACACCGCCTGCCAGGTCGCGCCCTCGTCGTCTGTCTTCCAGACGCCGCTGGTCGCGTAGGCGGCGTAGATTCGGCGACGGCCGTCCTTGTCGGCGACGGCGGTATCGGTGGAACGGCCGCTGATGTTCGCTGGTCCCAGGTACGACCACGCTGCGCGATAGGGCGATGCGTCGCGCATCGTCCGGTAGGTGCCGTACGCCTGGCGGAGGAACTCGGCGTCGGCTTTCGGGGCCTGCGCACCCGCGGCCAGGGCGAAAAGGCCGGCGACGACGGCCACGAACGCGAGCGCGACGCGTGAACGGGACCCGCTATCGTTCATGAGGTGAATTGTAGGAGACATCCACACTAAAATTGGTGCGCATGCCAGCGCCGGTCTATCTCGACTACCACGCCACCACGCCCGTCGATCGCCGGGTCCTCGAGCGCATGCTGCCGTACTTCACCGAGACGTTCGGCAATCCGGCGTCCTCCACGCATCAGTGGGGCTGGAAAGCACAGGAGGCGGTGGAGCAGTCGCGGCGCGAAGTGGCGGCGCTCATCGGCGCCTCGCCGCGTGAAATCTACTTCACCAGCGGCGCCACGGAATCCAACAACCTCGCCATCCAGGGTGTGTGGGCCGCCATGGATGCCGCCCGCCGGCACGTCGTCGTGTCCGCCATCGAGCACAAGTCCGTGCTCGAGGGCGCCGAGCGACTCGGCGCGCACGGGATGCGCGTCACCGTCGTGCCCATCAACCGCGAGGGCGTCCTGGATCTCGATGCCCTGGCGCGCACCGTCGGCCCGGATACGGCGCTGGTGAGCGTGATGGCCGCCAACAACGAAATCGGCGTCATCCAACCGCTCGCGGAGATTGGCGCGCTGACGCGTGCGGCCGGCGCGCTCTTCCACGTCGACGCCGCGCAGGCGGCGGGCAAGATCCCGATTGACGTGGCGGCCATGCAGATCGATCTGCTGTCGCTGACCGGCCACAAGATGTACGGGCCGAAGGGCTGTGGAGCGATCTACGTCCGGAAACAAACGAAGATTGATCCCTTGATTGTCGGCGGCGGACAGGAGCGCGGCATGCGGTCGGGGACGTTGAACGTGCCCGGCATCGTCGGGCTGGGCGCCGCGTGCGCGCTTTGCCGGGCCGACATGGAAGAGGAGGGTCATCGTCTCTCGCGGCTTCGCGATCGCCTGCTCGCCGGCCTTACCGCACAACTGGACGGTGTCGTCGTCAACGGTTCGATGACGCACCGGTTGCCGAACAATCTTCACGTGACTTTCAATGGCGTGGACGGCGAATCCCTGCTGGTCGCGATCGGCGACATCGCCGTGTCGTCAGGATCGGCGTGTACGTCGGCGTCCGGCACCGCGTCGCACGTCATGCGCGCGCTCCTCGGTTCGGACGCCGTCCCGCCCGCCTCCATCCGCTTCGGCCTCGGCCGCCCGACCACTGAGGAAGAGATCGAGTACACGATCGAGAAGTTTGTGACCGTCGTCAAACACCTGAGGAAAGACGCCGCGTGATGCGCATTACCGTCGCCCACTCTCCCGATTCCGATGACGCGTTCATGTTCTACGGTCTGGCCAGCGGTGCCATCGCCGTGCCGGGGATCGAAGTCGATCAGGTGCTCGCGGACATCGAGACGCTCAATCAAGCGGCGTTCGAAGGGAAGTATGAAGTGACGGCCGTGTCGTTTCATGCGTTCGCCCATTTGTCCGACCGGTACGCGCTGCTGCCGCACGGTGCGAGCATGGGGGACAAGTACGGGCCCATCCTGGTCGCGAAGCGGCCGATCGCGGCGACGGAGGGTTCGGGCGCGCTGCGCGGGCTCCGCATCGGCATTCCCGGAAAACTGACGTCGGCGTACCTCACGCTCCAGATGTTCGATCCGGACTTCGAGGCCGTGATGTTGCCGTTCGACGAGATCCAGCACGCGGTGCTCGATGGCCGCGTGGATGCGGGACTCCTGATCCATGAAGGGCAGCTCACGTACGCCGCCGAGGGCCTGCAGAAAGTGGTCGACCTTGGCGAATGGTGGTTCGATCGGACCGGCGGGTTGCCGTTGCCGCTGGGTGGCAACGTGATTCGACGGGATCTCGGACCGGCCGTGATGACCCAGGTGTCGACGATGCTGCACGGGAGCATCGCGCACGCGCTGAATCACCGCGCCGACGCTGTCGAGTACGCGCAGACGTTCGGCCGCGGGCTCAATCGCGCGGACACCGATACCTTCGTCGGCATGTATGTGAATCAACTGACGCTCGACTACGGCCCGCGCGGTCGTGCGGGCCTCGAACGGTTCTTCGACGAGGCGTACCGCAAGAAACTGATTCCTGGGAAGGTGGCTGTTGAGTTTGTCTAATCTGCGGCGAACGGCAGGTCTCTTCGTGTGGCTGCTCGTGTGCGGCGCACTGGCGCATCTGGCCGCGCAGAGCACGGGCGCGGCGCGCGTCACCGCGACGACCGCCAGCATCCGCGCGGATCCGAAACCGACCGCCGCGGTCCTGACAACCGTGAAGGCCGGCGCCCGGCTCGAAGTGCGCGGATCGGATGGCGACTTCTATCAGGTCGTGACGGTCGTCGGCACGGTGCGCATTCAGGGCTACGTGCTCAAGCGTTCGGTGACGCTGGACAAGGCGCCGGACGCGGCCCCGGCCGCTCCCGCCCCCGCCACGACTCCGAAACCGCCGGCGCCTGTCGCCGGCCCGGCGAAATTCGGGATGTCCGCGTCGGTCGCGGCCGCCGGCAAGTCGGCGCCGCTGGTCGCCTCCACGGCCCGCACGATTCAGGTGGCCGAACGTGCGGACTCACCGCGCGCGGCGGCGATGGCCATGCCGGTCGGTGCGGCGACGCCGCTGCCGACGGGACCCGGCTCGGTCGTCACCTATCTCTGGATTCTCGACGTGCCGAAGGACGCGAAGGTCCTCGCGGGCAAGCCGGCGTTTACCGTGCAATTCAAGGACGCGCCAGGCATCAGCCCGGACGACTTTGCACCCGCGCTCGTCTCGCTGGCCGTGACGCCCGCGGGCTCACGCGTGATGAGCGTCGTGCGCGGCCGGCTGGATCAGGCCACGCGCGCGACCGGGGACTGGGATGTGGCGCGCGATCTGCGACAGGACCTCGTGAAAGCGACCGTTGAACCGATCGAGCGCGGCTCGGTGCGGATCACGCCGGCCGCGGATCTCACGCCCGGCGAATACGCCCTCGTCATGCGCCCCACCGGCAACAAGAAATTCGCGGGCACCAGCGTGCTGTCCCCGAGCGCCGATGGCCGCGTGTTCGGCATCGCCTGGATCTTCGTCGTCAAATAACGACTGCGCCGGCACGAGGTTGAACCTTGGGGTGCCATGGGGCGCCATGGAGGTCAGGCCCGGCGAAGCCGGGCTACCAGGCCAGTCCTCGCAAACCACTCATCCGGCGCTCGCTCACTCCATGGCTCCTCATGGCCCCCCAAGATCAAAAGCTTTTCGCCGTCTTATCGTTGATGCAGCACGGCCGCGATCAATCGCACGGCTTCGGCGATGCGCGGCCCGGGAATCGACAGTCGATCGTCCACCAACTCGTAGATTCGCCCGCTGCGGACGGCCGGCAGTGACGCCAGCGTGTTCCACGCGCGCCGTTCCTGATCGATCTTGGTCTGCGGCCAGGGATCGCCGGCGTGCACTTCGATGATGACCTGCGGCGCGCGGGCCAGGAGCATTTCGGTGGTCGCCTCCAGGTTCTGACGGGGGATGTCGGCGAACAGGTCTTCGCCGCCGGCGGCGTCCAGCATGTCGTGCATGAAGCCGATGCCGCCGCTCGCATAGATCGCGCGCAACGATCCCGGCTCGCGGCCGAAGATCAACGCCGTCTTCGGTCGCGGTTTGCCGGCGACGCTTCGCCGGATCTCCGCCAGATCGCGATCGATCCGCTCGGCAAGCGCCGCCGCTTCCCGTGAACGGTCAATCTGGTTGCCCAGAATTCTGATCGTCGCCGTGACTTCGGCGAGTCCGGCCAGTTCGTACCTGAATGCCGGCACGCGGGCGCGGTCCAGCTTGGCGATGAGGTCGGATTGCGTGCCGTAGACCACGACCAGATCCGGCCGCAGCGACAGGATGCGCTCGAAATCAGGATCGACCAGCGCCCCGACCTTCGGCTTCGTCAACGCCTCGGGCGGAAAACGGTCGTAGCTCGACACGCCCACGACTTGTCCACCGGCGCCGAGAGCGAAGAGCATTTCGGTGACGGCCGGGACCAGGGAGATGATTCTTGAGGGTCCAACGGTGCCAAGGTGCAAGGGTGCCAGGGTGCCGGCGGCGGTCGACAAATGCACGCCGAGCACGAGCGCGACGGTCGTGGCCAGCCGGAGCAGCCAAGCCCCGGGGCACCCAGGCACCTTGGCACCTTTGCACCCTTGCACCGTGGCACCCCTCAACGCCTGCTGATCAACAGCCATAAGAAAAACGGCCCCCCGATCACCGCCGTGATGATGCCGACAGGTAGTTGCACCGGCGCGAGCACGGTGCGCGCGATGGCGTCGCATGCGACGAGGAACGCGGCGCCGAAAAACGTCGAGGCCGGCAGCACGAGCCGGTGATCGGCGCCCACCATCAGTCGCACGAGGTGCGGCACGATGATCCCGACGAAGCCGATCGGGCCACCAACGGAAACGGCCGCGCCGGTGGCGAGCGAGGCAGAAAAGAAGGCGACGCGCTGCGCTCGGACGACGTGCACGCCGCGGGTGCTGGCGGCCTCGGTGCCGATGCTGAGCAGGTTGAGCGGCCGCGCCAGCCACGCGAAGGCGGCAAACGCGATGGCCACCAGTGGGAGTGCGGAGAGGATCGGTGCGTACGACGCGACTTCGAGGTTGCCCATCAGCCAGCGCAGTGCGCGGAACGTCTGGGCGAAATCGCTGAGGTACTGCACGAACAGGATCAGCGCCGAGAAGAACGAGTTCAGCGTCACACCGGCCAGCAGCAGCACCGTCGTCGACAGCCCGCGATGCCGCGCGCTGGCCAGCGCGTACACGATGGCCACCGCCAGGAACGCGCCGGCCAGGCTCGCCGAGGCCACGCCGCCAATCGCCCAGCCGGCGCCGAAGGTGATCGCGACCATCGCGCCGAGCGACGCGCCGGCCGACACGCCAAGCGTGTACGGCGTCGCCAGTGGATTGCGCAGCAGTCCCTGAAAGATGACGCCGGCCGCGGCCAGGGTGCCGCCGACCAGCGCGGCGGCGAGCGCACGCGGCAGCCGCGCGATGAAGAAAATCTGCGCATCCACGTTGTCGGCGAACGGCACGCTGGTGTTGAACACTTGGCCGAAATGGATCGTCGTCGAGCCGATGAACGGCGCCGCGATGACCGCGGCGACCATGGCCACAAAGCAGAAGGCCACCGCCGGCAGACCGCGACGCAGGGGGAGCGTCATGGCCGGTGCGCCGAGGCAAGAATAGGCGCCGCGAGTTCCGGCGGCACCTCGAAGAGCCGGCCGACCAGCGCCGGCGTCAGGACTTCCGCCGGCGATCCCAGCGCCAGAATCTGTCCCGCTGACAGCAGTACGATGCGTGTGCACAACGACGCCGCAAATCGAAGGTCATGCGTCGACAGCATAATCGTGATGTTCGAGGTGTCGTGCAATCGGCGAAGCACCGACGCGACCTCGAATTGGTACCGCAGATCGAGCGACGCGGTGGGTTCATCGAGCAAGAGAAGCGAGCCCCCGGCATCCAGCTGCGCCAGCGCGGACGCAATGACGACGCGCTGTTTCTCTCCGCCACTCAACGTGCGAAACCCGCGATCCCGCAGGTGATCGGTCCCTGTTGCGTTCAGCGCACGCGTCGCGGCCGCCAGATCGTCCGGTCCCTCGATCTCGAAGGCGCCCAGATGCGGGTACCGGCCCATCAGCACGATTTCCAGCGCGGTGTAGTCGAAAGCGAGTGACGTTTCCTGCGGGACGACGGCGATGCGCATGGCCAAATCTCGACGCGGCACGCGGGCCAGGCTCTGGCCGTCGAGCGTGACCGTCCCCTCCTGGGGCAGCAGCGCGCCCGCCATCAGCCGCAGCAGCGTCGTCTTGCCCGATCCATTCGGTCCGAGGATTCCGACGATGTCGCCGGCGGCGACCTCGAGCGAGACGCGATCAATGATCCGCTGGCGCGTGCCGAGATCGGTCCCGGCCCGGCCGCGGCGACTTCCGCGGCCGGCCGGATACGCGAAGCTGAGATTACCGGCTGATAGCAACACGCAGGCCCACCGATGCGGACCGCGCCTGGGCCGGGTAGCCCAGCGCGTCCTCGTAGGCAGCATTGAACAGGTTGGTCACGCGGGCATACGCCTCGAGCGAGCGGCTGATCCGGAACGATCCGCCGATCGCCGACACGACGTAGCCCGGCGTTGAGAGCACGTCGACGGCGAACACCGGTTCGAAGTCCGCCATCTCGCCTCGGCCGTTGATGGTCAGGAACATCTGCACGCGGTCGTGAGTGTAGCGTGCATCGAGCGACCCACTGTGCCGCGGCCGGCGGATGAGGGGATCGCCGACGACGTACGGCGCGGCGGTCGAGTCCGGGAAATTGTCCACGCCGAGCACTTCCGTGTCGAGAAAGGTGTACGCACCACGCACGGACAGGCCGAACCGCGACTGCCACCGCACGCCGACTTCGACGCCCTGCGCGCTGGCGTTCGCGATGTTGTCCGTCTGGTACGGGCTGGCTCCCGAGAAACTGCTGCCGACCCTGACGATCATGTCGTCATACCGGTTGGCGAAGTACGTCACATCGGCGAGCACGAGCGCGCCGGGAAACGCATGCTCGAGGCCGACATCCACGCTGCGGCTGCGTTCCGGCTTGAGCGACGGATTGTCGGTGAATCCGATCTCGAACATCGTGGGCGGCTTGATGCCCGTGCCGGCGCCACCGCGAATCTTCGTCCAGCCGTGCGTGCCGTCGCTGTGGCGATCGCCGCGCAGGTACCACATGGCCGACACCTTCGGGTTCGGCGACCAGACCACATCATCGTCAAAGGCCGGTCGGGAGCCGAACGCATCGCCTTCCAACGCGTTGCGCTGGATGCGTTCGACGCGCACGCCAGCCGTGACCGCGGCGCGCGCGCCAATGTCCCACCGGCTCTCGGCGAAGAGGCCAAGAATGGTCCTCGCCACCGGAACAGGCACGAAGTTTCCGCTGACCGGATCGAAGGTTGGGCCCGTGACGAACGTGTTGTCGGCGCGCTCGCGGATCGCCTCCATGCCGACGGACAGACCCAGGTGGCCGCGCTCGACGTCGGCCTGGTAGCGGCCGGTCACTCGGCGGGTCCGATCTTCGGAAAGGAACGTCGGACTCGGGCAGCCCTCGAAGTCGCACCGATCGACGAACTCGCTGGGCACATCGGACCAGCCCACCTGCACCGTGTGGCGTAGCGCCGACGGGTCGCCGAAGAGCGCCGACCCAATCACGCCACGCGGGTGATTGGTGCCACGCGCCACCGTGTTCAGGCCTCCATAGAGCCCGAATGGGTCGGTTCCGTACGGACCGGGGTTGCCGCGCTCGTCGCGGCCGAACCGAGCATCCACGCGCAGGCGCCGCGTGGCGCGATCGGACCAGCCGAAGCTGCCCGTGCCGATCAACCGTTCGTAGTCGTCATTGGAGACGTTCTGGTTGATCGACGTGCGGAACGTCGTGTCGCCATCCGACGCCAGCCGCTCGAACGATCCGCCCCACGAAAAGTGTCCCGACGAGCCGCTGGCCGCCAGGTCCACGCGCGACGTGCCCTGTTGCCCGAATTCCACCAGCGCGCGCTCCTGCAGCGGCCCGCCACGCGTGCTGATGAGGTTGATCACGCCGCCGACCGCGCCGCTGCCGAACACCGCGCTCTGCGGTCCCCGCACGACCTCGATGCGATCGATGCCCATCGTCGGCAGGTGCGCCGCATCGAAGCCGCCACCGAACACATTGAGCGGCAGTCCGTCCATCAACACCAGCGTGTAGTCGGATTCACCGCCGCGCGCGAAGATCGACGTCAGCGCGCCGCGGCCGCCGTTCGCCACGAGGTTGAAACCCGGCACCAGCCGCAACGCCTCGCTGGCCGTCTCGCTCTGGCGGGCTTCGAGATCCGATCGGTCGATGATCGTGACGCTGTCCGTGACGCGCGACACGGGCTGATCGACCTGTGCCGCCGAGACGACGACGGTCGTGCCGACGGCGCTCAACGCGAGCTTGAGCGTGACGTCGACGGCGCCGGTGACCTTCACATGAGTCGCCGGCGCCTGCAGCGACGGCGCCGTCGCCGAGACGTCATATTCGCCGTCGGGCAGCGCGATCGGGCCGAACTGGCCGTTGGCGCGTGTAACCAGCGTCGCCACGACCGTGGTGCCCGCCGCCATCGTCACGCGCGCGCCGGCAACGGGACGATCCTGCGGATCGCGGACGGTACCCTGCAGCATGCCGGTTTGCGCCGTTGCGACAGAAGCGATGGTGGAGAAGAGGAAGGAAAGAAGAAGTACGAGCGGACGAGCCACGGAGCCTCCTTCAGCGTGTTGGCGCTGAGAAAAGACGGGGCCCGGTCGCGAGGTATCCTGACTTGCGGGTTTATTGATCAGTTCGCTGATCAATGTCGCCGGCGTCATCGCCTTCCCGTGTCTTCGCGCCTGAGTGAATCCACCCGCGTGCGCGTCGTTCACAGTGACTGCCTGTCGCGCGTTGCGCGACCGGCTCAACACCAGGTTTGTCGGCCCGGTGTGTCATGACGCCGACTCCCCGCTGACAGTGGCGGCACCGTGTGGGATTCGCACCCACTTCCCTGGAGCTGCCGGGCGGACGTCGGTTGTGCGATCGACTATAGCATGTCAGGATCGCTTGACCGCGAAGCCGCGCGCGTAGCGCGCGGGCGAGGCCAATCGCGCAACAGCGCGAAGCCCCGAGCGTAGCGAGGGTGCTGAGCGTCCGGCGAGCGGCGAAGAGCCGCGAGCGCGCGCGGGGGTGGGGCCCCGCGCGCAACTAGTAAACGATGACCATGCTCTCCCGTCTTAATGCGCTCGGTCTCACCGACATCGCGGACAAGGTGGACGCGCGCGTCCGCCTGTCGCTTGATGACGGCGTGCGCCTGTTCGCGTGTCCGGATCTGCACGCGGTCGGCTGGCTCGCGAACCGCGAGCGCGAGCGGCGGCATGGCGCGTTGACCTACTACAACTTCAACCTGCGGCTCGAAGCGACGAACGTCTGCGTGGCGAGCTGCCTGTTCTGCTCGTTCGCGCGTCTCAAGCCCGGCGACACCGACGCCTACACGCTGCAGCTCGACCGGGTCTTCGACAAACTCCGCCAGCGCCGCGACCAGGCACTCACCGAAGTCCACATCGTCAACGGCCTGCATCCGGATCTTCCGTTCTCGTACTACACGGACATGCTCCGCGGTTTGAAATCGATTCGGCCCGGCGTGCACCTGAAATGCTTCACCGCCGTCGAGATCGCGTTCTTCTCGGAGCTCTACGCGATGACCGATGAACAGGTGCTGCGCGAGTTGATGGACGCCGGGCTCGACTCGCTGCCCGGTGGCGGCGCGGAGATCTTCGCCGAACGCGTGCGCCGCAAGATCTGTCACGACAAGGCGGATGCCGATCGGTATCTCGCCATTCACCGGATTGCACACGGGCTCGGCATGCGCTCGAACGTGACGATGCTGTACGGGCATATCGAGACGATGGAGGAGCGCGTCGATCACATGATGCGGGCGCGGGCGTTGCAGGACGAGACGGGCGGATTTCAGGCCTTCATTCCGCTCGCATTCCACCCGGACAACAACCAGATGCGCAAGCTGCCCGCGCCGTCCGCCAGTGACACGCTGCGCGTGCACGCCGTCGCGCGACTGATGCTCGACAACATTCCGCACGTCAAGGCGTTCTGGATCGCGACGGGTGTCGAGATCGCGCAGATGGCGCTGTGGTTCGGCGCCGACGACCTCGACGGGACCGTGCAGGAAGAAAAGATCTACCACATGGCCGGATCGCGGACGCCCGAGACGCTCGGGACCTCCGACATTCGCCGCCTGATCCGCACCGCCGGCCGCCTGCCGGTCGAGCGCGACACGCTCTACAACACCGTTACACCGCACGAAGCGCCCGACACTGCGGCCGTCACGTCCTGAGACGCGGTGATGACACGCTCAGTCCCGCGTGTCGTCGCGACCGTGGGTCTGGTGTGCTGTCTCCAGTCGTCAGTGGCGGTGCAGCCGCACGATGTCGGATCGGCCGTTGCGCGGTACGCGACGGGTGACGCGACCGGCGTCCGCGCGGTGTCGGACATCCAGCGCATGTCAGTGACCCAATTGACGTCGGCGCTCGACCGTTGGGTCGCCACGGCGGAGTCTGCGTCGCGAGACCAGCGCGCCATCACGGCCGTCATGTTTGCGCTCGAGGTGGTGTGGACCTCGACGCGTTCCTGGGTCAACACGGTCAGGACAAATCTCGATCCCTGGCGCCGTGTCTTGCCGAGCGATGCCGACCGCGTCTCGATCCACTCGTTCGTCGCGCAGGGACTCGTCGGGATGTGGGCGTCGCAGCGGTTGCCCCGGACCGGTCCCGTGGACGAACCGGAACGAGTCGCGTGGCTGGCCACGATTGGTGTGATGGAAGACGGTCACGCGTGGCACGCCGTGCTCGAGGTGCTGCCGGCCGCGGTGTCGCGCCTGCCAGGCGAACCACGCCTGCGGCTGGCGCGCGTGCTGGCTCGCACGAACATCGATCTGGGTGACTTGCGGCTGTCGAGTACCACCCGGCCAGACCTCCTGGCCGACGACAACCTGCCATCTGGCACGACGCGTCACATCCCGGACGCGATCAAGCTTCTCGAAACCGTTGCGGACGTGCCCGCGCTCTCGGGCGAAGTGATGCTGCGAACGGCGTATCTCGAGATCCGTCGGCGGCGGTGGCCTGACGCGCTGATCCGGCTGGACCGTGCCATCCCGTTGTTGTCGGAGCCGGCTCTGTTGGCGACGGCCCACTACTTCGTCGGCTGGATTCAGGAACGGGCCGGCAAGACTGACGACGCGATTGTCGCGTATCGGCGCGCACATGCGATCACGCCGACGATGCGGAACCTGTCCACGAGCCTGGCGGCGCTGTTGTACATGCGGAACGAGCGCGAGGAGGCTTATACGATCCTGGATCGAGCGCTCAACGCAGTTAGTCCGCCCGATGACTTGCTCTACATGCTCGAGCACGCCGACGCGCGATTCGTGCCGGCACACTTCCAGGCGGCGCGCGAGAGGCTGCGATGACCTTCCGATTCGGCATCGTCGCGGCCGTGGCCGTGGCCGTCACGTCAGTCGCGTCGCCGATCCGGGCGGTGCCACAGGGCGCGTCGCCGCCGCAGTTTCGCGCGCGCGCCGACGTCGTGTCGGTCGCCGTTTCCGTAAAGGACGGCCGGCATCCGGTGACGGGTCTTGTCGCGGCGGATTTCGAGGTGACTGACAACGGCGTCCGACAACACGTCGAGGCCGTTTCACTCGCCACACTGTCGATCGACGTGACGCTTGTGCTCACGGGATTTCGATCGACAGCGGCCCCCGAGCACCTGAAGGGACTGTTCCGGGCGAGCGAGTTGCGCGACTTGCTGACGCCAGGCGATCGACTGCGCGTGGTGCACGTGGCGGATGGTGTGCGAGGCCGTCTCGTCGGGCCGGACTTCGCCATGCCGACGTCGAACGATCGCGCCACGCAGATTCCCGGCATCTCCGTGATCGATGGCGTGTTCTATGCGCTGGCCTGGCCGGTCGATGCCGATCGCCGGCATCTCGTCGTGGCGTTCACCGACGGATGGGACTCGTGGAGCACGCTGGCCGCCGAACGGTTGCCGATGCTGGCGAGTCACTCCGATGCGGTCTTGCACGCGGTGTTGTGGTCGTCGCCGTCCGACGTGCAACGCGTGTCGGAGGGGGATCCGCCGGCAGATCCGGCCCGGGCGGGCCTGGACAAACCGAGAATCGGATCCAGGTTCGTCAGTGAATGGGATCGGGGGTACCGCGCCGTGGTCGCGGCCGTCGAGCGGACGGGAGGCACGTTTCGGCCAGCCACCAGCGCCGATGCGTTCAGATCCATCCTGGATGATTTTCGAACGAGCTACGTCTTGCGCTTTACACCCAGCGGTGTGGCGCCCCCGGGATGGCACGAGTTGAAGGTACGGGTCACGCGACCGGGATCGTTCACGGTGCGCTCGCGCAAGGGCTATGAGAATCAATGAGTCCGGTGCGGCCTCTGCGCGTGGAGGCTGTAAACGCGCGTGATAAGCTGAATTGACGTGTCACAAATTCAGCTGCTGACGGAGTTCGAGCGCACGCGGCTGGCCGAGCGCCAGCCGTTGCCGGAGTCCTACCTGCGCCTGACCGACGCAGACATGGAAACGCGTATCGCGGCCGCCAAGGCCGCGCTTGGATCGCGCGTGATCATCCTCGGCCATCACTACCAGCGCGACGAAGTGATCCGCTTTGCCGACGTCATCGGCGATTCCCTCAAGCTGGCGCAGTACGCCGCGACCCACAACGCCGCGGACTTCGTCGTCTTTTGCGGCGTGCATTTCATGGCCGAGGCCGCGAACATTCTCGGCGCGCCGCATCAGCAGGTGCTCCTGCCCGACCTCGCCGCCGGCTGCTCAATGGCCGACATGGCCGCGATCGATCAGCTCGACATCTGCTGGGAAGAGATGCAGCGGATGGGCGCGACGAGCGTCGTGCCGGTCACGTACATCAACTCCTCGGCCGACATCAAAGGCTTCTGCGGCGAGCACGGCGGCATCGTCTGTACCTCCAGCAACGCGTCGAAAGTCCTGGCATGGGCGTGGGACCGGGCGGAGAAGCTGATCATGCTGCCCGACCAGCATCTCGGCCGGAACACCGCCTTCAAGATGGGCGTGCCGCTCGACGAGATGGTGCTGTGGGATCCGGATTTGCCGAACGGCGGCGTGTCCATCGAGGACTTCCGTCACGCCCGACTCATCCTGTGGAAAGGGCATTGCAGCGTCCACACGCGCTTCTCTGTCAAGCAGATCGAACACTTCCGTGCGACCCATCCCACCGGCAAGGTCATCGTCCATCCCGAATGCTTGTTCGACGTGGTGCAGGCGGCCGATCTGTCCGGCTCGACCGAAACGATTGTCCGCACCGTGAAGGCGAGCCCGCCGGGATCGATCTGGGACGTGGGCACTGAAATCCATCTCGTGAACCGTCTGGCGCACGACGTCGCACCGGATCGGACCGTGATGACGCTCGACGCCGTGGGCTGCCTGTGCTCGACGATGTTCCGGATCTCGCCGAATCATCTGCTGTGGGCGCTCGAGGGCCTGGTCGCTGGAGAAGTCCGCAATCGCATCGTGGTGCCCGAGCCAACGAAGACGTTCGCCCGCATCGCGTTGGATAGAATGCTCGAAGCTGTCTAGGAGGCCGGAGCTTCAGCTCCGGCGCCAATTTCAGGAGTCCACATGTCCCATTCGCTTCCGCCCCTGCCGTACGACGCCGCTGCGCTCGAACCGCATATCGATGCACAGACGATGCAGATTCATCACGGGAAGCATCACGCCGCGTACGTGAACAATCTCAACGCCGCGATCGAAAAGCATCCCGAACTGCAGGGCAAGAGCGCTGACGACCTCATCAAGCATCTCGGCACCGTGCCGGAGGCGATTCGCACCGCCGTGCGCAACAACGCCGGCGGCCACGTGAACCACACGATGTTCTGGCAGATCATGGGCCCGGGCAAGGGCGGCGCGCCGACCGGTCAGATCGCGCAGGCCATCACCAACAGCTTCGGTGGCTTCGACAGCTTCAAGGAACAGATGAACAAGGGCGGCGTCGGCCGCTTCGGCAGCGGCTGGGTGTGGCTCGTCGAAGCCGCCGGCAAGCTGGCGATCGAGAGCACGGCGAACCAGGACAATCCCGTGATGGACGGCAAGAAGGCCATCTTCGGCATCGACGTCTGGGAACACGCCTACTACCTGAAGTACCAGAACCGCCGGCCGGACTACCTGGCGGCGTGGTGGAACGTGATCGATTGGGACGCGGTGAACGCGCGACTCAAATAGGAAGCGGCGCGGACCTTGCCGCGCCCTGTCGGTGTCTAACTCTGCCGGAGGCACCATGTCTGACCACCGGTTCGCTCGTGCGATCGTGTTGTTGCTGGCGGCGACGGTCCTGACGCCCGCACTCGCCTGGGCGCAAACGCCCGTCCGCGTCGGTGGGGCGGTCAAGGAACCTCGGCCGATCCTCAAGCCCGATCCGGTCTATCCGGCGATGGCCCTTGCCGCGAACGTCGAGGGCCAGGTGATCATCGAAGCGACGATCGACCGCGAGGGCAAGGTCACGAACGCCCGCGTCCTCCGGTCCGCGCCCCTGTTCGAGGAGGCGGCGATTGCCGCGGTTCGGCAGTGGACGTACGAGCCGAGCCAGCTGAACGGCGTCCCGGTCGAGGTCCTGATGACCGTCGTCGTCAACTTCCGGTTGGGGGCGACTGCTCCCGCGACGCAGGAAGAGCTGCTAAGCCAGCGCCTTGCGGCTGCGCCTGCCGACGCGGGCGCCATGATCGAACTCGCGAAGATCTATCGGGATCGCGGCCTGTTGAATGAGGCCGCGCGGATGCTCGAGCGCGCGCTCGGCCAGGTGAAAACTGAAGCGGCGGCCGCCGGGACCGGAGCGGCTGCCTCAACTGCGCCGGTCCGGGTCGGCGGCGATGTCAAGGATCCGAAGCGGATCACGTATGTGCCGCCCGTCTTTCCCGCCGTCGCGCCCCAGACCAGCGCATCTGGCCAGGTGATTCTCGAGATCACGATCGCGAAAGACGGCACCGTCAAAGCCGCGCGTGTCCTGAGGTCGGTGCCCTTGTTCGACCAGGCCGCGCTCGAGGCCGTGAAGCAGTGGGTCTACGAGCCCACGCTGCTGCGAGGCGAGCCGGTTGAAGTGTTGATGACCGTGGTCGTGAACTTCAAGATCGGGTGAGCGCGATGAGGATCGGTGTGCGCGCGGCGGACGATGTGTCGTCGATACCGATCTGAACTGGCTCGAAGGGAAGGGTCCGCCAGCGCGCACCGCCTTCACTTCCTTAACTCCCTTCACTCCCTTCCCATCAATCTTTTCTCGCTATCCTCCCCACGTATCTGATCCATCCAATCGTCCCATCCGCCTTCCTCACGAACTCGATCGGGTTGCCCTTCGCGTTGCCTGACGTGACGACCGCGCGGTCGACACCGTAGAACGCAATCGCATTCCGGTCGAGCATGAGCTGACCGTTCTGTAGGCTGACTGTATTCATCCCCGACGGCGGGCGGCGGTATGTGCCGACGTACGGCGCCGGGTCTGGCGGCGTCGCGAACAGCGGGACATCGGCCATCGTTTCGTTGACGCCGCGATGCGCCAGCGCCTGCGTGGGCTCCACCGTCAGACCCTCCATGAGCCTGAGCGTCGCGCGTTCGACGTCCTGCACGAGCTTCCAGCCGTCGCTGTGATTGGTCAGGATCGCGAACGCCAAATGGCGTGACGGCACCAGCTGGAGCAGCAGGCAGTGCCCGAGTGTTCCGCCGTGCGCGGCTGTCAGCACGCCGCCTACGTTCCGCAAGTGCCACCCGATGCCCATGTCATCGTCAGTTCCGGCTTTGTGGATCCGCGCGGTCCGCATCAACTCGAGCGACGCTCGTGAGAGCACAGGCTTGCCGTCGGCGCCCATGCCGTCGCCCAGGTGAAACGAGCCGTACGTGAGCACGTCGCGCAGACTCATCGACACGCCACCGGCCGTGACGGAGCTGGATTTCATCAGCGGCCGGGTGACGGCTGTTGCGCCGTTGCGCTGCTGATGCGCGACCGAAAAGGGGAATGACGCGACGTCTTCGAGTCGCGTGAACGCGCGCGTCAGGCCAATCGGCTGGAACACGAGCGTTCGCAGCGCGTCATGGATGTTCTGACCCGTGACGACTTCGATGACGCGGCCCGCGACGCTGAAGCCGGCGTTGTTGTAGCTCCACACCGCACCCGGCGGCGCGAGCTGCGGCAGGTCTTTCATCGTGTCGACAAACGCCGACAGCGTGTCCACGCCCTTATCGGCGGGCGTCAGTTGGCCTTCCCACCCGGGTGTGTGCGTGAGCAGATGCAGTACGGTGACGGTGGCGGCCGCGGATTCGTCCTGCAGTTTGAACTCGGGCAGATACTTCCGCACCGGTGCGTTCAAATCGACCTTCCCCTGTTCGACCAGCCGCATCATCGCCGTCGTCGTCACCGTCTTCGAGATCGACGCGAGCGCGAAGATCGTTTCGGGTGTTATCGGCTGTGGAGTGTCGACGTTCGTCACACCGAACCCGCGCGCGGTGACCTTGCCGTCCTTGATCATGCCGAACGCCACGCCCGGGACGTTGTACTCGGTCATCTTCTGCGTGATGAGCGCGGCGATTTGATCGACTTTCGGATCCGCCTGCGGCGCGGCGGTGATCGCGACTGCCGTCACGAACGAAACCAACATGATCGTCGGCGCCAACCCAATCAATTTCTTCATGCCTTCATGCTTCATGTGAAGAGAATGACTTTGATCTTGGTACCAGCCTCTACCGCGTCCACGTCGGCCGCGATCTCGAAGTAGCCATCCGCGTTCGCCATGCTCGTGATGTCGCCCGAGGCCTTGAACGCGGGTTCGGCGACGCCATCCACCAGCCGCACCGTATAGAACTGATGTCGTCCACTGGCCGACATCACGCGCCGGGCGAGCGGCGCCTCGATTGTGCGCGGCGTCCACGGCGGCAACCGGGCCATCTTGCGAAGAAACGGCACGAGCAGCATGTACCCGTTGGACAGGCACGAGGTGGGGTAGCCGGGCATGCCGAAGACCGGCGTGCCGCCGATCGATCCAAAGGCCGTCGGCTTGCCGGGTTTGACGGCCACGCCGTGGAACAGTACGGTGCCCCGCTCGCGGAGCACATCCAGAATCAGATCGCGCTCGCCGACGGAACTGCCGCCCGAGAACACGATGAGATCGTGGCCGAGCGCGCCGTCGAGCGCGCGCGAGAGGTCGGCGAGGGAATCGCCCGCGATGGGCAAGGCCACCGCCACCCCGCCGTGACGGCCGGCGATGGCGGAGAGCGTGAATCGGTTGATGTCGTAGATGTGCCCGGGTGCAAGCGGCTGGCCGGGTTCGACGATCTCGTTGCCCGTGGAGAGCAGCGCGACTGACGGGCGCGCGTACACGTCAACGCCCGTCACGCCGGTGGCGGCGATCGCTCCGACACGCGCCGGGCTCAGCAGCTCGCCGGCGCGAACCACGACCTGCCCGGCCGCAATGTCGGCGCCACGGCGGCCCACGTGCTGTCCGGCCATCACCACCGCCCGCACACGCACGTCGTCATTCGATCGATCGGTATCCTCGACCATGACGACCGCATCGGCGCCGGCCGGCATCGGGGCGCCTGTGGCGACTTCGATGCACTCGCCCGCCCCGACCGTACGCGTCGGCACCTGTCCGGTGAACACACGATCGACACAGCGGAGTGCCCGCGGGGCAACGGCGGACGCGCCGGTCGTGTCGGACGCGATGACGGCATAGCCGTCCATGGCCGCGCGGTTGAACGGCGGCACGTCGATGGTGGCCGTGACGTCCTGAGCGAGCACGCGATTGTCCGCATCGGTCAGCGGCACGTGCTCCGTGCGCGTCGTCGGCACCGCCCCGTCGAGCACCAGCCGGATCGCGTCGCTGTAGGGAATCGTCGACGTGAACGGGCGCATCGCCATCTACTTCGTCAGTTCGCGCACGATGTGGCCGAGCTCGGGCAGGATCAACTTCGAGACGCCGAGTCGGACGGCGGCCTCGGATCCCGGCAGCATGAAGACCGCGCAGCCAGAAATGATGCCGGCGGTTGCGCGCGAGAGCATGGCGGCGGATCCAATTTCGGCGTAGCTGAGCATCCGGAAGAGCTCGCCGAACCCGTCGAGGCGCTTGTCGAGCATGCCGGTGATCGCTTCAAACGTCGAGTCGCGACGCGAGATGCCCGTGCCGCCGGTCGTGATAATCGCCTTCGCGCGTCCGTGTGCGATTTCGTCGCGAAGGATCTGCTGGACCGCCCCCGGGTCGTCCTTGACCAGGTGCCGGCCGACGACGGTATGGCCCGCTGCCGTCAGGAGCTCGGCAATCGCGCGGCCGCTCGTCTCCGTCTCGAGCGTGCGTGTGTCGCTGACGGTCAGCACGAAGCACGCCACACTCGCCGGCGCGTGCGACTTGTGCTCGGTGACGGACATCGAAGTGACGTTAACACGGGGGACACGGAGACACGGAGGCACGGAGAAAGACACGGATTTCACCATGGGGGGCCATGGGGTGACGCGTGTCAATGGACAGTCGACGAGCGGCGCAGGGAAGCGGACGATGGCAGCAAACGAAAGGCCTCACCGCTTTTCCTGGCCTTTCGTTTGCTGCCATCGTCCGCTTCCCTGCGGCCGGTGGCCGCCGGGCGGCTAGCCGCCCGGCGCCGCTCGTCGACTCCACGGCCACCTGAGCCTCGCTCATTTTCCGTGTCTCCGTGCCTCCGTGTCTCCGTGTTACGTGCTCTTGGGACACAATTAGCCCCGTGTCCCGGGCACGGTTGATCGGACTTCTCGCGTTGTTCGCTCTGGCAGCACTCCCACTCACGGCTCAGGCTCCGTTACCCGACACGCTCGACAAAGTCGCCGCCAAGTGGGTGGACGACACATTCAAAAAGATGACGCTCGACGACAAGGTCGGGCAGCTGGTCTTCACTGCGGCCAACTCGACGTACCTCGCGAGCGACACGGATGCGTATGACGTGCTCGCACAGAAGATCCGGACGCTGCACCTCGGCGGCGTGCACGTGTTCGGCGGTGCGGAGCCGGCGGCCGCCATGCTGCTCAATAGGAATCCCGGCGGCACAGTTCTTGGTGATCCACTTGGCGCGGCGTCGCTGACCAATCGCCTGCAGACTGAATCGCCGCTGCCGCTGCTTGTCAGCGCCGATTTCGAGGCCGGCGCCGGCTTCCGCATTGCGGGCGCGACGACGTTTCCCCGCGAGATGGCCGTCGGCGCGGCGGGGGACGAGCGGCTGGCCTTCGAAGCGGCGCAGATCACAGCGGCCGAATCGCGGGCGATGGGCGTGCACGTCAATTTCTCGCCTGTCGCGGACGTGAACAACAATCCGCAGAATCCCGTCATCAACACGCGGTCGTTCGGTGAATCGCCCGACGCCGTCGGACGCTTCACCGCCGCCTACGTGCGCGGACTGCGCGCCGGCGGCGCGCTGGCCACGCTGAAGCACTTCCCCGGACACGGCGACACCGACGTGGACTCCCACCTCGGCTTGCCGATCATCAGCCATCCACGCGAGCGCCTGGACCGCATCGAACTCGCGCCGTTCCGGCAGGGCCTGGCCGCCGGCGCGGACGCTGTCATGGTCGCGCACATTGAGTTGCCGGCACTCGATCCCGCTGAGTTCAGTCCCGCGACGCTCAGCGCGCCCATCGTCACTGGGCTGCTGCGCGGGGAGATGAAGTTCCAGGGCCTCGTGTTTACCGACTCCATGGGCATGGACGCGATTGCCAAACGCCTGTCGCCTGGCGACGCGGCCGTACGCGCCATCCAGGCGGGCAACGACGTGGTGCTCCATTCGCCGGATGATGCGGCGGCGGTCGCGGCCATAAAGGTCGCAGCGCAAACCGGAAAGATTCCCATGGCGCAGCTCGATGCCTCGGTGCGCCGCCTGCTCCAGGCCAAAGCGCGGCTCGGGCTGTACAAGACACGCACGGTCGCGCTCGACGATGTGGCGAAGCGCGTCGGCGGCCGCCAGCACGCCGCCGTTGCACAACAGCTAAGTCAGAAGTCGATCACGTTGATCAAAGACGATCGCAACCAGGTGCCGCTGCGCGCCCCCCGCGAGGCGTCGGTGCTGTACCTGTCGCTGCTCGACTATCCCGCCAACTGGCGAATCGCGGCGCCGAGCCGGACGTTCCTGCCGGAATTGCGGAGGCGCTGGCCGATTGGCGCGTCGATTGAATTGTCGGATCGATCGACGACGGAAGAGATCGAACTCGTGCGCACCTCGGCCACCCGTTACGACGCGATCGTCGTCTCGGTGTTCGTTCGCGCGTCGTCCGGCAGCGGCCGGATGGAACTGGCGCCGCCGCTCGTGAGGCTGCTCACCGACCTGGGCCGTCTCACGGCGAACACGCCGCGTCCGTTCGTCACGGTGTTCTTCGGCAATCCCTACGTGCCGGCCGGCATTCCGGCGTTGCCAGCGGTGCTGTTGACCTACGACTTCTACGACCTCGCGGAACTGTCCGCAATCCGGGCGCTCGCCGGCGACGCGCCAATTGCCGGCCGGCTGCCGGTATCGATTCCAGGCATCGCGAATGCGGGGTTCGGGATCGCGAGGTAGGTCCGTCTAGCGAGCGCTAGCGAGCCTCGCGAACGGCGCGCAACCTGGCCGGACTTTTTCATGGGCCGGGTTGCGCAAGTGAGCGAGTAGGGGGGCGGCGGGGCAAAGCCCCCCGCGTAACATTTGCTATAGTTATTAGTTCGCGCGCCCTTAGCTCAGTTGGATAGAGCGTCTGGCTACGAACCAGGAGGTCGCAGGTTCGAGTCCTGCAGGGCGCGCCATCCGCCATAGCTCGCGAGTGCTTTTCCGTTCGAGCGACGGCGGATGGCGCGGACTGCTTCTGCCCCGCCGAAGCGGCTTTGTCGCGAAGGCGGGCAGGGCGCTGAGATCAGTCGGGGACTTCGTCCCCCAAACCCCCTGACTCGCTCATTCGCACAATCCGGCCGATGGAAGAGCGCGGCCAGATTGTGCTCGGTTCGCGAGGCTCGCGCGCTGCTGCGCGCTCGCTCGAATCGGGGGCCGCGCGGAAAGGCACTCGCGAGCGACGGCGGATGGCGCGGCCTGCTTCTGCCCCGCCGAAGCGGCTGTGTCGCGAAGGCGGGCAGGGCGCTCACAACAGCCGAGGTCGTCGTCCCCCCCTGACTCGCTCATCCGCACAATCCAGCCGATATTCGCTCCTGAAGCCGGGGCCAAGTCACTACAATGACCGGGACATGAGCAGGCGACTCGTTCGGGCGACGGTCTGTTTCATCGCCACGTTCGCCGTCCTGGCGCGTGCCCAGCAGCCGCAATCCGGCCAGCCGCCGGTGTTTCGCGCGGCGATCGACCTCGTCCATCTCGACGTGTCAGTCCTCGACAAGGACCGGCATCCTGTCCGGGACCTGAAACCGTCGGATTTCATCGTCACGGAAGACGGCAAGCCGCAGACCATCGTCGCGTTCTCCGCCGTGGACGTGCCGGCGAATCCCGAGAAACCGGCGGTCTGGAGCAGCCGGGCGCCGGCGGACGTGCAGAGCAACGAAGGCATGGACGATCCGCAAGGTCGGCTGTTCGTGCTGCTCATCGACGACGCGATGCTGCCGCCCGCGGCATCGGCGCTCGATTCCACGCGGAAGATCGCGAAGAGTTTCATCGATCGCATCACGCCGTCGGATCGCGTGGCCGTCGTGTTCTCCGCGACGGGCCGCAATCAGGGCTTCACGAGCGATCGCGCGCGCCTGATCGCCGCGATTGACTCGCTCAAAGTCGGCCATGCGTCGCACCTGATGGGGTGGGACACGGCGACGGACACGAAGACGGTCGGGGGAGACAGAGCCGCCCAGCAGATTCACGGGCCGATTGGCGATTCGGACATGCCCTTCCGGGCGGCCTCGATGGAAACGCTGCAGCAGGTGGCGGCCACGCTCATCAGCGCGCCGGACCGCCGCAAATCGTTGATCTTCGTCAGCCCCGGCATGGGCCTCGACAAGCTCAGCGCCTCCATTCCCGTCGCGACTGGCGGCGTGGACAGGATGGTGACGCTGAAGGACTCGCATCGCCAGCTCCTCGGGCAGATGACGGAGCTGTTTATGCGCATGCAGCGCGCCAATGTCACGATCTACTCGATCGATCCGTGCGGCACCGGCGGACTCGAGGCCTACGTCAGAGGCGCCGCCGCCACGCTTCCGTCCCTCGGGCTCACCGATTTGAATGGCGACCCGATTTCATCGGGCTTCGACTGGTTGAATCCCGGTCAGACCGTGCCGCGGCCGGAACAGCTCGCGACTCATGTGTCGATCCTGACGCGTGATTTTCTCGAGGAGGTGGCCTCCAACACCGGCGGCCGCGCCATCGTCAACACGAACGCCTTCGATGAAGGCCTCGATGGCATCTTCGCCGAGAACAGCTCGTACTACCTGCTGGGGTACCAACAACCGCCGGGGCAGGCGCCGGGTTCGCGCCACGCGATTTCCGTGAAGGTGAACCGGCCTGATGTGTTCGTGCGCACGCGCAACGGATACTCGGTGCCCGATGCGGCGAAGCCGCCGAAACCCGGGAAGCCGCTGGTGCCGGTGTCGCCGCTCGACACCGCGATCGCCGGCGCGGTTCCCAGCGCCGCGTTTCCGATGCGGCTGGCCGTCGCGCCCTTCATGGTGCCGGGCCAGAAGAATCCGACCATCACGCTGACCCTCGGACTCATACAACCGCCGGTCACCAAACGCACGACGTACACCGTCGATGTGCAGGTCAACGCCTACACGACCGACGGCAAGTCGCGGCTGGTCGGCCACCGTGACACCGCGAGTGCGACGCTCGTGCCGACTGGCGGCAAGGACCGCGCGCGGTACGATCTGCTGTCGTCGATCGTGCTGCCGCCGGGCCGGTATGAACTGCGCGTCTCGGCGCATCGCCCGCTCGACAACGTCCAGGGCAGTGTCTACGCCGATGTCGAGGTGCCGGACTTCACCGCGCCCCTGGCCGTGTCCGGTGTCATCGTCGAAGCGGTGCCGTCGGGCGCCGTTGCGCCCGTCAACGCGTTTGACCGGTTCCTGCCGGTGGTGCCCACCTCCAGCCGCGAATTCCGTGCGGATCAGGATGTCAGCGTGTTCCTTCGCCTCTATCAGGGCGGCACGGCATCCCCGAAACCGGTGCAGGTGACGACGCGGTTGGTTGATGAGACCGACAGGCCGGTCGTCGACGACGGACACGACGTCATCGCCGGCACCATGTTTCACGTGGGCGGACGGGCTGCCGATTATCGGTTTCCCCTACCCGTCAGGAGTCTGACGCCTGGCCGGTATTTGCTGACCTGCGTGGCCTCACTGGATACCCGGACCATCACGCGAACCGTGCAGTTCACCGTGGCGAAGTAGCCGGAAACGACGCCCGGCCTGGTTTTCTCGCGAGGCGTGAGAAAACCAGTCCCGGCGTCATTTCTGGCTACAATATCCAGTGCCAGCCTTGCCAGGACAGATCCTCATGCGCAGACATGCCGTGCTCGTCTCTATGGCGTTGTTCGCGGTGTTCGCCGTCTGGGCGCGAGCCCAGCAGCCGCAGTCCGGGCAGGCCCCGGTCTTCCGCGCGACGATCGATCTCGTCCACCTCGACGTCTCCGTCCTCGACAAGGACCGCCGTCCGGTCCGCGACCTCAAGCCGTCGGACTTCACGATCACCGAAGACGGCAGCAACCAGCCGATCGTCGCGTTCTCGGCGGTCGATGTTCCCAAGAATCCGCCGAAGCCTGCGATCTGGAGCGGGCGCGCGGCCGCGGACGTGCAGAGCAACGAGGGCATGGACGATCCGCAGGGCCGGCTGTTCGTGCTGCTGATGGACGACGCGATGCTGCCGCCCGTGGCGTCATCGCTCGATACCGCACGATCGGTGGCGAAGAAGTTTCTCGACCGCATCACGCCGAACGATCGCGTCGCGGTCGTCTTTTCAGCGACCGGGCGCAATCAGGGTTTCACCAGCGATCGCGCGCGCCTCGTGGCGGCGATCGACTCGCTGAAAGTCGGACACGCCTCGCACCTGATGGGATGGGACACGGCGCGTGATCCCAAGACGATCATCACCATTCCCAACCGGGAGGACCCGACTCTGACCAGCTTTCTCAATAGCCCGGAGATTCCCGGGCCGGTCGGCGATCCGGACATGGGCTTCCGGTCGGCGTCGATGGAAACGCTGCAGCAGGTCGCGTCCACGCTCATCAGCGCGCCCGAACGCCGCAAGGCGTTGATCTACATCAGTCCGGGCATGGGCCTGGACAAACTCAGCGCGTCGATCCCCGTCATCAACGCCAAAGACAAGCTGATGACGTTCAAGGACTCGCATCGTCAGCTCCTCGGGGAGATGCTCGACTTGTTCAAGCGCATGCAGCGCGCCAACGTCACGATCTATTCGATCGACCCGTGCGGCGCCGGCGGACTCGAACACTACGTGCAGAGCGCCGCCTCGACACTGCCGGCGTTGTCGATCGGCCAGCTCGAGGCCGACGATCCGGCTTTGCTGAACCCGCAAAACCGCACCCAGTACAACGGCGGCACCTTCGATTGGCTGAATCCCGGAAATGTCGTGCCGAGCCCGGATCAGCTCGCGAAGCACGTCTCGATTCTCACGCGCGATTTTCTGGAAGAAGTGGCGAACAACACTGGCGGCCGCGCCATCGTCAACACGAACGCGTTCGACGAAGGCCTCGACGATATCTTTGCCGAGAACAGCTCGTACTACCTGCTGGGCTATCAGCAGCCGACTGGGCAGAAGCCGGGATCGCAACACCGCATCACGGTGAAAGTGAACCGGCCGGACGTGTTCATCCGTACGCGCAGCGGGTACGCGGTGCCGGAACCACCGAAGCCGCCAAAGGCAGGCAAACCCGTCGTTCCGGTCTCGCCGCTCGATACGGCCATTGTCGGCGCCGTGCCGACGGCGGCGTTTCCGATGCGCCTGGCGGCGGCGCCCTTCATGGTGCCGGGCCAGAAGAATCCGACGATCACGCTGGCCCTCGGGTTGACGCAACCGCCCGTCACGGCGCGCACGACATACAAAGTGGACGTGCAGGTCAACGCCTACAGTACCGAGGGCAAAGCCCGCCTGGTCGGTCATCGTGACACCGCCACCGCGATCCTGGTACCCGGGAAGAGTCGCCCGCGCTACGAACTCCTGACGGCGATCGCGTTGCCGCCGGGCCGGTACGAGTTACGCATCTCCGCCCATCGCCCGCAGGACAACGTCGAGGGCAGTCTCTATGCGGACGTTGAAGTCCCCGATTTCACGGCGCCGCTGGCCGTGTCCGGCGTGGTCGTCGACGTCGTTCCAACGGGTGCCGTCGCGCCGATCAACGCGTTCGATCGCTTCCTGCCCGTGGTGCCGACGTCAAACCGCGAGTTCCGCCAGGGCGAGGATGTGTCGGTGTTCCTGCGCGTCTACCAGGGCGGCAAGGGCTCGACGCAGCCCGTGGAAGTGAAGACGAAGATCGTCGATGAGCTCGATGCGCCGATCACCGAAGGCCGCGACACGCTGTACGGCAATCAGTTCAATGTCGGCGGCCGCGCAGCGGACTATCGCTTCCCGCTACCCACCAAGCGCCTGGCGCCGGGGCCGTACTTGTTGACCCTCGACGTCTCGCTCGACAAGCACGCCGTCACGCGCACGGTGCAGTTCACCGTGATCAAGTAGCGTCCGAACTTCCCGGAGCCAAATGTCTTTACGCCGTTCGACCCCTCGCGTCAGCCTTGCGCTCATCGTCGCTGGTGTGGCGGCGGCTGTGCTCGTGTCCAGCCGCCCCGTCGTCGGACAGGGCGGCGGTGCCTCCCGCGTGCCGCCGGTCGCCTCGGCGCAGGTACCGACGGTATCCGTGCCGTCGATCGCCGTTCCGCGCGTGCCGCCGCAGGGCACGCCGCCACCAGTTCAGCCTGCGACGTACCTCGAACCGCATCGGATCGAGCAACTGGCACAGGCCGTTCGCATGGGTGTGCACTATCTGCCAGGTGAGGTCATCGTCAAGTTCAAGTCCGGCATGGCCCCCGCCGATCAGAACCGCGCGCTGGCGAGCATGGCGTCGCACCCGACTCACGACACGATCGAATGGCACAGCGACTTTGCGATCGTTCGCGACGCGAGCCAGCCGGACGCGCACATCATGGCCGCGCGGCTGAGGTCGCAGCCTGAAGTCGAATATGCCGAGCCGAATTTTTTCGTGCATGTCGATCCGCTCGAGCGCCGATTCTCGGCGCCGCCGCCCGCGTCCCTGCCGGCGCCGACTCGGCGAGCGGCGACGGCCAGCGTCGGGCGGGTGAATGGGGTGCCGAACGACACCGACTACGCCGCGTTTCAGTGGAACTTTTCGCTCCTGAACATGCCGTCGGCCTGGGATCTGCAACCCGGAGGCAACCCCGATCTCATCGTCGCGGTCATCGACACAGGCATCACGGTCGCCGCGGCCAACCTGGTGTATCCCGTGTGGACGGGATCGAGTTTTCAGACACTCACCATGCCGGCGATCGTGAACACGGATCTGCCGGCCTCGCGGCTGACGCTGGCCAAGGACTTCATCGGGACGCGCATCAGCCCCGCGGCGCCGATCGCCGATCTCGACGGTCACGGCACGCACGTCAGCGGCACGATTGCCCAGGCGACGAACAACGGGTTTCTCGTGTCCGGCATCGCGTACAACGTACGGATCATGCCGGTGAAGGTGTGCTCGCAGTACTGGGACCTGATGATCCGGCGCGGCGTGACGGGCACTCCGGGCTTCGAGCCTGAGGTCGACGGCACCTGTTCGAACACTGACCTCGCCGACGGCATCCGGTACGCGGTCGACCAGGGCGCACGGGTCTTGAACATCAGCCTCGGGGGCGGGGCGCAGTCCGTCACCGTGCTGAATGCGCTGCAGTATGCGGTCAGCAAGGGCGCGTTCGTGGCCCTGTCCATGGGCAACGAGTTCGCCGAAGGCGATCCGATCCAGTACCCGGCCGCGTATGCGCCGGGGATTGACGGGGTGATGTCGGTGGCCGCGGTTGGCGTGAACTCGACGCACGCTTCGTACTCGAGCAGTGGCGATTACTGCGAGATTGCGGCGCCGGGCGGGGATCTCGTGCCGGCGCGCGTGGACAAGGGCGTGATCTGGCAGAGCACGTTGAACCCGAACAACGTGTTGACGTCATTGACGGTGCCCCGGTTCGACATCTACACCAAGGTGGGCTACACCGGCACGTCGATGGCCGCGCCGCACGTGGCGGGCCTGGCGGCGCTCCTCATGTCACAGCAGCCGAAGCTGACTGGCGCGCAGGTGGAGCAGATCATCAAGGCGTCCGCGCTGGACATTGGCACCCCGGGCAAGGACACGCTGACGGGCTTCGGCCTGATTCAACCGCGCAAGGCGCTGTTCGGCCAGAGCGTGCAGAGCAAGTAGACTCATCCATCCCATGCGTCCTTATTTTCTTGCCTCGATCGTTCTGGCCGCCGTCTGCCTCGCGGTTCCTGCGCCCGCATCGGGCCAGGCCACCGGGAGCAGCAGTTCCACGCAGAAGCCGCCCTCGAAGCCACCCGCGCCGAAGAAACCGCCGGCACCGAAGCTGCCGGTCGAATTCCGGCTGTTCGGCGTCTTCGAGCCGGAATACATGACCGCGTCCCAGACATTCGACGGCGTGACCGGGTCACCGTTCACGTTCGGCTACGGCGGCGGGGCGAGCGTGCTCAATGTCTGGAAGAAGATGTTTGTCCGCGGCGGGATCACCGTGGCCTCGGCGAGTGGCGAGCGCGGCTTCGTGGCCGACGGTGAGTTCATCCCGAATGGCATTGCGACGAGCCTCGACATGCGGACGATCGAGGTGGGTGTGGGATGGCGGACGCCGCTGAAGAAGCATCCCAAACGGGCGTTCTACATCGGGGGCGGCGCCGTGCTGCTCAACGTTGCCGAGTCATCGGAGTTTGCGGTCGGCGACGAGAACACGAACGAGTCGTTCACCGGCTTTGGCGCGGAAGTCGGCCTCGACATGGCCCTGTCAAAGCGCACGGTGTTCAGCCTCGAGGGGCAGTACCGACTGATTCCGTCGGACCCGCCGACCAACTCGGTGCAACACGCCTTTGGCGAAGCGGACCTCGGCGGGTTCGCGATTCGCGCGATGTTCGCGATCACGTTCGGGAAGAAGAAGTAGGGCTCACCGTGTGTCGAACCGCCGACGAGTTGCGCGGGGCCTCAGCGGCACGCTTGCGCACCCTCCGCGCGTTCTGACCGTCGGGCGCGCTGCCGCAGATTCGGCCCTGCGCAACTCATCGACGGTCCGACACACGCTTCAGAGGAAAGGGGCCGACCTGCCATGTCTATTGCGCCCTCCGAATTCATGCGCGCCGCGCTGGAGCAGGCCGGGCTGGCGAAGGCCGCGGGCGAGGTGCCGGTCGGCGCCGTCGTCGTACTCGATGGCGCCATCGTCGGCGCCGGGCACAATCAACCTATCTCGTCGCACGACCCCACGGCACACGCCGAAATCGTCGCGTTGCGCGCGGCCGCGCGGGCAGTGGGGAGCTATCGGCTGACCGGCGCGTCGCTGTACGTGACGATTGAGCCGTGCCTGATGTGCGTCGGCGCGATGGTGCACGCGCGCATCGCCGAGCTGGTCTTCGGGACGCCCGAGCCCAAGTCCGGCGCCATCGAATCCACGCAGCGCGCGCACGAACACCCCGCGCTCAACCACCGGCTGCGCGTCGTCTCCGGCGTGCTCACGGCCGAGTGTGCGGCGATGATGACGGAGTTCTTCGAGAAACTGCGGAGTTCGAGGTCCGAAGCCCGGAGTTAACGAGCTCCAGTCCTATTTGCTAGTATTAGGAGTTCACGAACCGGCCATCCTCGCGCCCGTGGGCGCAGTCCTCTGCGGAGAGGTACCGAAGTGGTCGTACCGGGATCGCCTCGAAAGCGATTTGTCGCGAAAGCGGCACGTGGGTTCGAATCCCACCCTCTCCGCCATCTTTAGAAGCTAAACCATTATTTTAGAGTAACTTAAGAGTTCCAAGGATCGTACTTCCCACTCTTATTCCCACATTTATTGCCTGTCGTGGTGCCGCACCTGGTTAGGCCCGCCTCGCCGGCGGCCTGAAGTCCTACAAACTGAGCGCCTTGTCTAGGCAAAAGACAGGCAGCACCTGCTTGGGCTCCCGCGACTTTGGTGAAGCCTTGATCAAGAGTTTGTAGTGCCCCAACTTGTCAGAGGTCTCCACTAGCTCGTAGAACCCCTTCTTACCCTTCCTACCTTTACCGACTTTCCAGTCACCCTTTGTCCAAGTGACTATGTAGTCGGTATTGTCTGGAACACCCTGACTTAGGAAGCTTTCGAGGCGGGGCTCGAGCTCGATCTTGTAGTAGTTCGTTGTCGTCCTGTCGAAGCCGCGTCCAGAAATATTGGCGCTCCCCAGGACCGTAGTTCAGCGCGGCCCCCGCCAATTGCTGAGCCCATTCATTCAAGCCTCGCCGGACGGATTTTTGATACGCGGAGACGACTTCCCA